>ERZ827126.4-NODE-4-length-501602-cov-7.430640_pt1 | contig 501602 bp, 340 predicted proteins | sample MGYA00519780_ERZ827126 | MGnify/ENA primary metagenome ERZ827126 (study PRJEB31778, sample SAMEA3449262) | human gut metagenome | biome: human gut; feature: human-associated habitat; material: faeces | place: United Kingdom | collected 2010/2012 ...
TTGCACGCCGAAGGAGAACCTTGCTCCAGCGCTACGCTGGTAAATTATCATTTATCATTATTCATCATTAGTTTATATGAGCAATAACCTCCTTTCTCCAACAGACCATCTTCAGCGACAAGAACTGCTCCTGCGTATGGAATATGAATTCGAAAAGGAAGAATTCAAAAGACAGACTGAAACCATGGGCATCGCCCGTAAGGTAAAACGGGGACTCTGTTGGTATCCTGCCACTCCCGGACGAAGTTACTACAATTCACTGAATCAATTAGTAATAGAAATTACACATACGGAAGATACTGATATAGAACATAATTTTGAATTCGGGCGTCCCGTCTGTTTTTTCCGTAAAGGATACGACGAAAAGATCACATATTTCAATTCTATTGGTACTATCAGCTATGCCAACGAAACACGTATGGTTGTTGCAATGCCCGGTGCAGGTGCTATACTGGAAGTGCAATCTGCCGAAAACCTCGGAGTGCAGCTTTATTTTGATGAAACATCCTACCGCACTATGTTCGAAGCACTCTCCGATGTAATTCGCGCTAAGGGCAATCGATTGGCAGAATTAAGAGATATTATGTTGGGAACTTTAAAACCCGGATTCCGTGAACTCTACCCCGTCCGTTTCCCCTGGCTGAACTCTACACAGGAAAATGCAGTGAACAAAGTATTGAACTCCCGCGATGTTTCTATTGTACACGGGCCTCCGGGAACAGGGAAAACAACTACTCTCGTAGAAGCTATCTATGAAACATTGCACCGCGAACCTCAAGTGCTGGTTTGCGCCCAAAGTAATACTGCCGTCGACTGGATCTGTGAAAAGCTCGTAGATCGTGGTGTGAATGTCCTGCGCATTGGCAATCCCACCCGGGTAAACGACAAAATGCTTTCATTCACTTATGAGCGCCGCTTCGAAGGGCATCCGGCCTATTCTGAACTATGGAGTATCCGTAAAGCCATGCGTGAAATGGGTGGCAAACATCGGGGCAGTTATGAGGAACGTGAAAGCGCCCGCAATCGTATGAGTCGCCTGCGTGATCGTGCCACACAATTGGAAATACAAATCAATGCCGATCTTTTTGACAATGCCCATGTCATAGCCTCCACCCTTGTCAGCAGCAATCACCGTATACTGAACGGGCGTCACTTCGGTACACTTTTTATTGATGAAGCTGCCCAAGCCCTGGAAGCCGCCTGTTGGATAGCTATTCGCAAAGCCGACCGTGTAGTACTGGCAGGCGATCATTGCCAGCTTCCGCCTACTATAAAATGTTACGAAGCTGCCCGTGGAGGCCTCGAATGTACATTGATGGAAAGAGTGGTTGCCAATAAACCCAGCACCGTCTCCCTATTGAAAGTACAATATCGTATGCACGAGGATATCATGAAATTTCCCTCTCAGTGGTTTTATAATGGAGAACTACAAGCGGCTCCTGAGATACGATACCGCGGTATTCTCGACTGGGACACTCCTATCAACTGGATAGATACTTCTGACATGGATTTTAAAGAAGAGTTTATAGGAGAAACATTCGGGCGTATCAATAAAGCAGAAGCAGATTTACTTCTTCAAGAATTAAAAGCTTATATCGACCGCATCGGTGGAAAACGCGTGTTAGAAGAGCGGATCGATTTCGGTATAATTTCCCCTTACAAAGCCCAGGTACAATATCTTCGCAATAAGATTAAAGCAAGCGGCTCACTTAAGCCCTACCAGAGTCTACTCACCGTTAACACCGTAGACGGCTTCCAAGGACAGGAACGTGATGTCATTTTCATCAGCTTGGTCCGTGCCAATGAAGACGGACAGATAGGTTTCTTGAATGACTTGCGAAGAATGAACGTAGCCATCACCCGTGCCCGCATGAAGCTGGTGATATTGGGCGAAGCGGAAACAATGAAACGCCACAAGTTCTATAAGGAACTCATTGAATACATCCATACCATCACATAGACTCGCCGAAAGAAAAACTCATCGACTTATACTGAAATATCTTTTTCCCAGTTGAGATAATATATTTTCCCAGTTAGAGAAATATATTTTCTCAACTGGGTAAAAATAGGCTTGCTTTAAATTCAACTATAGAAATCGGAAAACTTAATGTAAACACCGGATATTTCGGCTAATCCTTTTTTGTCAATAATAGATTTATGAAGGCCCCGGTAACTTCATGCTTTGTTATAAAAAAAAGAGGAGCAACTTACGTTACTCCTCCCATTGTCTTCTTCCCGAACTTAAATCAGGATTACGGTTACAAATATACTACATTAAAACACCGAAATCAAGTATTCGGGCATTTTTATTCTTAATCCCCAAGAAGGATTAGTTGTTTTCCGGACGCAACTGACGAACCGTAACAGCAGTCTGCCACATTTCGCTTTCGCGCAACTGACGAAGTTCTTCGTTCAGTTTCTCACGATAATCAGGTTGAGAATTGCTATCGATAGAGATCTGAGCTTCATTACCAGACTTAACGCTTGCATACAATTTCTGTACTACCGGCTTAATAGCATCGTGGAACGGAGTCATCCAGTCCAGAGCACCGCGTTGTGCAGTAGTTGAACAGTTAGCATACATCCAGTCCATACCATTCTTTGCGAACAACGGCATCAATGACTGAGTCAATTCTTCTACAGTTTCATTGAATGCTTCTGACGGAGTATGACCGTTTTCACGCAATACTTCATACTGAGCCAACAGCAATCCCTGAATAGCTCCCATCAATGAACCACGCTCACCTGTCAGGTCAGAAGTAGCTTCACGTTGGAAAGTAGTTTCAAACAAATATCCTGAACCTATACCGATACCCAATGCAATGGTACGATCCATAGCTTTACCTGTAGCATCCTGATAGATAGCGTAAGAAGAGTTCAAACCACGACCTTCGAGGAACATAGTACGCAATGAAGTACCCGAACCTTTAGGAGCTACCATGATTACGTCGATATCTTTCTGAGGAACTACACCTGTACGGTCGCTCCAAGTGATAGCGAAACCATGAGAGAAGTAAAGAGCTTTTCCCGGAGTCAGGTAAGGTTTGATAGTAGGCCATACAGACATTACGGCTGCATCAGACAACAAGCACATAATGATAGTACCTTTCTCACAAGCCTCCTCAATGCCAAACAGTGTTTCACCCGGTACCCATCCGTCAGCTATTGCTTTCTCATAAGTCTTACCCGGACGCTGTCCAACGATTACGTTGAAACCGTTATCGCGCAGGTTGCATGCCTGTCCCGGTCCTTGTACACCATAACCGATCACTGCAATTGTTTCATCTTTCAAAACTTCACGTGCTTTTTCCAAAGGAAACTCTTCGCGGGTCATTACATTCTCAGTAACACCGCCAAAATTCAATTGTGCCATTTTCTTTTTTAGTTTTTTATTTGTGGCTTGCGCCAGCTAATGATTAATAAAATTATTTCTCTGTAAATATTACTTTTGAACGGCAAACCACCTCGCTGCCATTCTTTTTCACTTCAATATCGAAAGCTCCGTCACCCAATTCATCTTTATAGAGTGTAAGTTCATCACCGTAATAACTCTCAGCTACGTAAGCCATTTCAAAACGGCGGATACGCTTTTCCTTATACATCTCTATCGGAAACAAGTCCATGATATGTTCGATGTAGCGGATACTGTTCACGTGTCCGTTGATGTCGATATCACTGTATTTAGCTTTCAATGTAGCTACCGGTTCGGTAGAAGTCACTTTGATGCGTGAAGGTTTCTCGATAGGGCAAGGTTCATCGCACACATAATCTACAATGCTACCTCCGTGCAATGCCAGCAAATCGGCAGGCTTGCGGGTATTGAGGTTAATCATAGCCCATACAGAACGCGCATAACCAATCTTCTTTCCGTCTTTGTCCAACAAGGCAAAGTTACGATCTGTGAAAAGGCGGTACACATTCTCTACCCAAGTCCAGATGGTAAAGTCCTCATATTGATAAGGCATTTCATCCAGTTCGATGGCAAGGCGGGAGAGTACCCATGTGTAGTTGTCCTCATTCAGCGTGGCTATACCGAACCCACGGTCGCTGGCATGGAAACCGGCGCAATTCAGTAAATGGTTTCCCAACACGCCCATGGTAAGACGCCCGGTAAAGTCCACATGAAAAGGCTCCGCTACAAACTGATATTTTCCTATCTTACTACTATTCTCACTCATTGTTTTGCTCCTTTTCTTTTTTCAAGCGATATTTCGTTTCACGGTCGGCAAGGTATTCGTTCACACGCTCGAAGCAACTCGTGGTGATAGCCACACGCCCTGAACGAACAAACTGAAGTACACAATCAAGGGCACGCAGCTCGTCATAAAGATTGGTGATTTCTTCACCCATACCATTCTTCTCTACGATAGCAAACACAGCATTCACCTCTACGATACGTGCATTATACTTGCGGATTACTTTCGATACCTCCGGTTTTTCTTCCAGTATCGGGGTTGTTATCTTATACAATGCAATTTCGTGCTGATAGATCTCATCATCCGTGAAGTAGTGCGCTTGAAGCACATCTATCTTCTTGGTGATTTGCTTGGTCACTTTCTCAATGGTGTCTTTATCCGTCCATGCGGTAATAGTGTACTTATGTACACCCTTGATGGACGAAGCCGAAACATTCAGACTCTCGATATTGATCTGGCGACGGGTAAACACTGCGGTTACCTGGTTCAGCAAACCGGCGAAGTTCTCCGAATGAACGATTATCGTATATAATGTCTTATCCATACTAAATTAAGAATTAAGAACGAAGAATAAAATTAGCATTCCAACAACATCTGGTTTACCGAACCACCCGGAGGTGTCATCGGCAACACATTGCCTTCTTCCATAACGCAGGCTTCCAACAGGAACGGACCATCCGTAGCAAGCATTTCCTCTATTGCACCTTTCAGTTCTTCACGCGTCATTACACGACGTGAAGGAATGTCGTAGGCAGAAGCTATCTTCATATAATCCGGATTCAGCATCGGAGTGAACGAATAGCGACGATTGAAGAACATAGCTTGCCACTGGCGTACATTACCCAGGAAGTTATTATTCAGCAAGATCATCTTAACGGGAGCCTTCTGTTCCATAATGGTTCCCATCTCCTGAATGTTCATTTGCAGACCACCATCACCCATAAATACACATACAGTGCGGTCGGGACGTCCGAAAGTTGCACCGATTGCTGCGGGAAGTCCGAAACCCATTGTACCCAACCCACCGGAAGTTACAATGCTACGTTCCTTACTATACTTAAAGTAACGGGCAGACATCATCTGATTCTGACCAACATCAGTAACCAATACAGCTTCATGATTCGTTGCCTCACTTACGGCACGGATCACTTCTCCCATACTCAAAGATTTACTTGCCGGATGCAACTCAGGACGGATCACCTTTTCTTCCTCTACTTTCTCGTAAGGCAAGAAACTATCCAACCATTCTTGGTGAGTAGCAGGTTTCAGAAGTGCCGTAACGGCAGCAAGGGTTTCCTTGCAATCGCCCAATACGGCAATATCTGTCTTCACATTCTTGTCTATCTCAGCAGGATCTATATCGAAATGAATGATTTTCGCCTGTTTGGCATACGTATCCAACTTTCCGGTTACACGGTCGTCAAAGCGCATACCTACGGCGATAAGTACATCGCACTTATTCGTATTGATATTCGGTCCCAAGTTACCGTGCATCCCCAGCATACCTTTATTTAAAGGATGTGCAGTAGGCAAAGCAGAAAGTCCCAACAGTGTACAACCGGCAGGTATTCCGGCTTTTTCTATGAAAGCGCGTAGTTCCTGTTGTGCATCACCTAACTCAACACCCTGTCCCACCAATACCAATGGACGTTCAGCGCTATTGATCAGTTCAGCAGCCTGGCTCACAGCCTCTTCATCCATTTCGGGAACAGGCTGGTAACTACGGATGTAATCCAACTTGGCAGGAGCATATTCACTTTTCTCTACTTGTGCATTCTTGGCAAAGTCCAATACAACAGGACCTGGACGACCGCTTTTTGCAACATAGAAAGCGCGGGCTACAGCCCAAGGCACATCTTCAGCACTACGAATCTGATAGCTCCACTTCGTGATAGGCTGCGTAATACCTACCAGGTCAACTTCCTGGAAAGCATCCGTCCCAAGGAATCCCGTACCGACCTGACCGGCAATTACTACCAAAGGGGTACTGTCTATCATAGCATCTGCGATACCTGTTATCGTATTCGTCGCTCCGGGACCACTAGTCACTAGGCAGACACCTACTTCGCCTGATACGCGGGCAAAGCCCTGCGCGGCATGAGTAGCACCCTGTTCGTGTCGAACCAAGATGTGATTCAATGTCTTCCGATGGTCGTATAAAGCGTCAAATACCGGCATGATGGAGCCACCCGGATATCCGAAAATGGTCTTTACTCCCTGATGTTCCAAGGAACGCATCAATGCTTCAGCGCCTGTTATTATATCTTTCATTCTATTAATGGATAATGGAATTCTATTTCATTTGTCAATTCTCGGTTAATCAATCAGTCTCACTGCACCCTTATCGGCAGAACTTACCATACTGGCATATGCCTTCAAGCTCTTTGAGACTTCGCGTTGACGGGTGACGGGAGTCATCGGGCGGGCTGCCAGTTCCTCATCCGTCAGTTTGACGTTGATAGCACGTCCGGGAATATCAATCTCGATGATGTCACCATCCTGAATCTTACCGATATTACCTCCGGCAGCCGCTTCGGGAGAAATATGTCCGATACTCAATCCTGACGTACCGCCACTGAAACGACCGTCCGTAATCAGTGCACATTCCTTGCCCAGATGGCGCGATTTGATATAAGAAGTCGGATAGAGCATTTCTTGCATACCGGGACCGCCTTTCGGACCTTCGTGTGTAATGACCACAACATCACCGCTGACCACTTTCCCGGCAAGGATGCCATCGCAAGCAGCGTCTTGTGAATCGAACACTTTAGCAGGACCTGTAAATTTCCAGATGCTTTCATCCACACCTGCCGTTTTCACTACACAGCCATCCTGAGCGATATTACCTTTCAGTACTGCCAGACCACCGTCTTTGCTATAAGCATGTTCCAGATCGCGAATGCAACCTCCGGCACGGTCAGTATCCAATTCTTTATAATAGGCATCTTGCGAACCCAGTACCAGATTGAACTTTCCGGCAGCAGCACTCTTATATTTCTTCACAGCTTCTTCGCAAACATTCGGGCTGGTAATACCGTATTTGTCGATTACATCCGCCAGCGTCATACCGTCTACACGCTTTACGTTCGTATCGACTAATCCGCCTTTGGCAAGCTCGCTCATGATAGCGATGATGCCTCCGGCACGATTTACGTCTTGAATGTGATACTTCTGAGTATTCGGGGCAACCTTACACAGACAGGGAGTCTTACGTGACAGCACATCGATGTCATCCATACTGAAATCGGCCTCTGCCTCGTGTGCTACAGCCAAGAGGTGAAGCACTGTGTTGGTAGAACCACCCATCGCAATATCCAGCGTCATAGCATTCAGAAAAGCCTGACGGGTAGCGATGCTACGGGGAAGCACACTGTCATCCCCATCTTCATAATATTTATAAGCATTTTCAACAATCAGTTTAGCAGCATCCTTGAACAGTTGCGTGCGATTGGCATGAGTAGCCACAATCGTACCATTACCCGGCAATGCCAGTCCGATGGCTTCGTTCAGACAGTTCATTGAGTTAGCGGTAAACATACCGGAACAACAACCACAAGAAGGACAAGCATGTTGTTCTATCTGAGCCACATCGGCATCACTTACACTTTCATCAGCCGACTTAATCATAGCATCGATCAAATCCAGATGCTGACCGTTCCATTCGCCGGCTTCCATCGGTCCGCCTGAAACGAATACAGTAGGGATATTAAGGCGCATTGCTGCCATCAACATACCCGGAGTAATCTTGTCGCAGTTACTGATGCAAACCATCGCATCCGCTTTATGCGCATTCACCATATACTCTACGCTGTCGGCAATGATGTCACGTGAAGGAAGCGAATAAAGCATTCCATCGTGTCCCATCGCAATACCATCGTCAATGGCAATCGTGTTGAATTCGGCAGCAAAGCATCCCAGCTTCTCAATCTCAGCTTTCACCTGTTGTCCGATTTCGTGCAGATGCACATGTCCCGGGACAAACTGTGTAAATGAGTTGACAATTGCGATAATAGGTTTTCCTAATTGCTCTTTCTTCATGCCATTTGCCATCCACAACGCACGAGCCCCTGCCATGCGGCGGCCTTGCGTGCTGAACGAACTGCGTAATTGGTGTTTCATCTTCAAATCTCCTTTTAATTAAAAAGCCTTCCTCACATATGGTGAGAAAGGCTCCTAAATTGATATCTTAACGTACGAATACATACACAACCTTTCTCACGCTCTTGATTCCAGGACCACGACGCGAATAATATGCAGGACTGCCAGGTTAATAGATGTATGTAAGTTCATAACTTTATTTACTTTACTGTTTTCGTTAATCGTGCTGCAAAGGTAAGGGCTTTTTTATAAACTCCAAACAATTTGAAGAAAAAAATGAGATTATTATGATTAATCGTAAGAAAACCCCGCATTAAAATCTTATTTTATCACTTATTCAAGGCAAATCTGAGTAATTCGCTACCATGAACAGGAATTATTCAAGAGGGTTCGAAGCATTTAATTATCTGAAAATTACAAGAGCTTACTCATTCGCCAACTAAATTATTCGTATCTTTGTCCCTTCCAAAAAGAAAAAACAGGAATTACTAACTTAAAACAGTAGGAATATATCAATGGAAACAGTAGAAAACAAGTACATTACCGTAGCTTATAAATTATACGCTATAGAAGATGGTGAAAAAGATTTCACCGAAGAAGCCACCGCAGAACACCCTTTCCAATTCATTTCCGGTCTGGGTCTGACTTTAGAGTCTTTCGAAGATCAAGTGAAAGATCTGAAAGCAGGTGACAAGTTTGATTTCACAATCGCTTGCGCAGATGCTTACGGTGACTTTGACGAAGAACATGTAATCGACCTTCCGAAACAAATCTTTGAAGTAGATGGTAAGTTCGATAGCGAACGTATTGTAGCCGGTAACGTAGTGCCTTTAATGACCTCTGAAGGTCAACGTATCAACGGAACCGTACAAGAAATTAAGGCAGACGTAGTGGTAATGGATATGAACCACCCCTTGGCAGGTTGCGACCTGAACTTTGTAGGTGAAGTAATAGAAAGCCGCCCGGCAACCAATGAAGAATTAGCTGAAATCGCTCGTATGATGAGCGGCGGTGGATGCAGTTGCGGTTGCGATAGCTGTGGTGACGGATGCGGCGACGGATGCGGCGATCACGATCACCAAGGATGCGGATGCAATCATTAAGATAGTGATTAACGGTAAGTGATTAGTGATTAGTATGCTGTGCTATTATGCTGCACAGTTTCCAATCACTAATCACTCACCACTAATCACTATTTTCCCGTCATTATCTCCAGCACCAATTTATCCGTCTCATTCATTCCTTTCGACCCTATCTTGGTCAGATTACGGATACTTTGATCCACGTCTTCATCAATAATACCTTCTACAGAAGTTACACAACGGTTTTCCATAGCCATGATGGCAGAAAGAACAGCGGTAGATACACCTGTTGTTACTTTCAACGCACAGCTGGGCTTCGCACCGTCACAAATCATACCCGTAAGGTTGGCTATCATATTCTGAACGGCATAAGCCACCTGATCGTAAGTTCCTCCCATCAACCAGGTAATACCACAACTGGAACCTGTAGCAGCAACCACACAGCCGCATAAAGCAGACAAACGTCCCAAACTTTGTTTAATATAGATTACTGTCAGATGACTCAACATCAGAGCACGTATCAGTTCTTCTTCTGATTTATCATTTTCTTCAGCGAAGACGAGGACAGGCAAAGTGGCAGATATACCTTGATTTCCACTACCGGAATTGCTCATTACCGGAATCATAGCCCCTGCCATACGAGCATCACAGGCACCTGATGTATAAGACAAGATATGTGAGAAGACACTATCTCCCATCACTTTATGTTCATAAGTGCCACGCAACATCTTACCTAGGCCATGGCCATAATTACCTTCAAAAGAACGTTCGGCAGCCGCCTTATTCAAACGGGCTGTTTCCAGAATAAAACTGATCTCATCCAGTGGAGTATTCAGAGCAAAGTCATAAACTTTACGTAAAGTCAGCTCCAGGCATTCTTCTTCTTTTTCACAGCTTGCCGTATGTTGTTTCTGAAATAGAACTTCTCCGTTATGTTCTATATATATAAAGGTGGTATGCCCTCCGGCAATCACAGCTGTTGCTTTATCATCTCCGGCCTCACAGCATACTTCAATATATAATTTCTCTTCAATATTCTCTTTCAACGAAATATGAATGCGCTTTTCCTCAATGAAACGTTTCCCCTCTTCCACTACATCAGGCGTACTGTCTTTCAACACTTCCAACTGATATTCCGATTTTCCGATCAACGCCCCCAGCGCAATAGCAATGGGCAGGCCAATCATTCCGGTACCCGGAATGCCCACTCCCATAGCGTTTTTCAGAATATTAGCACTTAGCAACACATTTATTTTTTCCGGCTTTGTCCCCAGTGTTTCTGTTGCTTTAGCTACGCACAATGCCACAGCAATGGGCTCTGTACACCCAATAGCCGGCACCACTTCCTGATGTATCAGGTCGATTATCCGTTTTCTCTCCGTTTCCGTTATCATTATTTCACTGATTTTAATGGACACAAATTTAGAAAAAATGTTTTTAATACGTGCGCAAAGTCTTCTATTTCAAAAAAGAAACTTAACTTTGCGCTCAAGTTTTACATTATTAATAACCAAAAACTGAATTAAATGAAGATTAAAACGCTAACCTCGTGTTTCTTTTTGGCATTTGCCATATCTTCTTGTATACAAGACGAAGCGCTTAATTCTGAAGCGGCCATTGATGGTTGTACAGGTGCAGATGTGCAGCTGGCCAATATCAATGCAAATGAGAAAACAGTTGATGTATATGTGAATAAAGGTGCAGACCTCACTAAACAAGAACTAAAATTCACTATACCAGAAGGAGCCATTATCCGTCCTAACCAACCATTAAGCGGTGACATTGGTATAATATACGACTTTAGTGAGGGCACACGTGAATTTACTGTGACTTCTGAAGACGGCATATACAAAGCAGTATATACAATAAATATTAAACTCACCGAATTGCCTACTTCTTACCATTTTGAAAGATTGTTAGTAGCCAATAATACTCCTTACCATATTCTTTATGAATTTGCTCCAAGTACTTCAGAAGGTATATCAAAAGTATTGCAATGGTCAAGTGGAAACCCAGGCTTTGCATTGACAGGTATGGCCAAAAATCCCTTAGATTATCCAACTGTAGAGGTAGGCAATGGATACAATGGTAATTGCGCTAAACTGGAAACAAGAGATACAGGTAGTTTCGGTGCAATGGTAAAAATGTATATTGCTGCTGGGAATTTGTTCATAGGTAATTTTGATGTAAGCAAAGCATTAGCAGGGCAAGAAGGTGCCCTTCAGGCAACTACCTTTGGTTTCCAATTTTACAAAAAGCCTAAAGTACTAAAAGGATATTATAAGTATAAAGCAGGCTCTGTATATACAGAACCAGAAAAAGATAGCAAAGGAAATATAATAGGCCAAATAACTGTTCCAAACAAAAAAGATAGATTTAATATCTATGCCATTATGTACGAAGCTGACGATAATTCATTCATGTTGGATGGAACCAATTCCAGAACTTCAGAAAAACTGGTATATATGGCAGAAATAAAAGAAGAGGATGCTCTGGAAACAGACCAGTGGACTGAGTTTAATTTACCATTTGAATCTCAAAATGGTAAAACAATAGATCCCCAAAAGCTACGGAATGGAAAATATAAATTAGGCATCATATTTTCTTCGAGTATAGATGGTGACTTCTTTAAAGGTGCCGTAGGCAGTACACTTTATATAGATGAAGTAGAGTTGGTATGTGAAGAAGATTAAAAAAAGAAATGATTATGAAGAAATATAGCATTATTATTGCGTTATTATTGATTGTAATTGGAGGGAATCCTGCCAAAGCACAGCAAGACAGAACCCAAAGTATTATCCATTCTTCCCTACATGGTTGGGAATACGCTTTAAAAGCAGGATTCAGTATTGGTGGTACCGCCCCCTTACCTTTACCTGAAGAAATACGTAAAATAGATAGTTATGTGCCCAGTATGGCGATCTCCATTGAGGGAAATGCAACCAAGTGGTTGGATGAAAAGAAAATTTGGGGATTAACTTTGGGACTACGCTTGGAAACTAAAAATATGACAACTGAGGCTACCGTTAAGAATTATGGTATGAAGATTATTAATACGACTGGTGGCGAATTAGAGGGGCTATGGACTGGTGGCGTCAAAACAAAAGTGAAGAACTCTTATCTTACAATTCCAGTTCTTGCCAACTATAAGATTAGTAGCCGTTGGAAACTCGTAGCAGGTCCTTATTTCTCTTATCTATTGGAAGGGGACTTTTCTGGTCATGTTTACGAAGGGCACCTTCGCACTCCTGATCAAACCGGTTCTCGCGTAGACTTTAGCGGTGAAAGCATTGCTACTTACGACTTTACAGATAATCTCCGTAAATTCCAATGGGGAATACAATTCGGTGGTGAATGGCGTGCTTTCAAACATCTGAATGTTTATGCAGATCTAACTTGGGGATTAAATGATATCTTCAAGAAAGACTTTGATACAATTTCTTTTGCTATGTATCCTATTTATTTAAATATAGGATTTGGATATTCTTTCTAAAATTAACTGATTAAATCAGTAGGTCAAGAAGCAACTGTTTTCTTGGCCTATTTTTGTATCCTCTTTACTAAAATTAAACCATGAGATTTTGTTCTCAACTTCTCTATATACATAAGACCTTACTTCACACATACTTTACCACCCATTATTAATTCAACACCTCTCCTTATTTATCAATCATAGCAAAACGCAATGTTAGAAAGATGAATTCTTTCTTGTTCTATAATACAGACTATTTATGACAACAAAATAGTCTGTAGCACTCATTATAAAATATCCTTTTCTTAATTCTAAGATAGAAAAGCGACATAAATCTAACCTTAATATAGATTTATGTCGCCCATTTTTCAGATAAAGATTAAAAAGGTCTTTATATCCACCTTCCTATTTTAACCATTAACTATCATTCCACTATTAATTCAAGATCATCTACTATTAAAGTACTGCCTGGAGCGCCCCAGAACTTATCACCATCCTTACTAGAAGAACAAGATATTGATAAACGATATTTTTGCTGTGGATCAAAATTCTTTTTATACTCAAATTGAAGTTCAAACTCTTTCCAATCAGCTTGTGCTCCACCTGATAAAGTAGCAATAGCAACAACACGACTGGATTCAGTAATATTATTATCATTATCATTAGGCACACCAGTCAAACAGTCGCTCCAATTTTCCAAATCATACTCTTCTGTTGTATATAGAACAGCATTAATAGCAAACTGGTCTGTTTTTGTTTCATCCAAAGTCGATTTATGACAATTCTGCGCATAAGGCGCTTCGCATACATAATACTCTTCTCCTGGAGCATATTTATACCACCCTTTTAAAGTCACAGGCTTATTAGAATAAGGAAGACCAAATTTTGTACTATTCAATGTATTTCCAGTATCTGTTATAAATTTACCTAAAAACAAAGTGCCAGTAGTTACTTTGGGAGCCTTAGCTATCCACAAGTCTCGCCCTTGTGTGTCAATAGATTTAATTAATGCAGCTTTTTCTCCAGAATGAGCATCATCAGTTTCCATAACAACATAACTATCAGCCAAACCAAAAGCTTTCAAAAAGTGAGCACCTGTATTACTACTTGCCCATCCAACCGGTTCATAAAAAGTCATTTCAGGTTTCTGACCTTCCACACCAGCTACCCAATTTTCAAAACTATAAATTTGTCCTTTTGCAGAAATAGAAACAGTGTATTCAACAGTTTTTCCATCTTCAGCAGTTACTGTATAAGTCACAGATTTACCACCCGAAAAATCTTGTACGACACCACTTGCTGGAGTAACCGTAGCCTTTTCAGATATCGTAAACACAGGTTTTAAAGACTTTAAATCGTCATCAGTAGCTGTATCACTTACTTTAAAGGTAATAGTACGAGTTGCTTCATCTATTACAGGTTGTTCGGTCACAAATTCACTGTCAATAGTGAACGCTGTAATCTTTGCTTCTGAACTTTCGGACCCTGTTAATTTAGTACCTTTATATACAACCTTGACTTCCTGCCCCAATTGTAATACGTCAATATTCAAATTAACTTCTGCCTTTCCATTATTAATTGTACCAGCTACATCTACGTTACACTTGCCAATGCCACTTAAATTCAGTTCTTGACTACCTGTAAATGTATAAGAAGTACCATTTTGCTTCAAAACGCATTTCTCCAAGTTTATAGTTCCGATATTATTCCCCATGAAACTGAAATCTTTCAATTCCAAGCTAATGGAATTACCCGAAACCTTCGCAATTGTAATGTTCTTAGGCATCCCTGTTGCAACGGGAGTTCCAGCTAACTCAATATCTAAAGTACCTTTATATGTACCTGCTATTTCTTCTTCAATTGGATAAACCGGATCATCATCATCACTACAAGAAGTGAACAAACTCATTGAACAGATCAATGCAAACAAATAAAACAAATTCTTTTTCATATACGTTGTTGTTTAGTTAATAAAAACCTTCTTTTCAAAGGCAATTATGTTCTTTTTTATATCACAGTATTTCAAGGATGCAAAGAAACAGACTTAAATTCATATACAAAAGGTCAAGAAGTAGTTAATAATGGTCCTTTTTTAATATATTTAGTCAACAGTCCCAAGTATATCCATAAAAAATATAGGAGACAAGTTATAGCTATATCCTCAATCAAGGCTATAAAATGACCAAACGAACAACAAAGAAAAAAGGAAATTGTTCAAATTACGTTTATCCCTACCTAAAACAATATGACTTTTGAAAGCTCTCCAATTGCACACAAAAAGCTGTGTCGTTTTTGATACAGCTTCTTCTACTATCAACTAATAATAACTTATTGTACCGTTTCCCTTATTACTTTCAGCGAAATTTTTAGCTCATCTGTTTTTGTCAGCAAATTGGGAAAATCATTCAAAATAGGTTTCACCATTGCCAACATCTCATCATCAGATGGAAGTAAATTCGCTATTATCGGCATTAATGGAGCCAATTTCGAAATCAAACTCTTATCAATAAAAAACACAGCACTATTGTTATCGGCGCCTATATTATAATTAACAGGAATACCATTTGCAATCATAACAGTGAAGTCTTCCGAGAGGCCACCCAAAATAGCAGTTACAACAGACGGATCTATAGCAACTCCACTACCGCTAATTTTTTCTATTATACCAGATAAATTCAGCATCAGCAACACTTGATTGTTCCCAGACAACTTATAAGAAACCAGTCCATTTGCACTCAGATTTACACCATTAATCGTAGCTGTAAAATTCCCTTCTTTTAAAATGAAATCAGTAAGTACAGGACATACATAGGCATTAGCAAAGCCTTCTATAGTAGGAGCAATATCCGCAACAGGCAGAGGGACCCCCAAACCGATATCAATAGTCGCATTCCCCGTCCAAATAAGTTCTAAAGGACCAGATACATAAGAACCATCATCTGTTACGATAGGAGATAAATTCCATTTACCTTCAACAGGAGCCAAAGTTTCATCATCATCACCACAAGAGGTAAACAAGCTCATAGAGCACAGTAGAGTAAATAAATAAAATAAATTCTTCATATTATTCTTCTTTAATTAATAATAGCTCCCCAAAAGGATAGTCATGTTTCTTTTAAATTTAATAAGATTTGAGAGTGCAAAATAACAATTTTTTAAAATATTAGGCAAGGTCTATTCTAAAACTGCGCTGTTCTTTTTTTAAGTATTCAAGATTTAATTAAGATCTTTTCAGTCTACCTGTGAGTGGAGATAGACACTTGCGGCTGCGAAGGCTAACACTTGCGGGTCTGTTGGTTAACGCTTACACAAGTGTGAGCTTTCGCAGCCGCAAGTGTTTTTTAATAGAAAACCGACCCAAACGGGACAGCCCACACGGCTATTTATTTCCCAACATGAAACTATTAGTTTCTCGGCGTGAAACAAGTTGTTTCATTACTTGAAACTGTTAGTTTCACGCCGAGAAACCAAGAGTTTCATGCCTTGAAACAAATCGTTTGATCAGGGAAAAGAACATCTCATTCCATAAAAAAACAATATTTCTTTCTTTTCATGAGAAAAAATCCATAACTATTTGTTATCTTTAGGCATCCAAAAGCTTTTATTCAAAGGATTTGGCATGAATAAACCTTATACATAAACCATTAAAGCAAAAGATTATGTTCAACTCATTCGGCAACATTCTCCGCCTTACCAGCTTTGGGGAGTCACATGGTAAAGGCATCGGAGGCGTCATTGATGGATTTCCCGCTGGTATCCGCATTGACATGGATTTCGTGCAAGCGGAACTGAATCGTCGCCGTCCCGGGCAATCCCTCATCACAACGGCACGGAAGGAAGGTGATAAAGTAGAATTCCTTTCAGGTATCTTCGAAGGTAAATCGACAGGATGTCCCATAGGATTCATAGTATGGAACGAAAATCAACATTCCAGTGATTATGATAATATGAAGGAAGTGTACCGCCCCTCGCATGCGGATTATACATATAAGGTGAAATACGGCATTCGCGACTATCGTGGCGGCGGACGTTCATCGGCACGCGAAACCATTTCACGCGTAGTGGCAGGTGCGCTTGCCAAACAAGCACTCCGTCAACTGGGCGTACGCATTACGGCATATACCTCACAGGTAGGCCCCATCCGTCTGGAAGAAAATTATACCGCTTATGACCTTGATCTTATAGATACCAATCCTGTACGTTGTCCGGACCCTGTAAAGGCGAAGGAAATGGAAGAACTGATTTTCAAGATCAAGGGAGAAGGTGACACTATCGGAGGTGTAGTGACGTGTGTCATCAAAGGATGTCCTATCGGACTGGGACAACCAGTATTCGGCAAATTACACGCTTCGCTTGCCTCGGCCATGCTCAGTATCAATGCTGCCAAAGCATTCGAATACGGCGACGGATTTAAAGGCCTGAAGCAAAAAGGTTCGGAACAAAATGACGTATTCTTCAATAACTGCGGACGTATTGAAACGAAAACCAATCACTCCGGCGGTATTCAAGGCGGCATCAGCAACGGACAGGATATCTTCTTCCGCGTTGCATTCAAGCCTGTAGCCACCGTGCTTATGGAGCAACATACGGTCAACATAGATGGGATAGACACCACACTGAAAGCCCGCGGTCGCCATGACCCATGCGTATTGCCACGTGCAGTACCCATCGTAGAGGCAATGGCTGCCATGACCATACTTGATTTTTATCTTATTGACCGTACTACACAATTATAGAAGTGGTAGGGTGTTAAAGTAATTCACCTTATTATATATATTTATGAACGAAATACAGAAATACATTTCAAAGAATGAATCCAAGATGCTGGAAGACCTGTTCAGCCTCATCCGTATACCAAGTATCAGTGCAAAACCGGAACACCATGATGATATGCTGGCCTGTGCAGAGCGTTGGGCACAACTTCTGATTGAAGCCGGTGCAGACGAAGCATTGGTGATGCCCTCAAAAGGCAATCCGATTGTTTTCGGACAGAAGACAGTAGATCCTACAGCAAAAACAGTTTTAATATATGCGCATTACGACGTGATGCCCGCAGAGCCGTTAGAACTGTGGAAAAGTGAACCTTTTGAACCGGAAATACGTGATGAACACATCTGGGCACGCGGTGCGGATGATGACAAAGGGCAAGCATTCATCCAAGTGAAAGCTTTCGAATACCTTGTGAAGTACGGTCTGTTGAAGAACAATGTCAAGTTCATTTTCGAGGGTGAAGAAGAAATAGGCTCACCCAGTCTGGAATCTTTCTGTGAAGATCATAAAGAACTATTAAAAGCCGATGTCATTCTCGTATCGGACACCAGTATGCTGGGGGCGGACTTGCCCTCACTCACTACAGGACTCCGCGGACTGGCATACTGGGAAATAGAAGTAACCGGACCTAACCGCGACCTGCATTCAGGACATTTCGGCGGCGCTGTTGCCAATCCTATCAACGTACTATGCGGCATGATTGCCAAAGTGGTAGATGCGGATGGACGTATCACGGTACCCGGTTTCTACGATGACGTAGAAGAAGTGCCGCAGGCAGAACGTGATATGATTGCACACATTCCGTTTAATGAAGAAAAGTACAAAAACGCTATTGGCGTAAAAGAACTGTTCGGAGAAAAAGGTTACAGTACGCTGGAGCGTAACAGTTGTCGCCCTTCATTCGACGTTTGCGGCATCTGGGGTGGATATACCGGTGAAGGTTCTAAAACAGTACTTCCATCCAAAGCTACAGCAAAAGTATCCTGCCGTCTGGTTCCGCATCAGGACCACCACAAGATTTCACAAGTGTTTGCCGATTATATTCGGAGTATTGCTCCGGATACGGTACAAGTGAAGGTAACACCGATGCACGGAGGACAAGGTTATGTATGTCCTATCAGCCTGCCTGCCTATCAGGCCGCTGAGAAAGGTTTTGAAAAAGCATTCGGAAAAAAGCCACTGGCTGTGCGACGCGGAGGAAGTATCCCTATCATTTCAACGTTCGAACAGGTGCTTGGCATTAAGACAGTGCTCATGGGGTTTGGATTAGAATCAAATGCCATCCACTCACCCAACGAAAACTTCCCGCTCGATATTTTCAGAAAAGGTATTGAAGCGGTGGTGGAATTTCATATTAGCTTGTAGCTCGTAGCTGCAACTCATTGATACGTCGTCCTCAACACCTTGAACTCTGTACGACGGTTAATCGCATTACAAATCTCCTGCTGTTCCGGTGGGAGATTTTTTATAAACTCTTCTGTCAACACATCTCCCTCTTTCAGGAAAGGTGCTGATTTCAGCGTAAACTTGGTCACTGTTTTAGGTTGCTGTTCACCATATCCTTTCGGTGTAAGACGTTCCGGATCAATCCCTCCCTTAATAAGATAGCGTACAACAGACTCTGCACGGCGTTGCGAAAGACGAAGATTATAATCATCATTTCCTTTATAATCGCAATGCGCAGACAGTTCGATAGTAACATTTGGATTGTCATTCAACAACTCTATCAGTTCATCTAGAGCCACTGTAGATTCTGATGTCAGATCAGCCTTATCAAACTCATAAAAAATATTCTCTATCAGTACAGGGCGGGTAATGGAAGATAGCGGAAACTCAAGTTCATAGAGGCGATCCTCATTAATATTTTCCGTTGCCATTTCTTCTTTGTCATTCAAATAACCACGGCAGGAAGCCAGCAGGGCATAACGGCATCCCGGTGCGAGCTCTTGAGTGAAAGTACCGTCTTTCTTCACGTTTATCTTTAAATAAGTACCGTCATCCCCCACCAAAGTGACAAGCGCATCAGAGAGCGCATCTCCCTCCTTATCGTACACCAATCCTTTCAAGACATGATGTACCTCAGGAAACTCAAAACTATAAATATGATCCCAACCACGGGCATCTCCACGGTTAGAAGAAAAGAACCCTCGATTGGGAGCACCAGGCTCAAAAGTCATACCGAAATCGTCCCCCTGTGAATTCACCGGAGACTGCATATTTTCAATACGCCATCGCCCCGTCAGGCTGTCTGTTATAGCACGGAATATATCCAGCCCTCCCATACCAGGATGTCCGGTAGAAGAGAAATACAAAGTACCATCCGGCGAAAAGGTAGGAAACATCTCATCAGCAGAGGTGTTTATTTCAGGTCCCAGATTGTCGACATAGCCGAAACCATCGCGGGTTATGTTGATACGCCACAAATCCAGCCCTCCTTGCCCACCGGGCATATCAGATACAAAATAAAGATAATCACCCGCAGGAGACAACACCGGATGAGCAACAGAAGAAAGCGTATCATTCAGAATTGCACATTTCTGAGGAGCTCCCCACTCTGCTCCGGCACGCTGAGAAACATAAATCTCGGCATAAGCTGGTGCATTGGGCAAGGTCCGGCAGCGAGTAAAATACATTGTTTTACCATCCGACGAAAAAGAGCAGGCACCCTCTTCAAACTCACTATTCACTTCCGAAGCAAGCGGTTCAGGCTTCTGCCATTGTTTCTTTTCATTCCGTTTAGAATGAAATATATCAGCACTCTTCATCCCGGTAATACCGTTCAGGTCAGTACCTTTCGCTTCATTACGGGTAGAGGTGAAATACAAGATATCGGGATCATCTCCCGCATACATAGGAGAATAATCGCTACGGCGGGAAACAAGAATAGGCACCCGTTTTACAATATACCGGGTAGGCTTCTTTTTCCATTCCTGCGCCAAACGACAAGAGGTGAGTCCGATTTGTGTCAGAGAGTCTTTACGTTCTTTCCCGGCAGGCAAGGTCTGTGCGTAAGCAAGGTAATTCTCATAATAAGGTATAGCCGCTGCATACTCACCATTCTTACGGAGCATTTCCGCCAGATAAAAATGAGAGAGAGTATCCGGATAACGATAACGGACAGCATTCATATAAGCGCCTTTAGCCTTCAATGTATAATTGATGCGACGGTAACAATCGCCTTGTTTATAGGCCAGTACGCCCCGTTGCGAACGATCTTTCGGAGAAGTACGGGTATAGGCGGTTTTATAATGACGGGCAGCATCAAAGTATTCACCACGAGCATAGCTTTGCTCTGCATGGCGCAAACTCCGTCCCACTCCACAGGAAGTGAGAAGTAAACCGACAGAAAGAAAAAAGAAAAGAAAACGCCTATATAATCTCATGCTCCATTACTTTTCATAGCTCATTCTAATAAACTGAAAAATCGGCAGATTATTGTATCTTTCATTCCGAACCAAACGCCTGACGAAACGTACATCCGTTCTTCCATTCAGAGCAACCATAAGCGGTTTTACCTTTAATAATGGTTCCTTTGCCGCACAACGGACAAACTTGTCCCTCAACAGAATCTGTTTGGGCAGAATCTGTTTGAGTTGCATCTGTCTGAATATTCCCTGTCTGCGAAGCACCATCAACCGGTGTGACAGGTTTAGCTTCAGCAGCCTTTTTCCGCGGTTTACTCTGACGCTTAGGCTTCGAAGCATCTTTTTCTTTAGCAGCTTTCCCGTTCTTACCGTCGGCAGTCGCTTCCTGCACAGCCTGTACAATTGTAATATGCCGGTTACTGTTATCCGAAAGCACACTCATCACAACCTCGGAAACCATCTGTTTCAGTTCCTCAAGAAATTGTGCAGCATTATATGTTTTCTTTTCAATCTCCCGGAGCTTCTTTTCCCAGATACCCGTCAATTCGGCAGACTTCAGCAGTTCTTCATGGATAATCTGAATAAGTTCGACGCCTGTGGGTGTAGCAATCAGGTTTTTCTTTTCCTTGCGGATATAATTGCGTTTGAACAAAGTCTCAATAATTGCCGCACGCGTAGACGGCCTGCCGATACCATTCTCTTTCAGAGCATCCCGCAATTCATCGTTATCCACCAGTTTACCTGCGGTTTCCATGGCACGCAACAAGGTAGCCTCTGTATAAGGACGAGGCGGCTGCGTCCACTTCTCATATAAATCAGGCACATGGGGTCCGCTTTCACCTTTCACAAAAGCAGGTAATACATTCTCTTCCTCTCCCGGGTCTTTTTCTTCTTGCGACTGTGCCCCCGGAGTTCCGAATATAACTCTCCATCCCGGTTCCAGAATCTGCTTACCGGTAGTCTTGAATTCAATCTCTTCAACTACACCCAACACCGTAGTAGTGGCAAACTTACAATCAGGATAGAACACTGCAATAAAACGACGCGCTATCAGATCGAAAACGCGACGTTCCATATCCGTCAGGTTCTGCGGATATTGCCCTGTAGGGATAATAGCATGGTGATCCGTTACCTTTGAATTATCAAAAACTTTTTTGGATTTCAGCAAAGTAGTGCCATCCAAAGGTGTCGTAAACGTAGCGTAGTCACGCAGTCCTTTCAGAATGCCCGGACATTTCGGGTAGATATCATCACTTAGGTAAGTGGTATCTACACGCGGGTAGGTAGCCACCTTCTTCTCATATAATGACTGAATAATTTTCAGAGTTTCATCAGCAGAATAAGCAAACTTCTTATTACATTCCACCTGTAGGGAAGTCAAATCAAAAAGACGGGGGGGAGCTTCCTTTCCTTCTTTCTTGGTTACATTGGTAATGGCAAAAGGAGAATTCCGTATTTGTTCCAGCAATGCCGCCCCTTGCTCTTGGCTGGCAATAGGATCAATACCCCGGTTTTCTTCTTCCTTTTTGGGCTTCTTCCCGGCAGCGATAGCTTCCTTATTCTTTTCAGCTTCCAGAATCAGCTCTTCCTCACTTTTCCGGATTATGGCAGAAAACGTTGTATCACGATATACAGTCTTCAATTCCCAATATTGTTTGGGCACAAAATTCGCTATTTCCAACTGCCGGTTTACAATGAGTGCCAACGTTGGCGTCTGCACACGACCAATGGAAAGTACCTGTTTATTCTGTCCATACTTCATTGTATAGAGACGGGTTGCATTCATTCCGAGCAACCAGTCGCCAATAGCCCGGCTCAGTCCGGCTTCATAGAGCGGTTGAAACTCTTTCTGATCCTTCAGTTTGGCAAAACCTTCACGGATGGCTTCTTCCGTCAACGATGAAATCCACAACCGCTTTACCGGACAGCGTGCACCGGCTTTCTGCATCACCCAACGCTGAATTAACTCTCCCTCCTGCCCGGCATCACCACAATTTATAATCATGTCGGCTTTCTGCATGAGGGTTTCTATCGTATGGAATTGCTTCTCGTAAGTAGGATTACTGATTAGTTTTATTCCGAAACGGGGCGGTATCATGGGCAGGCTTCCCAGGCTCCATGATTTCCAGTTCGGGGTATATTCATGCGGTTCTTTGAGTGTACAGAGGTGACCGAAAGTCCAGGTAACCTGGTATCCGTTCCCTTCGATGTATCCGTCTCTCCTGTCTTTCGCTCCTAATACATCAGCAATGTCACGCGCCACAGAGGGCTTTTCGGCAATACAAACTATCATTCATCTCTTTTTTAGTCGGGCAAAAGTAGTATAAATCGAAAGCAGAAGCAAATTTATTTGCACTATGCTAAGATACAGCCCATTTTCGGGAAGCAAAGGTACAAAAAAGAGATGAATGATAAAAAATGAATTAATCTTTAAAGAATAATTTCTTCCTCAGTACATTTGTACCATTGGTTGCAATAACGATATAGAAACCTTTTTGCATACCTGATAATTCCAGAAAATTAGCGTTGGTATCTTGCAAAAGCAGGCGTCGGCCGGACAAGTCAACAATCTCGATCCGGGTACTCATATCATTCCCTAAGCCACTCCAGGACAATTGGCCGTTGTAGTAAAACATTTCTGCCGCAGACGAGGAAGCATCCGGTAAAATACCGGTTGAAGGATCATCTACGCAAGCGGCATAAAGTTCATGAATCGACCAGTAATTGCCCTTAGTTCCCGTTTGCACAATCTTGAATTTTGAAGTTTCTTCTGCCGGGAAAGAGATAATTTGTACTGATCCCGCATTCTTACCCGAAGCAACTAGTTTCCATGTGTCGCCTTCACCGGTACTCAGATACAACTCATAACCTGCCGGACCATCATTCGGACTCTTCGATGTGTCCAGAATAATCCGGTTCAGTTTCTGTGCCGCTCCCATGTCCACCATCACCCACTGTCCGGCTTGCTGCGAAGCGCTTGTATCCCAACGTGTGGAGGCATCATCATCAATGGCTTTACCCGCATTTGAATTGTTCGTACTGGCCGTGATCTTCCATTTCAGACGATTTAACAGCGCATCCGTAGTAGTGAAAACAGGTGCAATCGTCAAGTTATTCTCCCACACAGCTATCTTATCAATAGTTCCGGCAGCCACATCGGTTACAGTAGACGTAACAGAAGCCTGCTTCTCGTGTCCTTCGCTAATGAAGGCAGCCTCGTCTTTCATATTTACGACAGCATTGTGTAAAACGATAGTACCTGTAGTCTTGGGAAAGTTCATGAAGGAAGTCCCTCCGGACGTACTGAAGTTCACCAGATTCAGATTCATTTTTCCACTTTCCACAACGACACCATGCTTGGCACTTCCCCAGAAATCCGCACCAAAAAGAGTTACCTCACCCGAAAAGCCTGCACGAGTAGTCAGAAAGCGGGTTTCTGTATATGTGTTACTTTGATCCTCAAGGGCTACAACCTGAGAATTAATCATATCAAAGCCAGCCGGATCGAGCGCCTCGTAAACCACGGAATTCCAGGAACCATCAATACCCAATCCAAGGGAGCAACCCGATGCGGCTTTACCCTGGTCGGCTTGAAAGACGATGCCCTCGAAACCACCATAGTGGAAGTCATTGTACAAAATCTGATTACGGCAATCGCCCACGGTGATGAAACGTAATTCTGTCTGATTCTGCCAATAAGCCTTGTCCTGATCTGCTTTTGCACTGTTGGGCCATGAACCAAACTTTGTTTCTTCTCCACAAGCATACACTATCGTATTGAACTGCATATTGCAGACCCGCCCACCTTCTGAACCGCCACCGATGCGGATTGCATTCATAAAAACATGTCCTGCCAGATAATCGACATAATGATTGTCACATTTATAAGTAAACAAATCCAGACCGTTGTATGCAGCACGCAAACCTACATTCACTACATACACATCCTTTCCCAGCGCCTGAATACAATAAGGATATTCAGTTACAGTAGGCAATGCGGAAGATACCTGCTCGGGATAGTCAAACGACAATCCACGCACGCCACTACCTGCTGAGAGTTTCAGGAAAGCCTCTCCTTGTACCTGTCCGCGCCCTGCATAGACTTCAAGAATACTGCCATGCCCACGTGGAATAGTAGCAAAATCAGAAGCGCCCCGCAGTTCCACACCTGTAGGAACTGTCAGATTCCCCAGCACTTTATAACGCCCGCCGGGCAGATATACAATACCTCCACCTTCACTGGCAGCCTTATCCAATGCCTTCTGAATAGCTTCCGTGTTATCCTTAGCCATCTCCAGTCCCGAACGGATATCTATTTGAAGCCACATACTGGTTGAGCTGGCAGTAAATGGTACCACAAAGGGTTCGGCTCCAAAGTCAAGTACATTATACAACGCCATACGCAAAGGCTTGGTTTCCGGTACTTTCATTTCCGGGAACTCCGGCAAAGGCTTCATCTCTACAGGCGTATGATCAATGCGGCATTCAAAGAGGGATTGATTATTGATATCCGCTTTCTTCGCAAAACGATTACCTGTAAGGATTGCACGGGCATCAGAACCAATATATACTTGCGGCGCGTCATTATTAAAGTCTGTATCCGAAACGATGAGATCACCTCCCAAACCTTTTACTTCCCCCTTATTGACAGTACACTGCTGCATCATCAATTTAGAAGAAATGCCTTGTTCCAGCAATACTGCCGCATCCGAGGCAGATATTTCACACCCATAGAACTGTACCGGTCCAGTACTGGCGGATGTCACTACCACACCTTTTTCGCAATCTTCAATGTGGGCCCGTGTAAACATGATACCTGCCGATGAAGTACCATCCACATAAATACCCGTCTCGCAGTTCCGCAAATTGAACTCATAATTATGTCCGTTAGGTGCACCGTCTCCTCCTACGCAAAGTCCGGTACTAAAACCTTTATTATAGCCTTCAATATCCACATAGCATGTATACGACCAGTCGTTACGACGCATCACAATGCCTGTTCCATGCTTATAGATCCAGTCAGCATAGGCTTCACCTGCCTGCGGCGCTCCTTCCAGGCCGGAGTCCGCCCAATAATCGGGTGAGAAATGTATCCACTCAAAACGCCCTACATCGGCTATATGGTCAATCTCGATACCACGTGACAGCGGAGTGCCATACACATCGTAGATATTGGGACAACCGCCCCCGTTTTTCCTCGACAGCACGATGCCGCTATAAGAATTCACCAATGTCACATGACGCACATTGCAGTAATCGTTTCCCCATACGCCCTCACGCCCGTACAAGATAGTGGGCGGATAAGGTTTTATATTATCAGGATCCTGGTGCGGATACCAGATAGTAAGGTGTGTCAATGCAGTAGACGGTTCCATCGTGATAAATGCACCGGATTCTGTCTCAGATCCACTTTGCGTATCCACCATCAGGATGGTTCCTTCCACTGGCTTGCCTTTCACCGGCCGTTTCCATTCTCCACGCATCGTAACACCGGTAGGAATGAACAACTTTCCGGAAATACGATAACGACCAGCCGGAACAAACAATACACCACCACGGCGATTTTCGCCTAATTTAGTCAATGCCGTCTGGAAAGCATCCAACGAATTTTTCACACCCGTAGGATCGGCATTAAAGTCAGTAGTCACAGTATAGGTAGCCACCCCTACATCTTCTGCCGGATATTCATCCGACGCGATTAATTTCCAGTTACCGGGTTTATCAGCAGACTGCGATCTTACACCCAAAGCCAATAAGGCTAACAAACTAAAAAGTAGTAATTTCTTCATGCGATATTATTATTAGATTATGGTTCTTCTATAAGCAAGAATAATAGCGCAAAGATGTGGTGGGACAGTTAATAAGAGAATTAATCTGGAATTAAAAACAAACTAATTTTCGTGTACACCGCTTAAAAACAAAAAAGCAGGGTGTTTTTTAACACCCTGCCTCTCTAAAATTATCGAAATTATCAATAAAAGCTTTATTCTTCGTCCATCATGATTTCCAGAATCTGGCAAGCAGCCTTGGCAACCGGAGTACCAGGACCAAAGATAGCAGCTACACCGGCCTTATAGAGGAAATCATAATCCTGTGCAGGAATTACACCACCGGCAATTACGATGATATCCTCACGACCTAATTTCTTCAACTCTTCGATGATCTGCGGAACCAGTGTCTTATGTCCGGCAGCCAGTGAAGATACGCCCACTACGTGAACGTCATTTTCAACAGCCTCGCGGGCTGCTTCGGCAGGTGTCTGGAACAACGGTCCCATATCCACATCGAAACCACAGTCGGCATATCCGGTAGCTACAACTTTAGCACCACGGTCGTGACCGTCCTGACCCATCTTGGCAACCATAATACGGGGCTGACGTCCCTCTTTCTTCGCAAACTTTTCAGTCAACTCGCAAGCACGCTTGAAGTCACTGTCATTCTTACTTTCTGATGAATACACGCCTGATATAGTTCTTATTATTGCTTTATAACGTCCTACAATCTTTTCGCAAGCATAAGAGATTTCTCCCAATGTAGCGCGAACACGGGCAGCTTCCACTGCCAATTCCAGCAAGTTGCCTTCCTTGGTTTCCACGCATTTGGTGATAGCCTCCAATGCTTTCTGCACTTCAGCCTCATTACGTCCTTCTTTCAGACGCTTCAGGTTCTCAATCTGTTCCAGACGAACTGCCGTATTGTCGATTTCAAGGATATCAATCGGAGCTTCTTTCTCCAAGCGATACTTGTTCACACCAACGATAGTCTGAGAACCGGAGTCGATACGGGCCTGCGTACGTGCAGCAGCTTCTTCGATACGCATCTTAGGAATACCGGTTTCGATAGCTTTCGCCATACCACCCAATTTTTCAACTTCCTGAATGAGTTCCCAAGCCTTGTGAGCCAGCTCGTTTGTCAGAGACTCTACATAGTAAGAACCACCCCACGGGTCAACATTCTTGCAGATGTAAGTTTCTTCCTGAATATAAATCTGAGTGTTACGTGCGATACGTGCAGAGAAGTCCGTCGGCAACGCAATAGCCTCGTCAAGTGCATTGGTGTGCAAAGACTGAGTATGTCCCAGTGCAGCAGCCATGGCCTCGATACAAGTACGGCCAATATTGTTAAACGGATCTTGCTCGGTCAGTGACCAGCCCGAAGTCTGAGAGTGTGTACGCAGAGCCAGAGATTTCGGGTTCTTCGGATTGAACTGTTTCACAATCTTCGCCCAAAGCATACGTGCAGCACGCATCTTGGCAATTTCCATGAAGTGGTTTGTACCGATAGCCCAGAAGAAAGACAGACGCGGAGCAAAAGCATCAATATCAATACCCGCAGCTGTTCCGGCACGGAGGTATTCCAAACCGTCGGCCAACGTATAAGCCAACTCGATGTCCGCCGTAGCTCCCGCTTCCTGCATATGATAACCGGAGATAGAGATAGAGTTGAACTTCGGCATCTTCTGAGAAGTATATTCGAATATATCGGAAATAATCTTCATGGAGAATGCAGGCGGGTAAATATAGGTATTACGCACCATGAACTCTTTCAGAATATCATTCTGGATAGTACCGGCCATTTCTTCCAACTTAGCACCCTGTTCCAGGCCGGCATTAATATAAAACGCAAGAACCGGAAGCACAGCACCATTCATTGTCATGGACACGGACATCTTGTTCAAAGGAATACCATCGAAGAGAACCTTCATGTTTTCCAGTGAACAGATAGATACACCGGCTTTACCTACGTCACCTACCACACGTTCGTGGTCTGGATCATAACCGCGGTGTGTAGCCAAGTCAAAGGCAACGGACAAACCTTTCTGTCCGGAAGCCAAGTTACGGCGGTAGAATGCATTCGACTCTTCAGCAGTAGAGAATCCGGCATACTGACGGATTGTCCAGGGACGCAGTGTGTACATCACAGAGTACGGACCACGTAGGTAAGGAGGCAAACCGGCAGCATATCCCAGATGTTCCATGCCTTCCAGGTCTTCCTTTGTATAAACAGGCTTCACTTCAATGTGTTCCGGCGTTTTCCAATCAGCATGGATGCCGTTAGCCTTTTGCCACTCAGCACCGTTTGCAGGCTGAAATGCGGCATATATATCTAAGTTCTTAAAATCTTTTCTCATCTTACTTCAAAAGTTTAGCGTTGAATTCCTTTAATGTTTCCAGCACGTTAACGCGAACATGGATAAAGTTCTCGATACCGACAGCCTTCAGTTCTTCCATGTTGGCAGGAGCACCGGCTACGATAAATATGGCACGGCCATCCAAAGCCTTGAAGGCAGGAACAGCATATTCTGCATATTCATCGTCACTCGAACACAATACCACGATGTCAGCTTTGGCAGCCATAGCGGCCTCTATACCGGCTTCCACTGTGGGGAAACCAAGGTTGTCAACCACCTCATATCCGGCACAAGCCAGGAAGTTGCAAGAGAACTGAGCACGTGCCTGACGCATAGCCAGGTTACCGATAGTCAACATAAATGCTTTCGGACGCTTACCGGAAGCTTCCGTTTCGAGACGCAACGCTTCAAATTCACTGGCAGCACGGTCGAAATTCAATGTCTGAACATCTTTTTCGCAAGTGTCATGACCACCGCAGCAGCAAGTAGCTTCAAGCGGTTTCTTCTCACCTGCCTTCTCATTGAAGTTCGGGAACTGATTGGTACCCAACAATACTTCGCGACGCTGGGCAACAGCTTTATGACGGGTCTTGTTACTTTCGTTCACAGCAGCCTGCACCTTACCAGCTTTTACTGCTGCATAAAAACCGCCTTCTTCTTCTACCGCAAGGAAGAGTTCCCATGCTTGTTTAGCGATGGATACAGTCAGGTTTTCAATATAATAAGAACCGGCAGCAGGGTCAATCACCTTATCAAAGTGAGACTCTTCTTTCAGCAACAACTGCTGATTGCGCGCCATACGTTCAGAGAATTCATCAGGAACCGCATACGTTTTGTCGAACGGGCTCACAGTCATTGAGTCCACACCGCCCAAAGCAGCACTCATAGCTTCTGTCTGCGTACGCAGCAAGTTCACATGAGCGTCGAACAAAGTAAGGTTGAATGTAGAAGTCTCAGCGTGAACACGCATCTTAGCAGCACATTTAGCTTCCGCATCATAAGAAGCCACAATGTTTGCCCACAACATACGGGCAGCACGGAACTTAGCTATTTCGAGGAAATAGTTGGAACTGATACCGAAATTGAATTTAATCTTCCTGGCAACTACAGCAGCAGGAACTCCGGCTTCAGTCAGTTGATTCAGATATTCATTACCCCAGGCAAGAGCATACCCCAATTCCTGATAGATATAAGAACCGGCATTATTCAGTGTCAGAGCCGTTACATTCAGTACACGGTATTCCGGCAGAGCATCGGTTGCTTCAATCAAGGCTTTGGCTGTTGCCAGCATATCGCCCTTTTCTTTACCTTTGGCCAGCATCTTGTCGAAGAAATCATAGCCGATAGAACCTTGCAATTTCGTCAGGTCATATTCTTTCTTCCGGAAGTAAGCTACCAGGATTTCCGCAAGTTTCACTACATGTCCTTGGCACGTGTAGAAGTTCAACTCTACACAATCAGCGCAGATACCTTCGAGCAATGTCTCGATGTATTCGGCATTGAGTTCTTTCGCCTTCACACGGAACGCCAGTGAATCTACGCCTTTATTCAAAATATCCAGCGCTTTTGTGTTAGCTTCCTTCGGGCATTCCACCTTGATTTCCTGGCGTACCAGCCATTCGTTGTTGTCTTTCTTGGTGCCTCTGAGATAAGGGAATTCACCGGGAAGTGCATCCGTCGTTTTCAGTCCTTCGAGGTCTTCCATGCGATAGAAAGGTTTCACCTTGAATCCTTCGTTTGTTTTCCAAACGAGTTTCTTCTCAAAATCAGCGCCTTTCAGGTCGGCTGTAACTTTGTCCATCCACTGTTCGGTGGTGGTGGGAGCAAAGTCTGAGAAGAGTTTTTCTTTACTGTCTGCCATAGTTTATTTTATAATTAAAAAGATAATGAGTAATCTCTTCACTTGCCTATTTGTCTAAAATAGGACTTGCAAATATACTCAATAACTTAATAACACAAGGTTTTTTAAGTAAAATTCGCATGAAGATATGACATTCTGGAAGCATGATTTCCGTATGTATATGCATGATTGCAAAGTGCACCTTACATTTTAGAGTAAAAACTTATATTCAAGCATACTACTCAATTATCCTCTGCCCATGCCTGTACTCAAAAGAAAAACTCCCGGAAACCCTTTGCTACCTCCCTTTTAATGCCTACCTTTGCGCGAAATTTAATAAGCAAATAAAAAAGATAAACAAAAGTAACTATGGATTGGTTAGAGAGTTTGTTATGGGACCCTGCCTCCGTCGCCCATATCGTATGCTTGTATGCATTCGTAATATCTGTCGGCGTGCTTTTGGGCAAGATCAAGATTTTCGGGATATCGCTGGGAGTCACATTTGTACTTTTCACTGGTATCCTGATGGGACATTTCGGCTTTACGGGTGAGACACACATTCTGCACTTCATCCGCGAATTCGGATTAATTCTATTCGTATTCTGTATCGGTCTGCAAGTAGGACCGTCGTTCTTCTCTTCCTTTAAGAAAGGAGGCATGACACTGAATATGCTTGCAGTAGGTATAGTTGTACTGAATATTGCAGTAGCTTTGGGCATTTACTTCATCGACGGAGGAATCGACCTCCCCATGATAGTAGGTATCCTTTACGGTGCAGTCACCAATACTCCGGGTTTGGGTGCCGCACAGGAAGCATTGAATCAACTGAACTACACGGGTGATCCCATCGCATTGGGATACGCCTGCGCTTATCCGCTCGGTGTTGTCGGTATCATCGGTTCTATTATTGCTATCCGCTACATCTGCCGGGTGAACCTGAAAAAGGAAGAAGACGAACTCTCTACACAGACTTCTGATATGAAGCACATGCCGCACATGTTGCATCTGGAAGTTCGCAATGAATCTATCGATGGAAAGAAGCTCCTCCAGATCAAAGAGTTTATGGGACGTCCTTTTGTATGTTCACGCATACGCCACGATGGACACGTCAGCATCCCCAACCAAGATACGGAATTTCATATCGGAGACCAGGTATTCATCGTATGCTCCGAGGAAGATGCCGAAGCGGTAATCGCTTTTATCGGTAAAGAAATTCAAGTGGACTGGGAAAAACAAGATATGCCAATGGTTTCACGCCGCATATTGGTGACTAAGTCCGAAATCAACGGTAAGAAACTGGGTAGCCTGCATTTTCGTAGCATGTATGGAGTGAATGTAACCCGCATCAACCGTTCCGGTATGGATTTGTTTGCCGATCCGAATCTGATATTGCAGGTAGGTGACCGCGTTATGGTCGTGGGTCAGCAAGATGCTGTAGAACGGGTTGCCGGTGTATTGGGCAACCAGTTGAAGCGGCTGGATACACCGAACATTGTGACCATTTTCGTGGGTATTTTCCTGGGTATTCTGCTAGGTAGTCTTCCTATCGCTTTCCCGGGTATACCTACTCCGGTGAAACTCGGTTTGGCCGGTGGTCCGTTGGTGGTTGCTATTCTTATCGGACGGTTCGGACATAAATTGAAGCTGGTGACTTATACAACCATGAGTGCTAATCTGATGCTGCGCGAGATCGGTATTGTACTTTTCCTTGCCAGTGTAGGCATCGAAGCTGGTGAACACTTTGTACAGACCGTAGTAGAAGGTTCCGGACTATCATATGTAGGCTATGGTTTCCTGATTACCGTAATTCCTTTGCTGATTATCGGTATGATTGCCCGCTTTTATTGCAAAGTGAACTATTTCACTTTAATGGGATTAATTGCAGGTAGTAATACCGACCCTCCTGCACTAGCGTATGCCAACCAGGCATCCGGTAACGATGCTCCGGCAGTAGGCTATTCTACGGTTTATCCGCTGACAATGTTCCTGCGTATTCTGGCGGGACAAATGATATTGCTGACAATGATGTAATACAAGTTGCATTTTAGCAAAAAGAGAGGTCATGTTCGCATGACCTCTCTTTTTTAATTTCACCAGATTATAAACAACTCCGCTTCACTTGATTTTGAGTTTCACAAACTCCTCCACGAAATCTATTGTTTTTTCAATTCCCAGCACCGAAGAATCAATGCAGAGATGATAAGTTGCCGCAGCTCCCCATGTCTTGTAACTATAATAATTGTAATACTCCGAACGTTTTTTATCTGCCTTGCTCATCATATTTTCCGCCTCTTCTTCCGAAATGTGATGCATAGCGCAAAGACGGGCAACACGTGCCTCATGCGAGGCAGAAATAAAAATATTGGCGCAACGGGGATGCTCCCGGAGAATATAATCGGCACAACGGCCTACAAAAAGACAGGACTTCTCAGAGGCAAGCTGACGGATCACATCACTCTGCACTTTGAAAAGCGCGTCATTACTAAGACAATTTTGGGTAGGTAAAGCGCCATCTCCCACAAAAGGGAAACGCATACCGAAAAGTCCGCCGATGATTCCCTGCGAAGCACGCTCATCAGCTTTCTCAAAAAATTCACGACAAAGGCCACTCTCCTTGGAAGCCAGAGTTATCAACTCCTTATCATAGAAATCGATGCCCAAGCGGGCTGCCAACTTCTCCCCTATCTCCTTTCCGCCGCTTCCCAATTGGCGACCGATGTTCACAACGAATTTCTTATTCATAGCTTCAATCTAAATATTGGTTTACTGATAGCAAAAGTAAGGATTTATAGGAAAGAAACAAAAAAAGTCACACGTTTTTCGCCCTATTCTTCCGCTCTCTTGAATTTACGGAACTGCCTTACCAACATTACCAGCGCTACCAGGCTGGCAAGTAAATCGGAGAATGGCATACTATACCACACACCTGCCGCACCGAAAAAACGGGGCAGGATTATCAATGCCGGAAGCAGGAAAAGCATCTGGCGCGTAAGAGAAAGGAAAATAGCCTTACTGGCCATTCCGATACTCTGGAAGAAATTAGATGTCACCATCTGGAAACCGATAATAGGGAAAAACATCACTACGACCCGCAAACCACGTGCCGAGATTGCTATCAATTCCTCATCAGAAGTAAATATAGAAACTACCAGCTCAGGTATAAGCATTCCCATCAGAAAACCGGAAGTAGTGACAACTGTTGCAAAGATGATTGTCAGTTTCAACACCCGGGAAACGCGCGCGTATTGCTGGGCACCAAAGTTATATCCAGCAATGGGCTGCATACCTTGATTCAGTCCCATCACAATCATCACAAATATAAATACCAGTCGATTGACAATGCCGAATGCACCGATGGATAAATCTCCTCCATAGCGCTTCAGCCCTTGATTGATAACAATCACAATAAAACATGCCGCCAGATTCATGAGGAAAGGAGACATACCGATAGCAAGTGAATCTATCACAATCTTACGACGCAAGCGGAAAATGCCGCGGTGAAAGTGCAAGAGTTCGTCTTTATTGCTGAATATCTTGAATTGCCACAGTAATGAAATGACCTGGGCAATGATAGTGGCAATAGCGGCTCCACGGATACCCCAACCGAAGCCATAAATAAATAGAGGGTCAAGTATCGTGTTGATAACAACCGTAGCAATAGTGGCATACATCGCTTTCTGCGGATGTCCGGAAGAACGCAACACAGCATTCAAGCCCAGATAAAGGTGGGTGACGACATTGCCTAGTAAAATGATCTGCATATATTCGCGGGCGTACTTCACCGTCTCATCACTACCGCCGAAGAAGTAAAGGATGGGATCGAGAAATATCATCGTCACTACCGTAAATGCTAATCCCAGCACTATATTCAGGACAAGCACATTACCTAATATCCGTTGAGCCGTATCATAGTCTTTCTGCCCTAACTTTACAGAAACCAGCGTAGAAGCGCCCACTCCCACCAACGAACCGAACGCTGCTGCAAGATTCATCAGAGGAAAAGTAAGTGCCAGTCCCGAAATAGCCATTGTGCCCACTCCGTGACCGATAAAAATGCTGTCCACCATATTATATAAGGAAGATGCCGTCATGGCGATAATTGCCGGCACTGCATATTGCATCAGTAGTTTTCCAATCTTTTCTGTTCCCAACGCTGTGGGTGCCTTTTGTCCTGTCATACCTATTTCTTTATTTTCAGGGCGCAAAGGTACTCATTTTCCCGCAAGCAAACAAAAGAAGACGAGAAATAGATTATTTGTAGTGTTATTTCTTCAAGAGGTATATCATGCTAATTTCAGCTATTATGGTTCAATAGATATCACCTATTTGATTATACAAGAAGTTATGCAAAACAACTAATACACTATATATCAAGCAAATAAATTTCAATCAAATAAAATAATAAAAAAAATGGGGTTCATTCGGGTTCATTTGGGTTCAAGGTTCACTATGAACCCTACGTGCCACGTATTTATGTGGGAAAAAAGCTGTTTTTGTAATATAATAAGAACTATTTATAGACCATCTTCGCACCCATTCATCTTCGTATCCCGACAGAGTATAGTCAGAACATTTGCAATACAGTATTATTTTCGTACATTACATAATAAATGGGAGTGAACCTACACCCCCAAAAACACATATTATCCACAAAATCAAAAAGCAATTAACACACTCACTATCTGATGATTAATAAAAATTTCAGAAATTTCATACTGACAGATAGGGTTCATAGTGAACCTTGACCCCTGTGAGCCCTGCGCAACAGTAAAACGATATTACAATAAACGAATATGGATACAATATCATCCCCCTATCATCTATCCCACTAAAAAATCAACTATTAAAAGAGCAAACAAAATTATAGCAAGAGAGAACAAAACTATTGCAGAAGCAAATGAATACCCATGAAGCCCGCTGGAGAGTGTTAAAGTCCCGGTTCAGAGATGATTTTACTAAAATAGAATACGATTTTCATACCTCCGGAAAAGATTCGCGCTTACATTTGTCCCTCAAATACGGAAATACATGAAAACTCTATCTTATCACCACTTTATTTTTCTGTTGGCCGGACTTCTTTTTGCAAGTGCCGTAAATGCCCAGACAGCCTATATGCACGGTTCTACTTATGAAGAACGCGGTCATTCACTCATCGACCAGATGTTACAGACCCAACCGGTAGACAACGGTAACATAAAATATGTGTCGCCTTTCTACTTCGCCCGCTTATGGCGTGACTGTGAAAAGGAAAAAGCCATAGAAAAACTAACCAAAATGTATCAATATCAACTGGACCATGTGGAAGCGTTCTATAACTCCGGCTCAGATATGGATTTCTTTGCCCATGCCACCATGCACGGCTACATGCTCACCAAAGAAAAAATGCCGGACTCGCTGCGAGAAAAGATTAAAGCCTTCATGAAAATAGGCAAATATACCAGAGATAACGGTACGCTGAACATGAAACTCATGCATCAGAGCAGCGGATTGCTCTGCGCCGAAGAATGGCCCGACTTTACAGATGCCGACGGCAAAACCTCCGTCCAGCTAAAAGAATTCCTGCATGACAGGATCGTACATACATTAAAGCAATTCATCACCCATAACTGTCCTGAAGCGGATGCTTTTACCTATCTGGGAACTAATCTTCAATATATCAGGATGCTTGCCGAATTCTCTAAAAACGAGGAGATACGTAAAAGCGCTTTAGCAGCTTACCACCATATCATAGCACAATTACTGTTACCCTGGAATCAAGGCCTGTATTGTGCCAATCCTCCCCGTTGCAAAGGTTGGAAGAATTTATATACGGGTAATTTGAGCACCGGTGTACAGATCGTTCAGCTAACCTGGCTATTCTACGGTAGCCCCGATGAACGTATCATCCTCCGTGAAGCTGCAAACAGAGACAATTTCGGCTGTTTCAACTTCTGGCTGGCCTACGAACGCACTGTAAAACCACTCCCTTTTCTGCAAGCTCTGAACAACTCGAAAAGCTATCCTTATGATTTCAAAGCTTTACGGATAGACAGCAAGCATTACTATTGCCGCTACACTTATCAAAGTCCGAATTACGGTTTATCCACCCAGACAGTAGAAGCTTTTCCTGAAAAATTGAAAGATTTCCAATACACCTACGCATTTAAAGAGACTAAGAACATACACCTTGTCTGGCAATCGGATAATTCGGAAGCATCCGTGTTCAGTATGTGCCATGATAACCCCGAACGCCCTCAGATTTATCAGACACACTCCAACAAGCTGGGGTATGGGGAGAATCCTTATCACCGTGTCTTCGGATACGAAAAAAGTGCCATTGGCGTATATAATGTAGCAGAGAACTATATGAATATCCCCCATTTCTATCAGATGTACGTACCATTCAGCCGCAAGGGCATAAAAAAGAGAATGGTGAAGAAAATCAACGGGTTGCAATGGATATTGTGTCACACCGGTTCCATGATGTTCGCTTTTGCCACTCCGGAAGAATGGACTTTTGAGGTTTCCGGCGGCAAATATGATATAAAAGCACACGATGTTCTCATCCTGAAAGACAAGAAGCGTCGCAGAGGCTCCTGGGTACTGGAAACGACTGAAATCACCGAACAATACAAGGATGCCCGGGGAGATATGAAAGCTGAACTGGAGAATTTTGCCAACGATATCCGCGAAAAGGTAAAGTTTAACTGTTCCGGCGACTATGAAACGGGTGAAACTCCGGGAATTTCATATACCAACCTACAGGGAAACACACTGGAACTGACATTCTTTTCCCCCGAAACAGCCTATAGCGGACAGTATAAACTGAACGGAAATCCTGTAAAACTGAATACCAAATACATATCTCAAAGCAAATATATGGAGCAAAAAGCCAATAGTAACGTTCTTCTGTTCCACACCCCAGAAGGTACAAAAACCTGGAAATTGGAATAACGTACCAAAGTTGGGAAAAACAGTCGTTTGAGACCTTTTTTATAGGTTTTGAAACGATTTTCCATATCCCTTCCCACCCCATCGGCTACTTTTGCGAATGAAAAACAAACTTGCTTTATGCATATTTAAAGAAATTAATAGTATCTAAAAAATTTAATTTATGGAAAACAGAATCACACTCTCAAAACGTGTGGAAGGAAAATCCCGAATTTGGGTGACTTTACTCCTTCTATGCTTCTGTAGTTTTACTTGGGCACAAGTAAAAGTTACCGGCGTTGTAACAGACCCGTCGGGTGAAGCCATTATCGGTGCTAACATCGTAGAAAAAGGTGTACCGGGAAACGGCACGATCAGCGACATCGACGGAAACTTTACCTTAAATGTGAAAAGCAACAAGGCCACAGTAACCGTCTCTTTCATTGGCTACAAAGACAAAACAGTAGCTCTCAACGGAAGTACAAACCTGAAAGTTACATTAGAAGAAGATTCTCAGTCATTGGATGAAGTAGTGGTAGTGGGTTACGGCTCCGTGAAGAAAAGCAATCTGACGACTTCCGTATCCAAGATGACCTCCGAAGCCATTGAAGGACGTCCGGTCACCAATCTGAGTGATGCCCTCTCCGGTCAGCTGGCCGGTGTGCAAACCCAGACCAGCAGTGGTATTCCGGGTGAAGAAATGCAGATTACCGTACGTGGTGTCAGCTCCATCAACGGTTCTTCCAATCCCCTCATCGTAGTGGATGGAGTCATCACCGAAAATATGAGCAATGTAAACCCGTCCGATGTAGCGTCTATCCAAGTATTGAAAGATGCGGCAGCCACTTCTATCTATGGTGCACGCGGTTCTGCCGGTGTAATCCTGATTGAAACCAAACAGGCTCAGAAAGGTGCTCCTGTCGTTAAATGGGAATCATACTTAGGTTTCCAGAACGCCGTAGGCCTGCCCGAAATGATGTCTCCTAAAGAATGGATGGCATACAACCTGTATCTGAAAAATGCGATGTGGCTGCAAAAAGACGGCAATAACACACTGGATACCCCCAATAAAGACCGTCCGAGCGGTGACCGCGTGAACCCGGACTGGCTGCTGAACCCTAATTCCGACACAGCCGACTGGACATTGCGTTCCGATCTTCCTCAGACTGATTGGGTTGACGCCATTCTCCAGACAGCTTTCACCCACAGTCACCAGGTATCGGTTTCCAGCAAAGGCGACAGATATTCTATCTATGCTTCTGCCGGATACCTGAACCAGGAAGGTATCGTAAAACATACCGGATACGAACGTTTCAACTTCCGTATCAACGCTTCAATGAACATTAACAAGCACATCAAGGCCGGTGTGAACTTTGCTCCTACCATTTCTTCACAGGACAGAGGTGAGTCTGAGGGTAAGGATAAAGTCATCATGACTGCCCTGACCATGATTCCTACTATCGGCATCAACGAAGGTACCCGCTCGCTGGGTTTCAGCAAATTCAGAAAGGATGACGTTAACCCATACGAACGCCTCAGACAGGTTACCGATAGCAGAAATATCAAGAATTTCGACGTTGCATCATGGGTAGAAGCGAATATCATCAAAGGACTGACTTTCAAGTCTATGTTCAACTATAGTTCTGAAAACCGCATCGATGAATATTTCCTCCCGCTCGACGTACAGAAAATGTCCGTAAAGAGCGCTACTGCTTCAAGCAAAGTGATCTCCGGCAGCCGCACCGGATGGCAAAATACATTCAGCTATGACTTTACTCTCTGGAAGAAACATCAGATGAATGTATTGTTAGGACAAAGTATAGAAAACCGCAGCATCTATACTGCCGATATGAAAGCTACCGACTTCCCGCTGGATAACGTTCCTACCTTGAACCAGGGAGCCACTCCGAGTCAGGCCAGCACCCTGAAGAATATTGTTCGTACGGCTTCTCTTTTCGGACGTTTAAGCTACAACTATGATGATAAATACTTAGTATCTGCATCTATGCGTCGTGACGGTTCTTCCCGTTTCGGTCCTTCCAATCGCTGGGCTACTTTCCCCTCCGTATCTGCCGGATGGAAAATCAACAGTGAAGAATTCATGAAAGACGTAGAGTTCATCTCCCTGTTAAAGCTCCGTGCTTCCTGGGGTATGTCCGGTAACGACCGTATCGGCTACAGTGACTATGTTTCTACCTTCACTACCGGAAATGTCGCTTACGGAAATACTTCACAAATAGCCATCTACCCGACTAACTATGCCAACTCGGATTTGAAATGGGAAACGACCAAAGCATTCGACTTCGGTTTCGACCTCTCCCTGTTCAAAAACCGCATACAGTTGAACGTAGACTATTACATCAACCGCACGGACGACTTGCTGTATAATTTGCAACTCCCCGCTGCTACCGGCTTCAACAGTATGCGCACAAATCTGGCTTCTATTGAGAACCGTGGTTGGGAAATTGACCTGACAACAACCAATATTAATACAAGATCATTCAAATGGTCGAGCACACTGAACCTTTCCGGAAACAAGAATAAGGTACTGGATTTAGGTGGAAACGATGAAATCATCACTGATGCATGGAACGCACAGTTCATCACGAAAGTAGGAGGTCCTATTTCTCAATTCTATACTTACCTCACAGACGGTTTGCTGACAGAAGCCGACTTCGAAGTAGGTGCTGACGGACGTTATAATCCTAACAAGCCATTGGTTCCTACCGTAAAAGGTAAGAAGCAGAGACCCGGTAACGTGAAATACGTAGACGTTGACGGAAGTGGTTCTATCGACAATGACGACAGAGTAGCTTACGGTTCAAACGAACCTGACGTGATGTTCGGTTTCACTAACAGATTTACTTATAAGGACTTCGAGTTGAGCATATTCCTGCGCGGACAGATTGGAGGTAATGTACTTTGGATTGGTGCCCGTAACCTGGATACCGGCGGTAAATATGGTGCCAACAACACACTGAGAAGATGGTTGCACTGCTACAAAGAAGATTATCCGAACGGTAACCCTATTCCTACTGAACTGGGTGTAGATATGTCATGGGATGGAAAAACACCGACTCCTTACGGTTTGGGTGACAACTCCGAGCAGGACGGACAATTGCACAGAACAGATTTGGAAATCTTTGACGCAACTTTCTTACGCATCCAAAATGTCAGCCTGGCCTACAATATGCCCAAGAAATGGCTGAATGCCTTGGGAATCAAAGCAGCCAAAATTTACGGAACAGTAGAAAACCTGCATACCTTTACCGATTATGTCGGCAACCCGGATACCAATAGCTACAGTACCAATCCGATGCTCAGAGGTGCAGATTACAATACTTATCCGTTGTCAAGAAAATATATATTTGGTGTAAACGTAACCTTTTAATCAGTAACGATCATGAAAATAATAACTAAAATAGTAGCCGTATGTTGCTTGTGGGGTCTATCCTCCTGCGACAGCTATCTGGACGTCAACCAACCGTCTATTTACACAGACCAGAGCTTATACAAGACTCCTGCTGATTGTGAAGCCTCCATTGCCGGAGTTTACTCACAATTACAGACTGTCTATAATCGTAACTATCTGGAAGCAATCGTATTGAGGGAAGACGCTATTAAAAACATGAACAATAACATCACCCGCTTCACGGATACTTCTACCGAAAAAACCTGGGAAACCGCATGGAAATCGCTCTGGGTACTGGTATCACGCAGCAATAAGATATTGGACAACATCGACCGGGTAGTCTTCTCTGATGAAGATCAGAAAAATCATATCAAAGGCGAGGCTTATGCCATGCGCGGACTGGCCTATCTGCAATTCGCCTGGTGCTGGGGAGGTTCTCCACTCATCACTACGGATCTTTCATTGGCCGAATTGCGTAAAGTGAAACGTTCTTCACAGGAAGAGACTTACCAACAAGCAATCAAGGACTTCGAACTGGCTTATGACCTGCTTCCCGAAAAAAGAAGCGGCACAGAAGTGGGACGTATTACCAAATATGCAATGGCCGGTATGCTGGGACGTACTTACCTGTATATGCATAATCCTGCAAAGGCAGTAGAGTGGTTGGAGCTGATAATTGCCAAAGAACCCGCTTTATATAAAATGGCCGACAACTATGAAGATTGTTTCGATGATAAATTCGACAACACATCCGAACGTGTCTGGGAAGTACAATACATGGGCGGTTCCACCGGTAAGGCTTTGGGTATCAGCCAAACGTTCAACAGTATGCTACTCGCTTCCAGTATCAATCTTGAAAAGGATGCTCCGTTCCTACATAATGTTACGTTCAAAGGTCCTTCCGGTACCGCTCAAGTTTCCGAGTCCATCTGGGGTGAAGGGGTTTATGAAGAAGGCGATATCCGCCGGGCCGCTACCATGGTGAACAACCTTTATTACGATAAAGATTACCAGCATGCTGACACTTACACAGCCCGTAAGTTTCTGAAGGCAACGCAGACGAAACCCGGTTCTTATGACGAATGGGGTAATAATATCTCTATTCTGCGTTACACGGATGTCAAGCTGATGTATGCCGAAGCTCTGAATGAAGTGGGCTATGCAGAGAATATCACTACAATCTTATCCATCATTAACGAAGTGCGCAAAAGAGCCGGACTGGAAGCCATCGATGCTACCAGACTGAACAGCAAGCAAGCTACATTCGATTACATCGTTCACGAACGTTTTATCGAGTTCTGTTACGAAGGACTTCGTTGGCCCGACCTAATTCGTTGGGGACTTGCCGAAGAAGCAATAAAGAAACACTTCTCTCTCAAAAACGAAGGCTTCAACACAGCTACCCAAACACCAATGTATGCAATGGAAAAACGTAATCTGCTGGCACCGATTCCACAATCTGAAATCAATGCCTATGGTGACGGAACAATCATGTGGCAAAATCCCGAATATTAAAATTCTGTCATAGAACAAAGGGAGTATACGTATGTTGGGCAAGCCGGAAAATCCGGTTTGCCCACTCTCTTATAATAAACCCTATCAAAAGAAATCCAGTATGATACAGAAATTGTCTGCCTCCATTTTTCTTTGCCTTTGGGGAATTGTTTCGGTGTATGGAAACCTGCATCCCGTGATAGACAAAGATCCGTTGTCCATAGCCGTCGAAGCCTTTGACAACCAGACCCACCCATATAGTAAAGAACGCATCCAAAAGGAAATTCAAAACCGCAATGTCCGTTGGACCACCCACCTGATGACCGCCGCCGGTACTTTCTATGAAGCCACCGGACAGAAACGATTTCTGGATATGTCCGAAGAGATTTTCAGGTGTGCCGTCACTGCCTGGGAAAAGGACGAACAGTTGATGCGGGGACGGGATGATTTCTTCTCTACCCGCAACGTGGCAGCCACCTACAAATTACTTAAAAAAGAAGGACGCCTGAAAGGAAACGAAGCCCGGAGAATTGTGATTCGTTTTGCCGACCTGCACTTCGAACCGCATTTCATTACCGATCATAATCAGGGACAGGAACGTGCTTTAGGCTTTACCAGAATGTATAACCTTTTTCCGGATGCTCCCAATGCAAACCTGTGGAAAGCCTATACAGATACGATGTGGAATTTCTGGTATGCCAATAAGGATGTGGACGAGACCGCTACTTTATATTCAGCCATCCACTTAAACGACATTATCACCATCGCACAGGAAAGCGGACGGACCGAATTGCTACAGACTCCCGAAATAGAACAATGGTTTTCACGCTATCTTCACCAACAGGCTCCCAGCGGTTACATGCCGGAATATGGAGATGACTTCTTCTTTGCCTATTTTGAATGGATCGTAGTCTTTGAAAAGATGGCTCGCCTGACAGGTAATGCAAGCTATCAGGAAGCTGCCCGCAAATTATATAAAACAGGACTTCCCAATTTACCCGAAAAATACACTAAACGAGGCTGGTTTCTACGGGATGCCTGCGAATGGGCTTCGATTGCGGAAATAGCCCTGTTACCGCCATTTATTCCAAAGACTTCTACCCCGGATTGGGGTGCCATGGTGACAACACGCACTAACCGGGAAGGACAAAGTGGTATACCGGACCAGCTATTGCTAACAGCTTCACACGTTCCGGGTACTCCTTTTGTCATGAGTGATCTTTATGCTGAAGGTTCTCACAAACATCCGAATCTGCGCGGAACCATCAATTATTTTGAAACCGACTGTTGCCCGCACTTTCACGGCGTACAACGTCATGCTACGGATATGCGTCATGGCAACACCGTGATCCTGATGAAAGAAGAAAGCAATGGTTTCCCATTCGGTGAAGGCTCCAATCGCTGGCTGACCAACCGTTGGTTTACAGACTGGATTGACTTCAGCTCATCCACACATATATCAGAAAGTGATCCGCAAATGAGGGGATTTCAAAGCATCACTTTCCGCTTTCAGAATGGACAGCCGGGCGAAGTGATCTGCATTGATAAGGTTCGGCTACGAGGCAAGGCCGGGGAAAAGATTCTGCATGATTGCAACACATTGGATGCATGGGGAGACGGCGTAGAGCTTGCAGACAATGAGAAAGGCGGAAAGATGATACGTATTACTTTGAAAGATAACAGTATTCATTTTATTAATCTGAAAGTGGCGGCAGATTTCAGTCTGAATGATTACCGGTACATTGGTTGCGACTGGAAACATTACACGACTGATGGCAGAAGCAAGTCTCCCATGAGTTTCAAGATTAGAGCCTACAACAAGATCAGAAAACCAGTGGAAGACTATGTACATGAAGAAGTGGGCGTGCTGTTCAATCCCAATATCGTGCGGACAGCCAAAGCTGTAAATAAAGGTAAAGACTCATACGGTGAGGTGATTCTGGACAATCACTGCGTCGATGGTTCTACCCTGCAACGACGCATGGTATTGACAGCCGAAGGTATCCTAATATTACAGGATCATCTGATTCCCGGTGAAGATACCGAAGGATACACGGCAGGCAGTATCTGGCAGTTATATCAAATGGATGAACGGGGTGAAAACTGGTTCAGTACTCACGGAGGGAAGAAAATATACAGGGACACTCCAAACGCAGGTCAACCGTGGAAAGACGCATCCGGTAATGAAATAGAGAAAAGGCAATTACTGGTCTATTTTGAAAAGCAGCCCGACCGCAGTTACGGATTTCAAAAACAAGAATATACGATACAACCCACCACAGTCTTCTCCAAGCAACGTGTCACTCCATTCGAGCCTTTGACATTTGTTACTGTAATCGTGCCCTACAGCATAAAGGAAAAGGCCGCTGATATCGCACAGTCTTTATCCGCACGGACCCAGGATGGATGCAGCACCGTTCAAATAAAAAACAACAAGGAAGAAATCACCGTTCAAATAAACATGAAGGGGAGTTGGAATGTATCCCGTAAATAGCCATATAAAAAGCGTTGACGCTTGCATGAATTGCATATTTTGCATTATCTTTAGGGGCTCAATTTATAACTTGAATTTTATGTTTCCGAAGATAATGCAGAATATCGCAAAGCATCTATTTATCTTGTTCATACTCTCATTAGGGTATATTAGCGCATCGGCACAGAACATTACGCTGAATAGCTACTCTGTAAAGGATGGATTATCAAACAGCACTGTAAAAGCTATCTGCCAGGACGATAAAGGTTATATTTGGATCGGTACCAAAAACGGTTTGAACCGGTTAGACGGTTACGAGATAAAGAACTATTATCACCTGCCCAGCAAAGAAGTCAAGCAGCCTAACGATATTGTGAGTATCACGCAACTATCGGACGGCCTCTTCTGGATCGGTACCTTCAGTGGAATCGTTCTCTTCGACCCCATGCAGGAAAAGTTTATCGATTTACAGGAGCGGTATACAGGAAAAGAATTTCCCTCGTCCGTGGTTGTAGGCCTGCACGAAGATCCTAAAAAAAATATCTGGGTAGCTACCAAACAAGGATTATATGTTTTCAAAAGCGATGGAACGTGTTCATATGTGAAAGATATGCGTGATACCTATATTCACATGATGGCTGCCGCGAGCCCGTATGCTCTGTTGCTGGATGTGGTGAATCAGGGGCTGGCACTTTATGACGTAAGGACTGAACGCTACAAGATTTTACACAAAAATGAAAAACGTTTCTCCTTAATGAAAGGATTTACAGATAGTAAAGGACGTATCTGGCTCGGAGAAGAGCTAAAGAATTTCTACCAATACTTTCCTAAAGAAGAAGAAATCAGGCCAATTTCATACACGGTTCATCCGGATGTTCCGATAGAAAGCAATTACATTCATGACATCACGGAATATAATGATTCCACCCTGCTGCTTGCAACCGACCGGGGATTGGTGGCTTATGACATTAAGCACTCTTTCTTTTATACCAAAGTAGATCAACACCTTGCTATAAGGGATCGCCTGATGACAGTCTATAAGGATAATCAAGGAGCATTATGGATAGGTACTTTCAGCCAGGGAGCCATTTATTATCATCCCAAGCTGTTTACTTTTACTCATCATTCTTTAACATCCTCCTCTCAGCAGACCACCGGAATCCAAGTAGTAGGTTCATTATCCGAATCACAAGGTAAATTATGGATCGGACATAGCAAGGGGCTTATAGCCATGGATGTAAACAATCCGAAGCATATAGAAGAAGTAAATATATCCGGAGGTAATTCTCCCAAACACGATACGGACTTATACTATGTTTACCGAAATTCACCAGACGAGCTCTACCTCTATTTCTTAAATATGGGAGTTTATTCGCTCAATCTGAGAACCCGTTCCATAACCAAAGTGATTGCCTCAATGAGCGGTGAAGAACAAATCCGTGCAATGGCAAGAGATGCGGAAAACCACTTATGGATAGCAGAAGATGACCTGTCTTACTGGGATGAGAAAACGCAAAAGCTGGACCGGAATCTATCGACCAATTATAATGCCACTACCCGGTATATGTTGACACAAGATATTCTGCGACATGGAGATGACATGATAGTGGGAGTTCGTACCAATGGTTTATGGATATTCAGGCATCAACCTGAAAATCCCGAACACTACTTTAAAGGTGAACGGACCACCTTCGAGGAACTGAATGACAAGAATATAAGTGTGCTCTATGAGGACCATGCCAAAAACATCTGGATCGGCACTTATGACAACGGATTGTATAAATGTAATCTGGAAAAACAGGAAATACACCATTATAACAAAGATAACGGATTAGTACACAATTCTATCTGTGCCATTCTGGAAGATCGTACCAGCAAGGATATATGGGTATCTGCCATCAACGGATTGTCACAGATCAAGCCGGATGGGATCATCGTTAATTTTACCCGTGGCAACGGCTTTCCTTTGAATGAAGTTTCGCACAAGTCACTGTTGCAAGCCAGTAACGGACATATCTATATAGGTGGTAACAACGGACTGGCGGAACTGGACCCGACACGTTTGTCTCATGACAGAGAGACAGCACCTTTGGTACAGATATCCCTGGTGGAATCACTAAATTCTAAAAATGCACCCGGCCATATTGAAATCAAGAACTTCAATGAAGGAAACAAGGTTGATCTGCCGTATGATAACTCATCCATACGAATCAAATACTCTGCGCTCGACTTTATCTCTCCCAAGGGATACAAATATGCTTATCAGTTAAAAGGGCTGGATAAAGAGTGGCATTACATTGAAAATAATGAAGTAATATACTCCAATCTCCCGGCAGGTAAATATATTTTCAGCATCAAAGCATGCAATAACGAAGGAATCTGGAGCACAGTAGAAACAACCATTATCATATCAGTACATCCTGCATTCTGGGCCACCTGGTGGGCAAAGACCCTCTACATCTTATTCATCATCGTCTTTCTGGCAGTATTAGCACGCTATTTTTATGAAAAGAAAACAGCCAAGTACAAACGCCAAATCGAACAGATAGAAAAAGAGAATATCGAGAAGAACTACCAGATGAGGATTGAATTATTCACTAATTTCTCTCACGAACTCCGGACACCGCTCACATTGATAACCGGTCCGGTGGACGATATCATCAATGATGAACAGCTTCCTTCGGGTTTAAAATATCCGATGAAACAGATACAAAAGAACGCAAACCGCCTGCTACTTCTGGTGAACCAATTGATGGATTTCCGCAAATTAGAGCATGGAGCCATGCAACTGAAACTAAGCAGCCTGAATGTACCTGTATTCATTACCGAACAGATTGATAGTTTCTCCGAATTGCTGAACAAGCATGAACTTACCATTTCGTACTCCAACAACTATTATGGCAACAATTTGTGGGTAGATGTAGACCTGATGAGTAAAGTAATGTTTAATCTGCTCTCGAATGCAATAAAACACTCTTCCAGAGGTGGAAAGATCCAGTTAGAATCCAATATGGAGGAAAACAGCGTTGTTCTTTCCGTGAAAGACTTCGGGGAAGGTATATCTCCTGAGAATCAAAGCAAGGTTTTCGATCCTTTCTTTCAGATAGGAAACGGCAACAAAGGTGGAATGTTCGGCAGTGGCATCGGACTTAATCTGGTGCAATACGTGGTTAAACTGCATTTCGGCAAGATATGGCTGGAAAGTACGCCCGGACAAGGAACGACGTTCTTTATACGCCTGCAACTGGGAAAGGAACACTACGCCAATTCCAATGTAATCTATACTGACCAGGCAATTACCCATACATTGAAAGTAGAAAAGAACAGTGTATTGTCCGTAGATCCGGAATATCACCAGCAAATACCCGAGGATTCTGATAATCGCCTGCGGATTCTGGTAGTGGAAGATGACGAGGACATGCGCCAATACATCGTTTCCAAACTATCCAAAACCTACAATGTGCAGGAAGCTCCTGAAGGAAAAAGTGCCATACATATAGCCAGAGAGCAGATGCCCGATCTGATTATCAGTGATATCATGATGCCCGTAATGGACGGATTGGAGCTCTGCCGGGCTATAAAAAATGACATGGCTTTAGCACATATTCCGGTAGTCCTGCTAACAGCAAAAAGCCTGGAAGAGCATGTAAAAGATGGATATCAGGCTTTAGCTGATGACTATATATTAAAGCCATTCAATGCGCAAATACTACTGGCTAAAATAGAAAGCCTCATCAAAAACAGAGAAAAACTGAGAGACTTGTTCTGCCAGAAGTTAGAGAGGACGGAAGTTCCTGTAGAGGAAATCACAGTAGAGGACCCATTCATGCAAAAACTGGTAGAATTAATTACAGAAAATGCACAGGATCCGGAATTATCCATGGAAGTTCTATATAATAAATTAGGTATGAGCCGTACACAATTCTTCCGGAAAATTAAGGCGATATCCGATTTATCACCCAACAAACTGATCCTAAATATCCGGATGAAAATGGCTGTGGAAAAATTCCAGTCCGGAGGCATGACCATTGCAGAGGTTGCCTATGAAGTGGGCTTTTCCGATCCGGCTTACTTTAGTAAGGTTTTTAAATCTGTATTCAATCAAACTCCTACCGAATATATCAAGAATATTGGTAAATAATCGGTCGCAGGTCTAAAATACAAGTCTTTGACACTATTTTCATAGTCTGTCAAAGGCTTTTCGCCTAAGTTTGCAAAAAAATCAGGTAAAGTTTATGACCATGAGAAACCACGTGATTGCATTATTACTAATACTATTTTTTGCAAATACAGGCTTTGCACAACAGGCCATCGTATCTAGGGAGAAGCCGCTGAATTTCTCCCGGAAAGATTGTATAAACCTGTCTATATATGACTGGCCCCGTACTCTTTTAAGCTATCCGGTTTACTTTCCGGAAGGAATACAGTCCGAATCGGAACTGAGCCTTTCCGATAATAAGCAGAGCCGTTCTGTTCCATTCCAATTATCAGACAAAGTCATTGAAAACGGGAAACTGAAATCTGCCGTTATAAACTTCTTCGCAGAGTTACCAAGCGGAGGGGAATTCAACTATACATTGTATCTTCGGAAAAACAATGCCTCCCGGCAAAGTTCACCTGTTACACTTCAGAAACAGGCGTCAACCTGGCTGATCAGTGACGGAAACTTCGGTGTGGAAATACCTGCCGGAGGAATCAATCCGGGGCACACAATTCCCGCTCCCATAATCTCCATATTGAACGATCATCAAAAGATAGGCAATAACAAGCTACACACCGGACAGCGCACTGTAAAAGAGATAAAAACATCCGTTTTAGAATCAGGCGACTTGTTTATAGAATGTGGAATACATTATATATTAGATAACCAGGCTTCTTATTATGCCAAGGTAAAAGTCATACAAGGTTATCCCTTCGTCATCCTCGACGAACAAATGGAGAATATATCAAACCAGGATGAGGTGTTTATAGATATGGAATGGGATAACTTCCATCCTACGCGCCGTTATGGCAACTGGGACAGGCAAAAGGAAGTATCAGTAGACGGAGGTTTGCCCATCGACCAACCCATATACACCAACTGGAGCCAGGAAGATCCGCACTGGACAGGAATGGGCTGGATAGAAGAGCCCGATAAGCAAATGTTGTATCGCCTCTTACCCTTCGGAGGAAATTCAACACGCGAACAGGTTCCGGCAATCTCTTTCTGGGAAACTCAGGATGCAGCCAGAGAATTAGGCGTATTTGTATATGACCATAATCGCTGGGATGATCAGCAATACGGAATCTGGCAGCCCACTCCGGATCTATCTGTATATTTCCGTTATGCAGGTCAGAAATTATATTTCAAGTATCCGCTCCATTCCGGCAGCCGGTCCACGGCCATAACTTTATATACAATTGAAAAGAAACAGGATATAGTTGACAAATTCAATAAAAGCATTGACGAAATAGCAGTCAAGGGTGGTGCAGACCATTCGGATGAGATGGGCTTCCGCTACGCTATGCTATTACACCGTCAGTATGCGCTATTAAATTTAAATAAGGTGAAAGATTGGATTCTGGAGTATCCGGCACATGCAAAGCATCCGGATACTCCCTTTACAGGGAAAACAGGTTCACCCACTGCCGAACAATTCTATCAGCAGATAATAACCTCTCCAATGGCTTATTATATGACAGGCTTAAATGGATTTCCCGGCATTCATTCCATTTCTCACCGCCCGCTTTTCGGCAGCTGGATAGAAGATTACCTGGCACTTTACAAACAACTGACCACGGAACAAAAGCAGACCGTAGACGGCCTGATGCTCATATCCGCTTACATCAATACACTGGAAGCGATGAATACCATCCGCACTTCATTAGCGGGAACCGCTAATATGGCAGCAGACGGCTGGGCAGTACCGGGGCAGATGTCTTTCCTCTACCCTGAACACCCGATGGCCAAAGAATGGGCGGATTTCTTTGAAAAAACACTGGAAATATATGGTATCTTCTATACACGTCCTGAAGTAAAAGCCTTCGAATCCAAAGGAGGACGTTGGGTAGAAAGCCTGGGTATCTATAATTGGGCTTTCTTACGTCCCACCTCAGCTACCAATATCGCACTGAAAGAGTTCGATGGCAAAAACCGTTTTGCCGGAAAATACATGGCACAACGGGGACACTGGATGCTGGACATGATGACAGCTCCCATTCAATACAAAGAAAAGATGGAAAGAAGTTATCCACCCCATGGTGCTCACGGAGGGGGACGGATTGTTCCACGCTATTGCTCCGTTTACCAGTTGGCCGACTGGATGCAATACTACGATCCGCTCTTAGCTGAAAATCTATATTGGACCGGCAAGATGGGGCCGGGTGTTGAAACCAAAGATACACACACCAATTGGGGGAATGTCCATCAGAAACAATACCCTTCCCATAACATGGGAACCAATCCGCATTTAAGAAGTACGAAATATACCGGACACGGCATTGTTCTGCGTGCAGGAGTAGACACAGACGAAGAATTGTCCATTCACTTAAACCAAGTGGATAAAGGCCCTAACTATCGTTGGGGACATCAGGGACAAGGCAACTCCGGCGGACTTTACTTCTATGCAAAAGGTAAAATATATACGGGGCATGAAAACGAAGTGGTAGGTGACCATGTACAAAATAATCTGGATGGCATCACTAACTTCGGAGTAATGAAAAACGGGGCTTTCTGTAACATCGGAATGAACGAACTTGTGGCTCCACTTTATGACCTGGATATAGTGCAGCTGGCAGAACTCCGTTCCGCTAAAGGAGAAGACAGTTTTGCCTGGCCGGAATATTTATCACGCAGCATCCTGCTGGTAGGTACAGATTACTTCCTACTCTACGATCAGACCGGAACGAATTGGAGAGCAGGTGCCCGTTTCTCTTGGTTCGTTCAGAAAGAAGATGAATTTCCGCAAATCGTTTTCTTTGGCAAAAAAGCACGCCCGGATCATTGGACCAAAGGAGAAACCAATCATTCCAAAGGTTTCTACCGGGATACGGACGGTTCGCTGCTGACATTGGTTTCACACAAGAAAGGAGATATCAACGTTCTACATGGGAAAGTTGTGAACCCGGCTTTGCTGGCCCATACAAGCATTTACGAATTTGTACCCAAATCCCAAAATGAACCATCTAATATATTGTACATCAAAGCTCCTCACAGTACTGATGTTATCTTCCGTGATGGAACAGGAATAAACCATCAGTCAGAAAAGGAATCATTCACCGGAGAGGCCGGAGTAATCCGCCGGATGGATAATGGAACCTTGCAACTTGCTTTAATGAAGGGTACACTCCTTTCTGCCGACGGTTTTTCGATCGAATTGTCGGACGCCGGTACGGCAATTGCCATGACCCGCACAAACGCCAACAGTTGCAAAGGACGCTATAAGAGTGATGGAAAAGCCAGATTAACTCTAAAAGGAATGTCCGGCGGAAAATTATATATCGACGGTATCGCACAACAGGGAACAAGCAATATCTCTTTGCCCGTAGGAGAGCATCACATAGAGTATGCACGTGAAGTTACTCCAATGCCAACCGATATTATCGACACAGAATATACTCCTAACGGTACACTTATTTATCTGGATATACCTGCATCAGCCAAAAAGGTAAAAATAGAAACATCACGAGACAATGGGCAAACATGGACGGAGGTAGGCACAACCACCCGGTCAGTATACAAACTGGCTCCGCAACCTGCCGGAAAGATACATGTACGGGCTCTGTCTGTAAACGGAAAGCATACGGCCGTCTTTGCCCAAGAGTATCCGATTTATACCACTAACCAAGCACCACATTACCCGGAAGGTCTGCACCTGAATTTAGACAAGGGGAAGGTAGACTTATCATGGGGAAAAGTATTAGGTGCACAGAAATATCGTATATACCGGAGAAAGGCCGGTGACAAAGATTTCACACTTATATTTGAAGGTAAAGCCAATCAGTATACAGATATGGAAGCTGCCGGAGTCATCAAAGCATGCCGATTCCCCGGTAAGTTAGACAATCCGACTCTTGATGCCGGTTCGTTTACAGTCTATGAATATACCGTTACCACTGTGAACGGGTATGGCGAAAGCGTACAGTCTCCTATCGCCGATACACATCCGGCATCCTGGGCTAACTGGTATCCGGATACCGAACTGAAATACAAGCGTACCTCTGCATTCTGGATGGAACCTTATGTACCTTCATTCATGACACCCGAGAAATATTATCCGAACTAACAATATAAAAAATACAAGAAAATATGAAAAGTAAACTATTCACAGCAGCATTGGCTGCGTTGGTGCTGGCATCTTGTGCTCCTAAAGAGAACGGGTACTTTGACAATCTCCCACAAGAAGCCAGCCCTATAGAAATCGGGAATAAAATTACAAATCGGTTTCTGGAACAAGGGCATTCGCAATATGGCAGCCCCTTACGTGTGAACGAACCAAGAACACAAATCACCTATCCGGATGTATGCACTTGGTTAGGAGGACTTTGGTTTGCTCAGGAAACAGACAACAAGGATTTGACAGAACGTCTGAAAGCCCGTTTCGAGCCTTTATTCACCAATGAGGCTTACTTGCAGCCGAAGCCGAATCATGTAGACAACAATGTCTTCGGAGCCGTGCCGCTGGAACTTTACCTGCAAACCGGAGAAGAGCGTTATAAAACATTAGGCATGATGTATGCCGACTCTCAATGGGAATTACCAGCCAACTGGAAACTGGAAGAAGGTGAAGAACGCCAAAGCAGTATGTATGGGGATTTCAAAGATGCTGATATCTGTCAACCGGAACAAAAGGAATGGGACGACAAAGGTTATTCCTGGCAGACTCGCTTCTGGCTGGACGACATGTATATGATCACCACTATCCAAGCGCAGGCTTATCGGGTAACGAACGACCGTAAATATATAGACAGAGCAGCTCGCGAAATGGTGCTTTACCTGGATTCAATACAGCAACCTTCAGGACTGTTCTACCACGCACCAACAGCTCCCTTCTGCTGGGGACGCGGTAATGGTTGGATGGCAGCCGGTATGTCCGAACTGCTCCGGATGCTTCCGCAAGACAATCCGGACAGAGCGGAAATCATGAAAGGATATCTGAAAATGATGGAGAAACTAAAAGATACACAGGATGAGAATGGTATGTGGAAACAGGTAGTAGACGATATTTCCATGTGGGAAGAAACTTCCGGTTCAGCCATGTTCGCATACGCCATGATTACAGGTGTCAAGAAAGGCTGGTTACCTGCCGAAGAATACGGGCCGGTAGCCCGGAACGCCTGGATAGCTTTAACCAAATATGTAAATGAACAAGGAGATGTGGAAGCCGTATGCGAAGGTACCATGCTGGGAGACAATAGTGAACACTACCGCAACCGTAAAGCTTTAACGGGAGATCTCCATGGACAAGCTCCGGTTTTATGGTGCGCCTATGCATTACTTGCCAAATAAAATCACGTTCTTTACAAAGTAAAAACTAACCTCACAAAACATGAAAAACATAGTATTAACCACCGGATATTCTTTACTGACAGCCTTTTTCTTGTGCACACCACCACTGTGTGCACAAGAAAAAGTACTCGACCGGATGACGCGCAGTGAAGCCCGACAGGAAATCCTCCGACATACCGGAATCAAGGATCATGTTACTTTTTATCATAGTAACGATAAGGATATCTACGTTGTCTATGATCTGGTAAGTTCCGGCAATAAGGAGAAAATGCTTCAAGGCAAAACCATTCTGTTAGGCATCCTGGATGCCTTCGAGTCTACCCGGAACCAATCCCGCCCTCTGGAAGTATCTTTCTTTGCCCGCGAGAAATTTTTCGATTCCATACGCATACTTAAAGAAAACAAACTGATGGACGCGGAACTCAGACAACTGTCCGAATCTCTTGTCAGTCAGATGAGTTTTTGCGAAGAACGCGGTCCGAACAACCGGGCAGCAAATTATGCCATGGGAGCCTTGGCAGCTGCCAGATTGTTTCCGAAACACAAAGATGCCAAATTGTGGAAAGCTTATGCCGAAGCCGTATGGAATGACTGGTATGAACCGGGAGACAGTTATGAACCTGCGTATGTGGCCCATAATATTCCCCGCCTGATAGCTTTAGGTGTAAAGCTTGGCAAACAGAAGGAATTAAAAGGGGATAAGCTGAAACAGGTATATTACAAATTCAGAAACCATGTCAGTTCTTCCGGTCTGGTATGCTCTACAGGAGATGGAGAACCGTACGACCAAGAATCTTACGTAAAGGCTTTTGATGCCATTATGGAAGTCTGTCCCGATCCTACTATTTTATGGGCACTTAAAAAAACATATCTGGCAGGCAACATGAAAACCGGAAGACTTCCGGAAGAGGCTTTTGAAAAAGCTTATCCCCAATATGCAGGTATGGAAGCCAAAGCCCCGGAACTACAAGCTTCCGTGCAATCTCTTTTCCCTGCCACTTACCAAAGTAAAGATCGCCTGATACTAGCACCTTCACGTAAAGAAGGCGCTCCGTTCGCCCAATTCTGGATTCAGGATGATTGCAACGTCCTCTACCATGGTGGAATCTCCGACACACGTGGCGACCTGATACATTATGAAGTAGGCGGCACCATGATCATTGCCGACAGAGGACGCTATGAATGGCCGGCATGGAACAATACGCTACTGGTTTCCGAACCGGATGCGCAGTATCCTTTCCGTCAGACCACAGGAGTGAATTCCGGACGATGGTATCATTCTTCCGCCAATATGCGGGTTACCCGAGGGTATATGCCTTCAAAACGATACACCATCAATTCACAAAGATCCACTGATGTTCATTTTGCACTGACTGACCAGAAGGCTCCTTATGGTTATATGTGGGGAAACCCGGAAGCCGTAGCCGGAAATAATGACTTGATAAACCTGCATGAAATCAGGTTGGAGTTTGCACTGCTCCCTACCGAAGGAGAAGAATCAGTCGGCAAGGTATTCCCCGGAAGAACCTGGTTCGGCGGGTATGAAAAACGCAATGTATGCCCTTCGGATGTTCCCGTAGATATTTATATCAGTGACCTGTTCATTGCCGGAGATAAAGGAGAGAAAATACTGGTACCGTTTGATAAACTGACGGACAAACTGTCATTTGGCTTCGTTGCTCCCGACAAGACACAGCAATTCCCCGAAACGGAATTAGCCAAAGAGGATTATGCCATTGTAACCGATGCAGAAACGGGCAAACAGGTATTGCGCATCCGCACGAAATATGGCCGTACGGTTCTCCGTATCAAAATGAATGAACAGGTTAATGTGAATGAGGACTATAGCCGCATCGGATTATCATATAAATATGTCACTCCCATCAAGGGTTGGACACGAGTACCCATCCTGATAGCCTTCAATGATAACGACATGAAACATAATTTACGCCTGGACCGTCAGCAAGGTGGTATTCTGACTGATGCCAAAGCTGAAAATAAGGCAGGTGACAGTTATGGTTCCGTATCTTACAAAGGAATCTGGACCCACGATTCATCTTGGACAAGAAGCACTCTTCTGACAGAAGAAGGTTTTCTAATCGTATTGGATGAGTTCCTGCCGGGAAAAGCTGCCGATAAGCTGGTGGCCGGTCCGGTATGGCACGTTCCCTCCGCTCCCCGTTGCGGAAATTCGGATGGGGCTACAGCTGACTGGTTTGATGCTTCCCTGCTACATTACCCTGCACAAGCACGGGCTTTCACTGATAAATACGGTGAAGGAGACAAATGTCTCTTTATTGCTTTCGATGCACCGGCAGGATCGGAAAACGGAATTCAGTATCAGCCTAAACATTGGAAGAATGATGATTATGCGGTTTATAGCAAATGTCCACTGGAGGCCGGAAAAAACACACGCTGGTTATCTGTCCTGGCACCTCATTCCAAAAATACAGATGCCATCAAGTTATCCCGGAACATAAAAATAAGCAATCTGGGAGATAAGGGATATCAAGTAAATATTCAATGGAACGAACAGGGAAAAAGCCCTGTCAAGTTGGAAATAAAGATGGGTAACCGTGACGAGTGGGAAGTAATACGCAATTAATAACAGAAGAATCATGAATATAAAATATCATTTCATTGCGAGTTGTTTACTCCTGTCAGGAGGATTGGCAATCCTGACCGGTTGTAACTCTCCGCAGAGTTTAAAGGAATTTACCGTGAAGAATCCTTTGGATATAAATCGTGAAGACGAAGCACTGGTATTGACCCGTGCACAACTCAATCCGACAGACAAGCTGCTCAAACCTGTGATAACCAACGGACAGGGAGAATATATTCCTTGTCAGCTGGACGACCTCGACGAAGACGGAGAATGGGATGAACTGGCATTCGTATATACATTTTCCCCTTCCGAAAAGACCCGGTTAAAAGTGGAATGGCTTACTCCGGAGAAATATCCGGTATTCACCTCTCGTACGAATGTCCGCTATGGTAAGATGACCTCCCCCGGAATTATCGAAGAATTGTCCCGGGATGCACACGACAAGCATAACCTTCCACGAGGAAGTGAGATGTATCCTTATCAAATGGATGGTCCTGTCTGGGAAAATGATAAAATGGGATTCCGCCAGTACTTCGATGGCCGTAACTGTTGCGATGTTTTCGGTAAAAGAATATCTGAAATGGTGCTGGATACAGTGGGAATCAGTCCGGAAGGACATCCGGCAAATACATACCAGGTAGTACGCGAATGGGGATGCGACATTCTGAGTGCAGCCAACTCATTCGGTTTGGGCGGACTTGCCATGCAGACTCCAGACAGCCTGGTACGCATGGGTGTCCCCGCAAGTTATACAGAAGATGTTATCGACTCCACCTACTACGAACTGGTTACAGAAGGCCCAGTCCGCTCAATTATTCGCTTGACATATAAAGGATGGCAAATAGAAAATAACAAGATAGATCTTTGCGAAGAAATCAGTATATGGGCAGGAAAATACGGATATGAAAAGAAAATCAGCACCACTACCCTACCCGGAAATTACTTCCTGGTGACCGGCATTGTCAATAACCTGAATACGCAACCTTTCACGGAAGAAAAATATGAAGGGAAACAGTATGCCATGCTCACCCATGACAAACAGACCGTAAACGGAAGTTTCTATTTCGGCATGAGTTTATTGGTACCTGTTGACAATTTGATAGAAACCTTCCATACACCGGAAGAAAACGCAGATATTATAAAAACCTGGTGCGTCAAAATGAAACCTGACGCAAACGGACTCTACAATTACCGGGCTTATGCAGCCTGGGAGTTGAGAGACAAACAGTTCCGGGAACGGGAGGCATTCATCAACCTGATAGCCCATGAGGCATTATGCATCAATCATCCCATTATCATTCAGCTATAAAAAATAGAGCTATGAAGAAGTTACTGATCAGCTGTCTGGTCTTTTTAAGCGGTTTCATTTCAGTTCATGGGCAAGTTTATACTGGAGCTGCCTATTATCCGGAACATACCGATAAAGAGCAAGTTGAAAAGGATGCACGTCTCATGAAGGAAGCGCATTTCAACATAGCCCGGATGGGTGACTTCGCCTGGCATAGTATGGAACCTAAAGACGGAGCCTTTACGCTGGAATGGTTAGATCATGCTATCCGGACACTGTCACAGCATGGCATACAATCTCTGTTATGTACCCCTACTGCCGCCATACCCAAATGGATGCACGATGCACACCCCGACATCATGATCATGGGAGCAGACGGTCAGAGGAAGCCCTATGGACGCCGACGCCATGCCTGTCTCAACAACAAGGATTACCGCCAATACTGCACACGCATTACACGCACCTTGGCGGAACGTTATAAAGACAATAAATCCGTCATCGGATTTCAGATAGATAACGAACTGGCAACCGAAGAGCCCTATTGCTATTGTCCTGAATGCCTGAAGAAATTCCAGTTATGGCTGAAGAAGAAATATCAGACTGTAGAAGCCTTAAATAAAGCCTGGGGAACCGTCTTCTGGAGCGAAACATTAGATAACTTCGAACAGGTATGGCTACCCCACAGGATGGATAATCCGGGTATTTATCTGGATTATCAACGGTTCTATTCGGATGTAGCATTAGAATTCTTCCGTATGCAACGGGATGTGGTTAAAGCCGTAGCTCCGGGCATGACAGTGACAACTAATATCGGAGGAAGTGGCTTTGTGACCACCATGAATCTCTATGAACTGGCAGATGAATGCGATGTCCTGTCGTTCGACAATTATCCTGTAAATGTAACTTTGGAACATCTCTATGGGAATGACATCGGACACCCTTTTGATCCTGCCATGACATCTTTTGCCATGCAGATAATACGAGGAGGCAAATCACGGTCTATATGGGTGCCGGAAGCACAGATCGGACGTACGGCCCTTACACAAAAGGAGATCGTAAAAGAGGGATATCCCCGTTTGTGGAACCATCAGCAACTAGCTTACGGATGTCGTTTATCCACTTTCTTCCCCTTCCGTTCTTTCGATTCCGGACACGAGCATCTGATGGCAGGAATCATGGAATCCGATAATGTAAAGCGAAGTAAATTCTACGAAGCAGAACAGACGGCCAAGGAATTACAAGAGATTTACGCCCGGACAGGTGAAATGTTGCCGGTGGCTAAAGCTGCGGTAATCCGTGATTTCCAAGTGGATTGGACTTTCGAGAATGGCTATACATTCTGCCCTGACCTTAAATACCTGCGTGAAGTATATAAGTACTATCATGCTCTGCGCTCTCAATCAATTATGGCTGATGTTATCTCATCTCAGGCAGATTTGAGCGGTTATAGTTTGATTGTAGTGCCTTATCTGGCCATTGCTTCTCCTAATTTTTGCCAACGCCTGGAAGAAGCCGCCCGGCAAGGTGCTACAATTCTTCTAACTTGTATCAGCGGGGTACGTGATATTCATCTGCACAAGACGGATGCTTTGGTCACCTCCCGTCTGCAACAACTGGCAGGCATCGAAGTGAAAGGGCAGGAAGCACTATTCGGACGAAAAAGTAATACTTTAACTTATGGAGATCAGACCGGTCAATGCCATTTCTGGTTCGACCAAATAGAAGTAAAGACGGCTTCTCCGACAGCTTCATTCAGTGGAAATTACTTTAAAGGCTATCCTGCCATCACTTGCAACAAATATGGAAAAGGAATCGTGTACTACGTGGCTACCGTACCTGAACAACGCATTGTAGACAAACTTATGAAAGAAGTTGTCAGTAACTCTTCCATAAAGGTTCCGGCTCGATGTAACCATCCGCTGGTAGAGATTGCCGGACTGAAAGATACCAACGGTAAGCAATATATTTATATCGTTAATTTCTCAGATGAAGACCAGATAATAGAATTCAAGATCCCGGTTCTGAACATCATGACAGGAAAGAAATACCCTTTATCTACCTCCGTCAAGGCAATGGATTATTTATTAGTACAAGTAAATCAATAAATATTTATCATGAAGAAACTGTATTTATACAGGCTGAACAGCCTTATACTCCTGGCATGCACCAGCATGACCGTATGGAGCGCTCCACCTAAAGATATATACCGAAAAGGTTGGATCGACTTCAACAAAAATGGAAAAATGGACATCTATGAAGACCCTTCCGCACCTATGGAAGAACGGGTTAATGACCTGCTTTCGCAAATGACTCTGGAAGAAAAGACTTGCCAAATGGCTACCCTTTACGGTTCGGGACGTGTCCTGGAAGATGCACTACCGGAGGAACACTGGAAACAGGCATTATGGAAAGACGGAATCGGAAACATTGATGAAGAACATAATGGATTAGGGACATTCGGTTCTAAATACTCTTTCCCCTACAATAAGCACGTGAAAGCAAAACATGAAATCCAACGTTGGTTTGTAGAAGAAACCCGTTTAGGAATTCCTGTTGACTTCACCAATGAAGGTATACGAGGACTGTGCCACGACCGCGCTACATTCTTTCCCTCACAGAGCGGACAAGGAAGCACCTGGAATAAAGAATTAATAGCACGCATCGGCGAAGTGGAAGCCAAAGAAGCGATTGCTTTAGGCTACACCAATATCTATTCTCCCATTCTGGATATCTGCCAGGATCCCCGTTGGGGACGTTCTGTGGAATGTTACGGTGAAGATCCCTATCTGGTAGGACAATTAGGCAAGCAAATGATTCAAAGCCTGCAAAAACACCGCTTAGTCTCTACCGTCAAGCATTTTGCGGTATATAGTATCCCGGTAGGAGGACGAGACGGGAAGACACGTACCGACCCTCATGTGTCGCCACGCGAAATGCGTACGCTTTATCTGGAGCCATTCCGGCGTGCCTTCTGCGAAGCCGGAGCGCTGGGAGTGATGAGCTCATATAACGACTACGATGGAGAACCGATCACAGGCAGCCACCACTTTCTGACTGAGATTCTCCGACAGGAATATGGCTTTAAAGGTTATGTAGTATCCGACAGTGAGGCTGTCGAATTCATAACGACTAAGCATCACGTAGTCTCAAATGAAGTTGAAGGAGTGGCACAAGCCGTAAATGCCGGTTTGAATATTCGTACTCATTTTACCAAACCGGAAGATTTCGTACTCCCTTTACGTCAGGCTATAAAAGAAGGAAAAGTATCTCCGGAAACGATTAACAGTCGGGTTGCCGATATCCTGAGAATAAAATTCTGGTTGGGCTTGTTCGACAATCCCTACCGGGGAGACGAGAAACAAGCGGAGAAGATAGTGCACTGCAAAGAACATCAACAAGTCGCTCTTGAGGCAGCCCGTCAATCATTGGTTTTATTGAAGAATGAGAATCAACTGCTACCGCTAAAGAAAACAGTGAAATCCGTAGCTGTCATCGGGCCGAATGCAAACGAACAGACCCAACTTATCTGCCGGTATGGTCCGGCAAATGCACCGATCAAAACAGTTTATCAAGGCATCAAAGAGTTACTGCCCGAAACAGAAGTCGTTTATAGAAAAGGATGCGAAATCATAGACAGCCACTTTCCGGAAAGTGAGATATTGCCTTTCGAAAAAACAACGGAAGAACAGCAAATGCTGGACGAGGCAGTTGCCGCAGCCCGCAATGCGGAAGTGGTGGTGCTTGTTTTGGGTGGTTCTGAACTGACAGTCCGCGAAGACCGTTCACGCACCAGTCTGGATCTCCCGGGACATCAACAAGAGCTGATGCAGGCTATACACGCAACCGGAAAGCCCACTGTACTGGTTCTGCTCGACGGACGTGCTGCCACCATCAATTATGCCAATCAATACATACCCGCCATTCTGCACGCATGGTTCCCGGGAGAATTTGCCGGAACGGCTGTTGCGGAAGCATTGTTCGGAGATTATAATCCGGGCGGACGTCTGGCAGTGACCTTTCCGAAATCAGTGGGGCAGATACCATTCGCTTTCCCCTTTAAACCCGGTTCCGACGAACCCTGTGAAACAGCCGTATACGGTGCACTGTATCCCTTCGGCTATGGATTGAGCTATACAAAATTCAGTTATAAGAATCTACAGATAACACCCGAAGAGCAAGGTCCGCAAGGAGAAATCACAGTTAGTTGTGAAGTTACCAATACTGGAGACCGTACAGGTGATGAAGTGGTGCAACTCTATCTCCGCGATGAAGTGAGTAGCGTAACGACCTATATGAAAGTATTGCGCGGCTTCGAACGGATCACATTAAATCCGGGTGAAACGAAAAAAGTAACTTTCATACTGACTCCTCAGGATCTCGGTCTATGGGACAAGAATAATAAATTCGTTGTAGAACCGGGCATGTTCAAAGTCATGATTGGCGCCGCCTCAACCGATATTCGTTTAGAAGGAAAATTTAATATCAAATAAAAGAAATAGTATCATGAAAAAGAATTTCATCACATGTGTAAGCTTCTTGAGCATTATGTCGCTCTTTTCTTGTTCGTCAGAAAAAGAATTTAATAGATGGGGAGACAAACTTACCCAATATGTAGTAGAAGAATATATGCCTGCAAAGGACTATATCTGGAACTGGAACGAAGCCGTATTCCTTAAATCCGCCGTTGTACGTTGTGAGAATAATATGGATAAAGACTATCTGTTTCCATACATACAAACAGCTGTCGACTCCACTTTCGGGGACGCCAACGGTCATCACCCGAATGCTGTCATCTCCGGATTAGGACTGGCCTATCTGGCACAGACCACCGGTGAAAGCCGATACAAAGACAAAGCTTATGAGATTTTCGAACAATACAAGAATATCCCCAGAGCCACCAACGGAGGTGTGTCACACAGAGAAGAAGTGATTGAATTATGGGATGATACCGTATATATGGTAGGCGAGTTCCTGATGCAGATGTACAAACTGACAGGCAACAAAGAATTCCTTCTGGAAGCCATCTCCCAATTGAAAAAGCATGCGGAGAAACTGGAAGATCCGGAAACCGGTCTCTGGTATCATGGTTGGGACAATGATACAATTCCTTCGCAGGACCCTTGCTGCCAGCCCGGTTGGGCAGAAAATCCAAACCGCAGAAACAATGAGTTCTGGGGACGTGGCAATGGTTGGATTCTAATGACTCTGGTAGATTTAATGGAGCTTCTTCCCGAAAATGACGAAAACTATCCGTATTTGGAAGCATCTCTCACACAGAAACTCAATACATTATATCCATTGCAGGATGAAAAGACGGGACACTGGTATCAATTGCCCATCTATCCGGGAGAAGAAGGGAACTTTATAGAAAGCTCAAGTACTGCCATGTATGCCTATGCCGCAGCAAAAGGCATTGCACTGGGAATATTACCCGCCGACAAGTATATGCCTATGATAGACCGTGCCTATGCCGGCTTGGAAGCAAACAGTCTACAACCTGTAGGGAAGTACCTGAAAATGAAAAACATTTGTGACGGTACCTGTATCGGTGATAAAGATTATTATTACAACAGAGGCATTGTAAACGAAAGAGCTTATGCTTTCGGAATAGCCGCCATGTTCTATGATCAATACCATCAACTGACAGCAAAGTAGGTTTCCCCCATTAGCAACATATGAATTAGACGATAGCCGGGCTAGCCTTCAGTATATGTGAAAAACAGTTCAAGACAGAAGCTATCATCAATGGCATTGATGATAGCTTCTGTCGTAGAGGAAGTTTAGCTCACCGATTTGCTTATACCGGCAGACTCCTGGCCTCATCTGATTTATAACAGTATTACAATAAGCCCCTCTCCTTCAGCAAGACCGCATAAACTCTGTCAGTGGAGTGTATTCTGTTCATTAAGACAGAAAACATTTTTGAATAACAGCGCATACATCAGCCCTAAACTTTTCCTAATTCTCCCCTCCTTCGTGCCATTATATGAAAAATGTTTCGTATTTTTGTCCCCAAATTGTGTTAATGTACAACGAAATGAATGTATTAGAACTAAGTGAACAGGAAATCATTCGACGTAATAGTATGAATGAACTTCGCGCGATGGGCATCGAGCCCTATCCCGCTGCAGAGTATGTAACCAATGCTTTCTCCACTGATATAAAAGCAGAATTCAAAGATGACGCTGAACCTCGCAAAGTATCCGTAGCCGGACGTATGATGACACGCCGCGTGATGGGTAAGGCTTCGTTCATTGAATTGCAGGACTCTAAAGGTCGCATTCAGGTATATATTACCCGCGACGATATCTGTCCGGGAGAAGACAAGGATCTCTACAACACTGTATTTAAACGCCTGCTCGACTTAGGCGATTTCATTGGAATCGAGGGTTTTGTATTCCGTACCCAAATGGGCGAAATCAGTATTCATGCCCAAAAGTTGACTGTACTGGCAAAATCCATCAAACCGTTGCCTATTGTAAAATACAAAGATGGCGTAGCTTATGACTCCTTTGAAGACCCCGAACTCCGCTATCGCCAACGTTACGTTGACCTTGTAGTGAATGACGGCGTAAAAGAAACATTCCTGAAACGTGCCACGGTTATTAAAACCATGCGTGCCGTACTGGACGAAGCCGGCTACACGGAAGTGGAAACTCCGATTCTGCAATCCATCGCAGGTGGAGCAAGTGCCCGTCCTTTCATCACTCACCACAACTCACTGAATATGGATCTGTATCTGCGTATTGCTACCGAGCTTTACCTGAAACGTTTGATCGTTGGTGGTTTTGAAGGCGTGTATGAAATCGGAAAGAACTTCCGCAACGAAGGTATGGACAAGAACCATAACCCGGAATTTACCTGTATGGAACTGTACGTACAATATAAGGATTACAACTGGATGATGAGTTTCACCGAGAAATTGCTGGAACGTATCTGCATTGCCGTGAACGGCAGCGAAGAAACGACCATCGACGGTAAGACCATCAGCTTCAAGGCACCATACCGCCGCTTACCCATCCTGGACGCTATCAAGGAAAAGACAGGTTACGACCTCAATGGTAAGAGTGAAGAAGAAATCCGCCAGGTCTGCAAAGAACTGAAAATGGAAATTGACGACACCATGGGTAAAGGCAAGTTGATAGATGAAATATTCGGTGAATTCTGCGAAGGCACTTTCATTCAGCCTACTTTCATCACTGACTATCCTGTTGAAATGAGTCCACTGACCAAGATGCACCGCAGTAAACCGGGACTAACCGAACGTTTTGAACTGATGGTGAACGGTAAAGAGCTTGCCAATGCTTATAGCGAGTTGAACGATCCCATCGACCAGGAAGAACGTTTCAAAGATCAATTGCGATTGAGTGAAAAAGGAGACGATGAAGCAATGTTCATCGACCAGGATTTCCTGCGTGCCCTGCAATTCGGTATGCCTCCCACATCAGGTATCGGTATCGGTATTGACCGTCTGACGATGCTGATGACAGGCAAGTCGTATATTCAGGAAGTACTGTTCTTCCCGCAAATGCGCCCCGAAAAGATCACTCCGAAAGATGCTCCCGCCAAATATATGGAACTGGGCATTGCCGAAGACTGGGTACCCGTTATTCAGAAAGCCGGCTACAACACAATAGAAGATATGAAAGATGTGAATCCGCAAAAACTGCACCAAGATATTTGCGGTATTAACAAGAAATACAAACTGGAACTGACCAACCCGTCGGTAAACGACGTAGAAGGCTGGATTGAGAAAATTAAGAATTAAAGAATTAAAAATTAAATAAGAAGATTAAAGATCGAATGAGGGAAAGGAGTTTCCTTTCCCCCTTTTAATTTTTAATTATTAATTATTAATTTCGATATGAAACTACCCGGAAAGATAGCCATAATGGGCGGAGGAAGCTGGGCTACAGCCATTGCAAAAATGGTACTTGCTCAGGCTGAGTCGATTAACTGGTATATGCGACGAGATGATCGTATAACCGATTTTAAACGACTGGGCCATAACCCTGCCTACCTGACGGGCGTCAAATTCGACATGAAGCGCATCAACTTCAGCTCTAATATCAACGATGTAGTAAAAGAGTCTGATACGCTGATATTTGTCACCCCCTCCCCCTATCTCAAAGCTCACCTGAAGAAGCTGAAAACGCGGATACGGGATAAATTCATCATTACTGCTATAAAAGGAATCGTACCCGATGACAATCTGATCGTATCGGAGTACTTCACAAAAGAATACGGCGTTCCACCCGAAAATATTGCTGTACTGGCAGGTCCCTGCCATGCGGAAGAAGTAGCCTTGGAACGTCTCTCTTATCTCACCATCGCTTGTCCAGACACAGACAAGGCATGTACCATCGCCCGCCGCCTGGCCAGTTCATTTATCAAAACATCCGTCAGCAATGACGTAGCCGGTATAGAATACAGTTCTGTACTGAAAAACGTGTACGCCATTGCCGCCGGTATCTGTAGCGGTCTGAAGTACGGTGATAACTTCCAGGCGGTATTGATATCCAACGCCGTGCAAGAAATGAACCGTTTCCTGCAAACAGTACATCCGTTGAACAGAAACGTGAATGATTCTGTTTATTTAGGTGATCTGTTGGTAACAGGATATTCCAACTTCAGCCGTAATCGCACGTTTGGTACTATGATTGGTAAAGGGTATTCTGTAAAAAGCGCGCAAATAGAAATGGAGATGATTGCCGAAGGATATTACGGTACAAAGTGTATCAAGGAAATCAACAAGCATCACCATGTCAATATGCCGATACTGGATGCTGTCTATAACATTCTGTACGAACGCATTTCACCCATGATAGAAATCAAGTTGCTGACTGATTCGCTAAGATAATCTCTCCCTTAACTCCTCTTCCGCAAAGAGGAGAATAAAGCCAGAGTTGCGATATAAAGAAAAGAATATTATAAATAAATCTTATAAACCAAAAGTAACTCAAACCTACCTTTTCCACAGGGAAGGAGGCAGGTAAGAGGCTTTTAAAACCTAGAATATTATGATTAGTTTGAACATCGAAAAGACTTTTGGATTTATCTCCAAAGCATCTGTTGCTGCTTACGAAGCTCAGGTAAAAGCTGCGCAGGAAGCATTGGAAAACGGTACCGGAAAAGGTAATGACTTCCTGGGCTGGTTGCACCTCCCCTCATCTATCAGCCAAGAGCATTTGGCCGACCTGAAAGCTACCGCACAAGTTTTGCGCGACAACTGTGAGGTAGTAATCGTAGCCGGCATCGGCGGAAGCTATCTCGGCGCACGTGCAGTCATCGAGGCTTTATCAAACAGCTTCACTTGGTTGCAGGAAAAGAAAACTGCTCCTGTAATGATCTATGCAGGACACAATATCAGCGAAGATTATTTGTATGAACTGACTGAATTCCTGAAAGACAAGAAATTCGGCGTCATCAATATCTCCAAATCCGGAACTACCACCGAAACCGCTCTCGCTTTCCGTCTGTTGAAAAAGCAATGCGAAGACCAACGTGGTAAGGAAATGGCAAAGAAAGTTATCGTTGCCATCACAGATGCCAAGAAAGGCGCTGCCCGCATCACTGCTGATAAGGAAGGTTACAAATCATTCATCATCCCCGATAATGTGGGAGGACGCTTCTCTGTACTGACTCCGGTTGGTTTATTACCGATAGCGATAGCCGGTTTCGATATCGAGAAATTAGTAGCCGGTGCCGCTGACATGGAAAAGGCCTGCGGCGTGAATGTTCCGTTTGCCGAGAATCTGGCTGCGCAATATGCTGCTACTCGTAACGAGCTGTACAAGAATGGCAAGAAGATCGAAATCCTTGTAAACTTCTGCCCGAAACTGCACTATGTAAGCGAATGGTGGAAGCAATTGTACGGAGAATCTGAAGGTAAGGAAAACAAAGGTATTTTCCCGGCAGCTGTAGACTTCTCTACTGATCTGCACTCTATGGGACAATGGATTCAGGAAGGTGAACGCACCATCTTCGAAACCGTAATTTCTGTAGAGAACGTAAACCACAAACTGGAAGTTCCTTCTGACGAAGCAAATCTGGACGGTCTGAACTTCCTTGCAGGTAAGCGCGTGGACGAAGTAAACAAAATGGCTGAACTGGGTACCCAGTTGGCTCATGTAGATGGTGGTGTGCCCAACATGCGTATTACCATCGAGAAGCTGGACGAATACAATATCGGTCAGCTACTTTACTTCTTTGAAATAGGATGCGGTATCAGCGGTTATCTGCTGGGCGTGAATCCGTTCAATCAACCGGGCGTAGAAGCATACAAAAAGAATATGTTTGCATTGCTGAACAAACCGGGATATGAAGAAGAGTCAAAAGCTATTCAGGCAAGACTCTAGGTAAGAGTCAGTTAACCATAGATAAACGAGGTGTGGATGAATTTAATCATTCACACCTCGTTTTTTTGTTGTATCTTTGCAGATATAAAACAATAGGTATTATGTTTCAAGAAGCCATTTCCCGCTATCTTCAGTCCAGCGGGTACTCCAGAATTCAATTGAAATCCGTCCTTTTCGATATGGACGGTGTATTATTCAATTCCATGCCTTACCATGCCGATGCCTGGCACAAGGTAATGGAACGCCATGGATTGCACCTGAGCCGTGAAGAAGCTTATCTGCATGAAGGACGAACCGGAGCTGCTACTATCAATATCGTCTATCAACGGCAATATGGAAAAGATGCCACTCCCGAAATGATACAGAGCATTTATGCAGAAAAGAGTGCAGAATTCAACAGTAACCCCGAACCGGAACGTATGCCCGGCGCATGGGAAGTACTACAGAAAATAAAGTCGGACGGACTGATACCGATGGTAGTCACTGGTTCCGGACAACACTCACTATTAGACCGCCTGTCGCATAACTTCCCCGGCATGTTCCGTCGCGAACTGATGGTAACTGCCTTCGATGTAAAATATGGGAAACCACACCCGGAACCTTACCTGATGGCTTTACAAAAAGGAGGATTAGCCCCCAATGAAGCTATCGTAGTAGAAAATGCGCCTATGGGCGTACAAGCCGGTGCAGCAGCAGGTATATTTACAGTAGCTGTCAACACAGGTCCCATTGACGGACAGGTCTTACTAGATGCCGGAGCAAATGTATTATTCCCGTCCATGCAGGATTTTTGCGACAATTGGGAGAACTTACGTAAAGCGTTCGAATAAAGAAATCGGACGCTTTACTATTTATGGAAAAGAAAATATTTTATCTCAATAGTTCACTGATTTTTTTCCTTAAATTTAACTTTATTATTTCATCAGGTTTTAACTCAAGCTCTATCAAAATCTTGGCAGTAGAGAGTTTATAAGCTTCATTTTCCCTATCATAATTCATCTGTTCTTTATCGATAGAATAGAGCAGGGCAAAATCATAATCTAAAGCTTTTGAAACATTATATAAAGTATCTGTATCAATACTTTTTCGTGTCAACATATAGTCAACACTCTGAGGCTTAACTTGCAGTCTCCTTGCAAGTTCAGCCTTTGTCACCAGTTTTTCAACCATGACATTTTTTATAACTTCACCGATGTATATAGTAGTCTTTTCCATTTCCATGAAGGTACGATTTATTATCCAAACCTAGAGGAAGTGAAATAAAAATTTATCTGTCCTGTAATACCTATTTATTCACAATTCACTTGTTTTATCAAATAAATTGTGATACTTTTGTCGCAGAATGATATAAACAATAAATAATCAAATTACCATGACTCTACTGATTCTTATTCTTATAGCGATTCCTGTTTGTATCTTGACAATTCTATTATGGATATACAATGATTATAAAAAGTACAAAAGACAGAATTGCTTCTTGATTTTATTGTTTTTGGCTTTACCTGCCACTATACAAGCTCAATACACAGACAAAAATTACTGTGTAAGCTCTAAATGGCATGAAAATCCAAAAGAAATATTAGAGCATACGGCTGGAAGTTTCACCACTTCCCATGGTTGTTGACAATAAACCACAATTCTTCAATACCTTCAATTTTATCATTACGCCAATCAAAATTGATTATGATACTCCAAGACATTAAAAGCCGCCTTAACGAAACGCGAAACTGGTACATTGTACTGACATTGCCCCGAAAAGAAAGAAAAACCAAAGAAACTTTGGAAAATAAAGGCATGATAACTTATCTCCCTACCATTTACGTAAAACGCAGATGGAAAGAACAAGTAAAAGAAATACAGATTCCCGCTGTAAACAGATGCGTATTTATTTACGCTACCGGTACAGAACTAGAGGGACTAAAAGGAATATATCCTACTCTTCCGATAGAAATGACGGAAGTAGGACATTAGAGTTGACTTTACAACTGGAAAGGGAAAAAGGGGGACACCGTGATGGTATCCCCCTTTTTGTTGTGTGACCCCGGTGCGATTCAAACGCACGACCTTCAGAACCGGAATCTGACGCTCTATTCACTAAGCTACGGAGCCTTAAATGCGGGGACAAAAGTATAAAAAAATCGGGCATATTCCTAATGATTTGTCTTTTTTTACAGTAAAAGCCTATAAATAAGAATATTATTTTGAGAGCCACAACTGGTTAATAAGAAACAAATTGCTCATAAAATTAGCCAAATACGATGCAAATATAAATATTATACCTATATTTGCCGGACAAAAACATAGTACACACTTATGAGTTATCTGATAAAACCAGAGGGTTATAAACCCTTATTGGACTTAAAACAAACAGAATTAGGAATCAAACAGATCAAAGAGTTCTTCCAATTGAACCTTTCATCGGAATTACGTTTGCGCCGCGTCACAGCCCCGCTTTTCGTATTGAAAGGTATGGGTATTAATGATGATTTGAATGGCGTAGAACGTGCCGTATCATTTCCTATCAAAGATTTGGGAGATGCGCAAGCCGAAGTAGTACATTCTCTTGCCAAATGGAAGCGATTGACATTGGCAGACTATAATATTGAATCCGGATATGGTATTTATACGGATATGAATGCCATACGCTCAGACGAAGAGTTGGGAAATCTCCATTCTCTCTATGTAGACCAATGGGACTGGGAACGTGTCATCACTACCGAAGACCGGAACGTGAACTTCCTGAAAGAAATTGTAACCCGTATTTATGCAGCCATGATACGTACAGAATATATGGTGTATGAAATGTACCCTCAGATTAAGCCTTGCCTGCCTCAGAAGTTACATTTCATTCATGCGGAAGAGTTACGTCAACTTTATCCGAATCTGGAACCCAAATGCCGCGAACATACCATTACGAAAAAATATGGTGCTGTATTCATTATCGGTATTGGCTGTAAACTAAGCGATGGAGAGAAACACGACGGACGTGCCCCGGACTATGATGACTATACCACAGAAGGGTTGAATGGTCTTCCGGGCTTGAATGGTGACCTTTTATTATGGGATAATGTATTGCAGCGCAGCATTGAGCTATCATCCATGGGTATCCGTGTAGATAAGGAAGCCCTGCAACGCCAGCTGAAACAAGAGGGAGAAGAAAAACGACTGGAACTCTATTTCCATAAACGCCTGATGAATGACACATTGCCCCTTTCTATAGGTGGTGGTATCGGTCAATCACGTCTTTGTATGTTCTATTTAAGAAAAGCTCATATCGGCGAAATTCAAGCCAGTATCTGGCCGGAAGATATGCGTGAAGAATGTAAGGAACACAATATTTACTTGATTTAATATCCAGGTACAAATAGAAAAGGCAGAGATTTTATGATTTCTGCCTTTTCTGTTTATCTCTGTTCGAAGAAATAAAAAGAATGCTCTATTACAGAAATCAGATTAAAATTGTATCTTAGCATCCGAAACTTTTAACACACAAAATTATGAACGTTCAAATAGAAGAAAGTTGGAAAGCACGTTTGGAACCGGAATTTGAAAAAGATTATTTTCATACACTAACGGATTTTGTACGGGAAGAATACAGTCATTATCCGATATACCCTCCGGGAAAGCTCATATTCAACGCTTTTAATCTTTGCCCATTCGATAAGGTGAAAGTAGTTATCATCGGTCAGGATCCTTACCATGGTCCCGGACAAGCTCATGGTTTATGCTTTTCTGTGAATGATGGAGTTCGTTTCCCTCCTTCATTGATTAATATATTCAAAGAAATAAAAGATGATATTGGTACAGATGCTCCCACCACTGGAAATCTGACCCGTTGGGCCGAGCAAGGTGTCCTGCTCCTGAATGCAACCCTAACTGTCCGTGCCCATCAGGCAGGTTCTCATCAGAATCGCGGCTGGGAGACTTTTACGGACGCCGCCATACGTGTCCTTGCCGAACAGCGTGAACACCTCGTATTCATCCTCTGGGGATCTTATGCACAGCGTAAGGGTGCATTCATCGACCGGAGCAAGCATCTTGTTCTGACTTCTGCGCATCCCTCTCCCCTATCTGCCTACAATGGTTTCTTTGGAAACAAGCATTTTAGCAGAGCGAATGCCTATTTGAAAGAACATGGAGAACAAGAAATAGCGTGGTAAAAACAATTCCTAATCAGAAATAAAGATATCCCCTTCTACACTGAAGCATTCCGATAAATAAATCGTTTCAACAGTATAGAAGGGGATATTTTTTATGAAAAAGCAAGTGCAGTAAAAGGAATATCAAATGGATTCTTAATACCATTTAATATTAGTCTGTGTCTGACTCTTCTTATCATATTTCAAGTCTTGCAGAATGCTGGCATTGGCACGGATAACGAAGCTATAGTACTTCCATGTACCAAATGGAGAAAGACTGGCAGACATACTGAAACAGTGCAAGTCACGCGTTATATTGAAAGAAGTCTGCACTATCTTTTTAGCATTAAAGTCATAACCGGAGTTGAAGCTAACTGCCCACTTATTGGAAATCTTAACATTACCATTAATATTAAGCGCATTCAGACTAAACTTATACGGATAACGCATGCTCTCTCTGTTGATTGGTCTGGAGGTATCTTCTGTTATATTAAAGCCTGTACTCAGATTTATAGACCAAGGCATTTTGAAAACCTGATAACCGTCATCATCTACAGCAGCTTTTTCCTTCTTCCGCTTGGTAGGCGTATTACTTGTTCCCGCATCATCAGTTTCGTTACTTTCACTGTCCGCATCAGTCTGTTCGTTTCCTTTTCCATCATCCTCACTCTTCTCTCCGGTAAAGAATGCTTTCCACTTCTTCCATGTATCGTTATTAAGCGTGTAACTGAAAGAGTTCCCATAGCCTTGGAAACGTCCAAAACGTCCGTAAGACCACTCCGTGCGGTCACTCGTTACAACCCTACCGTTTTTATCAAAGGTATAAGCATAAGTAGCAAAGACTGAACTCATACTAAAGGTATAGTTCTTACTCAATTTCAAACGCAAATTTAATGTCAGGTTACTCCATGGACGCACCTTAGCAGCCGTATTATAAGAAATACTCGCACCCAACTCATCAATCAGGCTGACCTTGCGTATTGAGTCATTCTTATCCTTATATTTCATTTCCAAGTTATTGGATATCTGGAATGAAATATTTCCAGATTTTCCTTGTCCAGGCACTCCGAACATTTGTCCGGCATATGGAGAATAAGTGATCGTATCTTGTGTTCCATCAGCATTGGGTTTAATATAAGTATCATAGTAACCATAGCGGGAAGAACCAAAGTCAGGAGCTGCACTGATACTGACAGAAGGAGTTATGACATGTCGAATCTGTATTCCCTTTTTCTTCATAAACAAAGGTTTATACATACCATAAATTTTTGTATTAACACCCAGACTGGCACTATAGTTATATACTCGATGGAAACCATAAATAGTATCAGTTTCTACTTCCCGTCCACTGGTACCTATATTCGGATCCCAGTCTTTCATCACCTTACGTGTATACCAACGCTCCGTATAACTCACCGATGGGGTTACATTGAAGTACTTGAACAATGTAAACGTAGCGCTGATAGGTATTTCATGTTTCATTCCGTTCTTCCAGTCCTTCACCAGATTGGATTTGAACAGAAGATCATCTTTCGTAGTAATGCTGTTAGAAAGGCGGCCACTATAGCGAAGAGAAATCTTCTCATACCATTTCTCATTACCTACAGCATTTTTCCGTTTAAAAGGGAAAATAGTACTCAAGGTAATATTCAAATCCGGTAAAGTTACGGCAATCGAAGAATCCTTCATACTCTGTGCAATATTACCGGTAGCCGCAATAGAAAGTTTCTGATCGGGAAAGTTACGTGAATAGCTGATACTGGATGTTTTGGTATTCTGCGTCATAGCCTGCGCATTGTACATATTACCGATATTAGTACGCTCATAGCTACTGGACGAAAAGTTCACACTGGCCGAGAATGACGAATTAGGACTGGCTTTGGGATCCTGGCGATGTGACCAAACAACTTTGAAGTCTTTTGCTACTGCATAGTCATCCAAGCCTTTATCACCGGTTTTAGTCACCTGATAACTAGCTTGAAACAGACCGGAGAATTTATAACGAACATTATAATTGGTTTCCGCATTCAAAGCCCAGGAACCTTTTGTAAAGATATCACCGCGCAGCTTCAAATCCATCTTATCGCTGATAGCGAAATAGTAACCGCCATCCGTCAAACCAAATCCACGGGTAGAGTCATCCATATAACTTGGCATGATGAAACCCGATGAATAACTACTGGAGAAAGGAAAGAAGAAAAACGGTACAGCAAGAGGTAGCGGGACATCCTCAATAACCAGATAAGCAGGGCCCGTCACTACATTTTTCTTGGGGCGTACTTTGGCATAGGTCATCTGCATGTAGAAGTGAGGATGATCGTGATTATCACAGGTAGTATAACGGCCACTCTTCATGTACAGCTCATCGTTCATACCCTTCTTAGCATTATTACCAGTCACATACCCCTCGCCTTGCTGACTGACTACATTACTGATCAGCCCCTTTTTACTCTTAAAATTATACCGAATCGTATTCGTCTCATAAGGTGTATCCCCATCTTTGAAGACCGGTCTTCCTTTTATGACTTTTAATGAGTCTTCCACACCATGGGCAAAAACCGTACTACTGTCCATATTCATAGTAATCACCTCGGCAGCCAGCTCTATCTTCTGATAGTTCACCTTCCCATCTCCATATAAATTGGCAATGCCATTCTGAGTGAACACAATAGAGTCAGTAGCTTCATAAATCACCGGAGCATCCAAAGGCTGCTTTTTCTTACCGGCAGGCTGCAATTGTATCGTATCGTTTTGCAGAGTATCCCCCTTCAACAAAGTGTCTCCTCTTTGTACACCTTCTATATTAAAGGTATCTGTCCGCTCGCTTCCTGTGGGAACAGTTCTTCCACGCCGACGTTGCGAAAAAGCCTCGCCGGAGAGCAGGAGTAAGACAAGTAGTAGTATGAATGATATGAATGTATTTGCTTTCAATGGCGTAATCAACTTATAGTTTCCGCTTGAAGGGGCAAAAGTACGTAAATTATACGGATAATCTCCCTTTTTAAAGAAATTTAGATTGCTACAAGAACTGTTCGCACCAGCGATCAAAACGTTTCAAACCTTCATTGCCGAAATTAGAAAGACTTTTTCGGGCTTTCTCCACTGTTTTTTCCCGCTCCAGATGAGTCTTGGAATAAAACTTATCGGCAAAGCAAACGACTTGCTCTTCCAGGCTAACCGGGAGCATATCCCGATGAGGTACTGGCAGCTTTTGCGAAATAATATCGTCCAAAGATAGCCCTGCACCCGTATGCCTTTCACATACCAATGCATGACGGGGATATCCTTCCTGACGCATCAGATCCGCCCCTAAATAGCCATGACAGACATAGGGCTGATCTCCAAAACAGAAGATACCCGGAGCATTAGTCAGAAAGATGCCTATATCATGCAGCATGCCGGCTTCATATAAAAAGTCTTTATCCAACTGAAGCTCCGGATGGTGATCAGCAATTGAAAGAGCCTTCTCGGCCACCAAACGACTATGCACCAACAAGATGTGTTTACGTTCATTATCCTCCGGATAATATTTATCGATGATTGTAACGGGTGACATTTATTTCTTTTTAAACTTATACATATAAATCTCATCACGCAAATCGCAACTGCGCTTCTTCGTAAGGAAAATCTCTTCAAAGTCGTATGTATTTCCAAATTCTTCAAACAACAGTTCTTTTCCTCTCTCCGGCAAAACAACATATCCCTCACCGGACGGCAAATCCTTCTCAAAATGACGCATCTGATCATTCATATAAAAGTTTGCACAATAGAAGCTCATGCCATCATATGAGTAGACTGTTCCCTGCGGCACATATTCCCTGATTTGGTTAACCAGGTGCTTGTCCGATTTAACTGCCAACACTGTAGGTTGATAGACCCCATCCAGAGAAACGAAAAGACAAAGCATGCATCCGGCGATACTGTATAATAAGGAGTAAGCGCCGGTCCGCTTCGCTACTCCCATCCATGTGCAGGCAGCTGCTATCAAAGGAAGCGCCACCAGACACCATTTAGGAATAGACAGAGAAACCGCTTCCAAAGCATGCATAAAAGATACATTTTCAGCAGCATGACGGCCGGTTCCAAAAAGGCTATCCGGTATCAGTCCTAAACGTACCGCTATGAAAGTTACCGTAAGTATCAAACACAGAGACGCAAATATATGTGCAGAGATTTTAAACACTTTTGCCCCACGCTGCACCAAAGCCAATAAATATTCAGCTATCAGCACTGCCATAAATGGATAGATGGGAAGCAGATAAACGCTACGTTTACTCTTGGGGATGCAATAAAATATGAAAATAAAGAGAATTACCACCCATGTGAACAATTGCAAGGGCGACTGTGAACGGAATTTTTTCCAGGCTTTCCCGATACGTTCGCCGAAAGATGTCCCTTCAGGTAACACACGCATGTTTTTCCACTTCAGTCCAAAGAGAGAGATCAGCAATACCAAAGTCCAGGGTATCCAGCCCCAGATAACAGTCAGGAAATTATACCATATCGGATTCTCATGTGATCCGTAGGACATCTTTCCCATGAAGCGACCGGTATTCTCTTCCAACATTAAATCGACAAAAGACTGTCCGCCTTGTGCATAAGCCGCGCCCGCCCAGGCTGCATAAGGAATCAGAGAAAGGATTCCTACAAGCAATAACAAGAAGAATGTCTTCCAGAAAGAACGTCCACGTAACAACTGGTAAAGACCGATACAGACACATGGGAATATAGAACCTACCGGTCCTTTGGTCAATGTGGCACAGCCCATCAGTAAAACAGCCAGCCAGGGAATACCGCGGCACTCCTTCTCATCCCAACGAAACAGCAAACACAATGAAATAACAATAAGCGACACTTGCAACATATCTACACGGCACGCCACCGCTGCCCGGTGTACTTCAAAAGAAGACAGAAGAAGAATAGAAGTCAGAAAAGCCGTTTTTACCCCTTTACGTTTTGCTATAAAAGAGAAGAACACCAACTGCATAGCCAGGAATGCAATAGCAGACGGCAGACGGGATGAATACTCTGACACTCCTCCAAAAAGGGAAGAGATGGCAGCGATGGCCCAGTAGAGGAAAGGAGGCTTATAAGCTATGTCGGTACCATAATTCACCGGAAGTATCCAGTTACCACTCTCTAACATAGAAAAGGCAACAATGGCCTCACGTGGTTCCCCTTTAGAATAGAAAATGGTTTCTCCCAGAAAAGGGAGTATCACAAGCATACTGAGTAGCGCTATAAACCAGAACGCTTTCTTCCTATCATCTGACATATATTTCTGTTTTTAGTGATTTCTGTGCGCAAAAGTACGAATTATTCTGCAACAATCCCTAACTTTGCCTTCTCAATTCTATGAATATGAAGAGACTGAAAAAACTGCCGGAATTTATTCGTTTCATTATGGTAGGCGTCTTTGCAACCGCTCTGCACTATGGTTTATATTTTATATTCCAGCGATTCATCAATGTAAATATAGCCTACAGCATAGGCTACATACTCAGCTTTATTGCTAATTTTTATCTGACAGCCCTTTTTACCTTCGGAAAGAAGCCATCCTGGAAGAAAGCTTTTGGCTTCGGGGGAGCCCATCTGATCAACTATATCCTACATATAAGTTTACTGAATCTGTTCCTTTGGTTAGGCTTTTCCAAACCCTTCGCCCCCATACCGGTATTTACCATCGCTATCCCGGTAAACTTCCTGCTAGTGAGATTTGTTTTCAAATACAAAGAAAGATAATTTGTTTTTCTCCCGATTTCTTACGAATATTGCAAAAAGAATAATTGATTATGGAAAAATCTCCAGTACTCGCTATCGTAGTACCTTGCTACAAAGAAGAAGCTGTATTACACGAAACACATAAAAGACTCAGTCTCCTATTGGATAAACTGATAGCAGAACGACACATCTCTCAGGATAGTTATATCTTATATGTAAATGATGGCAGTACAGATCAGACTTGGCCTATCATCAAGGATTTACACCAAAATACCCCCTATGCCTGTGGGCTGAATCTAGCCGGAAATGTGGGACACCAAAATGCACTCATGGCTGGACTGAATGCCGTCAAAGAACGATGTGATGTCGCCATTTCCATAGATGCCGACTTGCAAGATGACGTCAACGCCATTCCCGAAATGCTCGAACGCTACCGAGAGGGATGTGACATTGTTTATGGTGTACGCCGGGAACGTAAAACCGACACTTTCTTCAAACGTAGCACTGCCCTCGCTTTCTACAAGTTGATGAAAATAATGGGAGTAAAGTCGGTTTATAACCATGCGGATTATCGCTTGATGAGTTGCCGTGCTATCCAACAACTTTGCCGTTTCCGCGAGCGCAATCTCTATTTGCGCGGGCTGGTGCCTCTCATCGGTTACCAAACCGCCTGTGTTTACTATAATCGCGACAAGCGTTTTGCCGGAGAGTCGAAATATCCATTCAAGAAGATGTTAAACTTTGCCATCGACGGAATCACATCTTTTTCTGTCAAACCTGTCCGCATGGTTTTCTGGCTGGGCTGTATTTTTATACTGATAGCCGTATGCGTCACCATCTGGACGCTACGCGCTTACTACTTCCACGACACTGTGCCCGGATGGTCATCTCTGATGATTTCCCTCTGGCTGGTAGGTGGTACAATATTGGTATCCCTGGGAATTGTAGGCGAATATATCGGTAAAATCTACATTGAAGTAAAGAACAGGCCAAGATATAACGAGGAAGAATTGCTGTTGCGTTAATGTTGCGCTTCTTCCTCTTCCCTCTTTCTCTTTTTCCATAGCTGCCAGCTATTGATCAGATTCTGCCACAAGACATAAGATCCCGGTCCCACGGAGGAAAGTGGATTCAGATAAGTATATGCCATCCAGATAGCAAGAACCGTATTTTTCTGTCCCAGTGCCTGCCCGCCACTGATACGGTCATTATAACGTCCACCTATATTCTTACCCAGAAAGAATTGCAGGCAACAAGCCACTAATCCGGCAAAGGCTATCAGTATTTCCACTGAAACCGGTGCATCACTGATTGCCAGGGAACGAACAGTTTGCCCGGATACAATAGCAAGCGCTACGCCCCACAAATAAAAAGCAAGATCATGGAAACCCAATAAAAAATGGTGCACACGGGGCATAAACACTCTCAGAAACCACGCCAGGAAGAAAGGGAACAACAACAACGGGAACACTTTACTCAGGATTTTCAGGAAAGCAGCAAAGAAAGTCATGTCAGCATGAGGCTCCACTAACGGGAAAACCAAAGGAACCGCTACTGCCGCCAGCAAATTAGACAATAAGGTATAAGTAGTCAACGTAGATGCACTGCCTCCCAACTTGCCAGTGATGACAGCCGCTGCAGTAGCAGTTGGACAAATCACACAAACCATCGCCCCCTCAAATACTTCCCGATATATTTCATCCATCGGACAGCATACCAGCAAAGCGGCAATTGCCAGACATGAAATTGTCTGAAACAGCAGCAACCAGCCATGCCATGCTTTAGGTTTCAGTTCATTCAGTTTTTCCACTTTACAAAAAGTAAGCAACAGTTGGGCAAAGATCAGCAGTGGAGTAATATACGCAATCAAATCATTAATATATGGTTTGGTAGGCGCCAAGAAAGGGACATTTGCGAGAATAAAGTATCCCAAAGTACCTGAAAGCATCGCCAGTGGCAATGTCCAGTTCTTAAGAAAACGAACTAACATACCTTTTTTCTATTTAATTTGCGGGTGCAAAGTTAGTCTGTTTTAAAGAAATCTCTCACAAATCCTGGGGAAAAGTAACAAAACTTCATGTAAAACGTGAGTTTTCTATAAATTTCCACTACATTTGCAACGACTTTTGGGTATGAAACTATATAAACGACACATATTATATATCTGTATTTGCTTCGGGCTGTTCATCTCTCCTTTTTGCACTACCAGCATCGAAGCAAAAGACTTCGTTGTCGTTATTGACGCCGGACATGGTGGCCATGACCCTGGTGCTTTAGGCCGAATCTCCAAAGAAAAGACTATCAACCTGAATGTTGCCCTCAAATTAGGCAAACAGATAAAAAGGAATTGCCCTGATGTAAAAGTGGTATATACCCGTGAAAGAGATGTATTTATCCCACTTGACAGACGTGCGGAAATAGCCAATAATGCTAAAGCTGATTTATTCATTTCCATTCATACCAATTCCGTAGCGGGCGGTAAAACAGTTAAAGGAGCCTCTACATGGACGCTCGGTTTAGCCAAGTCGGATGCCAATTTAGAAGTCGCTAAACGGGAGAACTCCGTAATTTTATACGAAAGTGATTACAAGACGCGGTACGCAGGATTCAATCCAAACTCAGCCGAATCTTATATCATCTTTGAATTCATGCAAGATAAATACATGTCTCAGAGCGTACACCTTGCCTCATTGGTACAGAAAGAATTCCGCCATACCTGTAAACGTGCAGACCGTGGTGTACACCAGGCGGGGTTTCTTGTATTGAAAGCAAGTGCCATGCCCAGCATCCTGGTAGAACTCGGTTTCATATCCAATCCGGAAGAAGAACGTTATCTCAATTCGGAAGCGGGAACCACCACACTTGCCAACGGAATATTCCGTGCTTTCCTGTCTTATAAACGTGAACATGAAATACGGATGACAGGAAGCAGCCGCACCCTACTACCGGAGGATACGGATGCCGGTAGGGTAGAAGAAGAGATACCTGCATCCCCCGTTTCCAATAACACCGAAACCAAACAAAATACAGAAAAAGTAGCTGACAGGCAAACCGATAGTGCTGCTCCAGTGTTTAAAATACAGATACTTACTTCTTCCCGTCCGCTTGCCGCCAATGACAAACGACTAAAAGGGCTGAAAGGTGTAGAGTATTATCAGGAAGGCGGACTTTGTAAATACACATACGGTGCATCGACCGATTATAATAAGGTATTACGAACTAAACGGGAGATAGCACCAAAATTCAAAGACGCATTTATCATTGCTTTCAAAAACGGAAAGAAGACAAGCGTCAGCGCTGCTATCGAAGAATTTAAAAAGAAAAGAAATAAATAATAAGACTATAACATCATGATGAAGTATCTTACTAAAGAAGTTAGAATAGGAATTGCGGGCATTATTGCTCTCTGCATATTGGTATATGGTATTAACTACCTGAAAGGCATTCATATGTTTAAGCCTACCAACTATTTCTACGTCAAGTTCCATAACATTAATGGATTGACCAAATCAAGTCCGGTCTTTGCCGATGGCTTTCGTGTAGGTATTGTACGCGACCTTTATTATGACTACAATGAACCGGGAAAAGTGGTAGCGGAAATAGATGTAGACCCGGAACTGCGTATTCCTAAAGGCAGTACCGCCGAATTAGCCTCCGAACTGATGGGTGGTGTAAAAATGAACTTACTACTTGCCAATAATCCACGCGAGAAGTATCTGACAGGTGATACCCTACAAGGCAATGTCAACAATGGTGTAATGGACCAGGTAGCCACCATCATGCCTCAGGTAGAAAAGATGCTTCCCAAGCTAGACTCTATCCTTGCTTCACTGAATACAATCCTTGGAGACCCGGCAATTCCCGGTACACTGCACAGCGTGCAAAACACAATGGCAAGCATGGAAGTCACCAGCAGACAGTTACAGGCCATTATGAGTAAAGATATTCCCCAGCTTACTAAAAAGCTGAACACCATAGGAGATAATTTCGTCACTGTCAGTGATAATCTGAAAGAAATAGATTACGCTGCCGCATTTGCCAGAATAGATTCGACTTTAGCAAATGCAAAAATGATTACAGACCAATTAGGCAGGAAAGACAATACAATCGGCTTGTTGTTAAACGATCCATCGCTTTACAATAATTTGAATGCTACAACAGCCAATGCTGCCAGCCTTCTTGAAGACCTGAAATCACATCCGAAAAGGTATGTTCATTTCTCCCTGTTCGGCAAAAAAGATAAGTAGGAAAAATCTCTTTAAATAGAATAAGTCTAAATAATAGGAGCAAATAGAATTGGAAGAAAAAGCCTCAGTAAGTCCATGTAGAAACTAAAGTATTCCCATCTGTCAGATTATTTGAAAAGTTAAAAAACTTATTCCTTTCTTATATATCACCCTAGAAGACAGATACTTATAAAAATGCAATAGCCTCCCTGTGGGGCTATTTACATGAAACAAGATAAGTAGTTGAAAGTAAAGAGATTATTGTTTTTAGATAAAAAGCAAGAAAAAACACATTTGTTTTTCTCAAATAAGATTGCGAATTTTGCATGCGTAGAAGTTTTGCTTAATTAATAAATGTATTTAAAGCCGTTATGAGTGAATTAAATCATGTCGGGCTATGGAACCGCTGTCTTGAAATCATCAGAGACAATGTTCCGGAGCAGACATACAAAACATGGTTTCTCCCCATCATACCTTTAAAATATGAGGACAAGACGCTGGTCGTACAGGTACCCAGCCAGTTCTTCTATGAGTTTTTGGAGGACAAGTTTGTTGACTTGTTGCGTAAAACTCTATATAAAGTTATTGGTGATGGCACCAAGTTATTGTATAATGTTATGGTGGATAAGAGTTCACGTACTACCGTCAATCTCGAATCTACTCCCCGCACTATTATTCCACAGAAAAAGGTAATCGGCAGAGAAATACCGCAAGCTCCTATTGCAGATTTAGATCCTCATCTGAATCCTGAATACAACTTCGAAACATTTATAGAAGGCTATAGCAACAAACTTTCACGCAGCGTAGCAGAAGCTGTCGCTCAAAACCCGGCGAAAACAATTTTCAATCCGCTGTTTTTCTATGGAGCATCGGGCGTGGGAAAGACGCACCTTGCAAATGCTATAGGCACAAAAATCAAAGAACTCTATCCGGACAAGAGAGTGCTATATGTATCGGCACATCTGTTCCAGGTACAATATACCGACTCTGTACGTAACAATACTACAAACGATTTTATCAACTTCTACCAATCAATTGACATATTGATTATCGATGATATTCAAGAATTTGCCGGTGTTACCAAAACACAGAATACATTCTTTCATATCTTTAATCACTTACACCAAAACGGTAAACAGCTTATCCTGACTTCAGACCGTGCTCCCGTATTATTGCAAGGCATGGAAGAACGACTCATCACCCGTTTCAAATGGGGTATGGTAGCTGAACTGGAAAGACCAACCGTAGAATTACGCAAGAACATCCTGCGCAATAAGATACATCGTGACGGTTTACAGTTCCCTCCGGAAGTAATCGATTATATTGCAGAAAATGTGGGTGACAGCGTGCGTGACCTGGAAGGTATCGTCATCTCCATCATGGCACATTCTACTATACATAAATGCACTTATATCACTATATATAATAAGGAAATTGATCTGGAACTGACGCAACGCATTGTACGGAAGGTAGTAAAAAGTGAAAGTAAATCTATTACCGTTGATGACATCATCAACGTGGTATGCAAGCATTTCTCACTGGATACTGCTACCATCCATACTAAATCACGAAAACGCGAAGTGGTACAGGCACGCCAGATAGCCATGTTTCTCGCTAAATCCTATACAGATTTTTCGACGGCTAAGATAGGCGCATTAATAGGCCACAAAGATCACGCAACCGTATTGCACGCCTGCAAAACCATTAAAGAATTACGGGAAGTAGACAAAACTTTCCGCGCAGAAATAGATGATATCCAAGCATCATTAAAAAAGCAGGGTTAAAAACCCTGCTTTTTTATTACTTTCCAAAGATTCTCCGACATTACTTCGTTATCTTCTTTCTTATAACGTACGTCCGTAAAGACTTGAGCCAAGGTTTCTTTGTTGTTTTCAAAAATAAATTGCTTATTTTCGGGCAAAGATTCCTTATAGGCATACAGGCGATCTATATCTTCAGGAGTATAATCATGATACGTCTCCTCATGCACAATAGCTTCCAGCGGCAATCGATCTACCTGTGCAGGCTCCTCGGCAGGCCAACCTACCGTCACTGTTGTAATAGGAAATACCAATTCCGGTAACTCCAGGGCTTCGACTATCATTTGCGGATTGTAAGTCGTCGTACCCAGATAACATATACCTAATCCTTTTTCTTCCGCAGCCACACAAAAAGTCTGTGCTGCCAGCAGGGCATCTACAGAGCCGGTTACGAACCACTCTAAATTATTATACCCGGGAGTTGCTTTTCGCTGTTCGCACCATTTAGTAAAACGGCGCAGGTCTATACAAAACGTCAAAACCACAGGTGCAGTTTTCACCATCGGCTGATTGAAATGAGCCGGTGCCAACCTAGCCTTCCGTTCTGCATCACGCGTTACAATTACACTGTACACCTGCATATTTCCGACTGTAGAGGCTCGAAATGCAGAATCAAGCAAATCATTTAACAAATCTGAAGAAATATCTTTCTGTTGATATTTGCGGATTGTTCTTCTCTGTTTTAGGATTTCCATTCTTTTATTTTTTTGCAAATATAGAAAAAGAATAGCAATTTGTTGTCAAATAACGAGTTTAAAGTTTATCTACGTTTTCTAAAATCAATTAGCCTGTTTAATCAAAGTCTAGAAACAATTTTCTTTTTTGGAAACTTTTTGTTCACACAACAATGCTAATATTTTATAAATCAGCAATCTATTATTCAAAAATGGAAATCTCATAGCCTGTTCATAATTTATTCTGTTTTTATTTTGCTATAATAAAAAACATTCTTAGCTTTGCAATCGCATTTGTTAATGATAGGTATCACTTCTACACTCTTACTTATTAAAAAATAAATCTAAGGAAAAAAGAATCGTGGAAAAACAAACTTATTCTTACGAGGAAGCTTATGAAGAATCTTTACGATATTTTCAGGGCGACGAGTTAGCTGCGCGTGTTTGGGTAAACAAGTACGCAGTAAAAGACTCTTTCGGAAATATTTACGAGAAATCTCCGAAAGACATGCATTGGAGAATAGCCAATGAAGTAGCCCGTATCGAGGCTAAATACTCTAATCCATTAAGTGCAGAGGAACTATTCGATCTGCTCGACCACTTCAAGTACATCGTTCCGCAGGGAAGTCCGATGACCGGAATTGGTAACAACTATCAGGTAGCTTCTTTGTCTAACTGCTTCGTGATCGGAGTAGATGGAGAGGCGGATTCTTATGGTGCCATCTTCAAAATAGACGAAGAACAAGTACAACTCATGAAGCGCCGTGGTGGTGTAGGACACGATTTGTCGCACATCCGCCCGAAAGGTTCTCCGGTGAAAAATTCGGCTTTAACCTCCACCGGCCTGGTGCCATTTATGGAGCGTTACTCCAATTCTACACGTGAAGTCGCTCAGGACGGACGGCGTGGCGCACTGATGCTAAGTGTATCTATCAAACATCCCGATTCAGAAGCGTTCATCGATGCTAAAATGACGGAAGGCAAAGTAACAGGTGCCAATGTATCTGTGAAACTGGACGATGCATTTATGACCGCTGCCATCACAGGTACTCCATATATTCAACAATATCCTGTCAATGCCGCTGAACCAACTGTGCAGAAGGAAATCAATGCAACCAATTTGTGGAAGAAGATCGTTCACAATGCATGGAAATCGGCAGAACCGGGTGTATTGTTCTGGGATACCATATTAAAAGAATCCGTACCCGATTGCTATGCAGACCTGGGATATCGCACTGTTTCCACCAATCCATGTGGTGAAATTCCCTTGTGCCCGTATGACTCCTGCCGTTTGCTGGCTATCAATCTTTATTCTTATGTGGTAAACCCCTTCAAACCGGATGCATACTTTGACTTTGAATTGTTCCAGAAACATGTAGCGTTGGCTCAACGCATTATGGACGATATCATCGATCTGGAATTGGAGAAGATAGAACGCATCATGGAAAAGATTGATGCTGACCCCGAAAGCGAAGATGTGAAACATACAGAACGTATATTGTGGGACAAGATTTATAAGAAGAGTGGACAAGGACGCCGTACCGGTGTAGGTATTACTGCCGAAGGTGATATGCTTGCTGCACTGGGATTGCGTTACGGTACGGAAGAAGCTACTGAATTCTCTGAAAAAGTGCACAAGACCGTTGCCCTGAGTGCTTACCGTTCATCAGTGGAAATGGCAAAAGAACGTGGTGCATTCGAAATTTACGATACCGAACGTGAAAAGAATAATCCGTTCATCAATCGTTTGCGCGAAGCAGATCCCCAGTTGTATGAGGATATGAAAAAATACGGCCGCCGCAATATTGCCTGCCTTACCATTGCACCGACGGGAACCACCAGTCTGATGACTCAGACTACCTCAGGTATCGAGCCTGTATTCTTGCCCGTATACAAACGTCGCCGTAAAGTAAATCCGAACGACACTAACGTACACGTAGACTTCGTGGATGAAACCGGAGATGCTTTTGAAGAATATATTGTCTTCCACCCCAAGTTTGTTACATGGATGGAAGCGCAAGGACACAATCCTTCCAAACGTTACACACAAGAAGAGATCGACGTATTAGTTGAGCAATCACCTTATTATAAAGCAACCTCAAACGACGTAGACTGGCTGATGAAAGTCAAGATGCAGGGACGTATCCAGAAATGGGTAGACCACTCCATCAGCGTGACCATCAACCTGCCGAACGATGTAGATGAAGACCTGGTAAACCGCCTGTATGTAGAGGCATGGAAATCCGGTTGTAAAGGTTGTACGGTTTATCGTGACGGCTCACGTTCGGGCGTACTCATTTCTGCCAAGAGCGATAAGAAAGAAGAAATGCCTCCTTGCAAACCGCCTACGGTAGTAGAAACCCGCCCGACAGTTCTGGATGCCGACATCGTGCGTTTCCAGAATAATAAAGAAAAGTGGGTGGCATTCGTTGGTTTGCTGGACGGACATCCTTACGAAATCTTCACCGGTCTTCAGGATGACGATGAAGGCATTATTCTGCCGAAGAACGTTACTTCCGGACACATTATTAAGAAGGTGGACAAGGACGGCAGCAAGCGTTACGACTTCCAGTTCCAGAACAAACGCGGATATAAAGTCACCATTGAAGGTCTGTCCGAAAAGTTCAACAAGGAATATTGGAACTACGCCAAACTGATCTCCGGAGTATTGCGTTATCGTATGCCTATCGAACAGGTTATCAAGCTGGTCGGCTCTCTGCAACTGGACAGCGAAAGCATCAATACCTGGAAGAACGGTGTGGAACGCGCATTGAAGAAATACATAACGGACGGCACAGAAGCCAAAGGCAAGAAATGTCCGAACTGCGGCAACGAAACACTTGTATATCAGGAAGGTTGCCTCATTTGTACCACTTGCGGAGCTTCACGTTGCGGATAAAAACAGATCTGCGAAATGCAAGCACAAACGTTTGCATAGGAATTTAAAAAACTTAGATAGCGGTAGCTGCTTGATTATGCGGAATAATGTCTATACTTGCATAATCAATGCAGCTATTACTAAATCTAATATTATATGATACTATCTTTTCATATCGAGTACCGCACAAGTTGGGGTGAAGAGGTTAGAGTCTTAGGATCTATTCTTGAACTGGGCAACAATCAGCCCGGTAAAGCCATACCTTTACAAACAGTGGATGGCATTCACTGGACTTTAGATGCGGACATTCAAGCGCCTGAAAACGGCATCGTACAATACAGTTATCACATTTATCGCGACGGCAAAGATACACGTACGGAGTGGAACAGCCTTCCCCGCACGCTCTATGTATCGGCTGACAAGAAGAAAGTCTACCGCCTGCAAGACTGCTGGAAGAATCTGCCCGAACAGCAATACTTCTACACGTCTGCTTTCACGGAGTCCCTGCTTGCACATCCCGAACGTAACGCCGCTCCAAAGAGCCACAAGAAAGGATTATTGATCAAGGCGTATGCTCCATGCATCGACAATGATCACTGTCTGGGCATTTGCGGCAACCAGAAAGTTCTGGGAGATTGGGACGCGGATAAAGCCGTTCTGATGAGCGACGCCAACTTCCCGGAATGGCAGGTTGAAGTAGACGCCTCGAAAATCAGCTTCCCGCTGGAGTATAAATTCATCCTTTATAATAAGAAAGAGCGTCGTGCCGTGGCATGGGAAAACAACCCCAACCGCTACATGGCCGATCCGCAGATAGGCGCTAACGAAACACTGGTGATCGGTGACCGTTACGTTTACTTCGCCCTACCCGACTGGAAAGGTGCCGGAGTAGCCGTACCCATCTTCTCGCTGCGCTCCGAAAAGAGCTTCGGAGTAGGTGACTTTGGCGACCTGAAACAAATGATAGACTGGGCTGTACTTACCCGCCAGAAAGCCGTACAGATATTACCTATCAACGACACCACCATGACACATACATGGACGGATTCTTATCCGTACAACAGCATATCCATTTATGCGTTCCACCCCATGTATGCCGATCTGAAACAGATGGGTACGTTGAAGGACAAAAAGGCAATGGCAGAATTCAACAAACGGCAGAAAGAGCTGAATGCCCTGCCTACCGTAGACTATGAAGCAGTAAACCAGACAAAATGGGAGTTCTTCCGCTTGATATACAAACAGGAAGGCGAACAAGTTCTGGCATCCGATGCCTTCCGGAAGTTCTTCGAAAACAACAAAGAATGGTTACAGCCATACGCCGTGTTCAGCTATCTGCGCGATGCCTACAAGACACCCAACTTCCGCGAATGGCCGAAATTCACAGAATACAAAGCAGAAGAAATAGAAAAGTTATGCCAGCCGGAATCTGCCGACTATCCGCATATCGCCATCTACTTCTTCATCCAGTTCCACCTGCACCTGCAACTGCTGGCTGCAACGGAACACGCACGAGCCAATGGTGTAGTACTGAAAGGTGACATTCCTATCGGCATCAGCCGCAACAGCGTAGAAGCATGGACAGAACCCTACTACTTCAACCTGAACGGACAAGCGGGCGCACCACCCGATGACTTCTCCGTGAACGGTCAGAACTGGGGCTTCCCTACTTACAACTGGGACGTAATGGAGAAAGACGGTTATTCCTGGTGGATGAAGCGTTTCCGCAAGATGTCGGAATACTTCGATGCCTACCGTATCGACCACATCCTGGGTTTCTTCCGCATTTGGGAAATCCCGATGCATGCCGTACACGGACTGCTGGGCCAGTTTGTTCCCGCCCTGCCAATGACGCGCGAAGAAATAGAAGGCTACGGAATGACATTCCGCGAAGATTTCTTCACGAAACCCTATATCCATGAATACTTCCTCGGACAAATGTTCGGCCCGCATACTGATTATGTAAAGCAGACCTTCATAGAGCCTACGGAAACATGGGAAATATATCGCATGCGTCCCGAGTTCGACACACAGCGCAAAGTAGAGGCTTACTTTGCCGGAAAGACGGACGAAGACAGCATCTGGATACGCGATGGCCTGTACGCATTAATCAGTGATGTACTGTTTGTGCCCGACCGTGAAGACCCGCACAAATTCCACCCGCGCATCGGTGTACAACACGATTACATCTACCGTGCCCTGAATGATTGGGAAAAGGCGGCGTTCAATCGTTTGTACGATCAGTATTACTATCATCGCCACAACGAGTTCTGGCGCGAACAAGCCATGAAGAAGTTGCCGCAACTGACGCAATCCACCCGTATGCTGGTATGTGGTGAAGACCTCGGTATGATCCCCGATTGTGTAGCTTGGGTGATGAACGACCTGCGTATCCTTAGTCTGGAGATACAACGCATGCCGAAAGATCCTTCACAGGAATTCGGACATCCAGACTGGTATCCGTACCGCTCGGTTTGCACCATCTCTACGCATGATATGTCTACGCTGCGCGGCTGGTGGGAAGAAGATTTCCAGCAAACGCAACGGTACTACAACACCATGCTGGGACATTACGGCGCTGCACCTGCCGTTGCCACTCCGGAACTTTGCGAGCAAGTGGTACGCAACCATCTTTACAGCAACTCCATCCTGTGCATCCTCTCCTTGCAGGACTGGATGGCTATGGACGGAAAATGGCGCAACCCCAATGTACAAGAAGAGCGCATCAACGTGCCTGCCAACCCCAGACATTACTGGCGCTACCGTATGCACCTGACGCTGGAACAACTGATGAAAGCGGAAAGTCTGAACGAGAAGATCAAAGGACTGATAGAACAGACCGGACGAAAAGGATAATACTCTCAATCTTTATAATAGAAAAAGGCACCCATAGTAGGTGCCTTTTTTTTTAAATACCATCGCCTTATCCCCAATCCCCTGAAGGGTATGGGGCTGACTACGTAACTCATTTTCCAAATCAAACGCTTGTTTATGGAAGAATACACCTGTTTTCTTTGTTTACTGGGAGGTAATTCTTATTTTTGTCATTCACCGAATATTCTATTTGATATGAACAGTTATATATTCCTTGATAACGTCCGTTTCTTTGCCTACCACGGTGTAGGTCAGCAAGAGCGAGAAGTAGGTAATGAGTTTGTCATTAATCTGAAATTGAAAGTCGATATTGCACGTGCAGCCGAGACTGACGACGTGACACATACCGTCAGTTATGCCGATGTATACGAAAATGTGAAGGCTGAGATGGAGATACCTTCTAAATTGCTGGAGCATGTTTGCGGACGTATCATAAAACGCCTGTTCCGTACTTTCCCCACCGTTAAAGCTATTGAACTAAAACTCGCTAAACGTAATCCACCCATGGGTGCAGACTTAGATGCGGCAGGAGTGGAAGTGCAATGTGAAAGAGCTTAACCCACTCCCACTGTTTTTTTATTAAAGTGAACTCAGTAAGCAATAAAAGGAAATCTCAAACAGTTGAGTTTTCATCAATATTGTCTACATCCTACACCGGCTATTATGTTTATCTGATTATCAGATAAATAGGTAGTGTAGGAAGTGGTGTAGGAAGGTGTAGGAAAGTTTCATTCTACACCGTAAAACGGCTCAAAAAGCGTGCTTTTAATCTTGTAATTCACTAATTCACAAGCGCTTAACATGCATTATGCAACCTTTATCCGAATTGGTGCAAATATCTCTTTTATTCGTCGCACGAGTGAATAAAGTTAGCATTTCGCTAGGAATTAAGGGATGATAAGCCCCATACTCTCATTACGTAGAAAGTCAAATGATAGATATAAAACTTGATATGCTCCTTACTTTTTCCCAAAAAGCATTCAGGTTAATGTCATTATGCCCGCAGCTAAACTTCGTCCCGCAGTTGTGGGCTCTACGTTTTCCAGTTGAGGGCTGTGCAGCCTGCAATTGCGGGATGGACAGCCCACAACTGCGGGACGAAGTTTAGCTACAGGCAAAAGAAAAAAAACAATAAAGCAAAGCATGTTTTTCATACGGCTTTCTTCCCATCTTTCTGATTGTTTCCAAGCGTTCTGTTGTGGCATGTAGATAGCTAAAACAGCTTATAAATGACACTTCAATAGCTGCACCGTTAAGATTATCCTATTCTATCCTTAAACCTTATCCTCTTAAAAAAAGTGTCTTAGCCTGTATCGCCCTGCCGATGGGAAATACTATCACTTCTGTTTTCAAAATAAACTCTGTAGAGAATAAAGCGGATAAGTCGTCTGTATTTTTGTTATAAGCATCCGGAAGCTTCACATAGAAAAAGGGGAAGGACTTTCCGATGTGAAGTTCTTCCCCTCTTTGTAGCCTTATCGGAGAACCAACCGTCTCCTTTATCCTCTCTTTTTCTTCCGTTTTTTTGCAGACTCCACTGCCTCGGCAACCACCGGTTTATTTTCAAATCGTTTGGTGTAGCCGGTGTAATCCGGAATAGTGCGTTCATACGTCGGATCAACGAATAGCGGGCTTGAAATAATATGGTCTGCCGTACTACGGTTACAGCAAAAAACGATATTCTCAACACCGGCAAGACGAGTCAGCGCTTTCACATCCGTATCATGCGGCTGCAACGTCATAGGATCAGTGAAGAAGAAAAGATAATCAATCTCGCCATCCACAATGCGAGATCCCATTTGCTGGTCACCACCCAAAGGACCGGATTTCAAAATGGTAAAATCCCACTCAACATCGGGATGCTTTTCCTTAAGAGCCTCAAGAATAAGAGTTCCCGTAGTACCTGTACAGTAAAACTTGTGCCCCATGAGCAATTCTGAGTTCCAGAGAACCCACTCTATGAGGTCTTTCTTCATGGCGTCGTGCGCCACCAGTCCAATCTTTCTAACTAATTTTGTCATAAGGCAATACGTTTAAATAATAAACAATCGGTAAAAAGAAAAAGCTATAATTGCGAGAAAAATTTCTTTCCACGTAAATAATACTGTGCCAAGATACTGCTTTTTGTCCATTCCGGTATCACGGAAAGGGAAGTTTTTTTCAGGTTCTCTTCACGTGCAGGAGTAAAAGAAGAACGTAACAAACGATATTCACGCCGTGCGCGAAGAACTGCCAATGCATTGGGGAACTGTAGTTTAAGTATAAAACTCAATGCAGCTATATAGTCAAGAACTGCACGGGTACGCATCACGGAAGCAAAATCCTTAGATGGCAGGTTCTTGTAAAGCATGACAAGATTATTACGAAAATTGAGGAAAGTCTTTCGGGGATTCTCTTTCTTCAGCGTAGCACCGCCTACATGGTAAACCACACTTTGCGGCACACAGGCAATCTGCCGGCCACGTGCACGAAGCCGCCAGCAAAGATCAATCTCTTCCATGTGGGCAAAGAAACGTCCATCCAATCCACCGGCTTCACGATAATCTTTCAGGCGGATAAACAAAGCTGCACCTGTAGCCCAAAAGACGGGAATGATAGTGTCATATTGTCCCCTATCCTCTTCTACCACACCCATAATCCGACCACGACAGAACGGATAGCCGTAACGATCAAGAAAACCACCCGCCGCACCGGCATACTCAAACATCTCCTTCTGCCTCCAACTGCGTATCTTCGGTTGGCAAGCCGCCGCTTCAGGATGAGCATCCATATAGTCAACCAGTGGCTGAAGCCAATGTTCCGTCACCTCCACATCTGAATTGAGAAGTACTACATACTCGGCATCGACCTCTTGCAATGCCATATTATAACCATCAGCGAAACCTTGATTTTCTTCCAACAGAATCAATCGGACGGTAAGGAATTCACGACAAAGCATATCAACAGATGCATCCGTAGAACCATTATCGGCAACATACACTACCGCACCGTCCGCTTCAGAAAAGCGTACTACGGAAGGAAGAAACGAGCGGAGCATATCGCACCCGTTCCAGTTTAATATGACAACTGCTATCTTATTCATGCTGTTTCTTCAAATCTTCCCGTGTGAGTTTCCACCGTTTATGCGACCAGAACCAATAAGCAGGAGCACGGCGAATGGTCTGCTCCAAGCGACGCACAAATAGTTCGGTTATTTCTCCCTCGGCAGTTTGCTTCGGGGTTTCAGTCAACAGATCAAAGTATGCTTTGCAATATCCTCTACCCCGTTTTTCCAATTCACAATAAAAAACGGGATAATTCATCATTCTGGCAATACGTTCACCACCATCCATAAATACGGTATCCTGATTCAGGAAAGTTGTCCAGTGATGGGCTTCATTGCGATTGGGAGACTGATCGGTAATCAGTCCGATCACTACATGCTTCCCTTCACGGCGCAACCGGATTACTTCGCGGGCAGTGGAATGTTTCGGTACATTATAGCCACCATGACGGGCACGGATGATCTTAAACATTTCATCCATATACTTGTTTCGCAAAGGTTTATACACTTGCAACGGTACGTCTTCCGGCTTCATGAAGGCTCCCATCGCCGTCAGCCACTCAAAATTGGCATAATGGGGAATGAGTACAACGATACCTCCATGTTTTTCGAGCATGGCAAGATATTCTTCAGTATTACCATACTCCATACGACGGGAAAGGTCTTCGAACGACATACGCATCATCTTTATTTCTTCCAGCATATAGTCGCAGATATAGCGATAAAACTCACGCTCAATCTCGCGCAGTTCAGCCTCGGATTTTTCAGGAAAAGAATTCTTCAGATTCTTACGAACTACCTTACGACGATAATGCACCACATGACGCATCAAAAAACAAACCCCATCGGACAATATATAAAGTGCCCGGAAAGGAAGCAGAGCCAGAAGCCACATGCCAGCGTAAGTCAGCCAGTAGACAAGTTTCGATTTCATACTTTTCTTATACCTTATTATAATAGCACCATTCCCTGCAACGCCGTTCCGTCTTCATTAAAATCTCCCAAACGAACAGGCACCACCTGATTATCCAATGTATCATTGTGGGGAACCTCCACGCGGATATAGTTAGCAGTGAAGCCATGCATAGGAGTTCCCGGCTTGGAACGTTCCAACAACACAGGCAGGGTTTGTCCGATATGACGGGCATAGAATGCATGCGTCTTTTCGTCCGAAAGTTCCAACAGGCGCTGACTCCGACGGTGTTTTTCCTCGGGAGTTACCACATGGTCTATCTTTAATGCCTGCGTCCCCGGACGTTCGGAGTAGCTAAACACATGAAGCTGGGTCACATCCAGGCTTTTGATAAATTCGTAGGCCTGCTCAAAGTATTCATCCGTTTCACCACGTGTGCCCACAATCACATCCACGCCGATAAAAGCGTCGGGCATCACTTCTTTCACTTTCCGCACTTTGGAAGCGAAAAGTTCCGTATCATATCGCCGGCGCATCAGTTTCAGCACTTCGTCACTACCGGACTGCAACGGAATATGGAAATGAGGCATGAAACTGCGGGAATGAGAAACGAATTCTATGATCTCGTCAGTCAGCAAATTGGGCTCTATGGAGGAAATTCGGTAGCGCTCAATGCCTTCCACTTCATCCAGCGCCTTCACCAGATCGAAGAAAGTTTCTCCGGTAGTTTTACCGAAATCCCCGATATTGACACCCGTCAGCACAATTTCTTTTCCTCCCTCGGCCGCAGCCTGGCGGGCTTGTTCCACCATGGATGCAATTGTTCCATTGCGACTCCGCCCGCGGGCGAAAGGAATGGTACAGTAAGAGCAGAAATAATCGCAACCATCCTGTACTTTCAGAAAATAACGGGTACGGTCGCCACGTGAGCACGACGGTGCAAACGAATGGATATCTTTCAGCGCCGAAGCATAAGCTTCTCCCGACTCATTCTTTTGCAGGTTGCCGAGATATTGAAGCAAATCTTTTTTCTGTTCGGCACCAAGTACCACATCCACACCCTCAATCTTTGCAACGGTTTCGGGTTTCAACTGGGCATAACATCCGGTCACAACCACGAAAGCCCCCGGATGTTGCTTCACCAGACGATGGATAGCCTGGCGGCATTTCTTATCCGCCACTTCCGTCACCGAGCAAGTGTTCACCACACAAATGTCTGCTTTCTCGCCTTTACGTGCCGTACGCACACCTGCATCCCGCAAAATCTTACCGATAGTAGAGGTTTCCGAGAAGTTCAACTTACAACCTAATGTATAGTAAACCGCTGTCTTATCTTGAAATATATTGGTATCAATCATATCTATTCTAAACACATTTCTGCTACAAAGTTACATATAATTATTAGATTTTTTCTACTTTTGCACAAATCATCAATTTTCGTGCAATGATACAAGAGAACTTTATCAAACTCTACGAGCAGAGTTTCCGTGAAAACTGGGACCTTCCTTGCTATACCGATTACGGTGAAGACGAGAGTTATTCCTATGGACAAGTGGCGCAAGAGATAGCCAAATTGCACTTGCTATTCAAACATTGCAGCTTGCGCCGGGGCGACAAAATTGCTATTATCGGTAAGAACAATGCCCGTTGGTGCATCGCTTATATGGCTACCATCACTTACGGAGCTATCGTTGTTCCCATTCTTCAAGATTTTAATCCGAATGATGTACATCATATCGTCAACCACTCCGAGTCTGTTTTCCTCTTTACGAGCGATTCCATCTGGGAACATCTGGAAGAAGAACGCCTGGCCGGATTGCGTGCCGTATTCTCCCTTTCCGATTTCCGTTGCCTGCATCAGCGCGACGGTGAAACAATCAATCGTTTCCTCAAACACCTGGATGAAGAAATGCACATAACTTATCCGAAAGGTTTCCACCGGGAAGACGTGCAGTATACCACTCTTTCCAATGATAAGGTAATGTTACTGAACTATACCTCGGGCACCACCGGTTTCAGTAAGGGCGTGATGCTGACAGGAAACAATCTCGCAGGAAATGTCACTTTCGGTATCCGCACCGAGTTGTTGAAAAAGGGAGATAAAGTACTATCCTTCTTACCCTTGGCTCATGCCTACGGTTGCGCTTTCGACTTTCTTACAGCTACTGCCGTGGGTACTCACGTCACACTTTTGGGCAAAGTCCCCTCTCCAAAGATTCTGATGAAGGCCTTCGAAGAGGTAAAACCCAGCTTGATTATTACCGTGCCACTCGTTATCGAGAAAATCTATAAGAATGTCATTCAACCTATTATAAATAAAAAGACTATGAAATGGGCACTCAGCATTCCTTTGCTCGACGGACAAATCTATGGGCAAATCCGGAAAAAACTGATAGATGCTTTGGGCGGCCGTTTCAAAGAAGTCATTATCGGCGGTGCTGCCATGAACCCGGAAGTGGAAGAATTCTTCCATCGCATCAAGTTCCCGTTCACCATCGGTTATGGCATGACGGAATGTGCGCCGTTAATCAGTTACGCTCCCTGGAACGAATTCATCCCGACTTCTTCCGGGCGAGTGCTCGACATCATGGAAGCCCGTATCTACAAAGAAAATCCGGAGGCAGAAATCGGCGAAATCCAGGTACGCGGCGAAAATGTAATGACAGGTTATTATAAAAATCCGGAAGCCACTAAAGAAGTCTTCACCGAAGACGGCTGGCTACGTACCGGTGACTTGGGTAAACTGGATGAAAAAGGAAACCTTTATATTCGTGGCCGCAGTAAGACCATGATCCTGAGTTCCAGCGGACAAAACATCTTCCCCGAAGAAATCGAAGCACGTCTCAACAACCTGCCTTTCGTACTGGAAAGTCTCGTTATCGAACGCAATAAAAAACTGGTAGCCTTAGTCTATGCAGATTACGAAGCTTTGGATTCCCTTGGACTGAACCAAGAGGAAAACCTCAAAACCATCATGAACGAGAACTTGAAGAACCTGAATAGCAGTGTGGCCAGTTACGAGAAAGTCAGCCAGATTCAGCTCTATCCTACCGAGTTTGAGAAAACTCCTAAAAGGAGCATCAAACGCTACTTATATAACAGTATTGCAGAAGATTAGTATGTTATTAAACATACAAAAAGTAATCAAAAGGGGCTAACCTCCAAAAAAACATAAAAAAAGTTGGGATTTGGAGAACAACATATTGAAAAAGTACATACCTTTGCAGCGTTTTAATAAAGCAATTGATTGTATTACGTTTTTAAAAAGCAAAGAAAATGAAAAAATTAGTTTTGATGGCCGTAGCTATCGTAGCAGTATCTTTCGCATCTTGTGGTAACAAACAAGCTGACGCTGAAAAAGCAGCAGCAGATTCTATCCGTATTGCTGATTCAATCGCAGCAGTAGAAGAAGCAGCCGCAGCAGCAGCTGAGGCAGCCGCAGCAGCTGATACTGTAGCAGTAGATAGCGCAGCAGTTGTAGCTGAATAATTCAGAACAACACACTGAGAGAATTGAAAGTCTGACGTGCGAAAGCACGAACAGACTTTTTTTTATACCCATTTGTACCATCCCAAAGATACTTCAGTGATTCATCACTTTTCCTATTTGATTAGTTCTGAAAATCCTTATCTTTGCTAATCTACATATTATGCTAATATTATGAATACAAAACTGATAGAAAAAATTAAGCGATCAGCTATCAAGGGAAGATTAGGTGATTTCATCTGCAATTTCATTGCAGTCGTACTGGGTATTGCAATCACTTTCGTGGGAAGTGATATGATTCAGGAGCACAATAAGAAAAAAGAGGTGGCACAGGCTCTGCAACTGGTTAAAAGTGAATTACTTATCAACCGGGAAACAATAGAAGAGATGATGAAAATCGAAAAAATCAACAAAGAAGGTGCATGCTACCTGCTTCAATACAAAGACAAAATGAATGAAGCATCCTCCGACTCTCTGAATTACTACGGCTATTTCCCATTCCAATCACAAGATTTTCTTCCGGTCACCGATGCTATGGAAATGCTCAGAGCTTCTTCTGTCATGCAAAATATTAAAAATAAAGAGCTTGCTGTCGAAATCATCCAAGCCTATGCCGTAATAAAAAATGCACATCTTTTTTATGAAGGATTCTCCAAAGCAAAAGAGACAGCGGTAGAGAAATGCGTCAGTCAGCAAGAATTTAGAAAAATTTCTAATGAGAATAAGTCACTAAGAGAAATCTTGGAATTCACCATCCTCCTCCCAGAAGGGTTTGCTGCCATGCGGCAAATCTCTTTTGTACATGATGACCCGCATCTCACATACAGCCACTACATGAAACTAATTGATGAAACAATTACTTTTATTGATAAAGAATACAATTAGAACTAACCAGTCAGTAAATAAAAAAGCCCGGCCTCCTTTCGGAAACCGGGCTTCTTTTATATATGAAGTTTAATTATGCTTCTTCAGCAACAACTTCGAAAGGAATCTCTACAGAAACTTCCTTGTGCAGCTTAACGATAGCTTTGTACTGGCCAACTTCTTTCACAGCGTCTTTTACAACGATGATCTTACGGTCAATTTCATGACCTAACTTAGCCAATTCTTCTGCAATCTGGATGTTACCAACAGAACCGAAGATAGTACCGGTTGAGCTAACTTTAGTAGCGATCTTCAAAGATACGCCTTCCAATTTAGCTGCCAATGCTTCAGCATCCTTCTTGATTTTTTCCAATTTGTGAGCACGTTGCTTCAAATCTTCAGCCAACATTTTCTTTGCAGCAGGAGAAGCAATCACAGCTTTACCTGTCGGGATGAGGTAGTTACGACCATAACCGGACTTAACAGTTACGATGTCGTTCTTATAACCCAAGTTTACAATGTCTTCTTTCAATATAATTTCCATACTTTCCTCCTCCTATTATTTCATCATGTCAGTTACATAAGGCAACAAAGCCAAGTGACGGGCTCTCTTTACAGCTTGAGCTACACGACGTTGGAACTTCAAAGAAGTACCGGTGATGCGACGCGGAAGGATTTTACCTTGCTCATTCAAGAATTTCTTCAAGAATTCAGGATCCTTATAGTCGATATACTTAATACCACTCTTTTTGAAACGGCAGTATTTTTTCTTCTTAACGTCCACTGACGGCGGAGTTAAATATCTGATTTCTGATTGAACTTGTGCCATGATTAATCCTCCTTTTTAGTTGATTTAACACTTCTTCTCTTCGCAGCGTATTCAGCAGCGTACTTGTCTTGCTTGAAAGTCAAGAAACGGATAACGCGCTCATCACGACGGAAGTTAAGCTCTAACTTGTCAATAACAGTAGGGTCTGCATTGAACTCAATCAGCTGATAGAAACCAGTTGACTTCTTCTGGATAGGATATGCCAGTTTTTTCAGTCCCCAGTTTTCCTCATTTACGATCTCAGCACCTTCAGCAGTAAGGATGCCTTTGAATTTTTCTACCGCTTCCTTCATCTGAACATCAGACAAAACGGGAGTTAAAATGAAAACGGTTTCGTATTGATTCATACTTGTTTAATTAATGAATTAATAATTCGTTTAAAAATTTGCGGTGCAAAGGTAGGGATTTTATTTTGATCTACAAACATTTAATGTTTTTTTGTGCCTGAAGGTAGGATTTATCATAGAAGTGACTTACCTTTGCAAAGTTGTTTAAACAATAATTTCATGATCGAGCAATTTAACTTTGACATCCGGCTGATTTTTGCCATCCTGAATGGTAAAGTTTCCGCCGCAATCAACCGAAAACTGTCCCGTAACTTCCGCCAGAACGGTTTGGAGATTACTCCGGAACAATGGACTGTCCTCATCTTTTTGTGGGAAAAAGACGGAGTGACGCAACAAGAGTTGTGCAATGCAACTTTTAAAGACAAGCCCAGTATGACACGCCTGATTGATAACATGGAACGTCAACATCTGGTAGTCCGTATCTCGGATAAAAAAGACCGCCGCACCAATCTTATCCACCTCACCAAAGATGGAAAAGAACTGGAAGAACGCGCACGGGTAATCGCTAACCAAACTTTAAAAGAAGCATTACGCGGCATTACCGTAGAAGAACTGAGCATAAGCCAGGAAGTATTGAGAAAAATATTTTTCAATACGAAAGACTGAAATTCAGTGATCAGCGATTAGGGTTTAGTGATTAATAATCTTCGTTTTTCATTCGTCATTCTTCATTCTTTATTAAAATATGGTTTTTTTGCAAAAATAATTTCGCTTGTTAAAGAATTATGCTTTTCTTTGTGACAAGAATATAATAATCTATTAAAATACACACACATGAAAGGTTTATTAAAAAATCTGGGCTTGATATTAGTCTTGGTGGGAGCTGTAATCTTGGTTGCATGTTCCTTTACCGGTAATGTAAACAACAATACCATTTTAGGTACTTCAGCAGTCTTGATGGTACTGGGATTGATTACATACATTATCATCAATAAGAAATTGGCAGACTAATCGTCAGAAAAAGAATAAAAAAGGCGGTTGCTTTGGTAGCAACCGCCTTTTTTGTTTTTATGCAAGGAGTCTATCAAGACTCCGGTTCCGGTGTAATCAACTTATATCCCTTTCCGTGGATGTTGATGATTTCAATGGAAGGATCTTCTTTCAGATGCTTACGCAACTTCGTGATATACACATCCATGCTACGTGCATTGAAGTAGTTATCATCAATCCAGATGGTCTTCAGAGCAAAGTCACGTTGCAGGATTTCGTTAGCATGAGCACAGAGCAAACCCAAGAGTTCAGACTCTTTCGTTGTCAGCTTCGTCTGCTTTTCAGGCGTTGACAAAATCTGTTTCTGTGTATCGAAAGTGAACATACCTATCTTGTAGATATTGCTCTCTTTGTTCTTCTTTCCACGTACACGTCTCAGAATTGCTTCAATTCTGAATGTCAACTCTTCCATGCTGAACGGCTTGGTGATGTAATCATCCGCACCGATTTTAAAGCCTTCCAGAATATCTTCCTTCAGTGTCTTTGCAGTCAGGAAGATGATAGGAATTTCGGCATTTGCAGCACGCACTTCCTGAGCCAAAGTGAAACCATCTTTCTTCGGCATCATCACGTCAAACACACACAAGTCATATTTATTCTTCAGAAAAGCTTTGTATCCAGCTTCACCGTCGGGATATAACTCCGCAGAATAACCTTTTGCCTGTAAATATTCTCTTAAAAGCATGCCAAGATTTTCATCATCTTCGCACAATAAAATACGCAGTTTCTCGTCCATATCATTAATTTTTAAGTAAAGGTAATGCAATAATAAATTTAGTTCCAACGTTTAGTTCACTCTCTGCCCGGATAGTTCCCTTATGGTCCGTAATAATCTTCTTCACATAAGACAATCCCAATCCAAAGCCTTTCACATCGTGCAGATTACCTGTATGCACGCGGTAGAACTTTTCAAATATCTTTTTCAAATTTTCTTTCTTAATACCTATTCCGTTATCCTGAATAGAAATCATCAGCTTGCCCGGTTCATTCCAGGTCTTCACTTTCAATTCCAAATCAGCATCCGGTCTCTTATACTTCACCGCATTATCCATCAGATTGAAAATCACATTCGTAAGATGCATTTCATCTGCAAAGATATTCGGGTCTGTTGCGTTCAGTTCCGACTCTATATTACCGTTATAACGTTCTACCTTCAGGGTGAATGTATTGATAACACCGGTAATCAACTCATTGGCATCCAGTTCCTTCATTTTTAAGGTAGCTTTCTGTTTGTCGAACATCGACATCTGGAGTACCTTCTCCACCTGGAACCTCAACCGTTTCGTCTCATCATTGATGACCGTCGATATATGCTGGAACATGGCAGGCGACTTACCCACTGCAGGGTCTTTCAACATCTGCGCCGCCAGCGAAATAGTCGATATCGGCGTTTTAAACTCATGCGTCATATTGTTGATAAAGTCATTCTTCATCTCCGTCAGTTTCTTTTGGCGGAACACGATATAAATCGTGAAGATAAACGTAATCAGCAACACAAAGGTGAATATCATCGACGGTATCATAAAGTTGATCGAGTCGAAAATATAATCTCTTTTGCCCGGAAAATGTATCTTTACGATACTCATACGGGCAGGTGGATCATTCAGGAACAAAGGCTGGGAGTAAGAATACTCGCTACCTTCATCGACATAGTCCGAACAACGGTATACTTCCCGTCCATCCCGGTCAATCACCTTAAAGTGATATCCCAGATCAATGCCGTTATCTACCAAGCCCGACTTTAAGTACTGATCCAGGTTCTTAAAGTTGATGCGTTCCTCAATCGGCTTGCTACTTGCCGTATATAACATCTGCAAGGCAACTTCATCCAACAAGCCACGCTGGTACACATAACGTTCTTTCATTAAATCAATTTGTGTACGAGCTGTTTTAGGAATCGTCTTAGCACCATGCTTACGCGAAATCATCGCTCTCGGCAGCTCTGACGGCTTATTTGTGATCGTCTGAAGTTCCATGGCCGAATACTTGGAACCATCCGGCGACGTCACCGTAAACCGTTGTGTCTGCACCAATGCCTGTCCTTGCTCAGTCAATTCCCACGCTCTCTTTTCTGCCTCAGAGATGTCTTCCCGCAACCAACGGGCAACCTCAGCGGACTCCACTTCTTTAGAAGCAGCCATCAGTCCACGCTTCACAGATTCATCAAATTGCTCGTTACGCATCTTTACCATCTTCTCTATGTAGCTGATTTGCAGATACAAGAGACTGAGGAAAGATAACCCCATAACGATGCCTAATATCCATATTGTTGACTTCTTCATAGTCACAAAATTAACACTCCCTAATTAACACTCCTAACCTATTAACCTGATTTAACCGCAAGTTCTCGTAAATTAACCGAAAAGAGTTTTTTAAGTTGCATTACGAGCATTATAACAAATCAGCGTGTGTTTGGTTTGCAAATTTAATAAAAAATTAATCATTCCCGTTCACATTTACGCATGTTCTTAATCAGTGTTAATAAAAAAGCCATTACCCCTCGTTCTGAGGGAGTAACGGCTTTAACAAATTATAAAAACAGACGAAGTGAAGTCTTTTATTCTTCAGCTTGCTTAGCTTCGAACTCCTTAACCAACTTATCTTGTACATCACTTGGAACAAGTTCATAGCTGGCAAATTTCATGATGAACGAAGCACGTCCTCCTGTCAAAGAACTCAAGGCTGTGGAGTAAGATGCCATTTCCTTCAAAGGTACTTTAGCACTCAGCTTTTCATAACCGGCTTCACTACTCATACCCATAATCATGGCACGGCGTCCCTGCAAATCACCCATCACATCACCCATTCTATCCGACGGAACAAATACTTCCACATCATAGATAGGTTCAAGGATCTTCGGTCCTGCATTCTTGAATGCTTCACTAAATGCATTACGACCAGCCAACATGAAGGAAATTTCATTGGAGTCTACCGGGTGCATCTTACCATCATACACGATAACACGTACATCACGAGCATACGAACCGGTCAACGGACCTTGTTCCATACGAGACATGATACCTTTCAGGATAGCCGGCATGAAACGCGCGTCAATAGAACCACCTACGATACTATTAATAAATACCAATTTACCGCCCCATTCCAATGGGATTTCTTCGGTACCTTTCACGTTCATCTTAAACTCCTGCGCACCAAACTTATAAGTATCAGGCAGCGGCATACCTTCGTAATAAGGTTCTACAATCAGATGCACCTCACCAAACTGGCCTGCACCACCCGATTGTTTCTTATGGCGATAGTCTGCACGAGCCGCCTTCGTAATGGTTTCACGATACGGAATTCTCGGTTCCTCATATTTGATTTGCAACTTTTCATTATTCTCCAAACGCCATTTCAACGTACGCAAGTGGAATTCACCCTGTCCGTGAACAATAGTCTGGCGCAATTCCTTGGATTGCTCTATCACCCAAGTCGGATCTTCCTCGCGCATACGGTTCAATATGGCCATCATCTTTTCTGTATCGGCCTCATTCACGGGTTTGATAGCACGGGAATATTTTGAATTGGGATATTTGACAAAGTTGAAACGGTTCTCAGTACCCTTACCATTCAGAGTATTACCTGTATGCACATCTTTTAATTTCACAGTACAACCGATATCACCGGCCACCATTTCTTCCACCTTAATACGGTTGGCACCTGCACAGGCATAAATCTGGGCGATACGTTCTTTTGAACCACGGTCAGCATTCGTAAAGTCTTCACCTTCGTGCACTTTACCGCTCATAACCTTGAAGTACTGAACATCACCGATATGAGGTTCAACAGCGGTCTTAAAGAAATAAAGGGAAGTCGGTCCATTCGGATCCGGTTTCACAACTTCACCGCGTGTATTATGTACAGGAGGCATTTCGTCTACAAACGGAACCACATTACCCAGGAATTCCATCAAACGACGCACACCCATATCTTTACCTGCACAAACACAGAATACAGGGAACATGCCACGTGAAGCCAGTCCCTTACGGATACCTTCACGCATTTCATCTTCCGTCAGAGATTCTTGTTCAAAGAATTTCTCCATCAGGCTTTCATCGTGTTCAGCAGCTGCTTCTACCAGCGCTTTATGCAATTCGGTTGCTTTTTCCAATTCCTCTGCAGGAACATCTTCAATGGTGGGTGCACCACCTTCGGGACCCCACGAATATTTTTTCATCAAAAGTACATCAATCAACGAATTGAAGTTCGGTCCGGTAGCCAACGGATATTGCACGGGAACTACCTTCGAACCATAAGCAGACCTCAACTGCTCCAGTACCATATCATAATCACACTTCTCATGGTCAAGCTGATTCACCAGGAAAATCACCGGTTTACCTAACTTTTCTGTATATCGGAAATGATTTTGGGTACCCACTTCAGGACCATATTGGCCATTCAGAAGTAATATTGCAGTATCAGTAACATTGAGTGCTGTCATGGCAGCTCCAACAAAGTCATCACTTCCCGGACAGTCTATAATATTAAGTTTCTTGCCGTTCCACTCCACATGGAAAACGGTGGAAAACACAGAATAGCCATATTCTTGCTCCACCGGGAAGTAATCGCTGACTGTATTCTTGGCAGTAATTCTGCCGCGACGTTTTATAATACCACTCTCAAAGAGCAGCGCTTCTGTGAGAGTGGTTTTACCCGAGCCATCATTGCCAAGCAGGGCAATGTTCTTAATTTCATTCGTCTGATATACTTTCATGATATATAAGATTTAAAATGAATAACTCAGTATGCCTTCGCATACCCTTAATTTTTGTGAGGCGCAAATTATGAATTTATCAAAAGAAAAGCAATAAATCGATAGTGTTACTAAACTATGTTATGTAACACATCACTACTAACAGAAAGATTTTCTTAACTTTACAGCATAAATCACTAATCTTTAAACTTACAATGAAAGCACTGCTATCCGCCACCACGCTGTTGATTCTTCTATTGTTCAGCGGATGCCAATCCAATGGTGCCTCGCACAGGCAACGGCCATTGATCGGCATATCCTGCTCCCACCCCAATGATTATTCGACTGCCCGAATGACTTACACAGAATCTGTGATACAAGCCGGTGGCACTCCGATGCTCATCCCTATCACAACGGACAGTACGGTTTTGGCGGATATCGTCAGCCGGCTGGATGCAATTATATTAATAGGAGGGGCTGACATTCACCCTTCTTATTATAATGAAGAACCTATCGAGCAACTGGGGGAGGTTGATTCGCTGCGCGATGTTTACGACATCGCCCTGATTCGTCTTGCAGCACAGCGCAATGTACCGATGTTAGGTATCTGTAGGGGTGAGCAATTGATAAATGTAGCGTTCGGCGGGACACTCTATCAGGACATACCGGCACAATACCCGGACACTACCGTACGACATAATCAAAAAGAACCGAGCAGTGTGCCCACACATACGGTTCATCTCCTGCAAGGCTCCGCAATAGCTCAGATTACGGGGCAAACGGAGCTTTTCACAAATACGCATCATCACCAGGCGGTGAAGCAGGCAGCACCCGGTTTCCGGATTACGGCATGGGCCACGGACAGCATTCCCGAAGCCATTGAAAATATTAATGGAAAGCCCATTTGGGGAGTACAGTTCCACCCGGAAGCATTAACAGTAGCAGGCGACAGTATATCTGCCAGATTCTTCCACTTTCTGGTTGATAAAGCAACGGCATTTCGAAGGAGTAAATAAACCCGGTGCCTACTCATCTCGAAAGGCATAGGCAAGTCACTTTTGTTTCTCAGTTAAGGCACTCTTGTTTCTCAGGCAAGAAACTTTTATTTCAAAGGGAAGAAACTTTTGTTTCTTAGGCAAGGCACTCTTGTTTCAGTGGGAAGAAACAAAATGGGACAAACAAGAGCCTGACAAAGCTAAAGTATCTCTCCTCCTAATCACAAGAAAGGGCGCAATCTTACGACTACACCCTTACTTTTATCAATAGACTTATTTTCATAAGATGAGGCTATTATTATAATATAGGTACGCGCGTGTATCACATATAATCCAACTTAATCACGATCACCCTTATATCCTGATCTTCCTTATCCGTAGCTATCTTTGCAATATGCCAGTCGGACGGGAAGAACAAGAAAAACTCACCGGGAACAGAGTCGATAAAGGTAGTTTTTTCCGGATTAAAATCATAGTGAATAACATCTTTTTTCTCACTATATTCGCAATTAGCCTTTGAAGACTCATGATCCAGCAATGCAAAACGCTCTGTTCCTTTCACCACATATTGCAAATCTATATGTTTCCGGTGTGACTCGGATGTTCGTTTCTCCAACGGATCGTTTTTACTGTCTTCAACAGAAACTACAAGTGAGGTTCCTTCTATCGGATGTTTTCCATTCCCAATAGCAGTCAGATCGTGCGACGCCAACCAACGAAAAGCTGCCTTCCATTGTTCCGGATTCGCTTCGTACTGCGCTTTGAATTCCGCCAAATTCGTAGAAGAATGGGGCTTCGCCTTCAAACCTTCACTCCAAACTTTCGATTTTACCCATTTTTCAGGTGAGATACTTTTTTCTTTTTTGCTACTTTGAGCAGAGATAGACAGACAAACCGCAAGCATACAGGCAGTTGCCAATAACCATTGTAAGTGTTTCATGTTAATGTTTTCTATAATTTCGTTTACTGACTACAAAGATATAAATTATAAATCGTATTAAATTGAAACATCTGTCTACCTATATTGAATTATTTGTGGAACATTAAATGATAAGTCATTCTTATCTTTGCAACAGAAACAAATTCATATACTAACAATAAACCATTCAAATCATGAGAAACATTTTCTGGAGTATGACATTAGTTGTTGCCTGTTTGTTTGGAGCTGCTACAGCGCAAGCCCAAAAACAAGTAACCACCAACAATGCCATCGTACCGGGTGAAGTATGGAACGACACCGACGGTAACCCCATCAATGCACATGGCGGCGGTATCCTCTACCATGAAGGAACGTACTACTGGTACGGTGAGTACAAAAAAGGTAAAACCATCCTGCCCGAATGGGCTACATGGGAGTGTTACCGCACGGATGTAACCGGCGTGAGCTGCTATTCATCCAAAGACCTTCTGAACTGGAAGTTCGAAGGCATCGTGCTTCCCGCAGTGAAGGACGACCAAGGCCACGACCTGCACACCAGCAAGGTACTGGAACGTCCGAAGGTGATTTATAACCCCAAAACCAAGAAATTCGTGATGTGGGCACACGTGGAAAGTGCCGACTACAGCAAGGCATGCGCCGGAGTAGCCATCAGTGACTCCCCTACCGGAGAATTCACCTATCTGGGCAGTTTCCGCCCCAACGGTGCCATGAGCCGCGACCAAACCGTATTCGTAGACGATGATGGCCGTGCCTACCACTTTTATTCGTCAGAAAACAATGCAACGCTGTACATCAGCGAATTGACTGACGATTATCAAAGACCGAGCGGACGCTATACCCGTAACTTCGTCAAGGAAAGCCGCGAAGCTCCCGCCGTCTTCAAGCGTAACGGAAAATACTACATGCTCTCTTCCGGCTGTACCGGTTGGGATCCCAACCAGGCTGAACTGGCAGTAGCAGACTCCATTATGGGTGAATGGAAAACAATCGGCAACCCTTGTACCGGAACAGATGCCGACAAGACATTCTATGCTCAAAGCACTTACGTGCAGAAAGTTATGGGCAAGAAAGACATGTACATTGCCATGTTCGACCGCTGGAATAAGAAAGACCTGGAAAACTCACGTTATGTATGGCTTCCATTCTCCTTCGAAGGTGATAAAATCACCATTCCCTGGCGTGACAAATGGAACTTCGACAGCTTTGCCGACCAAGGTCGTTTTGAAGCCGGCAAAGGAACTTTCCTGCTGAATGGCAAACCATTTGTAGTTAAAGCTGCCGAACTGCACTACCCACGCATCCCGAAACCTTATTGGGACCAACGCATCAAGTTGTGCAAAGCACTGGGAATGAATACCGTTTGCCTCTATGTATTCTGGAACTCTCACGAACCGCAACCCGGCGTATATGACTTTACGGAGCAAAACGACCTGGCCGAGTTCTGCCGTCTGTGCCAGCAAAATGATATGTATGTCATCCTCCGTCCCGGACCGTATGTTTGTGCCGAGTGGGAAATGGGTGGTCTGCCGTGGTGGCTGCTTAAGAAAAAGGATGTCCGCCTGCGCGAATCCGATCCTTACTTCATTGAACGTGTAGCTCTGTTCGAAGAAGCCGTAGCCAAGCAAGTGAAAGACCTAACGATTGCCAATGGCGGTCCCATCATCATGGTACAGGTGGAAAACGAATATGGATCTTACGGAGAAGATAAGGGTTATGTATCCCAAATCAGAGACATCGTACGTGCCAACTTCGGAAATGACATCACCCTGTTCCAATGCGACTGGGCCTCTAACTTCACCCTGAACGGACTCGATGATCTGATCTGGACCATGAACTTCGGTACAGGTGCCAACGTCGACCAGCAATTTGCCAAACTGAAACAACTTCGTCCTAACAGCCCGCTGATGTGTTCTGAATTCTGGAGTGGTTGGTTCGACAAATGGGGCGCCAACCACGAAACCCGTCCTGCTGCTGATATGATCAAAGGTATCGACGATATGTTATCGAGAGGCATTTCATTCAGCCTGTATATGACACATGGAGGTACGAACTGGGGACACTGGGCAGGCGCCAACTCTCCCGGCTTTGCTCCCGATGTGACATCTTACGATTACGATGCGCCTATCAGTGAATCCGGTCAGACAACTCCTAAGTATTGGGCGTTGAGAGAAGCCATGGCGAAATACATGGATGGTGAGAAACAGGCGAAAGTACCTGCACTGATCAAACCTATCAGCATCCCTGCTTTCAGATTCACAGAAATGGCACCATTGTTCGAGAACCTGCCCGCAGCAAAGAAGGATGAAAACATCCGCACCATGGAAGAATACAACCAGGGCTTCGGAAGCATCCTCTACCGCACTACCCTGCCTGAATTGAAATCGCCCGCTACCCTTACAGTGAACGATGCGCACGACTATGCTCAGGTATTCGTAGACGGGAAGTACATCGGCAAACTCGACAGAAGAAACGGTGAAAAGCAATTGGCACTCCCTGCCTGCGTCAAAGGTTCCAGACTTGATATTCTGGTAGAAGCCATGGGTCGTATCAACTTCGGACGTGCCATCAAAGACTTCAAAGGAATCACGAAAAACGTAGAACTTTCTATGGACATCAACGGATATCCTTTCGTTTGCGACCTGAAGAACTGGGAAGTTTTCAACATTGAAGATACCTATGAATTCTATCAGGACATGAAGTTCCAGCCGATAGAGTCATTGACAGACCGTCTCGGACAACGTATTCCGGGTGTTTACCGTGCTAAATTCCAGGTGAAGAAACCAAGCGATACTTTCCTGAACTTCGAAACATGGGGCAAAGGACTGGTTTATGTGAACGGTTATGCATTAGGCCGTATCTGGGAGATCGGTCCTCAGCAGACTCTTTATGTACCGGGATGCTGGTTGAAGAAAGGTGAGAATGAAATCGTAGTTTTCGATATCGTAGGCCCTAAAGAAGCTAAGTCCGAAGGTTTAAGTGAACCGCTCCTTGACCAACTGCTTGTGCAGAAACCCTTGACACATCGCAATGAAGGCGAAAACCTGAACTTGTCAGGTGAAAAGCCTGTATTCACGGGAAGTTTCAAGCCGGGTAACGGCTGGCAGGAAGTTAAATTCAACAAACCTGTTACCGGACGCTATGTTTGCATTGAAGCATTAAACTCACAGGATGGAAAAGACCTGGCTTGTATTGCCGAAATGTATTTCTTGGACAAGGATGGTAGCCGCCTGTCCCGCGAGCCTTGGACTGTGAAGTATTCCGACAGCGAAGACGTAGCTCACGTCAACCGCTCTGCCGACAAGACTTTCGACCTTCAGGAATCTACCTATTGGAGCACAGAGAAAGGTAGTCCTTATCCGCATACGATTGTAATCGATCTGGGCGCCAGTCATGCATTGACAGGTTTCCAATGCTTGCCCCGAATGGAAAGCGAAGTACCGGGAGGCATCAAGGATTTCAAGATTTATGTGAAGGGGGAAAACTTCAAATACTAATCTGATTCACCACAGAGTAACACAGAGTCCCACAGAGTTCTATTGATTTAAAATCAAATGAATGAACTCCGTGGGACTCTGTGCTACTCTGTGGTGAGATCTTAATAAAGTATCACCTGATCCAGCACCACTCCTTCATCCAAAGCCGTAATAACCAGCTTATGAGAAGCCTGTTTATTGATCGGTAAAGTCACTTTCCGAATAGCCTGATTGCGCAATACATTCTCTTTCCATTCTTCACTGCGTCCTTTCGTCTCATAAGATACCGTTTGTGGAACGGCCTCATCTACAGAGATAGCGAAACGAAGCTGTTTCTCATCCAGTGGATGACTTGGCAATAGCCTGATCTCAACTTCAACAGAATCTTTTCCATAATCATCAAAAGCGAAGGTCAGAGAGGAACCTTTACGGATACCTGCCGCTTTTCTTTCATATCCTAAGCCCTCGTACGGAACAGGTTTCCCATATGTACATTCCATAGCATTCCATTTGCAGAGTATTTTCCGGTCTGTCACCATAGATTCGGTAGCGGTAGTATGCTCTACACGCTTGAATACCGGCAACTTACGGGGTTGAAAATCCATCATACGGTTCCATTTCCCATTCTGCAATGAATTATATTGTTGCGTCAAGGATGCAATGCTGTCAAAGGCAGCATCACTTTGTTTCCAGTCAGCCTTAGAGTGACGGGCAAGCTGGGCAGTCAGAATTTTCCGGTTCATTTGTGCAGCGGCCTGCACCGGATATTTCACAAGCTGGAAGTAAGCATCCTGCCTGTCCGCCGGAATGTTACTCTCCATCCTCTCGACAACACCAGACAAGACGGTATAAGATCTCAGACGCTCACTAATGGTTTGCTCGCTCCAAGGCAGATCTTTAATCACCTTGTATTTCGGATCGCGCTCTTCTTCACGCGTATTTCCCATAAATTCGGGCTTACGGATGTAGGATAGCTGGTAATGCGCTTCCATGGCAGGCAACAGTTCCTCGGCACAATTACTTCCAAATTCCCGCCCCAACCAGGATTTCAGATGGGCAGTGACTCCTATTTCGTTCACTTCATCTATGTTCCACGCCATATCCAGGAAAAGCTCTATCTGATATTCCGCAGGTTTGATATCACCCACATTCAACACCCACATCTTCTGGATGCCACGGTCGTAAGCCAACTTCATTTGTTGATGAAGCAGATAAGGGCTGAAAGTTCCCAACCAAAGATAATCGTGAGGACGACCCCAGTAAGATACATGGTAATAAATACCGTTGCCTCCCTTACGGGCACGCTCTTCCGCCGTCGGGAAGTGACGGATATACCCGTAATTATCATCACACCAGATCAACGTTACATCATCAGGTACCTGTAAGCCGGCATTATAAATATCCAACACCTCTTTATAAGGAATAAATGCTTGCGGAATAGCCGTAACATCTTTATTGACATACTTCTGCAAGAGTCCGCGCTGGTCTTTAAGCACACGTTCCAATACAGCCTTCTGTTCTGCTACGGTTTTGGCTCCCTGCATCTGTCCGTCGTGCACGCCACGCATACCCAAAGTATAGATATTACCTTGTTGAGCAACCTCTTTCACCCGGTCTTCCCAGAATTTATAAACAGACGCACTATTATTCACATAGTCATAATCACCCTGACCGCGACGGCGCCACTCACCGGCAGCGCTACACACCATCGGTTCACAATGCGATGAACCTATAAAAATACCATATTCTTCCGCAACTTTCCTGTTTCCTTCCGTCAGGAAGAAAGGCAAAGTACATTCGTGCATCGCAGGCCAATAGGTATTGGCACGTAAACGCAGCAACAATTCAAAGATACGTGCATTCGTCTTCGGACCGATATGTCCTTTTATATCCGACGGTTCATACGTCTGACTACTCCAAGGCATCAATCCCCAGTCTTCGTCATTGATAAATATACCCCGATATTCCACGGAAGGAGATTGCAATGTCTGATACTCTGCCGACAGCACAAAAGAAGTCTTCTTCTCCGGTGTTACATCCGCCCACCATTCCCAGGGAGATACACCTATCAGACGGGATAATTCCATGATACCATAAGCCGTACCATGCGAATCACTACCTGCCACCAGCAATTTTCCATCCGGCAGAACCTGCAAAAGGAAAGCCTGTTTCTTGCCTGCCAAAGCACTTACGTCCGCACTCACAGCTTTCAGCAACGGGCTTTTTCCAACCGTACCTACTATGATATTCCCTTGCCGGGCATCTACGGCGGCAGATGCTGAAAATACCGATTGATAATCACGTATGAACAGTTTCAATGCGGTTTGCACTACCTTCTCTTCCGCATTATCACAAGCCAACTTGATCGGTTGGTCGGAGCGCAGACTAAACTGTGCACAACAAATCTGTGTCACCCAAAGAAAAACTAAACCTATAAATCCCTTCTTCATATATTTCAATTTATTTTTCAAAGCTATATTCTATACATTTCTTCAAAAACTGATTTTATTATCTTTATAATCGGCAGCATGCACTTCCGGATCATGCTGCCGTACATACGGTGCCAGTGCCGGAACAACCTTAGCAACAGCTTCCATAGCAATGCCAGCCACTACTTTTCCGCCATAAATATTCAGATGTGTATTGTCTATTTTCCCTTTCGGACAAAAATCATAAATCCCCGCAGGTACCCACATAAAGAGGCTTTTTGATTTTTCTACGCCCAGATTGACTACCAGGTCATGCGTCAGTTTATTCAGATCGACAAAAGACACGTCCATTTCTTCAGCTACCCGGCGGGGAGAATTCAGATACTCTCCATGCGTATCCACAAGCACATTTCCTTCCACCTCATAACTTCCTTTAGGCTCCGTCACCCCTTCGGGAGGGAAATTTCTCCGTACAATGGAATTAAACAGTACAGGATAAGCCCCCTTTTCGCGGGTTTCTCTTACGAAACGACGCAGGTTATCATCGAAGGTAGTTCCCGGATCGGTATGCAGTTTTTCGGAAGCTTTCTCATCATTGTGTCCGAACTGAATAAACACATAATCTCCCTTTTTCAATTTGGCAAGCACCGCATCCCAACGCCCTTCATTGATGAAACTCAATGAACTCCGTCCATTCATGGCATGATTGTCCACTGCGACATCCTCCGTCAGAAAACAGGGAAGCATCTGTCCCCAACCACGTTCCAGGTTACCGTCCTTCAGGCTTTTGTTAGCCATGGTAGAATCGCCTATCATAAAGATGGTGATAACGTCTTTCTTTTCCGTTATAAAGGCTGAAAAAAGTAATATCGCACAGAGTGCAAACAGTAGTTTTATTTTCAGATTTTTCATGCTAAGAAATTTTCAGTAAAAATAAGTAAGTTCATAGATACGGCGTATGGAGCTACGTACAATTAGATGTATTATCGTACATAAAGAAGTACAATTTTTCTATAATCCCTTATTGACCAACAGATAATAGACTAACGCCCAGTCCTGATCATTCGCATAAGGATCGTAAAATTCCGCCTTCACACCGTCAATCTTATAGGGATACATATAAGCACAAGACGCCTTCCCATCTTCGAAGAAAAGACAGAGATTATTCCTCACTACATTTTCCGCACGCTTCTGATAAGAGCTATCACCGGTACATAACGCATAGTAATGATACACCGCACCGGTTATCGTACTCCAATAATGGGGAAAAGTATCGCCAAACAGTTCACGTTTGCCAAACCAATGCCCATCCCAATGACGAATCGCAACTTCATTCAGATGGTAGCTGGGTTGGAAACCATTGAATGCTTCCAGTACAGGCATTTGCCGTTTCACTTCATCCAGATATTTTTGACTGCCTGTCTCCAGATAGAGCTGTGCAAGGAATTGGATGGCAGGAGCCACAATGCTTTGCTCATAATTTACCTCATGCGCAGGGTAATTCAAACCATTCTTTACAAACACATCACCTGTCTTTATAAAATCGTTCCGCAAATCCGTGTATTCTTTCTTCATTCCGGCTTCTTTCAGGCTTTGCAGTCCCAACCGAACAGGAATACCTATTGCATAAAAGCCATAACCAAACTGCTGAAACATAGATTTCAGAGTCTTATAGCCATCAGTCACAAATTGTTTGTCGCCAGTCACTTTATACATCTGAAAATAGAGTTCTGCCACCCACATATAATTATACCCACGGTTGCGATTCTTCTGGTCTACACTCGAATAGGTTACGTAATTATCCGTTTGCAGTTTCCGGCGTACAAAATTAGCATACCTCAAAAGAGATTGCTTTAACTCCGGGTCTTTAGTCAGCAAATACTGTTTTGCCAGTAATACCCCCATGCCCAGACGTTCCGCTCCTTCATCGCGATCCACCGGATTACAGTTTGGCGTATCATTCAGATAAATGCTATCACCTTCATTATCATAAACCATATAAGCCCCATCACGCAAATCAGACGGATTGTTCATCTGTTGACGGGTACGAATAAAATCGACACGTTTTCGGATTAAATCAGCCGTATTGCTGATGACCAGACAGTCTGCATGAGTTTGCTTATTTCCATTGTAATAGAAATCAAAACGTACCTCTCCAGCCTGTTCCATCGGTACTTCCACAAAACAAAGATTCCCTTCCTGCTTCACGGAGACAGGTACTCCATTCATTTTAGCGGTACACGCTTCTAAAGGTTCCAGACTCCGACATTCCACACGGGCTGTCTCTCCTTTCTCAAACACATATTTATTGCAAGATACAAGTACACTCCCTTTTTCCAGAAGCTTACGGCGGAAATCATCATTCCCATTGTGAGCAAAAACATGCCACTCCAATGAATAGCTTTCTCCCGGCTTCAACAATAAATCCGGCAGATCCAATGCAATGATACCTCTTGTCTGTGAGTTTGCCTTTTTACGTCCACGCTCCCAGATTTCATAGTTTCTGATAGCTCCGTTCTTCACCACCAGTCCCAGATAGGGAGTAAAATCTCCCATACGGATAGCATTGACATAGGCAGCACTTCCACCTTTCCAAATATGCGTATGAGCACGGGAATTAATGCATTGTTGTGCATCCGGATAATTATCATTGAAAGGAGTATAGATAGCCACATCATATAAAGACACAGGTTCTTCTCCCTCATTGGTAAAAGAATATTCTTCTACCAAATCGCCCTGTTTTATTTCTCTTTTTACCAGAATGCGTATATCACCTTCACGATATAAAACCTTCATTCCGTCAGGACTGATTTCCACAGGTATCCTCCATTCCCGCTTTACAGTTTCCCTTCCTTTAACCACCGTAAAGTATCCCAATCCCCAACCATAGTTATCCTTAACCCAGGGGTATTGAGTCCCATCAGTTTTCACTACCCAGTTCATACTACGGTTATCGCCCTTCAAGGTCAGTTCACTAATGGCACCGGTAGAGGGATTAATACGCATCTCCACAGGAAAATTCCCGGCAGATAAACAATTGACTGCGATCAACAGACAAACAAAAGTCCCGATTCTTTTTATCAGTTCGTTCTTCATGGTAATAGTTCTGGCTTTTAATAATTTGGCTCTCTATTCTTTTTAGACTTTTCAAAAATAATAAATACTATCGACAGTCACAAAACTATTGTCACTTCCATAAACAGCCTTTGTTTTATCAGTCCACACAGGCATAATGCCTGTCACTTCTATCAATAAAGTATAATTATCTTCCGGCATCTCCGGAGTCATGATGCGAATTGCCTTTTCAGGATATTTACTATAAAAATCCACTAAAGAAACATACACCGTATCCTTCTTTGCATCCAGCAAACTCACTCTTGCATATCCGCTATGAGGATTCGATTCCCCAATCACCGCAGTATGAGTCCCCTTAAAAGGAATACTCAGAACACTGCCCTTCACATTCGATAGCAACCGCCCGTTGTCTTGCTCCCAGTCCGGTGTAAATTCCATCTTTGAAACAGGAATCTGCTTTCCTTTGCGTAATGCATCTACAGGTTTCAGCCGGTTGATATCCCAGCATTGCCAATATTCCGGAATGGAAATATGCGTTCCATCCACTTGCAGAGGCATCCACACATAAGTAGCAGCCGAGGCCTGATGAGGATACGACCAACGGTCACCCATAAACATCGGGATTGTATCATTCCCTCTTTTCAAAGGAAAAACAAAAGTACTTTGTGAGTTATAAGTCAGTTTTCCTTCGGGGCAAAATAGTCCTTGCTTCGTCCATGGGCCTTCAATATTCGGTGCTGTAAAATAGAAATTATCATTTTTCTCCCAACTGGTCAGATTAGAGTACAGCATATAATACATGCCGTTTTTCTTGAACATGGCAGGCGATTCACCCGAATCTTTTATATAAGCAGCTTCCGCCTCAACCGAACAATAATCGTCACTCAAACGATAGACAGGTCCATGATGAATCAGCAGATATCCCTTACCATCCGTATCCTGAAAGGTTCCCATATCCCAACGTTTCACAGGCTTACCTTCATAGAGCAGCGGTCCCTGCAATTTATATTCCCCATTGATCGTGCTACAGGTAGCATAGCCTATATATGGGTCCATATAACCTAAATCATCGGCATGCATATACATGACATACTCTCCGGTAGAAGGGCATTTCATCACCTTCACGCGCTCACCTACACGATCAGGTCCCAGTATTCCGTCAGATTGTACGGGTAACACGATCCTTTCGAATTTCCAGTTCACCAAATCATCCGAGGAGTAGCAACTAAATCCCGGAAAGGCATTGCTTTTATCCGATTTATATTCCCCGAAAAGATAATATCTGCCGCCGTCTTCCACGATACAGGCACCATGTGCATTGACTATATTGCCTTGATCGTCAAACCAGGGGATACCATTATAAACAATCTTTTCAGAACCTTCATTAAAGGCGTCCGAACAACCTACACAAAAAAAAGCTAATAACAATATTAATTTCACCATATCAATGTTGATTAACAAACCTATTAATTTTATCGTCTTTAGTGCTCGGAGAATGAATAAGTCACATTCCTTTCCGTCACATTTTCCGTATTATCTATCTTTTTCACAAAATCCCTCACTTCATTTACATGCACGTCTTCAATCACTACATTTCTGACCGGCAGCTTCGCATCTCCTTTCAACTCATAAATGGCATCAGCCGAAGTACACACCACATTTTTCATGTAAATGCCATCAATGCGCGTAATGCGTTCTTCATACGTAGGCACAAGGTCCTTCCATTGGTAAAGCACATCCGTATCTATCTCAAGTACCCGCTGTACATGGCCGGCCCTGATATTCTCCATGTGAATATTTTCCACAAATGCTCCCCGGCGGTGGTTGGTTTTCACAAAGAAAAGTCGCCTGACAGATTGCGGCACCTTACAATCATGCATATACACATTCCGAATGCCTCCTGATATTTCACTACCGATACCCAGTAAAGTATGCCCTTCCACAATGTTACAATTACGGATCACTATATTTTCAGTTGGTATATTCAGTCGCCATGCATCCCGGTTGCGTCCTGCCTTGATAACCACCGCATCATCACCCTGATCGAAAGTACAGTCTTCTACCAGGAAGTTACGGGTCATTTCCAGATCGATTCCATCATTATTGTGACCGTGCGCTTTTACATCCAGATTCCGAGCAATACCGCCATCACACATGTAGATATGAATAGTCCAAAACGGGCTTTCCCTAATTTTAAACCCGTCAAGCAATACATTCCTGCAACGGTTGAAATGTATCAGATGCGGACGAAGATTGTTTTCTCCCACCGCCATTTGCCGTTTCTCTACGGGAACATCCGTAGAGGCCATCGTATAGAGCTCTTTCAATGCATTCAAATGGGCTTCCGGACGTGCAAACCACACTTTCCAAGTATTCATTTTAGGTTTCAACATGCCTTTTCCGGTAATCGCCACATTCTCACAACCAATAGCATAGACCAGCGGAGAGTAATTATAACATTCCATACCCTCCCATGAAGTCATTACAGCAGGCAGATAATCAGATGGATTGTCCGTAAAACATAACACAGCATTTTCCGATAAGTATAAGTTGACATTACTTTTCAAATGCACAGGACCGGTCAACCATTCTCCTTCAGGAATTACAACTCTGCCGCCACCTGCTTTATGGCAGGCATCAATGGCAGCAGTTATCGATTTTGTATTGTCTGCTATTCCTCCTTTCACCGCACCAAAATCTACAACTGAGAAATTCCGGTTGGGATATACATACTCTTTAATAGGCTCCATCTGAAAAGGAGCCTTCACAGGTACCTTTTTATATTGTCCCCAAACCGCAGGCATAGAAACGAAAGATAGCCCCAATGCAACTAAAAAGATTTTCACTGAATTCTTCTTCATAATTTCTTTATTATTGTCATACGATAACAGTAAGGGATAGATTCTTTCTTTTGACCGAAAAAAGCTATCCCTTTTCTATTAAGCACCTATTAGAAGCTGCCAGTTAAAGGTTATTTCTCCGCAGGCATATCCGCTGTTGTCGGCCAGTACGGATTCTGATACAACGGTGACAACTCAATCGAACTGTAATCCGAAGATGTCAGCAGGAATTGTCTGATAGGCATAGGTTGCAAGTAATGCGCCATAGACCAGGTATAACCGTCGCGATAAAGGTTGCCCGAAGTCATATTCTTCTGGTACGGACGCAGGTATTCACTCAGTTCAGGGCTGGAAACTTTGGATGATGAGCTGCCATTGTAGTCAGTTGCAGTAAAATTATACCAATTCTGCATCGGAGTATTCCACAAATGGAAGCCTTCGATGTGGTAGTTTTCAGTCTTCAACTGGTCGAGTGACCTCCAACGGATAAGATCCATCCAGCGAAGTCCTTCAGCCATCAACTCACAACGGCGTTCGCGGCGGATGTTATAAAGTACCGCATCAGAAAGCAATTGTCCGGCGGTATAAGCCCCCCAGTCAAGTTTTTCTTTCGAAATTTCAGTAGCGGCAATAGTGGTTTGCGGATCAATGGCAGCACCTTCAAACCCAGCTTTCTCACGAATAAGTTTCCAGTATTCGAGGATTTTACCCGAACTGATGCTACCGGTAAGCATATACTGTGCTTCAATGTAGTTGAGGAATGCTTCAGTAGCGCGGAATACAATAGAGGCAGTATATCCTTTGTGATTTCCGGCCAAAGCCTTATCGAACGTTCCACCTTTGCGCAGCGTATATCCAGTAGTATAAAGGTAGTCATCGGCACCGTTGGTAATATCTGGTTTAGGCTCTACTTCAACAAACATATCACCAATGCGGTCATCCATATTGATGAACACATTAATCTGTCCCGGTTCTTTGAGGAAAATTTTCAGTCGCGGGTCGCGATTAGTACGGACAGCAGACAAGGTTTCGTCACCATACTCATAACCGGTGTGCCGGGCATAAATAGGCTTACCGTCTTCCATAAGGAAACCTTCAACCATGCTCCGGGTGACGCCGACAGCGTAGTTACCACGGTTGACTGCTGTTTCAACAGCATTCTGAATCCCCAGTGCACGGCTGTATTCACGCCACAACAGTACTTCCTTAAAACCGCTCATGTCGATATTCCCGAAAAGCTTGAAGTAAGGATTCACAGGGTCGGTAGCCGATTGCGGGATTTCACCAGTATTCTGTACTAAGTCTCCTTTATATTTCTCAGCAATGATTTCAGCTGCCTTTGCAGCTTCTTCAAAGAAGAATTTCGCCTCGTTCTCGATGCTTCCTGTAGGATATTGATAGCCGGCATTATATTCTTTCGCTTTGCCGGGCCAGCCTTCGCCATTGGGAACAAATGGAGTACCTTTAAAGTTGGTGAGCCACGAACCTTCGAACAATGCTACGCGTGATTTCATCAAGATAGCGACATCCTTAGAAATACGTGTGTGGCGACTTTCAAAGTTATCACTCATATAATCAATAGCTGTATCGAGGTCTTCGAGAATGAAACGGGCTACTTCATTGCGAGGCATCCGCTTGCAGGCGGCCACCAGAATTGCTTCGTCATCAGGAAAGACTTCTTTCACGATAGGCAAATCACCCCACATTCTGAGCATTGCAAAATAACGGAATGCCCGGAAGAAGTAATGCTCACCGATGTAGTGACGGATGTTCTTATCGGCACCCGATATCTCTCCTTTTCCGTACCTGTCGAGTATTGTACCCAATTGATAGTTGATATTGCGAACAGCACTCCACGACCAATTACCGTTATCCATTCCCACTTTCCATTGTCCGATGGCATATTTGCTGTCACCGCTTCTTCCTGCCTGATTGTCAGTATGAACATCCGACTGGAATGTTCCGTAGTTGCCTCCGTGCGAAGGCAAGAGATCCGTATAAAACTTATTGGCGCTGGCTAAAATCTGGTCTTCCGAACGATAATAGTCTTCGGGAACAATATAGGAAGGAGGTTGCTTATCTAAAAAGTCCTCACATGCTGTCAATGCCGCTCCCACTATAAACAGTGGAAGCACTCTCTTTATATATGATTTGATATTTACTTTCATTGCTGTAAGATTTAAAAAGTTAAACTTAAACCGCACGACAGGGTCATGGACAACGGATATCCATTACCATTACGGGTACCGATAGTTTCAGGATCAAACTGATCGGCCAGACCTGTCAATGTGAACAGGTTTTCGCCCGAGAAATAAACACGCACCTTTTGCATACCCCATTTCGTAGTCAAAGCGGTAGGCAGAGTGTATCCTATTTGCAGGTTCTTCAGACGGAGATACGAAGCATCTTGCAGATACTTGGTCTGCGTTGTAAGATTCTTACTGCCCACAGGCCGTGGCAGGTATGAGTTGATATTGGGTGTAGTATATCCCGCTTGTACCGACCAGGTATTCTCGTCACGGAAATAATCATCGACACCTATAATACCTGCTGAATTCCACAAATCACCGGTATAGCCGAACATATAGGCACTTCCCTGCCAATAATCGCGTTTCAGAACTCCCTGGAAGAAAAGACGTACATCAAATCCCTTCCATGCGGCATTCAAGTCGAGACCGAAGCGGTAGCGTGGCGTGCTGTTACCTATTACCCTCTTATCCCCCAAATCACCCAGCGTTTCACTACCTTTGGAAACCCGGCCATCGCCATCTATATCTTTGTACATGATGTCACCGGCTTTCCAGTTGCTTCCAAAATTACTTTGTCCCTGCAAGGGAGTGGAAGGAGCTACTCCATGATATGCTTCGTACGCTTTGTCCAAACTCTCCAAGTGAGCCTTCATTTCCTCATCCGTTCTGGCTATACCTATGGTTTCGTATCCCCATATTTCATTGATATATCGCCCTTCGATATACGTATAGATATTGTTGGTAGGATTATTGGGATAACGGAGTATCTTAGTTCGCGAATCAGACAACAGTAACTTGGCCGAATACGAAAATCCGTTTTTCAAGGCATCCCGCCACATTACAGACAACTCCCATCCATGCGTACGAAGGTCAGTATTATTGGTTTTCGGAACGGAAGTACCCAATATTTCGGGCAAAGCAGGTGCATTCCCCACCATATCTTTCGTATTGCGCACATAGTAATCGAACGAACCCGACAATCTGTTTCTGAACAGACCTAAATCCAAACCAATGTTGTAAGTTTCTATCGTTTCCCATGTCAAACTCTCGGATACCAAACCGGGAGCAGTGGCTATATTGGGCTTTATACCGTTTTGCAACCAGCCTCCGGCTGATGATTGTGCCGAAAGCGTCTGGTAAGTATAATACCAATTATCCGTATTCTGGTTTCCAAGGCTTCCGTAAGAACCACGAATCTTCAACATGTCAACAGTAGAAGATAATGGTTTGAAGAATTCTTCCTGCGCAATGTTCCAGCCAACGGATGCCGAAGGGAATGTTTTCCATTGATTGCCTTTACGGAAACGCGATGAACCGTCGGCACGAACATTGACCTCGAACAGATACCGTCCCTTATAGTCATAATTCAAACGACCGAAGAATCCAACAGTCGACCATTCGTTGCGTCCTCCGTTTACACTGGGTGTAATGGGATTTCCATCAATATCAAGTCCGTTGGTCAGATCCACTTCCGGTTTTGAATTAATCATAATTCCGTTTCGTTGCAGACCGAACAAGTTTTGTTTCAGATTCTCTGCCTGAAAACCGCCCAGAATGTGAAAGTTGTGGCTGTCGGCCAATGAGAATGAATACTCGGAACGTGCATTGAAGTTGAAATAGTTTTCTTTCAGATAGTCTTCGTGCACATTCGAACTGCTCTTGCGATAATACGGTGCACCGCTCAGGTCGTGGTTGATATACGGCTGGCTATCCCAATGACGGTTGGCCGATTTGATGCGATAGTTGAAGTCCACGCTTGTCACCCAGTTCTTCACAGGCTCTATTTTCAAACCGGTCTGAAAGTAGAAATGATCGGTTTGCTTTTTGTCCGAACCTCCTTCTGCCAGTGCAGCTACCGAAGTATCATCACTGTAATAGTAGTATCCGTTGCGATCGTAGAGCGGCAGAATAGGCCATGCTTTAAAGGCCAGCGCCTCGTAAAAATAATCGGTCAAAGCCGAAGGGCGCACATAGTCTTCGCGTGTGAAACGCATATTCATGTTAAACTTCAACCAATCGGTAATCTCGGAATTGATCTTGGCAGTGGCCGTAAAGCGTTGCAGGTTTTCTTCGCCGACATTCAGCAATCCATCCTGATCGAAGTAGCTGCCCGAAGCATAGTAATTAAACTTTTTACTTCCTCCGCTGGCACTCACATTATGTTCCTGTGAGAAAGTATGGTCTTTGTAAACCACATCATAGTAGTTCACGTCGTCGGCTCCGGTAGAAAACCCTCCGTACCATTGTCCGCTGGCCTGTGCTTCGATGGGATAAACGATAGTTCCGTCAGCTGTCATGCGCTGTCCCGGTGCATAAGGCTTTGCATTCTGCCAGGTTATCAATCTGTCCATATATGCTTCATTGAAGCGTGGGCTTCCCCCGTTGTTGGTCAGCGCATCGTTTACCCACGAGGCAAACTGCACAGAATTCATCATCTCCTTCTTGTTTATAGGGCTGCCGAAACGGAAACTGTTGTTGTAGTTGATAGAGGTTTTTCCATCTTTAGTTCCGCTTTTTGTAGTGATAAGAACTACCCCGAAAGGCGCGCGCGAACCATAAATAGAAGAAGCGGCGGCATCTTTCAGAACAGAGATATTGGCAATATCCTGCGGGTTTATGCTATGCAACTCACCCTCCATACCGTCAATCAGAATCAACGGTGCTCCGCTGGTACCTTCACCAATCGTTGCTGTTCCGCGTATATTGATATCGGGACGGCTTTCGAGACTACCGTTGGTAACGTCGATATTCAAACCGGGGACCAATCCCTGAAGTGCCTGTGTAGCATTTGCAACAGGACGTTCCTTTAATTCATCACTTGACAACGTGCCGACAGCACCGGTAAGGTTCACCTTTTTCTGCGTACCGAAACCTACTACCACCACTTCGTCCAGCATCTCCGTGTCTTCCTTCAGAGTGATGTTGACAGACTTTCCGGAAATTGCTTGCACTTCCTGCGACTTATATCCGATATAAGAAATAAGAAGCGTTGCACCCGGTTTCACCGAAAGAGAAAAGTTACCGTCAATATCGGTAATCGTACCATTGGACGGATTGCCTTTTTCTACAACACTGGCACCGATAACAGGCCCCATGTCATCATTTACCGTACCTGTAACTTTGATTTGTTGTTGTTGCACTGTCTGCACACTGGGTCCACTACTTTCAGCCCTCATTGCAAGAGGGTGTGCAGCAATAAAACCTGTACAGAGCAATAAGGCTGCAAGAGCCTTACGGTTGTTCTTAAAAGAATCTGATTTCATTGTTTTCCTTTTAATTAGATAATAATAAGGTTAATAGAATCTCAAAACTTCGTCCCCCCGAAGAGGGATGCGCAAAGATATCATGCCCCTTCAAAAGAGACAGGGGACAAATTCGCCTTCAGGAAAAGGTAAATCGGTCATGAACATTTTACCACGGACTTTGACGAATCAGTCCCTGTATCCGACATAGAAATGTTATCCTCTTCCGATATAGTAGAGACTCTTCCGTCCCACACTAACCAAAAAGTTTCTTCACCTTAATTAAAAAGTTATCATAAATGAAGAGAAAACTTTTCTCCATCGAATAAAATAGCGTATATTGCAACTGCAATTATATATTCGCAACTTACAAATTTATAGTTTCAGTCTATAAATTTATATTCGTAATCTACGAATAAATATTTTTATTCGATATGGAAAAGTTTTCTATTAAAGAAAAGGATATTTATAACAGACAAAAAGTAAGTTTCCGCCCTGTATACAACAGACAGGAGACCTATAATAACTAAATACACACCATAATGGCCGAATACGAAATGCAGGAAATGAACCTGCCCAATAAAGAAGGAAAACGAGTACTCTACCCCCGCCTTGTGCAACGAGGTCAGGCAGACACGGACTACATTGCCAAGACACTGGCACAAAAAAGCGCTTTCAGCAAAGGAGATGTCGTAGGTTTGCTGCAAGAACTGGGTGAAGAACTGGCTTATCAGATGGGACAAGGGAAATCGGTAAAATTGGACGGAATAGGCACTTTCGTTCCTTCACTGGCTTTACGCGCAGACAAGGAACGGGAAACAGGCGAAGAAGACAGCACCCGCCGAAATGCACGGAGCATCGTAGTAGGAAGCATCAACTTCCGTGCAGAAAAAGAACTTTTACGCAATACCAACTACAATTGCGAACTGGAACGCTCGCAACAAAAATTCCACCGGTCATCGCAAAAGTACAGCCCCGAACAACGGTTGGAAAGGGCACAACAGTATCTTACCCAGCATCCCTTTATGACGGTAAGTGACTATGCCAACCTGAACGGACTGCGCCACACTACCGCCTCACTGGAACTGAGAAAATGGGCGGAACAACCGGAAAGCAACATCGGCACTTCGGGACGGGGTACACATAAGGTTTACGTCCGCAGGTAAATTCGTCAAATAACAGGGACAAATCAGGCAAAACCGCAATTAAGAGTATATGCAATAGAGATTTATCATATCTTTGTTACAGAGACAAACATTTAAAACTCATCAAGAATCATGCGCACATACACGTACCTCTTGTCTTTGTTCGCCTGTCTGATGCTACTGGCAAGCAAAAGTATGGCACAACCTTATACTCTGCGTCACCTGGGCATAGAGGACGGATTATCGAACAATTACGTAACCGACATTGTACAAGACAGCCAGGGATGCATCTGGATAGCAACGGAAGCCGGACTGAACCGTTTCAACGGAAAAGACTTCACCGTTTACAATACCCACAACTCTGACATTGCGGGCGATGCACTAACCAGATTACTGTACGATCCGGAAGAAAACAAACTGTGGGTAGGAACCAAAACAGGAATAAGCCTACTGGATTGCAGAACACAAGAATTTGAGCAATCCACTCCTTTTGACAGTATAGACATGAACAACAACATAGTCTCTATCTCACCGGCTGCCGATGGAGGCATATGGGTTGCCAACCATTACGGGAAAATAGTACACTACAACAAGACAGGCGGAAAAGTAACCACCCTTTCGAGAGAAAACATCCAAGGATTACCCCATTCACACTGGTCTGTCTTCGATAATGGTAAGGGGCAATTATATGTAGGACACTCCGGTGAAGGTATGAGCATCATCGACCTGAAAAGCGGGACTATCAAACGCTATCAGAATGATCCCCACAACCCTAAAAGCCTGCCGGGAAGCAGTGTTTACAGTATCTATATTGATCATCTCGAAAACATCTGGATGGGTACCAACCAGGGTTTAGCGCTTTATAATCCTGTGACAGAAGATTTTCAGATCTTCAGGTACGAAGCCGGAAATCCCGAATCTCTCATATCCGACCACGTATATGAAATAAAAGAAATGCAAGACAACCGGCTTTGGATTGCCACAGACATTGGTGGAATAAGTATACTCGACCTGCGTAACATCACCTTTATGAACCCGAAAGACCTCAAGTTCCAGAACATAACCAATACATACGACAAGCATGGACTTTCTTCGGGAAACATCCGAAGTCTCTTTCAAGACTCATTCGGAAACATCTGGATTGGGAATTACAGTAGTGGGGTGGACTTTATCAGCCACATGCAACCCATTTTCCACACTCTTCCGTACATGATAGAGAAAAAGCAAATTATCAAATATAAATCAGTATGGGGTGTTCATGTCGATGAAAAACAACAAGTATGGCTGGGCAGCGAAAACGAAATTGCCATGTTCAAAGATGGCAATCTGCAAAAGAAATTCGATCTCACCGCTCACCTTTCCAGAACATACGCGCAAGTCTTCACCATACACAGTAGTAAGGAAAATCTTTTTCTGGGACTGTATGATGACGGACTATTGAAGTTCGATACCCGGACAAACCGTATAACCCGTATCAATTTAGGGCAAGACTACATAGACGTCAACGCACTGTACGAAGATGAAAACGGAAAGCTATGGATAGGTATGGAATATGGACTCGCCAGCTATGAAAAAGGAATCCTTCGCAGGGAGAAAGAAATTAATAACCAGATATCAAACTTGTCGGTCTACGGCGTCCTGCACGACCGGCAAGGCAAGTTATGGATAGGAAGTTACGGTTCGGGCATCTTCGTTTTCGACAAAGATAATAAATGTGTAATCCAACTTTTAAGCGAAAATGGCTTCTGTTCCAATTCCATCAATCAACTTTATATAGATACCAAAGGGGGGATATGGGCGGCAACTCGGAATGGAATCGGATATATTAAAGACACAAACCATCCTGAAAATTTCATCGGATACAAATATGGGGATGGTCTGGAGGACACCTACGTTCATGCCTTGCAAGAAGATAAAGACGGGAATATATGGTTCAGTACAGACAAAGGTATCTCTTGCTGGAATAGAGAACAAAACAAATTCGATAACTATGATTATCGGGACGGAATACCTTTAGGCAGCTTTACAGATGGCTCCGCTTATGCCGCACAAGACGATACACTCTATTTCGGCTCACTGAACGGTGTCTGTTACTTCAATCCACAGGATATATCAAAAGAAAATCAGGTTGCTTCCGTACAGATAGTAGAGTGCAAAGGCATCAGCAGCCGCATGGAAGGCAGCAGTGACGAGACACTTATCTTGTCGGACAATGGAACGATAGAGTTACCTTATGACCGGAATTCATTCAGTATCACTTTTATGATTCCGGACTATTCGCAAAGTCAGGTCGTGGAATATGCATATATGATTGAGGAATTAGGAAACACATGGACCAATACACAGGGAGAGAATCAGGTAACCTTCCGGAATCTGTCTCCCGGAAAATATACTTTCAAAGTAAAAGCACGCCTGCGCAACCATGACTGGGACGACAATCGCATTGCTACCATGAAAGTGCATATTCATCCTCCTTTTTGGTTGGCATGGTATGCCAAAGCGTTATATATCTTACTGATTGTTACAGGAATATATGTCTGGTTCCGCTTCTATAAGCGTAAACTAATGCTTGAAAATTCTCTTGAGCTGGAACGCAAGAAAAGTCTGAATGAACAGGAACTCAATAATGAGCGCCTGCGTTTTTATACCAACATCACACACGAACTGCGCACCCCGCTGACCTTAATCCTTGGTCCGCTGGAAGACTTGATAAATGACCCAAACCTATCAGCTTACTACAGCAACAAGATCAAAGTGATTCACAGCAGTGCCATCCGGCTGTTGAACCTAATCAACCAGATACTGGAATTCCGCAAAACGGAAACCCAAAACCGGAAGCTGACGGTTGCTAAAGGTGATTTAGGCAATTTAGTCACAGAAATAGGTTTGCGTTACAAGGAACTGAACCGAAACGAAAAGGTCAAATTCCATATTCAGGTACAGCCCAAAGAAGCTAAGCTCTACTTTGATGCTGATATTATTTCTACAATATTGAACAACCTGTTGTCGAACGCCATAAAATATACACCCGAAGGGGAAATCAACCTGATAATGCATCGGATAGACGATAAAGACAACCGATATATGGAGATAGTGGTCAATGATACTGGATATGGAATAGATGCTGACGCACTCCCGCATATTTTTGACCGCTACTATCAGGTCAAAGGCAAGCATCAGGCATCCGGTACAGGTATCGGTCTGGCCTTAGTCAAGTCATTGGCAGATTTACATGAAGGTACGCTATATGTGGAAAGTGAAATAGGCAAAGGCACAACTTTCACCTTCCGCATACTGGCAGAGAATACCTATCCGGATGCATTGCATAAGGAAGAAAAGGAAACTGTCATTCAAGAGGAAATAGAAAAGCCCGAAGAAGAAGAAGAAAAAGAAGATACGGACATCCGCCCGATGATACTTGTAGTAGAAGATAACGATGATATTCGCGAGTACATAGCCTCTTCTTTCAGTAGCAACTACCGGATTATTACCGCCATCAATGGCAAAGAAGGTTTGGAACAAGCTCTAAACCAAATTCCGGACATCATCATCAGCGACATCATGATGCCGGAAATGGACGGCATCGAACTCTGCAAGCTGGTGAAGGAAGATATACGCACCAGCCATATCCCCGTCATCCTGCTCACAGCCAAAGATTCCATCCAGGATAAAGAAGAAGGATACGAAAGTGGTGCAGACTCCTATCTGACCAAACCCTTTAGTGCCAAACTGTTGAACAGCCGCGTACACAACCTACTGGAATCCCGCAAAAAGCTGGCACTTATAGTAGCCAATCGCACCAAAGAGTTGAAACCGGAACAACAGGAAGAAACCATCAAACTAAATAAGCTGGATGAAGAATTCCTGACCAAATTCACCACCATTGTAGAGGAGAATATAGACATGGAAAAGATGGACATGTCCTTCATGATGGAGAAAATGAACATGAGCCATTCCACACTCTACCGGAAGATCAAGAGCCTGACCGGAATGTCAGGCAATGAACTCATCCGGAAAATCAGACTGAAAAACAGTTTGCGGTTACTGATGGAAGAAGGGCATAATATTTCAGAAGCCGCCTATGCAAGCGGCTTCAATGACCTTGGATATTTCCGCTCCTGCTTCAGGGAGGAATATGGAATGGCACCATCGGAATATATCAGGTTACGGAAATCGTAAGACTAACGCCCCGTAGCCTGCAAATATTCGCACTTCTTCACCTCATACCGGGCATAAGACTCCACATAGCGGTCCTTACTTTGCTGGAAAAGCGTTTGGGCATCCAGTAAGTCATTCATCGTACAGGTTCCGGCCTTGTAGTAGTCCGTATTCAGGCGAAGATTCTCCGTGGCCTGTTCAATGGATCGCATGGATATTTGCATCTGTTTATAAGCATCCGTCAGGTCGTTCCAATCCTGTTGCATACGGAGGATAAGCAGTTCGCTCTGGTCCGTAAGCTGATTCTCGGCATTGCGTACCTGGAGTTCCTGTTTCCGCACGTCATGCGAGCCGCCCCACCAACCGGATAAAGGAATTGAAACTGTGGCAAAACCCATCCAGAAAGGGTGGTCTTTATCCATCAGATTGTCATACATATATCCACCGCCAATGGCAACGGTAGGCAAATATTTGCCAACGGTTATGCGGCGTTGCAGCTTATTGGCTTTGAGGTTTTGCTGCAACAAGTGATATTCATTAGTCAGAACCAGGGAGGACTCAGGGTTCCGGTAAAGTCCCTGCGGATGTTCCGGCAAGACTTCGCCAGCGACAGGAGAAACATCCACAATTCCGGAATCTTCTCCTATATACTGTGCCAGCACTTGTTGTGAAAGCGTCAACGCATTCTCAATCTGGCTGCGACTGCTCTCTATCTCGTTCTGCCGCAACTGTACTTGGAGCAGATCATTGCGCGTTGTCACCCCGGCATTTACCGAAGCTTCGACATCTTTCAGCAGATTAACCAACTGCGCCTCGACCACGGTAATGGTCTGCAACTTCTCTTTCAACATCACAACCTGCCAGTAATAGTTCTCAGTAGTAAGTTTCACTTCATTTTCCGATTGGTTATATTGCAACCGGTTAACCTGAATGTTTACCTTCGCCAACTTATTACCGTTTACAATCTGCCCTCCCGTGAAAAGCGGCATCGAGGCCGATACGCCCCCTACCACTCCTTTCTTCATAAGTGACATTTGCATTCCAGGTCCCATGTCCAACTGGAGTAATCCTTTGTCAGCCATAAATCCCGTACCTGTCGCACTCAAAGAAGGGAAATACTTGGTGAATGCTTCCTGACTGCCTTGTTTGGCTATTTCCAGATTATTGCCGGCATTCTTTATCCGCACATTGTTTTCAAGAGCCCGTTGCAGGCATTCGTCCAGAGTATACACACGCTGGGCAGAAACCGGAACCAACTGTGTGAAACCTACTAACAAAAGAAATATATATCGATTCAATTTCTGTTTCATAATGCTGTATCTATTGATTGCTTTACTCATTTTCCATTTTCTCCATAGCTATGCGCTTACGTGTAGAGCCACTGAACATGAACCAGTAGCAGACCGGAAGCACTGTAAGCAAAAATACCATTGTGATGAGTGTGCCGTAACAGATAACGGTTCCCATTGGCATCCACAGTCCGCTGCCTCCCAGTATCATCGGGATGACACCCATGGATGCAGCTGCCGAAGTAAGGAAGATGGGACGCATACGACGACGGGCCGAATGATAAATGGCATCGCGTACACTCAACTTTTCCGTTTTCCGTAATTCTTCAGCGTAGTCTATCATGATAATACCGTTACGCACAATGATACCCATCAGGCTAACAACGCCCAGAATACTGGTTACGCCGAAGTCCACGCCCTGCACAAGTACTCCTACAGCCGTTCCAAACACGCAAAGGGCCATACAGGCAAAGATAAGCAAGGCAATATTGACATTGCGGAAATGGATCAGCAAGATAAAGTAGATAATAGCGGCAGCAATCAGCAATCCGGCCAGAATGGGAGGCAGTTTCTCTTCACTATCTTCCAGGTCACCGCCATAAGTCAGGGTTACATCAGGAGAAAACGAAAGATTCGCTACTGCTTTCTGTACTTTGCCGGTTACATCCATACCATTCTCACCGCGCTGAAGGTCTGCCATGACAGTAATCGTATAAATGCCGTTGCGACGTACAATCTGACCGTTCTCCCATGCCGGAACCACATCGGCCACTTGTCGCAAAGGTACATTCGCCAGTCCTCCGGCAACAGGTATGAGTTCGTCTTCCAAATCACAACTGTTGGCCGAATCCGCCTGGGAGTTCTTCAACTTGACAGAAATATCGTAATCACCTTCCCAAACGGTTGCCACGGGGATACCACTGCCGTAACGCATGGCAAGGGTGGTTTCCAGCATTACATTACTGATGCCCAACCGGGTGGCTTCATCTTCTTTCAGTACGACGCGGGTAGTGGCAAGCGGATCATTAAAGTTAGTGCTTACCAATACCAGTTCGGGCATGGAGCGCAACAGTGCCGTCACCTTTTCGGCTTCACGACGTAATGTGTCGATATTCTCACCGCTGAGGCGTACTTCAACAGGGTACGTCGCTTCGTTATAGCTCAGTTGCTTAAAGCGCACCAAGGCTTCCGGGAAGTAGTCGGTATACTTAGGTGCATATTCATCCAGTAGGTCTTCCGTCGCTTGATTGCTTACCGTATTGACAATGAATTGTGCAAAGTTAGTCCCGGCTATCTGCGGAGCGTAGGCTGTCTGGAAACGTGGAGAAGCACACCCCACAAAGGATGCCACAGACACTACACGCGGATCATTGCGCAGGATATGTTCCAGGCTGTCGGCTATTTGACCGGTCTTCTCTACAGCGGTTCCCGTAGGCAGGGAAATTTCCACAGCAAACTGGTTGCGTTCTGCTATCGGCATCAATCTTTGCGGCAATTTACCCATCAGGACGATGCCTATGATAATAGAAAGAAGGCCTAAAGCCATCGTCATACGGGGCCAGGTGAAACAGAGATCCAGTAATTTATTATAGTATTTCTGCAAAGCATCGAGGAAGGAAAACTTCTTTTTTCCATTCTTATTTGTTGCGCTCTCCATCGGTTTGCGAATGAAATAGAACTGCATAAACGGCACCAGCAATGCAGCCACTAACAAGGATACTCCCAACACGATGCTAATGGCCCAAGGGAAACTAACCAGAAAATCCTGTATCTGTCCTGTTGTTGTGATAAGGAAGGGGAAAAAGGTGATGCTGATGGCACACGTCGCCGAGAATATCGATTTAAAGAAATGCGTAGCACTCTGTATCGAAGCATGCCAGCGCGACACACCTTCACCCAACTTTTCCAGATAGCTATCGATAATGACGATTGAGTTATCCACAATCATCCCCAAGGTTACAATAAGAGCCGCCAAAGTCACGGTATTCAGTTCGATATCAAAGGCATGAAACAATCCCAATGATATGAATATTGTAATAGGTATAGTGGAAGCGGCTACCAGTGCCACACGCATAGGCAACAGGAGCATCACCACTATAATCACCGCTATAATGGCAACCAACAGTTCGTGCAGGAAGTTATCCACACTATCTCCTACTACCTGGCTCTGATCGGTGATACAGAAAAGGTTGACATCCGACGGTAATGACGGTTGGAACTCTGCAATCGTCCGGTTTATCTCCTCTCCCATTTGAACGATGTTCTTGCCCTTCTTCATCTCTATACTTAGCAAAAGGCATTTTTTACCATTGTTAGTGATATAGCTGTCGGGGGCAGGATATTCTTTTACCACACGGGCCACGTCCTTCAGGCGAATATTATTTCCCATCGGATCAGTATAAACAATTTGTTCCTGCACATCGCGTACCGTATTCAATGACTTAGCCACATAGACAGGCTGAACATATGCAGGATTCTTCACCCGACCGCCCGAAGTAGTGAAACCTTTCGTAAAAAGGGTAACGGCGAGTGTCTGTTCAGTCAGCCCGTATTGCGAAAGTTTATGGGTATCCAGGTATATGGAGATCTGTTCCTTTTGCATTCCGCTTACCGTCATACGGCCGATGCTGTTGATACGGCGCAAGCGGTCTTGCAGGGCGTCCATATAGTCGTCCAGTTCACGATAGGTCTTGTCCACGCTTTCCATAGTGATGAGCAAGGCGGAAGTATCGCCAAAATCATCCATCACCTGTACAGCCAGTACATTCTTGGGCAATTGCGCCTTGAAAGTGGAAACACCGTGCTTGAACTTGCTCCAGAATTCATCTTTGTTATTCAGCTCGTCATTGAGTTGTACCTGAATATAAATAATGCCATCGCGGCTCATGGAGAAAGTCTTATCTTTCTTCACTTCTTTATAGCTGAAAATATAATTTTCCAAGGGTTTGGCTACCTGTTCCACCATTTCTTCTGCCGTGTTGCCCGGAGCTACTGCCACTACAATACCCTGACGGATTGTGAAGTCCGGAAATTCATTCTTGCGCATATTCGGTAAACTGTAAATTCCAAAAGCAACAAGGCAACACACAACGAGAATTATAATCTGGCGATAGTGCATCGCCCATTCTACTGCGTTACGTTTCTTATTCATTATCTTATATTTTGTCGGTGATGTGACTAATATTTTGATTGTTCCTCATTTAGTTATAAAACCACGGATGTATTCTCACATACTTTCTGCTGTCCTTCCACAATGATTTCCTCACTCTCCTCCAAACCGGACAGCACAACGACTCCTTCACTTGTAAATCCTCCGCATTGGATAATGCGTTTACTGGCTTTTCCCCCGGCATTCACCCAGACGAAGGAACGGTTCTGCTCGTCCAGTTGGACAATGTGGGCAGGAATAACATGAAGCGTTCCCATCCCAGTACCGGACAAGACCGCTTCCACCACCATACCCGGCATCAACTCTTTATCAGCATCATCCACCCGTATCTTGACATCGTATGAGCGTGAAAGCGGATTGGCTACAATTCCTTTTTCTGTTACTGTTCCCGCGAAGACACGCCCGTTCAAGGCAGAGACTGTAATCGTTGCTTTTTGTCCCGTGGCAATGGCGGCAATCTCTGTCTCCGGAACGGCAATCTTCACTTTCAGCTGATTGGCTGTCACTAATTTGACCACCGGTAAGCCCGGCATTATATTCTGCCCTACCTCTGCCATCTTTTCCGATATGATTCCACTGAAGGGTGCATAGAGTTTGCAATCATCCAGGTTCTTACGCGCCACTTCTTCCATTGACTTTGCCTGTTGCAACTTACTCTGCACTTCCACCCACTTTATCTCGGGAAGGCTTCCTTTATCATACAATTCCTTCATTCTCCGATAAGCATCTTCCGCTTGTGCCAGTGAGGCTTTGGCAGCATCATAGCTGCTCTGCATGGAAAGCGGATCGACCGTAGCAATAAGTTGGCCTTTCGCTACCCGGTCACCCAACCCCACATGTACCGTTTTCACCGTTCCCATAATCGAAAAGCTAAGCGAAGTGCTGTTCGCTTCTTCCACCGTACCGGAAAAACGTTCCGTTCCATCTATCTCAGAAGAAGAAACTCGTAAAACTTTCACCTTTACCGGACTCATAGTAGTCTGTTTGTCTCCATTATTCTGGCAACTCGCCAGGCCAAATAATAGCAATAGCACCGTTACATTACAAAGTTGTCTCATACTTTTTTCCATTTTTAGTTCATTATTTCCGGTGCAAAGGAAAATGATTTATCGAAAGGGCTTAATTTCCATATTACCACAGAAGTGTTCTATTTTTCAAAACAAATATCAAATAAGCTAAATAGAACACTATTCTGGAAATATCTATCATCTACATCTACCGGATATTCTGTTTATTTGCAACCAAAAAGAAATATAGTGTATGGAGGCAAAACTGAGATCAGGATGTTTGGATGATGTCTTGGTAAAAAAGATATCTGTATATAATGACAGCCGCATAGCTATCATTGATGAATTGCAAAGTTTAAATATAGAACAGGCTGTAAAAGTTGAGGCATACATCATCTTGTTGTGCGTAAAAGGAAAAGGTTCGCTCTATATCAATGGAGAATCGAGAATGATACACGTGAACGATCTGTTCATTTGCCATCCTAATATCATATTGGAAAATAGTATGATAAGTATTGATTTTGAATGCCGTTGCATCTGTCTGTCATCGGAGTACATGAAGCAATTACTTCTCATAGCGGGCGAAAGCTGGGACTTGAAAATGTTCATTGAGAAAATCCCCATTCTTTCACTGAATGCAGAAGAGGCAGAGTTGTTTTGCCAATACTATTCCCTGTTGCGTTCTAAAATGCTGGGCACTCCCTGCAAACATCAAAAGGAACTGATCGACTCTCTGATCCAGGCATTTCTTTATGAGTTTCACGATGCACTGGAACGCTTCATCAAGCTGAAACCACCGACATTCACCTCGGGCGAAAACTTATTTAAGGAGTTCATCAGTCTCTTGTCTTCATCATACCCCAAAGAACGCATGATTGGATTCTACGCTAACCAACTGTATGTTACTCCTAAGTATTTATCGGCAGTCTGCAAAGAAGTCAGTGGACAGACGGCTTCCGAACTCATCACTCAATACATGGTGAAAGATATCTTGTATCTGTTGAGAAACTCTCAGAAGAGTATTAAAGAAATAGCCAATGAACTGAATTTCCCCAATCTGTCTTTTTTTGGAAAGTACGTAAAACAGCATTTGGGTATGTCGCCTAAACAGTATAGGGAATCTTCATATGGTTAATATAAAAGGGCAATCTTCTTGATTCGAAGATTGCCCTCTCTTATAAATACTACCTACTGAAAACTGTGACTTAAAAAACTACCCTTTGTTTATTAATACCAATCTTATGTTAATCTATAACCTATTGTCGATGTTGCAAAGATAGGGTGAAATTTCTATTCAGTAGTAGCACAATTGTTTCATAAAAGGTGATAAATCAGTCAATTTTCAGTTTATCCCCCGACAAATCGACTTTAAACAGGTGCGGAATACGAATATATCGCCCATTCACATCTTTATGACTATGAACCGACATCATCCATTCACCATCCAAAGTACGGAACAACATTCCATGTCCGAAGTTAGGCGGAGTGATCGGTTCTTTCTCTTGTATCCAGGGGCCATCCAGAGTTCCGCTTTCGGAATAGGCAACGCCTTGTGTATAGTCCTGGAATACCCAGCTTGTCCATATCATGCCTAACCGGCCCGTACCTGTGCGGAAAAGCCACGGTCCGTCGGTTACACGGTTGGGCAAAACTTTGTCCCCCATCTTCTCACGGCTCCAAGGAGAGTCACTGGCACGGAAAAGAATCTTTCCTTTGCCGATGGAACCGCTTAAATCGGGCTTTAATTCGATCTTTTCCATCGTACCATTCCAGTTTTGCAGCCATTCGTGGCAATAGATCATATAAGGTTTGCCGTCACTGTCCACCCAGAATGTGCCATCAAGGGTAGGCATATTCTCGGGCAGGTAAGTGGGGTCTTTCATAGGTTTATAAGGGCCATCCGGTTTATCACTGACCAAGATGTGGCTGGCACGACGGGGGATAACGTTTCCTTTTACGGTATCAATCTTGATGGCGTTATTCGTAAAAGTGGCGAAATAGTAATATTTTCCGTTGTATTCGTGCAGTTCGGCTGCCCAAATTTCGGGTTTAGGACCCATCCAGGAGTCAGGATCGGTTTCAGCTACACGATAAGGGCCTTCCCAACGGGCAAGGTCTTTGCTTTTCCAGAGGAGGCCGCCAGTACCGGTCATGTAATAAGTGGAGGTTTTCTTATCGGCCAGTATGCAAGGGTCACTCAGGTGGATGGAATCGAGAGGGATGTTGGTACGGAAACGGTTTGGGATTTTCTGCTGGGCAGATACAAGGACAGAACACAAGGAGAATAAAAGGAGTAATAGTTCTCTTTTCTTCATGCTATAATAATAATGAGTATAATAAAGAGTATCTCAATTCCCCTCCTCCTGGGAGGAGAATTGAGATAGATTTACTTATTCAATTTCTATACCGTGTTGTACCGGAGTAAGAATGAACGTAAATTCATAGTCACCATAAGGCAACTGATATTGTGGCAACGGCCATGCACCCCAACTGTTCACACATCCTAAGCCCATCTGAGCCTTGTCGATGCAGAGATTTGTCAGGTTAGCTTCTTTCACTTCAGGAGAGTGATTCTGGGCTTTCTCCCAACCATCGTCCAAAGACTCGATAGTATAGTGCAGGGCTGATGCAGAGAACGGAGCGTCAGCTACAATCTGCAAACCGCGTCCGGCATCATTCAGTTGCTTCCACCAGCGGATATCAGTCTTCGTACCTGTTTCCTGCGGACGGATATAAGAATAGAATTGTTCATCTACACTCTGGCGATACAATCCCAGATCTGTACAATGATTGCGGTCACTGTAGTTCTCTACCGGGCCACGGCCATAGTATTCTACAGTTTCAAAAGTCTTGGGCATCTGCATCTGCATACCGAAACGGAACATATGAGATACTTTAGCCTGCGGATCGGCAGTCATCTTCTGAGTCACTTTTACAGCACCCTTGTTATTGATTACATAAGTAAGATCCAGTTTGGCAGAAACATTCTTCATTTCGTATTCTGCACGTACCACAGTCTGATTGTCTACTGTTTCCCATTTGAAGGAAGTCAGCTTCAGACCCGGGTTCTTCCAGGCAGCGAATTTCTGTTGCAAACCTGCACCGAAATCATTGTCCGTAGGTGCACGCCAGAAATTAGGTGCCAGTTCGGCATCTTCGTTCATCAATTCCGTGCCTGCTACGTTGTAGCGATTCAGGTAACCGGTATGTTTGTTGAATTCCAGACGGAAGTTATCACCGTTGATAATCAGATAACGCCAGTCGTTTTCCTGGATTTGAGGAGCAACGGTAGGAGTATTCACAACTTCCACATTCTTCAGATCCATGGCAGGAGCCTTGTAGGGGTTCAGTACAAGTTGATCTTTGGCTACGGCATATCCGGCAGGGAGCAAGCCTTCGCGATTCTTCAGGCGATAAGTTACATTCAGCAACCATTCTTTGCATTCGCAGGTTTTGCCGATGTTCAATTTCACTTTGGCAGTCTGCTGCGGAGCTACGTTGAGGTCTTCGACACGACCGGTACGAATTACTTTACCGTTAGCAAGCAATTGCCAATCCAGATAGTAAGCGGAAAGGTCACGGAAAAAGTTTTCGTTGTACACGTTCACTTCGCCGTTCTTCAGGTCAGCGGGAGTTGTCCAGATGTTCTGGTAATAGTAACCCACTTCGTACATGTGCGGATTGGGAACACGGTCGGGACTGATCAGACCATTATCACAGAAGTTCTTGTCGGAACCGTCGTAACGGTTGAAGTCACCGCCATAAGCGTAGATAGTTACACCGTCTTTACCTTTCCAACGAACGGACTGGTCTACGAAGTCCCAGATAAAACCGCCTTGCAGGTTGGGGTATTTACGGATCAGATCCCAATATTCTTTGAAACCACCCTGTGAGTTACCCATAGCATGGGCATATTCACACTGGATAAGAGGCTTCTTGGCATCTGTACGCTGGCCATATTTTTCCATGTGCTTGTAATCAGCATACATGGGGCAGTCGATGTCGGTAAATTCGTTTCCGTGTGCCTGTTCGTATTGTACGGCACGGCTGGAGTCTTCATTCTTAATCCAACGGTAGCAAGCTTCAAAATTAGGTCCAAAGCCGGCTTCGTTACCCAATGACCAGAAAATGATACTGGGATGGTTGAAACCGCGTTGTACATTGCGTTGGTTACGTTCCATGTGAGCCTTGGCATAGTCGGTGCGTTTAGCCAGTGTCTTTTCACGATAACCCATACCGTGTGATTCGATATTAGCCTCAGCCACTACATACAGACCGTATTGGTCGCAAAGGTCGTACCACAGGTTATCATCAGGATAGTGACAGGTACGCACAGCGTTGATATTGAATTTCTTCATGACCTGGATATCCTGGATCATGCGTTCGGGAGATACGACATAACCACCATCCGGATCAATTTCATGACGGTCGGCACCTTTGAAGAGAACAGCCTGGCCGTTTACTAATATCTGGTCACCTTTCAATTCGATCTTACGGAAGCCTACCTTTACGGGGATTACTTCGTTGCTGCCTTGCAAAGTGGCACGCAGTGTATAGAGGTAAGGAGTTTCAGCTGTCCATTTATGCGGATTTTCCACATTCATCAAAATAGTGCCGCTACCTTTGGCTGTTTCCGTAGCTACTGCTTTGCCGGCAGCATCAAGTAATTCCAGGTTCACATTACCGCTGCCTTTCAGGTCGAGCATCACACGCAGGGAACCATTTTTGTATGCCTCGTCCAAATCCGGAGTGATGCGGATGTCCTGGATACGTTTCTTGTTGCGGGCATAGAGGTAGCAATCACGTCCCACACCACTGTAACGGAAGAAGTCCTGGTCTTCCAGGTAGGTTCCATCACACCAGCGGAATACCTGGAAAGCGATGAGATTCGTTTGTCCGGGCTTCAAATAAGGAGTCAGGTCGAATTCAGCTTCGAGTTTGCTGTCTTCGCTATAGCCTACATAACGGCCATTTACCCAGAGATACATGTTGGAGGTTACAGAACCGAAATGAGCGATAATGTCTTTCCCTTTCCAGTCGGCGGGAACTATGATTTCACGACGGTAAGAACCTACATGATTGTTCTCTGTAGGAACTTCAGGAGGATTGTTCTGGAACTGATTACGCCAGGCATAGCCGGTGTTTACGTAAATAGGATCGCCATAACCGTTCAATTCCCACACTGCGGGAACTTGCAGATTATTCCAGCCTTTGTCATTGAAACCTACTTTCCAGAAGTCGGTAGGACGCTGGTCGGCATTGCGTACCCAAGAGAATTTCCAGGTACCGTTCAAAGTCATGTAATTAGTAGATTGGGCTTTCTTGCCTTGCATGGCGGCATCTGCCGATTCATAGGCGAAGTAATTAGTGTGCATGGGAGCACGGTTCACGGCATTGATTTCCGGATCAAGCCACTCTTTAAAGGACTGTGCATTTGCAGTCAGAGCCAGGGCTGCAAAGAGTCCGGTAATAAGATGTTTCTTCATGGATATAAAATTATTATGTTTGTAGCGGTACGAAGAATATTTTCTGCATACCGCTACAAAGATAGGGTGAATGAACTTTTTTTAGGGTGAATAATAGTTCAAAAAAGGGGGAATAGAGTTCAATCAGCTACAAGTTACGAACTACAAGCTACAAGTTACCATGCGGTATGACAGCACAGCCACTTGTAGCTTGTAGCTCGTAGCTTTGTCACTGTATCCGGTACACTCCAAACGAACGTGGTTCAAGTTTCAGTTTCAGAGATTGCCCTTCTACCTGTACCGGACGTACACGAGGAACAATCGCTTCCTGATCCAGCGTATTTACAGTGCGCCAATTGTCATTCTGTAAGTAAGTGCAGGAGCCGGCAACCAACTGACGTTTCTTCAAACCATTGAAATCGATCTGAACATCGGCAGGCTTACTACTTGCATTCACCAGTTTCAGAATGATTTCTCCGGTAGGTGCATTCAGTGCAGCTGTTGCATAGAGGCTGTCCTGCCCCGCTACTGCTTTGCCATCCATCTTCAGGCTGAGCACATCAGTACCGGCATTCATGCCGTACATCTGCTGAACGTAATAGTTCGGTGTGCGCATCATGCGCAGATTATCGAACCAGATCAAGTCCGGATTCCACTGCCAAGCGTCTACGTGAGCAAACAACGGCGCATAAGTAGCCAGATGAACAACATCCGCATTCCGTTCCAATCCCGTCATAAAGGCAGCTTCGGAAAGGGCGGCGAGGAAGTTGTTATCCTTCTTCGTGGAATGATCGTGTGAAGCATATTCTCCGGCGAAAACCTTCGGACCTTTGCGGTCGTAATTGTCATAACGTGACGCATTGCCAAAGAACCAATCAGGATTCATGTAGTAGTGTTCGTCCACCAGGTCTACACCGATACGCTTCATTTCGGGCCAGAGATAATCGAATTTATCACCGCTAGCACTCGGGCCGGAGCTACCTACAACCTTCACATTAGGGTATTTCGCGCGGATGGCTTTTGTGAAAGCTTCGAGGCGTTCTACATAAACCTTGTCCCACTGTTCATTGCCGATACCGATCATCTTCAGATTGAAGGGTTCGGGATGTCCCATATCGGCACGCACCTTTCCCCACTTGGAAGTAACAGGGCCGTTGGCAAATTCAATCAGGTCGAGTGCATCCTGTATATACGGGTCTAGTTCATCCATCGGAACTACTTCGTTGCTTTCGTACTGGCAGGAGAGCCCGCAGCTGATTACCGGAAGAGGTTCTGCACCGAGGTCTTCGCTCAACAGGAAGTATTCGAAGTAACCAAGTCCCAAAGTCTGGAAATAGTCAGGGAAGGCTTTATGTTTGAAGGTGTAATTCCAGCGGTTTTCATTCAGAGGGCGGTTTTCAACAGGACCTACGGAATTCTTCCACTGGTAACGGGTTTCAAGACTGTTACCCTCGATGATACAACCACCGGGGAAACGGAATACGCCGGGGTTAAGGTCATAAAGGGCTTGTGCGAGGTCGGCACGCAGGCCATTCTCACGTCCTTTCCAAGTATTCACAGGGAACAGGGAGATATGATCCATATCCACCGTGCCCTGTGTTTCGAGGACGATACGCAGGCGGGCATGAGCGTCTGTGAAAGGAGATTTCAGCACCGTCGTCAGCTTTTGCCAGTTATTGCCGCTAACTTCGATTTCTTTCTTCAACAGATTCTGTGCATTGGAGTTGACGAGCTCAATGGAGAGCTTCATCGGCTTCGCATCCGGCGTACGGGCATAAACGGAGAAACGGTATTCTTCGCCTTGCTTCACACCGATACCGCGATAACCTTCATTATCCAGTCCGGCACGCAGTAGGCGTCCGTCGTTCACTACGCGTACATAGTGAGGATTGCGGTCAAAACAAGGATTTGCATCCTGAACGGTTACATTACCGAAAGGCACCCAACCCACGAAAGGTTGTGGAAACTCAAACGAACGGTTCTTTACCAGTTCGGCATACAGACCGCCATCGGCACCGAAGTTGATATCTTCGAAAAAGATGCCATACATTTCAGGTTGTATCTTTGCCGTCGGTTTAGAAACGTCGACGGTCATTACATGTTGTTGTGCCTGCATGCTCAAAGCAAGAGACAAAGCAAAAAGGGCAGTTAACTTTCTCATTATTATATCTTATTTTTTCTTTTCAATATTCTGATGGATACGTATCACAGTAAACGAATAAGCCGGCATTGAGTAAGAAAAGTCATTTCCTTCTACCTTGAAATCAGAAGAAGCGGGTTTAGCTCCTCTGTCTTTCGGATCACCCGTCAATATCGTTTTTGTAGCCGAAGGATTTACCAAAGTAGCTCCGTCCAACTTCACCTGGGAAGAAACTTCCACCGGAAGCATATTCACTAACTTCACGATATAATCTCCGGTATCAACGTCTTTCACGACTGATACTCCGACACGTTTCTTTACGGTATCCCAACCATTATTCAGTTTTACCGTAGAAGACAGGTATTCGGTACCAGCGTTCTGACCATACATCTGTTGAGTATAGTAGCCTACTGTGGGTCTCACTTCCGTATTATTGAAATAGATCAAGTCCGGATTCCATTGTGTATGACCATCTTTAGCCAACAATGGAGCATAGGAAGTCATTTCTACCACATCACCGTTACGTTCTACGGCCGTCAGATAGAGAGCTTCGGCAAGCGCAGTTTCCACATTATTGGGGCGTCCCGGCAAGTGGGCGGCGTATTCGCCCAAGTAAACTTTCGCTTTGCTACGGTCGTAATGATCGTAATATTCCTGGTTGTGGATCATCCAACCCGGTTCTACATAGTAGTGCTCGTCTACCATTGGTACACCCAATTCGGTAGCAAGGTCCCAACCTACTTCATAATCCGTACCTTCGTAGAACGGACCGGTAGTACCAATCACGGTAACTTCAGGATATTTTGCTTTTACTGCATCGAATATCATCTTAAAGCGTTCCACGAAGACAGGTGTAATCATATCCTCATTACCGATACCGATGAACTTCAGATTGAACGGTTTCGGATGTCCGGCTTCCGCACGCTTCTTACCCCACACGGTTTTGCGGGCATCTCCGTTGGCATATTCTATCAGGTCGAGAACATCTTGGATGTATTGATCCATTTCTTCCATCGGCACGCCACCCTGCTGTCCCATGCAAGTCAGTTCATCCTTGGAATGGTGAGCGCAGGTACCAGAGTTCTGACAAGGTACACCGGCTGCAAGTACAGGTACGGGTTCCGCACCCATATCTTCACAGAACAAGAAGTATTCGTGGTATCCCAGACCGCGTGTCTGATGGTATCCCCAAAGATTACGAAGCGGCTTGCGGGCTTCCAACGGACCGATAGAGCCTTTCCAATCATAAATATTATCTATTCCATCGCCATGAGCCACACAACCACCGGGGAAACGTACGAAACGGGGATGCAGGTCGGCAAGCGTTTGTGCCAAATCGGCACGAAGTCCGTTCTTACGACCTTTGAAGGTCTTTTGCGGGAAGAGGGAAATCATATCCAGCGCATACTTGCTGACAGCCTGGGGAACAATGGACAGAGATGCAGCCGCGGCATCGCTTGTGGCTGTCAGGACTGCTTTCTGTTGTTTCCAATCTTTAGATGTTACATTTACGGCAGTTTGTCCTATAATAGTTCCATCTTTATCAACCAAGTTCACAAGTACCTTGCCTCCTTTACCCTCAAGTACTTTACCAAAGAGTGAGAAGTCATATTTCTCGCCTTTCTTCAAGGCTATGCCATCGAAACCGGCATTCACCAATGCAGTTTGTTCAGCTGCATTCACATCGAAGACGGCATAATGGGGATTATTAGGATGAATAGGATTCTCCGTTGCAATGCTCAATGTAGCATCACTGCCCTGAACACTCCAAGAGTGAGTACTATTCCAGTTCTGATCGTTACCACGGTCGGTCGGGGTATATTCAAAGTCACGATTCTGAACCAGTTCGGCATACAAGCCGCCGTCAGCTCCATAGTTGATATCCTCAAAGAAAATACCAATCAGATGCTTGCTGATTTCTTTCGCCTGACCTGCATTTACCTGAATAGTAGCCTCTACAGGCTTAAGGTTGGCAAAACGTACAGGGTCTTGCTCGGTACGTTCGGCATTCAGTGACTGGCGGTATTTCTTATGTTCGGCATAGCGGATGATCTGCTGCACGGTAGTATAGGGAACTTCCTGCACCCAGCCTTCTTCTTCGGAACCATTCACCAATACCTTCTTCTGAGTGGTGGGGTACACATCTTTGGGTTCATACTTGCTACGTTCTTCGGGAGAGAAATAGCTCTGTGCTTCCCACTTCTGCAAGTCGGGAGAGGTTACATAGGCAAGTGCCTTACCGGTATTCGTAGCTTCCCAGATGCAATGCCATTTGCCATCGGCACGGGTTTGCATCAAATGGGGCTTGAACATAGTCTTTGCCCGTCCCCACGGACCGAAGTCGGAATTCACATAGGCAAATCCATCGGCCACGCTAAACCACTTCTCTCCATCGGGGCTCCAGGCAAACTTCAGGCCGCTGCGTCCGTCACGGTTCGAATAGGAAAAGAGGTACACCTGATTCGGTTCATTCGTCACGTCCTCCACCTTTGCCTGCACAGGGAAGACAAAAGACAGAAGTAAACATACACTTAAAAATCTAATCAATCTGTTCATGGTATTATTTATCGGGTTATTTGTTTTTCCAATACTTTCTCAGCTTCTCAGCCTCTTTCTTAGTGATGTGGATTACTGCTCCATGTTTCGGTGAAGAAAAGTTAGTCGCCTTCATCACGCCCTCGTTGAAACGTCCCAGATCTTTAAAGTTCACAAAGTCAGTGGTTTCACTGAAACCGAAATTATGAGGATTGATACCATAGATGTCATACATTACCACCCATTTGTCTTCGCCAATGCGCTTCCACATGTTAGGAGCTTCGCAGGCTTTCGGTTCCGGGTCTACCCATTCCGGCAGATAAGTATATCCACGGTTGATATATTTCGATACAGCTTGTTTGATACCCGGTGTTCCGTCGTGAGCTACGTAGAACATGTGATACTTATCACCTACTTTCGTGATATCGGCATCGATAGCTGATTTGGTAGCATCAGGATATTGGAACAATAAGCGGGGTTCCGTTTCCAAACCGTCGAAGTCTTCGTTTACATAAGCATAGTACAGCATATTCCGTGCATTGCCCATACGCATGGTGAAGTAGATCATTATTCTGCCTGCATGTTCATCGTAGACCAGTTCAGGTGCCCAGGCACAACCGATCTCATCATATCCGGGGAAAGTCTTGTCAATACGAACCACATGGTGTGTCCAGTTTACAAGGTCTTTTGATTTCATCAGGACAAAACCACGGTTGTTGCCCCAGCCATATTTGGCTCCGTCACGCTCCCACTCGGTGTTGCGCAGACCTTTCTGTTGGGCAAAGATATGCAGGTCGGTCATGGCAATGTAGAAAGTACCATCCGGTGCACGATAGATATGCGGGTCACGGATGCCTTTCTGTTCGGCAATCGTATCACCGGCGATAATGGGCTGACCGTTATTTACATCCGTAAATGTATATCCGTCATCGCTAACTGCAAAATATAAACTATGTGTATCGTCTTTGAAATAGGTAAACAGATAGGCTCCCATTTCCTTCTCATTCGTTTTCCAGTCCTGAACCAGTACGGCGCCACCTTGCGGTTGGAGGGTCAGTTGAAGTTTGCCGTCAGCTTTCAACTTCAGAGTTTGCAACTGGGGTTGCAGTTCTTTATCATCATTATAGAATGAGAGAGTCTCTCCTGCCAGCATAGGTAATTCAAGTTTCAACTTCAGCACTTCTTTTGTACCATTAACGGCAGCTACATACCACTGTTTGCCGTGACGACGTGCAACAACTGCATATTTTCCGGGATAACCATCAATAAAACGTGTTTCATCCCACGTAGTCGGCACCTGCTTCATAAAGTCCAAGCAAACTTGCGGGGCATCTGTCAGGTTATTGGGTGCCAAAGCATAATTCTGAATAGGGTTCTGGAACAACACAGCCGTTGACAACTGGAATACATCCGTCGTGCGACGGGTAGTTCCACCATTGTTCCCCCGGTTCAAACGCTTGTTCAGGAAAGTACCGCCAAATTCCATACAGCCTACCGAATTACGGATAAAAGGATGCAGACAGGCATTGAAAGCCTCTTCGTCACAGTAGTGCTGGTTGAAAATCAGATTCTCGGAAGCCAGTACAGCTTCGCTACCTACATAGTTGGGATACATCCGTTCCCATCCGCGAGGTACTGTACAGCCGTGGAAGATTACCATCAGGCCATGATCGTCAGCATCACTCAGAATACCTTCGTACAAACGCATGGTTTCCTGTTTGTCTCCACCGAAGAAGTCGACTTTGATACCTTTCACACCCTGCTCCTGAAGCCATTTCATTTCACGCTTGCGGATAATCGGATCATCCATCATGTTGACGGGCCCTTGTTCGATATCATTCCAGTAGCCGCTTGAACTGTACCACAAGAATACATCCACTCCTTTACCTTGTGCATAGTCGATGAGGGATTCCATACGCTTATGGCCGATCTTCGTATCCCACCAGTTATCAATCAATACATATTCATAGCCCATTGCAGCAGCCAGATCAACATAACGCACCTGGTCATCATAATTGATACTGCCGTCCTGCCAGAGTATCCAGCTCCAGGTTCCACGTCCCATCTGATAATCATGTTCCGTCTCATACAACGGTTCCACTACATCCCAGATAACAGTGGTTTCTACAATAGGTTTCAATGTTTCACCTACCGTAATCGTACGCCAAGGGGTAGAACCCGGTAAAGCGAAAGCGGGGGCAACTGTTCCGTTACCATTATTCTCTTCAGCCATCGGGAAAGCTACCATATATAGATTTCCTTCTGTCACATCGCTCAGGCGCGAACCGCAATAGCGGCTGTCTACTCCCGTCTCACTGACAAGCACCCAGCCATTATCTCCTACGCGGAACAGGCAGGGGAAAGTATATCCGTGTCCGTATTGTGAACGGACATCCATCGGGGCATCTGCCTTATATTCTTCTTCATAACTCGGTTTTGTCCGCTTCCAGCCTATCATGGCGTCACTTTGCGGACACATGAAGGTAGTAGTCTGTTCAGGAAAACGGAAACCGGTTGCCTCACTGTTCACAACAAGGCTTCCCCGTTCGCCCTGGCGGGGCAACGTATAGCGGAAAGCAACGTCATTATTGCTCACACGGAAGATTACGTCCATCTTCTGCCCTTTTGCATTGGCAAAAGCACATACCAATTCATTGGCCTGATAGTGTATCTTGGAAGCTTTGATACGCGATTGCGTGTAAACGGTATCAATTTTCCTTTCTTTATGCCCGGTCAGTTTCATTGCTTTCGCAAAATCTCCCACATTGGTCTCCAGACCCAACGGAGATGATTCCAACATCTGTTTTCCGTTATAGGTGAGAGAATACGATGCTTCCTTCCCTTCCGGGCACGAAACTGTTAGTTGTAATTTACCGTCAGGTCCGCTGACGGTTACATTCTGTGCTGTCAGCGGCAAGGCTACCGCCATACATAAAAAAGCTAATCCCTTCAGTTTGTTTCTCATGATCAAATAATGTTTCTCTGGTATTTTAATAGTCATATAATTAAAGGGTTGGCACTACCGGCTTAATGGTTCCGTCCGCATTGAATTCCATGCGATCGATGCACACCTCGCGGTGCACGCCCGGACCATCTTTCAGGAAGTTCTTATTAATACGATGGTAAACGATATACCACTCATCCGTACCCGGAATTTGTAGCACTGCATTGTGTGCAGGACCGTAGATTTGTTTCTCCGGATTCTGAATCAGTACAATCGGATCTTTAGCTACCTCGATAGGTCCCAGCGGCGATTTAGATGTACCGTAAGCCACATGATAGTTGGGTGAACCGGTGTCATCTACCGACCACATAAAATAATAAAGTCCGTTACGGTAAAATACATAAGGAGCTTCGCGGAATGCATAATCCTGCAAGGTTCCTCCTTCGGGAGTCATCACCGTAAGTGTTTTCTTCTTGATGGAGATCATATCTTTATTCAGTTCGGCGCCGGCCATGTAGCCATTACCCCAATATAGATAGGGTTTACCGGATACGGGATCGGTAAAGACATCCACGTCTATCTGCTGTCCGTGTCCTACAGGAGAGTCTGTAATGATGGGCTGTCCCAGATCGGTAAACGGTCCGGTAGGTGAGTCGGCCATTGCTACGCCGATTTGCTTTCCTCCGCCTTTGGCAGGATTGCCGCTATAATAAAAGAAGTACTTATATTCTCCCTTGATGAGTTTTTCTTCAATACACGGTGCCCAGGCATTTCCATTCGCCCAAGGTACCTGTTCGGATTTCAAATCCAGCATAACGCCTTCATAGTTCCAGTTCTTCAGGTCGGTTGAAGAAAAAACAGTGAAGTACCATCCGCCCCAGCCGGGTTGTCCGTCTGTTGTGGAATAGATATAATATTTCTTTGTCTTGTTTGAGTATAAGATTTCAGGGTCGGCATGGAAGCCGGGCAGTACAGGATTATTCGGTATTGCACCCAATTCGGCAGGCTTGCCCCATTTATCCGTGATGCGGATCAATTCATCGCGCGTGATAGGAATAATCGTTCCGTGGCGGGGATGGAAATTCATCTTCACTTCACTGTCTATCACTTTGAAGTTCTTCAGATCGGTAGTTTCCGTAAACTGATATTTGCCTTTCATGTATACATCATACATTAATATATACTTATCCTGGTTTATCAGTTTAAATGTACCGGCTCCTTCTACAGCGTCCTTTGTCTGCTGCTTGTAGTCCGGTTCTTCTTCCCATTGACCGGAAGTCAGTGAACGGGTGGTTGCCACTTTAATACCGTTTCCATGTCCCTCTGTCTTATAGAACAGGTGGAAAACACCGTCTTTATAGACAATATCCCCGTCGATACATGATTTCTTATTCTCCGGAATGAAGAGTGGCTTCGGTTCACCAATCAGATCTGTAAAATCATCATTGGCATATGCATAGTAGATGATATCGGCTCCACCGGCATACTGCATAGACCAGTACACCATATATTTTCCGGCTTCAGGATCAAAAACTGTCTGCGGTGCCCAAACACGTTTCAGCTTTTCCTGTCCTTTATAACGTTTCTGCATGTTGATGATGGAATGCGTCCAGTTTACAAGGTCATTGGACTTCAGCAGCACCATTGCACGGTTCGAATCCCAACCATTGTCAGATACCATATCTGTTACCACCATATAAAAGGTATGACCGTCCTGGCTTCTCAGGATATGCGGGTCGCGCACACCACCGGTCGAACTGATTACTTTTGAATCAAGAACGGGCTTACCGTCATTCAGTGCCCAATATGTATACCCGTCCATACTTACGGCATAACATACAGCTTCTTCACTGATGTGGTTACCTGTAAAGTAGGTAAACAAATAAGCCACATAATCTTTTTCAACGATAGGATGTTGTTGGGAAAAAGAAGGCAATGTCATTGCCAACATTAAACTAATAGCAACTGCAAAATGTCTCATAGTGTTCCTCATAAAATTCACGTTAGTTATTGGGTGTCAAAAATACACATAAAATAAGAGATATACTACCACGAATCATGCAAAAAGGGAATAATTTTGTGTCATTTCATTAAAAAACAAAGTTTTACCCAGGTTATTAAACCAAAATGGAGCTTGCCAATGCCGACAAACTCCATTTTGTATCTTCTGGAAAAAATAGAATAATCAATTCAGGAATCGTACCATTTCGCAAGCCGCCAGTAAGAAAGCCCCTACTCCAAAGTTAGCTGTTGAATTGGCATCTACCACTTGTCCCGGAATAGCCTTCTCACCGATAGGCTGCACATAGCCGACACGTCCATCCGGCTGCAAAGCAACAGTTGTCAGGTACTTCCAGGCTTTTTCTACTACAGGCTGATAAGTAGCCTTATCCAAAAAGCCATTATTCATACCCCACAGCAGACCATAAGTAAAGAAAGCAGTGCCACTGGTTTCCGGTCCGGGTGCATGTTCCGGATCAAGCAAACTCCGTGTCCAGTATCCTTCCGGCTGCTGACAGGCTGCCACAGCTTTTGCCATCGCGCGGTAACGGTCTATATATTCCTGACGGTATTTATCCGTTTCAGGCAAATCTTTCAGGACCTTAGCCAAAGCAGCTAAAACCCATCCATCTCCACGAGCCCAGAAATCTTTCTTACCATTCACACTTTTATGTTTAGGATAGAGATATTTTCCGTCACGATAATAAAGCGCATCTTCCGGATCGTACATCAGACTGTCGGCAAATGCCCAGTACTCATGCAGTTTCTCCAGATAAAGCGGATTGCCGGTAATCTTATATAGTTTAGTCATCACAGGCATCACCATGTAAAGACCGTCAGCCCACCACCAATAATCATTCTTATCCGTACTCATCTGATATTCCATCACTTCGCGGGCACGAGCTATTTTTTGAGTATCCGGTTCTATATTGTATAAATCGGCATACGTCTGGAAACAAATCTGGTAATCACCAAAAAGCACATAATCGTCACTCTCGCCATAGCTGTATTTCCATTCAGCTTTATTATCCGACTTAGCACCTTTCCATTGATTATGTTCAGCCCAAGCCTTGGAGTAGTTCATGAAATCGGAATCACCGGTCAGAAAGAACGCTTCCATGTTACCACTATGGTAAGCTGCATTGTCCCAGAAAGAGCGTCCGTGCTCAGGATTCTGAGTTTGCCAGTAGTTATTCACTTTATAAATAATATCCACAATCTCTTTGGCCTCATCCTTGGGGGATGCACAAGCGGACATTCCACTCCAGCAAAAAGCCCCAATCAGGATGTTTACTAAATACTTATTCATACTCTTGCTATTCTTTATCTATTTACTATACTAATTGTCTGAGCGTTTAATGTTTCATTCTGTTTCTCTCTATTGAAACAATATTTCCAACATGGCGGAACCAATGTTTCATCGTGCTGAAACGATTGTTTCTCCTTGGTGAAAATAGAGTTTCATCACGTTGAAAACAGAATCATCTTATGTAAGGCTTTCAATCGCCCTTAGGCTTTACAACTTCCAGCACATATACCGGTTGAGGGGCAAACTCTACCCTACGTTCTCCGTCACCTTGTTTGGTGTGCTGCACAAAGAGATGAAGACGACGTTTTTGCTTCCACAATTCCGTATCGTGAGACGGTTCCCAAGCATCTACCGGGAAGTTGGTCAGATCGGTAAACGTCCACTTACCTACTCCTACAGCCGCAGCGTGCGCCAGCGATACCCGGCTTCCCCGTTCCTCATCACGGAAAATATAAAATATCTCGCCACCATCCACTACGATACGCGGGCGGGCGATAGGAATCATCTTCGTACCACCCCCTTTCAGAGAAAAGGAAGTATGGCGGTTCGAAACCTGGCGATTGTGCCACATCTGTCCGTCATGCCACACAATACGGTATTGCGGTACTTCGCTATCAGGATCACGCCAATACGTGGCAATGTACGGGTTACCGCTTGCATCAGCACTCATACTGGTCTGATTGATCAGTTCTGAGTTTTGCGGGATGCGGCAGGCATATTCCGCATTATTGTACCGGATAGGTAAATCGTATTTCTTGCCATTTGCTTTGTACCAGGTCACACCATTATCGTAAGAACGGGCATAACAAAGATCATGATTTGTCTCCACGTGCCACGTTTCGCGCCACACCCAAGATAGGTGAATCGTGCCTTGTTCATCCACATAGAGTTGCCAGTAGGCATTCCGTTGGTCTTCACCATCTATCAGCACATCTTGTACACGATTCCACTTCTTCTCCTTTACAGAATAATGATTCATCACCAGATTCCCCCGTCCGGAAGAACCGGAGCGATAAACAAACAGCAAATCTCCCCCATTCAACGGATAGAACTCCGGATAAGTCACATTACCTTCATCCACACCGGTCATCGGTTCCTTATCTCCAAGTTCCAGCGTATAAGGGGCGGTGCTACGGCAATAATTCAGTTTATGCCCATGGTGGTCGAATGAGAGATGCAAATACCCCTCGCCATCCAGCATCATGCTAATTATGTTATGGGCATCTTTCACATTTCCCTTGTATTGTGTCCGCTTCAGTGTCCATTGGTCAGAGTCCAACTTCCGTTTACCGAGCACCAGATAGCCGTCGCCGTCATAGTAACTGATATACTGTTCGTCTCCCTGCGTCACAAGTGAATTGTTTCTGAAGACAGTAGTGTTGACTGATGTCTGGCTATACCCATTCCCCACTTCCACGAGCCGGGACTGTTGTGCCCGGAGCGTGGTAAGTGTCGAGAGAATCAGAAAGAAAAAGAGAATGTATCTGTTCATAATAACTTATTTCTTAATAGGCGTGATCTTTCGGGAAGTCTTCTCCACCCCACGCCTTCTTTGATGTCCACGGTTGCGGGGCATCCGTCCAGAAAGGAGCGTCAGCGGGCAATCCTAACGGCAGGAAAGCAAGTGAGGCCAAATATAGGCTGCCATTATTGGTATACCAATCCGATATATTAGGTTGGGAACCGTTGAAACCTAATGTCAGATAGCCTTCCGCATTGAAGTTGCGATTATCACCGAACATACGCTGAATGACAGCGGTCATTGCCGCACGTACCTGTCCGGCAGGCAATTCTTTTGGTAACCAGCCACGCAATGACAGCAAGGCAAGCGGTTGCAGTACGCCGGTACGGTAAGTAATCGAACGGCCAAATACCGGGAAAGTGCCTTCGGGAGAAACAAAACGTTCCAATATCATGCCGAAACGCTGCATACGCTTCAAGGCATTCGGAAAGTTTCCACCTTTCACATTCCAGATATTCTGCTTTCCGCCATTTGTCATCACTTCAAGGCATTCCACATACATGGGATGAATCACAAAACTATTGTAATAATCGAAGGCGAAATCCTCTCCGTCACTGTACCAGCCATCTCCTACATACCATTCATCGACTTTACGCAAAGCTGAAGTGATACGGTAATAATCCGTCTGGGCACCCGCCTTTTTCAGGAAGCACTCAACAGTTGAAGAGAATAATAACCAATTCGTATAGGGTGGATCCACCCGACGCAGTTGCTGGAATTCAGCAATATAACGCTGTTTTGTCAAATCATCCAATGGAACCCACAAAGCGTCATATCCGCGCAAAAAACTTTCAGCTATATAGGCGGCATCCACCAAGGGTTGTCCCTCTTTCCGCCACAACAGATAATCTTTACTTTCCGGATCTACAGATTGAGCATAGCTCTTTAATGCCCATTCACGCAATTGTTTGCGTTGTATTCCTTCTGCCGTATCATCATCGGGCAGTGACAGCCACGGAGCCAGTCCGGCCATCAACCGTCCGAAGCATTCCATATAAGTCACCCGCTTATCACGACCGTCCCATGTAGGGCTCAACTCTACCAGCATATTTTCCTGCAACTTGCCTTCGCTCATATTACTGAGTACAGGCGCTGCCATCTGGTACAGAATTCCCGCCCAGAGTTCACGATCAGACTTTACTTTTTCCGTTTTCTTTTTTGCCGAAACATTGAGGGGAACCAACAACGCTACAATCAACAGTAGCCACAAATATTTCCACGTTTTCATGATATTCAATTATAAGTTGTTTTTCATCGTTGCAAATATATTCGTTTTCAGATAAACCAAACTGCTAAAATTATTTCAAAAAGGGTACATAATCGACCATTCTATAGGAAAATGGCCGATTTTCACTCCACACTCACCACTTATCCACCCACTCTATAAATGGAATTCCTTTCCCATTAAAACGAACAGGCAGCCAAATATACCTAGAATCCGACAAGCTTTTCGGACGCCACACATCTGCCATAAACATGTATCCACCATCCTTTAGTGGCAGTATGTAGGTACTTTGTCCTCCAAAAGTAATTTTCGCATCTTTACCTACACAAGGATTGGGTAATTGCGACCATTCCCCCAGAATTGAAGAAGCAGTCATCAAACGGGCTTCATTCGGCTCCCATCCTGTACATCCCGAAGCTATCATCCAATAAGTTCCATCCTTCTTAAATATAGCCGGCGCTTCATTATGTCCTCCGGGAAATATACGAATGTACTTTCCGGTATGGCTCAGATAATCATCAGACAATTCTGCGATATGGAGTGTCAGGTTCTCTTCCGAGGAATAAATATGGTAGGCTGTGCCGTCATCATCCACAAACAAAGTCATATCACGGGACATCTGTCCGTCACCTTCCAGGTCACGTTTCACAAACATTCCCTTATTGACAGCCTCACGCCACTCCGGAGTCCACCATTCATAATCTTCCGGATTCCAGGTAAGCTTCTGCTCCTCCCGTGTCATATTTAGCGGATAGACACCGGGATTCACGCGCCCTGAACGGATAAACCGATAAGGTCCCGCCGGGGTGTCGCTTACTGCAACTCCGGCACGGGAAGGCCCATATCCTCTTCCTTTAAGTTCCAAATGGAACCACATTACGTATTTTCCTGTTTTCTGATTATAAATAACTTTAGGACGTTCTATGATACATCCTTTCTCTATATCACTTCCTGCTTCGTCAGATACAGCCAAAGCTACACCTTCGTACTTCCAGTTACGCAAATCGGTTGATGAATAACATGTCACTCCCACCTGTGTTGTAAAACCGGAAGAAGGCCGGTGCTCTCCAAACCAGTAGTATTTCCCGTTGTTGAAGAGGATACCGCCGCCATGGGCGTTAATAACATTACCGTCTGTATCTTTCCAGACTTCACCGGAAACAATGCCCTTCTGATGAGCGACATTTATCTGTCCCCATAAAGAAGTTAACAAGAAGAAATCCAGAAGTAAAAAGCATCCTACTATTTTCAAACATTTATTCATGACTATCTTTCCTGTTAGAAAAAAGGCGGAGCAAACTTTCAAGAGAAAAGGTTACCCCGCCTTAATCAAAATATAAGACCTATCAAAAACTATTATTCACACGTTGCACCTGCCGTAATTGGCCATCCCGGATTCTGATAAATCGGAGACTGTGAAACGGTTGAACCATCGGGGGATGTAATCATAAAATGTTGAACTGCAATCGGGTCCAAATAATGAGCTTCATAAAAATAAAGTCCATTATAATATTGATTGGTAGAAGTTACCTGGTTCGGACGAAGATAATCACTTAACGATGGAGAAGAAACATTATTATTTTTCTCATCCGCCTGGTCATACTTCAAGTTATCACCGAAAATCGATTTCATCGGACCAAAAATTTTAGCTCCTTCCAACTGATAACCGTTCAATTGATCTAAAGCTCTCCAACGAATTAAGTCCATGTAACGGAATCCCTCTCCGATAAATTCGCAACGGCGTTCACGGCGAATATTATACAGCGTAGCATCAACCAATGCACCATGCGAATAAGCATCCCAACCATTCAAAGCTTCTTTCGACATATCTGTGGCATTAATAGTCTTCTGATAATCAGTATCTACACCCGCACGGGCACGAAGCGCTTTCCAGTATTTATCTGCCGTAGCATCAATATTACCATTTTTTAAATAAGAAGCTTCTATATAGTTTAGATAAGCTTCACTTGCACGATATACCACAAATGCCGTCTGATCCTTACCAAGCAATTGGTCATTATAGTCCAACGAATAGCCCTTGCCTTGAATATAGCCTGTAGAAGTTGCATTCTTAGCATCAGATACATAGAGGCGCGGAGCTTCCGGGAAGTATTCTACCGTTGCAATATTATCAACAGCTTTAGCTTCTTTCGGAGCTTTCATAAACAAACGCCAACGCCAGTCACGGTCAATCTTAGTATCAGTAATATAATCATCACCGGCATAACCACTACCTGCCGCATAGACCGGCAGCCCGTTTTCCATTAAGAATACTTGCTCAAATTGGTGTGTATAGCCTGTGTTACCGCCACTATACAAGTAGTGATTAAAGTGATGGCTATTGTTCAGACTCAAGTCATAACCACGATACATGATCACTTCACTATATCCACTCGGATCATGCGAAGCAAACATATCATAATATGGATTTTTACCCTTCGATGCCTGATCGCGAATAATCTGATTATTCTCTGTCAATTGCACAGCATCAGCTACCTGAGATGCAGCACTCATCGCTTCAGTCAGGAAAAACTCGATTTCTTTTTCTATGCTTCCACTCGGGAACTGATAGCCCGCATTATAATCTTTTCCCGCTCCGGGCCAACCTGTGCCATTGGGAACAAGAGCCGTACCAGCATGATATTTTTCCCAGGTAGCTTCAAACAAGGCTACACGAGATTTCAGCAGCAGGGCTGCATTCTTGGAAAGACGGGTCTTCTTCACATTATTATTCATTAAGCTGATAGCCTGATCTAAATCGGAGAGAATAAAACGAGCCACTTCATTACGCGGACTACGTTTAGAAGCCTCCGTCAATGCTTCCTGTTCATCCGGTAACACTGTTTTTACAATCGGAAAATCCCCCAATCGCTGTAAACGGAAGAAATACTCTAAAGCACGAAGGAAATAACCTTCGCCGACCAGATGTTTCAAATTGCTTTCAGTACCGGTCAATTCTCCATTCTCTAAACGAGGCACCACTGTCTGCAAATAATAGTTCAGAGCATTGATATTGGTAAAATTCCACTTGCCACCGCTCTGGGCAACAGTCCAGGTATCCTTAAGATATCGTCCATTGGTGCCTTGTTGATTGTCTGTAGCATTATCATCTTTATAAGTAGAACCATTTTCTGAACCCCAGAAGCTCGGGATCATCCCCCCTTTATCATCAGAATCACTTTTCCAGTTGTCATAGTCAGCATAATATTTATTCACATATGCCTCCAACTGAGACTCGTTCAACAAATATTTTTCGGGAGAAACCTCCGATTGCGGTTCTTCGTCCAAGAAATCGTCGCATGCCGGCAGAATTGCCAATGAACAACTCAGCAATAAAACTTTTGCTATATTGATATATTTCATTTTTTTCATTGTTCTAGTCTATTTAAAAGTTAACACTTAAACCAAACGAGTAAACGCGTGACAGTGGATAAACCGTACCACCCTGTTTACCAATACCTGCCGTTTCAGGGTCCATTGTATCACTAAGACCGGTAATAGTCAGCAGATTCTCTCCAGATACATAAACACGCACATTCTGCAATCCTATCTTATTAATCAAGCTCTTCGGAAGTGTATAACCCAATTGTAAGTTCTTCAAACGCATGTAAGCTGCATTCTGCAAATAAGCAGTCTGTGTCTTATGATTCTTATTGTTAAACAACGGACGAGGATAGTAAGCATTTACATTCGCACCCAGTGGAGAAGCAGTATCTTCGGCACGGAAATAATCCATATGATCCTTGAAAGAAGTAGACCACCACTGACCGCTTCCAGTAGTACCCCAGAATACCATGGAATTCTCACCCGGATCGAAATCACGCTTCAATACACCTTGCCAGAACATGGAGAAGTCGAAGCCTTTCCACTGTGCATCAAGCGTGATACCTGTACGGAAACGAGGCGTATTGTTACCAATCTTCTTTAAGTCACCCATATCATCCAGTGTATTGGAACCATTATCTATCTTGCCATCACCATTAATATCAGCATACATAATGTCACCGGCTTCCCACTTGGAACCAATTGCCGTTTGTCCACCCTTAGGTAAAGAAGCAATATGTGCATCCATTTCTTCCTGTGTCTTGGCAATGCCAATGGTAGTATAGCCGTAGATATCTCCTGTCAACTCACCAGCCATATACTTGGATAGAGAATTCGTCGGATTCGGATACTTGTCAATACGAGTCTGGTTGTCGGAGATGTTCAACTTCACGCCGTAGCCCAATTCACCCACTTTATCTCTCCATCCGATTGATAATTCCCAGCCGAAAGTAGTCAAGTCCGTATTATTAGTGGAGGGTACAGTAGCTCCTAAAATAGCGGGCAGTTCAACACCAGGACCTACCATATTCTTAGTTTTACGCCAGAAGTAATCGAATGAACCGGTCAGACGGTTGTTCAAAGCACCGAAGTCAAAACCGATATTTGTATTCTTAATCTTTTCCCAACTCAAGGAGGTAGAGATAAGGCCGGGTACAGATGCCACACTAGTCAACGCACCATTTTGTAACCACTTTCCACCATTTGTAGTGACACCCAATGTCTGATAAGTAGGATACCAACTTGTTGTGTTCTGATTAGCCAATTCACCGTAGGAAACACGAAGTTTGAATACTTCAACAACATCCGCTAATTTTTCCCAGAAATTCTCACGCGCCACATTCCAGCCCAAAGAGAAGGAAGGAGTCAGAATCCAACGGTTTCCACGACGAAAACGGGAAGAACCGTCATAACGAAGGTTACCTTCTACCAGATATTTACCATTATAATCATAGTTGATACGTCCGAAGAAACCGGCATTCTTCCAATTCTTATATAAGCCTTTCAGTGTGTAACTATCAGCATCTGTAGTCAGATTGAGCACCGGCAAATCAGTTGTAACCAAGCCCGTACGAGCACCTTCCATATCACGATATTTCATAATTTCTGCTTGGAAACCACCCAATACCGTGAAATTATGCTTCTCTTTCAAAGAGAAATTATAATTCGAATAAACCGTAGGGTTCAGATAAGTCGTCTTCAGTGAGTATTCAGATACTTGATCTTTATTGGCACTGGTCAAAGCAGTATAAGTATTCTCCGGATTATCCTTGTAGTGGGAATATACAACAAACTGTTCCCAATGGTTCCAGTTATTATCAGTCTTGATATTCATCTCACCAATGATATTCCAATTCTTCAAAGGAGTGACAGTAATCTTCAACTGTTGAGCCATTGCGTCTTTCTGCTCATTATGACGACCACCATCGCGCATTACACCGATATAGTTAATATCCGACATCAGATAACCATTCGGATCATAAACGGCACGCACCGGACGCGCACGACGCAGAATATGATTATAGAAATCATCATTCATATAAGTAGGACGCTCATAATCAGTACGAACCCAACGGTTAGAGTAATCTACCTTCAATGCCTTAGTCAGTTGGGCACTGATTTTAGCTGTAATAGTATAGCGGTCATAATCTTCTGTTCCATAACGCATGAAACCTTCTTGCGTCATATAGTTAGCAGAAAGATAATAAGTCATCTTATCACTACCACCACTCACGCTGACGTTATGTTCCTGTGAGGGAGCCGTATTACGATAATATTCTTTCAACCAGTTTACATTATTGGCGGAATAGTCGTAGTTCCACTTACCACCACTACCATTACCCCAAATATAGTCATCACTTTTTCCTGTCATGAAGTCATATACAAACTGACGATACTCATCAGTATAAAGATGCTTGCCACTACCATTGTACTCAGCGTCATCAAACAAGTTCACAAATTCATAGGAGTTAGCCATGTCGGGCATCTTTATCGGTGTACTGTAGCGCATATTCATATTATAGTTGATCTGCGCACGACCGGACTTACCACTTTTCGTAGTCACCAATACAACACCAAACGGGGCACGAGAACCATAAATAGAAGAAGCGGCAGCATCCTTCAATACAGAGATACTCTCAATGTCCTGTGGATTGATTGAATTAAGATCGCCTTCCATACCGTCAATAAGAATCAAGGGAGAACCACTGGAGAAAGCATTTCCACTTGCATCCTTACCCACTGTACCCGTACCACGCACATCGATAGATTTAGTTGCATTCAACTCACCACCGTTGCCACTATTGCTAATGTTAAGCCCCGGAATGACTCCCTGCAAAGCCTGAACAGCATTGGCTACCGGACGAGCTTCAATGTCTTTTGCCGTAGCCGTACCAACAGAACCCGTCAAATTGACCTTCTTCTGTGTGGCAAAACCTACAACCACCACTTCCTCAAGCATCTCGTTATCCTCTTTCAAGTCGATAGTGAAGAACGTTTTTCCCGCAACAGGGATTTCTTGAGCTTTATACCCCACAAAACTTACGATTAACGTACTATTAGAAGATACATTCAGAGAAAAATTACCATCTATATCAGTAATTGTTCCATTTCCGGTGTTACCTTTTTCCACAATACTGGCACCGATAACGGGTCCCATTGCATCATTCACCACACCTTTCACTTTAATTGTTGAATTCTGAGCGCCCAAGAAAGGGGCATTCAACAGAAGAGCCATACAAACCGCTAAAGTGACACACACTTTTAGCCTGAGTTCTTCAAAGAATCTCTGTTTTTTCATTGCATAAACTTTAAGATTAAACATTCAATAAACACTTTACACTTTTAGAGCGCCTGAAATCAAAGAATATATATCTTCTTTCAGTTCGCACCGCAAATGTAAGTGCTATTAAAATAACTGTCTGAGAGACAGGTTTCAAAGAAGTGTAATTATGGTGCATGAAACAATCTTATGTATAACTTGCACCATACTTAAACCAAAAGCGGACCAATCGTACTACATATCATCTTCCACAGTTCCCCCCGTAGTGAACTTTTCCATGTACTCGGAAGGCTGCATCCCGATTTCTTTCTTGAAACAGACACTAAAATAACGCGGATCATTGTATCCTACAGCATAAGCCAATTCGGAAACCCGCACCCGTTTCTTCTCTTCCATAATACGACAGGCAGCCTTCATACGGATATTACGAATAAAGGAAGAATAGTTCAGTCCCGTCAAAGATTTCAACTTACGGAAAAAGGTGGATTTAGTAGTGTGCATCTCTTCCAAAAATTGTGTCTGGTCAAATTCCGCGTCATCAAGATGACGATTCACACACTCGATAGCACGTTGCAGGAACTCCTCATCCAAGCTGGTAAAATCCAGTTCTTTCGCTTCAAAGACCAATTGTTTCTTGAAATCCTTCATCGCCCGCTGACGACTGCGAAGCAAGTTACTGATACGGGCATGAAGCACACTCAGATTGAAAGGCTTACTAATGAAACCATCAGCACCCGATTCATAAGCTTCTACACGATCTTCTTCCTTATTCTTGGCGGTCAATAATATAATAGGTATATGGCTGGTTTCAATATTTTCTTTGATGCGACGGCAAAGTTCAATACCATCCATTTCAGGCATCATCACATCAGAGACAATCAAATCGATGTCTTCTACCTCAACCACTTCAATAGCTTCTCTTCCGTTAGTTGCCGTATAGATGACGTAGTCCGTACCCAAAAGCTTCACCATCAGATTCAATAAATCTTCGCTATCTTCTACTATCAACAACGAACGGGAAGGAGTGGTATCGGCCCCCTCTTCTTCTTTTTCTACTGCATCAGCCTCTACAATTTCTTCCACATCCGGAATAACTCCCGACAGATTCGAATCAATCTCTTCTTCGGCATAAGCCGTACGCAAGACGGGGAACGTGACTGTAAATTCCGTACCTTGTCCTTCCTCGCTCTCTGCCGTAATTGTGCCATGATGCAATACGACCAAATCACGTACTAACGACAATCCGATACCAGTTCCAATTGTTTTAAACTTCCGATAATCTCCTTCGTAAAAACGTTTAAAAAGGTTTTTCTGAGCTTCCTTTGCAATACCGGGACCATTGTCTTTCACGACCAGACAGGCAAGGTTCTCCTCCATGCAGGTCAACCTGATGCTTATCATTCCTCCGTGACGGCTATATTTAGAAGCGTTGGACAGCAAGTTATACAGTATCTTATCCAGCTTATCCGGATCAAAATAAGCATTGAAAGGTTCCGGAGAACAAGAAATACTAAACTGCATATCTTGCTTTTTCATCAAAGGTCGGAAACTGTCGAAACTACGCCGTACGAACTGCGCCAGGTCTCCCTGCGACACTCGTAACTTCAGATTTCCAGTTTCCGCCTTACGAAATTCAAGAATCTGCTGTAATAAACGTATCAACCGATTGATATTGTTCGTCATAACCCGATACTGTTCCTTATAACCGGGAGCCGCCTGCATCAACTCATCCACTGAAGCGGAAATAATCGTCAACGGAGTTAATAACTCATGAGTAATATTTGTGAAGAACTGCAACTTGGCATGATTTATCTCTTCCGCTTTAGCCTGTTCCATCTCACGCATATGAAGCGCATTACGCAAACGGATACGGTTGCGAATCACCCGGTAAGCATACCAGGCAGAGCCAAGAATCAATAATATATATAAGGTATAAGCCCACCAGGTTTTCCAGGGCGGTGGTAGGATAATGACTTTTACAGTCTGTACATCCTGGTTCCAAATACCATTTGAATTGGAAGACTTCAGATAGAAAGTATACGTCCCAGCCTTTAAGTTATTATAATAAGCAAAACGTTTAGAAGCATCTGTATATTGCCATCCGGAATCAAATCCTTCCAATCGGTAGGCATATTGGTTTCTCTCGGGGTTGGCATATTCCAATGCAGAAAATTCAATGCTAAAGTTATTATGTTTATAATCCAACCTGATTTCATTCATAAAGCCCGGGGATAAATCGGACATTGCCGCCCGTTCCTTTTCAGTGAGCGATGCCCATGTCTGATTAAAGACTTTAATGTTGGTAATTATCACAGGAAAAGAGAATACTTGTTCTTCCTGTTGATCAGGATAAAAACTATTATACCCCCGGTGTCCACCAAAAAACATTTCGCCATCGGAGGCTACACATGACGCTCCCCGATTGAATATATTATCTTGTAAACCATCAGCAGTAGTATACAAACGATATGTCACATTCTGTAAATCATCCGGAACCGTAAGCCTCAGCAATCCAATATTAGTCCCTAACCAAAGCTCCCCTTGCTTATCACTCTGAATACTGGCTATCGCATCTCCGGGCAAATTCCACAATACATGTACCGGTAAGAAAGTATCATTCGCAGCATCATATAAATTCAATCCACTGCCACCGGTCCCTACCCAAATTCGTCCTTGGGCATCTTTATAGACGCAATCAGCGTAATTACTATTCAACTTATCATTCGCCAGTGAATAGCCGGAGACCGTATATTCTTTCAAAGAATTCCCACTTCCCTGAATACGGATTACACCATTTGTGCTGGATGTCACCCACATATCACCATTATTACCCTCTACTATTTGCATAGCTACCACATCATACATCATAGTATCGCCTACCTTCAAAGAATCAATCCGCACAGGAGTCCCATCGGCAGTACGCATAGACACCCCACCCCGAGTAGCGAACCACATATTCTGTTTAGAGTCTTCATAAATACTATAAATACAGGAATTGCACATCCAGGGCACATTCGAAGGCGAATAATATTTCACACGCTTCCCTACAGGAGCCGACTTGTCTATTTCAAACGCCCCACCATTATAGACTCCCACCCAAATATGTCCGGTAGAAGGAGACTGTATAATAGACATCACAGTGGACATTCTACTATAATTTTTAAAATCAAGCATTTGAGTATAATGAGTAAATTTCCCAGTCGCCCGGTCTTTCACTCCAAAGCCATAAGTACTCATACCCATCCAAAGTAGCCCTTCATCATCCAACAGAATACTACGAACAGAATTGCTCTTGAGCATCCGTTTTGCCTCGGACAGACGATCCATATTGAATTTAGCCTTACGGTTATTCACCATATTGATGCCGCCACCAATCATACCTACCCACATAATACCCTGCCGGTCACGCAATAAAGAAGCCACTTCGCTACTGGTAATAGAATTCTCCGATTCTCCCGAATAACAATTCTCAAATTCAAGGTGTCCTGTCTTTATATCCATCAATGAAAGTATACTTAGACCACTACGAGTCCCCACCCATAAAGAATTCGTATTGAGATCCTCGGAAATAGCATAAATCAGATTATCGGAAATTGTACCCGACCTATTTTCATCATGGGTGAATGTTGTCCAAGTGGTTTTCTCCGGATTATAAGCATCATGCAGCAAATGTAATCCTGCTCCCCAGGTTCCTACCCATATATTTTTATGGCTATCCTGAAAGACAACATGAGCTGAGTTACCGGAGTTCATTTGCGGGTACTTCCAGTATTTACCGGTTCTCTTTTCATAGCGGAACAATCCCTGACTCCATGTACCAATCCATATATCCCCCCGATCATCTTCAAACAAAGACTTTACAGTTGTTTTTGGGAAAACGCCATCGGTATTATCCTGATTAAAAGCTAAAAAACGATTGCTATCTTCCAGATATTCAAGCAATCCCCCTTCTGTAGCAAATAAAATACGATTGTCACTTGTCACCAATATTTGAGATATGCCAATACCATTTATTTCCGGGTCATCTATTTTCCGAATCTGTCCTGTTCGCTTATCCAGCACATTCAGTCCGCTGTAAGTACCAATCCATAGCCGATGTTGCGCATCCTCTGCCACACAATAAATATTGTTATTCGTTAATAAATCCGGGCAATACAGATTGGATTTATAAGTAGTAATGGAATAGCCATCATACTGAAAAAGTCCGTTGCGGGTAGATATCCAAATATAACCATCCCGGTCCTGATACACCGACTGCACGTCTTTACTTGGTAAGCTATTCAGAACAGATGAAGATTTGAATACCAAAGAATTAGGTCCGGGAGCTACCATAGCTTGACATACTATAGGAAACAATACCCCCAAGATAAAGAAGAAACTCCTGATCTTTTCTTTCATAGTTGTTAGTTAGCAAATATTATTAATCAACTCCGGCAAATATACATAAAAAGTTCTAAAACTATCTTATTTGTTCGATAGGATTATTTTCAGGAGTGCTACACTATCACACCAACCAATCACTGATTCAGACTGTGGCATGTATGTAAATGAATATAGATGAGGAATTAACAAAATGACAAATTGATAATCCTACCCTGTCACATTCTTTTCTTTCCGTACCGACCACGGCATCATACGGAAAAACGCAAGGATTCTTTATCAGGTAAATTCAAAAGAATACGGACAGAAAGAAATACCAGACAATTAGACAATGATAAGTTCGAAGTTAAAACACTATAGAAGACATTATTGACAATATCTAAAAAAATGCTTCTTTCAGTCCATTTCCTATTTCCACCGAAATAGAGAAAATATTGCCTGTAAAAAGCAAGGCTACACCCTTTATGCCGGATGGTATCGCCCTTCAGTCAACAAGGCTACACCCTTTTGGACCTATGGTGTAGCCCTTCGGAAAAAAGAATAAGTCTTTTGGGAAATTACATGGTATGTTTTAGAGTAAAAGACCGCTTGTTGGAAGGTAAAAGACCGTCTGTTTTTCCTAAACAGACGGTCTGAATTGAGGGAAAAGACAGGTAGAATCTTCCAGAAGGCTCTATTCCACGGAAAGACTCGTTGTTAATAACAGACAAAAACACACATTACGTCATTGAAATCAACTATTCAGCATCATAGTGACAATTCAATAAACTTAGATTCACCCGTCTTAAACTATTTCTGATATACCCGAACGTAATCTATTTCATAACGCATAGGAATACCTTTATCATCAATTTCGCCACCATTTATGCCACCAAGAGCCAAGTTCAGCAAAAGATATTGTGGCATGCGGAAGGGGTTCGTTCCTTTTCCGATGGTACCGTTAACAGTTTCGCTCAAAAGAATTTCATTCAATAATTCATCATCCAGATAGATTTTAATGGCCGTTTCATCCCAATCCATACGCCAGATGTGAAACTTATCCGCCCACGCCGGGTCTTTATCTGTAAAATGAGTAAAAGGAATCGCTTTACTATTCCATCTTGCATTCCACTGCCAGTCAGTTCCCCAGGCAGCATTTGCCAGAATATGCGGTTCACCTTTGATACGATAGTATTCCATTATGTCAATTTCACCACACGAAGGCCATTCCATACCACTGCCCAAAGCCCAAATAGCCGGCCATGCCCCTCCGCTCACGGGAATCTTGGCACGAACCTCGAATCTGCCATACAGGAACTCTTTCTTGCCGGCCGTAGTGAGGCATGAGGAAGTGTACTCAATAAACTCCCGCTTCTTCCTCCAGTCATTACTTCCGACCTCATACCAAGGATTTTTACGTCCTTTTTCTTTCCGTGCTTCAATAATCAGCTTTCCATCTTTGCAGTAAGCGTTGCCTTTCTGATACCACTGGGCTTCCTCATTGCGTGCAAAGCCATTATCATAACTCCAAACAGTCGTATCCGGAAGACCGTCTGTATTAAATTCATCACTCCATACCAATTTCCACTCCGATTGAGCGGACAGATTTACCTCGTCCGTCCACTCAATAAATGGACCCCCCTGTTCATCAAACTGTATAGGCAGCCAAATATGCCCGGAATACATCAGACTCTTCGGTTTCCATACATCAGCCATAAATATAAAGCGGTTCTCCGGCAACTCCAATACGAACGTACTTTGTCCACCAAAGGTTTTCTCACTGTTCTGTCCGCGGCATGGATTAGGATGTTGCTTCCACGGTCCCCAAATGGAAGACGCTGAAAACATACGGGCTTCATTAGGATCCCAACCGGTACATCCGGAAGTAATCATCCAATACATATTATCTTTCTTGAATAGGGCCGGTGCTTCGTTATGTCCACCGGGAAAGATACGGATATAGCGCCCTGAATGCTGCAAATAATCATCTGTCAGTTCTGCAATATGCAGAGTCAGGTTCTCTTCTGAAGAATAAATGTGATAAGCTTTACCATCGTCATCCACAAATAAAGTCATATCACGAGACATTTGTCCGCCTTCTATATCACGTTTCACAAACAGTCCCTGGTTAACAGCCTTGTACCACTCCGGAGTCCACCACTTTTTATATTTCTTCATGTTCCATGTCAGCTTCCGATCTGCCTCAGACATATTCTCCGGATAGATTCCGGGGTTCACCCGTCCGGAACGAACAAAGCGATAAGGTCCCTCCGGTTTGTCACTGACGGCCACAGCCGCGCGGGCGGGTCCATAACCTTGACCTTTCAGTTCCAGATGGAACCACATTACAAACTTCCCGGTCTTCTTATTGTATATCACTTTGGGGCGCTCCATGATGCAACCACGTTCAATATCGCTACCGGGTTCTTCGGAAACGGCAAGTGCTACACCCTTATGAGTCCAGTTCTGTAAATCGGAAGATGCGTAACAGTTCACTCCCACTTCGGTAGTGAAACCTTTTTCGGGACGATGTTCGCCAAACCAGTAATATAATCCGTTATGAAATAAAACACCGCCGCCATGGGCGTTGATATATTCATTATTAACATCTTTCCACCGTTCTTTAGTCTGCGATAATAGAGGAAGACAAATAATTGTCAATAATAAGAATCCTCCCAAATACTTTATATATTTCATATACTATTACCTATTTTACAAATATTCCGTACTGCCCCAATGTTCTGTTAGGCTCATAGGGACAATACGGAATACAAAATTAAAGATTTTATTTATTTTTTTTGATACACCCGCACATAATCTACGCAGTATTCAAGCGGGAAAGTTGCTTCTATAGGTCTTCCATTGCTACCACCGATAGCCAAGTTCAGCATCATAAGCTGACCAAATCCTTCCAGATCATTGGAATAGGGATTAATATAACCACCCTCTCCGGCACCATGGTCACCTTTATTATAGGTTGTACTCAGGTCGGTTTCATTCAGAAGCACATCATCCAGATAGATGCGAATGTATTTTTCATCCCAATCCATCATCCAAACATGATATTTTTCCGCCCACTTCGCATCTTTGGACGTGAAATCAGTAATAGGATAATTTGCAGAATTCCATGAACCATCCCAACGTTTATTTCCACCCCAGCAAAGGTTAGCATGAATCTTGTTCTTATAGAATTCCAGAAAATCGATCTCACCACCCAGCGGCCACTCATACCAGTTACCGGTAGACCATATCGCAGGCCATCCACCTTGCTCAATAGGTATCTTAGCGCGTACAACCAGTTTCCCATATTTGAAAGCATACTTATTTTGGGCTACCACGCAAGCGGAAGTATATTCCGCATATTCACGAGTCTGTTTCCAAGAGTTCCCCCCCGTTGCATTCGGATTGTAGTTCGGGTTCTTCACGCGTTCCTGCTTGGCTGTAAAAACCAATGCATTCTTTTTCATTTCAACATTCTCCTTTTTATACCACTGATCCTCTTCATTGCGCTGAAACCCTTCTTCATATCGCCACATTTCAGCATTCGGTGCGCCGGTTCCATTAAATTCATCATGCCAAACCAGTTTATATCCGCCTTCCAATTCATGGTCATCAGGTACACCTTCTCCGTCAGCGAAATACTCTTCACCAGGATCTACATAAGTCACATTAAAGAAAAACATCATCGTATTTGTCTTATCATTAATGCTATAAGAAGTAGAATTTTGAATTTGTACAGGCAACACAAAAGTCACATCTTTTTTCCATTCGTCCTGTACTAACGCAATCAGTTTACTGGAGTAAACATTCAGTTCTACTTCTTCCGACTTTTTACTGCCGGCACTCAGTTCCATTTTACTAGCAGAGAGATTATAGTATTCTTCCGGCAACAGTTCTGCATCGGCATAAACAGTATAAACAGAAGATGTTCCAACCAAAGCAATGGCCTTCTTCAAAGAATCTGAAGCTATAACCAAGTCTACCGTAGCATCTTTCTCCGCTTTCCGATTCTGGTAAAGCGCCAGATTCAGGCGATAATTAAAATTCTTAACTTTCTGCACTTCACCTTCTTGCGGTTCTTTCAAAGCCGTAACTATATTACATTGAGCTCCATCCCATATTTCACTGGCTTGCTTGATGCCCAAATAGTTTAAGTTCAATTTTCCATTGTACCCAAAGTCATTATCTTCATCGCAAGCGGAGAAAGTGATTGAACAGGCAGCTACACAAAGAGCTACCCAGATTTTTATCTTATTTTTCATATTCTTATCCCAATTAAAATTAATCTAAAGGTACAGTTTCAGGATCATAGATTTCTACTTCCACATCATAAAATTTAAATTGAGCCAAATTGAAATACTTCGTATTACCCGAAGTAGCAATTACATTAAAACGGAAAGAAGTAAATGTCTTCCCTGGTACAACGAATTCTGAGGTATACTCAGTACTGTGTGCCGAAGGTAAACCTGACAGTGTCGCCACTGTTTCAAAAGTTTTTCCATCACTGCTTATTTGTAATTCCACCACAGAAGGACGCCCTTCAGAAGTCCATGTATTATCCGTACGATTCTGGTAATAAATAGCGAAATCCTCATGCGCTTCCTTAAAATCAATCTGAATATAATGAGGCAATTCTATCTGAGGACTACTCCATCTCGTATGAAAGAAAGTATTGCCTTTACCGTCTATCAAATTCTTAATCGGCCCTTCAGAAGGTTCCTGTGCATTCGTGCTAAGCTGATCCGCCTCTATTTTCATTTCTGTACGCGACTTTTCTGTCGTAGTAGATGGTGCTGCTCCTGATTTTGCTTTTATTTCCGTAACCTCACTACCTTGATGGGCAGCATTGAAAGTCTGGAAAAAGAAAGAATAATCGCCAAAACGGGCACGCGTATCTTCTATCAACATTTCAGTCGTACCAATAGAAGCTATCTTACAAACATCTTGTTCTGTCAACGGATCATGATATTTAATCTGAAGATATTCAAATGCACCTTCAGACGGAGTATTCCAGGTCAATTTAATTTGTCCGGGTAAGGGATCTGAGTTTACAGCCGATGTTGCGATAGCAGTGGGAGCCGCTGTGCTCCCCCCTATCTCAAAAGTTTCTAAGTTATCATCGCAACCTGTCATGCCAATCAATAACCCGACAACAATCATATATTTAAAGTTCAATTTCATAATATCTCATTTTTATAGTTAAACACGTATGTTTTACCAATCTGTATTTTGAGTCAAATTCGGATTTTTACGAAGTTCAGAGTCCGGTATTGGATAGAAATACATCTTATCATCCCAAACCAAAGATTTAGTATTGCGCGTATAAGTGAACGAGTCATCACTATTTTTCGTGATCACTACCCGATCAAGACTCTTAAAACCGCCTTCTTTCCACCTACGTACATCCCAAAAGCGATGTCCTTCAAATGCAAGTTCCACCATACGTTCATTCTTATAACGCTTCCAGAAATTATCACTACTCATACCTTCTGGAAATTCCGGCATATCCACACCAGTACGCTTACGTATCTTATTTACTGCTTCACGAGCTGACATAGTAAGTTCACCATCTTTATTATCAGCCTCTCCAAAATATTTGAATGTGGCTTCCGCATAATTCAGTAGAAACTCTCCTAAACGGAATGTCACCCAACTATGCACTTTACCTCCACTACCTGTGCTGGCACTGATATCCGTAGAACCATCTACATATTTCTTTAGATAGTAGCCTGTTGGGGTTGCATAAGGAATAGGCGAAGCATTTCTACCTCCCACATAAATTTCCAGCGGATTAGGATTTGTATTCGGCCATTTGTCCCCATTCACAGCAATCGTCATGGCAAAACGCGGATCTCTACCTGTATACGGATCCTTTGAATTTGGTTCACTGCCATTCTTCATTTCATAAGCATCGACCAAAGTCTGTGTTGGGCAATTTCCTGATCTCGCATTTTCCAAACCTATCGGAAAATTAGTAACTTCAGGATCAGTAGTTGCACCTACACGACGCACAAAAATCATCTCAGATGCTTTCCAGTTATTTTCACCCCACAAGTCAGTATACTTACCTAAAGTAATGCCATTCTTGCTACAGTAGTTTATTACATCTAAATTAGCCTTTGCAGCTTCTTTGTAGAACTCTTTGTTTTCACTTTCATTGAAAAGCTTGCTGGCGCGGTAAAGCAAAGCGCGTGCTTTCAGCGCCAATGCCGTACCTTGAGTCACGCGACCGGTTTCCGGTTTCTCCGAATTACCGGCAGCATCATTTTCAAGTTTACTGTAATCTATTGGAAGTTCCGGAGCCACTGCATCACATTCACTCACAATAAAATCAAAAATCTCCGAAGCAGGTGTACGTTTCAGACTATTGGCTTCTGCCTCTGTCAACACGGATGTTGTGAAAGGAACATCACCATACGCACGTACCAGCTGGAAATAATAATAGGCGCGTAACAAGCGCACTTCATACTGGTAACGCTTAAAACGATTCATCTGAGCTTCATAATCTTCTGTAAAACGCAAGTCATAGAAATCCAGATCTTTTGCATTTTTCAGATAATAATTGACCGCACGAATAGGTGTATAATAATTCCACAGCGACTTTGGATTCAGCGCATTCCAGTTTCCATTCGTATAGTCAAGTACACTTGAATAAGTCAATGCCATTTCTGCCTCATCACAGGCGGATGCCAATGCTCCTGAACCGGGCAAATCAGAGTCCAAATAGGAATAGATGTTATTCACAAATCCGGATGTACGGCCGAAGTCAGAAAATACATACTCCTTATCGTAGCTGGTATATTCATGATAGTCCATCTTGTCTGTACATCCGACTAATACTGCCGTACAAACAATACCGAAACATATATTCTTTAATTTCATATCTTAGTTTTTTTTATTAACTTATTTCATTTAGAGTCCCAGTGACAAACCGATATGTATGGAACGGGTAGCCGGATAAACATCTCCTATAGCTTCCGGATCAGTTAAATCGATTTTGTCAATACTGAACAAGTCTGTACCTCTTACATAAACCTTCGCTGTTTTCATTTTGATCTTATTCAGCCAAGCAGAAGGTATCTTATAGTATACTTCACAGTTACGCAACTTCAGGAAAGAACGGTCTTGTAACCATACAGAACTACTTTGCGTATTGTTTTCCACATTTTCCGTAGTCAAACGCGGGAAGCGGGCATTCGGATTTTCAGGTGTCCAACGGTTCTCATAAGCATACTGTGAAATAGAAGTATTATTGATCAATGGACGATATACGCTGGATGTAAGCCAAGCTGTATAATTACCTACACCTTGAAAATAAGCGTTAAAGCCTAAACCTTTCCATTCTAATCCTACATTGAAACCATAATAAATTTCCGGCCAAACAGAATTATAGCCCATGGGAATCATATCATTGGAGTTAATGACGCCATCATTATTCACATCCTTGTACTTAATATCACCCGGCTTTACCGGACCAAATTGTTGAGGTGTACTATTATCAATATCTGCCTGATCTACAAAATGGCCGATAGCTTGTAAGCCCCAAATCTGTCCAACCGATTTCCCTTTCGCACTCAAATACTCATAGGCTTTGGGTTCTTCCAAGTTTTCGATAATCTCACTACGGTTAAATGAGAAGGTTCCACCCAAACGTAACTGGAAATCTCCAATACGTTTATTATAATCCAACCCCATTTCGGTACCCCAGCTATCTACTATACCTGCATTCTTATAGGCTCCATCAACGCCCAATACAGCCGAATTTTGTCCTGATGCACTTACCCAGATATCTGAACGCCTCTCATAAAACCCATCAATTGTAAAAGTCAAGCCTTTCAACAGAGACATATCCAAACCCACATTATACTTATAAGCTTTCTCCAACACTCCGTTCAATGAAGGTAACCGACCTTCAGACCATCCACCGTCTCCATCTCCAAAATTGCTACCACCTATTACAGGATAAGATCCTCCGCCTCCCATTTTATTAAGCCAATAGCCGTCAGCCGGAGTGTTATCCGTATTGATAATACCAAATGAAGCACGCAATTTCATGAAATCTATCACATTTTGGTTCTTCATGAAAGCTTCGTTAGAGATAACCCATGACAACCCTACAGTGGGAGCCGGTAACCAACGGCTATTAGGATCCAACTTATTGGAAGCAGAGAACATTAAAGTAAAATCTGCAAAATAGCGATTATCATAGCCATAATGAGTATACCAACCTGCATTTTGAGTAAACAAAGTTACATTTACGCCATTTCTATCGTCATACTTATACGTATACAGCAGCATGGAGTAAAGGTCATGTTTGCCAAAGTTACGGTTCCAATCTACATTTGCCTGAAAGTTTAAAGAGCGATACTGCCAATCCAACTTTGAACTTTCGCTAGTACCTACCGAACCTCCCTCAAAATCAGTGAAAGCTGATGGTTCGCCATTAGTCCATTGAGTAACAGACTGCATACCATATTTTTCACTTCTACGGTGATCTTCCCAATAAGAAGCCAGGTTATCATATCCAATACGTACAGATCCACCTAATCCTTTAGTAATGGATGATAAATCCTGACGTAATAACATATCAGCATACAGAGCACGAGTGTGGCCTTTCGTATAACCATGACCTTGTGCAAGATATACAGGATTATAATCACCATTCCAGGTACTATTACCACCCCACAAACCCTTTTCCGTCTTAATAGGGAATGCTGCCGACGGCACTGTATACAACTTACCGATCAGATTATCGCCACTTGAGCTTGGGCGGCTGAATTCATTCAGTACACCAGATATATTAGCCTGTAATCTTGTTTTGGTTGTCAGGTCAATATCCAAATTTGAACGGAAATTGGCTCTTGAATACTTGTCTTGCGTAGAATAACCATCATTGGAATTAGCATTCTTGATGAAACCACGATTATTCTGCAAATTCAACATCGTGAAGTAGCGCATCTTAGTAGAACCTCCACGGAATGTTAAGGTTGCTATATCCGTAGTTCCCTGATCACGAAAGACCTCGTCCATCCAATTCACATTAGGATAAAGATAAGGATACTTTCCACTCTTGAAAGCATTCAACTCATTCTGAGAATAACGTGCAGATTTTCCATCATTAGCCAAGGCTTCATTGATAGCATTAGCATAGGTAGAAGCATCTGCCATTTTCGGAATTCGAGTTTGAGAATTAAAACCATGATCATAAGAGAAGTTTATCTCACGACTTTTGTATTTACCACGTTTAGTTACGATATTCACTACACCGTTTACACCACGGAAACCATAAAGGGCTACTGCTGCTGCATCTCGCAAGATACTAACAGACTCTACTTCTTCAGGAGAGATATAATTCAATGCTTGATAGCCATTATCTCGTTCCAGACCATCCACCAACAACAATATACCATTTTTATCATTTAATGTCTTTTGCCCACGGATAGCCATAGAAGAAATCTGGTCCCAAACATTACCCGTCTTCTGCATAGTATAAAGTCCCGTTACATTACCATACAATGCATTACCTACATTAAACGTAGAACGATTATCAATTTGATCGGCATAAACTGTAGAGACCGCACCTGTAGATTCTGCATTGGTCTGATTCAGACCAAAACCGTAGTTAACTTTCTCACTTGAGAAATCCATAACAATCGTCAGGTCTTTCCCATCAGCTACAGGCACAATTTTAGTATCATCCCTACCAGTACGTACCTGCAAGCGTTTAGTATGATCGGCTATAATTTCAAATTTACCATTACGGTCAGTCGTCGCCTGTACCAACGGATTGTTTTCAACGGAAATCAATACACCTTCTATCGGATTGCCTAGTTTATCAACCACTTTGCCGGCTATATTGCCTTCCTCTTGCGCCCAGCTTTTCAGAGAGACACAAGCCAACATTGCTAAAACTATTATTTTATATTTTTTCATGTTGTTCTTTCTTTATTATATGGTTATTTTTACCTTTATTTCCAACCCGGGTTTTGTGTCAGTCCATATCCTTTGTTTACTTCCGAAGGCGGGAAAGCAGCTAAATACCATTTAGGATTAAAATTGCTCCACCACGTGCGAGCTATATTTTTAAGTTCGAACACTTCGTATTTGAAATTAGAAGGTTTATTAGGATATTCAGAAGCATTGCCACTAGTACCTGACCATGGTTTGTTTCCTCCACCATCATTACGATAAACTTTCAGTCCATGAAGTTTTTTCTGGAAAAGATCTGCACGTTTGTAACGAATCATATCAAAGAAACGTACATCTTCCAAACCAAGCTCACAAGCACGTTCACGGAGTATTTCTTCCAATAAAGCATTTTTATCAGTCGTTAGATTCTTAGTAGGATTACATTTTGCCAAACCACCTAAACCAACACGAGCACGTACGATATCTACCTGATCAATAGCTTTTTGCAAATCCCCCTTAGCGTGCAGGATGGCTTCTGCATAAATCAAGTAAACTTCTGCTAAACGTAAATAAGGCCATTGAGGATAGGTTCCGCTTAAGTTACCTGTCTTATAGAATTTATAAAGGCTGAAACCAGTAGCGACCTTTCCTGTTTCCTTTTCCGTATTGTCAATGTTATCACGACCTCCCAACCACAATTCAGCTGCATGGTCACCAAAATTAGCACCATTCACCAACATCGTCTCATACAAACGTGGATCACGTACCGGCTTGTTATAGTCATTATCAGTAAAGAACGGGAAAGCACCATCAGCCAACAGTGTATTGGAGTCAAAAGGTGTGCCGTCACTCATTGGGAACATCTGCATATATTCCAAGGTTGGAGTATAGTTACCATAGCCTACAAATTCAGTTTGAAATTTGTACCACCAGTCGTTATTGAACTTACCTATTACACGAGTAGAAATAAGTAATTCCGTATTATTCTGACGTTCGAAATAAGCTTTAAAGAAGGCATCACGATAATTTTGTGAACTTGTTCCATCTGCCTCCATCAATGCATAAAAGCCATTAGCTTCTAGCTGTTCAAAAAACTCATAACATGCCTGATAGCATTGTTCCCACCAATCAGCATTATAACCTCCGTACCATACTTGCAGATTACTTACAGCATCTTGTGGAGATTCTGTAGAATAAGGTTCACTATCATTAAACAAAGGACTGGCCGCAAACAACAGTATCTTACATTTTAATGCCATTGCTGCCGCTTTTGTAAAACGTCCTTGCCAATTAGAATCATCTGTTCCCAGAGACCAGGGTAATTCCGATTCATTGATAGCAGCATCCAATAAACCAATCATAAATTCAACTGTCGCCGCAGCTGTTGCACGGGGTACTTCGTATACAGCTTGTACACCGTACGTTTTGTCTACCAGCGGCAAACCACCAAAATGACGGAACATATCGAAATAACGAGAAGCTATTAATACTTTTGCTTCTGCAGTCAGACGCGCTTTCTCTGCATTGTCCATATCCGGTACACGCTCAACATTTTCAATAAACATCCATCCAGCGCGAATACCACTCCAGGCTTTATCATCTATATAATTGTAACGAACATCACCTCGGGAACCATCTTCATCTGCTGCCGTATACGCACCACTATAATAGAGACGATTCACTCCATCCCAACTGTTATGACTATGCCAGCAATCAGAAAGAATTTCAAACATACCGGTGTTCATTTTCTTTTCATCATAACCACCCCAGTAATAAGGCAAGCCATAATAAAGTTTTGTATAAGCATTCCATAAAAATGCACGGGCATAATCAGCTTTTCCAAAAATAGAATCCTGATTCAAGTCGTTCGTCGTAGGCGGTTTTTCAAGAAAACTATCACCGAACTTTATTTGATCGACGCAAGAAGCAAAGAGTATGGTAACTCCTGCAAACGCTATTATAAACCATTTAGTTAAATGTCTCATATCTTAAGTATTTAATTCTTAAGTTTCTTATTTTCAATATCAATAAACATTAAAAGCCTAATTTCAGACCAATATTAAATACTCTGGTCAGCGGATAGTTAGGACGATCGCTCTGACGAGACTCCGGATCTCCCCAATCAAAAGCGGTAAATGTCAATAAATTATAGCCATTTACATACATGCGGCAGCTATTCAGCTTCAACTTTCTCATGAAGGGGAAATCAAAATTATAGCCGATCTCGATATTCTTCAAACGGAGGTAGCTTGCATTAATCAAGTACAAATCACTTCCTTTTTCAAAATTGTTTTTACGATTCGTTGCCGTAATACGAGGAAATTTAGCAGTATATGAATCTTCTGAAGACCGCCAGGTATTTTCATATTGGTACAACAACAAGCCTTTGTTTTGAGTATCACCAAGCGGCTGTCTGAATTCAGAGAGCATACGGTCTACATTCCAGGCACCCGTCCACTGCATGGAGAAATCAAAATTCTTCCAAGAAAAGCCTAAATTCAAACCTGCCGTATATTCCGGAAGGTCAGTAAAACCTATATCTCGTGTCGCATCATTGCCGTCCAGTTTTCCATCCTTATTCAAGTCTACATAAACTGCATCACCGGGCTGCAATGTAATTCCATGATCACTAATAGGAATTCCAAATTCTTCCTGATAACGCAAATCGGCTGTCTCATCATAGAATCCCCAGAACTTATACATAGAGCGTGAATTTATACGACGTCCTGTTTGATACATCCAAGGTTCATTTTGCTCAACTTCATTCATGAATACAATCTTGTTACGTGCAAATGATATATTGAAATTAGCCCAATAACGAAAATCAGTTCCTATTCTATCATTCCACTTCGCCTGTATTTCAAAACCCTTATTCTCTACCTTATTCACATTGATTGCCGGAAGAGTCATACCCAAAATACCCGGCAAATAGTCCGGAGTTCTAAGAATATCACGGCGTTTTTCTATAAAATAGTCGGCAGATACGCTCAAATGGTCATTGAGAATGTTAAAGTCAAGACCATAATTCTGCTTGACAGCTGTTTCCCACTTAGCATACGGATTACTCTGAGTAGCCTCCCATGCACCAGGCTTGGCATTTCCAATGTTCTGTCCAAAGAAACCACCCGGGCCATTATGATCATTATTTTGTCCATAACCATAAGAACCAGGTAAATAGAGGAAACGCTGACCTGCATAGTTGTCATTACCTACCATACCCAAAGTTGCACGGACTTTAAAGTAATTCACCACCTTCTTTATAGGAGCGAAGAAAGGTTCCTCACTAACAATCCAACCAATAGAACCGGCAGGAAAAAAGCCGTAACGATTTTCGGGGTTAAAATTCTCAGAGCCATTGTAACCAACATTAAATTCGGCCAAATAACGAGTCTTCCAGTCATACGTCACGCGTCCTACCAATCCTACATAACCTGTAGGAATATAGTCGTAAGTTCCTCCTGGATAATATCTTTTTGACTGATTGTAAAGAAACAATCCAGTAACACTGTGGTTGCCAAACTTACGATTATAGTTTAAGGCTAATTCCATATACCAGTCGCGTCCCTTACCATAATCTCCTTCACGATAGCTCGTCTGGCTATCAGAACCTGATTTTTTGTAAGTAATAGCACCCTTGTCATCTACAACCGGTGTATAGGTAGCTACGGAAGAACTGGCTATTTTAGTGGTTGAGTAAGAAGAGTTATATGACCCTTTCAATTTTATAGAAAGTCCCTTTGTTATGAAATCAAGTTTCTGGTCGAGCACCAAGTCCAGATTCAATACATTCGTTGTCTGATTACGGAAACCTTTACCATAATAAGATTCCAAACCATCTGCTCCAGGTTTAGTAACATAATCCGCATTCGTTTTGATATATTTACCATCTACTATACCCGCACTGGCAAAAGGTACAGCCCAATAAAGTTTACGGAACAATTGATTCTGATCTTCACCAGACTCAGGAGTACGCTTACTCTCCACGCGTCCGCCAATATTGACTGATAATAATGTTGTTTTGCTGATATCAAAATCCAGATTTGCCCGATAATTATATCGCTTATAGTCAAAGTTAAAATCATCTGTCAGATTGAATTGCTTAAACATACCATCTTGGGTGAACAAGCCCGCAGACACAAAGTAACGCATATTATTTGTTCCACCAGAGATACTAACATTGTGCTGTGACTGGAAAGCAGCTTTGTTCATACAGTAATCAATCCAATTAATATCCGGATAAAGTAACGGATTAGTATGATCCCGAAAAGCAGCCAACTGCTCATCCGAATAAAGAGGCTCATTACCGTCATTAGTCCTCATCATATTAACATAAGAAGCATACTGATAAGAATTTGCAAACTCTAATTCTTTAGTACGCACATTAACACCGGCAGAAGTAGTAAATGAAATCTTCGCTTTTCCTTCAGCACCACGTTTAGTTGTAATCAAGATAACACCATTCGCACCTCGTACACCGAATACAGCAGTTGCAGAAGCATCTTTCAATATAGTTACACTCTCTATCTCATTCGGGTCAATCTGAGAGAAATCACGTTCCACACCATCCACCTGAATCAATGGAGTGGCATTATTAGTGGTAGCTATACCACGTACGTAGATATCAGCAGCATCAGCACCCGGTTCACCAGAATATTGCACAGAAGAAATACCGGTTACCTGCCCAGAAAGGATGTTAGAAATAGATCCTGCGGGAGTCTTTAACAAGTCATCTCCTCTCATTGAAGAAATGGCGCCTGTAACTGATACTTTTTTCTGTACACCGTAAGCTACCACCTCTACTTCACCCAACATCTGGGCATCTTCTTCTAATACTATATTAAGACTAATACCTTTTTTAACAGGAACTACCTGTTCCTTATAACCAATAAAACTAAACTGTAACTTACTCCCTACAGGAACATTAAGTGTGAAATTACCATCGATATCAGTAATAACACCAGTAGCCGACCCCACTACCATTACATTGGCACCAATTATCGGCTCCCCATTTGTATCCTTGACTGTACCAGTCACTTTTACTGTATTTTGTTGCATGCCTTCTGAAGAGAAAGCTTCATTACTATATCCCTTAAGAGGAACAGATAAAAACAAAAACAATAAAATTGCAACTGGAAATAATCGACATAATTTTTGAGCCTGTCGTTTACAGAAATTTTCTTGCTTTTCCATTAGCAATAATTTTAAGATTAAACATATATTTAATTATTAAGTCTCATTATATAGCCCTTACTGGACAGAACGGCTAGGAAAAAAGATAATAGTATCAACTAGCTCTCCTGTTTTTTTACTTACGAATTCAAAAAAGACAGGAACAGGATAAGCAACCTTAAATTCATAAAATCCAGTACTAATTTCTTCATAATAATATGGAGTTGTACCTATTTGAGAGAATTGTACATTAACATTTTTCAACACCTCACTTCCAACAAAGAATAATGTAGTAGCATCCGGATATATATTCTGCGTATAATCAGTATATCCTGATATTTCCGGAGTTACTTTACCATTCGGCAAAGTATAAGCATACTGTTTCCACCACCCATTCCTTATGCGCTCTTTTAACTCTGCATCACTATATTCAGTTGCAGCTAATAAACTAAAGTTACTGATTGAATCTGATTCGATCAACTCATCTGTAACAGCCCTTGTGTCGGATGCCAATTCAGGCAATGCACCTTCATCCAATCCAGTAATTGTAGCATCGTCACTACACCCTGTAAAAAGACTAACAGACATTGCAGCAACAAAAAGTACTGTAATCAATTTGCCTCTTTTGTTTTTCATGTTTCTCATTAATTTTAAGATTAAACATTGGTTTGTTATTTACAACAAGAACTAAAAAAAACTCTATCATTTTCATTCTTGATTGCGACACAAAAGTATGGGGGCAAAAAGCAATATGCCTTCTACAACAGCCCAAACAGATGCTAATTTGTCTCATGACACAATTTTCTACATGAAATGAAACATTATTCTACATAAGTTTTCAAATGTGAGAGAGTTTTAAAAGAAATGTATAAAACGAATAAATGGATAAGTAACACAATAAGACTGCAAGAACAACATTCCATTTTCCGGAAGTTGTTCTTGCAGTATAAAAGACAAGATGGTTAATAAATATATGCTCTATGTTTCCGGAACATCATCTTCCACTGTGCCATTCGAAGTAAAGCGCTCCATATATTCGGAAGGTTGCATACCAAACTCTTTCTTAAAACTATTACTGAAATAACGCGGATCATTATAACCCACAGCATACGCCAATTCTGAAATACGAATATTCTTCTTCTCTTCCATTATACGACAGGCTGCTTTCATACGAATATTCCGGATAAAGGAAACATAAGTAAGACCGGTCAATGACTTCAACTTCCTGAAGAAAGTCGATTTAGCCATATACATCTCCTCCAACAGCTTCGCCTGATCAAAATCCGGATCATCCAAATGACGATGCACACAATCAATAGCCCGTTGCAGGAAATCCTCATCAACACTGGTGTAATTCAATTCTTTAGCTTCAAATACCAACTGTTTCTTGAAGTCCTTTCCCATACGTTCACGGCTCCGAAGCAAGTTGGAGATACGTGCATGGAGAACACTCAGATTGAAAGGTTTACTGATAAAGCCATCAGCACCGGACTCATAAGCTTCAACTCGGTCTTCCTCCTTATTCTTAGCCGTCAGCAAAACTACAGGAATATGGGATGTTTCAAACTTATTTTTAATATACTGGCAGAATTCAATGCCATCCATCTCAGGCATCATTACGTCAGAAACAATCAGATCGATCTCTTCCTGCTCTACCACATCTATAGCTTCCTTACCATTATTAGCTGTGTAAACCATATAATCCGCACCCAACAATTTCGTCATTAGCTGCAATAACTCTTCATTGTCCTCAACAATCAGTAAAGAGTACGAAGACCGGATAGCAGTCGGCTCGGCTTGTTCCTCACTATCATCATCAGAGACATTTTCGCCAAACTCATCTGATAAGAGTTCTTGCTTTGCTTCTTCCGCATCTGTCGGCAGACTTTCTTCTATTTCTTCCTCTGCATACGAATTACGAAGAACCGGAAAGTTTACAATAAACAATGTACCTTTCCCTTCTTCACTTTCTACCGTAATAGTGCCATGATGCAGCACTACCAAATCGCGAACCAATGACAAACCGATGCCGGTTCCAATAGTCTTGAACTTCCGGTAATCTCCTTCATAAAAGCGTTTGAAAAGGTTCTTCTGGGCTTCTACTGATATACCGGGGCCATTGTCTTTCACCACTAATCGTGCTGTTCGGTCTTCATTTTCAAGCAGTTCCACACTGACCAGACCACCGGCACGATTATATTTAGAAGCATTAGACAGTAAATTATAGAGTATCTTATCAAGTTTGTCCGGATCAAAATAAGCGTTGAAAGGATCGGGTGAACATGAAATCTGAAACTGAATATCTTTCTTCTTCATCAACGGGCGGAAGCTATCCAGACTGCGATGTACAAATTGCGTAAGGTCACCTTCGGAAACCCGCAGCTTAAGATTTCCTGTCTCCGACTTACGAAATTCAAGGATTTGTTGCAGCAAACGTATCAGGCGATTGATATTGTTATTCATCACTCTATATTGCTCCTTATACGTGGGTGCGGTCCGTCTCAGCTCATCCACCGAAGCAGAAAGAATGGTTAACGGAGTCAGTAGCTCGTGAGTAATATTAGTAAAGAATTGTAATTTAGCATGATTAACCTCTTCTGCCTTAGCTTGTTCCATCTCACGCAAATGCAGAGCATTTCGCAAACGGATTCGATTACGTATCACCCGGAAAGTATAATAGATAATAACACAAACACATATAATATATAAGGTGTAAGCCCACCATGTTTTCCAGGGAGGCGGTAAAATAACGACTTCCATCCGGAGCATCTCATCATCCCAAATGCCATTGGCATTAGAAGCTTTCAATTGGAAAGTATAAGTTCCGGGCTTCAGGTTATTATAATAAGCAAAACGCTTGGCCCCACCCGTATATTGCCAGTCAGAATCGAAACCTGCCAACTGATAAGCATACTGGTTTCTCTCCGGATTAGCATACTCCAATGCCGAAAATTCGATGCTGAAATTATTATGCCAATGGTCCAGCTGTATCTCATCTGCAAAAGCAGGTGAAAGTTCTGAAATCTCCATTCGCTCTTTAGCTGGCAGATTTCCCCATGACTGATTGAAAATCTTAATGTCAGTCACTATCACAGAAGAAGAAAAAGGCTGTTCCTGCTGATTCTCAGGATAAAAACTATTATATCCCCGGTGTCCGCCGAAGAACATTTCACCGTCAGCTGCAACCGCCTGGGCACTACGAATAAATATATTGTCCTGCAAACCATCTACTGTGGTGTACAAACGGAATGTCGCACTTTCCAAGTTATCCGATAGGGCAAGTTTTATCAATCCGGCATTCGTACCCAACCATAAATCACCCTCTTTATCACTCCTGATACTGACAACCGCATCTCCCGGAAGATTCCATTTCGCATGTACCGGAAGAAAAGTGTCGGTTGCTTCATCATACAGATTCAGTCCACTGCCTCCTGTTCCTACCCAAATGCGTCCTTTGGCATCTGTGTAAAGACAATCGGCATACACACTGTTGAGCTTTCCATTCGTAGCAGAATAACATGAAACGGTATAGCTCCCTTTTTCATCACAATGAAGCCGAAAAACTCCATGTGTATTGGAAGCCACCCACATATCTCCGTCATTTCCTTCGGTCATATACATAGTCGGAACGTTTCTCATCTGGCTATTTCCTACTTGCAAAGTATCCAGCCGCACCGCTTCTCCATCCATTGTACGCATTGAAACTCCATTACGCGTAGCAAACCAAAGGTTGTGCTTTGAGTCTTCATAGATATGAAAAACACAGGAACCTGCCAACCACGGCGCATCCTGAGCATAATAATTCCTCACCCTCTGTGCCACAGGTGCCTTCTTATCTACCTCATAAACTCCTCCGTCATAAGCTGCAATCCAAATATGTCCCGTTACGGAATGTTGCATCATAGACATAACCGTAGAAATACCACGATAACGGTCGAATTCAGGCATTTGAGTATAATAAGTGAATTTCCCGGTTTGACGATTCTTCACCCCTAATCCATAAGTTCCTATTCCCAGCCAAAGTAATCCTTCATCATCCAGCAAAATACTGCGAACCGAAGTAGTCTTCAGCATCCGTTTGACTTCCAACAACTGATCCCAATAGAAATCAGCTTTTCGAGTACTCACTTTGTTTACACCTCCACCAATCATACCTACCCACATCAGTCCCTGACGATCACGCAAAAGGGAAGCCACTTCGTCACTGGCTATAGAACTATCCGATTCACTGGGATAATAATTACTGAAAGTCTCAGCACCCGTGTAATTCCCTGTCAACGGAAGTACACTGAGTCCTTTACGGGTTCCTACCCATAAAGAATGAGTATTAAGATCTTCGGATAACGCATAGATAATATCATCCGAGATACCGGCAAGGTTCTTTTCATCATACCGATAAGTAATCCAAGTGGTCTTATCCGGCTGGTAGGCATCTTTCAACAAAACCAAACCGCCACGCCAAGTACCTACCCAAATATTCTTTTGACTGTCCTGAAATACATAATGAGCAGAGTTTTGTTCATTCAACCGCGGGTATCTGAAATATTTCCCGGTTTTCTTCTCATAACGATACAACCCTGCATCCCATGTTCCAATCCAAATATCTCCCCGGTCATCTTCAAACAGAGATTTGATGGCAGTCCTGGGCATCACATTCCCTGTATTTTCGCCACCATGGCATAAGAAATCATCTTTATCTTCCTGATACTCATACACTCCCCAATCTGTTGCAAACAGAATACGTTCATCACTGGTTATCAGGATTTGAGGGATACTATTACCATTCATCTCCGGATGATCTATTTTCCGTATCGCACCCGTTTTCTTGTCCAAAACATTCAGACCACTGTAAGTACCAATCCAAAGACGGTGTTTTGCATCCTCTGCCACACAGAAAACATTATTATTGGTCAGCAAATCAGTACGAAAAAGATTGGATTTATAAGTAGTAAGAGAATAACCATCATATTGGAAAAGTCCATTACGGGTAGATATCCAGATATATCCGTCGCGATCCTGATAGACAGATTGCACATCTTTACTGGGCAAACTGTTCAATATGGATGAAGACTTAAACACCAGAGTATTTGGCTTAGGTGTTGCGATGGCCTGACATACCAAAGGGAAAAATATTCCAAAGCAAAATACAAAACTCCAGATTTTTTCTTTCATTGTAAACATTACCTTCATGGTTAACTCGGTTTAGAATATAATTAATAAAGCCCGACAAATATACGTAAATATATCTAAAAGTATCTTATCCATTGGTAATATTATATTTCAATAATTCTATATCGGGACGTACCCGGGGTGTACTTGCTCCGTACCAAGTCCGTAGTTTCTCCGTCCAGAGGTACTTCTGACCGAAGAACGTACGGAGCAAGTACGGTCCAGATACGATTCGGATAAGGAGCTGATAAGCCCCAAAAGACAATATTGATCTAAATTTCACCCTTTTTGGCACTAAAGTAGCCGTTTACATTGCAGAGAATACCTTTTCTTTGCAGAGAAAAATAAATAAGAATATTCTTACCATGTAATACACACGCAATGATGAAAATTGTATTCTCAAAAATGACCGGAGGATTATTACTATTTACTTTATTAGTTTCATTAAAAGTAAATGCCTCCCTGCCACAGGCTAAAAATGATTCCGTATTTCATTTAGTACAACCGGACTACAAGTTGAGCCCTCTCACCGGTATGACTCGCCAACATTGGCTTGACGCTGCAACCTATTTACTGGACGGAGCATTCAGTTACATCCACACACCGGACGATCCGATGCATTTCCCGAAACAGCCTGGAAAGAGTTATCCAACAGATGGAAAACCTAATAAAACGGAGAATTTGGAGGGGCTTTGCCGCACTATGTTCGTAGCAATTCCTCTATTAAAAGAAAATCCGGATCTGGTACTGAATGGAATCAAAGTCGGAGATTATTACCGACAACAGTTACGCAATATGAGTGATCCGTCGAAGTCCGGATATATTCAACATCTCAAAGGTGGGCCAAGCCAGACGCTTGTTGAGTTCGGAGCGCTTGCCCTGTCACTTACCGTGATGCCTGAAATTATTTGGGAACCATTGACTCAAAAGGAGAAAGATGATCTTGCCGCATTGATGCTTAGTTATGGCAACGGGCCTACAATCGGTTCTAACTGGCGTTTTTTTAATATATTCGTCATGTCTTTCTTCAAAGATCAGGGTTATGAGGTCAAAGATGGTTATATGGATGAATTGCTGCAAAAATCACTGGCACAATATCGTGGATATGGATGGTATAATGATAGTCCGGCCTATGATTATTATAGTATGTGGGCTTTTCAGATGTATGGTATGATTTGGGCGCATTACTACGGTGAGAAGTTCAATCCGGAAGCCGGACGACAGTTTGTCAGCAACTTCCGTGACCTGGTCCCTAATTATCCCTACATGTTTGCCGAAGATGGAAAAATGAATATGTATGGACGCAGTATTACGTACCGTATAGCTGCCGCTGTACCCTTCCCGCTGATGGGGTGGCTCAATGATCCGTCTATCAACTATGGCTGGATGCGCCGCATTGCCTCTTCCACCTTGCTCCAATTCCTTGAAAATCCTGCATTAATGGAAGACCGGGTACCAACACTGGGATTTTATGGGGCTTTTGAGCCTGCCGTACAGATTTATAGCTGCCGTGGCAGCGTTTACTGGATGGGAAAAGCGTTCCTTGGATTATTATTACCTGCCGATAATCCGTTCTGGACAGCTATTGAGAATAACGGAGCTTGGGAAAAAGAATTTCAATCCGGCAAAGTATACAATAAGTTTATGGAAGGTTCCAATACTTTAGTGACAAACTATCCCAATAGCGGCACTTCGGAAATACGTGCATGGTGCCATGAAACGGTTGCCAAAGACTGGCAGAAATTCCGTTCTACCGAAAATTATAATAAACTGTCTTATAACACTGCATTCCCCTGGATGGCAGACAGCCCAGATGGTAAAGTGTCCATGAACTATGCTGTACTGAATGACAAACAAGAATGGGAAGTATTGCGCCTCTATACATTCAAAAAGTTTGAAGATGGAATTTACTACCGGGATGCAGAACTTGAAACAAACCCGGAAATCAAATTCCGCCTGGCAGATATTCCGCTTCCTAACGGTATTCTGCGTGTAGACAAAGTTTCTTTCCCGCTTACGACAGAATTACGTTACGGACACTATTCATTACCGGAATTAGAAAGTCACATTGTTACAAAGGAACAAAAGGCCGGAGGATACACTGCCTACTGCATGGATAATGGTGCCTATCAAACAGCGCTTATCAATCTCCAGGGTTGGTCGGAAGTGGAATTTGTACAGACTGAAGGACTACATCCGGTAAGTAATAAATGTTCTGTAATCAATGCAGTCACAACTCATTCCGGTGATAAAGTCTTTATCACACTACAATTATGGAAAAAGAGTGGCAAGCCATTTACTAAAAAGGAACTGACACCTGTAAAGTCCTTTAAACAGACCGGAGACACTATAACCATTTATTTCTCTGACGGGACGGTAAAGACGGTTTCTCTCCCCTGATATAAGTTTCGGAAGGAATAGTTATCTTTGCCGCCAAAGTAAGAGCTACGAAAGCTCTTCTACAGAAACAATATAATTATGGCAGGCATCTACATACATATCCCCTTCTGCAAGACACGTTGCATTTATTGCGATTTCTATTCCACTACACGTTCGGAATTGAAATCGCAATATATCCGTGCCCTTTGCCGGGAGTTGACGGAACGCAAGGAATATCTGAAAGGGGAAGCTGTTGAAACCATTTATTTCGGTGGAGGTACACCGTCACAGTTATCGGAGGAAGACTTTAAGGAGGTTTTCAAAACGATTGAACAGGTTTACGGAATGAGGGAAGCAACAGAAATAACGCTTGAAGCAAATCCCGATGACCTTACGGAAGAATATATCGGAATGTTGCACACTCTACCGTTCAACCGCATCAGCATGGGAATACAAACTTTTGATGATGCAACACTGCAATTATTGAACAGACGGCACAATGCCACACAAGCCATAGAAGCAGTAAAACGCTGTCGGCAAGCAGGTTTTCAGAATATCAGCATCGATTTAATTTATGGTTTGCCCGGAGAGACTGAACAACGTTGGGCACAGGATTTACAGCAGGCTGTCAGTCTTGATGTAGAGCATATTTCAGCCTACCATCTGATTTACGAAGAAGGTACACCACTTTACAAAATGCTGCAACAACACTCTGTATCTCAAGTGGATGAGGACAGTAGCCTGAACTTCTTCTCCACGTTAATAGACACCCTTTCTGCCGCTGGATACGAACACTACGAAATATCCAATTTCTGCAAACCGGGAATGTACTCCCGACACAATACTTCTTATTGGCAAGGTATCTCTTATCTGGGATGTGGACCGTCCGCACATTCCTTTAATGGAGACTCACGCGAATGGAACGTAGCCTCACTAAATCAGTATCTTTCATCCATAGAACAAGGGCAACGCCAACACGAAACAGAACAACTGGACACACAAACCCGCTACAATGAATACATCATCACAGGTCTGCGCACAATGTGGGGAATATCCACTGAAGAGCTGAAAAAGAAGTTTGGCGACCGACTTTGGAAATATTGTTTGGAACAAGCCAGTTCTTATCTGGAAAATGGAAAATTAGAGTTACATAACGATCGGTTAAAGCTAACCAGAGAGGGCATTTTCATCTCAGACGGTATCATGAGCGACCTCTTGGAAATAGAATAGTTACATATACAATATGCCCGGTCCTGATATATTTCAAGACCGGGCAAGTTAACAAAACAAACCCTTTTTACAGAGAAATAGTATACTCCAATCCTTTATCAGGAGCCACTATAAAATTCGTCACTTCAAAATTCATATCTCCTCCTTTGATACCATTATCAAATCCGATACGGACACTATAGCGTGTATGCGGCTTCAGCGTCATATCCCGAAAATAGACCAAAGAAGTATCATGTGCCGTCTTTTTCAGTTTCAGGACTAAATCCGTAGTATTGGTTATAGAGAGCGTCACTCCTTTCTCATTACGACTGATTTCTTCTATTTTTACGCATTTTTCAAAGAATGGACGGAGCAGGTCTTCACGTCCAATCACCAACTCTCGATAATAAGCAGCAGTGCGACGATTGTCCAATGCTTCACGGATGCCTTTCAAGGAACGTTCTTTCGCAAAGACGAATGTCATGGTACGATGCTCATCTTTAGAGAAATCATAATCAGTCTGAATGGGTTGATGGATATCGGAAGTGCCAATCATTGTCAGATTCTTATCCAAACACCATTGAATAGCTTCAGGCATATACAGAGGGCCATTTGCTACTTCAATGCCATGCATACAACCTTCATTATAGAGTTCTGTGTGCTCGGGCCACCACTTAGTAGTATCCGGTTGTTGGGCTGCCCATCCGGGATGATTCCAGAAAATAAATGCTCCCTGCTTTTTGGCTTCATTGAAAGCATCTTTATACTCTTTTTGTTCCAATGGATTGGAGTCAGCCAGAAAAATGGCATTAAAGTGTCCGGGAGCCATCGGACGAGTAATCTCACTACCTCTGATTAAAAGTATCTCCAGCTTTTCAGCCTGTTTCTGACAAAGATCGAACGAACGGTTATGATCTGCCACAACATCTTTTTTATGAGGACGATATTCGATGTGTTCTGTCAGAGAAATTGCATCCAGTCCTTCACGATAAGCCTCATCTACACGTACCGTAGGCCAAACCAGACCATCAGAGAAAACAGTGTGCATATGGAAATCACACTTCAAAGTAGTGTATCCATCTAAATCGGGAACCTGAATTTCATTCCGGCGTTGCGCCTGTACATTCATCAGGCAGGTTGCCAAAAGGAACGCACTTACTAATACTTTCTTTACTTTCATGTTATCTATTTATTTTTATCATTAAAGTTACTATTACCAACCTGGGTTTTGAGGCAATAAAGCCGGATTTATCTGGGTAGCCGTCAACGGTATCGGACGCAAGTATTTCTTATCATCCCATTTACGTCCCTGGCTAAAGCCAAATTCAATATATCCGTGGTCACCTTCGGACAAACGATTGGTTTTACCAATTACCACATATTGCACGCCCTTAATCTTCTCATCGGCTGGCGGCTCTTTATCCACCACAGCTACATCTTTTATACCATCACCATTCAGGTCATACGCTTCGCCTTTCTGGGGAATGTAAATACCTTGCCATACATTTTCGATCAAGTCCCCCTGTTTCCAGCGCATGATATCATCATAGCGAACTCCCTCAAAAGCTAACTCCACACCACGTTCACGACGTACTTCCAACACCCATTTATCCGTTGTTTGATTTTTAAAGTAAGCGGCTACATACGGGTCATAGGTGGCAGGGATCTTCCCTTCCACTCCGGCACGTTCGCGTAATGGTTTGACCGTAGCATTCCACACCGTTTCATCACATTCTCCTAATTCCGCTTTCGCTTCTGCATAATTCAGCAATACTTCCGCATAACGGAAAATAGGAATAGAGTTATTGGCAGTAGCCTTTCCTACATGCACATCGTCATCTATAGCCCATTTAATAAGCTGATAGCCGGTGGATGTCATAGAGAAATTAGGTGCATCCGGCTTCACCGTACCACTTATTTTTCGCTGGTAAGACGGCGAAATAACTGTTTGCATCAGGCGACAATCACGATTCTGGAACTCATCCATATACTGCATGGTAGCATAATCCGTACGGTCAGTGAAACGATTACCGTCGCGCATCAGATACATATTGACAAAAGGCCGTACCAATGACCAGTTTGCACCAAATGAGGCTGAGAATAGTTTCCAGGTAATAGAGTGCATACGCAAATCCTTTTTGAAGGCAATACCCCAGATTACCTCCGTTGTGTTCAGTTCTTCCGATGTAAACAGAGAACGATACTGTGTCTCCACATCTCCCGTATTCAGTAATTTATAAGGGCCTTTCGTCATCAGTTCTTCGGATGCAGTAATAGAAGCACGCAGAAATTTTTCAGCCGAGCTTTGCAATCCTAACTCCGTATGGTATTTACGGTAGGTACCTTCGAACAGACAGATACGGGATTTGAGTGCTAATGCCACCCATTTCGTTATCAATGTGCTACTTTCTGTCAAGGTCTTATCCGTGGAACAATTGGTACAGGCAAAATCGAGATCTTCCAATATCTTATCCATCACAACCTCACGCTTATCACGTGGTTTGTATAGTTCATCTCTATTATCCACATCCAATGTCGTTTCATACCAAGGCACATCACCGAACGTTCTGACCATACCATAATAGAAATAAGCACGCCAAAAACGTCCTACACCTTCATTATGTAAATAAATGGCATCCGTTACTTTGCCTTTAGCATTCGGCAGATTATCGAGAAAGTAATTAATCTGTCGCAGATCTCCCCAGTCGCCGGTTCCCCAACCACCTTGTTGGGTATCATCCCACGTGTCACCGATCAAAAAAGTAGTGGATGAACGGGTTGCACAAAAGTCTGCATACTGGTCGCCACCCCAGGCTATTGTTTCTTCGCCGGGCAGGAAACTTTGCAGAAAACCATTTGTATAAAGCCGTAAGTCCGATTCCGACTCCAGAAAGCCTTCGGAAGAAAAACTGTTCTCGGGCTCACAATTCAGAAAACTATCACAAGAGGTCAGAGCCAAAGCATACAGACCTATCAACCAATATTTTTTCATACTCATCTTTTGTGTTAAAAGGTTACATTGATACCGATTGTATAACTGCTCAAAATAGGATAACCATATCCGTCTCCATCAGTATTGGCAGTAGAACGGAAATCTGCATCACCAGCACTGATACCTTCGGGGTCATACATTTTAGTATGCTTGTTCAGCGGTGTCCATGTCAACAGGTTCTCACCGGCAAGGTAAATCTTCAAATCCTGCAAGTGCAGTTTATCGCAAAACTTCTTATTAAAAGTATAATCTATCTGAAGATTCTTCAGACGGACATAAGCTATATTCTGTAAATAGCGGTCATTGGCCTGGATACCCAACGCCTTTGTAGAGCCATTTGCCAGATAGCCACGGTAGCGGGGCCAATAAGCATCGGTATTCTGGTTTTCTTCTGTCCATACATTATTTCCGGTATGTTCCTTCAGCATATAGCTGTAAGGACGGTCATATTGCCCCCAGAAGAAAGCTGACTCGCGATGCGGATACCAGTTTCGCTTGCCTACACCTTGAAAGAAAGCACTAATACCAATACCATTCCAATTGGCACTCAAATTGAGACCGAACTGATAGCGAGGCGTAGTATTTCCGATAACCTTCAGGTCACCGTGATCATCCAATGTATTCTGACCATTATCCACCGTACCGCTCTTATCGAGATCGGCAAATTTCAAATCACCCGGTTTCAGAATATTCGTAGCGGATACTTTGAGTTTGGACTGGTCTGCATGAGCATCTATTTCAGCCTGATCTTTAAATAATCCTTCGATATGATATCCCCAGATAGTACCGATCTCCTGTCCCTCATAATAAGTGGAGAGTAGTTTCGTAGGATTATTGAATTTAGTAACCCAGGTACGACTATCCCACAACATAGCTTTTACACTGTAATTAAATGGCTTATTAGCCAGTATAAAGTTGTCACGCCACATGATCGAAAGTTCCCAGCCCTTGGTTTTCATCTCCGCATTGTTACCTTTAGGCGTAGCGGCTCCCAGTACGGCAGGTAAAGTAGGACCTACTGTATACATATCCGTTGTATAGCGTTGATAGTAGTCGAACACCATCGACAAACGGTTAGATAGCATATCGACATCCAGGCCAATATCATAAGTTGTCGATTTTTCCCAAGTCAGACTGTTGGGAACGATATTCGGAGTAGTGGCATACGTCTGCAATGCATCCCCCAGAATAACAGATGTTTTTTTAATGGGAATTGTAGAAAGATAGAGGTAAGGGCTTACATTACCGTTGCCCAGACTACCTACGGAAGCACGGACTTTCAAGTTATCCAGCCAATTGCGCGTAGATTTCATAAAAGGCTCTTCAGAAATACGCCAGCCCAGTGATCCGGAAGGAAAGAACCCCCACTGCTGATTCTCAGGAAACTTGGAAGAGGCATCATAACGTCCACTTACTTCTGCCAGGTAACGACTCTTATAATTGTAGTTCAAACGATAGAGGAAACCTACATAAGCCCACTCATTTCCGCCTTGTCCCGTAGTATAATAATCACCATCCATAAGAGCAAAACTCGGTTTAGTGGCACTAATCAGACCACGGCGATAAGTTTGTATCGTTTTATAATCCTGGTGCTCAAGATTCCAGCCCAACAGTACATTCAGGTAATGATCGGAATTAGAAAATTTAGGAATATAGTTACCGGTAATATTGCTTGAGAGATATTCCTTGTTATAATCCATATTTTCCAGAGAACTGAATGTATTACGGGTTCCCATTATTTCCGGTCCTGTATAGTAATTATACTGGTTCTCGGCTCTTAGACGGGTGGACTTGCTACTGTAATAAGTAAAGTCACCTTTAAAGATCAATTGCTGTTTTATAGGTGTATACGTCAAGGTCGTCGTATTGCGTACATCCAGTTTATTGTCCTTTTGCCAGGAAGTCCCTTCTACAAAACCTGCCCATCCGATATATACGGCTGCCTCGGTCCAAGTACCGTCAGGGTTCTTCTCCATAGTCACCGGATATCCCTGATGTTGTGCCTGGCGGGTTATATTCTGGCGGTCGTACATCACCATGGGCTGGTGGGAACGGAAAATCATGACATCCGTATTATTCTCCAACAAAAGAGATTTATTGATTTGTATTTCTCCTTTTGAACGGATATTATACTGCGTATACTTTTCGTCTCCGGCATTATAAATGCCATCCTGATTGTAGTAGCGTCCTGACACATAATACCGGGCACGCTCATTTCCCCCACTAATGCTGACATTATGTTCAGTGGAATAGTTCTGATCTTTATAAATGATATCCAGCCAGTTGGTATTACCAAAGTATTCATATTCCCCCTTATCATTGACACGCACTTTATCCAGAGAAGGATCGGCATCGCGTCTTACCAATTCATTATACCAGTCGGTAGAGTACTTAAATACATTATTGATACCTCCCGGAGGCGCCTCCTGACCTTCCAGATAAGCCGTATACCAGCCATCGGTCCACTGCAAACCATTACTAACGATACCATCTTCTGTCTTCACCGTACGCTGATGCATGGAGAAACTTCCGTTATAATTGATTTTCGTCTTTCCGGCAGTAGCGTTCTTGGTAGTTACCAATATAACTCCGAAAGCACCACGTGCACCATAGATAGCAGCCGATGAAGCGTCCTTCAGTACAGATACACTTTCCACATCTGCGGGATTCACCGAGTTGAGGTCACCCTCCACCCCGTTTATCAACACAAGGGCACTACCACCCGCACCAATACTTCCTGTTCCACGAAGATTAATGGATGGCGTACGCGAAGGTTTACCGTCACTGAATGTAATGTTCAGCCCCGGTACCATACCTTGCAACGAACGAGAAATGTTGCTGTTGCCGCGCTCTGCAATCTGCTTGCTATCAATCTGGTCCACAGCACCCACCAGATTTACTTTCTTTGCCGTACCGTAACCTACGACCACCACTTCCTGCAACTGTTGCGCATCTTCCTTAAGTACGATCTGCATTTGCTGGTCATCTTTTACCAATACTTCTGTTTCTGAGTATCCGATATAGCTCAGTAACAGTTTTTTCCCTTTCTCTACATCCAAGACAAAATGTCCGTTCACATCAGTGATTGTTCCCGACTTTCCGTCTTTGATTCTCACCGTAACGCCGGCCAGCGGTTCTCCTGAGGCATCTTTTACCACACCTTTCAGTGGAACAAGATTAGCAGCAAGCAACATTCCTCCCCCTAAAACAAAGGTGAGGGCAGCGGCAAAACGCCTGCTTACCAAACTCCATTCTAAAAAACATCTTTTCACTTTCATACTGTTCAATTGATAAAATAAATCAAGAATCCTTTCGGGGTGCAAAGGTGGAGGCTACAGATTTCAACTACGCTACAAGAAAGTGAAGTTAGAATGTCAATAAAATGACGAGATTTCAACAGCTCTTATGAAAGACACACGATAGTAGACACAAAAAGCCGTTTCTTCACAGAAACGGCTTTCTTCTATAGGTCAACATAAAGTTAAACCTAATTCGTCAGAGAGAATTCTAATGATCTGCTTTTATTTTCTTTATTGATAGATCTTTAAAGATATCATAATAACCAAGATTATTATTGTTACCAAACGTTGGAGACTTAGAAGCAAAGACATAAACTCCTATAGCATCGATAAAACTCTTTATAGTCCCTGTTTCTCCTGTAAAAGAAAATCCCTTTTTATCCTTGAAAGGGAAGAAAGGCATTAATTCTTCATCGTCTACATCAAGCTCAGCTATAGCTGGATAGGACAATGATGTGTCCGCATGTACATAGCCCGCTTCACTTCTCACAATGGTATAAAGATACCATTTTTGTGATTCTATAAATCCAAGATATTGTCCGTTAAGGGCACTCAATTGGTAGGTTTCACCATCGAATTTCAGAGGCAATACAACTCCTCTTATAGAACTCAGACCGTCTGCATAGAAAACCGCTTCATTTTCTTCATCTTGCAAAAGTTCTATTTTCACAGTTTCACTCACCCAATCATCCCCTTCACCAAAAGTAGAATAAGTAGCTTCATAAGTACCTGCAATATCATTCACACCAAACTGAACAAAAGTTATTTCTTTAGTTCCTTTTTGGCTCTTGAATATTACAGTTCCTTTACGGGCATTTCCTGTCGTATTCTCTGTTAAAGTAAAATTATAACCTTCTTTTACTTTCTCACCGGTTATCCAAGCTGGCATATCAACAGTATAGTCATAATCACTCTTCACAGGGATCGTTATAGTACTTTCTTCGTCAGACATTCCGTAAAGATCATCTCCGTTCACATACCATACTCCACCGGCTTGTGACACAGGTACACGCACCTTGCTATCTAAGGCATTCGATATTTCAACAACGGCATTTCGGCCTACAAGACCAGTATAAGTAGGAACCGCCACTGTCACGACATTACCGTTAACAGTAACCGTACACCAATCCTGATTGCTTACCGCTGTAATGGCAGAATTACTTTGTACCTCTATAGTGCCGGTAGTTGCGATGGCAGTGAAAGATACATCAGACTTTATCACCTGTAAGGATGCAACGGCAGAATCATCATCATCTGAACAGGACGTTACCAAGAACAGGCATCCTATCAGCATCCATAAAATATTTATTTTTTTCATACGCTAAACAGTTTATTTTTTAGTTTTCAAAAGTTTTCGAACCGAAGCATTAATAATTGTATCAGAGAGATAAATAAAGAAAGTTACTCCCAATGCAATACACAACGATTCCGCAAAAGAATGTTTACTATCAAAGAATATCAGTAACAACATAATAAGTGCCGCCACTATTATATACTTCAGTATTTGCTTCAAGACAGAAATTTCATCAGATTTCTTAGAAATCACCAAATTTACCGGTGAATAACACAACAAATCTATTAAAATAACCATTAACAATGCTTGTGGGAATGAATATCCATCTTCTCCATACATAAAGAAGGGGATTCCAACTAAAAGCACTATCATAGAGGCCACTACAGATAAAATTACTTTCCTATTCATAACAGTATCTTTCTTAATTAATAAATCATTGCTTAGTTAAACTAAACCAGACCTTATTATCAACTGTACTAACCAACTTAGCAGTAGTAGGAGTCTGATCATCATCAAATTCCACAGTATAGGGACTATGCGCGTCAACATACTCTATGATAGGATCTAAGAATACATAAAAATCATAGTTAATGCCAGGAGCAGTGGATTGAAGAGAGATTTTTTTGCTCGCCTCATCTATAATAGACATTTTATATCCATATGCAACATCCCAAACCTGTAATCCTAACCAATTAGATTCCCAACCCATACAATATGGGTTTGTATCATTTCCCGGATAGGCAGAATTTGCTCCAATATACCAACCAATAAACTCTTCATACTGGGTCGATTTATTTATTGCATAAGCATTACTGAATAAATCCATCAGTTCCTTGTCCATATCTCCAGTCCCCGCAGCTATATCAAAAGAAAGGTACCATTGAGAAGTTGTCCCACAGAACTGCTCCAAAGCTGTAGGATAAGGAAAAGAAACATCTGCATCCGTAGCTTTTATAGCCCCCGTAGCATCGTCATAGACTAAGCGTTGAAAAGTAATTCCATTTACCGTAAGCGGTTCATAGAGGTTTATTCCATCCGGAGTATAAATATATGCCATGTCTATATTTTCCAAGGAACTGTCTTCTTTCATATCCGTATAAGAAAGTAATTTGCCCACCATGCTGACAGTATATTCTTTTCCTCCCACTACCATTTTCATGCGAGGTACGGCTGCCATTTTTTCCTGCATATCCAGTACCTTTTGCATATAGCTACCAGCACTCTCAGTCAGTTTAGTCATGACCATCTTATTGCCATATTTCTTTCCTTTTAGTACAATGCGGTCTTCACTCACTTCCATAAACACAAACTCATAGTCGCTGGCATATCCGTCAACATCACTGGACCCTCTTGGTTCTGAAAAGAAATGGAACAACAAATTGTAAGTATCGAATGTAAGAAGTGCACTTTGTTCGGAGATAACCCGGTAATACGAAGTCACTACCGTACCAGCCGGCCATTTATCACCGCTGCTGGAATTTAAAGATAATTCCGAAGTCATATCAACCTTACCATTATCGAACTTTGCAGTATAAGTATATCCACCCATCGAACGGTCGCTCGGATAGAACTCCATTACCCAACCCTGCGGATCATCCTGAAGAATAGCTTTATATTTAGTCAAAGCTTCATTCATCCTTTCAGCTGCCGACTTATCAAATAAGTCCTCTTCTTCACTTACACATGAGTTGAAGCAGAATCCGGCGAGCAATAAAAATAGAATATAATATATTTTTTTCATCATTTCTCATATTTATTTAAGTGTTTCCAAATCAATTTCTCCGGTCACAACATCACTCATACGACGCTGAACAACGTCACGGAGTTCGTCCATATCAATATTCCATGCTGTTTGCATGTAATTCTTTACAATCGTCAATTTCTGATTGATGATTTCAGCACCTTTGGTTCCGGCTGTTTCCATCTGTTTCGCCCAATACTCAGCCGTATTTGTGATATAAATAGAAGTAACTTCCGCAATATCTTCACGAGGTTCGCTCATTGCATAAGGAGAAATGAAACCACTTGCCAACGCATCTTCATCAGACTCCAGATACCAGTCACCACTCACATAAAGCCCCTCGGAAATACGGTCATAATCTGGATCATAACTCTTTGTCTGGTGAAGGATATGGGCAAACTCATGATGCATGGTCTTAAAATAGTACTCATTCAGAAAATCTGCATCTATCTTCAGATTGTTTACAAGATATAAAGTAACCTTTAACCCACCTTCCGCAGTACCAAGCACCATCGTTCCATTGTCCTCGTAGGCAGCGGAACCTACCAAATGAAGAACTTTGGGCACATACTGACGCGTAAAGTCGATACCCGCCACTTCATCATAGGTTTCCAGCCATGCATACTTCACGATATGCGCCAACTTCACCGATTTATCATAATCAGCAGGAGCCAGAGTATAATCATGATTAGATTCAATATCCTCCATATGATATTTCAATGCGATATTATAAGGCATTGTATAGTTAGCGAGGATCCATTTATCAAAATCATTTTGTTCACTTGTCGGCTGATCTTCAAAAATGCTCTTAGGGTCCAGATCATCTTCGCTACAACTTGTAAAGTTCAGCAATGAAGCCGCTATGCCTAATATATATAAATATTTCTTCATAATTTTTCTTTTTAAAATTAACCGATTAATTACGCGGATTAGCTTCCAATCCTGCTGTTATTACGCTTTGCGGTAACTGAATAGCCCGACGTGAATCATCCGCTTTCAATTCATCGTTCACAGTAATTTCATTGTTATATACAGTACGACGATAAATTTCCAAACCATATCTCTTAATATCAAACCAACGCAAGCCTTCATGCAAGGTCAATATACGGCGTACATGCAAAATTGCATGAATAAGGCTTTCTTGTGTACCCGACTCTACCGTAAAATCAGGATGCAGCGCCTTTTTAGGAGTAGGAGCTTTCGGAGTATAAAATTTCATACCCGTACCGGTTGCTTCTGAATATTCCCCATACAATGCATTGACAGACTCTACCGTTACAGTATTCGTGGATTTAGTGAAAGCATGTATCCATGTATCCAAATCCGCTGCTGCTTTCGTATAGTCTTTTTTCATTGTGTAGGCTTCAGCACGATTCAGAATTACCTCATCAGTTGTGAAAGCTGGAAACATCACATGGGCATTACCAATATCATTCACAGGATCTGTTATTTCAAAATATTCAGCCATCTTTCCCATTATAACTTTGGGAAGTCCCTGATAAGACGGTATACTGAAATAAAGCATGGAATAACCACCCCAGATAGAGATTGTCTTACAAGTCTCCTTATTGGCTATCATATCATTATGAGTATATTTTTCTCCTAACCCATAAGGTCCGTGAATTCTTCCCCATGAAGAACTCGTTGAATATAATAACAGATTAGCCTTCTCGCTTACATTGATAAATGCAGTGGCACGGATAGAGTTATTAGGACTCAGTGCTCCGACAGTAGCCCAGTCCCGCAACATTGCCGTCGGATTTTCTGTCAGAACCACCGTTGCATACTGAATGGCCTTATCATAGTTTGATTTATCATCCTTTACATAATAAAGATAAAAACGTGTTGCGAAAGCATATCCGGCTTTTTTATTAAAATGATATTTAGGAACAGAATAAATAGCATCATTCAATAAAGGTAGTCCGGCTTCTATATCAGCTGCAATTTTTTCATAGACTTCCGCTACAGTTCCGCGAGTATATTCAGGAGACACGGTAGTTTCCAAATGAGTCATATATGGAATGCCCAAATCCGTAGTGCTGGTTTTCGGACTATACGCCTTACTAAAAATATTGACCAGAACAAAGTGGTTGTAGGCACGGCATAACAATGCTTCTCCCCTCTGAGGATCCAAAGATGACGGGTTCCCCATAGTATTAATAGCATCCAGAGCTGCATTAGCTGCTGCAATCGCCTTATAGCAATCATTCCACAAAGAATATGGGCTGTCTTCTTCCTTATATGTCGCATCCTTCCAGGTAGCGGCTTCTTCCTGCAACTTGTTATACGCAGTCCAGGTACCACCATTATCATCCGCATTATCAGATGACATCTCAGCCAGCAATGCATAGTTAGTTTCAGGATAAGCAGATACCAGCATGCTGGTTATTTTGGCTTCCGTATCCAGTTCTGTACGGTTATCCGGCATTTCATCCAAAAAGTCGTCACAGGATGACAATGCTACAGTCATCGCCAATACCATAAATGGATAATATATATATTTCTTTTCCATAATCTAATTAGCTTTTAATGTTTTAAATACCAAGTCTCAAAGTCAATGTAAACTGCTTAGGTACAGGAGCTGCTACACCACCGGAACGGAAGAACTCAGGATCTTGTCCGTTCAGTTTATCATCCGAATAGATCAGGAACAAGTTAGTAGCTTGCAACTTTAAAGAAAGATCATTAATAAATATTTTCTCTAACCACTTCTTCGGGAAATCATAAGAAACTGATATTTCTTTCATACGAATAAAATCCCCTTTAGCTATACGTTCCGTAGAATAATTGTATGCGTTATAAAGAGTTTTTAAGTGATTATCAGTATCGCTCTGCCGCTTCGTTACAATCGTTGGTATTGTGGTTATACTCTCTTCACCTGCCAGTACCCAACGATTTTTAAACTCTTTCGGCATAGAAGTCAGATCCGTATATTCGTTACTGAATACGGGATCCAGGCGAATAACATTACCGAATGAGTAAGTGATAAATACATTCAGTTTAAACCCTTTGTAACGGAATATATTTCCGAAGCTACCGGTAATAGTAGGATCAGTCGGACCTTCATATTTCAGATAATCCAGCTTCTGACTTTGAAAATCAATATCATTACCATCACTCGTCAAGTTTCCATCCTGATCAATAAAAGTAGGTAAACCATCTTCATTCAATCCCTTAAACTGATACGAGAATAACCCACGTACCGGATAACCTTTAAGTGCAAATCCAGTACCGGAAACCACGTCAATAACTTCTGCATCCGATTCCAGGTCTGTAACTTCATTTTTTGCCTGAGAGAAGATAAAATCCGTAGTCCACCCAAAGTCTTTCGTTTGAATATTTCGTGTAGAAAGCGTAAATTCAACACCATGTGATTTCATGGTAGCCACATTAGCCAGTTTACGAATTTGTCCTCCGACACCGGGAGTCTGTATCACACCAATCAAATCATAGTTATCACGTTTATACCAGTCAATAGCAAAGTTGATACGATTGTCCAGGAATCCCATATCTGCCCCAATATTCAACTCATGTTTCTTCTCATAAGTCAGGTCGTCATTTGCCAAATCTATAATCTTTAGACCACTTTCCTGAATGTTGGCAAACGGACGATAAGGTTTATAACTCTTTAATACCATGGTAGAGTTAGTAACCGTATTCGGCCCCGGGTCTCCGGTCAAAGAATAAGAAGCCTTCAAAGCAAAGTGTGCCAAAGCCGGTCTCAATGACTCAAAGAATTCCTCCTCATGCATATTCCATGCTGCTGATATATTCCATGTGGGTAACCAGCGTGCACTACGACTCTTGCCTAAACGGTTAGTACCCTCATAACGATAAGTACCATTCACCGTATATTTACCCTGATAAGAATAAGTAGCGTTTGCAAAGAAAGCTGCTGATCTGGAACGGGTATTAGTCAATGAATAATAGTCAGTACCCTCTTCTATGCTCTTTTTAAAGAACTGATAAGTATAGAACGGAATTTCGCCCTGCGTATATTGCATACCCCAACCATTAAAGTAAGTCTTATTACGATCGGAAGAGTTTGTCTCCATACCGGCAAAAAGATTCACAATATGTTTTTCGGCAAATACATGATTCCAACTTCCAGTAGCGCGGAAGTCATATCCCAGCATCTTATAGTTCGTACGTTGATAAATACCTCCTTGAGGCAATACGCTAATAGGTAATGCATATGGGTTATCCGGATCAGTATACAAGAAGGGGTTACGATCACGTACCGTAGCATCGGGCATAGCACGATAAGCCATAGCCTGGTTAGAATCATCCGTAATGAGGTGTTCTTGTGAAGTTGCAGAATACTTCACAGCTCCCAATGCTGAAAATTCCAACCCTGTAATAGGTTTCCATTTCAACTCCCCCTGGAACTTTAAATCTGCCACATCCAGATTCATATAGTTATTATCCAATTCATGAAGGATATTGAAATCAGCATAATTACGGGTATACATTGTCTTCGAATCCAATGCACGGGAAGTGTTCAACGCATACGAATACGGGTTAATATCAAAGTCACGCTTCACTTCACCATATACAGGATCCACACTTTGGCTCAAAGTACCAGGAGCCTTTTGTTTCCTATAGGCTGCCGAAGATATAAGATTAATGGATAGCTGTTTTGAAATATTATATGTAGCATTCAGATTAGCCGTATATCTGTTTACCTCACTATCTTTATACCATCCCGGATCGGCCATAGCACTTAAAGAGGCATAGAAAGAAGCTTTTTCCGTACCGGATGAAAGACTGACAGAATGATTATGCATCACAGAATTACTGAATAGTGCATCAAACCAATCTGTATTTCTGTACTCAGCCTCCTGCAAATAATCATTCATTGCAGTGTCTGTGTGTTCCAAGGCAAATGTACCGGTCACCGGATTATAAGTATTCATCAACTGATACATCTTACCATAGACACCACTTTGAGCAGCACGATAAGTATCCGAGAAATTTAACCAGCCTTTCTCCTTCATCTCTTTGTAAACTCCCATCTGTTCCTGTGAATTCATAATATTGAAGTCGGCATATCTCGGAGTCATACGCATGGTAAATTCACCGGTATAGGAAATATGACTTTTTCCGGCCTGCCCTTTCTTGGTAGTAACTACAATCACACCTGCCATGGCACGTGCACCATAAATAGAAGTCGCAGATCCATCCTTCAAAATTTGGAAACTCTCAATATCATTTGCATTCAGACCTGCAATGGCAGAACTAATCAATGTAACGGCGTCACCAGAAGACAACTCATCGGCACTTACTTCCGTAACATCTTCCATTATGATACCATCAACTACCCACAACGGTTTAGAACTACCATAAATAGATGTAGCACCACGAACACGTATTTTAGGAGCTGTACCGAAAGTTCCGGAAACATTTTGTACAGATACACCTGCCGCACGTCCTTCCAACGAACGGCTAATATCTGCCAAACCATCCAATTTCACATCTTCACTGGACAATTTGGTCGCAGCACCTGTAAAAAGTCGTTTATCCATCTTTGTCATACCGGTAACCACTACTTCTTCCAAAACTTCAGCATCCGGTTTCATCACGATTTTCATCGTCCCGCTTTTTATATTCACCTCTATCGTCTGCATGCCGACGTAGGTTATTCTCAGTATTTTTGCCGTACCCGGCACATTAGTAAGTGTAAACTTACCATCGAGATCTGTTACCGCCCCCTGGTTTGTACCTTTAATCAAAACAGATGCACCTACAATAGGCTGATTGTCTTCTTCAAAAATGACTAGTCCCGTCACTGTTTTTGGAGTTTGCGCAATCGCCAAGCCAATTCCAATAAGTAGGCAGGCTAATGATAAAACAATTTTTTTCTCCATAAGCTCTCTTAAATATATGTGTTAATACTAGAATCTACCATGTTCTAGCAGAACTTATGAAAAGCAAATTCTCAACAGTTATTTTTTATTATTCAAAATAGCTTGTTCGTTATGAAAAATTTCATTTGAATGTAATCAATGAGATTATATCTAAAAAACAAACTCATAGTTTACATTTGCTTTTATGTTAACATTAATGTCTTTTTATATAAAGCGATGCTATTTTTATGTTATTAACAACAAAAGTATCTTTATTATTCACTAAAACAAAGCACATTTCTATCATTTTGCTTTTTAAAGCAATCATGTAATCACTATTTTCTTGATTAAAAACAGATATAAATGTAATATAAACACTTAACCAAATACATATTCAAACAATATGTATTTGCAAGTATTTTAGATTTTATTTCGTATTTTGCTTTGATTTTATAGAATATTACTTAATTTTGCAGCTGTGGAACATGAATAAACGACTATGCTTTCAGAGGATATGATCAAAACACATTTACGAAAGAAAGATTAATGTCATTCTTCATCTACACTTCAAATAAATATATAGCTCAAAGTTTGAAAAGATAATAAAAATCTATATTCCTGAAAAAGTAACAGAAGTATCATGAAAACAACAGCTACGGTAGAAGCAAATATTTGCTAATATCATTGATTAGTACACTTTAACCAATCTATCAAGTTCTGCTAGAACTCCATCTTTTAATCAACATTTTAGAAAGACAAGAAGCACACAAAATAGGATATTTAATTTGAAACTCTTACCTTTGTCCGCTGATTACATGAAACGACAATATGACAGAACAGGAAGTCAGAAGGTATCTACGGAAAATGAGCGAGCAGGATTCACAAACTGCTTTCCGGGATTTTTATGATATGACGTATGACCGTCTGTTCCGTATTGCTTTTTACTACACTCACCACGAAGAATGGTCGCAAGAGATTGTGCTCGATGTTTTCATGAAACTCTGGGAACACCGTAAGCAATTATTAGAAATTACCAATATCGAAGATTACTGTTTCATACTCGTAAAGAATGCCTCTCTCAACTATATAGAAAAAGAGGAGCGCCGCCCCACCCTATCAACAGAAACCCTACATGAACACTCCGATCAAGCAGTATCACCTGAAGATACTCTGATCAGCGAGGAGCTTTTTTCCCGCTATGTAAAAGCTCTCGACCGGCTACCGGAACGTTGCCGTGAAGTCTTCATCTGCATCCGCGAAGAAAAACAAACCTATGCACAAGTAGCAGAAGAGTTGGGCATCAGTACAAAAACGGTGGATGCGCAATTGCAGAAAGCAACCATTCGATTGAAAGAAATACTGCTCTAATAAGTAACACATTCTTTTTATAACTCTCTATGCTCCCCAACCTCGTTTGAATGTTTCCCTATATATTCACTGGGTGTCATTCCGTATAATTCTTTGAAAGACCTGGAGAAAAGAGTAATACTGGAAAAGCCAGTCAATGAAGCAACCTCTGTTACACTATAGCGTTTATAAATCAACAAATTAGCTGCTTGTTTCAATCTTACATTACGTATTAAATCACGTGTACTTTGATTGGTCAATTCTTTCAATTTACGATGTAGATGCACACGACTGATCCCAATTTCTTTAGCTATCATTTCTACCGTAAGTTCCGGATTGCTAATATTTCGGTTGATAATATTCATTACCTTATCTAATAGTTTATTGTCTGTAGATTGCATATCAACCATCTGATTCTTAACCTCTTGTTTCTGGCTCCCACCAAAACAATTACGCAACATCTCCCTCCCTTTCACTATATTTATAACCGTCTTTCTTAGAATATCAATATTGAATGGCTTGATAATATAGGCATCAGCTCCCATATCCAGTCCTTCCATATTATCTTCTTCACGTGTTTTCGCAGTCAGCAATATGACAGGTATATGATTAATATTAACATTTTGTTTAATCTTATGACACAAAGTCAATCCATCCATTTCCTGCATCATAATATCACTGATAACCAGATCAGGAGTTTGCCTTAATACTATGGATAAGGCTTCTCTGCCATTAGTACTCTCCATCATATGAAAATCCGGAGCAAGTTCCCGACAAATATATTTACGGATTTCTTCATCATCATCCACTATCAAAACCTTATATTTGCTTTTTGATTTTAGCTTTACTTCCTCATCCGTACTTATAGTATCAGACAAAATGAGCACTTCCTTAGAAGGAGGTAAAGCAGACTTCTCATTCTCATCTATTTCTTTCGAATTTAGATGCTTATTTCCAAGTGGTAAACGAACAATAAACCTACTACCTTTACCATTTTCATTATTTTCAACCCGTATTGTTCCATGATGCAACTTGACCAATGAATGTACCAAATGCAACCCAATACCAGTGCCTATGTTAGAGTTATTCAGATGATTCCTGATCTGATAAAAACGTTCGAAAATTTGATTCATCTCACTTTCATCAATACCAATGCCTGTGTCCGCCACAACAAACTCAAAATAATGCTGCAATGGAACGGGGGCTTCCATATCTTCTCCCGTTCGCAGGTATATATCAATTTGCCCTTGCTCGGGTGTAAACTTGAAAGCGTTTGACAATAAATTCAGAATGATCTTATCAAAGTTCTTAGGATCTACCCATACATTAAGCCTTTCCTGCTGTACATGAAAATTGAGAGAGATATGTTTTGCATTAACCTGATATTCAAAAGTAGATTGAAGGTCTCTGATAAACTCTACAATCTCTATCTCTTGAAATTTCAGAAGCATTTGTCCTTTATCGATCTTCCGGATATCCATCAATTGGTTAACCAGATCAAGAATACGTTTCGAATTTCGGAACATGATACTATAAGACCTCTGCCGATCAGCATCGCTATCTGTCATCATTAGCTTCTGTAGTGGACTGATTATAAGAGACATCGGTGTGCGTATTTCATGAGATATATTGATGAAGAATTGGAGCTTTGCCTCATTAATCTCCTCTGCACGAGCATGTTCAATCATTTGTTGACGGATCTGATAGCGATTACGAATCTGCATAAGAATCAGATAAATGGCTAATGCCAATAAAATGACATAACATAATTTTGCACAATTCGATGCATACCATGCCGGAGATATCAGGATTGTAATCTCTTTAATATTCGAAAGCATATTATGATCCCCGGCCCGTACTCTAAGATTATAAGTACCAGGAGGAAGATCGTTGAATGAAATACGATTTATATCATTACGCAGCACCACCCAGTCACTATAATTCATGGAATACATATATATAAGCCGTTCGGGACTATTCAATTCCATAGTGGCAAATTCGATGCTGAATGCATTGTCCTTATGAGCCAAATGAAACTTTTGCGCTTCAAATACCGGCCGATCAATAATTTCATATCTACCTGATTTCATCCCTTTTCTCACGGGAGTATTATGAATATAGAAATCAGTAATACGAATATTCCATTTTTTTGCAGGATCAGTAATTTCTTGCGGATTAAAGTAAGTAACTCCATTCACTCCTCCAAACCAGAGAGTACCATCAGCATCTTTGAATGAGGCATTTTTACTGAACTCATTACCTTGTAATCCATCACTTACATAATAGTTAATAAATTTATGATTATGCTTATTGAATTGAGAAATACCGGCATCCGTACTAATCCATAAGAAACCTTGATTATCTTCTTGAACAGCATACACTACATCACTGGGAAGCCCGTCTTGTGCAGTGTAAAGCGTCAGTTTATCGGTTTGTGGAGAATAGTTATATATTCCTTCTGATGTACCCGCCCAGATCACTCCTTCCTTATCCTGATGCAAGCAATGTACTATGACTTTAGGTGATATATAGGAAATATTAAATGGACTTGTATTCAAATCAACACATATCAGCCCATCATAACCTCCGATATAAAGTTTATTGTCTTTGGAATATAATACGCTACTTAACCACAAGTAAGAATCAGGAGGAGTAACCTGTTCTGTTTTTCCACTCTTCAAATCGTGGCATAACAACCCTGCCCCCATTGTAGCTATCCATAATCGTTTCCTATTATCCTCGGCAAATGCATATACACGTTGTACATGTTTACCATTAGCATCAACCAGATTATCAAGATATGTACATCGGCCTGTATTACGGTCTATTTTCCCCATGCCGTTGGTAAAAGAACCGAACCAAAGATTGTGCTCCGAATCTTCATACAACGTAATGATAATGGCAGGAACAGAGCTCGAAGTGTTTTCATGTACAAAATGTTCTTTTTGCTCTAATTCGGGAGTGATTACATAAATGCCGTCATTGTCAGTACTTACCCATAAATCATTATTATGATCACGAAGCAGGCTGGTAACACAATATGATCCTATTATATTACTATTCATATCTTTAGATCCTATATACTTGAACCCATTTTGCACAGTGGGAATCATCACCACTCCTTTTTGATAAATAGCGAGCCAGAAGTTGCCTGCATAGTCTTTAAGAAGAGAGTGTACCTTAGCGTTTGTAACATCAAAACAACTATTGCTGAATTGAGCATCTGTAATCTCGTTGGTTCTACTATTATAGACTTTAACTCCTTCTCCATCTGTTCCCAAATAGAGTATATCCTGAGAACTCTGATATATTGTTTTGATAAACAGATTATATTGTCCTTTATAAGGTATGGGAATAAAACTATCATGAGTGCGGTCATACCTAAAAAGTCCATTGCCCATACTTATCGCATAGATATTACCTTTATAATCTTCACATACGTCAATTATTGGAGTTCCTTTTTTTTGTATCAAATATTGTTTTCCCTTTCCAGCAGGAGTCAAACGATAAATACCATTTTCACCCGCAGTCATCCATATCTCTCCTGTAGTAGTTTCTATAACAGCCCCGGTCATGGAAGTCGGAATATCCAGCAATAATGGCTTTACAATCAGTTCATCATCTTCAATAAAGAGTTGACAGAGTTCATTGCCGGACACCCAGATATCTCCATTTTTTCGTTGCAGAAGAGCGGATATATTACTATTAAAGACTTCTCCATTTTCGCGTCGGGCGGGGAGAGTGAAGCTATCACGGGCTGCATCATATATTTGTAACCCGTTACATGTTCCGACAAAAAGCCGTCCTTTGGCATCCTCAAATAAAGTTCGTACGTAATTATGAGACAAAGAATGGGGATCATTGGAATCATGTTTGTATATAGTTACTTTCGCTCCATCATATCGATTAAGGCCGTTTTCTGTGGCAATCCAAATAAATCCGTTTCTATCTTGATATAGTTTATTGATTAAGCTGTTTGAGAGTTCCCCATCTGTGGTAAAAACTTTGCCAGATTGTCCATAACCAACTATGGATATCCACAGGCACAAAATACAGAGTATATTTTTGATCTTCATAGTAGTGCAATAAGATTTGCAAAGATAATAAATATCACCTAAAATTTATATTTACCAAATGTAAAAATAGAATAAGACAACTCTGGCTGCCACTTTACCCACAATACAAATTTATAAAATTCGGGACAGACCTTTTGCCTGCCCCGAACTGATAAAAATACCTATTGAAAACAATTCCAATTCTATAAACTATCTTAGTTCATATTCATTCACAAGAATCAGTTCATATCATTACCTTTCAGATTGGAATTATTACTCAGTTCTTCTTCAGGGAAGGGATAATACATAGCCTTTTCACTCCACCCCAATGCCTTCAATGAGTCAAGCCATTTAGAATCAGCCAGCCCCCAACGAAGAAGATCAAAATAACGGAGATATTCACCACAGAGTTCTACAAAACGTTCATGAACAATGATATTTTTAATCGTATTCATCGGAACGCCGTTGATAACTTTATCGCTGGCCAACAGTTCATCTACATCGGGAATATATCCCGGTTCATGCTGATACCACAGATGTGGCTGTTCAGAAGGAACAATCTTATTAGCACGGTCGCGAACCTGCTGAATATAATACTTCGGTCCTGTAGGATCAGTTATTGACTTATTATCATTGCCTGCTTCGCTCAGACATTCAGCATACATCAACAGTACATCCGAATAGCGCATCAGGCGGGTATTAATTTCATTATCAGCATCAGCAATCTGATAATCCGGACATTCTTTACGGGTCCCGTACAGGTGTTTATCCGAAGATAGGTGTGCATACATATAATCCCAATCGGCCACAGTACCATCAAGCTGAGTGTAATAAGCACCCCCCGGACACCACATCGTCATAAATTTACGCGGGTCACCCTCTTCAAATTCATCATATGTACGTTGGTTTGGAGCAAGATTCCACCAAGAGCCACCGGTTCCGTCAGGCACACCAATTTCCTGCCATCTCCAGGAATCAGACTTGTCGCCTCCCAGCCAATCAGGGCCATTGAACATCTGTATCTCAAACACAGACTCTATATTATTCTCATAGTCTGTACCCCACATAGAGTTCTCACGATAATTATCCACCAGTTTATATTCCCCGCTGTCTATTACCTTTTTCAACTCAGCTTCCGCTTTTCCAAATTCCGCAGCCTGTCCACGTTCCAGAATGGGGCGATACAAATAGGCTTTTGCCAAGTAAGCTTGTGCAGTTCCCTTAGTAGCACGCCCTTTATTGGCAGCATCGGCATAAAGCGTACTTCTCAATGGCAGTAATTCGGCTGCCTTTGCAAAATCAGCAATAATCAATGCATAAATCTGTCCTTTTTCCGCATTGCCTGGATAATACTCTGATGCATCGGATACAGGATGATCCCAATAAGGAACCGTTTCGCCAAATAACTGAACCAAATGCATATAATGTAAAGCTCTTAAAAAATAAGCTTCACCTAACAGGCGATCTTTTTTGGCCTCATCCATCGTTCCTTCAAAGTGTGTAATTTTCTCAATAGCTATATTAGAAGCAAATACGCCATTAAAAAGATCTTGCCAGGAGCTTTTCAGCAGTCCTTCATTAGCCGGAGTTGAGTAAGTATCTTGATACAGGTTAGGCCACTTGAATGTTTTATCAAAATCATCACCAGGAGCCAATAAATTGTAATACAAAGCTCGTGCATAGCCACCTTGATTCTGTCCTATCAAAGCTTCATAAGCCGGGATAATGGATGCTTCAAGTTGAGCTTCGGTAGTATAATAAGTGTCTACTGAAAGCTGTTCCGGATTGTTCAAATCCATGTTGGGCACGCAGCTGCTTACAATGGAGACAGCAGACAGTGCAACGCAAGTACGTAATGTATTTTTAAGTGAAGTCATATCTTTCTATTATTTAAAAAGTCAATTGTAAACCCATGTAAAACTCACGCGTATTAGGGAAAGTCGGATCCCAGAGAGACATACCATCAACACCTCTTGTCAGATTTTTGCCGCTGTATCTATCCTGATCACCTACTTCCGGGTCATATCCCTTATATGAGGTGATAGTAAGCAGATTCTTAGCACCTACGTAAAGTCTCAGATGCTCAATGCCAAATCGACTCAGAAAAACCTTCGGAAAAGTATAACCCAATGTCAAGGCTTTCAAACGAAGATATGAACCGTCTTCTACATAACGATCAGAAAGTTTACGATTCTGATTGGGATCACCGATCACTGCACGAGGAATATCCGTATCCGTATTCTTCGGGTAGAATGTCGTAACACCTGAAATAGGATTGACGAAAGTGAGATCTTCTGCCCGGTAACGGTTCAGAACTTCTTTGGTGTTATTATAATAATGGTGCATACCTTCATTGTCTACACGACTATAGTTAAAGATGTCATTACCTTGTGATCCTTGCCAAATCATGGAGAAATCAACATCACCAAACCCTGTCTTATATCTTGCATCCAAACTTAATCCGTAAGTAAAATCAGGAATAGGATTACCGATGTAGTCCTTGTCTTCATCAGTCAACTCACCATCTTTATCCAAATCCTTAAAACGTACATCTCCCAACTGCGCATTCGGAGCAAACTTCTTATCCTCATCCAACTGTGCCTGAGTTCTATACAATCCATCTGTTACATATCCCCAGAATTGCCCGATAGACTTTCCTACAGCCGTTTTCGTCACACTGTTGGCAGCAAAAATAGCATTGTTAGTCCCCAAGTCAAGCACTTTGTTTTTAACGGTAGACAGATTTCCCGTAACCGAATAATCAAAATCTCCGATATGATCACGGTAAGTGAGAGCAAATTCCCACCCCTTGTTTTCAATGCTACCGGCATTCAACGTCGGGAAATTACCCATATATCCGGCAGAGAAAGAAATAGGAACCTGAATCAACATATCCTTTGTTTTCTTATAATAATAATCTACTGTAAACAACAGACGGCTATCCAGAACTGACAAATCGAGTCCCAAGTCAGTAGAATATTGCGTTTCCCATTTTACGTCCGGATTTGCAGGTGTAGTAGGCAATGCTCCCGTCACCTTGCTATCATTCAAATAATACCACATCTGAGCGAAATTCACTGTACTTTGATATTGATAAGGACTAATATTGGAATTACCCAACATACCCCAGCTACCACGCAGTTTCAGATCACTGATCCAAGTCAGGTTCTTCATAAATTTCTCTTGACTGATGCGCCATGCAGCAGAGAAAGAAGGGAAATTACCATAACGATTATTTTTGCTAAAGTTAGAAGAACCATCACGACGGAAATTGAAAGTCAGCATATATTTACTATCATAGCTATAGTTTACACGACCCAACAAAGAGAACATAGACGAACGGCTAACGGAAGAGCCAACCACTTTCGACGCATCATCTTGCGTGGAACCCAGAATCAGAATATCAGGACTGGGCATAGCACGTGCCCCACCATTGTGTCCAAGACCTTTTGTCTCCTCTGAAGTGACACCAATCAAAGCGTTGATGCTATGTTTACCAAAAGTTTTATCATACGACAAAGTATTTTCATATAAAAAACGGTTAGTCTTCGTACTGGACATTTTGTACTCGTCCGGTGTATGGTTTTCATAGCCAATAGAATAATCAGCAATATAATTCTGTACCATATAGCGATACATATCCACTCCCATATTGAACTTGTACTTCAGCCCCGGGATGATTTCGTAAGTAGCCCAGATATTACCATTGATAGTTGTACCTTCACCCTTATTCCAGTTCATATAAGATTCTGCCACCGGATTTCCGCAGTCTGTACCATTACCGGCACCAGCAAAACCAGTAGGATGACTATCGTCATAAATAGGCAATGTAGAAGACCACTTTTGAGCACCCAATATCTTACAATCGCTCCAATCGTGCAAGTTACGGTTGATCGTTACCGTTTCTCCCAACTTCAGCTTTCCCTTTGTAAAATCAGAGATGAACTGTATACCGTAATTCTTGTAATCTTCACGAATGAACACCGGCTGGTCTGTAGAGTAAGTGGTATTGATACGAAAATTAGCTTTATCCGACCCACCGCTAACAGCAAGATTATGCTTCTGATAAAAAGCCGTACGCTTTAAAATATCCATCATATTGTAACCTTCACCAATCGCGGCCGGATCAGAGAGAGCCGTCAGATAGTCAGTACGGTTAGGATCGGCATTATACATTTCTTCATTAATAAGCTCAGCTAACTCCTGCCCGTTCAACATCTCTACATCGTGTGAAAGTCCTTTCCAACCCACATAACCGTCATAATCTACCTTCACATCACCGCTGGCACCCCGTTTAGTTGTAATCATAATCACACCATTAGCACCACGGGCACCATAAATGGCACAGGATGCAGCATCTTTTAAAACCTGAATACTGGCAATATTACTTTCATCGGGTACAACTCCTCCAATCATACCGTCTACTACATAAAGCGGATCAGTGTTATTAATAGAACCCACACCACGAATACGAACCCTACCATTCGTAACTTGTACACCGGCCACAGAACTCTGGAGTCCTGCAGACAAACCTCCCGGCACTTTGCTCAGTTCTTTGGTATCCAATACAGCAATAGACGATGACAGGTCCGCTTTCTTCTGAGTACCATACCCGATAACAACCACATCATCCAGCATTTGTGTATCTTCTTTCAGCAATACATTAATAGAAGTATTACCACTCAAAGCAATTTCTTGCGTAACATATCCAACAAACGAAATCACCAATGTAGAATTGGCATCTGCCGAAAGAGTAAAATTACCATCAAAATCAGTAATTGTACCATTCGTCGTTCCTTTTACTACAACAGATGCACCGATAACCGGTTCATTGTCAGTAGTAGACGTGACTTTACCACTAATACTCTTACTTTGCCCCCATGCGGTAGACACACAAAGAAAGAGAAGCAACATAAACAATAATTTTGTTTTCATACACTTTTCATTTAAGATTAAATACATATATAATTTTACTGTATACAACATAATATAAATCAGAGAAAAACATCCTTCAGCCTTCTTTATATATAACCGGGAGTATTTTTCATCACTTTCTCCAGAACTACAAGCAGGCAAAACAATATTGAAACTGCAATTCTCATTTTCGGACACTTTTCTTTTCATTTTCAGCTAACAACTTATGTTTTCACATAGTATTAAATCAATTATTATATCATGATTCTTTGCTGCAAATATAGAAAATAGACTTTTATTGAATCTCACTTTATTGTAACACAAGCTTTATCATTCGTTACATCCTTTTTCAAGCATTTCCCAAGCATTCAACGCCACGTTACCATTAGCAACACAACATACTATAAAACAAATATTTAGTCTCAATAAAATGTAACACAAATCTTCATTTTTAATATCCATTATTCCTTTTTTTGATCTCATTTCATCATCTAAAAAACACTTATTCCATCTCCCCGAAACTCCCCGAAAATACATGTAACGGACAGAAAAATTTATGTAATAAAACAATCTTCCACCTGATTAATTAACACTTTTTATTTCTATCGCCATAGGGAATTTCTTTTTTGCTCCTGTCTTTACTCATGAACTATATAAACTAAACTAAATTAAAACGACATGAAAAGATTTTGCAAACAAATGGCAGGAACCGCAGGGCTTCTCTTTATCCTTGCCGCATGCAGTAACAACAGTTCCAGTTATCCCGAAGAGTATGTAGGTTTTGAGAAAGCCACCAAAAACTATTCGTTCGACAAAAACAAAGACACAGAAGAGTTCGACGTAAAGATTATTGCCGCTGAAAAGAAAAATGAGGATAGGGAAGTTCTCATTAATGGCATAAACATGCCGGGTAAAGCAGCTATTTTCAGTATTGAAAACAAGACGGTCATTATCCCTGCCAAGAAGAAATCAGCCAATCTACGAGTGAAGATCTATCCGAAGAGAGTGACAGACAAAGCTGAATTCCGCATCGTCTGTACCCCGAAGGATAAAGAAGGCAAAAAGACACAGATCACTATCCATCTAAGTCCCCAATAATGGGAACTACAACTCCATTCTGTTTCATCCTACCACTAGCTTTTTCTCACGTGAGCTTGGTACATAAATGCCTTAAGGCCGTATGAAAACTAAGCTTTGCTTTATTGTTTTTGTTCTTTTGCCCGTAACAAAACTTCGTCCCACAGTTGCGGGCTCTACGTTTTCCAATTGAGGGCTGTCGGTCCCACAACTGCGGGCTACACAGCCCTCAACTGAAAAACGAGGTTTTGCTTATAGCATAATGACATTAACATTAAGGCTTTAGGAGAAAAAGGAAGGAGCATATCAAGTTTCTCCTCTATCATTCAGCTTTCTATATAATGGGATTATGAAGCCTGACTCCTCAATTCTTACGAAGTGATAACTTCTGCGATGAAAATTCAGTTTAAAAGGAGATATTTGCATGAATACAGGCAGAGTTTGTATAATACATATTAAGGACTTGTGAATTAGTGAATTACAAACATAAAAACGCTCTTTTTTTCTATTTTTCGGTGTAGGATGCAACTTTCCTACACCTTCCTACACCGCTTCCCACGCCACCTATCTATTTGATAACCAGATAAAAATGATAGCGGGTGTAGGATGTAGGAAAAAAAAGTAATTTCGGCATAGGGAGTTTTTCCGTTTTACCTGTCTTTATAGAAAAGAAGAAGAACATGGAACAAGAATTTGAAAGAATACTCGATAAACTCGCAACCTCCACCCGTTCGCCGAGAGGAAGATTCTCGAAAGCCAATAGCTGGATACTTCTTGAGAAACGGTTGCCGCATCTGCAACGCCGCATCCTTTCATTGCACACAATGGCTGGTGCAGCCGCTGTCGCCGTGCTTTGTGTACTGGGCTGGTGGGCATATTATATGTTCGCCCCGGTACCATTGCAAACCGTATCCACATTGGCAGAAACACGTACCGTAACACTGCCCGACCAAACAGAAATTGTACTGAACCGCTATTCTTCTCTGACTTATCCCGAACGTTTCAGAGGAAAAGACCGGAAAGTACAGTTACAAGGAGAAGCTTATTTCGAAGTCAGCAAAGATGCAGCACATCCTTTCAAAGTAGAAGCCGGAGCAATTATAGTACAGGTTTTAGGTACACATTTCAATGTCGAAGCCTATCCCGAAGATACACAAGTGAAAACAACCTTGTTGGAAGGTTCCGTTTCTGTCAGCCTCATCGGTAAAGCAGAAGAAAGCCTGATACTTTCACCCAATGAAAGCGCTATATATAATAAGGATAAGAAAAGTCTGACTCTACATACCGAAAATAATGCATCCGAAGAGATTATCTGGAGAAACGGAACACTGCTTTTCAAAAGCATTCCTTTACAAGAGATTGTCCGACAACTTTCTAACGCTTTCCACACAGACATTCGTATTGAAGACGCTGACTTACAGAACTATCGCATGACGGCTACTTTCTCTGATGGCGAAACACTGGAAGAAATTCTTTCGCTGCTTTGCCGCAATCAAAAGTTTGAATACACAAAAACTAATGACATAATAACAATCACACAAAAATTAAACTAGAATGAAATCCTCTATCTGTTCACCCCGCACCATCAGGAAATTTTTCCTGGTGGGAGCGGTTCTCCTATCAACCTGTACACTACAAAGTACGATTGTATTTGCCACCTGCGTTCTACAGAAGACCAATCCTTCACAAACGCGTTTCAGCATCAAACTGCAAAATGCGACACTGGAGGAGTTTGTGAAACAAGTGGAACAAAAAACCGGGTACAGTTTCATATACGGAGAAGAAGTACGTCTGAATGGACGCATCACACTGGCCGTCCGAGACCTTACTATTAACGAAATTCTCCGGAAAGCTTTTGAAAACCAACCGATAGGTTTCGAAATCTCCGGAAAACATATTTTGCTAAACAAGCGGCCCGTGCCGCAGAAAACCGTAAGCCGTCGGTTCACTATCAGCGGATACGTGACAGACGGGGCGTCTTCCGAGACGCTGATTGGTGCCAATATCCTCGATAGTCGTCAGCGTGTGGGCACTGCCACCAATCCTTTCGGTTTCTATACTCTTACTTTGCCGGAAGGAGATGCGGAATTGATTTTTTCGTATTTAGGGTACGAAACCCGGCACAGTTCGTTCCCGCTAAACAAAGACACCGTGCTTAATATCCGCTTGGACAGCAATAATGAACTGGCGGAAGTGATTGTCCTTTCGGACAAGAAAGAAGCCGGCATCCAAGCCACCGCCATGGGAGCGTATGAAATTCCGATGGCACAAATTCAACATACTCCAGCCGTACTTGGAGAAGCTGATATATTGAAAACCATTCAGTTAATGCCAGGTGTACAAGCCGGAACGGAAGGCTTTTCAGGTTTATATGTACGCGGAGGAGGACCGGACCAGAATCTGATATTACTGGACGGTATTCCGGTATATAATGCAGATCATCTTCTGGGGGTGTTCTCCGTATTTACTCCCGAAGCTATAAAAAACACTACACTCTACAAGAGTTCCTTTCCCGCCCGTTACGGCGGTCGGCTTTCCTCTATTGTCGATATACGCACCAACGACGGAGATATGCACCATTACCACGGTGCACTCAGTGTAGGTACACTTACCGACAAACTGCATTTTGAAGGACCTATCTGGAAAGGACACACTTCTTTCAGTCTTAGTGCACGTGCCACGCACACCGCCTTCTTCAAAAACCTCATAGTGGATAAAGATGATTATTACGCTGATAAATACAACTACTACTTTTACGACATCAATGCCAAGGTGAACCATAAATTCAATGACCGCAGCCGCCTCTTCATCGGTTTCTATAAAGGAAAGGACCACTACCACTTTGACACCACCGACAGCAACAACTACTATCAGAACAACGACGACACTAAAGTCTATTATAAAGATGACAGCCACCTGAACTGGGGAAACACGATAGCCTATGGCCGCTGGAATTATGTATTCAATAGTAAGTTGTTCTGTAACACCACTATTTCCTACAATAACTATCTGATGAAATTGAATCAGGATGTGGAAGATACACGCACCTACCGGGGGCAAATATTAGATCGCTATAGCTATTTATCCCAATTCCGTTCGGGCATCAGTGACTGGAGTGCGCGCATGGACTTCGATTTTACACCCGCGCCGGAACATCACATCAAGTTTGGAGCAGAATATATCCACCATACTTTCCGCCCGGGCATCTCCACTTCCAAGACTCAGGAAGTGGAAAACGGAGAGCAAGAGGAAGAAACAATTTATGCCGCCAGCAATAATCATGTACTACGAGGACAAGAGGTATCACTCTATGCTGAAGATAATTTCAACCTGAACAGTCATCTCAGCCTAAATGCCGGTATAAGGGCATCTCTGTTCTCTACACAAGGAAAGAACTACTGTTCGATTCAACCACGCCTCTCTACACGCTACAACTTCGGACAGGGATTCTCCGCCAAGGCATCCTATACATGCATGGCACAATATGTACACTTGCTTTCATCCACTCCCTTCTCTATGCCTACGGATCTTTGGGTACCAATTACCAAAAACATACGCCCCATGTATGCCAATCAATACTCTCTTGGAGGCTATTATACCGGTCTGGCTGGCTGGGAGTTCTCTATAGAGGGATATTATAAGCAGATGCGTCACATACTGGAATATCAGGATGGCGTTTCCTTTTTCGGCACTTCCACTAATTGGGAGGAAAAGGTAGAAATGGGTGAAGGACGTTCCTTGGGTCTGGAAATGATGGTACAAAAGACTTTGGGAAAGACTACCGGTTGGCTGGCATATACGCTGGCAAAGACCGATCACCGTTTCAAAGATGGTGCCATCAGCCAGGGTAAATGGTTTCCTTATAAATATGACCGCCGCCACACCATCAGTCTGTGTTTGAATCATAAATTCAGTGAACGTATCGATGTCGGAGCTTCCTGGATATTCAATACCGGGGGATGCATCACAGTACCTGAACGGGAGACCATTATCATCCGTCCCGAAGGCAATATAGAATCTGCTCCTTATATTTCCCGGCGCAACAACTACCGCCTGCCAGCCAGTCATCGCCTAAACCTGGGTATCAACTTCAACAAGAAAACCAAGCATGGCATGCGTACCTGGAACATCAGTCTTTATAATGCCTACAATGCTATGAACCCCAACCTGGTTTACAGCAAATGGGAACAAGGTTACAATCTGATTTACAATGACTTTTATAACAGCATATATCAAGGAAACGATAATCAATACAACTCAGAGAAAAAGTCGAAAACTGTTATCAAGAAACTGACGATATTACCCTGCATACCCTCTGTGACTTATACCTATAAATTTTAAAAGCCATACCAGATTATGAAAACAAGAATTAAATTACACCTTATTATATATATAGCTTTCGCCGGACTCTTTATGGCTTGTGAAAATGAAATCCCATATAATCCCGGACAACAAAATCCGCAGCTTATCATGAATGCCCTGCTCAATGCCGGACAAACAGAGAATCTCGTTTATCTGCATCTTAGTGAAGGAAACAGCATCGGCCGCATCAATGAAGCAACGCTTTCCCTCTACGTAAACAATAAGCAGGTTGAATCCCCTCAAGCCATATCTCCCGAAGAATACTATGGAAATATGCAAAATCAGCTTGACAAAGGGCAATATGAAGCATTACTAAAAAGTATGCGCTTCAAAATATTCCGTCTCACTGCGCGCTTACAACCCGGAGATAACATTCGCCTGGAAGCCACAGCGGAAGGCGGAAAGTATCATGTCAGTTCGCAAGTAACTGTTCCCCGTCCCCTACAAGGCCTGCAAGTGGACACCTGTACCGCCCTCATCCGCCAATGGGGTAGCATGAGAGCCCATCGTCAATACCGCATCACCTTAGAGGATCTCCCTAACGAAAAGAACTATTACCGTCTGGAAATAGTGAATAACAAAGACTTCCGCTGCGTTATCTATACGCCCAACGAAGACGAGAACGGAGACTATATAAAGGATGAAAATGGAGATTACATTTACACCATAACGAAAGACACAGTTGTCAACTATAGATATACCGAACTTATCAACCGTGAAGACGTGATCCTGACCGACGGACATGTCACCAGCTCGGATGATGATGAAAATGCAATGTTTCCCACCAACATTGAAAACAAATACAGTATCTTCACAGATAATCGTTTCACCAATTCATCTGCCACGCTGAAAGTTTACACCCCACTTTACGATGACAACTATGATATTCTCCAATCACTGAATTATACCCGTTGCTACCTGAAACAAAATATCACCGTGCGCGTGCTCAGTTTGCCTGAAACATATTATCGCTACCTGAAAGCTTTAAACTGCATGGATGACGAAGATTATGACGAAGCCCTGATGGAACCTATCAGCCTGCCCAGCAATGTAGAAGGCGGATTGGGCTTTGTAGGTATTTCATCTGAAATTCAATATACCATAGATATGCCGGATAAAAAATGGGGATGGTGGTAAAATCCGGATAAATACTATCATTATGATCACCCGTGTTCGATAACTATATTACATTCATATTACAAATAAGGTCTTAAACAAGCAAAATAATACCATATAATTGATCTATATCAAGAAATGCTCCCTTAAACTGCACTTTCCTTCTTCTTTGCTTTTATGTTATAAAACATATTTCTATATTTGCATAGGTAAAAAGAAAAAGCTAAGCGCTTAGAGCTGTTTTCAATAGGTATTAGATTTTTAGAGTTAGAATTGTTTTTAGGTATAACAAATTAAAAGTAGGTATTATGAAACGTTTAGGATTAACATTAATAACAGCAGTCTGTCTGACTGCTACGACATTTGCAGCAGGAAATCAACCTACAACTGCAAAATGGGATGGTAACATCAACGTAACCAAGTTGAGTAAATATTTAAAATTGTCGGCTGGCCAGCATGAAGAAGTAGCAAACATCTGCGAATACTTCTCTACACAGATGGGACGTGCCACAACTGCAAAGAAGGATCAGGAAAAGAAACTCCACAATGCAGTGTACGGAAACTTGAAGTTGATGAAGAAAACGCTTACTGACAAGCAATACGCTGATTATGCGAAAGTATTGAATGTCACTTTGCAGAATAAAGGTATCGAAGTGAAATAATAAGAGAGGGCACTGAACATCACGTTTTGTGCCCTCTTTCCTTTATCAACACTATTCAAGTGTCGACTCCCTAACCAATTATATATTTCATTTACAAACAATATCTGTCTTGTAGCTCCTTTTTATATTTCTTAGAGACCAGCAGCTCATCTACATTCTCAAATGGCGGATACAACACACATTTACCATCCTTGATAATCATCAGATAATCAATATTGATTATGAAAGACTGATGAATCTGCACAAAACAAGGAGCATATCTCACTATCTGATCGGCCGTGGTACTCTTCTTCAGAGGTAACGGAGTTTGTCCACTCAACACCGCCTCCCACTGTTTCCGTTCAGAGCAATACCGGAAATATCCAATTTCGGCAGGCCGTAATGCCCGCATGTCATTTGTCGGAGTAAACACCATAAATGTCTGACTAGTGTTTGCTAATGCCGCAGGAAAAAATGCAGCTTTCCGTTCTAATTCTATTCTTTCCATAAATCGGGAAATAATAAGTTCCAGATCTTTGTCCTCAAAAGGCTTCAACAAATAATCAAAAGCAGATTGACGAATGGCTGACATCATGTATTTATCGTATGCAGTATAAAAAACGACTTTCATGCCCCAAGTCAGAGATTCGCGAATACTGTCCAGCAAATCCATCCCCCTCATATCAGGTAGCTCTACATCTAAAAAGAGCAAATCGGGACGCACTTTAGCTATCAGTTTCTTCCCGGATACTCCATTGCGTGCAGTACCTTCTAAATGAAAGTTTTCAAATTTCTGTAACCCGAATACCAGATTATCCAAGGACAACTCATCGTCATCTACTATTGCAACCTTATACCTGTCCATACCTCTCTTGTTTCTGCGAAATTAAAGAACTGAAAGCAATTTAAAAAATCAGAATATGTCATTTTCAGGACATTCAATCAAAACAACGGATATCCAATCAAAATTGAGGATTATTCGAAAATCATTAAACTGAATAATCATAATTCAACGGTAAATGAAAACTTACTTCACATCCGGTCTCGCCATCCGGCAAAGGAATATTGTGTACCGAAGTTTCAATCATTTCCTTATTCTTAGCATTCAAAATCTGAATAGTTTGCATGATTACCTTCATTCCGGTCCCTGTCCCTCTGTTAGCACTGTTCAGTTTGAATCCGCCCCCGTTATCCGTAATCCGGACACAAATATAAGTACCGGAACGATGAACATCAATCCAAAGACGCCGTTCACCTTCTTTACCCCGAAGAGCGTGCTTGATGGCATTCTCCACCGGTATCTGTATTAACATGGAAGGCAGAAGCAACTGATTGGTGTCTACATCTTCACCAACTTCAATAGTCACCTTAAATTCCGGTCCCAAAGAACGGCGTTGAAGATCAATGTAGGTTTGCACAAAACCTAATTCTTCTTTTAAGGTAACACACATTTGCTCAGCTAATTCCAAATTCCGTCGCATTAGTTTCACTAATGAGGAGAGCTCTTTTTTATTCTCCCCTTCCCGACTGCCCATTTCCTGGTTCAGCACATTGAAAATAAAATGCGGTGACATTCTGTTACGTATATTCTCCAAACGTAAAGAAGATATGGTACGCTGACTTTGCGCGAGCAGAAGAGCCCGTCTTTTCTTTTCATACAGATAGATGAAACAAGCAATAACCAATACCAAAACGCAAACTCCAATCCAGAAGAAACGTCCCTCGTGCAACTTTAACATCTCTACCTTCTGCTGCTCAATCAATATGTTCTTTGCCAACAGTGTAGAGTCCTGTTGATATCTCAATGACATATCGGCTGTACGCATTCTTACATGTTCATTACGGATAGAATCGTCCAGCCGGCTGTTTTCTTTCTGATAAAAGAAAGCATTTTTATAATCTGCCGTCTTCTCGTAAAACTCCTGCAAATACTTATTACGAATATGCAGCATGTCCGGCTCTATATGATTCGGATTGGTAGCCTTACTTAGCAGATTCCTTACGGTTGCCATATCATTTCGCTCCAGAGCCAGACCGATGCGTTGGGTATCAATATAATAAAGCGCTCCTGCTGCCCCTATTTTCCGAAAAAAGGGTTGGCATTCATTGATATATTTAGCCGCTGAATCAGGTTCATTCATTTGCAGATAGACATCCCCCAGATTCACCATGCACAGGTTTTTCTCAAAGCCCATATCGGGATGAGAAACCGCCAACGAGAAACCTTTCTTGAAATATTTTAAAGCTTCCGGATAATCCTCACGATAATAATATGAATTACCACGATTATTCAAATAGATATATTTCTCGTAAGGAAGCATTTTATCATAAAACATCCCTGCCAGATTATAGTAATAGTCGCACTGATCAAAGTCATGTAAAGCCATATACACCTGAGCCAGCCCATAATAAACAGGATGACGACGCCCCTCCGATATTCCTAAAGAATCTCCGATTTGCAGTGCTTTACGATACCAAAATGCACTTACATCATATTTTCCCTGCCGGCTGCATGCATCAGCCAGATTGATAAGAATATCCGGAACTGATTCTGTCTTCATTCCCTGCAAACGTTGTTTGTAAGAATCTGTAAAGCAGACAATAGCCGAATCCATAGCGCCTACACGCACATAAATATTACCTTTTGTATTCAGATATTCCGAGCGTAAATCAGCAAGATAGGGTGAAGATTGTTCACGGGCACAAAAGTCTTCTATTCGTTTTATTAAATAGCGGGCTGAGTCCACATCCGAAGTGAACATATACGTTTTTAATACTATAGCAGAGTAATAATACCATTCCAGACTATCAGTCGACATCTCCATCTTTTGCTTTGCCAGCGCACGTATCTGTTGTGGATGAGTGGTCAAAGAGTCTGTAACCGAACGATAAAAAGAGTCGTATTTTTTCTCCCAAGAGGAATGCTGCTCAGACTGTTTACACGAAACAGCTAAGAATAGTAGTAAGAGAACCGGAAGAGAAGTTCTCCACAGAATTTTGCCATATATCGTGTTCATAGCTATTGACATTTATATAAAGAATAAAGATATCCTTCATGCATTGCTACAAATATAATAGTTTTTCCCATTTAGTACAATTTTAAGACCACTTATCCGCTAAGATATTTATTTATCCTGTTTTTACTTATTATATAATTTGGGTATCACAAATACTTATTTTAACTTTGCATAAACAAATTGAAGTAATCATTAACAGTAACCCACAAATTACGAGACACAATGAGAAAGCTTATACTTTTGGGGATTTGTATCTCCTTTCTTCTCCCCACAGCTATGCAGGCGCAATACTTGCGTTCATCCTATTTTATGGAAGGTAGCAGTACCCGCATTCAGTTAAATCCGGCGTTGCAACCCAAACGTGGTTATGTCAATCTCCCCGGCATCGGTTCCGTGAATGCCGAAGTAGCCACTAACTCACTTGGTATACAAGATGTCATCGACGTTTTCGATTCCGACGGTGAATTTTATAACAACGACAAGTTCTACAATCGCCTGAAAGGAATGAATGAAGTGAATATCAGTGCAAATACAGATGTTATATCTTTCGGATTCTATAAAGGAAAAGGTTTCTGGTCATTCAATGTAGGGGCACGGGCTGATGTGGACGCCACTATTCCTAAAACCATGTTCGACTACCTGCGCGCAACAGACGCTGATAATTTCAGCTGGAGCGGTGAGAGTTTTGATATCCGCAATGAAAAACTACGTTTGAACGCTTACATAGAAGTCGGAGCAGGATATTCACGTGCCATCAACGAGCGCTTAACCGTAGGCGGTAAAGCCAAATTACTATTAGGTGCAGGAAACATAAACCTGAATATCAACCAGCTCTACATGTATGGAAAGGATGCTGGCATCGACTCGGAATTCCAACTAAAAACGGATGCATATCTGGAAGCTTCCGCAAAAGGACTTGATCTGGAAGAAGAAAACGGATACATCACTGACCTGGATTACAATAGTTTTGGCATCAGTGGTTATGGAGCAGGTATCGATTTAGGCGCAAGCTATCAGGTGATGAAGAATCTGACTGTTTCTGCCGCCATTCTTGACTTGGGATTCATTTCCTGGGGCAAATCAAGTACTCAAATAGCTGAATCAGATAAGAATACTACTATTGATAAAAATAACTATAGCGAATCATCCGATGTGCTGGACTTTGATTTATTCGGCTTGAAGAAGAAGGAAAACAAATCGCGCACCACCTCCTTATCACCGACTATGGTTATCGGAGGGGAATACGGATTACTGAACAACAAACTGGGATTAGGATTATTATCAACAACCCGTTTCGGCCAGTTAAAAACGTATTCTGAATTGACATTCTCCGCCAATTATCGTCCCAATACTCTGATTAATACTACGTTGAGCTATTCCATGTTACAAGGTGGCGAAACATTCGGTATTGCTTTCAAGATAGGTCCTTTGATGCTGGGTACTGACTATATGTATTTTGGAAATAACTCCAAACATGTGAATGCCTTTATCGGACTTTCTATTCCTTTGGGAAAGAAAATATAATAGCTACGAGTTACACAGGCTACAAGCTACGAGTGCTATGCAGAATAATAGCGCAGCAACTTGTAGCTTGTAGCTTTTGTGGCTTGTAACTATTTAATCGTTATCATCGTTGCCCCGAAACCATATTCCTGGAAAGAGGCATCCTGATGCCGGAAAGTAGGATATTTACGTTTCAGTTCATCCAGCAACGCTTTACGAAGTACACCGTCACCTTTTCCGTGGATAAAGACAATACGCTGTTCACGTTTATTCTTATACTGTTCCAGCACTTCACGGAATTTATCCAGCTGATAATTCAGTATCTCGCTGTTGCTCATTCCATGAGTATCATCCAGCAACTCACCAATATGAAGGTCTATCTCAATAATGCCACTTTGTCCGCCACGTTTCACAATCGGCTGAGATTTGGGTTTGTCTACCACTGTTTTCTTAAGCAAAGCTGATTGCAATTCTTCAGCAGAAACATACACTTGTTTAGTGGGAACATCATCCTTTACTATATCGTAAATCAATGCAGGCGTTTCAAAGAACTCCGACTCCTGGAATGTATGCAATTTATAGAACTTCACCGTATCAATACGGAGTTCCACGCTTACTGCCGGCTTCATAGCAAACGAACGCCCTTCCTTAAAAGCAATAAATTGCACAGCTACGTGTTCACGATCATTCAATTCTGCTTTTTCAAATTCTTCCAGCAAGAATTTTGTATTCGGCTCTACTACTCCATTGGAACGGACCTCCCATGCTTTTCCTTCAGCACAGAGATAGGTATAATACAAATAATAGTTACTGTCATTCACCAGATAAGCTTCAAAAGGAGTCGTGCTGACTGCTTTGATATCTTCCGGAACGAAAGCCAGAAAAACATTCAGCACATCCCCACCACGCATTTCCGGCTGACGAAAAGCAGAAACTTGAGGCTTAGACAAATGTCCCATTTCTTTTTCTTCCTGTACAGGATGGGAAATAGAAGATCGCACCGGCTTCTCTTCTACTTTCTTCGGAGTAGCTTTCGGCACCGGTCTCGTCATATTATAATCATCCGTATCAATCACCACACACTCACGTATGGGCATCGGGATATCAAATCCATCGGCATCTTCTACCAGCACAATATCCTTTCCCCGAAATCCCGTCACAATACCGCCCCCGATCTCATTCAGGAAGCGTACTTTATCACCTATTTTCATCTTCTTTCTATTTAAGTATTTGACGAATTAGAATTTACGATTGAAGTTCGAAAGCCCAATCGCTCTACAAAGATACGGCAACTCAATAAAAAAAGATAGAAAAAAGAGAATAAATATCCGTACCTTTGCAGCCCGTAAAGAAGTTTATCATGAAAGAAGATCCAAAACATATCCGTATCAGTGAATTTAGCTATCCGTTACCGGATGAACGTATCGCAAAATTCCCTCTACCAGTGCGCGATCAGTCCAAACTCCTGGTCTACCGCCATGGTGAAGTATCCGAAGACCGCTTTACTTCACTTCCATCCTATCTCCCGACGGGAAGTCTGATGATATTCAATAATACAAAAGTGATACAGGCACGCCTGCACTTCCGTAAAGAAACCGGCGCTCTCATTGAAGTCTTTTGTCTGGAACCGATTGAACCGAACGATTATGTGCTTAATTTCCAGCAAACCGAACATGCCGCCTGGCTTTGTATGATCGGTAATCTGAAGAAATGGAAAGAAGGTACGCTGAAACGGGAAATGACTGTAAAAGAGCAACCGATTACTTTGACTGCTACCCGTGGTGAATGCCACGGCACCAGCCATTGGGTAGATTTCCGTTGGGATAATCCGGAGATAACTTTTGCTGATATCCTTGAAGTATTCGGTGAACTTCCTATTCCGCCTTATCTGAATCGGGATACACAAGAAAGTGATAAGGAAACTTATCAGACTGTCTATTCTAAAATAAAAGGTTCAGTAGCCGCTCCGACCGCCGGGTTGCACTTTACTCCCCGTGTATTGGACGCATTAAAAGAAAAAGGAGTAGATTTGGAGGAATTGACATTGCACGTAGGCGCAGGAACTTTCAAACCTGTAAAGAGCGCAGAAATCGAAGGACATGAGATGCATACCGAATATATATCTGTTTCTCGCGGGACAATTGAAAATCTGATTGCCCACAACGGAAAAGCAATTGCCGTAGGTACTACCTCCGTACGAACACTGGAAAGTCTCTATCATATCGGTGTCACCCTTCTGAAAAATCCGAATGCAACAGAAGAAGAACTTCATGTTCATCAATGGCAGCCTTATGAGACAGCTGAAGAGACTGCAAGTATCACATCTGTAAAAGCGTTGCAGGCCATTCTCGATTACTTGAACCGCCATGATATGGAAGCGTTGCACACCAGTACGCAAATTATTATTGCACCGGGCTACGACTACAAGATTGTAAATACCATGGTCACTAATTTCCATCAACCACAAAGCACCTTACTATTACTCGTCTCCGCCTTTGTAAAAGGCAATTGGCGAAACATATATGACTTTGCATTAAACCATGATTTCCGTTTTCTAAGTTATGGGGATTCTTCATTATTAATACCGTAACCTGTATATACAAATTAAAATACCTAATCATGAACGACGAACTAATATTAATTGAAAATAAGATATACGAAGTGCGTGGCACCAAAGTCATGTTGGACTTTGACTTAGCAGAACTCTATGGAATAGAAACAAGAACATTAAAACAGGCAGTAAGACGGAATATTGAAAGATTTCCTGAGGATTTTATGTTTATGTTCACCAAAGAAGAAGCTAACAATCTGATACACATAGGGGTATCACAAAATGTGATATCCCCTGAATATAATGTTGGCTCTACAAACATATTTGCTTTTACAGAAAATGGTGTATCAATGCTTTCATCTGTTCTGCGTAGCCCGCTTGCCATTCAAATCAATATCAATATAATGCGAACATTTACGCGGATGCGCCAACTTGTTTTCGCATGCAAAGAAAGCAGTCTTTCCGTAAAGGATGAATTAGAACAAATAAAAGTACAACTATCCGAGATAGCCGAAGATTTGGACAGTAACGAACAAGATCATGAAAGCCTTTTCAATGCCATTGCAGAAATATCTCTCAAACTACAACTTAACCAATCCAATCCCGGACATGTTACCGTGAAAGGATTCACCAAAAATGATTTATGATAATGAATAGCGATAATAACCAGGAAATGTTTCCTCTTGTCGATGAACAGGGAAATATTACAGGCGCCGCTACCCGTGGCGAATGTCACAATGGCAGCAAACTATTGCATCCGGTAATTCACCTTCATGTTTTCAATTCCAAAGGTGAATTGTATATGCAGAAACGTCCCGAATGGAAAGACATCCAACCGGGGAAGTGGGATACATCCGTAGGAGGACATGTGGATTTGGGCGAAAGCGTAGAGATGGCTCTGAAGCGCGAAGTGCGCGAAGAACTGGGTATCACGGACTTTACGCCTGAAACGGTTACGCATTATGTATTCGAGTCCGCACGCGAAAAAGAACTCGTCTTTGTGCACAAGACCATATACGATGGTGAGATAGTCCCCAGTGATGAGCTGGATGGCGGACGTTTCTGGACGATAGAAGAAATTAAAGAGAATTTAGGCAAAAGGATATTCACTCCAAACTTTGAAGGGGAGATTGAAAAAGTACTCTCATTAAAATAAAAAGACCGCCCTTGCGGAAACAGATGATGTGCCCGGGGTAAACAGCCCATCGTTCCTGAAACAAAAATGGGAGACCAAAGCCTCCCATTTGTTGAATATTTATAAATCTGCTCTTGACAGCTTTTACTTCGCCAGATCTTCAATTACCTTCATAATCTTCTGCCCGATTTCTTCTGCTTCTTCCGGTGTGGAAGCTTCGCTATACACGCGAATAATCGGTTCGGTGTTGCTCTTGCGCAAGTGTACCCACTTATCAGCAAAATCTATTTTCACTCCATCGATGTCATTGATTTCTTCATCCTTATAAAGCTCTTTCACTTTAGCCAGAATAGCATCCACATCCGTTTCAGGAGTCAGGTCTACGCGGTTCTTTGCCATGAAGTAAGACGGGTAAGTTGCACGAAGTTCACTCACTTTCTTACCCTCATGTGCCAGATGGCTCAGGAACAAAGCAATACCCACCAATGCATCGCGACCGTAATGACTTTCCGGATAAATAACTCCACCATTGCCTTCACCACCGATTACAGCGCCTACTTCCTTCATTTTAGTGGTTACGTTCACTTCGCCCACAGCAGAAGCAAAGTATTCCTTACCATACTTACGGGTTACATCGCGCAACGCACGTGTAGAACTCAAGTTAGAAACCGTATTGCCCGGAGTATGCTTCAACACATAGTCAGCCACACTTACCAGCGTATATTCTTCACCATACATCTTTCCATCTTCGCAAATCATTGCCAGACGGTCCACGTCAGGGTCAACAACAAAAGCCACATCCGCTTTACCACCCTTCATCAGGTTCATTATGTCACCCAGGTTCTTTTCAAGCGGTTCAGGATTGTGTTGGAAGTCACCTGTCGGCTCACAGTAGAGCTTCTCTATATGCTGCACACCCAGTTGTTTCAACAATTCCGGCAGAATAATACCACCCACCGAGTTTACACAGTCAATAGCCACGCGGAAATTCGCTTTTCTGATAGCTTCTACATCTACCAGGTTGAGCGCCAGCACACTATCTATATGTTTTTGATTATAAGTCAGATCCTTGCGATACGAGCCCAGATGGTCTACATCAGCAAATTCAAATTCTTCTGCCTCAGCAATACGAAGTACTTCATTGCCTTCGGCTGCATTCAGAAATTCGCCACGTTCATTCAGCAATTTCAGAGCGTTCCATTGTTTGGGGTTGTGCGATGCTGTCAGGATAATACCGCCACTGGCACCTTCCATGGTTACAGCCAATTCAGTAGTCGGAGTAGAAGCCAAATCAATGTCGATTACATCCCAGCCCATACCCATCAGAGTACCTACTACTACATTCTTCACCATTTCACCCGAAATACGGGCGTCGCGTCCTACTACAATTTTGTTGCTTTTTACCGTGCACGTTTTGCGAATAAGTGTGGCATACGCTGATGTGAATTTCACAATGTCAAGCGGATTCAAGCCCACACCCGCTCCTCCGCCAATGGTTCCGCGGATTCCAGAGATAGATTTGATTAGAGTCATTAGGTTAATGATTTAAAGATTGTTGGTTATACTATAATTATTTATAGATTTGATATTTCTGAATATAGTAATAATAAGGGTATACAGATTGCATAGCCGAGCTATGTCCCATTTTAGAAGGAACAATCAGTTTAACGCATGCGCCATCACGCACATACGCCAACGGCACCAACCAACCGGCAGGCACAGAAGTTCCATAATAAGAGAGCATAAATCCTTGTGTAAACTGACCGGCAATAGAAGAGCTTGTTACTCTATAGTTAAATTCATCGACTACTTCTGCATAATCCAGATTGGACACAGTTACCACTTTATCCATAAGGCTATATTCTGAGAAGCGAACCAGAATCTGATCATTCGCCTTTACCGTATCAGCCAAATTAGTGGAACCCTTATTTATGATCTGCATATATACACCACTGGCAAGCTGTACATATTCATTCTTGTTCACATCCGTAGTCGAGTCGTTTCTGTAAAATTCAGTCTGAGATATAACAGTGATACTACTGTCCCGTATAAATGCCTTTATAGCATCTTTTTCGTCCTCCAGCATTTCTGCATAAGTCTTGGTATTATCACAAGCCTGGAAAGCCAATCCACATGCCAGCAAGGACAAAAAGAATAATGTAAGTTTCTTCATTATCTGTTATTTAGTAATTCCGTACAAAAGTATTCGATTTCGTTGAAAGTTGAAAGCTCTACGAGGAAAGTTCGTATCTTTTAACCTTTGTGCCCCTCTTTTTTTATCCTTTCGCATTCAGTAAAGGCTTAAACTTCTCTAAAGCACGCTCCAAAACTTTCTTTGCTTCATCCATTGTACCATAGAATTCACCGCCTGAAGCATTCAAGTGTCCACCTCCATTGAAGAATTCGGCAGCCAATTGATTACAGGGAAATGTACCTACCGAACGCAACGAAACTTTAATCATTGGCTTCTCCGTATCTTCACGTAAGAAACAGGAAAATACCACATCCTTTATACTCAAAGGAATATTTACAAATCCTTCACTGTCACCCCGGATATAATCAAAGCGTCCCTGTTCGTTTCTGGTCAACGAAATCAAGGCTGCATGATAATCAGGATACACCTTCATTTGCGAAAGCACATATCCCATCAACCGCAAACGACTCTCAGAGTAAGTATTATAGACTTTCCTGTAAATATCATCTTTATCGATGCCCTTGGAAAGCAACTCGCTGATGATAAAATAGATTTCCCGGTTATTGGAATTATAGGTAAAGCCACCCGTATCGGTCATCATACCGGTATAAATACACTCTGCTCCTGCTTTGGTAATTTCATTGAAATAACCCATACGGCATATCAGACGGAACACCAGTTCGGAAGTGGAAGATATATTCGGATGTGAAATTGTAATATCACAAAATTCTTCGGGATACAGATGATGGTCTATCAATATTTTTTTCCCTTTTGCAGCCTTTACGGCATCTGCCATTGCATCAATACGACTCAAAGCGTTGAAATCCAGACAACAGATTATTTCGGCCTCAGATATCAGCTTATCGGCAAATTCTTTGTAGTGATCGTAAAGTAACACATCTTTGCTGCCCGGCATCCATCTCAGAAAATCGGGGAAGGCATTCGGCACAATGACATTTACCGTTTTATCTTGTGAATTCAGGAAGTGCCACAATCCCAATGAAGAGCCTATGGCATCGCCATCCGGCGCTACATGGGCTACAATTACTATTCTCTCCGCATGCCCCATCCACCTGGCAAAACGGTCTATCTTAGCTTGTTCGATTACTTTAGTCAACATACGCTTAATCTATGATTTACAAACAGACGGCTGGAGTGCCCCCATTCATCTATAACAATTTGAAGCGACAAAAGTACGAAAAAGTTCGAGAGTTGAGGGAAAGTAGTGCAGGTTTTATTTAGTCCTTGCCTACAGCCTTATTTCCCGGAGCTTTTTTCATGCTCTTCATAACCGGCAAGATTGTATAGAACAGGGATAGTACTGTTTCCAACACGATAGATACCGAATTTAAAGTAATAACCTTCTTCGTCATTGCGCCCTATTAATATCTCTTCCTTATTTACAATATGCTTCTTAACTTCTTTTCCAGCCTGCTGATAGGACATAATCACATCCAGAAGACCGGGCTTCAGAATGGTTTCTTTCTCTTTCCCGTACAGAGTCCAGTCAATATCCACCCGGAAGGTTATCCAACAATCTTTCGGAAAGGAATCAAACGGCATTTTGTAAGCTATTGTCGAAGCTTTATAAGTGGAGGTTACGGGCTTCATAATCTCTGCCTTGTCCGGGTTTACATTACAACGGTCGGTTTTATCGGTCAGCCATTTGCGGTCCGAGTTAGCTTTAATATAGAAATAACCTTGTGAAAAGCCGAAAGCAAGAGGTGGATAGCCACCTTGCTCAATCAGCCAGCCATTAGGTTTTCCGGCTTTATAGATTGTATCTCCTTTGGAATTGATTTTAGTTATTTTGTCATGGGCTATATTCTTCTTGAAAATCATCCTCTTTTCCAACTCAAGGAATTCTTCAACGCTAAGTCTCATCACTTTACCGTCAGGGTCGGAAACAAGTGTACGACTCGGCATACCATGCCATTGTGCAAAGATGGTAGACACTTCCTTATCCAAAGTCCGCGGAATGTAAACAGAGAATGTATAACTCATGGATGAGCCTTGCGGACAACTTCCTTTACCGTAATGGTATACAGTCTTCATTTTCTGTGCATTAAGGTATTCAGTTGCCGGATAGTTACGGAAATCATTGGCAACAGCATAACAATAACACAATTCGGCACGACCTTTGGTTTCTCCCTGGGCATAGCCTTCCAAAGTATTGTCTTCCTGTTTCAGCTCGAAGCGATAAGAAGGTTTGCCTTGGAAAGGACGGGAATAATCCAACTGAATGGTATGGGGTTTATTTGTACCGACGGCCACCCAACGCCCGTCAATAATCTGATTTGTACGGGCTGAATCAGCCTGCACATTTACGCGTTCTTTCAGGGGTGTTAAGTTATCTGACTGTGCACGGACCGGACTTACTGTTACCAAAGACAAAAGACAAAGGGGGATTAATACTGCGGTTCTCATTCTTTAATTGATATTTAATAATGTATACGAATCAAGAGTTAGATGGAGCTTATTTGAAGGAGTTATCAGCCTGCAAGCAGACTGATAACTCCTTCAAATCCTAATTAGGTAGAGGTACCATTGCCCTGCGGCCATAGTTTAATTTCAAACCTTTCTTGTAGGCTTCGGGGCCATGCAGATCTTTAATATCCATTTCACCCAGGTTTACAAGGATACCACGCGCCATAAGTCCGGCATCTTCATTTGCAAGACGCGGTAAATTTTCAGCAGCTTCTTTCAGTTCAGACAAAAACGGACGGATATAGTCGCGCATTTCAGGGTCTAAAGATAAACATTCCAAAGAGGAGTAACCTATTTTCCTGTCCTTTTCTTGAGCCGGAGTAATAAGGCGGGCAATACCTTCCTGTGCTTTACCCAGATAAACAACCGCATAAGCTGCCTCGGAAGCTATATAAGGATTCTCGTCTTGCAAGAGTGCCAATAATGCTTGCGGACAAGTATTAATTTGCTTCTCTCTGGCAAGATTTGCATATCCTACTACCCCCCAGAATCTCATCTCCGGCAGAGGGCTGGCAATAGCTTTCTCCAACATGGGAAGAGAAGCTACAGTTGCCGTTCCCGCAATTTCGACAAGCCCATAAAGTTCATCCAAGGGATATTTCTCTTTGCGTACTTTCTCATAAAGTATATGTCCGGTACGTGAATTTGGGAGGAAAAAGCCCAAATCATGGGTAGTACGAATGTGGTCGGATAATGCTTGACGCATTTTATATAAGGTTTCCGCATACTCAGGAATAGCGGATAAATCATGCAATTCATCCGGATCTTTTTCAAGGTCAAACAGCATTTCCGCCGGATGAGGTTCAAAAGTCTGCTTCCAGTCCGGATTGGTATTGTGACCTCCCAGCACCAGTTTGTCCCAAGCTTTATTGGATGGCATTCCCCATTGATAATAATTACGCAGAGCAAACTGACGGTAAGGAATATAACTACGGATATACTTGAAGCGACCATCCGTAACAGCGCGTACCGGCATGAAATGATGCAGTTGGTTGGCTGCCAATGCAAACTGTACTTCACGCTTTTCTTTACTGGCGAACTTGCCGTAAAGCGCCTTTCCTTGCATGTTCTTGGGAGGCTTTACACCTGCTAAACTAAGTACAGTAGGTCCCAGATCGGTGAAGTTCACCAAACCATTTTCTTTACCTTTTGCTCCATTTGCCAGGTGCCGCCATTTAGGAGGAAAGTAGGCTATCATAGGAACTTTCAGTCCGCTTTCGTACAGATAACCTTTACCACGCGCCACGCAACCGCCATGGTCACTGAAAAAGAAAATGATGGTATTGTCTTCCAATCCTCTAGTCTCTAAATCTTTCAGGAAGATTCCCAACCAAGTATCCACATCCTGTACCGCTTCCAGATGACCTGCATAATCCGACCGCACTTCCGGCAAATCGGGCACATAGGAAGGTAAAGTAAGTTGTTGTGGGAAAATACCCTCTTGAGTATAATCCCTGCGTCCATCAGTGTGGAAAGTACGGATACGTCCCATGTGTGAAGTTACTGTGTTATATACAGCGAAGAAAGGCTGATCCTTTCCACGTTTGGTACTATTGTAAGAAGCTTTATTGTTACATTCGTCCCAACAGCTTTTGTTATCTGTAGTAGAGTTATAATGTGTTTTGCTATTGTTTGTGCAGTAATACCCGGCTTCACGCAATCTTTGAGGAAAGAATATATCAGCCGGAGTATCATAAGGAACCGGATGTATATCCATTCCGTAAGTTGATGAATAGCATCCGGTGATAAGAGATGAACGAGCTGCCGAACTTTGTGGTGCCACAGACCATGCATTCATAAATTGTATGCCACGAGCTGCCAAGCTGTCTGCATTAGGCGTATGTACATCGCCATTGCCATAGCAACCAAATTCATAAGCACTGGTATCTTCGAAAGTTAGCCAAAGGATATTGGGTCTTTCGTTTTTTTTGTCAGCTGCCTCGGTTTGTGAGGAATATAAACCACAAAAAGCAGTACACATAAATAAAGGTAAGTGTCTCATAAAATAGTATGTATTAAGGATAATAAATTCTTGAGGCTAAAGTAGGGCGTTTATGAATAACAAGCGTTTTCTTATGTCGAAAAGAGTGCTAATATTGTTTCAATAAGCTATATTTCGACAATATTAGCAGTGATTCAACAAAATTACGGTTAGTCATAGACGAATGTGGATAAGATATTATATAAAAGAGGTGAAAAGACTGGAGGCGAAACTTTACTTTTGAAATAATAATCTAATCAAAAAAAACATGAGAAGCTTAATCTTAGTACTATTACTGTTAAATGCATTATTCTTATCTGCCCAAGAGGCTACCAACAACAATCTGTCATTCGATAATTCTTTACGCACTGAATCAGAAAAGTTATTAACGGAGTGGATGGACACATTCCTGACTTATCAATGCGACAATTTACATCCGTCTCTCAATGGTGGTGTGCTGTGCCCTGCCTGTGCCCGCATGCATGGGCGCATCGGAGATGCCGTACTCCCCTTAATGTATCTGGCTGATAAAACACACAAAGAGAAATACCTTCTTGCTGCCAAACGCCTGATGGCCTGGATGGAAAACGTGCATCTTCCCAATGGCTCGTGGATGAACGATGTACATGTCTCCGACTGGAACGGTACAACAGTCTTCGCTTCCATAGCTCTTTATGAAGCATTACATTACCATGGGCATTTATTAGACGATTCTACCCGGAACCATTGGAAACAAAGACTGATAGAAGCTGGTGAGTTCATGCTGGCAACTCCTTTTATATACAGCCGCAAACGGAAAGGGATGCGGAATATGAATGTGAATTATTCAGCCTCAGCCACCTATGCATTGTATGCCATTGGAGAGATGTGCAACCGGCCTGATTTTCAAAAAGAAGCCCGTCAGATAGCTGCCGATCTAAAAAACTTTTTCACTGAAAACGATACTTTTCTATATGGTGAAGGTCCCAATATAGGTTCAAAGACAAAAAACGGCTGCCTTCCGGTAGACCTGCTTTATAATGTAGAAGAATCCTTGCCGAATATGGTATATTACGCCCTTATGGCGAAAGACACTGATTTACTGACTCTCGTTGACCGTTCAATGGCTACTCACCTGGAGTTTATGTTACCCGATGGTGCCTGGGACAATAGTTGGGGAACCCGTAGTTTTAAATGGACTTATTGGGGCGGACGCACCAGTGATGGTTTTATGGGAGGCTATTATGCAATGGCTGCCCAACATCCGGAATATTTAGAAGCAATCCATCGTAATATACAATTACTGAAAAAGGCTACTTCCGAAGGTCTGCTTTATGGTGGCATGCATTATCGGGTTTCCGGAATTGCCCCATGCATTCACCATACATTCGGTCACGCCAAGGCAATCACTTCTTTTTTAGAACTTCCTCCCCTGAATATCACTTCTTCCCAAGAGCTTCCGCGTGATAAAACCTATGGTCTGAAATATTTCAAGGATATCCATACCTGGCTTATCTCTCAAGGCCCCTGGCGTGCTACATTCACCGGATATGATGCAGAATATAAAATTAAAGGTACTCATCCGATGGGAGGCGCACTCTCTATGCTATGGCATACACAGGCAGGACCTGTTTTTACCGCTACAATGAACCAATACCAGTTGATTGAAGCGCCTAATATGCAGAGTAATAACCGTAAGTATATCATGGGAGGTACACCACGGATCGAGTTTATGCAGAATGGGACCATATATAGCAATTTGGATGACCTGAATACAGATATCATCTGTGATACAGAAAAGAACGGCTATCGGTTTACCGTGAATACCCATTTGGTCGATATAAATCAAAACGCACCTGCCCAAGGAGAGATTCCTGTCACAATTTACTATACCTATACCTGGCAAGGTCTTGAAATAAACGTAGAAAACTGCTATGACGCTACATATCTGATGCTGCCAGTCATCGCATCACCCGCAGAAGAGGTAAAAGTAACTCCCCAAAAAGCATCTATAAACAAGGATGGAGGCACTTTATCCATCACCTGCACAGCCGGACATATAGAAGTAGCGCCAACCGATAAAGATGGACGAATATTCAATCCGGTTCCTGGATTTTCTTTTGTACCTTTGCGAATAATTCCTAATAGTTCGGAAAAGAAAATTCGTATAAATATTCTTTTTCGCTAATCTATTTTGTTAATTTGTCTCGTAATAGGATACGACTATGAAAATAATACAAACTTTGTTAGTACTTTTAGGAGGGTTATTTCCATTTATGCTGAATGCCGGAACAACGGAGGATATTTACTTCTCTCACATCGGTATGGAAGATGGATTATCACACAGTACCATATTCGCAATTAATCAGGATAAAGAAGGGAATTTATGGTTTGCCACGTACGACGGTGTGAATAAGTACGATGGTTACAATTTCACTGTATACCGCCATGAATATACAAACCCCAATAGTATTGCCAGTGACATAACCCGGTGCATAGCCATCGATGATTCGGATCAGATATGGGTGGGTACCCGTGAAGGCCTATCCTTTTATAATCGTCGTAAAAACTCGTTCTCCAATTACTACTATAAGAAGAATGGCATCAATGTCCCCATCAACAGCATTGCTCCCATTAAAGAGAACTGGCTGATGCTGGGTACGGCAGAAGGTATTTTACTTTTCGATATCAAGAAAGAATGCTTCTTAAACGATACTTTACCTTCCCTGCATTTGTTGAAACCAACCGTTTTAGTACGCCAGGGCGAATACATTTATATAGGTGCCGAAGATGGAGTATATACTTACACATTATCGGGAGGTAAATTGGAAAGATTAGTAAGTATGCCCGCAGGGATACGCATACATGCCATTTTGTGTCAGATGTTCAGCCGGATATGGATGGCAACCGAAGGGGATGGACTATTTATGTACGATGCCAAAACCAAGGAGTTGAAAAACTATCGTTATGAAAGTGAGCAGTCCGGTTTAAATTCCAATTATGTACGCTCATTGGAGCTGGATACGGAAAATCGTTTATGGGTAGGGACTTATAGCGGACTGAATATCTATAAAGAAGCTACCGACAATTTCTCTTCTATAAAAAGTTCCGAGATACAGGAAGGAAGTCTGTCACAAAATTCTGTCAGAAGTATTTTTAAAGATTCTCAAGGCGGCATGTGGTTAGGAACTTATTGGGGCGGGTTGAACTATTACCATCCTCTTTGTAATCGCTTCCAGCGTATCAAGCATGTTCCTTTTCTGAATTCACTTAGTAATAATGTGGTCAGTTGTATTGTAGAAGACAGTGAACATAACCTGTGGATTGGAACAAGTGATGGCGGATTGAACTTCTATGATTCCACCTCAAAATTATACAAGAACTACCTGTTTAAATCAGGATCATTGGATGTACCTTTCAAGGATATTAAAACAGTGTATGTAGACGAGGAACATGATAAAGTATATGTGGGAGCCCATGCCGGAGGCATGATGGCCCTCCAGCGCAAATCGGGACGGGTAGAATACTTCAATCGCCAGAACAGTAACTTACCCAGTAATAATATCTATTCTATCATCTCCGATGAGAACGGAGGATTATGGGTCGCTTCACTGGAACATCTCCTGCATTTCGATATAGACAAGCGCAATTTTACAATTGTAGACAAAGATCAGAATGGGCGTAAATTACAACAATATAACCGTTTGTTGTTTCGCGATTCCAGGAGACGTATATGGGTAGGAGGTGAAATGGGGGTATCTGTTTATAATCAGATAGGAACAGATTTCCTGGCCAATACAGATTTCCATATAGACCCGATACTACAGCAGGCATTTGTGAATTGCTTTTATGAATCTACATCGGGATATATCTGGATCGGGACACGTAGCGGACTTTTCGCTATGAAAGAAGGAAGTAAGGAGCTATTGCAATATACCACGACAGATGGTTTGCCGAGTAATGTTATTTATGGCATCATGGAAGATGCTTACGCTCGTTTGTGGATAAGTACCAATCAAGGTTTGAGTTGCCTGAATCCGGAAAATGGAAAGTTCCGTAACTTTACTATATTGGACGGTTTACAGGGAAATCAGTTTAATGCCGGATCTTATTGCCGTCAAGATAACGGTTACATGTTGTTCGGGGGTGTCAACGGTATTACATTATTCCGTCCGGAAACACTGATTGACAATCCTTATACTCCTAAACCGGTAATCAACAAGCTGTTTGTTTACAATAAGGAAGTCCTTCCCAACGACGAAACGGGAATATTGAGTGAAACGGTTGAATATGCAGATCATATCACCCTATCCTCTTCTCAGAATTCATTCGCCATATCTTTTGTAGTGTCCAACTATATCGCTGGCAAACACAACACTTTTGCTTATAAACTGGAAGGGTATAATGACGAGTGGTACAGACAGAACGATACCAGTCCGGTTTCGTACTCTAATTTACCGGCAGGTGACTATACTTTTTATATAAAAGCAGCGAACAATGACGGTAAATGGAATGAAGAACCGACTGTACTTCATATTCGCGTCCTGCCTGTTTGGTACTGTACCTGGTGGGCACTTTCATTGTTTGCTCTGTCTTTCATGTTGGTGGTATTTGGCATTGTCCGCTATTTCTGGTTGCGTAAAAGTATGCAGGCTGAAATTCTTATGGAAAGACTGGACAAGGAGAAACAGGAAGAAATCAGCCAGATGAAAATCCGTTTTTACGTTAATATATCACACGAATTACGTACTCCGCTCACCCTGATTGTAGCACCACTGCAAGAATTGCTAAGTCGCATATCCGGACATTGGGAACATGAACAGTTGCTGTATATACAAAGAAATACCAACCGCTTGCTGCATCTCGTCAATCAGTTAATGGATTACCGACGGGCAGAGTTGGGAATCTTTGAACTAAGACTGGTAAGTGCCAATGCCTACAAAAGAGTTTTGAATAGCTTCATGAACTATGAAAGTTTGTCGAAGAAAAAAGATATAGACTATAATTTCTATACGGAATTGCAGGACAAAGAACTGTTATTCGATGAAAACTATCTGGATCTTATTGTTAACAACTTACTGTCGAACGCTTTTAAATATACCGAAGAAGGTGAAAGTATTACGGTAAAACTGTATCAGGAAGCAGGTGATCTTGTACTGCAAGTTACAGATACAGGTATCGGTATTCCCAAAGAAAAACAGGAGAAGATTTTTGAGCGGTTCTATCAAGTGGAAAGCGGACGTGAAGGAAGCGGTATTGGTCTTTCCCTGGTACAACGGCTAGTTGAATTGCACCATGGAAGAATTGAGTTGGAGAGTGAACCCGGAAAAGGTTCTACTTTCTCCATTTACCTTCCGCAAGATAAATCTGTATATAGCCGTGAAGAACTGCTTGGAGGAGAAGAGAACGCAGACAATCAACGGGTATACTCTACGAATGCGCACGATGTATATATCGGTGATGAAGAAGAAGCCGATACAGAAAGCGAAGAAGATGAGAATACAAATAAACGAGGAACACTCCTTGTGGTGGAAGACAATAAAGAATTAAGGCAATATCTGGTCAATGGATTGTCCGGCTTATTCAATATGCTGGAAGCTGAAAATGGGCAAAAGGCATTAGATATTCTGAAAGAGAAGGAAGTTGACCTGATTGTAACGGATGTCATGATGCCCGTAATGGATGGTGCCAAATTATGTAAGTTGGTAAAACAAAACTTACGCACCTGTCATATTCCAATATATATGCTGTCTGCCAAAGCAGATATTAAATATCAATTGGAAGGTTTACAGGTAGGAGCAGATGATTACATAGCCAAACCTTTCTCTATGGCAATATTGAAAGCAAAGATTATGAACATGCTGCGTACACGCCACCGCATCTTCGAACACTATTCCAATACCACCGAAATAGAACCGGAGAAACTTACCAATAACACGATGGATGAAGAACTGCTCAGAAAAGCGATTGCAGTGATTGAAAGGAACATGGACAATGTAGAATTTTCTACAGAGCAATTTGCGCGTGAGATGAATATGAGCCGTTCTAATCTACATCTGAAATTAAAAGCAATAACAGGAAAGTCAGCTATCGACTTTATCCACAAGATACGCTTTAACCGCGCATGTCAGCTTTTGCAGGAAGGAAAATACAATGTTTCAGAAATCAGTTTTATGGTAGGCTACAATACTCCTTCTTATTTTGCAGCACGCTTCAAGAAGTATATAGGTTGTCTGCCTACCGAATATGGAAAGAAATAAGATATGAGAAAACATAAGATGTGGACACTACTCATTGTTCTGTCCTTGTTAGCAGCATGTAAACAACCCCAATCATTAACCCCTTCTGTCAGTGAAGTCGCACAAATTAAGGCAAATGGTACATCCATCCGGCTTTTCTGTTTGACAAACAGGAATGGAATGACAATCAAAGTCACCAACTTTGCCGCCTCGCTAACGTCCGTTTCCGTACCCGACAAAAAGGGGAACTTCGAACAAGTAGTACTGGGCTTCGATAGTTTAGAAAGTTACTTGGGAAAGCATCCTAAATTTGGTGCCACTGTAGGCAGATTTGCCAATAGAATCAAGCATGGCGAGTTTTGCCTGGATAACCAGATCTTTCAACTTGAAAAGAACAGTAAAGGAAATTCTGTTCATGGCGGAAGCCGGGGATTCAATACTCAAGTATTCGAAACGGATACCTTTTATGTAGTGAAAGACACGGCAATAGTTGTCTTTTCTTATAAAAGCGCTCACCTTGAAGGAGGATTTCCCGGCAATCTGAATCTGTCAATCGCTTATAAACTGACTGATCGCAATGAAGTAATCCTGGATTATACGGCAACCACGGATCAGCCTACTGTTGTAAATTTCACCAATCACAGCTACTTCAATCTGACCGGCTGTAAAGAGCCTGTACTGAACCATCTTTATACATTGCATGCGGACTCAATTACCCCGGTAGATTCAACAGGAGTCCCTACCGGAGAGCTGAAGGCAGTTACAGGAACGGAGTATGACTTCAGAACTCCACGAACAGCCGAAAAACAAATCCGACGGATGATGGGAAAAACTTATGATATCAATTATAAACTAAATAAACACCCGGATTCTTTGGAATTAGTAGCTACAGTCACCGAACCTGTATCTGGAAGAATACTAAAAGCATACACCACTGAACCCGGGATGCAATTTTATATTCCAAGTTCCAACATGGATTATCTGAATGGGCATGGCAATAGAAAGTACGGTAAATACTATGGATTCTGCCTCGAAATGCAGCATTTCCCAGACTCCCCCAATAAGCCCCAATTTCCTTCTACAGTATTGCGACCTGGCGAAATCTACCGGCAGACAACAATCTATAAATTTGAAAATTCACCAGCAACGAAATGCCACCTCCGTATCAAGTCAGTACCTCCTCCGTACTGAGTCCGTATCTATGAGTATGGAGATACTACGGAGAAGATACGGAGATGGTACGGAGATACTACGAAGGAGGTACGGACATGATACGGAGATACCTCAATGGTCTTTCAGCAATCAATCCTGCATATTATTTCTTTATTGAATAAAGGCACCCCCTTCCATAGGGCTCTGTGGCGCACATTTTACACAAAAACATTCTAAGGTGAACAATATTAGCATGCAAAAAGCATAAAATTGGGAGTATCAAAAACAATACTTTCTCACTTTTTTTTGCGCTTGCAGTAAGTTTGCCGTCACAAAATGATCTCTAAAGTTAAACCTTAGATTTATTTATTATGTTCAAATTAAAAGAATCTATTTTATTGTTTTTCCTCGCTTTCGTCAGTACGATTGCATACGCGCAAAGTCTGACAGTTACTGGTAAGGTAGTCGATAGCGAAGGTTATGAAGTTATTGGAGGTAGCGTTATTATTAAGGGTGCTGCCGGTATTGGAACTGTTACTGACATAGATGGTCACTATTCGCTGAAAGTGAATGATGCATCTAAAGATGTATTAGTTTTTTCGTATGTGGGAATGACTCCCCAGGAAGTGAAAGTCAACAATCAGAGTGTTATTAATGTAACGTTGCAGGCAGATGCCGTACTGCTGGACGAAGTTGTAGCCATCGGTTATGCAACTGTAAAACGTAAGGACCTGACCGGTTCTGTTGCTTCGGTTAATAGCAAAGAACTTTCGAAAGTTCCTACCAGTGATATCACACAAGCTCTTGCCGGCCGCATGGCAGGTGTGCAGGTTATGCAGAGTGAAGGTGCTCCCGGAGCTTCCATTTCTGTTCGGGTTCGTGGTGGTATTTCCATTACTCAAAGTAACGAACCTTTGTATATCATTGACGGTTTCCCCAGCGAAGACGGTATGTCTACCCTTGATCCGGCGGAAATTGAAACAATCGACATCCTGAAAGATGCTTCTGCTACAGCTATCTACGGTGCCCGTGGTGCTAATGGTGTAGTCGTTATTACTACCAAGAGCGGTGGTAAAGACGGAAAAGCGACTGTTACATTTGACAGTTATGTAGGTTTCAAGAAAATAGCCAAGAAGCTGGATGTACTTTCTACTTATGAATTTACGATGTTGGATTATGAACGTCGCGTTTACGACGCTACCACTCCGGACGACTGGGAGAAAGACATCAAAAAGTTCACCGAAATCTACGGCAACTACAGTGACCTTGAAAAAAACTATGGCAATCGTAAAGGGCTGGACTGGCAAGATGAAACATTGGGACGCACGGCAATTACACAAAACTATCGTGTAGGCGTTTCCGGTGGTACTGATAAATTAAATTATAACCTGGCATATTCTTATTATGACGAAGAGGGTGCCATGGTATATAGCGGCAACAACAAGCACAACATTTCATTCAACATGAATCATAAAGTGAATGACCGCTTGGACATCACCGCCCGTATCAGCTACGACCAAATGAAAATTACCGGTATGGGTACTTCTGAAGGAGGCGACCGTTTCAATAAGATGCAGCACATTTTGCAGTACCGCCCCACAGTAGGTATCAACGGAACCGATGACCTGTTATTGGGAGATGAAGACCCTATCTTCTTGGATGATTCGGGTAACGTAATGCAGAACCCCTTACTTTCTGCGGCAGAAGAGACGAATGATCGTGAATATCGTACATTCCAGGCTAACGGTGGCTTTACTTTGAAACTTTTCAAAGGTCTCTCTTTCCGTAATACCACAGGTATGCGTTACCAGACACGACGCAATGATGTTTTCTACGGAGACAAGTCAATCACAGCAAAACGTTCAAGCATCAATGGTAGTATTCAAAATCTGGAGACCGGTAGCTTCCAGACTTCAAACGTATTGAACTATAACTGGTCGGGTAAAGGTCATGACGTGACTGCCATGGTAGGTCAGGAATATGTAGACCGTTGGAACCGTAATTTCAAAGCAGCAGCATCTAACTTCCCGAATGACGATATAGGTTTGGCTGACCTCTCACTGGGTCTTCCGACAGCAGTTCAGTCTGCCGAAAACTATGATGATAAATTGCTCTCTTTCTTCGCCCGTTTCAACTACGGCTTCAAAGATAAATACTTGTTTACCGCTTCGGTTCGTGCCGATGGTTCTTCCAAATTCGGTAAGAATAACAAATGGGGCTATTTTCCCGCATTCTCAGCAGCTTGGCGCCTGGGAGAAGAAGAGTTTATCAAGAACTTGAATATCTTCTCTGACTTAAAAGTTCGTTTGGGCTATGGTATGGCGGGTAACAACCGTATCGACAGTTACCTTAGTCTGGCTGTATTGGGATCTGTTACTTATCCCAATGGAGACTCCACCCAGCCCGGTTATGTTTCCAAGCAGATTCCTAACCCTGACTTGAAGTGGGAAGCTAACAAAACCTTCAACTTTGGTCTTGACTTCGGTTTCTTCAATCAGCGTTTAACCATTTCTCCTGAATTTTACATAAACCGCAGTAGCAATTTGTTGCTAAACGCCAAACTGCCTACTTCATCCGGTTACAACAGCATGGTTATCAATGCCGGTGAAACAGAAAACAAAGGTATTGACTTAACCATCAACTCAACCAATATCACGAATAAGAATTTTACCTGGAACACATCCATCACTCTGTCACACAATAAGAATTCTGTAAAGAAACTGACGGGAGAAGATGTGCAGTTGTGGGAGGCTAACTTCGGTTACAGCCAGAATACGCACATTATCGGTGTGAACCAACCTTTGGGACAGATGTACGGATACGTAACAGATGGTCTGTACCAAGTATCTGACTTTGATTACGATGCAGCAACTAAAACTTACACACTGAAAGACGGTGTTCCGTATGCAGGCGAAAAAGGTAATGTAAAACCGGGTATGTGGAAGTTTAAGAATATAGATGGCAGCAAAGACAATAAAATTACAGAAGCTGACAAAACAGTCATTGGTAACGCTTATCCGAAAATTTACGGTGGTATCAATAACACTTTCACTTACAAAGATTTCGATTTGAGTATATTCCTTACCTATAGCATCGGTAACGATGTATTCAATGCAACCAAACTGACCAATACCAAAACTGCTTTGCAGAACAAAAACGTTTTGGCAGTAGCTGACTCTAAGCACCGTTGGGTATTGGTTAATAAGGCAGGTGACTTGATTACAGATCCCCAGGAGATGGCAGACATCAACAAGGGCAAGACTGTAGCCGCCATTTATGATAACGAAGCAGGTGATACTTACATTCACTCTTGGGCTGTAGAAGACGGTTCTTTCCTGAAACTGAGTAACATTACTTTAGGTTACACATTCCCGAAGAAGATGATCAGAAAAGTCGGATTGAGCAAATTACGTCTTTATGCCACAGGCTCTAACCTGCTGACCTGGACCAAATATTCCGGCTTCGATCCTGAAGTTTCTACCATGGGAAATGGTCTGACACCGGGCGTTGACTTTGGTGCTTATCCCAGAAGCCGCGCGTTTGTTTTCGGTATTAATTTAGCTTTCTAATGAACTTCAAATGGAGAATACAATGAAAAAATATAAAGTGATTGCGCTAAGCGCACTGATTGCAGCAGGATTCACCTCTTGCGACCTGACAGAAAAACCTACTTCTTACTACGAGAAGGACACTTATTTTGAAACTATGGACCAGGCAAAAATGTCAGTAGTAGGTATTTACGATTGTCTGGCTATAGACAAGCATTACGGACAATATGAAATGGCGATGCCTGCTTCGGACGATACCTATTATATTCAAGGAACAGGTACGGATAACACACGTCGTGATATTGCCCACTACATGGTGAAACCGACCAATACTTGGATTGCATCCATATGGGAATACAAATACCTGGGTATTGACCGCGCTAATTTTTCCATTGCCGGTATTGAGCAGATGACAGGTTACGAAGAAGATTCCAATTTAAAGGAGTTAGTGGCTCAGGCACGTTTCCTCCGCGCATTTCTGGCTTTCGATTTAATTAAATACTGGGGAGATGTTCCGTTCAAAACCACTTATACTGCCGGATATGAAGAAGCTTTCAAAGGTCGTGTAAGTCGTGAAGAAATCTATGACCAGATTATAGTTGACCTGAATTTCGCTAAAGAGAACCTGCAAAAAGACAATGCTTCACTTTCACCGGAAGTTCCTTCACAAGGTGCTGCCCATGCATTGCTGATGCGTGTTTATCTGCAACGTGCCGGGTACAGCTTGCAGCAAGACGGTACATTGACCCGCCCGGACGAAACTAAAAGAAAAGAATACTTTAACGCTGTGATTGCCGAATGGACCGCCTTCCAGAACAAAGGCAACCATGGTTTTTATACAGGTGGTTTTGAACAGTTATTCAGAGGTTATTCAGAAGGCATCTTGAATTCCCAAGAGAGTTTGTGGGAAATTGCTTTCAATCCTACAGGAGCCGGCTACAAGGACAATGCAGGTACTTGGGCTACTTATAACGGACCAGCGGTAGAGGCACCGGGCAAAAATGCTCCAGCTGATGCATGGGGACGTGCCAATGCTTTCTTCCGTGTACTGCCGGCCTGGAAAAACTTCTTTGAAGAAGGCGATGAACGCAGAGATGTAATGGTATGTACCTATCAGTACAAATGGAATGCAAATGCCGGCAAACATGATAAGGTTGAAAACGCAAAACTGACTGACTGGTATCCCGGCAAATGGCGCAGAGAGTGGATGCCCGGAGGTTTTGTAGATCCCAACAACACAGGAGTGAACTATTGTCCGCTTCGCTTCGCCGACGTTGTATTGATGGCAGCCGAAGCTTATAATGAAACAGGCAACACCCCGGAAGCCTGGAAACTGCTGAATATGGTACGTGAACGCGCAAAAGCTACTCCGATAACCGATGCCAACTACAGCAGCCTGATGAAAGCTCCACAAGTTTATGATCTCCCATATATTCAGGATGGAGACGCTGCCGGCAAGTTCCGCACAGCTCTTTATTGGGAACGTGGTTTCGAGTTAGCTTTCGAAGGTCAGCGCAAATACGACCTGTTGCGCTGGGGTATCTTGGGCGACGCACTGAAGTTCTTCCAAGGAAATATGGACAAAACACTGAAAGGCAAGTATGTAGCCGGTGATAAATTCGTCAAAGGCCAGCATGAACTTTTCCCGATACCACTGGGAGAATTACAGGCTAATCCGGCTTTGAATAACCAGAATAATCCGGGTTACGAATAAATCCGGGAAATATAAAATTGGCAATTGTGATGGAGAGAGAATCTGTTTCATACTCTCTCCATCTGCTTTACTTATAAAATGTATTGTATGAAAAGATTTTTATTATTTTGTTGTGCGGTTGCTACATTACAAGGTTTCTCCAGCTGTTCATCCAGTCAGCCTAATACAGAGTATGGCTGGTTGAAAAATGCAATAGACACCTCTGTACAGCAATTGGAAGAAACAGTGGCCGATGTAGGTGATTCAGTCTTATTACCCCGTTCCATCTGGACAGGATATGATATGGATTTTCTCTGTCGGCAATTGCAAAGAGATCCTGCAACCTTTAAGGATTCTTTGCGGATTAAGCCAGTGAAGGATGCCATAGGAACCCGTCGCTATTGCTCTTCCATCTATGATTGGACAAGTGGTTTTTTCCCCGGAAACTTGTGGTATGCGTATCAGCTGACCGGCATTGAAGATTTAAAGAACGATGCCGTGAAATTCACGAATTATTTGTATCCCGTAAAAGACTATAAAGGCACACACGACATCGGATTTATGATGAATTGCAGTTATGGCAATGCATATCGCTTGGCTCCCGCCGACAGCGTTCGTCAGGCATTGGTGCAAACAGCTGATAACTTATGCAGCCGTTTTGATCCGACCATAGGTTCTATTCGTTCCTGGGATTTCGGGAAGTGGAATTTCCCTGTAATCATTGATAACATGATGAACCTGGACCTGCTGTTTTACGTAAGCCATCTTACCAATGATTCCAAGTATAAGGAAATCGCATTGAAACATGCCGAGACAACATTGAAGAATCATTTCAGAACAGATCATTCATCCTATCATGTAGTCAGTTACAATAATGATGGCAGCGTAGAAATGAAATGTACCCATCAGGGAAAAAATGACGATTCGTCATGGGCACGCGGACAAGCCTGGGGAGTATATGGATATACCTCTTGCTACCGTGAATCCAAAGATACAGCCTTCTTGCAGCAAGCCAAAGATATTGCAACGTTGATTATGACTCGCGTAAAGACTGAAGATGCGATACCCTTGTGGGATTATGATGCACCGGATAGCCCGGAAACACCCCGTGATGCATCTGCCGCCTCTGTTACAGCTTCTGCTTTGATAGAACTCAGCACGTTGGTAGAAGACGGACAAGTATATTTTGATTATGCAGAAAAGCTACTAAAATCTCTTTCTTCCGATGCTTATTTGGCAAAGGTTGGTACGAATCAGGGATTTATCCTGATGCACTCTACAGGTTCATTGCCCAATGGCTCCGAAATTGATACTCCTATCAATTATGCCGATTATTATTACCTGGAAGCATTGGCCCGGTATATGCAGGTAAAAGGACTCGATTATAAATCGCTTTAAACGAAATTAATATACCATGAAAATAGCAAAGTATTTTTTATGTCTGGCTCTTTTGCTGGTCGCCATAAGTGCGGAAGCGCAACAATTGCGGAAGGAAGCTTTTAATTTACTGAACCTGGATTATCCGGGTTTGGAGAAAGTAAAGGCCGCATGCGCCCAACAACAATGGGATAAAGCGGCTCAGGCTTTATTGGACTATTACCGCCAACGCACCGGCATAGGACATCCTGATATTAATCTGAAGAATATCAAGATATCAAAGGAAGAACAAAAATGGGCGGATGATGCCTTGGAACATACATTTTTTGTGCACAAAGGATATCAGCCTTCCTATAATTACGGTAAAGACATCAACTGGCAATATTGGCCGGTACAGGACAATGAGTTGCGCTGGCAGTTGCATCGCCATAAATGGTTCACCCCGATGGGAAAAGCATATAGAATCTCAGGAGATGAGAAATATGCCAAAGAATGGGCATACCAATATATGGACTGGATTAAGAAGAATCCTCTGACAACCGTAGAGAAAGAAGAATACGAACTTGTCAGTGCAGGTGAAGTAAAAGGAAATGCTGAGAATGTACGCTTTGCATGGCGTCCGTTGGAAGTGAGTAACCGTTTGCAGGATCAGACACTGCAATTTCTATTGTTTATTCCCTCACAGGCTTTTACTCCGGAGTTCCTGACCGAGTTCCTCATTAATTACCATCGGCATGCCTTACACATTCTGGGCAATTACTCCGATCAAGGCAACCATCTGTTGTTCGAAGCACAGCGTATGGTGTATGCAGGCGCATTTTTCCCTGAATTTAAAGAGGCAACCGGATGGAGAGAGAGTGGGATAAGCATTTTGAACCGTGAAATAAAAAAACAGGTTTACCCGGACGGCGGTCAATATGAACTGGACCCGCACTATCATTTGGCGGCAATCAATATCTTCTGCAAGGCCCTGCGTATGGCAGACGTCAATGGTTTCCGTCAGGAATTTCCTGCCGAATACGTGAATACTGTGAAAAATATGATTGAGTTCTACTCTAATATCTGTTTCCCGGATTACAGTAATCCTTGTTTCAGTGATGCGAAACTGGGAGACCGCCCGGCAGAAGTCCGCAATTATCAAGACTGGCTCAAACTGTTTCCGGATTGCGACTGGATTCGTTATTATGCTACTGAAGGTCGTGAAGGTTCCCCCCTACCCAACCTTTCTCACGGAGCCCTGACTTCCGGTTTCTTTACTTTCAGAAATGGCTGGAAACAAGATGCTACTGTAATGGTAGTAAAGGCCGGTCCCAAAGGTGAGTGGCACTGTCAACCGGATAACGGAACTTTTGAGCTTTGGTTCAATGGTCGGAATCTCTTTCCGGATAGCGGTTCATACGTCTATGCCGGTGATGATGAAGTGATGAAACTTCGCAACTGGTTCCGCCGGACAAGTTCACATAATACCCTGACACTGGATGAGAAAAACTTGCAGACCACACAATCCGTTACTAAACTTTGGCAACCCGAAGGTAATGAACAAATCCTGGTGACAGAGAATCCTCATTATGAGGGTTTGAAGCACAGACGTTCTGTCTTCTTTGTAGACCAATCTTATTTTGTCATTGTCGATGAGGCTGTGGGAGATGCAAAAGGAACAGTGAATCTGAACTATCATTTATGTGAAGGTACTGTAAATGTGGATGGAAAGAACCATATTCTGACCACCGCTTATGACGGGCCAAGCAATATGAAGCTACAATGCTTTGCCGAAAAGAAAGCTTCGATAAGAGAAAAAGAAGGATGGCGTTCAACTGCTTATCGCGTACGTGTACCCCGTACTTCGGTTTCTTTTGATGTGGACAAAAAGGATTCGGAAGCTGTACGCTACATAACCATTATCTATCCTTCGAAAAATGCAGCTTCTTTTCCTGCATTCAAGGCTAAATTCCTGAATAAGAAGTTTGATGAGAATGGAGTGAAGATAGAAATATCTGTTGATGGAAAGAAACGTCAATTGGAGTATAAACTATAAGAAGACTTTTATTATGAATCGCTTATCATACTTATTTTTGCCTCTCACTGCCATCGGAGTCTCCGCTTGCAGCTCCAATAAGGCCAAAGAGGAGGTGAAACGTCCGAACATTATCTTTATGATGACAGACGACCATACTACGCAGGCTATGTCATGCTACGGTGGACGCCTCTTGCAAACTCCCAATATGGATCGGATTGCCAATGAAGGTATTCGTATGGACAATTGCTATGCGGTCAATGCTTTATCCGGTCCGTCAAGAGCTTGTATCTTGACGGGCAAATTCAGCCACATCAATGGATTCACTGATAATGCCAGTACTTTCGACGGCAACCAACAGACCTTTCCCAAATTATTACAGTCGGCAGGCTACCAAACTTCGATTATCGGTAAATGGCATCTGATTACTGAACCTCAGGGATTTGATTATTGGTGCATCTTGACCGGACAACATGAACAAGGGGATTATTATAATCCCGATTTCAATGAGAACGGAAAGCAGATTGTAGAACAGGGCTATGCCACCGATATTATCACGGATAAGGCCATCGAGTATCTGGAACACAGAGATAAAAGTAAGCCTTTCTGCATGATGTACCATCAGAAAGCTCCGCATCGTAACTGGATGCCTGCCCCCCGCCACTTGGGTATGTTCAACAATACCGTTTTTCCTGAACCGGCCACACTCTTCGATACGTATGAAGGAAGAGGTTCCGCTGCCAGGGAACAGGATATGTCTATTGAACATACATTGACCAATGATTGGGACCTGAAACTGCTGACTCGTGAAGAAATGTTGAAAGACACGACCAATCGCCTCTATCAGGTCTACAAACGCATGCCGGCTGATGTGCAGAATAAATGGGATTCAGTATATGCCCAGCGCATTGCCGAGTATCGCAGTGGTAAACTGGAAGGTAAAGAGTTGATCAGCTGGAAGTATCAGCAATATATGCGGGATTACCTGGCTACAATTGTTGCTGTGGATGAAAATATAGGGCGGTTACTCAGTTATCTGGAAAAAATCGGTGAGTTGGACAATACAATCATTATCTACACTTCGGATCAGGGTTTCTTCCTGGGCGAACATGGTTGGTTCGATAAACGCTTCATGTATGAGGAATGTCAGCGTATGCCACTGGTCATCCGCTACCCGAAGGCTATCAAGAGCGGAAGTGTTTCGAATGCCATTGCCATGAATGTGGATTTTGCTCCCACTTTGCTGGATTTTGCCGGAGTAGACATACCCGCCGATATTCAAGGCCGGTCGCTCAAACCGATTTTGGATAATGAGGGAAAAGTACCGGCAGACTGGAGAAAAGCCGCCTATTACCACTATTATGAGTATCCGGCGGAACATTCGGTTAAAAGACATTATGGTATTCGTACAGCTGATTTTAAACTGATTCACTTCTATAATGATGTGGACGAATGGGAAATGTACGATTTGAAGAATGATCCGAATGAATTGAATAATGTGTTTGACAAACCAGAGTATGCCGACAAGCGGACAGAACTGATGTCACTGCTGAAAGAAACCCAAAAGCAGTATAAGGATGATGATCCGGATGAAAAGGTAAATGAGCTGTTCAAAGGTGACAGACGATTGATGAAAAATAGATAATCTAAATGAATACCATGAATAGAAGAAGTTTTTTAAAAAATACAAGCTGGTCCTTCCTCGGATTAGCAGTTTCCGGTAGCTTATTGTCCGCATGCCAACGCGGAACTGCCGCAGGAAAAAAAATTATGCCCTCTGCCAGTAATCTGAAATATTTCTGGGGAGACTTGCATAACCACTGTAACATAACCTACGGTCATGGCGACATGCGTTCTGCGTTCGAAGCCGCCAAGGGGCAATTGGATTTTGTATCTGTCACTCCACATGCCATGTGGCCTGACATACCCGGGGCAGATGATCCTCGCCTGAAGTGGGTGATTGATTATCATACCGGTGCTTTCAAGCGTTTGCGCGAGGGAGGCTATGAGAAATACGTAGCCATGACCAATGAGTACAATAAGGAAGGAGAATTTCTTGCCTTTGTAGGTTATGAGGCACACAGCATGGAACATGGAGATCATGTGGCCCTGAACTATGACCTGGATGCGCCGTTGGTGGAATGTACCTCCATTGAAGACTGGAAACAAAAAGCCCGCGGACATAAAGTATTTATAACTCCGCATCACATGGGTTACCAGACGGGCTATCGCGGATATAACTGGAACTTCTTTACGGAAGGAGACCAGACTCCGTTCGTAGAGATGTATTCCCGCCACGGATTGGCTGAGAGCGATCAGGGTGATTATAATTATCTGCACGATATGGGACCTCGCCAATGGGAAGGTACAATTCAGTGTGGATTGGAGCAAGGCAAGAAATTCGGTATTATGGGCTCTACAGATCAGCACGCCGGATATCCGGGCAGTTATGGCGATGGGCGTATAGGTGTACTGGCAGAGTCATTGACCCGTGATAAGATCTGGGATGCAATGAAGAACCGTCACGTTTGTTGCGCTACCGGTGATAAGATCAATATAGATTTTCGTCTGAACGACGCTTTTCCGGGCGATGTGGTACGGGGTAACAGTCGCCGTATTTATTTGAATGTGGAAGGCGGCAGTTGCATCGATTACATAGACATTGTCAAGAATCGGAAATGCATAGCCCGTTTAAGTGGTCCGTTGTTGCCCGAAATGCCGGAAGGAGACATGGTACGTTGTAAGGTAAAGATTGATTTTGGATGGAACCGTGAAGAGCAGTATGTACATTGGCAAGGTAAACTATCTATCAGCAAAGGAACTATCAATGCTGTGGAACCTTGCTTCCGTGGCGCTGCCTTCACTTCTCCGCAACCGGGAGAACCCGAGTTTGAGACAAAGGTGAACCGTATTGTGTCTGTTACGGACAAGGATACGGAGTTGGACATGTACAGTTCCAAGAATCCGAATACCACCACTCCCGCCATGCAGGCCGTCATTCTGGATGTCACTATGCCTAAAGACGGTATGATTACGGCAGAGTTCAACGGCAAGAAGTTTGAACATTCACTGGGCGAACTTCTGGAAGGTTCCCGCTCCCATTTCATGATCGGATGGCTTAGTGAAGCTATCCTATTCAACCGTGCAATGCCGGAAAGTTGCTTTATGGTTGAACATTATATGGAAGACACTGAACCCGAAAGAGATACGGACTATTACTATATCAGAGTTCGCCAGCGTGACCAGCAATGGGCATGGAGCTCTCCTATATGGGTGGAAAGAACATAATGTTTCCTTATTTGATGTAATAAATTATGGAATACGCAATTGGCATTGATTTAGGTGGTACATCTATAAAATATGCTTTGGTAGATAAAGCGGGTAATTCTTTCTTTGAGGGAAAATTACCCTCTTTTGCTTCTGTCTCAGCTGCAAAAGTGATGGAACAGCTGATAAAGGCTGCCACCTTGTTGAAAGATGAAGCCGCAAAACAGAACTGGACCGTACTGGGCATAGGGCTCGGTACACCGGGAATTGTAGATGAAACAAATCGTATCGTACTGGGAGGTGCGGAAAATATTGTCGGCTGGGAAAACATAGATGTAGCCTCCCTTATGGAGAAACAGATGAGTTTACCGGTAGTTGTTGGAAATGATGCCAATCTGATGGGACTGGGAGAAACAAAATATGGTGCAGGAAGAGGTTGCACTCATGTGGTGTTTCTGACTGTAGGAACCGGTATCGGCGGAGCTGTCATCATTGATGGTAAATTGTTCAATGGATATGCTAACCGGGGTACGGAGTTGGGGCATGTACCGTTGATTGCCAACGGTGAACGTTGTGCCTGCGGGGCAATCGGCTGCCTGGAACATTATGCTTCGACTGCCGCCTTGACAAGACGTTTTAGCGCATTGGCGAAAGAGCAGAATTTAAGTTTTGATACGGAGATAAACGGGGAATTGATTGTTCGCCTGTATCATGAAAATTTCCCGCTCGCTGTCGAGTGCATGAACGAACACTTTTACTATTTGGGCAGAGGAATTGCCGGCTTTGTCAATATCTTCAGTCCCCAACGGATTGTGATAGGAGGAGGTGTTGCAGAATCCGGCAGTTTCTATTTAGAGAAAATAAGGGCGATAGTCAAAAAGCACGTAATAGCAGACTGTGCCCTGAATACCAAGATTGTAGCAGCCGAATTGGGCAATAAAGCCGGTCTTATCGGTGCAGCATCACTAATTCTATAAACAAACGAATTATTATGAAAAATAACAAGAAATGGGGTATGCTGGCATTGATCATGATGTTCTGGTTTACCATTTCATTCATTACAAACATTCTCGGACCATTAATTCCTGACATTATCCATAACTTTGAGCTGAAGGATCTGGCAATGGCGGGATTTATCCCGACTTCCTTCTTCCTGGCTTATGCCATCATGTCGATACCGGCAGGCATATTGATAGATAAATATGGAGAAAAGCCGGTGCTGTTTACCGGTTTCCTTATGCCATTTATCGGAACCGTCTTGTTTGCATGTTTCCCGTTCTATTTGATATTACTGGTGTCTTCCTTTATTATCGGCTTGGGAATGGCCATGTTGCAGACCGTAATTAACCCTTTGCAGCGTGTTGTCGGTGGAGAAGAGAACTACGCATTCATAGCCGAATTGGCACAGTTTGTGTTTGGAGTAGCATCGTTTATCAGTCCTTTGGTTTATACTTGGTTAATACATGCGCTGGCACCGGGAGTCTATCAGCCGGGAAAGAATTTCCTGCTTGATATTTTGGCGGACATCACTCCGGTCACTCTTCCCTGGGTTTCCCTTTATTGGGTATTCACAGTGTTATTGCTGATTATGCTGCTCATTGTGTCGTTGGTCCACTTCCCGCGCATTGAACTGAAAGATGATGAACGCAGCGGTTCTTCGGCTTCCTACAAGAAATTGTTCCGTCAAAGATATGTATGGCTTTTCTTTCTGGGAATCTTTTGTTATGTCAGTACGGAGCAGGGAGTTTCTATTTTTATGAGTACTTTTCTGGAGCAGTATCATGGCATTGATCCGAAGACCGTGGGTGCGCAAAGCATCAGTTATTTCTGGGGTTCAATGACTGTCGGATGTTTGTTTGGCATGTTCCTGCTGAAGTTGATAGACAGTAAGCGTTTGCTGCAAATATCGGGCATACTTTCCATGAGTTTGCTGTTAATTGCATTATTCGGCTCTGCGGAAATAGCGGTGTGGGCTTTTCCTGCAATAGGCTTTTGTATCTCCATGATGTACTCCATAGTATTTTCACTTGCCCTGAATACAGTAACCCAGAATCACGGTTCTTTTGCAGGCATCCTTTGTTCCGGAATAGTGGGAGGTGCAGGTGGCCCGCTGCTCGTCAGCCTGGTATCCGACGCCACTTCGTTGCGAACAGGAATGTTGCTTATTCTGATTTTCATGGGATACATTACGTTTATCGGCTTCTGGGCACACCCTTTGGTTAATAATAAGACAGTTAGCTTGAAAGAGCTGGTTACCTTCAAAAAACAAAAATAAGATTCTGAGATGAAAAAGATAGTATTGGGCTTATCGGCCCTCTGCCTGTTAATGGCATGTGGCAGTTCCGAGCAACCTGCCGTGATAAAGGTTTCCGAAGAAACATTGATGCATGAAGTCCGCGCAACTCCCTCTCCTGCCGATGGCACATACGTCAAGGTGAATCCACCTCGTTTCATGTGGCCGGACAAATTTCCTCATTTAGGTCCGGTGCTGGATGGAGTTCCGGGACAAGTAGATGAAAAGCCAAAAGTAGTTTACCGGATTCGTATCTCCCAAGACAAGAATTTCCGGAAAGATGTCCTTACCGGTGAACGTGCCTGGGCTTTCTTCAATCCTTTCCAGTGCCTGGCACAAGGGAAATGGTATTGGCAACATGCTTATGTTACCCCCGAAGGTACCGAAGAATGGTCGCCGGTTTACCAATTCTATATAGATAAAGATACACCGGAATTCAATCCGCCGACTTTGGAAAAAGTCCTGGCAGAATATCCTTCCCAGCACCCGCGTGTGTTGCTGGATGCAGCTGACTGGGAAAAGATTATAGCGAAAAATAAAAATAATCCGGAAGCCCGGGCTTATATGGACAAGGCTTCCCAATGCATTTCCCGTCCGTTGAAGCATCTTCAGGAAGAGATAGATACAACGAATGTAGTTACGTTGACCAACATTGTGCAACGTAAATCAGCCCTCATCCGCGAGAGCCGTAAGATTGTAGACAGAGAAGAGGCCAACGTGGAAGCATTGGTCCGTGCTTATTTGCTGACAAAAGACGAGAAGTATTATCGGGAAGGCATTAACCGCCTGAGTGAAATTCTTTCCTGGCAAAAAAGCAAATACTTTGCAGGCGACTTTAACCTGTCCACCCTATTATCGATGAGTACATCCGCGTATGACGGATTTTATAATTTACTGTCACCGGAAGAGAAACAACTGCTATTGGATAACATCCGCAGAATTGGAGACAAGTTCTATAATGAATACGTGAACCACCTGGAGAACCGTATTGCAGACAACCATGTGTGGCAGATGACTTTCCGTATCCTGACGATGGCGGCATTCGCTACGGTCGGTGAAATACCGGAAGCGTCCGTATGGACAGATTACTGTTATAATGAATGGATTTCACGCCTTCCGGGCCTGCATAAGGATGGTGGCTGGCACAATGGAGATGCCTATTTCCATGTAAATATACGTACCTTGATAGAAGTGCCGGCCTTTTTCTCACGCATATCCGGCTTCAACTTCTTTGCAGATCCGTGGTATAACAACAATGCCTTATATGTTATCTATCAGCAACCTCCCTTCTCCAAATCCGGAGGTCATGGTAACTCACATGAAGGACAACGCAGCCCGAACGGAGGGCGCGTAGGATATGCCGATGCCCTGGCACGCGAATGTAACAATCCGTGGGCAGCTGCTTATGTACACGAAATTATGCAGGAAGACCCTGACATCCTGTCGAAGGCTTTCGAAGCCAAACCGGCAGATTTGACCTGGTATCGCTGCACAACCCCGAAGGAAAGGCCTGCTTATAGCAAACATCTGTCGGAACTACCGGAAGCCAAAGTCTTCAAACAAGCAGGTACTGCCCTGATGAATACCGATATAGGGCATCATGCCAACAATGCCATGCTTTCTTTCCGAAGCAGCCCTTATGGTTCCACATCCCATGCCTTGGCCAATCAAAATGCTTTCAACACCTTCTTTGGGGGTAAGGCTATCTTTTATAGCAGCGGGCATCGTACCGGATTTACAGATGATCATTGTATGTATGCCTACCGGAATACCCGTGCCCATAACTCCATATTAGTAAACGGTATGGGTCAGAAGATAGGAACAGAAGGCTATGGTTGGATTCCCCGCTACTATGAAGGTGAAGAAATCTCTTACGTTGTAGGCGATGCCTCCAACGCCTATGGGAAAGTAGTCTCTCCGTTGTGGCTAGAACGCGGACGTTTATCCGGCACTCAATTTACACCGGAGAAAGGTTGGGATGAAAATAAGCTGGAATTCTTCCGAAGACATATCGTTCAGCTCGGACGCTCGGGTTTATTTGTTGTTTACGATGAACTGGCCGGTAAAGAACCGGTAGAATGGAACTATCTGCTACATACGGTGGAACTGCCTATGGAAGTGAGTAAGGAAGAAGGAGGATTGCGCATCCTGGGTAAGAATAAAGCGGATGGAATATCGATAGCTCATTTATATTCTTCACAGGAGATGACTTATGCACAAACGGATACATTCTTTGTAGCCGCCCTTGACTGGAAAAAGCGTCTTGGCAAGGCTCTTGCTAATCATTATCATTTTACGGCAACGACAACTCCTTGCAATAAAGTGTTTTTTCTCAATATAATCGATGTACATGGAAACAACCGCGCCGATGCCGTGATAAATCATCAGGGAAATCGCATTACAGTAGAAGGATGGGTTATTGAATGTAATCTGGATAGTGAAGGCAAAGCGTTCCTGCACATAAAGAATACGCAGAACGGTGCTTCACTGGACTTCAACTATAATTCGAATAAGGGTGCTACGACTATCGTCGATCAGGTAGGCGGAAAGAGAATAGAGAAAAGACTGGTTGATTCCTTACCGAAACCTGAAATATAAAACCGAATATTAAATCATGAAAGTTACTAATATGGTAAAACAAATTCCAATGAAGCATCTGGCATTTTTTTCTTTGCTATGCTCTTCTGCGGCTTCTGCGGCCGAACGTCCCAATATCATCTATATATTCACGGATCAACAGACAGCCAGCGCCATGAGTTGTGCCGGAAATCCGGACCTGCACACTCCCAATCTCGACCGATTGGCAGCCGCCGGTGTAATGTTCAATAATGCTTATTGCACCGCTCCGCTCAGCGGTCCTTCACGTGGAGCCATGTTTACGGGGCATTATCCGGATGCAGTAGGACTGTCTGTCAATGGTTCACCGATACCCGACTCGCTCAGGACACAGACATTAGGCACCTTAATAAAGAATGCCGGATATGATTGTGCTTATGGCGGTAAATGGCATCTTCCTCTTCTTGATGTCCCCGACAAAGAATACGGCTTCGACAACATTTACAAACATAGTGACGACGGACTGGCGGAAGCTTGCGCCGAATACCTCTCACGCAAACATAAAAAGCCTTTTTTTCTGGTAGCTTCTTATGACAATCCACACAATATCTGCGAATACGCACGGAGCCAAAACTTCCCTTATGGAAATATCGATACGCCTGATATACGGGACTGCCCGGGAGTACCTGCCAATTTCGCCAAGAATCCTTACGATGCCGATGTCATTGAAAGCGAAAGGGCAAACAATTATAATGTATATCCGACTGCCGGTTTTACTCCCGAAGACTGGCGTATGTACCGTTATACCTATTATCGTTTGGTAGAAAAAGTAGATAAGGAGATCGGAAAAATTATTGATGCCATTGATAAGAACGATCTTTGGAAGAATACAGTAGTGATCTTCTCCAGTGACCACGGAGATGGTATAGGGGCTCACCATTGGAACCAGAAATCTGCTTTATATGAAGAAGTTATCAACATTCCTCTTATCGTAACCCTGCCCGGCAAGAAGAATGCAGGCAAAGTATTGCCTCAACTTATCAGCAACGGTATAGATTTCTTCGCTTCCGTATGCGACTGGGCAGGTGCCAAGATGCCGGAAGGGGCAGCCGGAAAGTCTTTCCGGAAAGTTGTGGAAGAAGGTAATCCACAGGCCTTGCATCAGGAATACATCATCACCGAAACACGGTTTGACGGCAGCAAGACAAGAGGCTGGGTAGTACGCACTGAGCGCTACAAATATGTGCTTTATGATAAAGGAAAATATCGTGAGCAACTGTTTGATATGCAGCATGACAGAGGAGAAATGAGAAACCTGATCATGGAAAATGCCTATAGCCAGGAACTGCAAAAACTTCGTGATGTCCTTGAAAAGTGGATGAATACCTATAATATACGTCCAACCCGTCCGAAGCTGCACGATGTTCCCGGAAAGAAACTCAAAAGCACAACCCGATATCAGACAGCTTATAAATAGATTAAGAAATGATAGCCCGCCTTATTATCTTTAAAGTGCAATAGGCGGCAATTAGTTTCCCGGCGTGAAACTGACAGTTTCATTACTTGAAACCAGTAGTTTCACACCGAGAAACTGACGGTTTCATCCCTTGAAACTAATAGTTCCTCCGCAGGAAACTTTTTCTTCCTTTATAGTACTAAGCAACGTTTTAAAAATAACTTGGTACATAAATGATAATTTAGCGGCGAGGGAATGGGTACGCGGACTACGCGGATAAGGCGGACGAACGCGGACTTTAATCTTTTAGACGCGGATGACACGGATGACGCGGATTTTTAAAGCTGCGCTATACATACCGGCATATCACACCGAAGGAAAAAAGAATCCGCGTCATCCGTGTCATCCGTGTCTGAAAGATTACTTGCACGCCGAAGGAGAACCTTGCTCCAGCGCTACGCTGCTAAATTATCATTTATAAGCCGACTCGCTGCACTTGCTTATGTACCAAGTTATTTTTTAAGCATTACTAAAAGAGTACAGTGTAGGATGATTTCACAAAAAATAAATATTAAGGCTAAAGCTGAATTCAACTTTTAAGTGCGACACGTCTTTTAGAGTATTTGCAAACCTCTTTCCTCTTCAAACTAAATACCGGCAGGAAGAAGAAAATGCCGATAATAGACATCACCAATCCGCCAATAGTACCCGCAGCCAACGGAAACCAGAAAGCTTCCTTATCCGTCCCCACCATAAACGGGATAAAACCCAGAATGGTGGAAACTACCGTAAGAAAAATAGGCAGTATCTTTGCATTCCACGCCTTTGTATATGCCCGGAGCATAGAAAGCCGGGGAAAGCGGCTACGGATGCTGTTATACTCATTCAGAATATAGATGCTGGCATTTACCGTAATACCACAAAGCAGCACAAACGAAGCAAAGCCTCCCTGGTCGAAATTCAAGCGGAACCAATAGAATGTAAGGAACACTCCTATATAAGATACCGGAATAACAAAGATAATAGCCAAAGGCTGTTTCAGAGAATTGAACAGAATACTCGTTGTAAAGAAGATAATGGCAATCACAACCAGCAACAACAGGTATTGCTTGTTATCTTTCTTACCCCATGACCACGATTGGCTATCCGATTCAGCAGTATACCCCATCGGAAGCAATTTATTAAACTCTTCCAAATCCCGCTTCTGTATTTTATTGCCTTGCTCGTACGAGCCGATATACTCATATTGCAGACAAAGACGATATTGCTGATTCTCTTTGGCTATCTGTTGCGGCATCTGCCCCTTCTCTACCGTAGCCAACTCGGAAAGTTTATAATGCTTTCCGCCATCCACACCGTAAGGAAAAAACTGCATGGCCCATACATCATAGTCGTGAGACTGTCGGGAAGAAAGTCGAATACTTTCCGTACCGCTTTCCGTCACCACCGAACCCACCTGCATATTCTTGCCGAATATCGGCTGGATAGCGGAGAACAAATGCTGGGCATTAATCCCCTCCTGAGCCATACGCTCCTTATTCAGATTGAAGTAAAACTCTTGATAATCGTCTTTCCACCAGGAAAATTCCGACTTGATAAACACTTCCTTGATACGACGGTGCGAAAGCAATACCTCCTTCAGCTTTTCGGCCCATGCATAGAGCTCGTCATAATTGTAGCCATACATCTTGATGCGATAAGAACCTGCGCTCTCACGAACATCATTACTGAAACCCTGATCTTGTAAGCCATATACATCCCAGCTACCACCTCCTAACTCAGATACTTTACCAATCAGATTCGCCTTTAACGTATAAGGGAAACCACTATGCTGATACTCTTTCTTGAAATAAATCTGAAGATTGGCCCTGCGTGCATTATAGACAGAAGCATGAAACTGCTTAATCTCCTTGAAGCCGCTAAGATAAGTTTCCACACGTTTCACCAGCGTATTCATCTGTTCCAGCGTACTTCCATTCGGTAAGTTCGCATTCGCATAGAGCACCACTTCTTCATTGCGACTAAAATAACTGCCTTCGTACACTTTCTGCACAAACAAACGAAGACTACCACCTAAAGCCTTATCCACCACAGGTTTCACTTTCTCTTTATAAGTAGAGGAGCCCAACGTCTTGTTATACCGTTCTATCCATTTGCCTTCACCCTCCAACTTCTCAGGAAGAAGGAAAACAGGCAACCCGAAACCAAGCAGGAGCAAAATGCACACCGCCACCCTCCAGCGCAGAAGAAAGCGGATGAGCAACTGATAGAAATGCGTGAAGTAAACAGTCAGCCTGCGAATACGTATATGACTCCGCACCCAGCGTTTCACGCTCTGCCTCTTGACAAGCTTTATTCTATCAATCATGGCCGGAACAAAAAAGAGAGCCACGAAAAGAGATACCGCCAGATTAATAATCACCACAGCTGCGAAGTCTTGCAGATTCAGCCGGATTTTCTCATCCAGAAAGAAGATAATAACCAAAGCCCCCATTGTGGTCAAGGTAGCCGCCAGTACGGACATAAAAGCTTTCAGATTACGCCTGTGCAAAATGTGGTCCGTCATCACAATGGTACTGTCTATCACAAGATTCAAGGACACAGTAATCCCTGCCAATGAATACAGTTGCATCTCCAGCCCGAAAAGATAATAGAAAATAACCGCCACGGAAATGTTGATAGCCAGGCTGGTAACGATCAGCAACAGATACTTCAGATTCAACGTAATAATCCAGACGAATACCAGCAGGATCAGTACTGTCAGCCCCGTACGGAAATAAATTTTATTCAGTTCCTCGCGAATATACTCCGTGGCATCATAGCTGGTATGCACCTCGTAGCCGGGCGGCAAAGTCAGACGTATTGCTTCCATTTCCCGCATCACTTCATTGCTCAGTTGCAATTGGTTAGCAGTCTCTACGGCCGTGACAGACATATAAATGGAATTCAGACCATTGATACGGTAATAGCTTTGGGGGGCTTCTTCCATACGCGCTACAGTCACCAACTCGTCCAAGCGGATAATCTTGCCGTCCGAAGCAGTCACCGTAATGTCCGAAGGAATAAATTGCCCGCTGACTCCATCCGGTATCAAGACCAGACGTATCCACTGCTTACCACCGGCCGTATCCATGTTGTGCGTTCCCAGAAACTCTTTATTATAATGTAACTGGATGGCCCGTTGAATATCAGAAATGCTGATTCCCAGCGTCCGCAATTGTTCACTGTCGTATTCCAACCGCCATTCCATCGGGGTAGCACCACTTAAATCTATCTTATAAATGCCTTGCAACTTAGCCAGACGCGGCTTGATATGTTCTTCTGCATACTGCTGTATCAGTATAGGCGTGGACGGTGCATTCAGTGTGAACGATAAGAACGGACGGGCTGTATTCGCATCGGGCACCTTCATGTCAATATACGGATAACTGACTCCGGAAGGCAGTTGCGACCACGTCTGCCGGATAATAGTAGAAGCCTCAAAACGTACCGCATCCACATCAGCGTGTTTATCCAGATCTACCGTAATGGAACCGTAGCCATTGCTTGAAGTAGAGTACATTCCCTTTACCCCTTTGATGCGGGCCAGCATGGACTCCAGTTTGCTTGTCGCCTCCATCTCTACCACCCGCGACGAAGTGCCCGGCATGCTAAAGCGCACCGTAAAGCCCGGCAATGTGCGCGACGGATTCAGCTTGACCGGAAGCATCGGAACCAAGGCCAAACCCACCAGTGCCAGACAGACAAAGGTGACGATGAGGGTAAAAGGGGAAAGGCTTTTCATTTTAGTTGAAAGTTGAGAATTGAGAGTTGAGAGTTATTAGTGACTATAATCGAATTTGTCAGAAAGAGAGAAGCCGCTGGCAAAATCGTGCAGGGTCAGCTTGCGGATTTTATAATAGTTCAGCCAATAGTTTTTCAGGGCTGAGATATAGTTGCGCTGGGCTTCTTGCTGACGGTTCAATGACAAGGTAAGGCTACTGATATCCGCCTTACCGATGATGAAGCGTTGGCGGGTTTCATTGTATGCCAGAATGGAAAGGTCGAGGGCTTCCTCGGCACTTGTCACCAAGTCTTGCTGGACATTGAAATCACTTACGGTCATAATGACTTCTTCTTCAATGCTGATTTCGTTCTGACGGGAAGAGGTCTTTACTACATTCAGATTGTTACGGGCCATATTATATTTTCCCTTACGCACTCCCCAGTCCACTAAAGGAATGGAGACGCTGACAGATACCATTTCCTGCTGCATAGGCCGGTTGTAGGCTTCGCCAAATTTCTCCGCCACCTGGTTGAAACCGACACTGGCGTTGATACTGGCATTGAAGCGGGATTCTTTCTTGGTTTTGTCTACATTCCGTTCTGCTTCCAATATGTCCTGGCGTAATCCAAGGAAGTTCGGGTTGTTGGAACGGGCGGCATCCAAGGCAGCATCTACAGGGATGTTTAATTCTCCGGGACGACTGGGGAGAAGAAGCCGTATCTCTGTATTCTTTTCCAGATTGAGGAAAGAAGCCAGCGAGAACATGGCACGTTTCAATGAACTTTCAGCATTCTGCAAAGTGTTACGGGCATTCACCACGTCCAGCTTCAGCGTCAGAAGATCGGCACGACTGATAGAGGCTATCTTCAGACGTTGCATACCAATACGATAAAGTGTATCGGAAGAAACGACATTCTCCTTTGCCAAGTCATACTCAGCCTGCGCCATGGCAAGTGCAAAGAAATAGGTAGTGGCCTGCTCGGATACCTGCTCAGCATTGTAGATATATTCTTTCTTTACTTTCTCGTATTTCAGCGGTTCAATCTTTCGTTCCCAGCGGAAAGGATTATAACCTACCAGACTTTGCGAATAACCTAAACGAACGGGAACACTGGTATACTGCGTGTAGGGATTGGAACCGAAACTACGCATATAGCCCAACTCAGTATCCAGATAAAAAGTACCACCCGTCAGGTCAAAGTTTTGCCTGACTGCCAGGTTACCATAGGCATAGAAAGACTGTTGGCTACGGTAAATATCCAAATCCTGTTCGGAGTCATAACGCTTCGTAATGTCACGGTTATACTGTGCAGGAGTCATATTCAGCGTCAGGCTCGGCAAGCGATTTGCCTTATAGGTACGATATTCCCAATAGCCTGAAAGATACATATTTTTAGTACGGAAAGCTTCCAGCGAACTATCGTTCGCCATCTTAATCGTCTGCTGCAAGTCCAGCGTAACCTGCTGTTGCTGCGCGACGGACGGAAACGCCTGAGAAAGTCCTAAAAGAATAATTAAACCAAGTTTCTTCATTATATCAAGCTTTTTTATCCCGGTAAATAAACCAATATATCAACGGAATGATGAACAGACTGACCAATGTGCCGATGAACATCGCCCCAATCATGGCAATGGAAAGCGGCTTCTGCAATTCCGATCCCATATCGAAAGAGAACAATAACGGTACCATGGCAAAAATGGTAGTGAGCGAAGTCATGATAATGGGACGCAACCTGCGCCGTCCCGCCTCATGGATAGCTTCCAGAAGCGGCATCCCCGTCTTACGTAATTCATTAATCGCATCCAGTTTCAGGATGGAGTCATTGATGATAATACCACACGTAACGATCAGACCGATGGCAGACATCAGATTCAGCGTATGTCCGCATATCCACAACAGTACCAGGGCAAATGCTACGTCTATCGGTATCTCCAACAATACTACAAGCGGTTGCACAAAACTCTCGAACTGTGCCGCCAGAATGAAGTACATCAACAGAATGGAAATAAACAGAATAACCACCAGTTCATCCAGCATCTTCCGGTTAGAGAAGAAACTTCCTGAAAAAGCGGTATCCCAATCACCGGTAGCATCCACCACTTCCTTCACTTGCTCCATAAGCGGTTCCGCCTCTTTTACTTCATAAAAACGAAACGGAACATATTCTCCGTTACGTCCTGCGGTAATCGCTTTCAGATCTTCCGCCGGCGCCACTGATACCAGCTCACGCAAAGGCAGATATTCAACACCATATTGATCCGCCCGTGTCGGAACGAGTGTTTCCTGTAAGATGTTGTTGACCGTTTGTTCCTCTCCCACAATGCTGATAGGCAGATATTGCTGGTAAGAATGAAGAGTAGCTATGCTGTTTTCTTTGAAAGCTGTTTTCAGTATGCGATACAACTCGTCATACGAAACATTATAAAGTAGCAATTTTTCTTTATTGATACGGATATTCAGCTGATTTTCAAAGGCAATACCCGTGGGAGCATATCCTGTACGGGTAGCAAACTCAGCTTCCAGATTACGTAATTCATCCGCTGTCGGCACTTTTTCCTTGTTGCGGGAATAAAGTTCAGCCACAACATCGGCTTCTCCCGTCACAAACAGTTTCTCAAATACCGTCTCGGGTGGCGAAAAAGAAATCACGGCCAACGGATACTCCGTTTTGAGGGTACGGTAAACCTTTTCCTGCAAAGGGACTATCTCAGAGGGATTCTTTGTCTTGAAATAAAGTTCTGCTTCCGAAGAAGAAAGAGCCTGCTCCCGGTTCAGGAGATAGTCTTGTTGTCCGACGGCGGCAGTCTGTTCGATAGTCTCTGTCTTAAACAACTCAAATAAATTGTCTACCCTGCGACGATTCTCGTCCACATGGATATTCTCATTCCATTCCACACGGGCTATCAGCTCGTTCTGATCTATTTCCGGCATACGCTCTTTTCCTATGAAATAGAACATGAATACACACAATGGCACGGAAACTATGCAGAACAATACGCTTGCCGTTTTATGAGCAAATATAAAATCAATCCCGGCATCATAGAAACGATCGAGTGTATGATCCTTTATAGGATTATTGATTCGGATACGCGAGAACCATGATTTGCGCAGTCCCGTCCGGTAAACCAGCATATAGAGCACCGGCAGCAACATGATGCCCGTGAAGTAAGAAACCATCAATCCAACGGTTACCGAGAAAGCCTGATCGTAGAAAATAGCTCCGGCAATACCACTCATAAAGATCAGTGGTACAAACACCGCAATGGTAGTCAATGAGGAACTGAGCATCGGAGTAACCACCTCACTGGTACCCGTAATACAGGCACGTTTCAACGAGTATCCTCTTTCCCGATATTGAGAAATATTTTCAGTTACGATGATGGAACTATCGATCATCATACCCAATGCAAGAATCAATCCGGACAGGGATATGATGTTCAGTGACATCTTGAACAAATAGAAAAAGAGAAAACAGATCACAATGGAAACGACCATACTCAGTCCGATGATGAAAGGAGATTTGACATCCCCTAGAAAGAGTACGGCTACGATACAGATAAATAGAAAGCCCAACGAAAGGTTTTGTTGCAAGTTGGAGATAGTATAATCTAAAAGCTCTGTCTGGTTTCGGCTAACGCTGAATTCAATGTCAGGATATACACTCTGAAAATAATTCATGGTGCCGCCAATGGCCTGCTTCATGTCATCCATATTCTCGTCCGCCTGCTTGATAATGGCCAATGTCACTGCCCGTTTACCATTGCTCATGGATACGCCTTTTTCCCTGACGGGAACAATACCTATCCGGCAGAACTCTTCCAGACGGATGATGCGTCCGTTTTTGTTAATAAGAATATTCTTCACATCCTCTTCCGTACGCAACAGAGTGGAAAACTTGATATTGTATTCATAATATCCATCACGTACGGTCATACTTCCCGGTTCCACATTATTTTGGGCAAGAGCAGATTCTACATCCTGTATGGAAAGTCCCAGTACGGCAAGCTTATTTTCATCGGGAACAATCTGCAACTGGCGCTCCACCAATCCTGTGATATCCACCATGGCTACCTCTGTCAGCTGCTCGATACGCCGCTTGATAACACTTTCGGCAAATTCACACAGATCGAGGAAAGCACGTTCGTCCGTTTGTCCGTAAGCGCTGTCATTCTTCAGGGTGAGGCTGAGATAGAATACCGGAATATCGGTAGCACTTGCTTTTACTACTTTAGGACGGTCTGTATCCTTAGGCAGGTAGTTCATGGCGGCGTCAATCTTCTCATTCACTTCGATAAAAGCAAGATCCGTATTGGTGCCGAAGTCGAAATTCAGCCGGATAAGACCTGCCCCATCATGCGCCTCGCTATCCATATCTTTCAGACGAGCCACCTGGATAAGTTGTTGGCGCAATGGTTTCACCACCGTATTCTCCAACTCACGCGCAGAAGTATTCTGTGCCGAGATTTGTACTGTAATCTCCGGGATGGCAATATCCGGCAGCAGAGATACCGGCAACGTGAAATACGTTACCATACCGACAATAAAACATGCGGTAAACGCCATCAATACGGCAATGGGCCGCTGTATCAAGAACTTAACCACCCCTTTTATTTTTTATTTTCAATAACTTTCACCGGTGCCTCATGAGCCAGGTTCACATTGCCTGTCACAATCACCACATCTCCTTCTTGCACTTCATCTTCCACAATCGTGTATTCATCGGAATTTTCCAGTACGGTCTGCACGTAGTTCCATTTCGCTTTATTATCTTTCAGTGTAAAAATCACCTGCTTACCAGAACGCAACACCACTGAACTCTTCGGAACAACCAACTGTTCACCTAGCGAACGATGTACATTAACCCGTATGTTCATGCCATTAAAGAGTTTGCCCTGTCCGTTGACAACGGCCTTCACTTTCACCATGCCTTTATCGTCCACCAGCGGATTGATTTCGGAGATACGTCCTTCGTATTTGGCAGAAGGATCTGCATAAGGGGTAACAACCACTTTATCGCCACCTTTAATAAGGGGGAGTTCACTCTCCAATACAGTAAAGTCAGCTTCCATGCCCTGTGAACCGATAATTGTACAGAAAGCATCTGAACTGCTGGGAGCATTATAGGGTTTGGAAAAGAGATTAGCCACCACCCCGTCAAAAGGAGCAATCAGAGTGGCATGTTCTTCTTCATATTTAGCCAGTTCATATTGAGAAAGGGTCTGATCATAGCCGCTTTTCACCCGTGCCAGTTGCATGATATCATCGGGTACATTGGCAGTATCATCCGCTGCATACCCCTGCCCTATCAATACATCCTGCAATTCCAACTTAGCTTTCTCCAAAGCATCTTTGGACTGTGCGGTCTTATTTTTTAAACGAAATTTATCCAGCTCTGCCAGTTTTTGTCCTTTGTGTACCCGGTCACCGTTCTTCACATAAATCTGCGCCACGATACCCGAACTTTCAAAACGCAAATCTGCCATTCCTCCGGCCACTATCTTGCCATTACTTACCAACTCGTGATTGAATATCTGCCGCTTCAAAGGCAACACGGTCACTTCATTCTTCTCATCCGGCAATACGGTAGCTACTCCTTCATCGGCGGTTTCTTCTTTTTTCGCACCGGAACATGCTGCCAACGCAAATAGTGCCAGACAGATCAAAAACCGGTAGTTCTGTGTCTTTATCATTCTATATTAGTTTTTCCGTTTACACTTAGTGTATGCAAAAATAGTCGTTTTCCCTTTACGAGCCGCCATATATATATGGACAAAACGAGACTGGATACAAACTGTTATTTTTCTAATTATCAAACAAGTATATTCTTGTCCACTCCCAAACAGGTGGACAAGAACATACCTCCTTCCTTATTTAGGGACTGTAATAATCACTACCGGATTAGAATCATCCGTCAATTCTTTCAGTGCCGAAAGTTTTTCATTTTCTGCCGCTTCAGGATTTTCTTCCAACCAGGTCATCACTTCTCCGGTATCAATAATCATTCCATATTCTCCCTGTGCACTGCATGCCTTGGGATGGAAAGCCATAAAGCCGGTCAGGTCATCTTTTATACCTTCCTTTTCGGCATACATCCGGGTAGTATTTGCCTTCCGGTCGTAGATTCCGTTAAACGTTTCCGGTTCATCTGTATACAGTCCCCGGATACACTGAAAGAAAACAGTATGATCCGTCTCAAAAATACATCCCACCAACAAACGTTTTTCATTATCTTTGGATTCAGTACGTGCCTCGGCGCCCCAATGCCATTTACCGGTGGAGAATGCGATATAAGGTGTCAGCTCATTCCCTTCCACTGTATAAATGGTATCATTGAAATTCTCTTTATAACGTATCTTATTATCACTCTTCCACAGGAAAGGAATACCCGCTACACTTGCCGAGGCATCTCCACTTTTAAATGTAGTCAGAATAATACCTGCATTTCCCTGCTTTTTGACGCTGATACTGTTTATGTCATCTACTCCCCTATTAGGCAAAACCGGAAGTAAACTGGGCACCGTATCTATCTGTTCTCCCGCTTCATTAAATAACAGCAAAGCGCGCCCGTTATCACCTACAATATTACCGTAACGACCTATTATCACGGAATCTGTAAAGCTGAAATCACTCGGTGAATCCGGAGGGGTAGGTATCGTTACACCACCACGGTAATTACCTTGCAAATCATATTTCTGTAACTTACCGGGTCTGCGCATAAAATAAAGCAGACCGTTTACATCATTATAAGTAGGCGCCGCAGTTGAATAAGCTTCCGGATCATCGCCCAAATGTCCCACTTTGCTTAAAAACTTACCGCTCTCTTTATCAAAGATAAAACAAGTTTGACGTGAAAAGACAACAATCTCTTTATCCAGTAACAGAATATTCGGGCTTCCACCTACCAGACACGAATCGGTTGTTTCTAATGGAACATAGCGTACATCGCTTCCTAATTCCGAAAGTTTCAATTCGGCAGGCTTTTCCATAGCTCCCGCCACATCAATACTAGAACATAATCCATCTGCAGAGGATTGCGGAGTACCGGTACAAGCCGCCATCAGACAAGATAAGCCTGTGGCATACAACCATCCTTTTCTCATAATTCTTTGTGTGTTTTCAGATTCAACATTTATAACATCTCCGCAAATAAACTAATATTTTTAGTTTTAAAACTAAAGTTTATCGTTAAAGAAGTAAAAAGGCTTATTTAAAACGCGACTTTTCATACAATTCCTTCTTATTGATTATGAACAGTGATTGATTATTCTCTATATTTTCACAATCTTCCAACGCCATTATAACTCTATCCTTATCTACTTTGAGAAAAGAAGCTAAACGATATTTTCCTCCATTCACTTCTGCCGGTAGAATATAAGTAGTTGTATTATGAGTTTCCTTATTATACAGAGCCAACCTTACCGAGTCCTCACAAGAGAAAACAAAATAAAGATAGTTCTCTTCTTCATAAACATACCTGATAAGCGTTGCCAACTTTTTGTTTTCAGGCTTATTTACATAATCAATTAAGTCATAAACATCTTTATTGAGACGCTCCACTGCCGGAATAGCATATTCCCCGAAGTTTACGAAATATTTAGGCTGAACCATACTATCATTTACTACCGTATAGATTGTATCACTCAAAGCTTCCCAATAAGTGATGAAACCACCATTATCATCACAATTCATAAAATCAAATAGTAGAAATCCGGTGTGAAGCGAATGGCCCTCCAGTGTCTGAGTTATCGTATATTTTTCATCCAACAATGAAAGGGCCGGCGTCACATACCCTGGAGTTCCATTAAAGCTATTCTTTGCTATATATTTATTTTTCCCATAAGGACGGATAAGCTGAGGAACACATTCTACATCCGAATTTTTTACAGCCTTTTCCGTACGCAAATAACGACCGGAAGGAGCAAAAACCAATACTCGACCCTGATTAAAATCATAAATACATAATTCTTCATTCTTAATAAAGAAAGAAGATAAATTCACATACTCTTTATTACCTTGTCCTATTCCGGATATGTTATATAAGTAATTACCCTCCGTATCAAACGTCAATATTTTATTTCTGGACCGTATAAAGTATTTGTCCTTAACCTGATCTATCGACACGATGTCATACAACAAAGAAGAGTCCGATGTCTCAAGCGGGATTATTCTGCCTCGCTGTAAAGGCAGTTCTACACTCTGCTCTACATCAACAAATATTTCGTTACTAAAATCAGAAGATGATTTAGTAGCGGCACAACTATATAGCAATACTGTTATGCATAAAGTTAACATAATATTTTTACTCATATCAAAACATTTTCATGAAATAAAATCATATATCGAAACTTCAGAATTCAAAATTCTGGCGTAAAATACCTTTCTTTGATTTGTTTCAAATAGGTATCTGTATATTTCCCATAATTCCTATCGGGTATGAACAAATGTTCTATTTTATTGTCAACAATTACAAAAAAGCAAACAAGGCTGGTATTATCTAAAGATATACCAAGCTTCTTCCTACCTATATTTATAGTATTCCCTTCTTTAAATTTTTCATTTATCGAATAATCAGATGCCAGATATAGAATCGCAGAAGCCTCCTCAGACTTGGAGAAATTCTCTTTTATACACTTCTTTGCATAATTAAGACATGCATCACATGATTGAGAAGAGTAATAGCAGATAAGCCGTGGTTCACTTAATTTAAGTTCCTTCACACCAATAGAATTATCACTACAAATAATCGAAGCTGTTATATTATCCTGTATATACATTTCTTCAATAAAATGTTCATTTTCCCAGTCTGAGATCGACTTTTCTAATGACATTTTGTAGAGTATAACAGATGAAACAATTAAAATACTAAGAAGCAAAACAAACTGTAAGGAAATAATCACCTTTTTCATGATTTCTAATTTATTTAAAAACATATTTTATAACAACAGGATTATCGTCATCTTTTATACTATCAAACACTTTACGAGTATCAGCATCCAAATCTTCCGCATTTAGTATATTAAGACCATAATTGGGATCTGCTCCTATCAAATAAACTCCACTTTCATCAACAAATGAAGGGATGCATTCATGACCTTCTTTAAAGGCATTAAATACTACAGGCTCCTTACTTTGTTTATCATAAATAAGAGTCCAATATTTATTATCATAAGCAAAATCGGTAATATAATATCGTGAATTCTCACCATATGAAACAAAAATATTCGCATATTTAGCTCCAACTGTACGAGCATATTTAAAGTAATATTCCATAGGTTCATCCTTCAAGTCTGAAATTTCAAAATTCTGTTCCCCAAAATCCCAATGATATTTGGGAATCAACGAATTATTTTCGAAGGTGAAAACATCTCCATTATAGGATTGTACAAAATGTACTTTACCTTCACAAACATAAAATGGCGAATACGTATGATGATAAAAAGTATTAAAGAGAAGAAATTTTGGTAAATCATACAACTCTGAGATAATCTTGCGTTGAACAATATTATATACCACCATTTTATTCCCTTCACGAGAATCGCTAAAAAGTAAATATGTATCCTTGTCTAGTGCAATAAATTGATGTACAGCAGGTACAGTCAATGGAAGAGGGATCTTCTCTTTAAAATTTTGCCCAAGACTATCATATCGAAGAATACCTCCCATAGGAGACAAAAGGTCTAAATCACCCGTAAAAGGATTAAAATAAAAGCTATATAATTCTGTATATTCTCCCGGACCATTACCATGTTTATTTATATCATATAAAAAATTACCATTTTCATCAAATACTAATATTTTTTTTTGAGGCGTATCAAGTATATAATATTTACTATTATGATAAATGCGTTCACCTACATATTTTATCAATGAGTTCTCAGATGTTTCCAAAGGAATTATTTCAACTCTTGAGAAATAATCGTAAAAAGAAGGTGAAATTGTTTTTTTTAAGTCAATCTTACATACTGTACTATCTCTATTAATAATTTGTTGATTGCATGATGTCATTAACAACATACCCCAAATAATAACAATAATAATTCTCATATCACATATACTTTTTTATTATTTATAATAGGATGGCCAACATATCAATACATTAGCCACCCCATAGCATTCGTACAATTATCTGTGATTTATACAATAATCAATAACACCCATCCAGAATGAGCTACAGTAGTCTTTAGGAACACCTGTTGCTTCACAATAAACTCGGCAGCGATGGAGATCTATTGTTTCTGTACGCTTTTGATAGCAATCTCCACTTCCTCCTGTACTACATTTAATCTCAACCCCTCCGATTTCTCCACCATCAATAGGATCATCTTCCCCACTGATAGCCTCAATCGTCGATGTATTCATATCGTAAGAGCGATCAGAACTCAATACAGTTCTCACATTCAATGCAGTAATAGCAATAACCACAACTGCAAACATTACAATCTTAATCTTTTTCATTTTTGATTTTTTAATTGTTAATTGTTAATTCAAATTTATAGAAAGCTTTCTAATTTCATTTCTCATTTCATTGATTGCACTTGAAAAGACTTTAGGCTCTTTTGTTAGAACAATAATGCTCATCTTCTCAAACTTTTCTTTATTAAAGTAAGCAGAATCTGTATAAAGTTTAGCCAACATATAATAAGGATAAATACGAATAGGTAATCTATGAGTAGAAGCAATAAAACACGATTCAGCCTTCTCATACAAACCTAATTGTAAATAACATTTTCCTTCTGCATTGAGTACAGCTACATCACTGGAAACTTTCTCTGTACGCTCCAACACCTCAATAGCCTGACTATACTGCTTCTGTTCCATCAGCACATGTGCATATCGAAAAAGAAGTTTCGGACTGTGCATAATCTTCTCATAAACTGATTCGTATGCAGACGCAGCTTCCTGATATGCATTTTCCGAGTAAAGCATGTGAGCAAATAACACCCTCTCTTTATAGTGCTTAATATCCTTCAACTGATAAATACAAGATACAGAAACAACAAGTAAGAGAATGGATACAATATACGCAACAATACTTCCGGAAAAACAACGACGTTCTTCTTCCTTGCCGTTAGAAACACATAAGGAGGCAAGTAATATACCAACTACCCCAAATGGAAACACCTGGAGCGGATAAGCCGAAAATGCAAAAACACATAAAGATAACAGCCCGCCACATATACCATATTGCCTCGTTCGATAGCCTTTCCGAAAAGTATAGCAGATGAAAGCACAAGCTAAAAGGAGCAAGATGACTCCTCCTTCAACCGTCAATTGCAGATACTCATTAAAAGCATATACAGGAGAACCGGCTACTCTCTCTTCCCATTCCGAGTAATCGCCTTGAGAAAAATAAGCGGATTGTTCCTGACCGTAAACTTTCGGAAAACTCCCAGGCCCATATCCCGAAATAGGACTTTGGGCAATAACAGCAAGTGTCTGTTTCCAGATAAATAAGCGTCCGCAAACAGAATCGGACCTCATCGAAATCAATAAGCCTGTAATAGTTCCACCTAATATCAGGAACAAAACCATACAAAGCACCGTCGCCTTAAAGTGCGATACAAAATATTTTCTTAACTCCCCCACCCATTGAAAATGGAGAGACAATACAAAAAGACTACTAACAATCAATGCTCCCCAAGCCGAACGACTCATCCCTGCCGGAATCATAGAAAATAACAACACGGCTAAAATCGCCCAGACATATTTATCCCGCTTCTGAGCATTAAGCATCTGTCCTAAACAAATGGGGAAAATTACCGCCAAATAACCTGTATATGGTCCGGGATTATAAAACGATCCCGTCACAGCAAACATCTTATGATAAGAGCCTGTAAAACCGTATATTTGCAATATGCCCCATATGGTTTGTATGCATCCCAGCAAGGCCAAAGCATAAAATACTGTCTTCTTACATACGGGACAACAGGATAAAATAAAGCGCAATGCAAACCAGAATACACACAGCAAAACAGCATAAATTATTTTCCAGTTAGCTAATTGTTCTTGATAATCGTATCTTATTAAATACCATCCAATCAAAACAATAAACAGCATATCGGAGATTGCAAAATAAAATCTTACTTTACTTACAAACAGCACAATGCACGACACGAAAGCCACTACTCCTACAGCGCAGGCAATAGGAAAAAGCTGGAAATAGTTATCCACTATTTCATAAGGAACAAAGGTACTGACCGGCACAAGGCAGAGTACTATTGTAAAAAACAGAGATATGATAATATTATTTTTCATTTCAATATCGATATAAGTATACCTCTTCAATCACAAAGAAAATCTCACAACTTTTTAAATATTCTATTCCATCGAATCTGTCCGGTTTCCAAAACTTTTGAAAACCAGATGAATTGCCCTATTCCCAAGATGAAGTCATCCGGCAGTAATCCCCAATTACGAGAATCGTACGAATAGTTCACATTATCCCCTAGCATGAAATAATAATCATGCTTGAAGTGATATTCAGTCAATAAAGTATCCGCTAAATAAACCAATCCCATCTCTAATTTCAGCGATTGTCCGGTTTCATATTCTATACAGTGTCGGTAGTGGTTGTAGTTACAGGAATCAATTGGCAATATATCTCCAACTTTAGGAAGATACACTTTTTCCAGACTCTCGCGAGCAAACCACTGATACGTATCACCAGGTAGTGCCACACAACGTTTACAAAAAAACAATTTTGCACTCAGTATCATCTTTTCTTTATCTTCAGAATATGGATAATTAAACACCACTACATCATTCTTTCGCACCTGTCTGATACCTTCCAGCCTATGCACCAACTTACGTTCGTCCCGTGACTCATCTTCTTCTATAATTCTACGCCCCGGAATTTGCAAAGATGCCAAAATATAATCTCCACCCAACAGAGTAGGAGACATGGAATAAGTAGGTATAACGCAAAATGTGAACCAATATATCCTAACAGATAGATATATCTGATATAAGGAGAACAATACAAAAGATGTATATCCTACCCTTTTCCATACTCGTTTTATTTTTCCTTTCATATCTCAAAATACTATATCAACTCCTAAATTCTTATCGGTTCAATCATACAATTATCACCTATTCATACCCTACAAACTTCTGCTCCCCATCTTCCACATAGAATACCTGCTCTTCCTTCCCGCGTGTCAAATTGCGCAGCCACAACAAGGCACCTTCAGGAATATTCCGATAGATTAATTCATTAGTAGTAGCAGTCTGTACTCCCAAAGAAATCCATCCCTTCACGCCAGACTGATAGAATAATTCATACACATTGCCCGGAGTGATAAAATTATCATCATTGCGAGGAACGAATAATATCTTTTTTATGGCGCGAGCACGTTGCAGGTCAAATACGATGGAATCCTGCGGCCCTGATGAGTAATAGAATGTCAGCCAATCATCATCACACGCCTTGTCTATGTCGTGCGCGGGATTCTCATCCACCGGACCACCACCGTATATGGCTTTCGAAGGAAGATGTTCTTCACTGTCCACACTATCAAAGAATGCCAGTTCTGCAATTTCCGCCCTACAATCTGCTGTGGGATAGGCAGGAGGCGGTGGAGTGAAACGCACATAACGATAAGGGCGTGAAATCTTCGGATAATAATAATTGAGGTTAGTGCGAGGAGTATCGGTCAAGCAACAAAGCAACTCACTCGTACGGAAATACCGGTCATTACTCACTTCAATCTCAGCACCTGTCATGGTAGCCATATAACCATAAAGGTATTGTCTTAACGGGTATTTTCTCCTTATATGGGCAGTGACCGCCTTCGACATATCCGGTTCAAAATAGCGTACATTTCCGTCTACTACCATAAAAGGATATCCGGCAGGAGAACGCGTTCCGTTCTCAGAGGTCAAAGGTTGGAAAATAACGCCCGGTTCAATATTGTTCACCCGTGCTTTGCCGCGTCGCAATGGAACTGCATCCACTGTGACATATCCGGAAGGACTGAACATTCCCAGCAGAATACTATTTCCTTCTATATTGTCATCAACCTTTACCTTGAACTCATTCTCACCAAAGTATTCTGCCGTCACATCCTGATAAAAAGGTCCAAACAATGAAGCTGTCTTACTATCGTGCGCTTCAAAAGTATTCCTGTAGACTTTACCTTTCTTTCTGCCGTCCGTAGCCCCACGTTTCACCACAAAGTCAGACGAATCCATATACCAGAACGGAATAAATCCTCCGTCCGAATCCTTCAGTACGTTCCACATATGGTCGTGTTGATTAGAAGGAGAATACCAATATTTATCTATATTTACCGGAAAGCCCAATGCCCGGAAAACGTATACAGCATGATCAGTTATTTCGCGACATGTACCTACCAGATATTCCGATAAGAAACGGGCACCTAAATGTGGCATACGATATTCGGTAGTAAGGACAAATAAGTTAGTTCGCTTGAAGTGGCGTGCCAGTACATTCACAGCTTCCACCATATCATTACCGGTATACAACGAATCAAGAAGAGGTTTATAACGGTCATAATACATTTTCCGCCAATTGTCCAATGGCTCATCTCCTATACGATAGGGCAATACCCATTCACAAAAGTCGTCAAATGAATAATTCTTTGCCCACGGACATTCTTCCCAGACCTTAAAAGATTGTTCGATATTTTCTATCAGATAATCGGCAGACATGTATTCAATATCCGGACGTTTCGGCAATGTTCTGTAGTTAAAGCCAATCCACTTGCGCTTCCATTCGCTATCAGGCAGATAACCTCCTATATTCAGTTCCACCGCGGCCTTCATCACCGCTTTCACACTATCCAGACGGTCATCTTCATAACCGCCATGCCCAGGCATATTTCTTATAAGAAAGCGGGCGGCTTCTAACTTCAAACTATCATTTTGGTAGTAGTTCAGCACTTTTTCCAGTTCTATCCTGTTTTTTCCGGCCTGTTCGAGTGCAAAATCCAAACGTTTATCTCCCGCACTTTCGCATGATACAAAAAATACAATTGACAGAGACCATATTATTGTCATCTGTACTCTATTCATAGTATTATAATTAAATTATTATAGTAGTTCTTCTCTTAATAATCTTTTTACTTGGAGACCTAATGCTACCATTAGACAGATGCAAATGTAGAGAGCTGAGGTTAATTAATAGCGGCATACAGACTTAATTGAGGATTAATAAACGGTTAATTCCATGTAAATACAGAATTCAAACTAATTTAACTGAAGTTTTACATGCAAAGTGATAAAGAATCCTCCTTCTTTCTTCATCCTCCGTGTCTCCGTATTCAATCCTGTCATTTAAAAAAAGACTCTTACTCTTTCTTTTCAAAAGCATTGCCCTTTCTTTACTTTTACATAGCACTTTGGCTATATGCATATTCTTTATTTTACTATGACCACAAATGTGAAGCACGTAGTTCACAACCGTGAAGCAGTAGTACCACAATTGTGGAGCACGTGATCAACAATTGTAGAAAGCACTATAACATTGGCTATCAACAGAATAAACATAGGACATCAACATAAAAAACATAGGCTATTAATATAAGCAAACCATACTCTGAGCATCATCGCAAGGCGGAAATTCTCCCATCAAAATGGCACGAACGATTGTTATCCTCCATATTCGACGTATTTATGATGAAAAAAAGTCGAAAAGCGGGGGGGACTGAAACAGTTCATTCATGTACAAAAAATATGTAATAAACAGATTTACAGCAGTATGCTCCCATTTTGTGTTAGTGTAGGTAACTCTACCTACACGCTAATTCTACTTGCTTCCACCACTGCTTATTGCCGATGAATAGGGCGATACAGAACATAAGTGCAAGCGTGTAGGTAAAAGCGATCATAAACTTTTTGTGAGCCATTTATTTATGTAACGAACAAATACTTTTCTTAAAATAAGACTATATGATACTTTCAAGATGGTATAGGCATCCGAAGTAAAAGGTGTAGCCATCTATTCAAAAGGGTGTAGCCATCCGACCAAAAGGGTGTAGCCTTTTATACCCTCGCCAACAAGCCTCGCAGAAAGGATACAAACCTACTATATCCATAGTAACAAAAGTAGAACTCATAAAGAAAGGACATATTATTTCAATTCCATTTTGACAATTATCGGATTGTCATCAGGCTCAACATGTCGCCCTAAAACTTCATCCGAGGATATTTTATCTGATGGCACCAAACTATAAAGAGCATTGTTATGAGCCATAAGAGGCATAAAGAATGCAAGTTCATCTATATCATTTACTATAGGATTTTTTGCATAAGCAGAAGCTTCAATATAGGAATCGGCTTGTTTGTGATCAATTATTCCCCAATAGAAATTTGAATTCAAGGTATAGCCTACAAAAGAAAATGAAGGGGTATCCAAAAATCTCAGTAGCAAGGGAACATCCTTCATTAATGTATGAATCTGGTCTATAGCAACACTTTCAACTGCTATTTTCTCCTTATAAGCCTCTTGAGCTTTTATATACTTTTCATCAAATTGCATTATATATTTTTTCTCCAAGTTTGAAGGAGAGGACGTTTGATAAATTACATTATCCAAAGCCAATATCAAATAGCCGTCACATAAAAAATTAAAAGGATTTACTATAATGCCGGAGTTATCTATATTCTTATTAAAGAATAAATCTGAAACCGTTTGACTGTTATCAATATTAATGAACAACACATTCGGACATAATTCCTTTTGAGTATATTCTTTATTAGGTTTATAATCTCCACAGAAAGCAATCCATGAATCATCTAAAACAAAAAAGGAATCTGCAGAATAATTCGTTTTTATCTCTCTCACAAAACATCCGTCGGAAGAAAAGATAAATATTTTCTTCAACGAGCAATCCCATATATAAATTTTATCCTCATACACATTGACATCTGTTATACTTACATATTCGTTAGTCCCCATTCCTCGATTACCATATTTGCGAACAAATCGTCCAGATTTGTCGAAACGCAAAACAGACTGCGTTTTTTCCCTATCAACTACATAGTAAGCATCATCTGTTACAAGAATCTTATCGACAGAACCTATCAGACATTCATCTTTCGTCTCAAGAGGAATATACGAGATAGAATCAACGAATGAAGACAGTTTCACTTCATGTTCATTAGTCCGCAAAGGAACATCAATCACCATTGCCTCTTGCTTGTCAGTCTTTCCCGGATTTGAACATCCGACTAATGTTACAAAGAAAAATAGTAAAAATTTTAGCTTCATAATTATTATCTATATATGTATTAATTTTTATCACATTCTTTACGATTTTCGATTATTGGCAAAACAGAAGTTTATCTTCTGTTCATTTATTATTTCAATTCCATTTTGACTATTATCAGATTGTCATCAGGCTCGATATGTCTTCCAGAAATCTCGTCGGAAGTTATTCTCTCCGGTGATCTATAACTATAAACCGTATTTTTATAAGTCGCCAATGGAACAAAAACAGCTATATCATCCATATCATTTACAATATTCATTTTTTTATAGCCGGAAGCCTCAATGTACGCATCAGACTCCTTATGATTAATGATACCCAAATAGTAATAATCCTCCCAATTATATTTTAAGAAAGCATAAGAAGGAGTGTCCAAAAAGGTATAGACATAAGGTATTTTCTTCATAAATTCAATACCTTGATACACATCAACTGTTTCCGTTTTCAATTTTTCAATATAATCTCTCTGAGCTTTCTGATACTGCTCTCCAAACTGTAAGACATACCTCTTTTTCAAAACAGCAGAGGGCAAAGCTTGATAAATAGTATCACTTAAAGGAGTTACAAAATTAGCGTTGCTGACGAAATTGAAAGGAGATGATATAATACTAGAATAGCACATTCGAGAATCAAAAAACAAATCAGGTTTAGTCTCTCCATTATCAACATTAACAAACAGCAAATTAGGATATAAGTTACTTCGCTCATATTTTTTATTCGCCTTATAATCACCATAAAAAACAATCCAAGAATCATCTAAAACAGCAAATGATTCTGCCATATAATCAAATTTCTTCTCTTCCAAGAAATGACCGTCATGGTCAAAAATAAATAACTTCTGCAATGAACAATCCCAAAGATAAACTTTATCTTTATACACATTAACATCAGTAATTTGCATATATTCACCTGACGCAGGTCCCCGACTACCTAATTTACAAATAAACTTTCCGGATATGTCAAAACACAAAACAGAGCATGCTTTCGTCTCATCAACTATATAATAAAAATCATCCGTTACAATAATTTCATCAATACACCCAATCAGACATTCATCTTTCGTCTCAAGAGGAATATACGAAATAGAATTAACAAACGAGGACATCATTATCTGATGATCATCACCCTTCAAGGGAACGTCAATCACTCTAAAATCTTGATTACTCTTTTGATTGGGTGCTGAACATCCGGTCAATACCAGAAAGGCTATAAATATTTCTTTTAGTCTCATCGTCTTTATTTTTACCATTAAACAGATGCAAATGTAAAGAAGTGCAATTAAGAGACTGAAACAAATGGGCTTAATTTGTCATTAAAAAAGGATTAAGTTGAAGTTTATAGGTACATTTCCCTAATTTCTTTCTCCAAAGAAGTAAAAACATAAATTATTTTCCGTTTACCGCCTGATAAAAAGCAAAGGCAGACACCCAACAGCATAGCAAACAATATCCCACCATGAAAATGACGTACCCAATACTACCCTTGCCAACGTACAATTTTGCAACCCCAATAAAGTAACCAATTGCAGATACTGTAACGTTTCAATACAACAAGCAAACAGGAATATCCATAGTGGCAGCCATCGCAATGGGAGGGTAATAAACATACGCACAAAGCAATATATGAGTATTACCACCAATACATCTCCCATATAGGGACGTATGAATGCGTCACGTACAAAAAGGGCTATTAATGTTTCAACCACAAACAACCCTGCAAAACAAATTGCATAAAACCAACGGCTACCAATAAATGTATCATTTCTATTATCCATAAATCGCCTTTATTACATATTTGAAAAATTAAAATCTATTATAAATGGGAAACTTCAAAATCTCAGCAACAACAATATCGGATTATCATCTTCTGATAAATTACTTAATACCTCACAAGTTTCATTTCTTAAACTCATAATATATAATAATCGGATTTGAATCTTCCGTCAAGGTCTGCAATTTATCGGCCCCTTCTATACGAGGATTTATTCCGCCTTTCTTCATATTTTCTAAAAAGATATCCTTGGTGAAACCGTCATTCATGCCGATGCAATATACCCGGTTCTCATCAAATGAATAAAGATTGGGAATTAACAATGTACCTGCTTTATCCGTATAAAGCAAATCGTCAGTTATACCTGACATAACATAAGCTTTATTCTCTTCTTTCTTATAAAGAATGGAATAACCATAGTGGCCTACATGATAGCCGAAATGAATATATTTAGCGGTTTCCCAATAATCAAATACATTATATATCTTACCGCTTTTCATCAATCTATCGTATATTTTTGACACTCTTGCAGATTTCGACATATCATTCTCTGCTATCAAAGTTTCCAAATATTCCTTTGTCACAAGCTTTTTACTTTGCAAAGTAATATACGGTTTTATTCCTTTGGGAGTTATTTCAAATATTGTATCCATGAAGATCTGCATAAATTTGGGATTTCCGGTAGGACCGGAGATAAAAGTATGTTGATTAGTGCTGAATAGTTCATTCCAACCTTTATTATACTGAGAAGCCTCAAATTGAAAAGAAATTCTTTTCCCATTAGTAACGTCTACTTTACTCAAAAGAAATCGTCTCCCGGATTTATCAAATGTATACAGATTCGTATACAACGCATTCTTAAAAGGTTGAATAAAAGTAGATCTTGTTCCTTTATTTTCCAATTTAAACGAACTTTCAAAAGTTCCATTACCACTATACTTCAATACATTCTGAGTTTGGGAGTCCAGTACATATATTTTTTTATTTTCCCTATCGATACTTATATCATCCGGATCAATGTATTCACCGGGTCCTTTCCCCTTACGCCCTATCATCTTTATAAATTTGCCTTGCTTATTAAACAGAAAAAGACCTCTGCCTTTTTCCAATACATACAAATTATTATCACAGACTTCTAACTTATCAACTTTTCCTAATAATGATTCATCCGTATCTTCCAATACAATGATTCCCGCCTTGCTGAATAAAGAAGAATAAGTCATCTTCTCCAACTTTTCAGCACGATCTAAATTAATCACATAGCCATTTTCCTTTGCTAAGCTGCTATTCTCTTCACCAGGAACAGTCAATAATCCCAGCATTAATGCCATTAACAGTGTAAGTGTTCTCATAGTATATTACATTTTCTTTCTCTTACATAACCAATTGCAAAAGTAATCATCAAAACAAGATTATGAAAGGAATAGTCACTATACTTAGTAAACTTCAATAATATATTTTCTACAGATGGATACAAAACGCTCCTCTCTCCTTCAAAGCTATACAAGGAATAGCTAAACGGTAACAATCATTTTTAAGGATATCGCTACGATAGTCTGAGAGAGAAACATCCAAAACAACGGTTCGGATGCGGAACAAAGAAGTCAATTCTTCAATACGACCATTGTAGCCTTTGGAAATGTATAAATAATCGATCTGTAAAGGGTGCTTTGAAATCTTATTTTTCCAGCGGGCATCATGGAGCAGGCAAACCCGCCTGCCCGCATAGGAAACAATGTGATTATGAAAAGCCAGACCGGAAGTAGAATAATCAGCAGGCAAAGCATTGGGAATAGAGAGATGATGACGATTCCAATAAGGTACGAGTGCACGGTGCAAACGGAAAGTATCCGGCACACTATCAGCATAAGCCAACCAGGATTCTCCACTATTAGCAACGCAATGGACGGCAGGACAGCCACGGACATTATAAAAAGCAATGCCGCGCTGAGGAGAAGACAGGCTGACGGAAATCGTATGATAAGTGATCAGCAACAACAGGCAGCAAAGCGGAAAGGATATGCTGCGAGCAGTTCGGATAGCCAAACTCCGAAACAGAAACAATAGAAAAAGATAAAACAGCATAATCTCCCAATGATCTATCCAAAGCCGATCTATAGAGGACATTGGCAGTTCTTCTATCCAGCAGAGAACTTTGTTCTGAGCACTTAGCAGAGCATCGACCCCTAAAGCACAGCCAGATTGAAGGAAAGGAAAAGGAGTCAGGACAAGCATAAGAACCGCAGAATACAAAATCAACGTCACCATAGGAATCACCCACAGATTTGTCAGCAGAAAATGAGTAGAGAAACGGGAGAAATAGAATATAACTAAAGGAGCCGTACCGATTTGCGCAGCAACGGAAACCGTCAGCAATCCCCAAACATAACGAGGAATGCAACGCCTGACAGAGAGCAGGCTGTAAAGTTTGGGCTGTATCAACAAAATAGAAACTACCGCTACAAAAGACAATTGAAACCCCACATCAAAAAGCCAAAGTGGATTATAAAGTAACATTAAAAAGGCAGTAGCCGCCAGTGTATTCAACGATAACAATTTCTCAGATTGTAAACGGGATATAGCCAGCAGAGAGAACATGATTACGGATCGTACCACAGAAGAAGATAATCCCGTAAGAAAAGCGAATGCCCACAAAAAGAGAATAACCAGAAAAAATCCCAAGGGTTTAAAAGCCGCCCACCGCTTCCACAAAAAGGAGAAGAAAAACAAAAATAAAGTAGAAAGCAAGCCTATATGAAGTCCTGAAAGTGCCAGTACATGACTGGCGCCGGCAATTGAATAAGTTTCCCGCATATCCTCGCTCAAATTCTCCTTATCTCCCACCGTAAGAGCCGAAAGTACTGCAAGATTATCTCCCTGAAAACCCAAACGGTGATATAGTTCCACCACTTTTTCCCGATAGTCCAAAGCTATTTGCCGAAGAGAACGAGAAGCATCATGACCTATTATCCGCCAATGTCCGGCAGAGATATACGCTGTGCCGGTACCAGCTTTACGAGTAAGATAACGTACATAATCAAATTCGTCAGGATTCCCATTATTGACAGGAGGGGCAATACAGGTATGTACCCATAATCTATCTCCCCTCTTTAATGCAACAGTAGCGGAATTTCTCGGGAAATAGAATAAAAATGTATGTCCATATTCACTTTTCTGCAAATCCTCATCATTCACTTTTCCCTCTAATTGGACATGACATAACACGCTTCGTTCTTTCATTTCCGGTTTTTCCAGAAGAATCACCTGATAGACTGCCGCCTCATCGGAAAAAGGAAAATCCGTACGATGCAAATATTCTTCCGTCATACCGGCGCCTAATCCGAAACAACAGAGAAAGACGGAAACTCCATACAGCCAATGAATACGATATTTATCAGAAAGGAAATAAGTCAGAAACAGTAACATGAAACCTGCCAGACAAATCCAAACAGGAAAAAGATTGGAAACCGGACAGGATGCCTCTGCCGGAATATTTAAGGAAAGTTCCGCCCGCTGCCGGAAGAAATGTGCATCTCCACATACAATACCGCCTGCAAACGGCATCAGAAGTCGTAAAAACGGATGTCGTTGCAGGCTGTTAATTATCAATGGAGGAAGAATTAGAGATCCTTCAGCGAATGTATCATACCTTCAGGATCAGGAGCTGCAAACACGGCACTACCTGCAACCAATGCATCTGCACCGGCAGCTATCAGGCGGGCACCTGTCTCCAAATTCACACCACCATCCACTTCTATCAATGCTTTCGAACCGGTACTGTCTATCAAAGCACGCAATTCCCGTACTTTTTCAACTGTATGTTCGATAAATTTTTGTCCGCCAAAACCAGGATTCACACTCATCAGCAACACCATATATACATCCTGAATAATATCTTTCAACATTGCCACAGGGGTAGCCGGATTCAATGTAACGGCGGGCTGCATACCCGCTTCACGTATTTGTTGAACCACCCGATGCAAATGCGGGCAAGCTTCGAAATGCACATTCATGGTGTGCGCACCCAATGCTTTCACCTCATTAATGAATTTCTCGGGTTGCACAATCATCAGATGTACATCCAAAGGCTTCTTTGACAGTTTTGCCACATACTTCAATACCGGGAAACCGAAAGATATATTAGGAACGAACACACCGTCCATAACGTCAATGTGGACCCAGTCGGCTTCACTGCGGTTCACCATTTCCAAGTCCTTTGCCAGATAAGCGAAATCTGCGGACAGGATAGAGGGAGCTATGATTGGTTTCATAATACACTACATTTTACAGGTTATATACAGATATAACGTACAAATGTAGACAAAAGATTTCATTCATCCTAATATTATACCCTGCAAGCCTTGCGGAAGCTGAGGCACTGTACGATAATTACGGGCAAGGTTACGAAGAAAATCCAAAGTTTTCCCGGAAGGCTGCGGATGTCCATCCGGCAATGCATTATCAGCACTTCTCGGTTTCACGGATGAAGAAGAAAAAGAAGGAGTAGTTTTTTTATCCATAGGCTTATTGAACTGAGAATTAATAATTAATTAGTTAAAGCTACGGGCTGCAAAAAAGAAGCAGGAGGTACTTTATATACTAAGAACGGAAGAAGAAGAGATATAGTATACAAGAAGTTATAAAAAGATGTAAATAAATCAGCCCAGGTTAGTGCCAACACACCATACCTGGGCCAACATCTGGTTGAGATGAAAATATTTATTTCGCTTTGGCTAAGTCAAATGAGAAAGTAGTCACGGGAAGTTCGAAAGGTTCATTATTCACTTTCACACCAGTTACCTGAAGCTTGAAAGCTAATTTATCACCAGCATAGGCAAAACTACCTGCTTCAGGTGCTGCAATTGTCACCTCCACTTTCAAGTCCGGGGTTTCACCTTCTCCTTCACCCTCACCTTCAGTAGGTTCTGTCGGGAAATTGATTTCAAGAATTAGTGGTTCAGGAGTGAACGCCATGCTAATAACTGTCTTATCGTCATTGAAAGTAGGTGTATACTTCACTTTATAACTTACATCACCTACGGCTTCAATAATTCCGGGAGCTGCCTCCCCCATAATGGCTGTAATCAAATCCGCTACCGGGAACTTTTCAAAAGACACATTTTCATTGGTTACTTCTGCCCTCACATCCGTACCTTGAGGTTCTTCACCCTCTTCTGCAAGAGGAGACACAGATGTAGTTTGCATTTTTCCGGCATAATTACCTACCACGTCAGTCAATGCGGGAACATTAGGTTTAGGTTCATCGTCATCATCACAAGATGTGAAAGTAGTTACCAGGCCCAAGGCCATTACAAGAAACACGAAACGCTTTAAACAATGTACTTTTTCCATTACTTTAATAAGTTTAGTCTAGTAAATAATAAAATTAATAAAATCACATAATTAAGGTTGTACGTACATTAGGTTAAATGGCCTTATTTGTGAAATACTGCATTTGGAAAAAGAAAAAATTTATTAAAGGATGTATCATTTAGTCCATCGTCAGCACGATTCCATGCTTCTCCGCCATTCGGCGCAGGTTCAAAATAGCATAACGCATCCGTCCTAAAGAGGTATTGATGCTGACTCCTGTCATTTCTGCTATCTCCTTGAAACTGAGGTCTTGATAAAAGCGCATATGTACTACTTCCCGTTGTTCGTCCGGCAGATGTTTCATCAGGCGACGTACATCCGAAAGAATCTGGTGGTTCACTATTTCAGCTTCAACCGTTCCTTCAGACAGACGGATATTATTCAGTAAATTCCGTTCTTCTTCATCACAAGACACCAGGTTTTCCTGCTTTTCCTGACGGAAACAGTCGATTATAAGATTATGTGCGATACGAGTCAACCAAGCCGGGAACTTACCGTTTTCATTGTAGCGTCCCTGCTGAATGGTGACAATGGCTTTTGTGAAAGTTTCCTGAAAGATGTCTTCCGCCAGTTCTTCATTGCGCACCGTATAATAGATGTACGCATAAAGACGATCTTTATAACGGTTCAACAGAATATCGAATGCCTCGTTATTGCCTTGTGCATAAAGGGCCACCAACGTTTCGTCAGCAGCATTTGTTTGTACTTTCATTACGTGTGTTTTTAGATTTCAGCGTAATGTATTCCGATAGGCATTCTATATTTGGTAGTTAATAATATGCAAAGAAAAGAAATTTTCAGGAAAGAAACAATATTAGAAGCAATTATTAAGTTACGAGCTACGAGCTACAAGCTACGAGTACTATGCAGAGTGACAGCGCAGCAACTTGTAGCTCGTAGCTCGTAACTTGTAACTATTTCACTCTGAATTCTTCCGTCAACCGGAATCCACGCAAAAGTTCATCTGTCTTCAAGCGTTTCTTACCGGGAAGTTGCAAAGCACGTATACCGATAATTCCATCAGCAGCGGCTACATGGATATAAGTCTTACCATCCGTCAGCAAAGTTCCGGGGGTCAACTGGTGAGATTGGATTATTTTTTCTGTCTCAAATATTTTCATAACTACCGTCTCTCCATCAGGTTGAACTAATTCCGACCAGGCAGCAGGATAAGGAGACAGACCGCGAATAAAATCATAAATACGTTTCACTGGCTGATTCCAATCGATACGACAGGTATCTTTAAAAATCTTCGGTGCAGGACGCAATTCGCCTACAACTGCCATTTCTTCCTGTGGAATAGGTTTCACTGCATCATTCAGGATCGCATCTACCGTTTCAGTCACCAGTTTTCCACCAAGCATCATCAGCTTATCATGCACAATACCCACATCATCCGTATCTGCGATAGGAATACGAACTTGCTGAATCACTTCCCCCGTATCGATTTCATGACGCAGGAAGAAAGTTGTGATACCTGTTTCCGTATCACCATTAATTACCGCCCAGTTAATAGGAGCGGCTCCCCGGTATTGAGGCAAAAGAGAAGCATGAAGATTGAAGGTTCCCAAACGTGGCATATTCCATACCACTTCGGGCAGCATACGAAAAGCAACTACTATCTGCAAATCGGCCTTCCACTCACGCAGAGCCTCAACAAAAGCCTCATCTTTCAACTTTTCCGGTTGCAACAAAGGAAGACTATGTTCCAGCGCATACTGTTTCACTGGAGAAAACTGAAGTTTATGTCCCCGCCCTGCCGGTTTATCAGGCATGGTGATAACACCTACTACATTATATCCACCTTCTACTAAACACCGCAAAGACTCCACAGCAAAATCCGGAGTCCCCATATAAACTATTCGCAAATCTTCTTTCTTCATCATATAACAACTTTATTAATCTTCAGAGAAATGCACCAGTACCTGACGGTATGAATTGAATATCTTCGACTTGGAAACAAATCCCAGATAGTGCCCTTCTTCATCTACCACAGGAAGGTTCCATGCTTTCGTATCATCAAACGTGCGCATCACCTGTTCCATACTATCCGTGTCATAGAGGCGTGCCGGAATAGCCGTCATCAGCTTGCCTACAGTAAAACGATGATACAACTCCTGCCGGAACATGATATTCCGGATATCGTCTAAGGTAACAATACCAATCAGTATTCCGCTCTTATCTGTCACCGGGAATATATTACGCCGTGAGGCTGAAATCGCTTTCACCAATTCACCCAAGTCCATCTCCGGATGAACCACTACAAAATCTTTCTCCACCACATTTTCCACCTTCATCAGAGTAAGTACTGCTTTATCTTTATGGTGAGTCAGCAATTCTCCCTTTTTAGCCAAACGCATGGAGTAAATACTATGAGGTTCGAAAACAATAATTGTCAGATAAGAGCTGGCTGCTACAATCATCAGCGGGAGGAAAAGGTCATATCCGCCCGTCAGTTCGGCTATCAGAAAGACTCCGGTCAACGGGGCATGCATGACACCACTCATCACACCCGCCATCCCCATCAGGGCAAAATTCTTTTCGGGTAGGTAATAAGAGAAATCAAACTTATTACTAAAAAAAGCGAAGACAAAACCGGCTATACATCCCAAATACAAAGAAGGCGCAAAGATACCACCACAACCGCCACCACCATTTGTCGCGCTAGATGCAAATACCTTGAACAAGATAATGAGCATCAAATAGAGTAATAGCAAATTCCCATGTCCGTAGAAAAAAGAGTTGTTCATCACTGTATCCCAATCGGCATTGGAAGTACCGTTCAGCAACAGTTCAATAGTATCGTAGCCTTCACCGTAAAGCGGTGGAAAAAGAAATATCAAGATACTCAACATGACACCACCCAAAGCCAACTTCTGGTAAGGGCCTTTCAACTTGCCAAACAAACCTTCCACAGAGTTCATTGCACGGGTAAAATAAAGCGAAACTAGTCCGCAAAAAATACCCAGCATGATAACGTAAGGAATACGTTCCATTTCAAATGCCTGATCAAGGTGGAATTTAAACATTGCTTCTGTTCCGGTAGTAATATAGGACACTGTAGCAGCCGTCACTGCAGAAATCAACAACGGAAGCAGAGAAGTCATAGTCAGGTCTATCATCAGTACTTCCAGTGTGAACACCAGTCCTGCAATAGGCGCCTTGAAGATACCAGCAATAGCACCGGCAGCACCACAGCCTACTAAAAGCATCAGTGTGCGGTGCTCCATCTTAAAAACACTTCCCAGATTGGAACCAATAGCGGAACCTGTCAATACGATAGGCGCCTCTGCTCCTACCGAGCCACCGAAACCAATGGTTATGGAACTGGCAATCACAGACGACCATGTATTGTGCCGCTTAATCCGTCCTTGTCGGCGGGAAATCGCATAGAGAATTTTAGTAACCCCATGACTGATATCATCCTTCACCACATAGCGTACAAACAATCCAGCCAGAAAAATACCCACTACCGGATAAACCAGATAAAGGTAGTTGGCTTCCGTTGTATTGAAATTATTCGTCAGGAAATTCTGTATCCAGTGTATCAGCATCTTCAGTATCAAAGCCGTAATAGCCGTAAAGATACCTACCAGAAAGCTGAGTATCAAGATAAACTGTTTTTCCTTAATATTCTTTTCACGCCATAAAAGGAAACGCTGAAACAAACTTCTCTTCTCTTTTTCCATATACCTATATTTACCAATCTAAACGAAATAAAGAATTTACTCTCGTATCCATATAAATAAGAGAGAAAATCCTTCGACAAACTCAGGGCATACCCAAGCTTACAGAAATTAAAAATAACGATACCTTTTTTAGTCCGTTATTTTATTCCCGGATAATTTTTATAACACTACCCTTATCCAGTTTTATGATGCTGGATGGTTTCGGATGTCCCATTTCTTCCCGTCGATAACCCACTACGTAATCGACCATGGACTTAAGTTCTTCTGTGATCTCACTGTAATTTGCCGGCGAAGGTTGCCCGCTAATATTGGCCGACGTAGAAACAATCGCCTTACGAAACTGTTGACAAAGCCGTTTTGAGAACCCTTCATTCGTTACCCGGATGCCCACGCTACCATCTTCGGCAATCAGATTAGGTGCCAGGTTTCGCGCACCGGAGTAGATGATTGTCAACGGTTTATCTGCCACTTCAATCAAATCCCATGCCACTTCAGGCACATCCTGCACATAGAAGTCCACCTTTACAGGAGAATCTACCAACACAAGCATCGCCTTACTATCCGAGCGCTGCTTAATCTCATACACACGCCGCACAGCTTCTTCGTTGGTGGCGTCACAACCTATTCCCCAAATGGTGTCGGTGGGGTACAGAATGACTCCGCCTTCGTTCATCACTTGACAGGCTTTTTTAATATCTTCTATCATTTCTTGGTGTATAAATACAGTGATTAACACGCAAAAGTACTATTTTTGCACGGATTAATAGAAAAGTTTAAGAGAAAACAATGGAAGAAATTCAATTTAACCACACCCTGCCCATACAACTACGATTTAATGATGTCGATAAGTTCGGCCACGTAAACAATACGGTTTATTTCTCTTTCTATGATTTGGGAAAAACCGAGTATTTTGCCTCCGTATGCCCGGACGTCGATTGGGAGAAAGACGGCATTGTCGTCGTACACATAGAAGCGAACTTCCTTGCACAGATTTATGGCTCGGATCATATCGCTGTACAAACCGCCGTTACTGAAATCGGCACCAAAAGTTTTCATCTCGCACAGCGGGTGATTGATACGGAAACACAGGAGATCAAGTGCATATGTACCTCTGTGATGGTAACTTTTGATTTAGAAAAACATGAATCTAAACCTCTGGAAGAAGAATGGATTCAGGCAATCTGTAAATACGAAGGAAGGGATTTGAGAAAGAAGAAATAAGTGATTTCCCTTCTATTTCACCCGGTGAATCTTTCGATATTCAGCGGGTGTATATTTTTTCCATAACTTAAACTGACGAGCTAAATTTTTATAATCAGACAATCCCACCGACATAGCTATATCTGCAATAGGCTCGCTACTTTCCAATAGCAACTGTGAAAAGCGTTCCATGCGTAGATTAAAGATATACTGATAAATGGAACTTCCTGTAACCTGTTTAAAATGGATTTCTAATAACCTTCTGGATAAAGGAACCTGCCGGACAACATCTTCCACTGTTATTTTAGTTGCCAGATTCTGATGAATATACTTCAGTGCAACCAAAATATAAGGATCACCTGTAGAATAAATATCTGTTGAAAGCCGGTTTGTGATAGTCGTGGGATGTATGACAACATCCTCACAAGAGGCTTCTTTATCCCGCATTAACCTTTCTATTAATTGGGCTGCTTCATATCCTCCCTTCACAATATTCAGATTTACGCTGGATAAAGGCGGATCAGACAAGCTGCAAATAATTTCATCATTATCTACTCCAAGAACGGCAATTTCTTCAGGAATCTTGATCCCCAATACCCGGCAAACCTCCATTATTTTATTCCCTTGTGTATCATCGCAAGCCATTAATGCCAACGGGTGCGGCAATGACTTTATCCAACTGGCTAACGGTTCTGATTCATAATACCACAAATTCTCCAAAGGCTGTTTCTGGTATTCAAAGAAATTGTCCCCAAAGCCTTTCTCAATTATTCTATCCCGGAAGCCCATGCAGCGCTCCTCCGACCAAACAACATTCTCATAACCATAAAATGCAAAGTTTCGGAATCCTTTTTGCAAAAAGAAATCAGCTGCCATTTGTCCAGTCAACTTATATTCACTCGTAATGTTAGGGATAACCGAAAAACGCGATTTAAAGTCCTGAGCCAATGCTATTATTCCATTTTTCCGGAACAATTCGACTTCATCATCATCATCAAACTGAGCGATAATAGCATCTGCCTGCCATTTTTTAGCCCACTTCAGTACTCCAGGTATACCATGAGATTGTTTATAAGAAGGGGGCATCCGGCATACCACCCAAGGTTCCCGTTCCTTGGAATATTCCAAAATCCCCCTCAACAAATTGTGAGCAAAAGCTTCGGTAAAATCTGTTAAAAGAATTAGCCTTATCATAATAGCCGCAAGTTACTCACTTATTTCATGCCATCCAAAAAGAGCTTTATTTTTTTCTCAGGCACATTCCATCCAGAAACTGTCAAAGTCACAGATTCTACTTCAGCAACCTGTTGCGGTACAACGCATTTCAAAGTCCGTTTTTCTCCGGGTATCAAAGATAAATAATTATCTTCCCAAAATACCGGATAAAGTAAGTCGTCTTTTTCATCTTTCAAAGACAAACGAATAAAAAAAGCTAATGCATTCGGATCATTCTCAAATGCAACCTCTACTATTACATCATTTTCTTCTTGTTCAACTGTGGCACTCACCTCACAATTTACCTGAGATAAATTTGCTAAACCGGTAAAATCAGCCGACTTCTTAATCGGAGTGCGTACCCAATCAGTATTTGCCCAATCGTTTACATCAGGAGCAGCAGCGAGCCAATAGAAATTATCGACAACATATGCTCCTTTTTCATCATTCAATTTCAAATATAAAAAGGTATTCTCTTTTACTGCCGGAACATCAAAGGCCTTTACCACTGTATAAGGAGCTATTTCCAATGTTGTGGTTTGTTGAGTCACAACTCTACTATTACAATCATACAAAGACATAACCCCTTGCATCTGAACCGTTCCTGCGCTCTCATTCACCGCATAAACTGCATTTTTACCGTAATGGTATATCAATTGCTGCGGCATATTAGATTTCTTCACAGAATAGTATGCAGCTGTCGGAATCAGATAATAGTCATACAACTGCCAATACAATGAAGGCCAGGCAGAATTAAGCATCCACTGTACAATACCTGTAGTACGAGGAATATTCACACGGAATGCCTCAAACATAGTACGTGTACCTTCATAATTCAACCAATCTGCTTTCCGTAGAAAATCATCCAAATCCTTAGCCTCGCCATAACGAGTTGCCATATTTTCTTTCAGAACTTCCAAAGAATTCATTGCCGCATCTGAAACAGTGCAATGATAATCCCATTCTTTACCCACCGGCCAAAGTTTATCAGCCGGAATCATTCTTCGTATGGACTCAATTACAGGTAATTGTGCACCAATTCCCGTCTCTGTATTAAATCCAAATGCTCCGCCCGGTGCTTTTTCCGAATACCAATAATTAGGAGCAACATAATCATACGGTCCTTCCATTTTCATACCCGTAGGTCCGGTTACTGTACTGGTGAGTTCTTTAGCAGCACCTATATAAGGGCGATCATCTATCTGAGAAAGATAAGCTTTATACCGTTTCTCCAGTTCAGGGCGGGGAATCATATCACTTCCTACGAACCATGCAATAATGGCCGGATGATTGCGCAACCAAAGTACCTGGTCGTTTAACGAACGAGCTATCAGAGTCATATCTTTTTCAGACTTAATGCCTCCAAACTCATCACATGAAGAACCGAGATAATTATCCCACTCCCAATGACAGCTCCATCCCACTAATACCAATAACCCGTAGCGATCACACAAATCATACACATTCTGCGAAGTTCCCCAAATATTTTCAAATCGAATAGAGTTCAGATTCATATCACGCACATACTGTACCTGTATTTCATTTGAAGCAGGAGTATCCCGCAAGAAAATATCATCTGTCCAACCGGCACTTCTTACCAATACTTTCTTACCATTCAATAGGAAACCTCGATACCCCTCTTCCGTGAAATAATCCCTAACCTCACGTACACCGAAGTTTATAGTTTCTTTATCCGATACCTTACCATCAATCTCGAAAGCCAAGTCCATACCGTACATTTCCGGTTTACCCATATTATGGCACCACCAAAGACGGGGATTCTTCAAATGCAATACATCAGCTTCCTTTGAAGTCACCCTTACTATTTTTGATTCTCCGGCAACGAGTGATACCGGAATACTAAACGTCTTACCTTCCAGTGTCCCAATCAGCTGACCTTTCACCGCTTGTTCGGATTCATTTGTCAGTTGAGTTTCCACTGTCAGCCAAGCCTCATCCAAGGTCTCCGTATTTACTTTAGAATGAACAGCGGAATTTTCCATACTCACCTCATCATTCATCACCACACGTACTTCACGAAAGATCCCCATACTCTCATCAGCCGGACGTGGATTCCAATCTACAAAACCAATATTCGGTTCACCGGGTTGAGCCCGAAAAACTTCGACAGCCAGTATGTTTTTTTCCCGGACGATCTTCGTTATATCCAATTTATGTCGACGAAAGGTACCATATACAGAATCACGAGTAGCTACCTTTTTTCCATTTAGCCAAATATTAGCAGCATAACTAATGCCGTCAAAAATTAAGGCAACATGCTGCCCTTTTGTCAAAGACGGCAATTCAAATTCCTTTCGATACCACCATGTAGTGTCGAAAAGTGATTTATCAATGTTCTCATAATTTGTTCCTTCCAATACATCCGTATATATTCCATTCCGGATTAATGTCCCCATCACAGTAGAAGGCACTACTGCATCATACCACTCTTTTTCTTCTATTTGAGAGTTCGAAACTTCTTCACCCGGTAAGGATATCTTAGCCGAAGATTGTACTTTCCAACTATCCGAAAGTAGTAAACCACCTGCAGATAATTCTTTTCTTTCACACGAAACTATTGTCATTGCAAGACAGCCGGACAATATTAACGATTTAATTAAATTATTTTTCATAAGCTCTTGCTCTAAATTATTTTCAATGTTTTCCCACCAAAGCAGATGCTCCCAACAATGCTACATCTTCTATTTCTGTAACAAAAATTTTCACCCGCTTCACTGTTTCCGTATAAGGAAAAGCCTGCATAGCTTGATACATGGAATGCTTATAATAAGTAAATGCAGATGAGATTCCTCCACCTATCACAATCACCTCAGGATCATACGTAAACAACACAGCCTTCATCAATTCACCTATGTGAGACCCAAACACACTCCAGATTTCCATAGTCTTCGCATCTCCCGTCGCAGCTTTTTCTGCCGCTTCCTTCCCTGTCAGATTATAATATCTGACAAAAAATCCACTACTACAATAATGTTCAAAATCATGAGAAAGGTAAGGCAATGATCCTATTTCGCCTGCACCAGTATTCTGCCCACTGTAAAGTTCACCATTTATAATAATCCCTGTCCCAACACCTGTACCGATAGTCATACCCACCAAATTCCGGTATTTTCGTCCTTCACCAAAAAGTTTTACTCCCAATGCAAAGCAATTAGAGTCATTATTGATATAAACCGGCACTGAGAAACGTTCCTGCAATAATCTCTTTAACGGAACTTCCGTCCAAGAAGGAATATTCGCTACATTATATACGATACCTTCTTCCGAATCTACCACCGAAGGAACACCCACGCCTATGCCTGCTACTTCCGGACACATCACCCTATCTATCAAGCCCTCTAACCGACCTAATACTTCTTCATACGTTGCTTTAGAGGGACAAGTAACAACTTCTTTCCTAACTAAAGAACCATTTTCCACTAAACCAACACGTATATTGGTTCCACCTAAATCTATACCTATTTTCATTTCCAATAATTTATACTCAAGAAAGGCAGGCAGAGAACATCAAAGGGGGGAGTTCCCTGCCTTTCACCTGTCTTACTGTGCGTGTTAAAGTTATTTTTTTCTAAGGCACCAGAAGGTGGCATCAGTCCATGCTTCAGCATCAGAAGGATTCCAACACAGTACCATTGTATCATCCGTCAATTCCAGAATTTCAAATGTAGTAATTATATTGGAATCATCATAAAAGGCATGTCCACTTAGCACTGATACACCTGTCAACTTTAGCTGACCGATAGACCATTGTTCACCATTATCCGGATTATTCTTAACAGCCGACATATCAAAGGCAAACCGCCCTTTTTCCAGGATATTCCCATCTGCATCGATCTTAGTCAGATTCGGACCACCATTCAGATCGAAAATCAATTCACAGTCCAAATCCTCCAACTCCTCAACAGGTGTTACGTCCCAACTCGGTTCAAGTTCTGTCAACCAACCACCTGTACCATATACTGCATCGTAGTCTTCCAAATTCCAGACCCACGCTTTACCATTAGTTCCAGAACCGGCCAAAAGTCCCCATTCTTCAGCTACAGGATGGTCGATTTGTTTAATAGTCACTGTCCGGGTAGCAATCACTTGCCCTCCATCACAAAAGCCAATGAACTTAATAGTTTGTTCACCCAGAAAGGGTAATGCAGCCGTAGCGGTCTGCTGAGTAGATATACCTGTAATATGATCCCAATAGCTACCTACACCAGGTGTATTATTGGTCATGATGATCTCATTTCCACCATCTGTAGTAGCATGCACATCCAGTTTCAATTCACTTTCACTAACAATACCTCCCATTTCCTTATTATCAACCACCGGATCGCATGCTGCCAGCAGCCATATCGATAAAATTCCTATCGCTATATTCTTCATATCCGAAAATTTTAAAATCATTAATTCATATTACTCTCATTTCCCCAGCCCGGATTTTGTTCCAATATACCGGCAGACAAGTCAATCTGTGTCTTAGGCAATGGCATCAATCCCTTGGTAGCTTGAAGTCTTTGTGCTATATCTCCCATATCCATACGGGTCTCGACCATATTATCCAGTACTTTCACTCCATTTTGCTGACTTAAAACTTCTGCCGCAATACCCCAACGGAGCAAGTCATAATACCGTAAACCCTCAAAAGCAAGTTCCCAATGCCGTTCATCACGTAATGCTTCATCCGAATAGGTAACAGGATCTAATCCTACTCTCGCACGCACACGATTCATCGGAGCGGCATCCCGTTTCAGTTCGGCAGCCATCAACAATACATCAGCAAAACGGATAATTACCAAATCCTGCGTATTATTCAACTGATAATCCGAATCAATTTCCGGATAGAGAATACGGCTATAGTTAACACTCTCTCCATCTTCATTATAAGCATTGACAGCCATATACTTTTTCTGCCAATAACCGGTTTCATTCATCTGCTTATCACATCCCCAGCCATAGTCGGGCATTTCCTTTTCCACACTCAAAATAGATGCCTCACGACGAATATCCTTCGAAGGCCATGATTCCCATAATCTTGAGTTCACCGTTCCTATTCCCCAACCAATTCCAAAGGGAAAAATATCATCCAAATTTGCCGGCTCTCGGGGAGATGAATAAAGACAAACCTCATTGTTATACCAAGGGTTATCCCAAGTGGCCTTTGCTGAATAGCGGATAGCAAAAACAGTTTCCACATTGGCCCCATCTTCCCCTATCCAGTGCAAATCATTATCTTGTGCATATTTATAATCTTTCTTGGTATAAATATTGCTATAAGGCCACAAATTTCTGAAATCACCTATCAAGTCATGTCCACTGTTGTTAATGCAATCATCCAAATACGTGATGACATCGGTTTTGGATAAAGTACTGTTATCCGGCAATGGCATACTTTCCTGCTGATAATAACCGGTATAGAACAAATAAGCACGCGCCAGTAATGCTTCAGCCGCCCATTTGGTAGCCCGTCCCAACTCTGAATTATTGGCAGCACTATATTTAACAGAAGGTAATTTTTCTATAGCTGTTTTCAAATCAAATGCAATCTGTGCATACAACTCTTCCGCAGTAGCGCGAGGCACATTCTCAGGTTCAGAAGTTGTAAGTAAAGGAACAGTACCAAACAGCCGACATAAATCGAAGTAAAAATAAGCACGCAAAAAATGTGCTTGCCCCTCAATCTTATTACGGGTTTCCTGGCTCTCCCAACTAATACCATCCAATGAATTCAATAACATATTACTACGATAAATAGCCCGATAATCTTGTTTCCAAACATCAGAAAACATGTTTTCATCAACTTTCTTCAACCGGTCCACAGCATGCATGCGTCTGTCATCCGGACCACCACCACCGAAACGATCGTCAGAAAGTAATTCAGCTGTCAGAAAGAAACCTTGTCCATCCTCACCCGGAGTCATTTCACGAAGTAATGCATATATACCTGTCAATGCAGTTTCTGCATCTCCCGAAGTTTTAGGAAAATTGGAGTTGTCCTTTTTGGTCAGATTCTCAGTATCAAGAAAACCCTCACAGCCCATAAAGAAAAGGGCTACTATCGAAAATATCCATATTTTTTTCATACTACTTCTCTTTTAAAATTTAATATTTGCCCCTACCATATAGGTTCGCGGACTTGGATAAAAACCTAAGTCAATCCCAGACACCCAATTTTGATAACCACCATAACCCACTTCAGGATCCATACCCGAGTAACCGGTTATAGTAAACAAGTTCTGTGCTGCCACATACAAACGAAGTTGTTTCAACGGCAGATTTTTAAATAATTTCTTGAAGTCATAACCTATTGTCAGATTCTGCATCCGGAAATAATCTCCATCTTCCATATAGAGATCCGAAACATACTGCCAGTTAGAATGAGTACCCGACGTCAGACGAGGTAATCTATTGGATGTACCTTCACCATGCCAACGGCCAAATATATCAGATGTATAGTTCTGGCGTGTGTAATCTACATAAGAACGATAAGATTTCATTATTTGATTTCCAAATACACCATTCATGGTCATACTTATATCAAAACCTTTATAGGATGCGGTCAAGCTCAATCCCAGATTATAATCAGGATTGGGATCGCCTATCATACCCTGATCCCCATCATCAATCACACCATTATGATCGCGGTCTACCCAGATTACATCCCCCGGTTTTGTCCCATCCAATTTAGCACCTTTATAGTTAGCAATCTGTTCTTCCGATTGGAACACTCCACCTGTAGAATAGCCATAGAAATATCCAATGGGATAGCCTACTTGCGCACGATACATTTCTGTAGTCTGGTTACTCAATACATCCGGGTCCCCATGAATAATACCTTCCGCATTGGCAATACGCGTTACCTCATTTTTATTGTGTGCCAAATTAAAAGTAGCACTATATTCAAAGCCCGAAATATGATCATTCCAATTCAGTGATATTTCGTACCCCTGGTTGCGCACATCACCACCATTCACAAACGGGGCTCCTGTACCAAAAGAATCCAGCATCGGTGCAACAAGTAGCCAGTCTTTCGTATCTTTAATATAATAATCAAAATTCAGTCCCAGACGATTATTCAGAAAACGCGCATCCAGCCCAAAATCCAACTGCTCGGAAGTCTCCCAGGTAACATCCGGATTAGCCAAAATATCAGGATAGCCTCCGGGTGTCAGAATCGACTTATCCGGTCCGAAAGTATAATCCGCGCCCCCAAACGCAATCGTTGAAAGATATTGAAAGCCGTCAATCTCCTGATTACCATTCTGTCCCCAACTGGCACGTATTTTCAGAAAATCCATCCAAGACTTGGCAGACTCCATGAACGCCTCTTCCGAAATGGCCCAACCAGCAGATACGGACGGGAAATATCCCCACCGGTGTCCACGGGCAAACTTAGAAGATCCATCAATACGTAACACCGCAGTCGCCATATACTTGTTAGCATAATCATAATTCACTCTGCCAAAAAAAGAAGCCAGCGCTTCCTTGCCCCATGGATATCCATAAAGGCTGGTACGATTAGTGATAGTGGGCGTATTACTCAGGTAGGCATGCTTGAAGTCGTCAAAGATAGAGTTGATGTTACTTCCACCCAACGTATCACCCAAGCCATGCTTTTCTATAGATTGACCTATCAATACACCGAAACTGTGATTATCCAACTTGAAATCATACGTTACCGTATTTTCCCACATAAGGTTGCCACCCATAGTCATCTCTTGGCTTACACTATTATTATCATTGAAAGTATTGCTTGCCAGCTTATAGACAGGGGTAAAATTACGACTGTTATCCGCATAAAACGTATAGCCAAAATTTGATTTAAGTTTTAATCCGGTTATCGGTTGAATAGTCAGAAAAATATTCCCTTGTAATGCGTGAGATTTGCTTATATTCTGCCCATTTGCATAATACATCTGTCCAATGGGATTAGCTTCACGTATTTCCCATGGAATGGCATAATGATAATTACCATTTTCATCCTTGTTCGGTAAAAAAGGATTAGCATGCAACATATTACGAATGTCATTACTCCAAGTATCATCAATGGCAATACCGTTTCTTTCAGAATACGAGTAGGTCAGATTTTCACCTACCTTAATAATATCCAGTTTTCCTTTACGATACAAGGTATGTTCGGAATTGATACGTGCTGTATATCGGGTATATTCAGGTTGTGACGGTGCTCCAAGAATACCTTCCTGATTAGTATATGCCAATCCGATAGAATAAACAGATTGTTCCGTACCTCCGGTAATATTCAGGGCATGATTCTGTATCGGTGCATTCTCATTCCGTGATTCATCCAACCAATTGGTCCCTTTCCAAGTTCCATTCTTTATAGCTTCCCAATCAGGAACCAGCGACGCATAATCATAATCAGGTAAGCCATCCATCATACGTGCCTCACTCATAATCATTGCAAATTCCTGTGCATTCAATACATCAGGCATACGATAGACATTCTGTACACCATAATATCCATCATAAGATATTTCCGCTTTACCGATATGTCCTTGTTTCGTAGTCACCAGAATCACGCCATTGGCAGCACGTGAACCATAAATGGCAGCCGAAGCAGCATCTTTCAGCACATCAATAGATTCTATATCGGTAGGGTTCAGGTTATTAATATCTCCTCCCGGCATACCATCTATAATATAAAGAGGTGAAGCTGAACCTGTTGTTCCCAAACCACGGATAGTTACTTTAAAACCTTCACCGGGCATCCCCGAACTCTGCGTTATATTCACACCTGGAGTTTGGCTTTGAAGAGCCCCCAAAGCATTCACTGTGTTCAGTTTGGCTATATTATCACCTTTTACCTGAACAGTAGCTCCTGTCACCAATTTCTTTTTCTGTACTCCATAACCAACCACTACCACTTCATCCAGCATTTCACTGTCCTCCTCTAATGCAATTTTCAAAGGAGTCGTGGCAGAACTTACTTTAACAGATTGTCCCAAATATCCCACATAAGTGATAGAGAGTTCACATGGCAAAGGAACAGATAGAATAAAATTTCCATCTATATCCGTAACTGTCCCGTTAGTCGTCCCCTTTTGAAGAACATTTACGCCGATCAGCGGCTCACTGTCTTTAGCAGCAACCACCGTACCTGAGATTTTGTAATTTGTTTGTGCCGTAACGCCCATACAAACCAAGAGCAACAAAAAACATACAGATAAAAAAGGTACCCGAACAGATACATTTTCCTGCAAATCAGATTGGTTCTTTTTCCATTGCATAAGATACAAATTTAGTGATTCATAATATTATTCCGGTTGGTTAGCCCGGAGACTTATATAAGTCTGATGTCTTTCACATTGACAAATGTAGGCAAGTACACACGATTTCTGTACTCCTTTTACGTAGGAAAGTCTTCATTTTGCGCAAACCTGTTTTTATAACTCTCCACAGATCTGTTTTTGTCGTTTTCGAAAAAATCTATTACGTACAGCACTAGAAAGGCAACTAATTCATTCACAACTAGTTGCCTTAATAGTTTTATTTCATTAAATATCTCTAAATAGTCTATTACATCAATCACGCTTAATAGTAGTGATTTCTTTGACAGTAGTATAATTATATCGATTGGTTCCACTAAACTTCTTTGTAGTACGGGCGCCTACACGCAAGAAGAACTTACGAGAATATTCCGGGAATTGTCCCTTCGTACGAATCGTGATTTCCTTATCCAAAATGTCAAATACAGCACCGTCTACCAATTGCGTAGAGAAACGATTACTGAAACTAAAGTCTCCAACATAACTCGTTTCGCCAACAAACAACCATGCTTCTTCAATAGGTTGCTGATATTCAGGATTAGTGGTTCCTCGGGTAATCTTCACTTTCACCTCCACACTTCCATCCGCATTTACTCGCGGTTCACCTATCCATTGTAAACGTAACAAAGGTTCCACCTCAAATACTTTCTCAACCTTTCCTTTAATATCTATAATTTCTTCTTCTAATGGAACAAAAGCACCTTCAGGAATAATACCATAATTCCCAGCAAAGATTTTTGTATTCTGGAAAGTACCATCCATCATACAGTTGAAATCATAAGGCTGCGGATTTTCACTCCAGCTATATTCCATCATACGGATACGGATACCAGTATTTCCGATAGCTGTTTGGAAAGCCTCTTTAGTAACCTTATCTATAAAAGCACCACAGAAAGTTTCTTGAGGCCCATCATAATTATCAATCTCGCATGAGCTGACCCCCGCCAACACGAATACAGACAACAATATGTATATAATCTTTTTCATAATCAAATATTTTAATTAGTAACCAGGATTTTGTTTACAATTAGGATTCTTAGTAATTTCGCCAGTCGGAATCTGCTGATAATAATTCCGAGTATCAAACGTATAGACTTTACCTCCTTGTTCCTGATATTTGATATCCATAAAATACTTCATTGCATCAGCTGCAAAGAACGGTTGCAAGGTTCTGTAAGTCCGGGTAGATTGTTCCTTATGGATAATACGCCAACGCTTCAAGTCCCAATAGGTTTTATTTTCAAACGATAATTCTTTTCGGCGTTCAGTACGTACAACATCAACAGATACATTCGCCGAAGAAGCCAGCAATGTGGCACCTGCACGTTCACGAATAAGATTAATACATCTGAAAGCCTCGTCAGCATAACTTTTTCCCAAATCATCGACTGTAACACCAGCAGAAAACAATTCTGCAGCTGCCTCCGCACGATTAAGCAATACTTCTGCATAACGAATATCAATCCAATTTTGAGAAGATTGATTCCATGTGGTATTTGTTTGCTCAGGATTCAAATACTTGCGAATGAGGAATCCTGACACAGTACAACCTATCTCCTGGTTTTTCACAGTTCCGCTTTTTCCAGCACGTCTCATCTTCGTACCATCTTTCAACAAAATAGCATTTGCATCTGTATTCTGAGATTCACGAGCTGCCAACTTTAAAAGACTATTAGCATCGTTAGAATACGCTGGCCAATCATCATAGAAATTATAAGTTTCGACTGGCAAAAGCGGAGAAATTTTACTTCCTGTACCAACCCAAATACCACGGCGGATTTCAATAGATTCCCCTTTAAACTCATCACCAGGAAGTAATACCGTAGCACGCAAACGAGGTTCAGCATCCATGAAAGGTTCCAAAGTTGTCTCATACAATTTATAGTAGCCGTCTTTATCCAGATTTGCAAAATGACCTTCAGTATCTTTTTCAAATCCTTCAAACATTTCTACAAAATCCAGTGTCGGACAAATTTCCGTATTACTACCTCCTGTAGAAGTTTGAGTCGGTTGAGCAAAGCAGTCATAAGAATGCACGCTCTCCGGATAGCTAAAATACTTTACAAATATATTTTCTTCCGTATCTTTCAGGAAGATATTTACGAAATTACGATATTGAGCTTCTTTATCTCCTGCCACCCAATCACCTTTATAGAGTTCGTAGTCGCCCTCATCCACTATTTTAGAAGCATTATATGCTTGCTTAAAATAATCATTGGCACGTATTTCCGGGATACCACAAATACGAGCATCATTATATACTTCGTTGACTTCATTATATTTTGCAATACTGCCCGCATATACCATAGCACGAGATTTCAACGCTGCTGCCGCATATTTATTGGCACGCCCTTTTGCACTCTTAGCAGCAAGATAAGTAATAGCGTAGTCCAAATCGCTGGAAATAAAGTCCCATGTGGCTTCCTCAGAATTTCGAAACAACTGCGTTTGAGGTATGCCTACGGTAGCTGGATAGTCTACAACTGTATTGACAATAGGCACGCCACCATAGCGTTTTGCTAAAGCTATATAAGTATATGCACGAATAAAATGTGCTTCGCCCAACAAGCTTTCAACTTCTGCAGTACTATATAAATTTGCATATTCTGGTAATGTCTCAATAAAATAGTTGGTTTCACGAATCAGAGCATAAGCAGCATCCCAATAATTAGCCTTTTCAATCTCAGCTCCATGAGTGTCGCGGCTAATAGCCTCCCCCGTCAAGCAAGAAGGCTGGGCAAAGTTTGAACCACCCGAGAAGAACATGTTTGCATGTGAATACCGGAAATCTTCAACCGGCAAAGTACTATATAAACGGGCCATATAGCTCGTAACCCCTTCAGTACTACCGAAGATATCCTTATCACCAAGAATGTTCATCGGCGGAATGTCCATATCTACGCAAGAAGTCAATGCTCCTATACACAATGCGAATATATATTTTTTTAGTTTCATGACTGATTCTGATTAAAATTTAAGATTTGCTCCTATAGTAATGGTTTTATTCAACGGATAATTATATCCATAGTTTGCTGACGGGAATTCCGGATCACAATATTTCAGCTTGGAAAACGTAAGCAGGTTATAGCCACTCAAATAAATACGTAATGATTTCACGTTTACTTTAGCCAAGTACTGCTCAGGGATAGTATAACCCAATTCTATTGTTTTGAGACGCAGATAAGCTGCATTCTGCATATTAAATGTTGAATTCTGATTGGGTAATGAACCTGTATAAGCATAATATCCGCTTACCCAATCAGTTGCCGGATCATAAGGATTGGCGTGACTGTCCGAAGGATGCCACCGATCCATAAACTGAGATAAAGCATTTGTATTAGCCCATAAAGGATTATAAAGTAATTCCGAATAAGAGATATGACGTTTGGCTGCTCCCTGCAGTAATAAACTCAGATCAATGCCTTTCCAACTACCACTCAATGTAAAACCGAAATTCAACAGAGGACGATTTCCACTATTCGTCAACGGATGCACATCAAGATCGTTAATCCAGCCATCACCATTCCAGTCTTCATAATTATAATCACCGATTACACTTCCGCGCCCTACATAAACCGGATTGTAATAAATCTGGTCCCAAGAAGTCAAACGACCTGCTGCACTATATCCCCACCATAAATCAGTGTAACGGTTATTCGAATTTTCTCTCCAGTTCAAATATGAGTTACCTTTGCGGGCACCCTCTACGTACTTGTTCTGTGAGCGTGCAAAAGCAATATTTCCTTTTACTTCATAAGTAAATTCATTCATGCGGTTACGATGACTTATTTCAACTTCAAAGCCACTTGTCATATCCCCATTTAGATTTTCCTGTGGTAAGGCCGCCCCCACAATACCGGGAAGACTTGCATTACGGGTAGCCAGTAAACCGTCACGATCACGTCTGAAATATTCTGCGGTAACACCCAGCAAACCATTCCATGCTTCCATATCCAGACCAATGTTAAACGTCTTGGCTTCAATCCATGAAATACTGTTGTTAGCCAGTCCTTTCGTAGCTGAGGCATTCACAAACGTACCGTCAAAAATGGCACCACCCGGCATAGCATTGGCTGCACCACCAGCAGGATATGTGTACCCTGTCATAAACTGATAGTCAAGGGCCCCATCATCACCCATTTTTCCATAAGATGCACGAATCTTGAAATTATTAATAAATTTCAATGGAGAGTTTTTCCAAAAAGTTTCTTCTGAAACACGCCATCCTCCAGACACCGAAGGAAACATTGCCCAACGTGAATTTGACGGAAACTTGGATGAACCTTCGTAACGAAATGCAAACTCAATAAGATATCTCGATTTATAGTCATAGGCCGCACGTCCTACCCATGCCTGATTGGCACGGTCATATAGAGCCCCACTGCCAGTACTTTGATTGAATTGCTGATTTTTCGAGTTACCCGCAAATATCTGATCAATAGGCAAAGAAAGCTCTTTGCTACCATTGAAGTTGTCGCCTTTATAGGTCGACTCTTCAAATAGAATCATAGCATTCACACTATGCGCACCAAATTTACCGGAATAGTTAGCTTCCAACTGCCACAAAGTATTATCCTTAGAGTGGTAAGCTCGACTAACTTTGGAAGGATCATTGCGGGTATAAACCTGATCACCACGGTAGGACTTCCACGTTTTTTCAAACGTCTTGTCATCATTCATAATGAAATCATAACTATAAAGTCCTTTTACCTTCAATCCTTCCACACCAGGTATTTCATAAGTAAGAGACATACTAGATTGGAACCATTTACTTTTATAACTCTTATATCCCACTTGGTCCTTATCCATCATGGCAACAGGATTTATCAAAGTAGAATTGGAAGGTTGTGTATATCTCCCTTCTCCACCTTCCTGAAAGATCGGATCCATCGGCTGCATCAGCCAAAGTCCGCGAACAATGTCATAAGCACCATAATGGGGCGTGTTACGTTCGTCCATCAAACCAGAAAGATTTAAATCTAATTTCAAACGTTTTGTGATATTGGCAGACAAGTTACTGCGTAGTGTATATTTATCATAGTTAATGCCATTGGTCTGCAAGAAACTCCCCTGAGAAAGATAACCAAGACTTGCATAATAATTTACCCGATCAGAGCCACCAGATATACTAAGCGTATGCTGGGTCTGGGGAGCAGTGTTACGCATTACAGCCGACTTCCAGTCTGTTGTTTCTGCTGAAGCAATCTGTTCGTCTGTCCAGCTCGGACCACCACCATCTACATTATGGCGTCCCAACTCATTAGAAAGTGTCATCCATTCAGCTGATGTTACCAAATCAGGAAAGTTTGAAGGTTTTTGCCAACTAAAATTACCAGAATAATTAATTTCAGGCTTTCCCTGCGCCCCTTTCTTGGTCGTAATAAGAATTACACCATTAGCTGCACGCACACCATAAATAGAAGCCGAAGCATCTTTCAGTACAGAAATGCTTTCTACATCTTCCGGAGTTACCCGGGCCATATTGTCACGAGGAATTCCATCAATAATGACCAAGGGGTTTCCCAATCCACGGATATCCATAACAGATCCAAAAGCACCCGGTTCACTGGAATTCTGGACAATTCGCAAACCGGCAATCTTACCAGTTAGCATATTCTGAAGGTTCTCATTCTTTGTAGAAACAATATCTTTGGCAGTTACGGCAGATACTGCGCCTGTCAGTGTTTGCTTTTTCTGCACACCATAACCGACAACAATCAACTCATCCAACACATTGTCACTTTCAAGAACTACATTATAAATCTTTTGGTTTCTCTTGATAGTAATCGTCTGCGACGCATATCCAACAAAACTAACCTTGATTAATGAATTCGAAGTTACTACTAAAGAAAAGTTTCCGTTGACATCCGTTATACTCCCATTCTGTGTCTTGGTATCAATAACAGTTGCACCAATCACCAATTCTCCAGTGCTGTCTTTTACTGTACCTGACACTCTGAAAGAGTTTTCCTGTGCATATAATACCACCGACATAAGTGATATTACCGCACACAACCAAACCTTTAAAAGGTTCTGCACTACAAGTTTTTTCATACTTATTAAATTTAAAATTGCATTTTGAAAATTATTCAGTAATTACCTTCAATATAATATATTCATAGGGTTTCATCCAGAAATCCTTATCATTAAAAGATTTCAAAGACTTCTGGCGATAGTCACAAACGCTAACTTCACGCGCCTTTATGCTTCCCCAAATAAAAGAAGAATGAGCACTTTGTTTACTCATATTATGCAAACAAACAATATATCCTTTTCCATCATCAGAAGGTTTAATACTTGACATAGCAATGCGATTACGTCCCTTCAACCTAAACAGTTGATCAACATTTCGGGAAACATGACTAGGTACAGCTATCAATTCCATCTCACGTTCGGCTCCCCGTTGTTTCAGTTTCAAATCAAGCGGATCACACGGCTGCAAAGAATAACGTAATTTTACAACACCATCTTGAGAAGCCTTATAATTCGTACGCCATGTATTCGTCATTACCCATGAATAAACTATCGGGGATATTTTAGCAGATTGCCACCAACCATATCCATGACGAGGATTCAAACGATAATCAAGACCCGACGGAGATTCCAATTCTACAAAAGGAGCATCAAGGGTAGTTAGGCAAATAGCATGTTCAAGATCTCCAACAGCAATACCATTCTGCAGCGAATAATAATGTTTGTTTACTCCTTCCAGTTGCTCACGTTCCGGGTGTATCTCACTCATAGCAAGATCCATTGTTATTTCAGGCTGTGCAATATTGAATGGGAATACAAAGCGTACATTCTCAGGCTCCAGAATATCCTGTTTATCCAATGTATTGCAAATATCCACTCTGTCTATTCCTTTGTAAACCGTAACGTCGCGCAACAGATGATTACACCCTGGAGCTTCCGATTCTATACGTAGCGTTGCCGCAACAGCACCGTCATTCAATACCTTTATGCTCCGAATGCATCCACCCCCCTGCGGATTGTCAGTAATATGCCCAGTATATAAATAATCGTTCAATCCGTTACCCGATGCATATTCATATGTGTCACCAACCTTTCTCAACGAACGTATCGTACCTTTCACTCTATCAATATCAACTTGTACAACCCCATTATTCAAAGAGTTTTTTCCTGCAACCATTGACGTAAAAGAAGCACATGCCTTTTTCTTTTTCAAAGATGTAATCCGGTAAACAACCGATGAAAGCGCTGGTACATCTTCTGCCACAAAAGCCCAACACCCATTATGTAACTGCTGTATTTCCACCTTTTTACCAGAAGCTGTTATTACTTCTTTTCCGGTCAAGTCAACTACCGAATCCAGCAGTACCACATCCGTACGATTCCAAAGATTAGTATTAAGAACATGTATATAGTTACTACCTTTACCATCACACAACCGACTCATAGCACGGGCATATAAAGTGCGAGACTGAATAGCTGCACTATCAACAAACATTTTCTTTCCTGTCCACAAATCCTTTGTAAATTTAGAATAAGGTTCCGACCCACTGGCTGAAGCTCCCCAAGTATGTTCAGAGAAAAGCACTATATTCTTCCAAGCCTCCTTAAAACTTTTATTCGGAAACAAAGTCTCTTTATGAAGCATACTCCATAGAATTTCAGCCTGCGCTAAGCGTGCAGCACTTGCACGGTTCATCGCTGTTTCACGAGCAGTAGAAGCTGCACCGTCTTCCCATGTAGGTGTCATATCCCCACCAAAAACAGGTAATTTATCACCATATTGAGCTTCAAATTCCGTAAAAAATTCTTTTGTAGTCGAAATTAGGAATTGGGGGGAATCATAACGCTCGTTCCATTCACGGATTACATCGGACATTGACTGGTCGGGTGGTCCATTATCACCATGTACCGTATAGCGCAGATAGCAGATATTATACGGAAATTCCTCCATCTCCAACTCTGTCAGATACTCCCAAATAGGTTCAAGTCCACAAACACCTATACGGTTTGCCAACCAACCATGAAACCAGGAATAACCACGTCCGGCCTGCCATACAAGAACTTTATCAGTACCAGATTGTGACTGCCAATAAAAAGGCCGGTCTCCCCATCTGACATGTAAAGCTGCTGCGCGGTCATTTCCTATCCTACCATAGAAAGGTACATAGTTAGGACCTGGCGAATAATATTTTACTCCATTTTTTGCCATTGCCGTAGCCAATCCCCATGCCTGTCCCGGTACATCACTCATCATTGCGGTATTCAGTTCCACTCCTAACTCTTCACTAATCCAATGTGCATCATCAAACAAATGCATCAACTCCTCCTGGCGACTGATTCCCGTTAAAATACTACCAAGAGACATATCCACATTGATAATACCCTCACGAATAGCTTTTTTTAAGCGCTCGGCCCTTTCCGTTCCAGCATATTCCTTTAAATATTCGGCAATAGGCCAAGTCACCTCCGTATTCCAACGGTAACGTGCTCCTTCTGGATAATTTTTAGTACGCTCTGCCAAATCCAACGCACGCTCGATATTGCGCCATTGAAGTTTCATCACATCATTCTGACGATGCGTATATCCAATGTCAAGATGAGAGTGAGGGAGAAAGCAAACTGTCCATTTTCTTGCTCCCGGCACCTCATAATCCCGTTCAACAGTACCTTGCCGACTATCTACCTTGATTTTCACAGAGGAAGCCTCCTCCATATATCCAGCAGGAAAATATCCTTTATATTCGTCTACCCCAATAGCTGACACGGGAATTTTCGTTTCCCAGACTTCATTATCTAATTGACAGGTGATAACCGCTCCAGAATACAGCGGTCTATTAAAATGCAGCAGAAATTCCCGCTTAGGACCTTCCGGGCTTTTCAGATAACCTTGTCCAGGAACAAAAGATATATCAGTCAACTGCTCCAATGATTGTATCGGTAACATCACCTTTTGATAAAAACGAATTTCACTCAATCCATAGTAATCTACATTCTGATGCATATCAGTTGCTTCTTGCATTATAACAGGATTATTACGATCATAATGATTGCCTTCTCCGCCTGCTGCTGCCGTAAAACATATATAACGAGCTTTTATCCCTTTTGTATCCAAAACAAAGTCAACTGCCTCCGGATTACGTCCAGTAGATTCTGGAATCACATGATAATCCGATTTTCCATTCATCAATAATTTCCATTGCACCCCGTCTTCTGAATATTCTATATATACTTTATTTAATCCGCGCCGGGTATGTTCATTCTGATTATAGTTCCATATCTGAATGAGATCGATATCAGGGCATTTGTCTTCTCCAAAATCACATAAGAACCATACCACACCTTCATGAGTCGATTCATGATAACAGATATATTCTTTAGATATTTTAGATAACCACATGCCATGCCCCAGATTATGGGCTGCATGATAATTCCCCTGCATTCCATCTCCGTTAACAGCTGATTGCATGGAACCTTGATTCAGTTCACTACTGGCAGAAACTTTGATCAAGTTTGTGTCCAACTGTTTATATACAGGAACACGCTGTGAATAGCTGACAACGAACGTCATTGATAATAAAATAACAGAAAAAAGTCTTTTCATATCACAAAGTATTAGTATTTAATAAAGCCACCTGAACACATAAGCAAACCTTCAAACCATATATCATATTTTCCAATTATATGTTCATACATATCAATGCGACAAAGATATATAATAATTTTATAAAGCGCAAACAAAAGAAATATTTTATGCTATAAAAAAAAGAAATAGCTAAAGAATAATCCACAGAAGACAGAACTAAGTTATTATCTAATTTTTTTAAAAAAACGTTCAACAGACACACATATATCTCATATTCAATACTATATAAAACATAAGAATCTTATACAGCCCATTACAGGACATATCTTTCAAGGAAAATGAATACACAAAAGAAATGAAACGTATAGAGATATACACAAGCAATCAACGATGTTCATACATATAGATTACTTATAAATTGATATAATCAACATAACATATAACAAAAGCATATACTTTCCACTACAACCACATATTAATAATTTAAGATATTACAAAGAATACTAGACAGAAAATCCCCCTTGCTAAATCTGACTTTCAGTCAAAACAAGATAGTATCAATTTTGCTTACGAAAACCGAGCATGTCTATTATGGAAATATCTTTATTTGCATATTTCAACATTAACAACTAAAGATCAACTACATATACACATATAATGTAAATACATCATATATTTTTAATGCTGACAAATGATTTGTCAGCATTAAAAATATAATTGCCAATACAGTAGCAAAATTTCTATTAATAGATAAATTGGCAGGATACTGTACCGATGTGACAAAAAAAATATTTATAGGCTATATTTAGTAACTACCTTTATGCCAAAAGCGCAATATGTCAAATACAGCATACAGATCAATGTCACTATCACCCCGCCTACAATCCCTACCGTACCAATAGCAAAGCCAATAACCGGAGTCACCACTCCTCCACCAGCAACAGCAGTAATCATCAGACCGGAAATTTGGTTAGCTTTCTCTGGACGAGCCTGTAATGCCATTGAGTAAATAATAGAAAATACAGATGAAGCAAAAAAACCGACTGAACCTATACAAACAATATTCACGACATCATTCTCTACCAGCATCAAGATCAATAGCGAAACAACACATGCCACTATATTAATCCGAAAATATTTCACCTCAGCAATCCGCGTCAACAGAAAGGCGCCCAACAAAGCACCCACTGTACGACTAAGGAAATAGATCTGAGGAGCAAACTTTACTTGCTCGTCTGTCCAGCTAAAACGAAGTGTCATTAGTTTGGAACTGATAAAATTTGTAGCTACATCCACCCCTACAATAAAAAATATACCTAAGAACAACTGTAAAATGGTCCGGTCTTTCAACAAAGCAAATGTACCTTTGATAGAGAGATTATTATCCGATACCGTATTTTTCTCACGATCAATAGGAGTTGCCAACAACCACACAGCCGACAGTAAGGTTATAAAACCAAGTATCGGGAAACAATAATACCATTTATCCATCCCAGAATACCCAACTGCCAATAATACAATCTCCGGTCCTGCCAAAGAGGAAACGGCCTTTATCACCTGGCCAGCAGTTAAACTACTTGTCAAAAAAGCCTTATTAGTAATCACATTGTTAAGCAACGGATTCAATGAAACCTGCAAGATGGCATTTCCTATGCCCAATAATGCATAAGCCATCATGCAAGTAACACTATTATATGCTATTAGAGGAAGAGTCATACCTATAATCGTAATAGCCATACTAATAAGCACAGTATTCTTACGTCCCCATTTATTCATCTGATTCCCTATAGGGATACCCAGAAACAGAAACCAAACAAATACCATTGATGGTACAAAACCGGTCATCACAGGCGACCAGTTAAAACTACGCTGCACATAATCTGATGAGATTCCGACAATATCACAAAAGCCCATCACGAAGAAACCGAAAAGCACCGGAAGAGTTGTTAATATAGAGTTTTGTTTTTTCATTTTCATGATATTTATATGAAGTAAATTATTCAGTCACTCCGGCATCCTTGCGCAACAGCCCCAATTCAACCTTTAAAGATTCCTGTATCTTAGCATATTTCGGATTATCATATACATTATTAACTTCCGCTCCGTCTTTCTTCAAGTCATACATTTCCCAGAAGTCAATAGCACTATCATTTCCACTTCCCTCCCCATACCAATGAATCAACTTATAGCGTCCGGTACGGATACCATAATGCTTGCGCACATTACCTACAGCCGGATAATCATAAAAATGATAGTATAATGCATCCCTCCAATCCTTAGTTTTTCCCTTTTTAAAAAGTGGCAAAAGGGAGAGACCCGGCATTTCTTCAGGTACCTTCACTCCTGCAATACTCAGAAAAGTAGGTGCTAGATCAATGTTTTGCACCAACTCCTTACATACTAATTGTTTTTTTATCAAAAAAGGACACGATATAATCAGAGGTGTACGAAAAGACTCTTCATACATGAATCGCTTGTCATACAACCCGTGCTCACCTAATAGAAAGCCTTGATCTGAAGTATAGACAATGACAGTATTATCCATAAGTCCCTTTTCATCCAGATAATCGAGCAGACGACCTACTTGTTCATCCACCGAACGAATCGTCCGACAATACTCTTTAATATATCGCTGATATTTCCATCTCAGTAGCTCTTTTCCAGTCAAACGTTTTTCCAAAAACGCCTTATTCTTTCTTTCATAAATAGTTACCCAAGCAGCACGTTGTTCATCATCCATTTCCCCCATTGCCATCGGCCAACTATCCCTAATATACTGAAGAGTAGGCTCATCTTTCAATTCTCTCACTTTAAAATCAAAAGCATACCCCATATGCCGGTCGATTGTCAACTCCTGACTTTCCATCTGCGGGCCACGCGTTGCATAATCATCAAACAATGTTTCTGGCTCAGGAAAATCTACATCTTCGAATAAATTCATATTGTGAAAATCTGGCATCCAATTCCGATGAGGTGCCTTATGATTCACAAGGATGCAAAAGGGTTGTTCACCGGATATATTTTGCTCCAGCCATTTTATTACATGATCGGTTATTAATGTTGTAACATAGCCCTTTTCCTTTATATATTCCCCATTCGTATCAGGCCGACGAAATCTCGGATTGTAATATTCACCTTGATCGAAAAGAATATCATAAAAATCAAATCCCTTTGGTTCTACATTAAGATGCCATTTCCCAAATACTGATGTGATATATCCTTTCTCCTGTAAAAGTTCAGTAAACCACTGTTTTTGTGGATTGAGACAACACCCCAACCTCGTTTGTCCATGCTGGTGACTATACAATCCCGTCAATAAAGTTGCCCGGCTTGGGGCGGAAATAGAGTTTTCAACAAAAGATTGAGTAAAAAGTATACCATTCTCGGCCAGTCGGTCAATATTAGGCGTAGGGGCCAGTTTGGATATAGGATGCCCATAGGCACTTATTGCCTGAAAAGCATGATCATCTGTAAGAATGCACACAATATTCAGCTGTTTTTGCTGTACCTCCTGTGCCAGAGTAAGTTGTGCGGCCGAAAACATCTGCAGCATAACCATATATTTAGAAAATAAATTGTTATTCATTCTACAAACTTTAATGATTCAACACTTCGTTTGGCATGCTCCCCAATCCAAGGATTAGTTTTCCACCCTTCACGACCTCTTCAAACGGCAACTGCACTGTTTCCTGTTTCTGACCATTCAAAGATATCCTTTGCAAATAACAGTCATCCACAGATTGCCTTTTTGTTTCAATCACAAATTGCTTTCCCGGATAATAATCTTCATTTAGATTGATCGTCACTTTATCAAACAAAGGAGCCCCTATCTGGAATTTCGGATTGATTTCTGTCAGCCCCTTCACATCAAACAACCCTAACGCAGACATCACATACCAGGCACCCAATTGGCCTTGATCCTCATCCTGTCCGTAACCATAGCCATGAATCCCTTCCAAACCATAAAATTCATCCAGAATCGCCCGTACCCACTTTTGAGACAAATAAGGCTTGCCCGAAAAGTTGAACAACCAGGAAATATGCAAATTGGGTTGGTTACCATGATTATAAACCGTCTTCAACCCGGAAAATGCATCAACCTCCGTTCCGCCACCAAATATATTCTTCTGAGAAAGCAGGAAAATACTGTCAAGGCGCGCATTAAACGTTTCCTGTCCCACAAGAGTTACCAATTCATCTATATGGTGAGGAACATAGAACGTGTATTGCATAGCATTACCTTCTTGAAAACCTTTCCACGGAGCCAATGGATTAAAATCTTTCAGAAAATTCCCTTGAGTATCTTTCGGGCGAATCAATCGAGTCTTCTCGTCATAAAGGTTCTTCCAACCATTCGATAATACAGAAAGGCATTCATAATCAGCCTCTTTGCCCAATTGCTTTGCAAATTGGGCAACAGCAAAGCTACTAAAACTATATTCCATAGTATGTGAGGCGCCGAAGCCTGAACCTTCTTCACAAGTCACCATATCAAACTGCTTTTCGTAAGGGGAATACCCACGCTCTACAAATTGACGCACATCCATTTTACCAGCTCCCGCAAGTCTCCCATTCCATTCAATCTCATTCTTTAGAGCGGCCTCATAACCCAACTGCACATCAAAGTCACGAATACCACAATTATACGCCGACGCAATAGCCAAACTCGTAAAGTTTGTTCCTACCCCAGACACATACTTGCTACAGGCTATTCCATCACCGAGCCAACCGGCATCTTTATAAACCAGCAACTGACTTTTTATCCAGTCTGAATAATATTCAGGATAGCCCAGCGACCAAAGCTGTGTCAGGTTCCAAAATCCTCCCCAAATAGCATCCGTATTATAGTGTTGATGCATCGGTCTACCTTTTTCATCAAGTGCAATACGCCCCACAGTACCATCATTTTTAGGATAATAACCATTCGCATCACTTGCCAAACCACGTCCCAAAAGTGCATGAAACAAACCGGTATAAAACTTCACCTTGTCGGCTTCTTTGCCTCCTTCCACGCAGATTCTGCCCAACGACTCATTCCAGGTTCTTGTCGCATTCTTTTTTGCTTGATCAAAAGTTACATTCATAGCTTCAGTCTCTCTGTTGAAACGGGCATTCTCTATTGAAGTATACGAAAGGCCGACTTTCACTTCTATCGGCTCCTGTTCTTCAGTGGAGAATGTCATATAAAGACCGGTACCCGGTCCTTTTTCCCAATATTTACCCGGAGTAACCTCATTCTGCACAAAAGTACCTACCGCTACTGGTTTCTTATTCAACACAGCTGAAAAGTACATGCGTACATCCGCCCCTTGCTGATAAATGTTCACATATACAGGCGAAGTCACTACATACCCTTCCACCCTTCCATCATCAAAATACTGTACTTCAGCATCCTTCACCTCACCGCTTTCTCCTTGTTTGTTACCTATATCAAATATCAGATTGGCCTGTTCCGACTTAGGATAAGTATAACGATGGAATCCTACCCGCTGCGTAGCAGTGAGTTCAGCTTTCACTTCGTAATCTTTCAGAAAAACAGAATAATATCCGGGAGCCGAAATCTCATCTTTTTTGTCAAAACGCGAACGATAACCACCATCTGGATCATTCAGTTCGCCTGGCACAGTCTGTAACTTTCCTACTGTTGGTGCAAACACAATACCCCCTACCTGAAACTCGTGAAAATTGGCAAAACCCTCAATGGAAGTATGACGAAAGTCATACCCCACCGCCTGCCAGCCACCGGGATTCCCTAAATGGGCATCAGTAGAAGGAGCTAACTTTGCCATACCAAATGGAACTGCCGCCGGCGTATAAAAGAACCAACGACAATGTGCAGTCCCAATTTTTGGATCCACATAGTCCACTAAAGACTTACCTACTTTAGTACATGCTGAGAACGATAAAACCAGATACACCCATATCGCTAATAAACTGATTTTTTCCATGATATTAAGTAATTTATATGCTTAGTTTTGAATATTAGTCACAACCGGACACGAATAAATACCCCATGATTCATTTGGCTTATCTCCCATCTCCAAAATCAATTCTCCACCTTTCAACAATTCCGAAGCTGGGAAGAAGAAACAATCCAGCTTCTTACCATTCAACGTAGCGCTTTGAACATATTTATTCTTTCGGGATACATTCTTTGCCTCAATCGTAAATGTCTCACCACGACCATAGCGCTTACCCAAATCAATAACTACTTTTTCATAAAGCGGGCTGGCTATTTCATAGATCGGATCAATGCGGCAACCACCGTCTGTCTGAAATAATCCTAAAGCGGCCATAACAAACCAAGCACTCATTTGCCCCTGATCTTCATCACCCAAATAAGCATTGGCTACACCATAACCATAATACTTATCAATGATAGAACGAGACCATTTCTGTGTCAGCCAAGGCTTTTTAGCCCAATTAAACAAGAAAGCAAAATGCATAGACTGCTGATTGCCCTGAACTACTGGATAATCCCAGTACTGATCATTCGGAGCATTATATCTCCAAGGTTCGCTCACAACGAAGCCCCAATTCAAGCGGTCAACAAAAGCCTTCTCACCCATTATATTAATCAAAGCCGGCACATCCTGAGGTACAAAGTAGCTAAGCTGCCAGGAGTTACCTTCTACATAGTGATGATTGCGCCCGGTTTGGAAAGCATCAAAGTCCGCTACAAAGTTACCGGCTGAATCACGCATATGCGCATAGCCGTTTTCCGGATTTACAGCATTCTTCCACCAATATCCACGATCATTAAACGTACCATACTCCGTATATTTACCCAATGCCTTAGCCATCTGTCCCACAGTCCAATCATCATAAGAGTACTCTAATGTATTGGAAAAACGCCCCAATTCAATAGGAACATATTTATACTTCAAATAAGGAAGTAAATCACGATTGCCTGCAAATCCACCTGCTACATGTGTAGCCGGAGTTGTCTGCATCTTTTTCATGGCTTCAAAAGCCTTTTCCGCATCATAATCGCGAATCCCCATCTGATAGGCAGATACCATCAAAGGGATTTCATGTTCAGCTACCATCACCGGAATATATTCCATCCCCGCAGGTCCCTTTGCCAACCATCCATTTGCATCATACAACGCCAACTGAGAATTTACCCATTTGGAGCTCCATTCCGGTGTTACCAAGTTCCAGAATTGATTCAGATTCCAAAAAGTATTCCAGAAAGCGTCACAACCCAGAGCCACATGATCCGGATTCGTAAATTTACGTACTTTCTCATCAGGTGACATCCATTCTCCATTCACGTCACTCCACAGATTACGGCAGAGAGCACGGTATACATTTGTATAGAAACGTACTTTTTCCATACGGTCATTCGTTCTGATATCCAAGCGATTGAGTATACCATTCCATACGTTTTTCTGATTCTGAACAACAGCTTCGAAATCCCAACTGAACTTATCTGAAATCTCCTTTTGCAGATTTTCCGAAGCATTTGCTACACTTACCAACGAAATGCCTGTACGCACCTGAATCACCGACTGCTTCTGCGTATCAAATTCTACATAAAGCCCTGCATCTTTCAGATCTTTACCGGAAATATGCGCTTCATTCAATATCTGGTCATCCTTCCAGCCACCTACCTTTTTAATCGGTGCATCAAATTCAATAACGAAATTTACGACATACTCCTGATCAGCATCATCACTCCATACATGTGGACGAGGGGATATCTGATGAGAACGTCCCTCAATTCTGTAATCACTCACTTTCCTGACATCCACATCCAACAGATTATAGTCATATTCAGCCTGAATATGCAAATCGATCATCACACGTCCATCCTTATCCTTAGGAAATGTATATTTCTGAAAACTTGCTCTTTCAGTAGCAGTCACCTCCGCTAAAATCTCCGTATCAGTCAGGAAAACTTTATAATATCCCAATGGAGCTTCTTCAGTCTTCTTGTCAATACGCGAACGGTATCCTTCATCCGGACGGAACTGATCTCCTACCTTCGTAAACAGTTTACCATTGGTTGGCATCATACCCAATCCCCCCATTGTCCATTCATGAATATGACTAAAGCATCCTAATGTCTCAAATGTAGGCTGATAACCGGCCTGCCAACCTTTATTCTGATTATCCGGACTCAATTTTACCATACTGAAAGGCATCCAAGGCCCCGGTGCAATCATCCAGCGAGAATGTGCCGTACCTATCTTTGTATCTACATAATCAGCAAAAGACTGCAATTTCTGCGGAGAGCGTAAAATCGCACCTCTTTCCAATAGCTGTTCATTGACAAAGACCTGATATTCACTCTTTTTCTTTTTATTCACAGCAGGCATCGGAACTTCAAACACATAACGAGCCGTATCCATCTTTGCAGTAAAAATCCTTGTTCCATCCAGTTTCACACTCAGTTCCGGGTTTCCGGATAAATGTTCCACATCAACCAGCAAAGGTTGTACATTTACTCCGTCCAATTCTATTTCGTACCCGGCGGGAGAAACATCACGCAGAAAAGCATATTCATTATTCTGTTCCAAAACAAGTCCATCCGAACCTTCCAAACGAATTTGATCGAATACAATCCACCCACCTTCAAGTACAGAAACAGTCACAATGTTTCCTCCTTTTTTTAAGTCGGCAGCCGAAATGGGAAATTCCAAGACTTGCTCTCTGGCATTTTGCAGGTTACCTTCCAGTACTTCCATAGCGTGCCCCTTAATCTCAAATTTCTTTTCAACTGAATTTACCACTACCTTAACAATCGAACGGTTCGGGTTAGCATCTACCAAGTCCACCACCAACTTCCATTCCCCACGTTTCGGCAGTTTTTCAACTCCAAATAAGATATTAGCATCATGGGTTCTCCAACCGGAAGTACCCCACGTACCACCCCAAGTATCATCAGGCCCGGGTAATACATATGGAAAATCAGTCTTATCAACAGAAGTCCCTATCAAAAAATAACGGTCTTCATAGCCAAAGTCATGAGCCAGAAAACTCTTATACTCAGAAGGGCCTAAAGCCAGTTCCGCTCCGGAATTATCCGCAGCGCCTATCTGCCATACCACTTTTGCAGCCATCGTATATAGCGCACAGCAGGCAACGATAAAAAAGGATATCAGTTTTTTCTTATTCATAATGAGTATTGAATTTTTAAATCTAAGCATCTAATTCTATATTCTTTCCAAGCCTTATCACAAAAAGGCTTATTTTGTTATCTCTGAAACAATCTTATTTACTTCTAAAAATCAAACTAACCCTTATATTTCCTGTCTATCTGTTGCAATGCAAAAGCATAGGCTCCTAAAGCAATCGCTTTACTTGCTCCCAAAGTTGAAATCGCTACTCCGATACGCTTTGTATGGTTATAAAGAATTTCTCTTTTGGTAAAAGGCACCTGAACCCAAGTACTTGTATTCTCTAAGAATCTCTTACGGTCGTCCGCCTCCATCAGATTGCAAACCTCCATCTGCAAACAATCGAAGTCTCTTCCAGAAAAAGTAGAAATGGGACGACGCATTTCACGCATCATACCCGGTAGGATATATTTCGCTGCGCCGGACACTCCTCCGCCTATCACAACCATACCATCTACAATATGAAGCGCACTGACAATGGCAGCACCGGCCATCTCCCCCAATTCGTCAAAACTCTTCAAAGCCGCCTCCCGATTACCTGTACGAGTACCTTCAGCTATATCATAAATGTCTTTGGGCATTAGATCTTCTATAGTTTCTCCACTCAGTTCCCCATACACACGCCGTACTGCACGAATGCTAACACTTTCTTCCGCAATCAGATCCGTATATTTCTTGTTACGCATAATCCATACATCGCCACCGCAACCATTATCACCGGTCAACAAACAGTTGTCAATCACTACGCCTGCACCAAAGCCCGTTCCCAACGTAATTCCCAGCAAATTTCTATAACGCTTCGGATTACCGGCAGCTTCAAGTTCTTCATTGACAGAGGGTAAAATTCCTGCCAGTGCTTCACCATAGGCAAACAGGTTACCATCATTATTAATAAATACAGGAATTCCAAATCTCTCTTTCAGAAAAGGTCCCAAAGCCACTCCACCACGGAAAGCCGGAAAATTAGGCAAATCGCCTATTATACCATTCTTATAGTCTGCCGGACCGGGAAAGGCAAAGCTAATAGCTACCGGGGCATCTTCCAACTGCTCCTTCACCTGAGAAAATCCCCGATGCAGAACAGTCAGGCATTCCTCCAAATTATCCGACACTGCCGGATAACAAATAGGCGTTACAATGTCCTGATTTCCACAAATAGCTGAAAAAACAAAGTTTGTACCTCCTGCATCCAAGGTCATCACCGTACGTTGGTCATGTTTATACATATTATATCAGATTTTATTAATACTACTCTCCGGTCAATATCTCACATAAGCTTTGATTGTCCCACATTCTTGCCCCACAGACTTACCATAAGGAGCAATCGTATATTCACCTACACTTGCCGGGATAATAAAAGTTTCTGCATAATGCACTACAAAGGGCTTGAAAGCATTTATCGGACTTTCTACAACAGCCTCTTCACCTTCCACCAAATTCAGCACGTTCACACTGTTATTGGTATGATGCGTAACAGGCTTGGAGAACCAGTGACGATGCGTCTCGATAAACTCATTCGGGTGCAGTCCCGTGCATTCTTCTCTCCAGCCATCACCCTCCGCCACTTGCGTAAAGCGATTAGCCAAATGCTTATTCACATATTCCGTATCACGTTTCCAGTCTATCACATCCTTCCCCCTTTCTACATTAATAGGACGAGGCTTTCCATCCAGTCCCAAACGCTGCCAATCCCAAAGTTTAAAAGTGAACAAGTTCGGAGTTGAACTAATTTCCAGTACCAGCGCTTCAGAACCCGAACAGTGTACTGTTCCACCGGGAATCAGATAATGGTCGTGTTTTTTAGCCGGCAACCTGTTCACATACCTCTCCGTATCGAACACAACTTCTCCCTTCTGCGCTTCGCGTAGATCATGAATCATTTCATTTTTATCTATACCAGTCTTCAAACCCAGATAAACCGAAGCACCTTCTTTGGCATCCAACAAATAGTAACTTTCATCCTGAGTATAGTACATGCCAAAGTTTTCACGAATAAACTGTGTAGTAGGATGTACCTGCACGCTCAAGTTTCCTCCTCCCACCGTATCCAGAAAATCGAAACGAATTGGGAAATCCTTACCAAAGCGTGCCTCTACCGGTTCACCCAGCAATTCTCTCGATTTCAACAACACCAAATCCACCGACGGCAATTCAAAGCGTACACCGTTCACTTCAAAATAAAGACTGTTTTCCTCGGGAACACAATCGAAACACCAACCATAATTCTCCTTTTCAGGATTCAGCCCGCACACCTCTTTCATCCATTGTCCACCCCAAGGAGCCGGATCAAAGAAAGGAACCACACGGAAAGGAGTCTTAACCGTTTCTTCTATACCCTTGAAAAAAGTTTCCTTATCAATCAACCTCGGCTCATTGGCAATATGAGTATCCAGCCAGAAGTCTACCCTGCCGAACAAACTTTCTTTATACCTATCAAGTATTCTCCAATCGTTGAAATAGCCTCTCTTATATTGCAAAGATACAGCATCTTCACGATTATCCACTCCTAAAGCCTTCACTTCATGTACTCGGAAACGCTGTTGTATCTCCCAGCGAGCCATATCCACATAAACCACTGTAGCCTCAGCCGGAGCCACCATAGCAGCGCCTGACCCTACAATAATTACTCTTCCGATTGCATCCGCCACTTGCTTTCTAGCCTGTTCCAGCTTTTCCGCATCAAAATAATCATTCAAGGTCAGGTTCGTTACATAGCCAAAAAGAACATCATCCGTCATGAAACGCTCTGTCATCGCTTTAATCTCGTCCTGTGGCTTCATCAAATTGCGCGTATTAATAAATAAGGTAGGAGACAACAACTCCAACTCACCCGCAACTTCTTCCTCACGCACACCCGCATAGAAATCAACAGCCACAACTTTCGTAACCTTGAAACACTCCACCAGCAATGTATGAACAGCATCCCATCCCTGAAGAATTGTTCCCGTAATCTTAGTAGAAGGAAATCTGTCGTAATTCACTTTTCTCATAATTATATATACTTTATTTTATCTATATGTATGAACATATATGTATTTTGTGCAAATATATACTCTTTAAAAATAAAATAAAAGAATCTACGGGTATTTTTTTAAGAAAAAAAAGAATTATCTTTGTAGCATCAAAAAAATAAAGAAAACAATTATGCCCATAAAGTTAGACCCCAATTCGGAGAAACCTCTTCATATTCAAGCAGAAGAAGTACTTAGAAAACTCATTGAATCAGAGGAGTACAAGAACGGAAAGCTACTTCCAAATGAAGTTCTATTGTCTGAACAATTGAATATATCCAGGAACACTCTCCGTCAAGCTATCAACAAGCTCGTATTTGAAGGACTGCTGGTCAGAAAAAAAGGTCATGGTACAAAAGTTGTGCGCAAAGGTATCATTGGCGGAGTGAAAAATTGGCTAAGTTTCTCACAAGAAATGAAAATGCTGGGTATTGAAATTAAGAATTTCGAACTCCACGTCAGTTTCAAGAAACCATCTGAAGAAATATGCACCTTCTTCAATATAGACCCGGAAAAAGGAACCAAATGTATGGTGCTGGAAAGGGTACGGGGTAATAAAGAATATCCGTTTGTTTCATTTATCTCCTATTTCAATCCGAATATACCGTTAACCGGTGATGAGGATTTCACCCAACCTCTTTACGGAGTACTCGAAAATAAATATAACATTATTGTGAAAACCAGTAAAGAGGAAGTATCCGCACGCCTGGCAGGAGAATTCATTGCGGAAAAACTGGATATAAAGTCAAGTGATCCTATCTTAATAAGGAAAAGATTCGTTTACGATATCAACCAAGTACCTATTGAATACAATATCGGATACTATCGGGCAGACAGCTTCACCTACACGATAGAAGCTGAAAGATAAGCAAGCAAATTCGGGCCTGGAATATACCCGAGATGTAGTTGCTCCGTACCTTCTCCGGTACTTCTTCGTCCAGAAGTACTTTTCAGTGAAGAATGTACGGAGCAACTACGTCTCAGATACAATCCAGGTAAGAAGCGAACACATTCTGAATCATCTTATCAAACTGATACCTTATATCATATTTTGCAAGACAAAAAATCCATTTTCCTCATTATTGCTAACAGACACTTCGATCAAAGCTACGCTTCCAGAATATTACAACCACTGTTTTGAAGATTTACATCATCTATCCAGAGTAAACAGATGGTTCATTTATCCTAAACCGACCATCTATTCAGACCAATCGCACGGTCTTTCTTCCCTAAAAAAGTAAGTCTCATTTGCCAAGGCTACACCCTTTGCTCCAAAAGGTGACACCATAATAAATAAAGGGTGACGCCATCACTCACAAAGGGCGTCACCCTTCTAAAAAACACATGATATTTATTCTATTTCGAAGAGAAACGACCACTAAGAAAAAGTAACATTTATAAAGAATATCCGGGAAACAGATTCCAAAACATCTTCCATTTAAGGATTCTATAATCTTAAAATCTCATTTCCTCATCAATTACTACCATTTCGTATCACCCCATCAAACATTCTCTGCATCTTTTCGTCCACCATAGTAATTGGTACGAAAAGGAAAGATTCTAAGGCGTTAGAATTTACATTTTGTCATTTTGCAAATCATTCCCAATATAGTGTATTCTCTTAACCTGATCAAATCCGGTATGTTTTTACTGACTCCATAACAGACAAATCTGCCTCTTTTTTCATAAATTTGCCCCCATTATGGAACAGCAACAATCATCTTTCAAAGAAAAGGAACGTACAGACCTTCGCGAACCGCAACACTTCAAGGTGATCATCTATAACGATGACTTCACTACGATGGAGTTTGTCGTCAAGATACTTACTACCATATTCTTTAAATCGGCAGCAGAAGCAGAAACGCTGATGCTACAGGTACACAAGAGTCAATCGGCAGTGGTAGGCATCTATACATACGACATTGCACAATCGAAAGTACAGAAAGCCACCCGTATGGCACGCGAAGAGAATTTTCCACTCCGGCTCACCGTTGCGCCGGAAGAAGAATAAGAATTAGGAGAAGATTATGGATATACAAAATACAGTGCATGTGAACAGCGCATTCACCTATGCACAAAAAAAGGCAATATCTTATCGCCATGAATTTATCACACCTGAGCATTTGCTGAGTGCATTTCTGGAACAGAGTCCCTTTGCCAATGCTTTAAATATGTGTTTCTGTGATACCCAGGAACTTGCTTTCTCTTTAGAGAATTATTTCACGGAAGAACTGGAAAGCGTTCCCGCAGACATGGATTATGAACTGGAAGTTTCAACCCAGCTCAACGAACTGATACAACATGCCTATCTGATGATAGACTATTCAAGTGCTGAAGCATTGAACGTCCCTCATCTAGTGCAAAGCATGCTCCAGCTCAAGGACTCCTGGGCATGCCATATCCTGAAAGAAGCTCTTGAAGAAGATCTACCCGAATTTATCAGCCAACTCATCTCCCGATATGAAGAAGTGGAGGAAGAAGACGATCTGCAAACCTCTCCACAGGAAAAAAGCGAACCCTGGCGAAACTTTGTAACTTGTCTGAATGACTGTCTGCAAGACCACAATCCACTCATCGGACGGGAAGCTGAACTGGAACGAACCATTCAGGTGCTCTGTCGCAAAGAGAAAAACAATCCGTTGCATGTAGGCGAACCGGGCGTTGGCAAAACCTCCCTCGCTTACGGGCTCGCTGCCCGCATTGAAGCACGTGAGGTCCCCGAACGACTCCTCGACTGCCGTATCTACGAACTGGATTTAGGTACTCTACTGGCAGGTACGCAATACCGGGGTGACTTTGAAAAACGCCTGAAAACCATTATGGAAGGTGTCCGTAATGAAGGACGTGCCATTATCTATATCGACGAGATACACAATCTGATAGGTGCCGGACGTACAGGAGACGGTTCCATGGATGCATCCAACATGCTGAAACCCTATCTGGAAAGCGGAGACATCCGTTTCATCGGCTCTACTACTTACGAGGAATACAACCGTTACTTTGCCCGCAGCAAGGGATTGGTGCGTCGCTTCCAACAAATAGATATACTTGAACCAAGCATTGAGGAAACCATCCATATTGTAGAAGGACTGAAAAAAAAATATGAAGAATTTCATGGAGTAACCTATCAACCTGATGTAATCCCTTACGCCGTCAAAGCGAGTGTCCGCTATATCAGCGACCGTTTTCTACCCGACAAGGCTATCGACCTGGTGGATGAAGCAGGAGCTTACCGCGAAATTCACCCTATATCTTCCGGAGAGCAAATTGTAGACAAGACATTGATAACCGATGTACTCGCCCGTATCTGCAAAGTAGATGCACTCGCCATGAAAGAAGAAGATACCACCTCACTGGAAACTTTGCATGCACGTATCAGTGCCAAAATTTACGGCCAGGAAGAGGCAGTGCGCCAAGTGGTGGAAGCCGTACAAATGTCCAAAGCCGGACTGCTGGATGAAAACAAACCGCTGGCAAGCCTGCTCTTCGTCGGTCCTACCGGAGTAGGTAAAACCGAAGTAGCCAAAGTGCTGGCCTCCGAACTGGGTATTTCCCTGCAACGTTTCGATATGAGCGAATATACCGAAAAGCATACCGTAGCCAAATTAATCGGTTCACCCGCCGGATATGTAGGCTATGAAGACGGTGGTTTATTAACCGATGCCATTCGCAAAACTCCCAACTGCGTACTGCTGCTTGATGAAATTGAGAAAGCCCATCCCGATGTGTTCAATATTCTGCTACAAGTAATGGACTATGCTGTTCTCACGGATAATAAGGGACGAAAAGCCGACTGCCGCCACGTTGTACTTATCATGACTTCAAATGCCGGTGCACAATTTGCCCGTCAGGCATCTATCGGATTCAGCAGTCAGATTACAGCCGGGGAAGCCATGTTGAAACAGGTCAAGAAGACCTTCAAGCCGGAGTTTATTAACCGTCTGTCCGCTACTGTCGTTTTCCACGATATGAGTCGGGAAATGGCCTCACTTATCCTCGACAAGAAGCTTGGGGAACTGAGCAGCAAGCTTGCCGCACGCCAGATAGAGATGGAACTGAGCCCGGAAGCCCGCAACTGGTTATTGCAACATGGATTCCTGCCCGAATATGGTGCCCGCGAAATGGATCGTGTGATAGCTTCTCATCTGAAACCACTCCTGATGCGCGAAATCTTATTCGGTTCCTTAAAATTCGGTGGTAAAACTTGCATACAGGTAGACAAAGATCAATTAGTCTTACAACTTTCAACAAAGTGATACTATGGTCTTTGCACTAACTGACGAAATTACATTTCCCGATCCGCACTACGGCGATCCGGACGGATTGCTGGCAGTAGGCGGTGACCTGTCGACCGACCGCCTCATCCTGGCTTACTCCAACGGGATATTCCCCTGGTACACTTTTCAGGAGGGAATGATACAATGGTGGTGCCCGCTGGAACGCTTCGTCATTTTCCCCGATGAAATCCATATCTCCCACTCCATGCGGACGCTCATAAACAAAGGGAAGTACGATGTCACTATCAATCAGGCTTTCGATGAAGTCATCCGTAAGTGCGGAGAACTGAGGATGGATATGGAAGGCGCCTGGCTCGGTCCGGAGATGATAGAGGCTTACACACTTCTGCATGAACAGGGCTTTGCCGCCAGCGTGGAAATATGGGAAGGGGAACAATTAGTAGGCGGACTCTATGGAGTCACCTTGGGGCGCTGCTTTTTCGGTGAAAGTATGTTTTCACTGGTTCCCAGTGCATCCAAGTTAGCCCTCATCCACTTGGCACAATTCTTCGGAGAGCATGGCGGTGTACTGATAGACTGCCAGTTCGAAACTCCCCATCTGAAATCGATGGGAGGAAGATATATCAGCTACGAAGAATATATGGAGCTTTTGCAATCATAACTACCTTCGCTGGTCACACCAGCGTAAATTGCAAATGTTCATCCGTACTGCGCCCCTCATCGTATGCAAAGCCCTCCCACGTAAACGCTTTCAAGTCTTCGGGATTTTCAATGCGATTTTTAATAATATAGCGTAGCATTTCTCCGCGGCACATCTTGGCATATATCACAATTGTCTTTAGCTGCCCGCCTTTCCATACCTGGAATTCGGGAGTAATGACACGGACTTCTTCTTCTACTCGCTTCCAATCGAACAGATCTCTCATCTCACCACTGGCAAGATTAACGAGTATGCCACCCTGACGTTTGATATCCGCTATAAAATAATCCGTCAGCAAAGGTTTCCAGTAATCAAACATAGTCATCCCTCCCCTTTCGGGCAGGCGTATATCTCCTTCCATACGATAAGGCTTTATCCCGTCCAACGGACGAAGCAGTCCGTACAGAAAGGAAGTGATGCGCATGTGTTCTTGAGCGTAGCGAAAATCATCTTCGGAAAAATCTTTCGGTACTATACGTTTGAACACCGCACCGGTATAGGCACAGATAGCGGGCATTGCAGAATTTGCCTCCGAAAAGAAATCCTGATAGCGCAGATAATTCTCAGCGGCAATCTTGGAATTTATACGTAACAGACGTTCCAGGTCAGCAGCTGAAAATTGCCCCATATCCAAGGCATTCTGTACTGCTTCCGCCTGAAAGTACGGAACAGTTATTTCAGGGACTCCTACAGATGTGCGTGCCGTCATCGTTTTGGCACAAGAGATGAATGTCAACATATCACGTTCAAAGTTTTTTTGGGAAACAAAGATAATACAAATCGAATGTAGAACTTTCATGCTCGCATGAAAAAGTTTTGCGCAAAGTTTTTCCGCATAACCTTCCTCTGTTTCCATACTTTTTCGTACTTTTACGCCTTGTTGGAAAAATACAGGCTTTTCCCGAGAGAAACGAAACCTCTTCCAACCACGAGACTGAAAAAAGGAAAAAACAATATATAAAATGACTCACAAATGGAATTATCAACCCATTACACCCGAACAGGCAGAGACAAGCCAAAAGTTGGCCCAAGAATTAGGGATTAGCCCGATTCTTGGCGGATTATTGGTGCAGCGGGGAATAACGAAGGCACAGGATGCCAAGAAGTTTTTCCGCCCGCAGTTGCCCGACTTGCACGACCCATTCCTGATGAAAGACATGGATGTGGCCGTGGAGCGCCTTAATAAGGCAATGGGAAAGAAAGAGCGTATTCTGATTTATGGTGATTATGATGTAGACGGCACTACCGCAGTGGCACTGGTCTACAAGTTTATTCAACAGTTCTATTCGAACATTGACTATTACATCCCCGACCGCTACAACGAAGGTTACGGGGTATCTACCAAAGGGGTAGACTATGCCGCAGAAACCGGTGTAGGATTGATTATCGTACTGGATTGCGGCATCAAAGCTGTAGAGGAGATAACCTATGCCAAAGAAAAAGGCATTGACTTTATCATCTGCGACCACCATGTGCCCGACGATGTACTTCCACCTGCCGCCGCTATCCTGAACGCCAAGCGTTTAGATAATACGTATCCTTACGAGCACCTTTCCGGTTGCGGCGTAGGCTTCAAATTCATGCAGGCATTTGCCATCAGTAATGGCATCGAGTTCCATCACCTCATTCCACTGCTCGACCTGGTTGCCGTAAGTATCGCTTCGGACATTGTTCCCATCATGGGAGAAAACCGGATACTTGCTTTCCACGGATTGAAACAGTTGAACAGTAATCCCAGCGTAGGTTTGAAAGCGATTATCGACGTATGCGGATTGACTGAAAAGGATATTACCGTCAGCGACATCGTGTTCAAGATAGGCCCGCGCATCAATGCCTCCGGACGTATTCAGAACGGAAAAGAAGCCGTCGACCTGCTGACTGAGAAGGATTTCTCCATGGCTTTGGAAAAAGCCAATCAAATCAATCAATACAACGAAACCCGGAAAGATCTCGATAAGACCATGACCGAGGAAGCCAACCAGATTGTAGCTGATCTGGAAGGACTCGCCGAACGCCGTTCTATCGTGTTGTACAACGAAGATTGGCACAAAGGTGTTATCGGTATTGTTGCCTCCCGCCTGACGGAAATTTATTATCGCCCCGCAGTAGTGCTGACCCGTACGGACGATATGGCAACAGGTTCCGCCCGTTCCGTATCCGGCTTTGACGTGTATAAGGCGATTGAATATTGCCGTGATCTGCTGGAAAATTTCGGTGGTCATACCTATGCAGCCGGTCTTTCGATGAAAGTGGAGAATGTTCCCGCCTTTACCAAACGCTTCGAGGAATTCGTTTCACAGAACATCCTACCGGAACAGACAAGTGCGGTCATAAATATCGATGCAGAGATAGATTTCAGGGATATTTCTCCGAAATTCTTTAATGACCTGAAGAAATTCAATCCTTATGGTCCGGATAATCCGAAACCGATATTCTGTACGCATAATGTCTATGATTACGGTACCAGTAAAGTAGTGGGGCGTGATCAGGAGCATATCAAGCTGGAACTGGTAGACAACAAATCGAATAATGTAATGAACGGCATCGCCTTCGGACAAAGTTCGCATGTACGTTTCATCAAAACCAAGCGTTCGTTTGATATCTGCTACACCATTGAAGAGAATACCCATAAACGGGGCGAGGTACAGTTGCAGATAGAGGATATTCAACCTAATTAATAAATTGGAAGTTGAGAGTTGAGTTATGTTACATAACTCAACTCTCAACTTCCAATTCTTCGTATTATGACTGCGCAGCTCAACTCCCAACCTTCAACTCCCTACTCTCAACTTCTCAAAGAGTACTGGGGATATGATAACTTCCGGGGCATACAGGAAGACATCATCAATAGCATTGGCGAAGGCAAAGACACCCTGGGGCTGATGCCTACGGGCGGCGGAAAGTCCATCACATTCCAGGTGCCTGCACTTGCCAAAGAGGGGCTTTGCATAGTTATTACTCCCCTGATTTCTCTGATGAAAGACCAAGTACAGAACTTGAAAAAAAGAGGAATCAAAGCACTTGCCATCTACTCCGGAATGTCCAGGCAAGAGATTATCGTCACACTGGAAAACTGTATTTTCGGCAATTATAAATTCCTGTATATATCGCCCGAACGGTTGGATACGGAAATCTTCCGCACCAAGCTACGGAAAATGAACGTCAGCATGATAACCGTTGACGAAAGCCATTGCATTTCACAATGGGGATATGATTTCCGTCCTGCCTATCTGAAGATAGCCGAAATACGTGATCTCCTACCCGGTGTCCCTGTGCTGGCACTGACTGCAACCGCTACTCCGGAAGTCGTGAAGGATATCCAGGCGCGGCTGTGCTTCCGGCAGGAAAATGTTTTCCGCATGAGTTTTGAACGGAAGAACCTTGCCTACATAGTCCGCAAAACAGAAAATAAGACCGGAGAACTTCTTCACATCCTACGCCGTATGCCGGGTAGTGCCATTATTTACGTACGCAATCGTCGGCGAACCAAAGAAATCACCGAACTTTTAATTAACGAAGAGATTACCGCCGACTTCTACCATGCCGGTCTGGATGATGCCACCAAGGATATACGTCAGCATCGCTGGCAGACAGGAGAAAGCCGTGTAATGGTTGCCACCAATGCTTTCGGCATGGGTATCGACAAACCCGATGTACGTATCGTAATCCACCTCGATTTGCCGGACTCTCCCGAAGCTTATTTCCAGGAAGCAGGACGTGCAGGACGTGACGGCAACAAAGCGTATGCCGTAATACTCTATGCCAAATCGGACAAAGTCACCCTTCATAAACGTATCCCGGACACCTTTCCGGAGAAAGACTACATCAAACAGGTGTACGAACATCTGCAATATTATTACCAGATGGCAATGGGAGACGGTTTGGGATGTGTCAGAGAATTCAATCTGGAAGACTTTTGCCGGAAGTTCAAATACTTCCCTGTACCTGCCGACAGTGCATTGAAGATTCTGACGCAAGCAGGATATCTGGAATATACCGACGAACAGGACAATGCCTCCCGTCTTTACTTCACCGTCCGCCGTGATGAACTGTATAAATTACGCGAACTGGGAGAGGACATGGACAAACTTATTCAAATCGTTCTGCGCTCTTACACCGGAGTATTCACGGATTACACCTTTATCAACGAGAATTCGCTTGCGGTACGTAGCGGATTAACGCGACAACGGGTGTACGACTTGCTGATACGTCTATCCAAGATGCGCGTCATCGACTATATTCCACATAAAAAGACACCTTATATCATATACACACGCGAACGCGTAGACAGGCAACATCTGCAAATCTCCCGCAGCATATACGAGGAGCATAAGGAACGTTATGAAGCCCGCATTCAGGCAATGGTAGATTATGTAACGACCGAAACCGTTTGCCGCAGCCGTATGCTTCTACGCTATTTCGGAGAGAAGAATGAACATAACTGTGGAATATGCGATGTCTGCCTCAGCCACCGTGCCGAGACTCCCGAGCTTTCCTCCCAACAAATAAAAGAAGAAATTAAAGAATTGCTTCGCAAGCAACCTCTGACACCTGCCGATATTGCCTCACAAATAGAAGCAGATAAAGAAATCATCTCTCAATGCATCCGCGAATTGCTGGAAGATGAAGATCTGAAGGCGGAGAACGGCATCATAAGCCTGAAGGCATAAGAAAGGGCGTACAGTGAATGCACGCCCTTCTCCTTATTATATCAATAAGAATTATTCCGTTACTGCCGGCTTCTCAATACCTTCGCTGGTTGCACGTTCTTCCATACGCTGGATACGGGCATCCAAATCAGGATGAGTAGAGAACAGTTGATTCAGCTTACTACTTTTCTGTGCACCGGCTTCTTCCTGCAATTTCTTCAGCTTTTGGAAAGATAAAGCCATTGCCCAGGGATTCTTACCATGACTTTTCAGGAATTCATATCCATAGTCATCAGCACTTCTCTCCTGCTTCTGTGAGTATGTAGAGTTTACCAGAGCCTCACCCAGGTCACCCAACTGAGAATCAGATAACTTAGCTGCCGTACCACCTTGTGAAGAAATACCATCCTTCAAAGCTGAAGTCAGCAATGCCGTACGGAACCCATTCTTAGAGTCCTTGTGTGCCACGTGACCTACTTCATGACCGATTACACCCAGCAATTCATCATCCGTCATGATATCCATCAAAGACGAGAAAATGCGCACACTACCGTCAGCACAAGCAAATGCATTGACATCTATCACATAATAAACTTTGAAGTTCAAAGGAATTCCCTCTACATCCGTCAAGCCTTCAGTCAGCTTTTTCAGACGAATTGTATACTCATTATCGTCGGCACATACCTGATTATGTGTATCCATCCAGTCGATATACTCTTTTACATATTCTGCCATCTGAGCGTCAGTCAGAGTAACAGCTTTAACAGCTTTAGCCGCACCTTTCAGTGCTTTTACATTAAACTGAGCCATTGCAGGCATTGTCACGGCCATACATAACATAAAGAAGGCCCACTTCATGAAAATCTTTTTCATTCTTGTGTTTTTAATTTAGAAACGATGATTAATTAATATAATTGGTAAATGTATCGCAAAAGAACAAATTTTAAATGATACCATCAATAATAACACGGATGTTTTTTCTTTTTAGACGGAGTTCTTGGTATGGAAACAAGATTTTTATGTAAGTTTGCAAAAAGAATAAAAACAAAACACCTAAGAAATACAGATTATGGGATTCTTTAAATCTTTCTTCTCCGGCAAACAAGAGAAACCGGAAACTGAAAAACAGAAAAACGATCAAAAGAACTTCGAGATATTCAAGTATGACGGCATGCGTGCACAACGCATGGGGCGTCCCGATTATGCAATCAAATGCTTCACGGAAGCCCTCGCCCTTCAGGAAGACTTTGAAACCATGAGCTATCTGAGCCAGGTTTACATTCAAACCAATGCCCTCAGCGAAGCACATGAACTGCTGGAACGCATGGCAAAACAGGAACCGGACCACACCTCCACTTTCCTCACCCTTGCCAACGTATGCTACCTGCAAGAAGACTATCAGGCAATGGCAGACGCCGCACAAAAAGCTATTGAAATAGAAGAAGGAAATGCCATGGCATACTATCTTCTGGGCAGAGCCAAGCAAGGTATGGACGACGGTATCATGAGCATCGCCCATCTCACCAAAGCCATTGTACTGAAAGACGACTTCACCGAAGCCCGCCTGCTGCGTGCCGAAGCCTTAATCAAGATGCAGCAATACAAGGAAGCTACCGAAGATATCGACGCTATACTCTCCCAAGATCCCGATGAAGAAGCTGCATTACTGCTCCGCGGTAAAGTGAAAGAAGCAGCAGGACAGCAGGAAGAAGCCGAAACCGATTATCGCTATGTAACAGAATTGAATCCATTCAACGAACAGGCTTTTCTTTGTCTGGGACAACTTTATATCGTCCAGAAGAAGTATCCCGAAGCTATCGCACTCTTTGACGAAGCCATCGAACTGAACCCTAATTTCGCACAAGCCTATCATGAACGCGGTCGCGCCAAGTTGCTGAATGGTGACACGGCAGGCTCTGCAGAAGATATGAAGAAAGGATTGGAGTTGAACCCCAAAGAAATCCAAGGAATCAGCGGACAATACGACAATCAGCCAAGACAAACGGACGTTTTAGGATTGTAGCGCCATGAAAAGCGGCCTCTTTATACTCATTGTATGCCTTCTTTTTCCTGCCTATGTCTGTGCGGACACTTCTAAACATGCTTTAGAAGAAAACAGGAAATTGCTTCACTCTTTAGATAGCCTGCTGGAACAGCAGGATCTATTTGTCAGAGTAAAAGAGGAGCGCATCAAGCAATTGAAAATGCAGTATAGCCGGGTCAAAGATGTAAAGGAACTCTATGCCATGAATAGAATGGTCTATTTGGAGTATCGGGTTTATGATGCGGATTCCGCCCTGCATTACATCAACAAGAACATACAACTGGCACAACAGACCAACAATCGTACCTGGGAAGTGGTCTCTTTGCTCGAACAATCATTTGTCCTCACCTCCTCTGGACTACTGACCGAAGCCTTGAAAGCCGTCAGTGACATCCAACCGGAAGAATTACCCCAAAATCTCCGTTCCGAGTATTTTGGCAGGTTATGTACACTCTATTCCCGCCTGCGGGATTACTCCAGTGAGAACTCCCAACTGTCGGAACATTACAATAATCTCCAAAAGGCTTTCCGAGACTCGGTATACCTCACAGCCACTCCTGACGAATTGCGCTACTGGAACTGCCGGGCATGGCTCTACCTGGGAACCCCGGAAATAGAACCCGTCAAACAGGCATTTGAGGAAAACAAGCAAACATTGTCTAACGACAGCCGCAAGTATTCCATAGCTACCTATAATCTCTCCGCCATTTACCGGAGTGAAAACAACGAGAGCAAATATCTGGAGAACCTCATTCTTTCGGCTATGGCAGACATCCGGTCTGTCAACGGAGATATCGGCTCTTTGCAGGAAATAGCAGAATACCTATTTAAGCATGGAGAAATAGACCGCGCCTATAACTACATCCTCTATTGTTCCCAAAAAGCCATGCTTTTCCACAACCGGGTACGAATAGTCAAAATGTCTCATTTGCAAAATCAAATCTACAAAGCGTACCAGGAACAGAGCCGCACACAGCAAAAGCGCCTTCAAGCCTCCCTGATTGCCGTCAGTTTCTTATTCCTCGTACTGATCGGCGCCTTCCTGTTCATCCGCAAGCAAATGCGTCGGCTAAAAGAAGCCAACTTGAAGTTAGACAGTACAAACCAGAAGTTGTCCGTCAATATGGATGCCCTCTCTACAGCACATCAACGCCTGGAAGAAGTAAATATGCAGCTGAAAGACTTGAATACGCAATTACAGGAAGTCAACGACCAGTTGCGGGAATCTAATTACGTAAAAGAAGAATATATCGGCTATGTATTCAACATCTGTTCCACCTACATCAGCAAGCTGGAAGAGTTTCGCAAGAACATCAACCGGAAACTGAAAGTAGGCCAGATAGAAGATGTAAAAGCAATGACGGACTCTTCCGCAACAGCCTCCAACGAACTGAAAGAGTTCTACCAGAATTTCGATACCATCTTCCTGCATCTCTATCCCGATTTTGTAGGTGACTTCAACGCCTTACTGCTACCCGAAGAGCGCATCGAACTGAAAGAAGGCGAACTGCTTAATACCGAACTGCGCATACATGCCTTGATAAGACTCGGCATCACAGACAGCGTGAAGATAGCGGACTTCCTCCATTGTTCCGCACAAACGGTTTATAACAACCGGCTTCGCACCCGGAATAAATCCATTATCCCAAAAGAAGATTTTATAAATGCAGTGAAAAAGCTCGGAAAATACAAAGCGTAAGCCCTGCTTTCTACTACCGATTCCACTCAAAGAGTTTACTTCCTAGCCTCTCATTTTCAGAAAACATCACTAATAATCAAGCACTTATCAGTTTTAACAATTTACTTCGCCTGTTTACCTCGCAGAGTAAGTAACCCTTATTGCGCATACCTTTGCCACAGAGATCCAAACTAAAAACTTATGTTAACTATTAAACGAATCATGAAGAACAAAAGAAAAGAAAAACGCTCATGCAGACTCATTCTTGCCTGCTGCGCTTTGTTACTGTTCATTTCGGTAAATGCATTTGCACAACAGCAAGTCACAGTCACCGGAAACGTGAAAGATGAAAAGGGAGAACCCATCATCGGAGCTAATGTCATTGTGAAAGGCACTGGTACAGGAAGTGTCACCAATGTAGAAGGAGACTTTTCATTGGCGAATATACAGAATGGCGCCACTCTTGAAATCTCTTTTATCGGCTATCTGAACCAGGATGTGAAAGTCAACGGCACGAAACCTGTCAGTATTATCCTGAAGGAAGACACTAAGATGCTGGATGAGGTAGTAGTGGTAGGTTATGGTGTGCAGCGCAAGTCGGATATGACAGGTGCAGTTGCTTCCGTAAATACCAAAACACTGGAAAATCGCCCGCAGACCAACATCATCCAATCTTTGCAAGGTGCTGTACCGGGCCTGAATATCTCAGTGACCGGAACCAATGCGGAAGGCTCTTCCACCAAGACCCGCATCCGCGGCGAGAACTCCATCACGGCAGACAACAAACCACTGGTTATTCTGGACGGTATTCCCTTTGATGGTCCCTGGTCCGAAATCAATCCGAACGACATCGAATCCATTGAAGTATTGAAAGATGCTTCTTCGGCTGCCATCTATGGTGCCCGCGGTTCGAACGGTGTCATCCTCATCAGCTCCAAGAGAGGTGAAAAAGGCAAACTGACCGTATCCTACGACACCTACATCACCATTGACAATCCCATCAACTTCCCCAACCTCATGAATGGAGCTGAATTCTGGAAGTATAAGACGGAAGCATTGAAAGATGCCAATACCACCCCGCCCACTGAAAGCAATCCCGAACCGTGGATGGGATCTATGACCGCCACAGAATTGCGTATGCACGAAGCCGGCATGGATACCGACTGGCTGGATCTGGCAACCCGCACCGGTTTCAAGCAGCAGCACAATATCTCTTTCCGTGGTGGCGTCAATAAGACCAACTATTTTGTCTCACTGAACTATACCGATGTGAAAGGTACTGCCGTAGGCAACCAATTCAAACGCTACAACATCCGTTTCAACCTTGATCAGGAGTTCACTTCCTGGTTTAAGTTCTCTACCAGCACCCAGTTGGGACGCTACGACCGAAGTGGCAGCAGTGCTTCTTTCTCCAGAGCATTCCGCATGAATCCCCTGGCAGAAGCTTATGACGAAGAAGGCAACATCCGTTCCGCCGCCTGGGAAGATTCCAGCGAAGCTTTCTCTGTAAACCCTTTAAGTAGCCTCAACAACAAGAGCAACGACATACGCTCTAAAGTCATCACCAACAACGTGGTAGAAATAAAGTTGCCGTTCGTCCCCGGACTCAGCTATAAGCTCAATACCGGCTATACGTACCAGAACAGTAGTTGGAAACAGTACCAGGGAATGGATACTTACTACGGCGCACGCTCCAACGGTATTCTGAACACCGACGACTGGCATTCACAAGAGTGGATTCTGGAAAACATCATCACTTATACCCGTGAATTCGGCAAGCACCGCATCTTCTTCACCGGTTTGTATTCTGCACAGAGCTACGAGAAAGAAGGCAACGGAATGGAAGGCAAAGACTTTCCGAACGACGTGATGTACTATTACCAGATATCCAAAGCCGCCACCATGTCCGGCAGTTCCAGCTATACCAAGCAAAACCATATCTCTCAGATGGCACGTCTGAACTACTCATACGACAGCCGTTACTTGTTGACACTGACTGCACGCCGTGACGGTTACTCCGCATTCGGCAGCCAATCCAAGTTCGGTGTATTCCCCTCCATGGCTATCGGTTGGAACATTTCCAATGAGCATTTCTTCCAGGCAAGCCCGTTGGCAAAAGTGGTGAGCAACCTGAAATACCGCCTGTCATGGGGTAAGAATGGTAACGAAGCGGTAGGCGCCTACACTACATTGCCTGACCTTTCCACCTTCAATTACCTGAAAGACGACCATACCCCAAACTACGGTTTCTATCCTTCCAAGCTGGCTTCTCCTTCGCTGGGATGGGAAACTACACAATCCATCAATACCGGTATCGACTTCCAACTGTGGAACGGACGTATTCAGGGAACATTCGACATGTACTGGTCGAAGACAAGCGACCTGTTGCTAAATCGCTCCATCCCCACCATCAACGGTACGGGAAACATTACCGAGAATATCGGTGAGACCAAGAACCGCGGTTTAGAGTTGCAGATTACTTCCAACAACATTGCCAAGAAAGATTTCGACTGGTCCACTACCTTCAACCTGTCGCACTACAAGACAAAGATCGTGAATGTAGGTCTCTACGATGCCAACGGCAACCCCATGGATGACATTGGTTCCAGATGGTTCATCGGCCAGCCCATCAGCGTGAACTATGACTACCGCTTCATCGGTATCTGGCAGATCACCGACCCGTCTAATCCGAACGGACAGCAAGACCCGAACTATCGCTACTCCATCCCCGGATATATGAAGTACCATGACAAGGATGGTGTGAACGACATCACCCCGGCAGACAAGGAAATCATCGGCTCTGCAATTCCTAAAGTAACAATGGGTATGACGAATACTTTCCGCTACAAGAATGTCAGTCTGAGCGTATTCCTCAATGCCCAACTGGGACAGACAGCCAATAACTGGCTTTACGACGTATCTCACAACTCCTATCGCCAGAACCGCCTCATGGTAGACTTCTGGACACCGGAGAATCCTACCAACAAGTACCCGAAGAACTCACTGGATACTTCTGTAAACCCGATGAGCGCAGGTTTCTACGAAAAGACCGACTTCCTCCGTGTGCAGGATGTCACGCTGGCCTACCGTGTTCCTCAACGTTGGTTAAAGAAGATTTCCCTGAACCGCCTCGAAGTATATATGAACATCAAGAACCTGGCAACCTGGACAAGCTGGACCGGTCTCGACCCGGAATTTATCAGCGACCAACAGTCCACTCCGCAGGTACGTTCATTCACATTCGGTCTGAAACTTGATTTATAAACCGCTAAAACAAAGAGAAACAGTATGAAAAAGCTAAAATATACACTGATAGCACTACTCGTGCTCTGCATGACCGGATGCAATGAATCCAGCTTTCTGAAAGAAGATCCGCGTGCTTCACTCTACCCTGAAAATCTGTTAGTAGATTACAGCGGGTTCCAATCCATGGTAACCAGCCTCTACGGAATGATGCGTAACGAATACCGCCGTGCCGATGCACTCGGTGGTGGTCTGCCGCTCGTTCTGCACTCTGCATGGGGTTGCGGTGTGGACAATTCATGGAGTAATAACTCACACAGCGACTTTAAATACATGTACTATCCGTCGCAAATCAACCAGACGGACTTGCAGATATTCCAGAACATTTTCCAATGGTGTTACCGCATCATCAACACAGCAAACATGGTGATTTCACGTGCCGAAGGCAGTGGCATCGACTGGAAAGGAACCGAAACCGAAGCTGCCGCCCACAAGAATAAGATCATCGCACAGGCCCGCTTCTTCCGCGCATGGGCTTACCGCCATCTGACGTATTCATTCGGTGCCGTACCTTTGTCCACCGAAGAAATTACAGGTATGAACTACCGTAACGACTGGGAACGCAACTCCGTAGAATCCATCCGTGAAGTCATGGAGCAGGACTTTGCTTTCGCCATGAACAATTTACCGTTGCGTGAAGAAAGCAACAGCAAGATTTCAGGAGCCATGGCACGCCACTATCTGGGTGAACTATATCTGGCAATGGACCAGCCCTCCAAGGCAGTCGAAGTTTTGAAGCCACTGGCAGAAGGTTCTGAATACAGTTTGATAACCAACCGTTTCGGCAAGAACTCCGCCAATCCGGGCTGTCCGTTCATCGACGTATTCCGCACACCGATGTATGCGGACGGAAACACGGAGGTTTTATACGCTTTTGTCAACACGGAACCGGAAAACAGTGCTTTCGGTACAGCCGAGGTTTATATGAAGAGTACATATAAGAACTATTACTCCAACGACGGCGTCATCAACAAGAGCAACAAGTACGATCCCGACTATACAAGCGGTGCAGCCACCTGGCCTCAGGTGTTCTGGATAAACAACGGTGGTAAAGGTGCCGGACGTTGCGTGCCTTCAAGGGGTGCTTTCCGTCTCTACAACTATAAAGATCAGGGAACTCAGGACGACCGTGTATCCGATTATGCAGTGGTATGGACTATTAACGAGAAGGGTGCCGACGGCAAGATTACGGAATTCCTTAACAACGGTAAGATGGTGGTAGACACCACTGTAACCGCCGCTATGCTGGATGATAATAAGACAACCATCAAGAAGTATAACTGGCCCACTACCCGCAAATGGGATTACGTGGCACCATTGCTGGCAAATGGTGACAAGGATGGATGTTATCAGGATATTGTTTATCTCCGCCTCGCCGACACGTACTTGCTTTATGCGGAAGCCCTGCTGAAAAACAACCAGGCAGGTGAAGCCATCAAATGGATTAACAAGGTACGCAATCGTTCCAATGCAGTCAGCATCACAGAAGCTGAACTCACCGCAGGAGGCGTAGATTTCATTCTGGACGAACGTAGCCGTGAACTTCTTTCCGAAGAAGAACGCCGCCACACCCTGATTCGCGTAAGTCAGGAGAAAGGTGGAGATGAACGTGATGTGAACAATTACTTCAAACGTCGTATGCGACAATTGAATGAGATTGCAGGACGCGATGCACGAGGCATGAATTCGTATGATACGCCTGTGTTGTTCCCGATTCCGCAAGAGTTCATTGATTCCAATACAGGTCGCCAGTTGGAGAACAATCCAGGGTACTTATAAGACAGTAGAACAATGATTAAATAGTGCTATCCCAATTCTCCTCCTTTTGAGAGGAGGAGAATTGAGACACTTCATTTAATGCATTCCTGTCCCATCCCCGATCACTCCCCAAAAAACAATTTATAATCCAGAACCAATCAGATTATGTCAGTCGTAGCCTTCCTCCTCTGTATATTGGTGACCACCGTCACCGCTATTTACCTCTACCGGAAACTGAACCCGCAAGGAGTTTTGATGCTGGCCGGACTTGTAATGTTGACATTCGCCCTCATTCTCAATGTCCAACCCATCATTCCGGATAAATCCACCGGCAGCGTTGTTTTCGATTTGGTGAAAGTGGTAGAAGAAACATTCATCGGCAACCTGTCCCGCGCAGGACTGATGATTATGACCATCGGCGGCTATGTAGCCTTTATGAATCACATAAAAGCTACCAATGCCCTGGTGCACATCTCTATGAAACCGTTGGGTTTCTTTCGCCGTTATCCCTACCTGGCAGCTACCGTCACCATTCCCATTGGCCAGTTGCTCTTTATCACTACCCCCTCGGCAGCCGGATTAGGACTCTTGCTTGTCGCCTCCGTTTACCCCGTCCTCATCGGATTGGGAGTAAGCCGCCTCACCGCATTATCCGTCATTGCCGCCGCAACGCTGTTCGACCAGGGCCCCGGCTCGGCAAACACAGCCCTTGCCGCCGAACTTATTGACCAGACCAACGTAGCTTATTTCATTACCCACCAACTCCCATTGGTTATCCCTACCACCTTGGTAGTCATGACCCTGTTTTACTTCAACAATAGGTATTTCGATAAAAAAGAAGCCGCCAGGCAGAGTGTGGAAAATAGTGAAACAGCAGAAGTCCTGCAGACCTCTGCCAAACCGGATATTCCATTAACATTCGCCATGCTTCCCATACTTCCACTTGCGCTTCTCATTGTATTTTCGCCCTATGTGGGCCTGTTCCAGCCTCCCATAACGCTCAATACAACGACCGCCATGCTATTTTCCCTCTTTGTCTCACTCGTATTCGTAGGTTGCCACACACGCAATATACGGAAAACCTTTGACGCCTTCTCCTGCTTCTGGAAAGGGATGGGAAATGTCTTCGGAAGTGTCGTGACACTGATTGTTGCCTCCGAGATATTCTCCAAAGGACTGATTAGCCTCGGCTTCATCGACTCACTGGTAGATTACTCCACGCATATAGGACTTTCCGGCATTGCCATCGCAGCAGTCTTCGCCCTGATAATCTTCTGTGCGGCCATGCTGATGGGAAGCGGAAACGCGGCTTTCTTCTCGTTCGGCCCGTTGCTGCCCGGAATTGCCGGACAGTTGGGTATGCCTGCCTATTCCCTCGTGCTTCCCTTGCAGTTATCCGCCAGCATGGGGCGTGCCGCATCTCCCATAGCGGGAATCATTGTCGCCATTGCCGGTGTGGCGGGTGTATCGCCCATTGAACTGGCAAAGAGAAACACCCTGCCCCTTATAGGCAGCATCCTGTTCCTGATAGCTTATCATTTCATAACACTATAAAACAACTCCGAATCATGTTCACACTCATTAAAAATGCAAACTTATACTCTCCGGAGCATCTCGGCATGAACGACGTTCTACTGGCAGATGACAAAATAGCCCTCATAGACCGGAAGATAGAATTGACCGGTATTCCGTTGAATACCATAGACGCCGGCGGGTGTACCGTCACCCCCGGCTTTATCGACCAGCACGTCCACATCACCGGTGGCGGCGGACAAACCGGCTATGCTTCCTTAGTCCCCGACGTCTCCATGAGCGAACTGGTGGCTTGCGGAACCACCACCGTGATAGGGCTACTCGGCACGGACGGTTTCGTAAAAGAACTGACCACCCTTTACGCCAAAACCAAAGCCCTGGAAGACGACGGCCTCAGCGCCTACATGCTTACCAGTTTCTACGGATTACCTCCCAAAACACTGATGTCTTGTGTAGCCGACGATCTCATCTTCATCGACAAAGTGATCGGTTGCAAACTCGCCATGAGTGACGACCGCAGCGCTTTCCCCACTGAACTGGAGATACTGCGCCTCATCAACCAAGTACGCCTCGGCGGTTTCACTTCCGGCAAAGGAGGTATTCTGCATATTCATCTGGGAGCCTTGCCCGATGGTATCACTCCGTTACTGGACATCGCCCGCAAGTATCCCACGCTGATTTCCTACCTCTCGCCTACCCACCTGATACGCACGGAAGCCTTATTCCGGCAAGCCGTAGAATTTGCCTGCATGGGTGGTATGGTAGATTTCTCCACCGGAGGAACCAAATTCGACGCTCCCCACCGCTGCGTCATGAAAGCCCTCGAAGCCCACGTGCCCCTCGACCGCATCACCTTCTCCAGTGACGGCCGTGGCGGAGTGCGCCGCACCAATCCCGAAACAGGAGAAACGACCTATCGCCCCGCTCCCCTGCACCTCAACTTGCAGGAGATGACATTGCTCGTAAAAGAAGGCCTTCTGCCTCTGGAACAGGCACTGACCCTTATCACCAGCAATCCGGCACACAACCTCAAACTGCGCACCAAAGGCAGAATAGCCGCCGGTTTCGATGCCGACCTTTGTTTCCTTGATTCCGAACTTCAACTGACGCACGTCATAGCACGCGGCAAACTCGTCCTAAAAGACAAGGAAGTCATTAAAAAAGGGAGGTATGAAGAATGAAAAGATTAATTCTACTTCTTGCTATTGTTTTTCTGGGCACCGGACTCCGTGCCGCCTCCGTGCTTCCCGTAGGTGAAGGCAAGTTCACCTACAAAGACTATCCTCCCTTTGCCGACCGTCCGGTAGATGTGCACTACTACATTCCGGCTTCGGGCGATGTGCGCCGTATGCCCATTGTTTTTGTCTTTGAAGGTGCCGACCGCGGTTACACTTATCTACTCAAAGCCTGGAAGCAGGAGGCAGAGAAACATAAATTCATGGTCTTCATTCCTCACTTCGATTTGGAAAGGTTTCCTTTACCCGATTATCAGGAAATCGGTGTCATGGACGATAAGGATCATACGATACGTCCGGCTGAAAAGCGAACTCCGGCACTGGTTGATAAAATCTTCGAGTACGTCCGCCAATCTTCAGGTAGTGAACGGAAAGGATATATGATTTACGGTCACTCAGCCGGAGGGCAGTTTGTGCAGCGTTTCATGCTTTTCCATGACAGCCCGTATGTGGAGAAAGCTGTTATCGGCAGTCCGGGATGGTACACTTTCCCCGATGCTTCGCAAGATTTTCCCTACGGAGTACGTAACATTCCGTATGTTACTCCCGAAACAATCAGGAAGTATCTTGCCAAACCGATTATCCTCCAACTGGCTACGGGAGACACCATCCGCGAATCATATTTAAGGAAGACTCCCGAAGCCGAAGCACAGGGATGCAATCGTTACGAGCGCGGCAATCAGTTCTACCAATACCTCCATCGGATAGCAGCCGAACACAACTGGCCCTGCAACTGGCAGAAAATAGAAGAACAAGGCATCGGACACCACTCCACCGGAATGGGCAGACGTGCCCTTCCTGTCATGTTGGGAGACTCTCTCCGTGCGCTGTTCATAGGTAACAGCTACACACAATACAACCGTTTAGTCCGACAAGTGCAGGCCCTTGCCGCCTCCACCGGTCACAAGCTTTCTATAAAATTAGTGGAACACGGCGGCTGGACATTGAAGAAACATGCCGCCAACCCTGAAACCCTGGATGCCATTCGTGAAGGAAACTGGGATTTCGTCATCCTGCAAGACCAAAGTAAAGCGCCTGCCCGCGAAAAGGAATGGGTACGGGAGAATGTGTACAAGCCCGCCCACTCCCTCGACAGCCTGCGCCGCCTCTACAATCCGAAAGGAAAAACCGTCTTCTACATGACCTGGGGACACGACATCGACACGTATGCCGAAATGCAACAACGACTGGCTGAAAGTTATTTGGAGATGACCGCACAACTGAATGCCTGGTGTGCCCCCGTCGGCATCGTCTGGAAGCGTGTCCGCACGGAAAATCCAAGCATCACGCTTTACAACAACGATCACAGCCACCCTTCCCGACAGGGTTCTTATCTTGTCGCCAATGTATTCTGCAGCGTATTTTTTCAGAAACCCTATACAGGTACTTATTATGCCGGACTACCTGAAGAGGAAGCACTCTATCTGCAACGTATTGCGCAAGAAACCGTATTCAGCAACCCTTCTCTCTGGAATATCCAGCCCACGGTGCAGCCGGAAGAGGTAACCCGCCGCTTCTATCCCGAACCGGAACAGCAATATTCCACTCCCACCCTCGGCAAGCCGCTTGAAGAAGGTCTGGCTTCCTTGTTCGAGATAAACAGATATTTGAAGGATTTAGCCGACAAGCATCCCGGTAAGGTTACGCTGTCCGATATAGGAAAGACTCCACAGGGCAGGGATATCCCCGTACTCTATTTCGGAACTCCCAACGAGAAAAAGAAAATAAGAGTCTGGATACAAGCAGGACTGCACGGCAACGAACCTGCCGGGCCGGAAGCAACCTGTATGCTTGTCGATTATTTACTGAATACGCCCGAAGGTACTGAACTACTGAAAAAGGTGTCTCTTGCGCTTGTACCTGTAGCCAATACGGATGGTTATGCCATGCAAAGCCGTAAATCAGGCAATGGCTATGATTTGAACCGGGATCAAAGTAAACTTGCCGATCCGGTGACTCTTCTTCTTAAAAAAGCGTACAAGGAATGGAACCCCGAAATAGCGCTGGACATCCACGAATTCAATCCTTTGCGCAAGGAGTTTGAATTGCTGCGGGGTACTAAAGTAGCTACGGCCGCCGATGTCCTTTTCCTACCCAGCGGGCATTTGAACATCCCTGCCGGAATACGTACACTTTCCAACGGCTTATTCCGTGAAGAAGCAGAGAAAGCATTGGAGGCTAACGGTTATCATTCAGGCTTTTACTTTACACCCAATGTCAGGAATGATAGTTTGTATGCAATGAAGGATGCCAAGAGTCCGCAATCCAGTTCCACGTTTCAGGGACTTACCAATGCGGTATCTCTATTCATAGAAATCCGTGGAATAGGATTGGGAAGAGCGTGTTTTGCCCGTCGTGCAGAATGTGGTTTTCTGGTATCCCGCAGCCTTTTGAAAACGGCGGCTCTTCATTCAAAAGAAGTAAGAAGTGAAATACGAAAGGTAGCGAAAGAGACTTGCAGCGGAAAGAGTGATATATCCGTCACTTTTCAATCTGTACGGACAGAGCTTCCCGTTACTTTTATTGACCTTACTAAGAACGAACGTTTTACGGAGTCTCTGCCTACTTTCGATGCTCTTCAACTGAAAGCTGAGTTAGTACGCAAACGTCCCAAAGGATATATTCTGCCGGATACCTGCCGGATGCAAGCTGAGAAATTGCGGGCTTTAGGAATAGAGGTAGAAGAGATAGGAAAACCCTTCACTGCCACCGTAGAGAAGTATATGGTTACCGGATACAAGAAAGCTACCAAAGAATGGGAAAAGATTTATCCGGTCACAGTCTCTACACGGATGGTAAAGGAAAAGAAGAACTTCCCGGCAGGTTGTTTCATCATTCGTCTTTCACAGAAGAATGCGAACCTTGCTACAACGCTGTTAGAACCGGAGTCCGTGAATGGCTTTGTCAATTTCGAGGTGGTTCATGCGAAGTTGGGGAAAGAGCTGCCGATATACAGGAAAAACTAAAGAGTTACTGATAGACAGGGAAAGCTCCTGACCCCGTATTCTTTTATAAGACCGGAAAAATCCGGCATACCCGCTCCCCGATTTCCAGGAACTTTTCCTATCTTTGTAGTGTTGTTGCATTTATCCCGACAATTATGATGTATATGGAAGAAGTTAAACGAATACCTTACGGTGTGTCCAACTTTGTGGATGTCATTGAACAGAACCAGTATTATGTGGACAAGACGATGTACCTGCCTTTGTTGGAGGATCAGCCCAGTAACTTGTTCCTCATCCGTCCCCGGCGCTTCGGCAAGAGTATCTTCCTAAGCATGATGGGTGCATACTACGACATTGCCCGAAAGGATGATTTCGAACGTCTTTTCGGCAACCTCTGGATAGGTAGTCATCCCACCCGCCTGCAAGGTACATTCCAGATTATGTCGTTCGACTTCTCACGGGTAGGAGGTAGCAGGGAACAATTGGAAGTGAATTTTCAGATTTACTGCACCGGAGAGCTGAACATCTTTATGAACAAATACCATGACTTCTATTCCGATCACATCCGGACTCAGTTCGAAGCAGCTCCCACCTTCGAGGCCAAGCTGCAAGTGATACTGGGAGAAGCCCACCTACGCAATTATCCCCTCTATCTTATCGTCGATGAGTACGACAACTTCACCAATGTGGTACTGAACGAGCATGGCGAAAACGTTTATCACACCCTCACCCATGCCGACGGTTTTTACCGTAATGCTTTCAAAAAGTTCAAGGGTACTTTCGACCGCATCCTTATGATGGGCGTCAGTCCCGTCACACTGGACGACCTGACAAGCGGCTTCAATATTGGCTGGAACATTAGTACCAAACAGCAATTCAACACCATGCTGGGATTCTCTGAGACGGATGTACGCCAGATGTTCCAATATTACAAGGATTGCGAACAACTAAAGGGTGACATCGACGAAATGATAACTGAGATAAAGCCGTGGTATGACAATTATTGCTTCTCTGAAGAGAGCCTGAACCGTGACCCGAAGATGTTCAACTGCGACATGGTGCTTTATTATCTGAGACAGAAAATAGACTTGGGATACTCTCCCAAGCAGATGATTGATCCCAATACCCGCACGGACTACAGCAAGATGAAGAAACTCCTCAACCTCGACCATCTGGACGGTGACCGTAAAGGCGTCATCCGCCGTATCGCGGAAGAAGGACAGATTGTAGCAGACTTAGCCCTCTCCTTTCCCGCCAAGGACCTGGTTAACCCGGAACTGTTCACCAGCCTACTGTTCTACTACGGTATGCTCACCATCATCGGTACCCGTGGCGACCGTCTTATTCTGGGCATCCCTAATAATAATGTACGTAAACAATACTACGATTATATGCTGGAGCAATATCAGAATAAGGAGCGCATCAGCCTGAACGACCTGAAGAACCTGTACGATAACATGGCCTTCGATGGTGACTGGCGTCCTGCCATGGAGAAGATTGCCTACGATTACAAAGAGAATTCCTCCGTACGCAGTCTGATTGAAGGCGAGCGTAACATTCAGGGCTTCTTCCAAGCCTATCTCAGCATCAATTCCTATTACCTCACTGCGCCCGAAGTAGAGTTGAACCACGGCTTTTGTGATTTGTTCCTGATGCCTGACCTACAACGCTATCCCGAAGTGGAACACAGCTACATTCTGGAGTTAAAATATCTTCCTGCCAAGGACTATGACGCCAAAGGCGAAGCCCAGTGGAAGGATGCCGTAGCACAAATTCACCGCTATGCCGAAGGCCCTAAGGTACAGTTGATGTGCCAAAGGACAACGCTGCATTGCATCGTGATGCAGTTCTCCGGCTGGGAGTTGGCACGAGTAGAAGAGGTGTGACTATGTCGTGAATTATTTCAGTCCTTCCAATGTCTCACCAACCACACCAAATCCCTTGTTGTCTCTTGAATCCTCCACCACAGTACTTTCAGCCTTGGAGGTCGGTGCATTGGCAAATACAGTCTCCACAAACCACTTTCCAGATCGAGGATAAAATACACTTTCCCGCGGCACATCACATAAAGAAAATCACCTTTCACAAAGGCACTGTACACGGAATCCAACGGTATTTTGCATCCACATTTTTCTTCTGGAAAGTCTTTACAGGGAGGTTCCAGCTTGATGCTGGCATAGTCGGAGTCGAGCGTAAAACCATATTTTATACTTAATGGGTAGAGCACTTCCCATATCTCGTGTTTCCTCTGTTCTATCATGCAGTGGAGAGCCTCTGTTATCATCTCATCCTTCGGGGTATTCATGTCTTCTTTGGATTTTAAATATTTAAAATCGCCCTCATCCCCCTTTATACAAAAAGAAGTCGGACGTATAGTTCATATTTATCCAAGGAGGGGAACTGGGGTATTAAATTCAAAGGAAAAGTCGCTGTATGAGAATCGCTCTAAATTGAAGTTGAACGACTGATAATTAAGGATTTATGGCGACAATGAGAAATCAAAGCAAGAAATCGTCTGCGGGACGTAATCGGGATGGTTGGGAACATCGTTGGGCAACGCTCCAAAAAGTTGCCCAAATACCCATCTACCTAAGACCGGATTGGATGTATTACCCTTACCTATACAGGGTTAAGCCATCACCATTCAGTACCGCACCGCCCATGACGGCTGTTTCATTCCCCAATTGGCAACAAACGGAGTGTTCGAGTATGATTAAAGGCGATTTATCATACTTAAAGCGTAATAAAAGTTATATTCTAAGGCCGGAGGAAAGCGTTTTGATGATTTTTGTTTGACCCTCCTATACCTTTGCAATCAGAAACGAATGGACGACCATTCATAAAACGATCCAAAATGAAAATTACTGTTTATCTACATACATCTTCAAAAAGCAAACAAGACGATGCCGAATTGAGTCAAGTCTGCTTTCGAGTGAGAGAAGGCGACACTGACCTCAGGTGCAGAACCGACCTTCTTGCCAACCCGGCTTATTGGGATAAGACCATTCCGGGATATAAGAATACGAGTAAGCTGGACAAGAAAGAGATTATCCGTCTCAATCAGACCATAGCGGATATTACCTCATATATACATAACGAGTTCAATGAGAACTGTGATGGTGCATGGCTTCGTGAGACTATCAACGAGATCTTGCATCCCCAAGGCGGTTTTAGGGAATTGGAAGACAAAAAAGCCGCTCGTGGCAGCTACAAGCTCGATGCCGAACCGGGAAGTCTTGTCGAACATCTGCTTGACTGGATTGAGATAACTCCCATTTGTAAAGGCAAGAAGTCAAGTTACCTGGCCGTAGCGAAGAAACTCCGCCGATTTGAGCTCTTCAAGCGGACTATACTCGGAGAACCCGACTTTACTCTTCTACTTGATACGTTGACAACGGAGGAGGTGAAGGAGTGGAAGGAGTATTTCTGCAATGAGTACATCTACTTCCAGCAGTACTACGATGAGTTCTACCGCCAGTTCAATATCGATACCAAGCCGCCAGTGAAGTACACCGACAACTACATCGCCTCGGTGCTCAAAATGCTCAAGACCTTCTTGAACCACATGAACAAGATGAAGGTGACGAGCAACAAGGTGGCGAAGTCGATAATAGCTCGTGCGGAAGTCTATGCCGAACCTATCTTCTTGACCATTGAAGAGCGTGACCGCCTATATGACTTCGACCTCACTCACCATGTAAGGCTGAAACTCGCTCGTGACATCTTTGTGTTCCAATGTTTGGTAGGTTGCCGTATCGGAGACCTCTACGACTTGACCAAAGCCAACATCAAAGGCGATTGGCTGGAGTACTATCCCAAGAAGTCCCTCAATGGCAAGTACATCCACCATACCCAAAAGGTGCGTGTACCCTTGGGCGACAAGGCGATGAACATCATCAACCGATATGCGGACGATGCCAGAGACGAGCTTTTTCCTTTCAAGGCAGGTATCTACTACAACCGTGAAATCAAGATACTGCTCTTGCTTTGCGGCATCGACCGTATGGTATTGGACAGAGACCCGGTGACGAAGGAGTATGTGATGACACCGCTCTACGAGGCGGCATCCTCACACACCGCCCGAAAGACCTTCATCCATAACCTTTATATCAAGGTGAAAGACCCTGAGTTGATTGCCACCATGACCGGGCATTGCCAAGGCACAAAAGTATTCCGTCACTACCGAAAGATAACCGATGAGTTGAAGCAAGAGGTAGTTGACCTGATTGATTAATTCTCAAAAAACGATTACAATGAAAGTTACAGCATTTATAAGAAATAAAACCGCAGCCAAGAATAATGTTACTGACCAAGCAACCATCTATTTCCGTATTCGTGATGGTCTTACGGACATCAAGGTTGCCTCAGAACTGACCATCAATCCCAACCACTGGTGCCAGGAGCGACAAGGCTACAAAACTCGTGTGGCTTTGGTCTCTGACGAGAAACGCAGACTGCTTGACCGAGCCGTCAAGGAAATTACCGACATCATTTCCGACTCCTACTATGTGGGAGCGAATGCTGACTGGTTGAAGCAGTTGATCGACATCTATCACCATCCCAATATGTATCATAATGGCGTGGAGATGGAAGACACCAAACTCGTTACGATGGTTGAGAAGTACATGCACACCCGAGAATTCAGCAAGTCCACCATTTATACAATGCGAGGTATCATTTCAAAGGTGAACCGATACGAGCGTTATATGCGTGAGGTGAAGCACAAGAAAGGCTTCACACTCTTCGTGGACACCATGACCGCAGAGGATTTGTACCGACTTCGAGCCTACATCAAGGAAGAGTACAAACTGGTTCCCACCCATCCCGAACTCTTTGAGGATTTGAAGCGGTGGAATGTTCCTAAATCCGTTATGGCAGAGAACGGATTGGCCGATTTGTTCAAGCGTTTGAGAACCGTCTTCAACTGGTGTGAGGACAAGGGTATTCCAACCAAAAGTCCTTTTGAGGACTTCGAGATGCCCATCTTGATTTATGGCGACCCTATCTACCTGAACATCGAAGAGCGAGACCTCATTTTCAATCTTGACTTGTCGGATAGTTCCAATCTGTTCCGAGCCTATCGGGATATGTTCATGTGGCAATGCCTGACCGGTGTGCGTATGGGAGATATTCCAAGATTGACGAAAGCCAACATCGTGAACGGAGCTTTGGAATATATGCCGCACAAGACACAGAAGTCAACCGGAATCACGGTACGTGTTCCTCTAAACAGCAAGGCGAAGGAGATTCTGAAACGATACGAAGACCGTACCACCACTCTCTTCCCTTACTTTGAGGACTGGCAATACAATGAAGGCATCCGTGAGCTCTGCAAGTTGGCAGGCATCGACCGCAGTGTTACGATGATAGATCAGAAAACTCGCAAGACGGTCGTTCGTAACATTGCCGATGTGGCATCCTCGCACATGGGGCGACGCACCTTTATCGGCAACTTGTACAAGAAGGTCAAAGACCCGGCATTGATTGGCTCAATGTCAGGCCATGCGGAAGGTTCAAGAGCGTTTGCTCGTTACCGTACCATCGATGACGACATCAAGCGCGAAGTGATTAGCATGATTGATTGACGAATACTCCACACATTGGTCACCAATCAAATTGTAAAACGAAAAAGTAAAGAAGTAAAAACGAAAAAACAGAAGAAGTATGAATATCCATGACATGATTCAGTCCGGTGCACGCTTGAAGATAGAGATGACCGGAGAAGACCTTTGCCAGTTCGCAGAGGAGTTGATACAAAAGACGCTCGAAGCGGAGCGACAGAAGAAAGAAGAGGAAGCACCCAAGCAGGAGATATACCTCACTTCCAAGGAGACTTGTAAGATATGCAACGTTTGTAACACCACCCTTTGGGCGTGGGCGAAAGCAGGCTATCTCGTGCCCTACAAGGTAGGCAAGCAGAAGCGATATGCGCTGTCCGACATCAATCGGATTATGAACGAGCGCAGAGGGTATGCAGCAGGCAATGCCACCTATGATGTGAACGGCAATTTCAGCCTCGGGGCACACGTGGCTTCACAAGCAGCTTCACAAGTAATAAACAACGAATAACACAACACAAAATTAGAAGAAAATGAAAGCAGGAAATTTACTTACCACACAGGAAGCAGCCGATTATATCGGACTGAAAGTATCGTACTTACACAAGCTCATGATGAAGCGTGTAATACCCTTTTACAAACCTAATGGGAAGCTTTGCTTCTTTGATAGAGACGACCTTGACAAATGGCTGACGCGCGTGCGTGTTCCCTCTCAAGCTGAGATAGACCAACAAGTACAGGAACTCCTTGCACAGCGCAATGCCAACAAGTAACAGAGTAATAGTAATAAATTAAAAACGGTAAATATGACACAAGAAAACAACCCTCAGGTTAATCCTGAAATCAGCGAGAAGAAGGGCGCATCTCGTAAAACATGCAAGCCCGAAACTGCAGTGGTCGAGTTTCTTCGCTCTTGTACCCAGTTCGAAGCGGATGCCATCCGTATCATGGTTTCATCCATCGATACTAAAGGCAATGCTATTCCAATGAATGCCGAAGATACGATAGCGGTGAACAACTATCTCAACTTCGGTTACTACAAGGAAGATGGCAACGACCCCAACAAGATGCGTTCACACCGTATGGATCGATTCTACACGTTGATGGATCGTGCCGTCAAGTATCTTGAGGACAAGTCGTAGCTCACGACCATGATGCGTGTCTTCGGTAATGTGGCGCAGGATAGTGCAAGCATTCAGCAGGCCATTCAACGCTTACAGCCAAGACCTTTTGTAGGGAAGTCTAACGTAGTGGAACAACCTCAGTTGGATTTGAAGTAACACCTTCTTTCCCCCTTTTCAAAATAAGGGAAAAGAAAGATTGAAAGAGTACGAGGTGATGGGCTTATCTCATGGTCAGGAATAGGGAGCGGTACCGGAAAGTGATGCCAACACCAATTATACCTTGACGAGTCTGTCATCTCGTTTCTTTTCACCTTCACTACTCAACTATTATAGAAATTGGCACATGGAAGCATGTTTGAAAATCGATGTAAAATCGATACAGATTCGATTCACACCTATGGCGGTACAATGGCTCGGAGGTACAACGAACATCGATGACCACCGCACCATCAGCAATCAAGCTCTCTTCTATGACCTGCTGGGTCGGATGAGACTGTCCCCTTGGTCAGACATATCCTTCCGCAGACCGCAGGTCGTTCAGCCCGGGCAAATCCAGATTTCTGAGAACCGCCTGGCATCAGAATGGGGACTCACTCGCAAGAAGGTACGAGGCATTTTAGCCAAGCTGGAGCTTGCCGAACTGATATACGTCAGCAGCGATACCACGGCTTCTATCGTTTCTTTTGTCGGCATCCATAGTTGGACACTGCCCACAGGCGAAACGCAGCCTAATCCCTTCTATAAAGCCCCAAGAGGTGCATAATCTACAGAACTGTAATAGAACAGTAATAACTCACGGTGTGGACACCGCCGGCGACCTTATAAGCGTCCGGAGAGAGTCCTGACGTTTTTCTGTTTGCTAGTTGTGCCGAGAGCTAATCTCCGTTTCACTTCGATTGGCACTAGGCTCACTAGCCTGCTCATTGCAATCGCAGGAAGCACGGTTCTCGCAGGCTCGCACCTATCACTTTAATAACCCCATTGAAATGAATAATAACACTCATACAGAGGCTTTACAGCCTACAGACAAGCGTAAGTACAATGCTTGCGCCAAATGTACCGGGCAGCAGCTCAAAACCATCAAGCAACTGGCCGACAAGTGCGGAATGACGGTAAGCAATTACCTACTGGCTCGCGCACTCAATTACGAACCCAAGGAACGCTTAGACAAGGAAGACAGGGACCGTCTGGATAATCTGATTGTCATTCGGTCAGACTATGCACGCTACTTAGGGCAACTCAAAAGTATGTCGCCGGAAAGACGCTCCGTCTTGTTCAACACGTTTACCAACGTTCGAGATACGGCCAATGAAATACAGAAAACATTACCTGAGGTAAATCTTCTGATTGACGCTTGGCGCAAAAGGAATCCCATCCCACAAGGGACAAGTAACGATGTAAAACTAAACCCCGATTAATATGATTGGAAAAGCTGAATCTATATCTCACGGCCATAATGACATCAACTACATTACGGGCGAGAGCAGGAACAAGGAAAATAAGCGAGACAAGATTACTTACATCCTTAATCAGTTGATGAGCGAAGACCTCGATGCACAAGGTATTTGGCAGTCGTTCCAACTGGATTTGGCTGACCGCCATGCCAAGATGAAGAACACGGTGATACGCATTGAACTAAGTCCGGAGATGAAGCATACCAAAGACTTTACACAAGAGGACTGGCAACAGTTATGGAACGATTTTATAACGGAGTTCGACAAGCAGACGTTCATCAATCAACAGAAGAACGAGGTGATGTCGGAGCGTACCAACCTCGCCAACAGCAAGGCTACCGTATGGCTGCATCAGGAGTCGAACAGTGGTATTCCGCACCTTCATGGAGCGGTATGTCGAATGGATACAGACGACAACACCAACAACGACCATTTTATCCACCGCAGAGCGATATACGCAGCAGAGGAAGTGGCGTTGAAGCGTGGTTGGATGACGGCACGAAAGATACGTGAGAAACGTATCACCGTCCTTCATGCTGAGTGCGTGGACATCCTTCGCAAGATGGATAAGTGGAGTTGGATTACCTTTGAATCGGAGCTGAACAAACTGGGCTATTCCGTTCATGCCGCCAAGCGTCATGCCGATGGTACTCCCTACGGTTACTCCATTCGTTTCGGAAGGCTCTCTTATAAGGCATCAGACATTGGTGAGGGTCGTCACTTCATGACTTCAAAGATTGAAGATACCTGGAGGAAGCTGCACCCGGTAGCAAAGGAAGAACAGAAGCCTGTTGAACGACCGATGCATCAACCGGGCGAACAAAAGCCGAGTCAGGTAACAACACCGATTATACCTGTATCTCCTGCAACTATCAAGCCTGTTGTACCGATGGTCAACAACTACTCAGACTTCCGCAGTGGCTCCACGTTCTATGATTTGCCCAACGAGGAGAACGGTACTTCAAGAGTGTTCATCCCGAGTAAGGTTGATCAACTCTTCAAGGACGAGTTTGACTATCGTCAGATTATCAATTCTACCGAGTGTATCGAGATGGCGGCAACGCTGTTTGTAGCTTGGATGGACAACTGGCAGGTATCGTCCGGTGGTGGCGGTGGAAGCGATTCCGGTTGGCGAGATAAGGATGATGAGATGGAGCGTGCAAGGCAAGCAGCTTTGGCTGTCCCACGATTCATCAAGCCTAGAAAGAAAAATTCACGAGGTTATTCACGTTAAATCAATGAGCTATGGCAAGTAAGAAATATCCGGATGTGTTCGAGGATCTTCCACAGGAAACCTCGTCCACAAATAACGACAGTCCTAACGGTTTTCAGGAACTTCAATCCTGCAAAGCCGAACCCGATACAACTGATGACGAGGTGAGTTGTACCGACATGAATCTGACGCTGAAAGAGAACCTGAATTTGTTTATTGGTATCGCCCAAAATCAGAAGTCGATTATCGATAACCAATGCGTTATCAATGGCAACATGAAAACGACCATTCATAATCAAAAAATACTGGAGAATGAGATGCTGGATTTTAGCCTGTCCGATGCCAAGAAGACGGAGATTCAAGGTGATTTTGATGATATGGCAGCTCGTTCGGCAGGCAAGGTTTACAACGCCATTCAAGAGAAGTGCGAGAGGTATATAAAGCGCATTGAGTTCTCTGAACAAGTGCTGACTATTCCACCCAAGATTGCATATTTCTTGTTCACCATTCTCTTTAGCTTGACAGCGTTCTTCGCCTTGATTGTTGTGACTAATGCTTTGATTTGGGAGAGCAGGATGATATGGCAAATAACTGGCATCATCACTGGGTTTGCTGCAATGACTATCGGCGCAATTAACTTGATGTACAAGTATCTGTTGAAGGACAATGATAGGTGACGGGACTTAAGAACGATAGCCATCTTCTCCGTGTTGTTGGGGAAGATGGCTATTTATCAGTTGTACTAACAACGTCAGAGATGATTTTTTCTGCACTTTTGTAGTGCTGATTCTCTATTTAGTAATGTGTAAAAAATAAGTTGCATCAGTTGATAGGTTTAACGAGGTAGTTCCATTTGTGAAGAACAGGTGAAAAAACGACTTGGCGTGCAAGTCTTTTTTCGTATGACTCATCAACCATTCTTTTGATGTCGTAAGTTTTGTCGTTTATATCGGCAAATACTTTCAGTCCAGTTTTGGTCGTTGTCATAGCAGCTCTTTTGGCAGCATCTTCAACAGACATCAACGGAGCTCCATTCCAACTTCGGGTTATCTGAGAAAATAATCGATGCTCTATAGGGTTGAACTTTGAGCAATAAGGTGGATAATGCATAACGAGAAGTCTCATATTTAGTCTGTTGGCAAGATCCATAAGATCCTGTTTAACTATCTTGTGGGAACTGGAGTTCGAACCTCCTCCGTCACACAGGATGGCAATAGTTCGTACGCTCGGATAATGCTCTTTGAGATACTCGTTCCAAACCCTTTCAATATTGTCACAGACAAACTTGGAGGTGTCGTGACTGACTCCCATCGTCATATATCCAACGTTCCGAGTGACATCATAGATGCCATGAGGCACAACAGTCCCATTACTGAATGTGCCAAAATCATGGTCAAATGCCTTCAGTGCCCCATTAGAGAGAACCTTGCCGCTTCTTTTGAAGTTGCCTGTAAGCTCTTTCTTCTTGGTATCGATGCGATTATAGGGATGCCGACATCTTTTGCGGATTCACGTATAGAAACAATATTCTCAAACTGCTCGTTCCTGTCTTTGACATCTTGCATCGGGATATCTTTGCGGAAAGAACGTTCTCTAAGTCCGAGGGAATCAAGTATCTGGGTAATATGGTATCTAGATATCTCATACCCTTTCTTTGTAAGTTCATTCTGAATCTGAGTTTTGCTCAGCGATATCCATATGACATTCTCATCTTGAGGAAGGCCAGCCTTGTTAGGTTCTATGATACTAACTACAGCCTGAGCCCATTCAGGATGCCGTGGCAGCACTGCATGACGTCCACCGCCCTCTCTACGAATGCGATCCTCATTGAGAGAGCAACCGGAATGCAATTCTTGCAGCCCATTTTAAAGAGTATGCGTGCTAATTCTCATATTTTTGCTCAGTTCGCGGTAACTGAGTCCTTGGGATTTGAGACTTTCAGCTCTTGTGGCAAGAAACCATCTTCTATCTCTCTCATTCAGACCGGACAAATACGTCATTTCACTTGGCGAGAGTATTTCTGGAGGAGTTTTCAAATGTATCTTCATGCTTTGTCGTTATTGTATAAAGATACGAAAATTCCTCCAGATTTATACTATCATTCCTTTGGTAATCAATGAATTAAACAAATATTTTACGTCTTCTCACTAAAGCAAAACCAAGCACATTTTGACTCTGTTTTCAGAGGACAAAACCGTCAATAGATGGTGGCTTGACTGTATGTTCAAAGTGAAGCAGGTTATTTTTTACATTTTACTTAAGGTCTCTTCTTTTAAACAAAAAGAAAAATTCCATAACAGTTACATTTGCAATGTTGTATTATATATATAATTATTGAAAAGGAATTTATCAACCTCATGAAATGAATCACTTTCGTAAAGTACATTAGTGAAGGTCTTGGGTAAGTCAGCATATCCCTTACATGCACTCCACAACATAAATGCATATTGTTTTTGAGTATAATGCCGATTTAACATATACCTTTCTATTTGATCAAATCCAAAGGGCTTAACGTAAAAAGACATTATTGAATCAAAAATTGGCATGTCATCTGGTAGTACAAAATTTTGAGATATGTTTTTTTTGTATTTCCAGAAATCTCTTAAGGTAGAGATAATTTTTGAACCTTTTTCTGTCTTGGCAACATCAAGTTTGGAAAATTTCTGACCAGTAGCTGTTATTATCTCAATGATGGTGTTATCAGAGATGGGTTTAGACAAATCAGAATTCAATATAAAATCGAGAGCAATATTAAAATATTGGATCTCTACGCTACCTTTGTCTGATATAGCTATGGATCCTTTTGTAACGATTAAATCTGATAGATCAATTTCTGATAAAGATCGCGAATCGTCTATCTTCTTAATCAGATCGTTCATTATATCACTAATTCGATTGAACACTGATGTAATTGTATTGTCATATTCTGTTGAATTAGTTTCCTTGGAAACGATACAGTCGTTTATATCATGCAAATTCTTTTGAAGTTCTGCATATTTAGAATTATGCTTTTCAAAATCTTTAATAATTCTTTTCAAATAGTCCTTGCGCTCTCTTTCGGGTGTCCCCTTCTTGTAATAAAGTCTGGTCTTACCCAAAATTTCTCCATTTTTGGCTTCTTGTGCCTTGATCTGCTCTAATTCACATCTAACACCATCAATGTTGTTTTCAAGTTCAATAGCATTTATCTCGTCAACAATATCACTCTTCTCAGCATATAATCTATCTATATAGTCATTACTACTCATTGTCATGATTTTTAAAGATCTTTTGTTAGCAAGAACTTTTAGTTGAGAGAATATTTGTTGCAGCATGTCAAAATAGTTGGTTTCAGTCGATCTTTGTTCATTGAACATCATCTTACATAACTGAATTTCGGATACATACATTTGGGGATTGATTATTCCGACATTATTGACCATAATATCTGTATGCAATCCAGTGAAGTCATTTTTCAGTTTAATAACAGCAGCCTTTAATTTTTGCTCATCAGAGCCAGAAGATGTTAATAATCCTCTAGCATAACCAATAATAGCGGCCTTTACCACATTGTATTTGTTGTCAAACGATATGAATAAATTTTCCTCAAGAGAAGATGGCTCTGAATCAAATGGCTTCCAATTTTTCGGAATACTGTTTATATTAGCATCAACAGCAAAAGAATCTTTGTATTTGTCAACGCATTTCAACTCGAAAACAATACGAGACTCAGCTACAACTTCGTTGATATCTTCTTCATTTCGAAAAAGGAATTTAACGAAGCCTTTTTTGAAATATATTGTCTTATTGTATGAAAAATATTCCTGATAGTATCCTTTCTTATCCTTTTTTAGGATTCTCATTAAAGATTCTTTGTCAAGAAGACTTTCATTAACGCCAATAAGACAATCATTGCCCCTCTTTGAAGTACAGAGAAGTAGTTGGCTGTATTTTTTATTTCCCTCATCTTTAATACGGTTAAGGGTATTACTGAAATCTCTTTTCCAATAAAAAGAATATGGTGATATGCTCTCTGTAACAAGAGATTCCATTAGATTCCATTTATCAACTGATAGATAATAATATTTTTCTTCCATTATAGTACATTTTTAGTTAGTAACTCTAAAGGATATCATTTAATTCTTATTTCGTGAGATCTAACTCTGTGATATAATCCTTATTAACCTCAGACAAAAATTTAGTCCGTTGCCCACTATACGATATATAAAGACTTCTCGAGGAACGAGTGCATGCAACATAAAAAGAATTGCGAGAATCCAACGAATTGTCTGCAAAAGGAATGAACACATTGTCAAATTCTGAGCCCTTAGCTGCGTAGTAAGTTAAAATACATGGTAGGTCATTATTGGAGAAATCCAAAGTGTTTATTGTTCTAAACGGAACAGTTTTGCTAGTGCGATAATGAACCTGTGTACTGATTCCTTTTTTATTTAAGAAGGCATTTACTTCCATAACATCAGATTCGTTAGGCACAAGGATAGCCACATCATCCAAGTCTTCTGTTTGAATACGATTAAAAATCGCTTCCAACTGTGCCTCTCTATTTTTGTATTTAGCGACAATAGGTTTAGGATAGTTTGGATAATCAGTGTTACCTCCGTCTTTTTTGTTACTTCTTGCCAGATCAATATCCTTATCTGTTATTTGTTGAGCTACTTTAGCAATACTAATAGGCATACGGTAATTAAACTCAAGAGGATAGACATTATACCCTGTAGATTTTGCAATATCCTCTATAGAACTTCCACGGCTATTCATTTGTTGGGCTGAATCACCAAACAACGACAAACTTTTTGTTGCCATGGACTGAAACTCGCTTATAATGTCAGTAGAGCTAAAATCTTGAGCTTCATCAACAATAATATAATCTATGGCTGATTCTTTGGGGCTATATAATATACCACTAGGAATATAGATAAACTTATCCTTATCATTTATATCAAAGCAATAAAGGTCTATGGTAGGGGTAAACCAGCTAGCGCGACGACCATAAGTAGAATAGAGGAAACCACTAACCCAATCGCCAAAATCTAGTCCATATATTTCAGACTCTTTATCTTTTTCGTTCGAGGGAATTCGTTTTAAACATAGCACATCCATATCATTAACAAGATATACATAATCTGGATGTTTTGCATTATAATACACATCACCAGTTTTTGCAAAACCTCTATGCTTCCACTCCCACTCATAAGCAATTCGTTCTTTGTCAAGTCCGAATACTTCCATTCCAAAGGCAACCATACGGCGTAATGCTACAGTGAAAATCGCAATAGCATAAGTACCATAATCCATTGCTTGTAAAGCTCGGAGTAGTGCTAAATTGGTTTTACCGCTACCTGCAACACCTTTAACGACAATACTCTCGTCAATTTTGCGCGTCATTACCTTACGCTGTGAATTGTCAAGGTTTGATATAAACCATTTATCTTGTCTCATGTTATTTTCTCTTTTTAATTACGACTTAATTTCTTTAATTTGACCATTAGGTTCCTTTTTGACCTGGATAACATCACCCTGCTTCTTTCCTTCGACAGCTTTTAAAAATTTTGGCGGCAGTTGTATGGGCTCACCAGTATCCGTTTTTATAAAAGCTGCTGATGGTAAAATACTTGTAATTGTAGCATTTAACCATTTCTGTGAGATAGCAAGAAATTTAGTCCGATCAATACTCTGTACTTGTTCTGCCAATAACTTTATCGCATTTATAACCTCATCAAAAGGTGTCTTCGATAACCACTCTTTAAAATTGTCAGCGAGAGTATTGTCTTTACCACGATGGTTCGTAATATTTCTTGCTTCCTCGATATCGTATAACGTCCAATAAAGCTTTCCCCTTTTAGGAATACCACTCTTAGACTTACCATCAACATGGTAAAATTCTTCTGTAAATGCTAACATTTTAGCATAATAAGTGATATCTGTCGGAGTCGATGTAGTATTTTTAAAGAATTTCACATCTGGATAATAATATCTGATATGTTCCATACAATCTTCAATAGTATAATCGCCAACTGGCTCGTATATGTAGTTTAAAAGGGATTCTGCTTGAAAATGAGCATATTTACAAAATTCATAAAAATCAATCTTATGAGACCTCGTTCCATAACGATACCTCAACATTTCACGGTTGTCTGATTCTAACTCATCACGAATCTCAACATCATTGATGCCAGAATAATCAATTAGCGATGAGTAACCTTTTAAAGAATCATTGTTGTCAAACTTAAAATCTAGGCTTAAATATTTTTCAATATTAGAAACTTGTGTATGAAAGACATCCATATCTAGAGAATATGTTATAAAACATTTATCCTCTTTGCTCTGATTCTTAGATGTTTCTGCGTACCTTTCCTTTAGCCGTTCAACAAACCAAGCGTTGTCCGGATTCTGCCCAAGTTGATCTATGAACTTTAATAAAGCTTCTAACTGTTCCTTATTTTGCTCCATTGTCTATCAAAGTTTCTAAGTTAAAATTAGAGGATACTAACTTATTCAGAGTATCATCAAGATAATTCTCATTCTTTGCCACAGTTTTTTCTTGTTCGATTGGTCTGTGAATAAGATAAAAGCGTTTGCCATTGTCCGTTTCACAATATGAAATGGCTATGGGCTTGTTCTCAGAGCTAACTTCGTCAATGCTGATGGTTTTAGAAATAGATATAAATGTTTTTTTGCCGCTTAACTGGCAAAAAACATAATCTTTTCCATTCTTTGACTTGTCGATTTCTATTTTCGTCTGAAATGCATCCTCAAACTGGGATATAGAATAGGAAACAATGTATCTATAGCTGGAGCCAGCAAACTGGACATTTTCTTCTGTGTACTGTTTTACTAATGATTCTAATTGACTGTTTAATCTCTTGTAAGTTGTATCTTCAGATCCCTTTACCATCTTAAGGTACTCCATCTTACCAGACAGAACATTTTCTAAGACTGGTTCGCCTTTTTTGACGTGTCCCTTTTCTGCCTTATATCTAGGATAGAATTCTGCATAGGCTGCTTGATAACCCCGTGTAGCCCAAGTGTGCAGAATGTGCCTAACATCTTGAACGTACTTTCTAGCAACATTTGACTTTACATTAACTGTTAGGCCTGTAACTTCTTGCCGCTGATTGACTCTAAGGAGACGTGTCTTAGCAGGATTTATTACAAAATTCTGACTTTCAATCACTTCGCGAAGTTGCTTTGTGAATTCACTATCCTTCTGATATACATTGTGCATACTGCTGAAAGTAATGTCATCTGCATATCGAGAATAAGTCACTCCATAATGCTTGGCAAGCTTAGAAAGCTTCCAATCAAGACGCTCACAAATAATATTAGTAAGAATAGGTGATGTGGGTGCTCCCTGGGGCAAAACATACAGAGCATCCTTACCTATATTACATCTTCTGCTCTTCAACTCGTTGAAGAGATTGGTATCAGTCTGATTATCTATCTTCATACAGCACATTCCAGCTATTACATCGGCGAGAATGCGGCGTTTTCTTCCTTTACCATCTGAATCCTTAAAATTAAATGGAGGCAACTGAAGTTTTGCCCACACTCTGGCCTGAGCAATACTCGGAAAGAAATCCTTCATATCAATATTAAAAACATAATGCTTGCCGATATGAAACTTCGCGTTATCGGTGATGCAGTTTTTAGGAATAAATCCTGTGACGCATGGTAATGGCTCATACATAGCCTGAAAGATGATGTTTACATAAGTCAACAAGGACTTAAGAGTTCTGACCGGAGCTGTTATCTGCCGTTTGCCTCCAGATTTCTTGGGAATCTCAAATTGAGTATATCGACGCTTGTTTTTATTTGGATTGCAGTAATAGTTTATCTGCTTCATGGTGAACGGATAGGCAGAGCTACCAAGATCATCTGCTTTCAAATCATTCAGTAGTGAAAGCAGATCTGCCTTGGTATCCATACGGTTCACTCGATTAACTATTTCCTTTCTATCCATGTTCTTTATATTAAGAGTGCTCAATGAAAACTATCCTTTGTTTACTTTGTATCTATAATACTACGAAATATACATCATAATATATAAAACTATAATATCACAAAACAGAACGTAGTTCGAACGAACTGACATTATGATCTACCATATAGGCAAGGTGCTGATACAGCGCCCAAGTTCTAAAGTTCAGGACAGTATTTCAAAGAGCACTCGATTATCTTTCTTACTCGGTGCAAAGGTAGAATCTACTAGTGCAACAGCCGTGCATTGTTGCTGATATTTTCAGTCAACGTTCCATGTAGCTTCTGGGTCTCCTTCAAAAACTGTGTCGATTGTAAAATCATCGTAGCCATTGTAACCACCATATTTTTCGTAACTATCCCAGCCAGGTTCATTCTCCCAAGAGTTATAGTCATCTACAAATTCTTCTTCGTTTTGTTCAAAGAATTCTTCATCTTCGTAATCTTCAATCATATCAACCTCCATTTTTATTTATTTTATGTCTACTGCCAAGATAAACACGATGTGTGCAACCAGTTTGCATTCGTTTATTTGTTATGCCACATCCAATATAAATGTAGGTTTTATCACCACCTCCTGGGCGAACAGATCAAGCATCCATCTATTCGGTACCATGAAGTCATTTCCGATGATTCCACAGAAGGGGAATCCCAATTCCTCGGTCATATTTACTACAATTTCCTGTGAATCAACCAACAAGAAGTTGATATCATAGTCAACATTGCAGAAGTGTATCTGAGACTTCGCCATCCTAGCACTATCTTTGTTGCCACTGATGCCTAATATACTTCTCTTCTGGTTAGAGAGTTGTACGTGACATTTAAATACATCATATGCAGAGACAAACAATATGGATTCAGTGCAGCCAGAGTCAAGAAGGAAGCATGCTCCCTTGAAGATTCCTTCCTCCACCTTGATGAATGGAAGTCTAGTCTTTTTGATATCCGCACAGAATTTAATATTGCTCATAATCGTGTTATTTTAATTTTCTCCTGCAAAGGTAGATACCACCTGTGCAGTCAGTCTGCACTGATGGAATATTTCTTTGCAATTTCCGAAATTTTTTCTTTTATATGTTCTCTAAACCTTTTTGGAGCGAGTACTTCTACATCATTGCCGAAAGATAGGATTTGAGTATCAAGTTCTTTATTAGGCCTAACAGAGATTTCTATGATGCATTCATCCTTATCTCGTATCTTCATAGAACCATGTAGTGGCTTGGATACGACATAGGGAAAGCGTTCTGGGCTAAATTTCAAAACGAAAGTTTCTACAGGATTATCCGGAATTGTAACGCCAATAACATCGTCAAAATATTCTTCGAAGTCTAAGTCTTCATTATTAATGTAAGGTAGATGCGCGAACTCAAATGAGATGATTCTATCTAATGCGACATTAGTCAACTGTCCTGTAATATCATTATTCAGTCCGAATAGAAACCAACGGTTATTATACTCTTTCAGGTAATAAGGATGGAGAGTCCATTCCTTGTCCTCGCCTTTAAATGTGCGATACTTAATATGCAACACTTGTTTATGAACGATGGCCATAAACAAGTCTGTAAGATGATTGGCTGCAACATAATCAACATTTTGTTCGAAGCCTATCACATAACCACCATTAGTATGTACGTAGTACTTGTCTTCCAAACCTGCGAGGAGAGATTCCATCCATTCAAATTGAGGAAGACCTTTGAAGCGGCTAAGAATAGAAACTGCCTCTCCAAGCTTTTGAATATCTTCTTCGCTCATCTCGTTTTTGAAGATGGAAAAATCACGATTATGATAGCGATAATAGACCTGACGGCCATCCTTTACATGGTCAATCATAGCCCCAAAATCACATTCTAAGGCTTCAAGATCATTTAATACAGTACGACGACTTGGACGTTTTCCAAAGTAATCTTCTATGGCATCAGCCAAATCTTCCCAATAATAGCGATTAACATGATTGGAAAGACACCGATCAAGTATCCTATACCTGATAAGTGCCTGTGGGTTCTCTGCTATTGTTTTCTTTCCTGACATATTATTATCGTCTATTTTGAAGGTTCAAGCAAATCTCTGACATCAATATTTAAGACATTAGCGATTTCATAAAGCTGATCTACGGATGGCTGACTTTTATTAGTTGTCCAACGACTAATAGTGAGTCGAGACTTCCCTACTTGTTCAGCGAGCCATTTACTGGTTCTCTCTTGTTCGGCTAGTATTACTCGGATTCTGTTACGCCTTCCTTCGCTCATAATATACATCTATCTTAGTTATTGATTCAGATATTGATGCAATGATAACATATTTTGAAGACAAAAACAAATTATTTCTCAAAGAATGTATTTGTGCGTAACTGTAAAGATTGATGGTATACTCAAGGCCGCTGGACGCCACAATGTATTTGTTTATGCAGAGAGGTTTGCTTTCTCCTTTTTATTTACAATATTGGTGGCGTTATTTACTAGCTGTATCAGATCGCCAACTGCATAAGTTGCCACCCAATTACGACCAATAGCTTTGCGAATAAAGGTCTTGAAGTAGTGATGAATCCACTTTACATATTCTCCAAGTGTTGTGATTTTGACAAGAAATAAAGGTGAAGAAAGCTATGAATTTTAGACACGCCTACGGCGTCGTCTGTCCCATTGGCAGTCGTTACGTTCAGAATGTTTTGATAAGCTATTATATCCTCTTATAAGGATACTTGTCTGCTGCAAAGTTAACAAACAAACTCAAAAATTAGCCATTTAATGAGTACTAAGATGAAAAAAGATCGAATTTTTTATTTCAAGGAGCATTTATGTGCTTTACAACTTGAAAAACAACGAAGACGAATGTAACTAAACAAAAATCAGCGATACAAAATACTTATTTGCTGAATTTTCACTACCTTTGTCTCTATAAGCAACGAGCGGTTGCTAATACATACTTTTTCTTTGAATCGTTTCCCTATTTGAACGCTCATGCGTGAAGTCTGAAACCAACTCAAACCTCTTCTAATTCTTATGTATAGTTGGGAACAAACAGGGAACATTACAGATTATCAGCATCAATCCACGCTGATAATCAATACTTAATCTTAATACATAGTCCCCCATTTCGAGGTACTGGTATACCCACAGAACCAATAAATACGCTTGCACGCCCGACCCTATATGGTCTGCGTGAAACATCTTTATTGAAGTTCTGTTTCTTGACTTAAATAAAATTACCAGTTTTCTCCTTGTCAAAAATAGCTTCATCACGCCGCATTTCTCTTCGGCTAATGCAAAGATAGATGAATTGCAGGGAATAGCCAAAAGGAAGAATGCTTTTTTATGGGATCAGAAAAAGAATAATACATTAACAGAATTCTTCCCTTGTTTAAATTCGTAATAACCACTCTGCATTTGCAACAATATCTCAAACTTTTGAGACAGAACTAATAAACCTCTTTTCATCGAACAGCTAATTTTGTACATAATAACCAAGTGAAATCAAACCCAAAACATCATATCATGAAAAACCTCACCTATCTCGGATTATTATCCGTTCCCTTCTGCCTTGGACAACATGCCCATGCACAGTCATCCCCTCACCCCGACACACAACTCCAGCAAAAGCCGAACATCATTTTCATCCTCGCCGATGATATGGGCTATGGAGATGTCTCCGCCTACAACAAAGACTCACATATCCAAACCCGCCACATCGACCAGATGGCCGCCAACGGCGTAATGTTCACCGATGCTCATTCCTGTTCAGCCGTCAGCACCCCCACCCGCTACGGCATCCTCACAGGGCGCTACAACTGGCGTTCCAGCCTCAAAAGCGGTGTACTCTACGGCTACTCCCGCCCTATCATCCCCACCATCCGCAGCACCATGGCATCCATGCTGAAAGCAAATGGATATACCACCGCCTGCATTGGCAAATGGCATTTAGGCTGGAACTGGGGCACGAAACCGGGGCATGAGAAACCCGACGCCAACGCCCTCAACGACGAAGACGTGGACTACTCTAAACCCATCACCAACGGTCCTGCCGACTTAGGCTTCGACTACTTCTACGGCTTCTGCGGCTCCCTCGACATGGCCCCCTATGTATATATAGAAAACCGCCAGCCCACCACCACGCAAATAGGCACCGTACCCGCAGGAAAGAAACCGGGCTTCTGGCGTGCAGGCGCCATAGCCAACGACTTCAACCACCAGGACTGTCTGCCCAACCTGACCCACCGCGCAGTAGACTACATCAACCGTCACGCGCAAGACGAACGCCCCTTCTTCCTCTATCTGCCCCTGCCCGCCCCTCATACCCCCATCCTGCCCGCCGAAGCCTTCAAAGGAAAAACCGGACTGGGTGATTACGGCGACTTCGTCCTGATGGTGGACGATGTAGTGGGACAAGTGCGCGAAGCCCTGCGGCGCAACGGCATAGATTCCAATACCATCGTAGTTTTCACCACCGACAACGGTTGCTCTCCCGCCGGAGGTATCCCCGAAATGGCAGCTAAAGGGCATCATGCCAACTACATCTGGCGAGGCATGAAAGCCGATCTCTTCGACGGCGGTCACCGCGTACCCACCATCGTAGAATGGGCCAACGGTGCAGGCCGAGGCACTTGTACACAAACCGTCTGCCTCAACGACTTCTACGCCTCTTTTGCCGCCCTCAACCATTATCCCCTGAAAGATAACGAAGCGGAAGACAGTTACAACATTCTTCCCCTCATCCGGAATCCGCACCACATACCAACCATCCGTGAAGCCACCGTGCACCACTCCATCCGCGGAGAGTTTGCCATCCGTAAAGGAGACTGGAAACTGTTGTGTTCCCCCAGTTCCGGCGGTTGGAGCTATCCCAAGCCGGGTGTGGACAAGGAAGCCATTGCCCAGCTCCCACCGATTCAACTCTATAATATGAAAGACGATCCCACCGAAAGCAAAAATGTCTATCAAGAACATCCCGAAATAGTCAGCGAACTGAAAGACCTGTTGCAAAAGTACATCCGCGAAGGCCGGAGCACTCCGGGAAAAGCACAGTCCAACGATGCCGTGAACAAATGGGAGCAAATCAAGGGAATCATGCACGACGATTGATGGATTTCCGGCAGAAAAAGACAACCGGAAGCACTCGTCTGAAAGCTAATTTTGAAGAAGAAATAAAAAAAATATCATTTTTTGCTTGCATATAAGAGAAAAGTATTACTTTTGCCACGAAATTAAAAACAAAAAGAAAACGAAAGTATGAATTTGTTTACTTATACATATTACTTCTTTTTTTACTTTTACTTTAGCCAGAAAGTAGAGCGGGAGTTTGTATGTGTCAAGTGACAGTGATGCTTAAGAACTGAATAGAGAACTAAAGTAATATACTTAATCCCGCTCCATTGTATGGAAGCGGGATTTTTTATTTTAAAGAAACAGTATGAAAAGAATAGCCATTCAAGGAACATTAGGGTCGTATCACGACATTGCCGCACACAAGTACTTCGAAGGAGAAGAAATAGAGTTAATCTGTTGCGCTACTTTTGAGGACGTGTTTGCAGCCGTGAAGAAGGACAGCAAGACCATAGGAATGTTGGCAATAGAGAATACCATTGCAGGTAGCCTGTTGCACAACAACGAGTTGCTGCGGCAGAGCGGAACACAAATCATAGGCGAATACAAACTACGCATTTCACACAGCTTTGTCTGCCTGCCCGATGAGGACTGGAACGATCTGACGGAAGTCAACTCCCACCCCATCGCACTGATGCAATGCCGCGAGTTCCTTGCCCAGCACCCGAAAATGAAAGTAGTGGAAGCGGAAGACACCGCCCTCAGCGCCGAAATCATCAAGCGGGAAAATCTGAAAGGACACGCCGCCATCTGTTCCAAGTCCGCTGCCGAGCGTTACGGCATGAAGGTGTTGCAGGAAGGCATCGAAACAAACAAGCACAACTTCACTCGTTTTCTGGTAGTTGCCGATCCCTGGCAAGTAGACGAAATACGCCGCCATCCACACCCGGAAACCAACAAGGCAAGCATGGTATTCACACTGCCCCACACGGAAGGGAGCCTCTCGCAAGTACTGTCCATTCTTTCGTTCTACAGCATCAACCTGACCAAAATACAGTCACTGCCCATCATCGGGCGGGAATGGGAATACCAATTTTACGTAGACGTTGTTTTCGACAACCTACTGAGATATAAACAATCCATCGCGGCCATCACACCGCTAACCAAAGAACTTAAAATATTAGGCGAATATGCAGACGGAAAATCAAACATCTAAGATCAAGCCCGCCGACCGGTTGGCCAGCGTGAGCGAATACTACTTCTCCAAGAAGTTGAAAGAGGTGGCACAAATGAATGCCGAAGGAAAAGACGTAATCAGCCTCGGAATCGGCAGTCCCGACATGCCTCCCTCGGAAGCAACCATACAGACCCTGTGCCGCGAAGCACAAAATCCTGACGGACACGGTTATATGCCTTATGTCGGTATCCCCGAACTTCGCCGCAGCTTTGCCGCCTGGTATAAGAAATGGTACGGCGTGGAACTGAATCCTAATACTGAGATACAGCCGCTCATCGGCTCGAAAGAAGGTATCCTGCACGTCACACTGGCCTTCGTCAATCCGGGCGAACAGGTATTGGTTCCCAATCCGGGCTACCCCACTTATACCTCATTGAGCAAGATACTGGGCGCGGAAGTCATCAACTACAACCTGAAAGAGGAAAACGGCTGGATGCCCGACTTCGACGAACTGGAAAAGATGGACATGAGCCGCGTAAAGCTGATGTGGACCAACTATCCGAACATGCCGACCGGAGCTAACGCCACCCCGGAACTTTATGCAAAACTGGTGGACTTTGCACGCCGCAAGGATATCGTGATTGTAAACGATAACCCGTACAGCTTCATCCTGAACGACCACCCCCTCAGCATCCTCAGTGTGCCGGGCGCCAAAGAGTGTTGCATCGAGTTCAACTCCATGAGCAAGAGCCACAATATGCCGGGTTGGCGTATCGGTATGCTGGCAAGCAACGCCGACTTTGTGCAATGGCTCCTGAAAGTGAAGAGCAACATCGACAGCGGTATGTTCCGCGCCATGCAACTGGCAGCCGCCAACGCCTTGGAAGCCGAACAGGAATGGTACGACGGAAACAACAAGAACTACCGCAACCGCCGCCATCTGGCAGGGGAAATCATGCATGCACTGGGATGTACATACGATGAAAAACAGGTGGGTATGTTCCTCTGGGGAAAAATTCCCGATAGCTGCGCCGATGTAGAAGAATTGACCGAAAAGGTATTGCACAACGCACGCGTGTTCATCACGCCGGGATTTATCTTCGGAAGTAACGGAAAACGGTATATCCGCATCTCGCTTTGCTGCAAAGACCATAAATTGGAAGAGGCATTGAAGCGCATCAGAGAGATGAAGTAATATATTTACAAAAAAGAGCTTCTGTTACGCAAGCCACTCACCGTTTTAAAAAACGTGCCCGACGTTTTTAAAGAATAAGGGCAACGTTTTTAAAAAACGAGGCCTGTATTTATTAACACGTTCGAAAGGCTTTATCGACGAGGGTTGCAGAGGGTTCAGAAGACACTGAGAAATATCTATACAAAAATATAATTGAACAAAAATAAAAGAATATGGAACTTGAATTAGAATCGATTTTGCTGCCGGGTATTGAGGACAAACGTCCTATGGTAATTGCAGGTCCTTGCAGCGCCGAGACAGAAGAACAAGTAATGTGCACCGCCAAGCAACTGGCCGAAAAGGGAATGAAGATATTCCGTGCCGGAATCTGGAAACCGCGTACCAAACCGGGTGGTTTCGAAGGTGTAGGCGTAGACGGTCTGGCATGGCTGAAAGAGGTGAAGAAAGAAACCGGAATGTACGTTTCTACCGAAGTAGCCACCTCAAAGCATGTATACGAGTGTCTGAAAGCAGGTATCGATATACTTTGGATTGGCGCACGCACCACTGCCAACCCGTTTGCCATGCAGGAAATTGCCGATGCACTGAAGGGTGTGGATATTCCTGTGTTTGTGAAGAACCCGGTAAACCCGGATCTGGAACTCTGGATCGGTGCCCTGGAACGTATCAACAATGCCGGTCTGAAACGTCTGGCAGCCATCCACCGCGGTTTCAGCAGTTACGACAAGAAGTTGTACCGCAATCTGCCGCAATGGCATATCCCCATCGAGTTGCGTCGTCGCATCCCGAACCTGCCGATCATCTGCGATCCCAGCCACATCGGTGGTAAGCGCGAACTCATCGCACCGCTTTGCCAGCAGGCTATGGACCTCGGTTTCAACGGTCTGATTATCGAAAGCCACTGCAACCCCGACTGTGCATGGAGTGATGCTTCGCAGCAAGTGACTCCGGACGTACTGGATTACATCTTGAACCTGCTCGTCATCCGTAAAGAGACCCAGACCACGGAAAACCTCAGCGAACTGCGCAAGCAGATTGACGAGTGCGACAACAACCTGATGCAGGAACTTGCCAAGCGTATGCGTGTGGCACGTGAAATCGGTACGTTCAAGAAAGAACACGATATGACGATTCTGCAAACGGGACGTTACAATGAAATTCTGGATAAACGCGGTTCTCAAGGTGTACTTCTGGGCGTGGATTCGGAATTTATCAAGAAGGTATTCGAGCTGATACACGAGGAGAGTGTGAGGCAACAAATGGAAATTATAAACAAGTGATTAGCGACTGGTGATAAGTGATTAATAGCTACGCTATCTTTCACTTATCACTAATCATTAATACCTAAACACTAAATTTATGCGTATTTTAATACTCGGAGCCGGCAAGATGGGCTCTTTCTTTACAGATATTCTAAGTTTCCAACATGAAACGGCAGTGTTCGACGTGAATCCGCACCAGTTGCGTTTTGTCTATAACACGTATCGTTTCACCACGTTGGAAGAGATAAAGGACTTCGAACCGGAGTTGGTAATCAATGCCGCCACGGTGAGATATACGCTGGACGCATTCCGCAAGGTGCTACCTGTACTGCCCAAAGATTGTATCATCAGTGATATCGCCTCGGTGAAGACGGGATTGAAGAAATTCTATGAGGAAAGTGGCTTTCGTTATGTATCGTCGCATCCGATGTTTGGCCCTACGTTTGCCAGCCTCAGCAATCTGAGCAGCGAGAATGCTATCATCATCAGTGAAGGTGACCACCTGGGAAAAATTTTCTTCAAGGACCTTTACCAGACGCTCCGCCTCAATATCTTCGAATATACTTTCGACGAACATGATGAGACGGTAGCTTATTCTCTGTCTATTCCTTTTGTCTCTACGTTTGTTTTTGCAGCGGTGATGAAGCACCAGGAGGCTCCGGGTACTACGTTCAAGAAGCATATGGCTATTGCCAAGGGTTTGCTGAGTGAGGATGATTACTTGCTTCAGGAAATTCTCTTTAATCCGCGCACTCCCTCGCAAGTGGAAAATATTCGTCTGGAGCTGAAGAATTTGCTGGAAATTATCAGTACGAAGGATGCGGAAGGGATGAAGCAGTATCTGACGAAGATTAGGGAAAAGATAAAATAGATAGGTGGGATTAAGGGATTGGAGAGAAAAGAGGGTACGGAAAAGGAAGTGGGGCTTCTCTCTTCAATTTGTTAATAAAGAGAAGGGATGATATTGTGGATTAGGTGGGGATATGCTTGTAATGTAGGATAAATAATAGTAGATGCAAAATATCAGCTAAAGCCGGATATGGTTACGATTCACTTAATAAATAGTATCTTTGTAGGATAAGCAACAGCGCCGGTTGTGCCGGGTTCGCGGGTTTGCTAGCTGTGATTCGCTTTCAAAATAGTATCTTTGTAGGATAAGCAACAGCACATAATCGGAAACTTGATATTGTGCAGGCGCTGTGATTCGCTTTCAAAATAGTATCTTTGTAGGATAAGCAACAGCGAGGAACTGGTACTTCACCTTGTATCATCCGCTGTGATTCGCTTTCAAAATAGTATCTTTGTAGGATAAGCAACAGCTTCAATCACTTCCAGCCCTCCACCTTTCGGGCTGTGATTCGCTTTCAAAATAGTATCTTTGTAGGATAAGCAACAGCCAGAGATGCAGGAAGCGGAGAGCCAGGTGCGCTGTGATTCGCTTTCAAAATAGTATCTTTGTAGGATAAGCAACAGCAAAAGTCAATGAACTCAATCAGAAGTACCCGCTGTGATTCGCTTTCAAAATAGTATCTTTGTAGGATAAGCAACAGCGAGTTTTTTATATGGACAAAAAAAAGATGTGCTGTGATTCGCTTTCAAAATAGTATCTTTGTAGGATAAGCAACAGCGATGTATTGACAATCAAGGCTGCTTTTGGTGCTGTGATTCGCTTTCAAAATAGTATCTTTGTAGGATAAGCAACAGCTATTAGTTTGTTTGTAGATTACGTACAAGGCTGTGATTCGCTTTCAAAATAGTATCTTTGTAGGATAAGCAACAGCCCGGTAGAGATAACAGTAACGGACGTAGTAGCTGTGATTCGCTTTCAAAATAGTATCTTTGTAGGATAAGCAACAGCAGAAGAAAAGAAGATTGTAATGAAACCGAGCTGTGATTCGCTTTCAAAATAGTATCTTTGTAGGATAAGCAACAGCTTTCTCCACAGAATATGGGATCAAATACCCGCTGTGATTCGCTTTCAAAATAGTATCTTTGTAGGATAAGCAACAGCCAGATCACATCGACAGTATAGATGAAGCTGCTGTGATTCGCTTTCAAAATAGTATCTTTGTAGGATAAGCAACAGCTGCTCTCAACTTCTTGAGTCAATGAAAAGTGCTGTGATTCGCTTTCAAAATAGTATCTTTGTAGGATAAGCAACAGCAGACTTGAACTGGCGACCTACGCGTTACGGCTGTGATTCGCTTTCAAAATAGTATCTTTGTAGGATAAGCAACAGCCAAGATAGTATGGAAAAGACTTATTATCATGCTGTGATTCGCTTTCAAAATAGTATCTTTGTAGGATAAGCAACAGCTTTCTTGATTTCTTGAACCCCTCCTTCATAGCTGTGATTCGCTTTCAAAATAGTATCTTTGTAGGATAAGCAACAGCATTGGTGAATACTGACGTACGTTTGAGGGCGCTGTGATTCGCTTTCAAAATAGTATCTTTGTAGGATAAGCAACAGCAAACGGCTAGAAATAGAAATAGTTTGGGTAGCTGTGATTCGCTTTCAAAATAGTATCTTTGTAGGATAAGCAACAGCAGTTTACTTTACGCCCCCGTCCCCGAGGCTGCTGTGATTCGCTTTCAAAATAGTATCTTTGTAGGATAAGCAACAGCGTCCACATCCGTCAGCACACAGTTGCGCACGCTGTGATTCGCTTTCAAAATAGTATCTTTGTAGGATAAGCAACAGCCGTCTTCCCGAAATCCTATCCAATACACTAGCTGTGATTCGCTTTCAAAATAGTATCTTTGTAGGATAAGCAACAGCATTATGATTTCTTGGTTGCTTATCACATTTGCTGTGATTCGCTTTCAAAATAGTATCTTTGTAGGATAAGCAACAGCGCTTTGACTGAAGATGCTATTGAAAGTGGCGCTGTGATTCGCTTTCAAAATAGTATCTTTGTAGGATAAGCAACAGCAATGACATTTACCGTTAATAATGCTGCGTTGCTGTGATTCGCTTTCAAAATAGTATCTTTGTAGGATAAGCAACAGCCCACCCGGGACAAGGTGTGTATAGGAGTTCGCTGTGATTCGCTTTCAAAATAGTATCTTTGTAGGATAAGCAACAGCTTTCCGCTTCCCTTGCCTCTCTCAATAGGTGCTGTGATTCGCTTTCAAAATAGTATCTTTGTAGGATAAGCAACAGCTCCAATATGAATATTGTTGGAGGTAGAACGGCTGTGATTCGCTTTCAAAATAGTATCTTTGTAGGATAAGCAACAGCACCTACCACCTACCACTATTCTGAAATTCCGCTGTGATTCGCTTTCAAAATAGTATCTTTGTAGGATAAGCAACAGCCTTTGTACTTTTGAACATGTACAACAATATGCTGTGATTCGCTTTCAAAATAGTATCTTTGTAGGATAAGCAACAGCAAACATTTGTCAGAAAAGGGTACGAACCAGCTGTGATTCGCTTTCAAAATAGTATCTTTGTAGGATAAGCAACAGCAAACGTACCGTGAACGTGACTACCGTCTTCGCTGTGATTCGCTTTCAAAATAGTATCTTTGTAGGATAAGCAACAGCATGAGAGCCATATTATCAATATCATGTTGGGCTGTGATTCGCTTTCAAAATAGTATCTTTGTAGGATAAGCAACAGCGAAAGTAGCCGAGCAAGAGGTATTAGTTGAGCTGTGATTCGCTTTCAAAATAGTATCTTTGTAGGATAAGCAACAGCATCCAACTTCTTGCATTCTACTATGAATCGGCTGTGATTCGCTTTCAAAATAGTATCTTTGTAGGATAAGCAACAGCAATGTAAATGTTGCCATAATCGTGTGGTTTGCTGTGATTCGCTTTCAAAATAGTATCTTTGTAGGATAAGCAACAGCACATTTGAACTTTTTGAAGTAGGAGACAGAGCTGTGATTCGCTTTCAAAATAGTATCTTTGTAGGATAAGCAACAGCATCCAACTTCTTGCATTCTACTATGAATCGGCTGTGATTCGCTTTCAAAATAGTATCTTTGTAGGATAAGCAACAGCACTATATAGAAATCATCCACGTATCTTCCGGCTGTGATTCGCTTTCAAAATAGTATCTTTGTAGGATAAGCAACAGCATCCCTATTAATTTTTAGGGATTTCCCCTAGCTGTGATTCGCTTTCAAAATAGTATCTTTGTAGGATAAGCAACAGCACAATAGCCAGTAAAGCCGCAACACTGCAAGCTGTGATTCGCTTTCAAAATAGTATCTTTGTAGGATAAGCAACAGCTATTTTGTGTGCTGGGAGTAGTAGCGCACCGCTGTGATTCGCTTTCAAAATAGTATCTTTGTAGGATAAGCAACAGCTGCGTTTAATGGAGGAAGTTGTAAACAACGCTGTGATTCGCTTTCAAAATAGTATCTTTGTAGGATAAGCAACAGCGATATAGAACGGAGAGTTATTTCAGCGAAGCTGTGATTCGCTTTCAAAATAGTATCTTTGTAGGATAAGCAACAGCGTCAAGGAGTAAAAGGAGGCTACGTAAAGTGCTGTGATTCGCTTTCAAAATAGTATCTTTGTAGGATAAGCAACAGCCAGCCATCGAAATTTAATTATGCATTTGCTGCTGTGATTCGCTTTCAAAATAGTATCTTTGTAGGATAAGCAACAGCAATGTAATAAGATTATGAGTAAGTATTATGCTGTGATTCGCTTTCAAAATAGTATCTTTGTAGGATAAGCAACAGCTCAAAACAAGACCTCTAAACAGTGAGATGAGCTGTGATTCGCTTTCAAAATAGTATCTTTGTAGGATAAGCAACAGCCACTAGACGGTATCGGATACCAAGACTCAGCTGTGATTCGCTTTCAAAATAGTATCTTTGTAGGATAAGCAACAGCTGTCTGATGAGGCTACCTTTGCACAAACCGCTGTGATTCGCTTTCAAAATAGTATCTTTGTAGGATAAGCAACAGCAATTTGCTTCGTCTATTGTTTTAATGCCGTGCTGTGATTCGCTTTCAAAATAGTATCTTTGTAGGATAAGCAACAGCACATTACCAGTAGCGAGCTGTACTACAATCATTTACAGTCGAAATTCAAATATAAAAAACAGATGCTGTTGCAATAGAAAATCCCGCTGAATAGCGGGATTTTCTAATTCTAAAATAGGGACTCTCCATCATATTGTGTAAATAGAAAACTACGGGATTCTTCTCGTAGTTTTTTATTTATATATTAACTTTGTAAAAAAGCAGATTTTATGGACATCCCAAAAGAATTTTTAAGTAAAGAGTTCCTGTCTCAGTTTAAGACAGGTGAAGATGTTACCGCTTTCATGAAAGAGCTTCATACTCGTGTCTATGAGCAAATGTTGGAAGCTGAACTTGATAACCACTTAGGTTATGAGAAACACTCCAATCAAGACGATCATAGTGGCAACTCCCGCAATGGTAGTTATAAGAAGCAGATTCAAACAGAGATGGGAGAATCTGTTATTCAGGTTCCCCGTGATAGAAAAAGTGAATTTGAGCCAGTTGTAGTCCCTAAGCATCAATCCCGTGGCTTGTCTATTGAACGTCTTGTAATCTCTCTTTATGCCAAAGGCATGAGCGTATCTGACATTGAGTCAGAAATGCAAGAAATATACGGTATCAATCTTTCCACCTCCGCTATCTCTATTATTACCAATAAAGTCAGCCAGGCTGCTTCAGAGTGGCAGAATCGTCCTTTGGAGAGCTTATATATGATTGTCTGGATGGATGGTATCGTATTTAAAGTCAGGAAAAATGGTAAGGTCATCAACAAGACCGTTTATTTATGTGTAGGTCTAAATAAGGAAGGCTTGAAAGAGGTATTGGGCATGTGGGTTGGTAAAAATGAGAGCGCTGCCTTCTGGATGGGCGTTTTAACGGATCTCAAAGCTCGTGGTGTAGAAGATATACTGATTACGGTTACTGATAATCTGAATGGATTTACAGAAACTATCAAGAGTGTGTTTCCAACATCTACCACTCAAATATGCGTAGTGCATCAAATAAGAAACTCCTGTCGGTATGTGGTCTGGAAAGAAAAAAAGGAGTTTACTTCTGATTTAAAGAATATCTATAATGCACCTACTAAAGAAGCCGCAAAGATGGAGTTGGACAACTTTGAGCAAAAATGGGGGACTAAATATCCATATGCGATACGCTCCTGGAGAAATAATTGGGAAGAACTCACCGTATTCTTTGACTTCCCGGTTGAAATTAGAAAGATCATATATACAACGAATCTCATTGAGAATCTGAACGGAAGAATTAGAAAGTACACCAAAAACAAGCTATCATTCCCAAATGATGATGCCTTGAAAAAGTCTGTGTATCTGGCTATTACAGAAATAGAAAAGAAATGGTATCAACCTATTGGGAATTGGGCATTGATTTTTAATCAATTTATAACTATATTTGAAAACAGGATTCAAGTATAAAACTCGAATCCTCTAGTTTTCTATTTACACAAAATCGGGGACAGTGCCCTAAAATAATTCAAGTTGTTGTCCTGGAGTATTTATTTCCTGCACTTTCTTACCATAAAAGAGTTCGATAGCACCAAACTGCTTATCAGTTATACACATAATTCCCACTTTTCCAAGTTCTGGTAAAAATGATCTAACCCGCTTCATATGTACTTCCGCATTTTCACTACTACCACAATGACGCACATAAATCGAAAATTGGAACATTGTGAAACCATCTTTCTGAAGATTTTTCCTGAAATCAATATACGCCTTTTTCTCTTTCTTTGTTTCAGTAGGCAAATCGAAAAAAACCAATAGCCACATAATACGATATTCACTAAAACGATCCATCACATCTCAGGATAGGCAATACGACGCACCTCTCCACTAAAACATTTATAAAGTGAAGCAGTCGTTTGAGATACAGCAACCATTAAAGGACTCCTCTTACCATCAATCCTAACTTCCAAAGTAGGAATACCCAATAATTGTATTTTCAACTCTTTTGTCAATTCCTCATACCTCATTCCACTTCTCACTATACCAAAAACCAATTCATCTACATAAGGACGATAAGGTTCCATTATATCATCTGCCAGACAGTAAGCATTATAACGATTATGGTGATGAATACCTAAAGTCGGCAAAAGTCCACTTGTAACCAAAGCTCTTGCAACAACTGCACGCAAAATAGCATATCCATAATTTAATAGATTATTAGGCGGAATTCCCTCACGTTCTCTTGTAAATCCATCAATATCGGAAAACAAGTTTTTCCAATAGAAAGCTGCTGCACGAGCTTCCAAATTATCAGAATCTCCACTCTTTACATCTGCAGCCCATATACGCATGCATTTCATTTCTTCACCTATACACTTCCGCAAAGCAGTAGCTTGATTCTCTATTTTTGCACGGATAGTCTGCTGCCAAAGCTGTTTTTTTAATGGAAGAGATGCCTCCAACTGCTGACGAAAACGCTCATTCTGAGTTGTGTTTCCATACAAAGGAAGCATCAATCCCACCGGCATGCTTTTGCTATCACAAGTTATCACAGCAGAATTATTTTCAAGCAACGCTTCCAAGACTCCTGAAGTAATAGTTATTTGTTTATTATCCAATACCACAACTCCGATATCTTCTACTGGTTTTGTCACTTCCGTTTGTTCTTTAAAAGCGCTAGGTAGAGACTCATTCTTCACAACCTCTGGCAACTTAATCACTAACTGTGCATTACGTAAAGAGAGATAAACCGGATTCCCGAAATAAAGAGTTTTTTTTATCATAAGCTTTTCCTCCCACCTATACTTATTATATTTCCAACCTTATCAATCTTAACTGGAACGCAAATAGATTTTATCATTTCTCCATCCCATGATTTTTCAGCTTTATTATTAGCTCCTAATTCAAGAGTTGAAACGATTGGATTAGCTATCGTATGAGGTACAAAAAAGCATTGTGGACCAGACGAAGAAACCATTTTATAGATTCTTCTACTATCTATTTCAGGAGATATGTTACCTGACTCACACTCCTCTACCGTAGGTATATATACCAAATCATTGGGTGACAACGTAAACAATAATCTATCTCCTTTAGCATTCGTCTCTGGTACGGGAGTCCATCTCATTTTCAGACGTTCTATAACAATATTCAATGGAATGGTTTCGTAGACCCGATCACCGGAAGATGTCTGGTAAACAGCAAAGAATAAGTTCGTTCCTTTGGCAGCTTCTACATATTTAGAACGTTTATTAGCCACACTACCTACATTGAATTTATTGCCTTTCGGTTCATAAACACGTACTCTATAGATAGGCTGGTGTAACTTGCCCCCATTCAAAACAGTTAAGTTTTTATTCATCTCACTGATACCATCCGGTGAAAATGCTAATGCTGGATTATCATCATTATTAGACAAATGATTCAGAAGTATTTTTTGTATACCAGTATCTGTCACAGCTTCTTTGATTTTTTTCATATTAAAGCTAGCATCCAAAGGTTTACGCACTGCTACCAAAGGTTCGGAAGTATTGTCTGTAAAATAATAAACAGGAACTTTCGATAAATTCAAATTCTTCCACAAATAGATGTTCTCCTTAAAATATCTCTCAATACCTTTCTTATCATATTTATATGACATGAGTTCGAGAACCTTCTTTTTCATCTTTTTATCTACAATCATAGATGGAGCATCAAGTGCAACCGACAATCGAGCCTCTTTTACTCTTCTCAAGTTGACACTTCCAAAGGCTGTATCCTTATGCATAGGTTTGCGGATTGCAAGATTATCTCCATGCACCTGCTTCTTCAATACCTTTATTCCATGTTCATCGAAACACTGATAAGTATTGGACGACTTGTTTATAACCCGCAGATTTTGCTTGAAACCCACAATAATATGCTCTAATGATTTCCGAGCATCCTGAGTAAATGTATCCCATGGCTTTTTAATACTCCATATATAATCCCCCTTATCATTCGTTTTCTTTTTATCACATAATTGTCGCTGTAAATCTGTCCGGGAGACTTTAGAATTTTTGCTTGCCGACTCATTACTCAAATAATTTACGTGATTTCGTGTAGCGCAAGCTATTATAATTGCATCCATTGCATGATGACGATGGTCGATACGCTTCTTGTTAAAACCTTTTTGGTATTCAAGCGGCATTGCTGTCTGGAAAACCCTCTTACCTGCTTTATCTTCCCACCCACCAAACTGACAACTATCAGTCAAATGGTTCAATCGGTCAAAACGGGGATACACTATCTGATTCCATACATCATTCATACCCCAATCTCTTTTGAGCCTATCGGTAACGGTCCCTGTACAAACAACCATATTCTTGGAAATATCTTCCTGTTCATACTCACCATCCTTATCTTTTTCACGAACAATATTAGATAATAGCCTCTTTACTAACTTACTGATATACCGACTATCATTCAACTGGCGTTCAATAAACTTTTCTGGAATTTCATCCATGAGCAACTTCTTCATCTTATTTCTCGACTTGGCATAATGTTCCTTAACGAATGCCTCATAAGCCTCAACAGAAAATATTTGAATATGCTCAGAAAGTTTTCTTCCGTGATGCTCCTTTATGAACTCATATCCTAAAAGATTATCTTTCAGTTTATTCACTGCCGATTCACATATTACTTTATTACTAAATGAATCGTCAAAATAACGTGCTTGCGGTATAATATGTTCTATCTCATAAGCCGGTGTAAACAATTGTCCCAAAGGAATCACATTTCCTGTATAGGGTGAACGATATCGCTGTTCTAACCATAATTTATACCGTAAGAACTCTGAATGAGTCGGCTGCCTCATAACATCAAATTTCTTCAAAAAAACGGCAATATCATCCGGTAACTCTTCCACGCTATTCAACACCCCATCCTCATATATACGCAACAATTCCTGCTGACTGGGTGAATAAGGGCGTACATTTTCCACTCCAAATTCCGGATTCATAAACTCAATCAACAAAGCTTTAATGCGCAGGTTGGCATTTTCATTTGCCTGTATCTGCTCGGAGATTTGTTTACGTTTCTCTGATGAGTTTTTTATCTCACGCCCCAATTCCACATGTATCTCGTCAATCCGCCCAACCTTTTTCCAAATGTCACGAACGGTACGCAATGTCTCCAAAACCACCTGTTCGACTATCGGATTACGCAATGAATGTTGTTTAAAATTCCTCAAATAAATATCTATATCCTCGGGAGATTCCCATTTTGTAGTCTCTTTCGCTTCTGAATGTCTGCTATATACTATATAGCAAGCAAGCCATAACGGAAGTCCCCTGAAATCATTCAATGTTGAAAGGTTGACACATTTTTCTCTGACTTGTTTACATATAGATTCGTCAAATTCCCCATTTATAATTTTCTTTATACGTTCAGTCGTCTTATCATCAATAGCCGTGTCAGTCCAATACTTCCCTCTTCGCATTAATGGCAAAAGTTTCTTGATAGCTTTTGCCGAATAGGCTCCATACTCTTTTTTAAATGGCGGACATTTACAGAAGACTTCCACAAAACGATCCGGTAAATTATATTTTGTCGCAAACGTTGTCAATGCTTTAACGATTTCTTGCTTATCTTCGACTGAATAAAGAATATGCCACAACGCCTCTTCTCTTCCTCCCTCTTCTGATAAAAAACTGGTTGGTATTTCAGATTTTTCTAGCAGGGACAAAATCAAAGAGCGAGTTTCATTACATGGATAAGATTTATCTTCTACGTAATTCCACCGATATTGTTCAGTTACTTTCTTAATACCAAATGCAGGATTAGCAAGAAAAGACTTCTGATCTATTTTCCCCTTATCATTTAACCACTCAAACAAAGCAACATAATCGCCCTCTGTTTTAAGGAAATCGACAGTCACATCCACATCTGTTTGTAACCTTCCATCTACTTCTTTTTCTCTTTTATAGATGCGGATATTATCAATGAATTGCCATAAGCGAAACTCTTGAAAAAGTGGCTGAGACTTAGCAATACATTTAATGGAAGCTCGTTTTATTTCTCCGGTTTCTTTATCTACATATTGATTCTCCTCATAGGGACAATTATCAATTAATGACTTTTTAGTCTTTAAAGGACGCTGATAAAATAAAATATCATCTATGAATAGGTAAACGAAATCTCGATTAGCAATATTTCTTTTATGAACTTCATTATTCGGATAGAGTGCCTCAACACATCTTTTGAATATATCATTGTCCTGAAGTTCGGAATGGAAGGATATTTGCTTCAACAGAATAGCCCGCAATTCTTCTTTATAGTATTTACGTTCAACAGTCCGTATCAATTGTCCCTTTATTTTTTGACCAGGATTGCGCAACAGGGTATCATAAATATAAGTTCCGATTGTTTTGTTGCTTTTAGTAATATCAGCTTCTGTTTTTTTCTTTATCAACGTCCAATCTCCTTCTTTAGGTATACTGAAAGAGCGTTTTACACTTCCATCCTTCCCTAATTTCGGAGTACCATCTTCATTCAAATCCGTAGTTACAATAAATTCCTTCACCATTCCTTCCCACTTAAGAGGAACAGCACTTGTTCTACGGTAAATCCAACCATTCTCCAAATGAACATTATACCATGTTTCCTTTCCTTTTTTTTCGTCAGTCGCTTCAACTCGAACTACCTGCAATGCACAATACTCCTTTAACTTATTAGATGGCTCTTCCTCATCTTCGCCACGCAACTGATAATAACCACGTTTCTGATTAAAATTCAAAAGAATCCATGCCAATTCCTCCTTTGATATTTTTTCTGTTAACGCTTTCTTACGTAAATAATAGATAGTCCAATCATAGGGAACTTTTTTACTATCAGCTACCCACTCTGGTTGATAGTGAGAGAAATCAGCTAACATGGCCTGAAACGAATTCTGAAAAAGGAACACCCATTGTCCCATTTCATTCTTCTTCCATGGAAGCTTAGGCTCAACATCCGCCTTAAATTTACCAGGATGATGATCAAAATCTATTTCGTTTGCATAGTGTTCGGGCAGGAATCCAAGTATTTTCAACACTTTATGCAGCCTTTCGCGTCGCAACAAGCCACGTTCACGAAGTCGGCGTATGCCTCTGAATGTTGTTCTTTCAGAAGTTTGAGATTTAGTTACTCCTTTATCAAAGTCACCTAATGTTGCAGCATCCATTGGTATAATACGACTACCAGACAGTTCTATTAACCTATTTTCATTCTGTCCTTCACCTACAGAAGTCACCACTGCCCAACCGATACTATTTGTACCTAAATCTAATCCCAGTATTTTTTTCATTTTATCATTATTTTATTATGCATTCTCACAAAGTTAATAAAAAAAGAATATAAAACCACGATTTATCAAAATATTGTCTATATTTGTAGCATACTATTTGAAGCGAATCACAATAAGGATTATTCCGTTGTGAAAACACTTAGGTTGCCCTCGTCCTTTTACGGGGGCTTTTTTATTATCATAGATTCTTAGTTTAGTCTCTTTCTTTTATTTTTCATTCCGCCTAATAGTGAAACTTTTATATCTGACAGCTTTATATCTATTCTAATTCTAAAACCTTTAAATTCGAAGAAATTCATAGTATATGAAATTATTTGATTTATATTTTGGCAAAAATGCAACTTTCATTGATGTATATTCTAATAGTGATAAATATATATCATTAAGGAAATAGAAAAGCTAAATTCCATATATAAAATACTTATTTGAAGCGAATCACAGCTCACTATAGAATATGATACCAGTACTTTACTTAGAATTTAGCAATTTTAGACGTAACAACGATAGATAATTATTTTAATACTTAGTGTGAATTATAATAATAAAGCTGACAAACAGCAATTTAGGTAGAAGAAAGGAAAGATCTCATTACCACTGCTAACCTGTTCAGCCAATGAAGCAAATCACAATAAGGATTATTCCGTTGTGAAAACATTAGGTTCCCTCGTCCTCAACGGGGGATTTTTTTTATCTTTGCATTCGCAAAAACAATTATCCAATGATAGACCAACCTACCATAGACAGAATTCTGGATGCCGCACAGATTGTAGACATTGTATCGGACTTCGTTACGTTGCGCAAGCGAGGTGTGAATTATGTAGGCTTGTGTCCGTTCCATGATGACAAGACGCCATCTTTCTACGTATCGCCTTCCAAAGGGTTGTGCAAATGCTTTTCCTGCGGTAAGGGTGGCAATGCGGTGCACTTCATTATGGAGCACGAGCAGATGAGCTACCCTGAAGCTCTGAAATATCTGGCAAAGAAATACGGTATCGAAATCAAGGAGCGCGAACTGTCTAGTGAAGAGAAGCTGATGCAGAGCGAACGTGAAAGTTTGTTCATTGTGAATAACTTTGCACGTGATTACTTCCAAAATATACTTAAAAACCATGTGGACGGACGTAGCATTGGTATGGCATACTTTCGCAATCGTGGTTTCCGGGATGATATCATCGAAAAGTTCCAGTTAGGCTATTGCACCGAAAGTCACGATGCCATGGCTCAGGAAGCCATCAGGAAGGGATTCAAGAAAGAATACCTTGTCAAGACAGGGCTTTGTTACGAAACGGACGATCACCGCTTGCGTGACCGTTTTTGGGGACGTGTTATTTTTCCGGTGCACACACTTTCCGGTAAGGTGGTCGCTTTTGGCGGGCGCGTGCTTAGCAGCGCGACGAAGGGAGTCAAGGTTAAATATGTCAATTCTCCCGAATCGGAAATCTATCATAAGAGTAGTGAACTGTATGGCATTTATTTTGCCAAACAAGCGATTGTGAAACAAGACCGTTGCTTCCTGGTGGAAGGATACACGGACGTTATTTCCATGCACCAGTCTGGTGTGGAGAATGTGGTAGCTTCTTCGGGTACAGCACTGACTCCGGGACAAATTAAGCTCATTCACCGCTTCACCAATAACATTACGGTACTCTATGACGGTGACGTGGCAGGTATCAAGGCTTCTCTCCGTGGTATCGACATGCTGCTGGAAGAAGGAATGAATATCAAGGTTTGCCTACTTCCCGACGGGGAAGATCCGGACTCCTTCGCACGCAAGCACAACGCTACGGAATTCCAGAAATTCATACAAGATAATGAAACTGACTTTATACGTTTCAAAACCAATCTTCTGCTGGAAGATGCAGGAAAAGATCCTATCAAGCGTGCTGAATTAATCGGTAATCTTGTACAAAGTATATCTATTATTCCTGAAGCAATTGTCCGCGATGTATATATTAAAGAATGTAGCCAACTGCTTCGTATAGAAGACAAGCTATTGGTTTCGGAAGTTGCCAAACGACGCGAAACGCAGGCTGAGAAGCAGGCGGAACAAAGAAACCGGGAAACAAGAAAGAATAATGCAGCCCGCGACGCTGCACAAGCACCGCTTCCCGACGGAATGCAACCACCCTACCCTGAAGACATGCCTCCTTATCCCATGGATGGAGAAATGCCTGACGGTGGTACACCGCTTCCACCGGAAGCTGCCGAATACGTATCTTATATCCCGCAGGAAGGAAAAGAAGGACAGGAATTCTACAAATACGAGCGCCTTATCCTGCAAATGGTAGTACGCTACGGAGAGAAAGTATTATGCAACGTTCCCGATGAGGAAGGGAAAGAAATTCCCATCACGGTAACGGAATACGTAGTCAATGACTTGAAGGAGGATGAACTGGCTTTCCACAACCCACTGCACAGGCAGATGTTGACAGAAGCGGCAGAGCATATACATAATGAAGGATTCACCGCAGAACGGTATTTCCTGGCACATCCCGACCCTATTATCAGTAAACTAAGTACAGAGTTGATTGCCGATCGCTACCAACTGAGTAAGTATCACTCCAAAGCCCAAAGGTTAGTAACCGACGAGGAACGCCTATTCGAATTGGTGCCTACGCTCATGATTAATTTCAAGTTCGCCATCATCAGTGAAGAAATGAAACACATGATGTATGCCTTGCAAGATCCTGCCGTAGCCAATGATGAAGAACAATGCACCTCTATCATGAAACGCTACTCAGAACTGCGTGAGATCAAAAGTATTATGGCCAAACGATTGGGAGACAGAGTTGTACTCGGTTAAATCACCTTACTCCTAATGAGAACGATAGTTTCCTCATACAGAAACAACAGTTTCCCCTAATGTGAACGATGGTTTCTCCTAAAGGGAACGCGCGTTTCCTTTAATGGGAACAACAATTTCCCTTCATGGGAACTGCAGTTTCCTTTCATGAAATAACGTACGGGACTGTTATGTGAATGAATTCTGACGAATGAGGTTCATAAACTCTTCACGAGTCTTTGCCTGATTGAAAGCACCTGTAAAATCGGAAGTGGTCGTTATGGAATTTTGCTTTTCAACCCCACGCATCTGCATACACATATGCTTGGCCTCCACAACCACCATTACACCCAGAGGGTTCAGTGTTTCCTGGATGCATTCTTTAATCTGGAGCGTCATGCGTTCCTGCACCTGAAGGCGATGGGAAAAGATATCCACTACACGGGCAATCTTGCTCAGCCCTGTAATGTAACCGTTGGGGATATAAGCCACGTGTGCTTTTCCGTAGAACGGAAGCATGTGGTGTTCGCAAAGTGAGAAGAAATCAATGTCTTTCACAATCACCATCTGACTGTATTCTTCCTTGAACTTGGCAGAGCGGAGCACTTCATGCGGGTCCATGAAATAGCCTTTTGTCAAACTCAGCATAGCCTTTGCTACACGTTCGGGGGTTTTCAGTAGTCCTTCGCGTTCGGCATCTTCGCCCAATAAAGTTATAATACGCTGATAGTGTTCTTTCAGTTCATCCAGTGCAGGAGATACGATTTCTTCTTTTCCTAACATGAGTAAGTTTTTATAAGGGGATGTTTATCTGCTCTTTCACAATAGAAACTTCTTTGAATACGCCTGTAGCACGCAACTGGCGCATCATGGCATCTGCTTCTTCAATACTGCGGAAGTCTCCTACACGGCACAGCCAGCGGGGAGAGTTGAAAGAGGTATAAACAGAAAGTTCCGGGAAATATTCTTTGATTCGTGAGCCCACAGCGTGAGCTTCGTTCTTGGCTCTACTGGTATTGTTTCCGGCATACACCTGTACACGGAAACCCTGACTTTTAAGCACTCTGTTCTCCGTTCCGTTGGGGATATATTCCTGACCTATCAAGGCCTCGATGCGGGCATCCTGATGGATGGTTACCTTACCCTGTCCCGGCACATTGCGTTCCAAACTCTTCACAATGTTATTCTGCGCCGAAGCAAAAGCGGCGAAAGCAAAGCATGCAATTAAAAGTAAACCAAGCTTCTTCATAATGAATAATATAATAATAGACGATTGATAATATGATTATAGAGACTGATAACCGACAACCGGCACTTCACCGGTTATCAATTATCAATCTTCCATTATCTATTAATTAAAAGCATCAATGATACCTTTGAAGTCTGCTACCTTCAGAGCTGCACCACCGATCAAGCCGCCATCAACATCAGGATTAGCGAACAATTCCTTAGCGTTAGACGGTTTAGCGCTACCACCGTAAAGGATAGAGCAGTTGTCAGCAACTTCCTTACCGTACTTGTCAGCAACTAATGAACGGATGAAAGCATGGATTTCCTGAGCTTGGTCGGGAGTAGCAGTTTTACCTGTACCGATAGCCCAAACCGGTTCGTAAGCCAATACGATCTTAGAGAAATCTTCAGCAGACAGAGAGAATACAGAAGCCAACTGAGCAGCAACTACTTCATTCTGCTTGTTAGCTTCGCGTTCTTCCAGTACTTCACCGATACAGAAGATCGGAGTCAGGCCGTTAGCCAAAGCCAATTTAACTTTTTCTTCCAGGATGGCAACTGTTTCGCCATAGTAAGCACGACGTTCTGAGTGACCCAGGATTACATATTTAGCACCTGTAGAAGCAACCATAGCAGCTGAAACTTCACCAGTGTAAGCACCTGATTCTTTATCAGCACAGTTTTCAGCACCTACGCCAATCTTAGCAGGGTCTACCAACGGAGTAACCGATGCCAGGTGGATAAAAGGAGTACAGATGATTACATCACAGTTAGGCTTTTCGTTAGCCAATACTTCATTCAGTTCTTTTGCAAGAGCAATACCCTCCTGAAGGGTTTTGTTCATTTTCCAGTTTCCTGCAACAATGTTTTTTCTCATTTTGTTTTTTATTTATTAAAAGGGTTAATGTATTTTTAATTTATAATTTGTGGTTTATGGCTGAGAAAGCTCTTGCTTATCACCCATCACTCCATCGCTAATCACTTTATTTTTCGCTCTCTTCCTTTCCCTGCGCTTCACAACCAGAATATCCACGCCGATAACCATCAGCAACGGAATAATAAACCACAAAAGAACGTAACCAATCGTGCGCAAATCACTTTCTTGTTTCTGCTGACCGAGTTCCAGTTTATCCAGACTATCCGTCAGCACGTATTCATCCGGCAAGCTGTTATCACTCCACTTATTCAGAATGACACCATCCTTTATCAGCATCAGTCCGGGATTGGAACGAATAATGGTCTTCAAAGTGATGTCGTCCATCTGGCAGAAAGGATATTCTGCACCGGTCTTGTCACGCCACAACTCTATTTGTTCCTCCGGCGAAGAAGTCAGGGCATAAAAGCCGTACCCATGTTCCACACTATAATCATAGATCTCGTTAATAAGGTCTATATTGCTATCGTCAGCATTTTCAATACGATGAGCTACTAACAGGAATGTATATCCCTTATCTGATAAAATGCTATCGGTCAGATCCTCTCCGGTTTCCAGACTTACAATAGAAAAGTCGTGAATCGGAGGCTCGTATCCTTTTTCCTTCAACACCGTACGTGTTTCAACAAACGTCCATGTGCTATCCGGGTAATTATCCAGTGTAAATTCCTGCTTTTTTCCATCTTTCTCCAGAATGAACTTGCTCTCAAACACACTGGGTTTTGCTCCTTCGGGTATTTCCATACCTTCTTTGATATTCTTTCCGATCTTGTAAGGACGGAAATCCAGAATGGGCAGATTGTCCAGGCAATAGAACGAAAGCACAAATACGAAAAAGAAAGTATACATAGAAACCATCCATGCCATCTTTGCCGTAATAAAGCGGATGATTTGTTTTCCACCTTTGAAGACAGATACGGCTGCAATAAACAATACCACATTCTTGCCGAACGTTTCCCAGTTTGTCAACACCCATGCATCACCGAAACAACCACAATCGGACACCGGATTCGCTAACGCCAGATACAGTGTCAGCGGTGTCATCACGATCATCAGCAACAATGCCAGAGTCGTAGCAAACCGCCGCCGTATACCGAAGAACAAGAATACTCCCACGGAGAATTCCAACGCCGACAATACGATGGCAAACAGTAGTTGCAAATATGTAGGAAACCACGCGGCCATTCCGAAAGCCGTCAGATAATCCTGAATCTTATAAAAAGAGCCTAACGGATCGACTGCCTTCACAAAGCCGGAAAAGATGAATACCGCCGCCAATAAAAAACGGCAAACATTCACCCAGCTCTTCCAGATTATATGTTTCTGTTTAGTCTCCAAATTCAATCTTAATCAAACCGAATACGGAATAATTAATCATGTCCATATAATTAGCATCCACTCCTTCCGAAACCAAAGTCTGTCCTGACAGGCTTTCAATCTGTTTCGTACGGTAGATTTTCATCAATATCAGATCAGTGTATGAACTGACACGCATGCTACGCCATGCCTCATCGTAATCATGATTCTTAGCAAGCATCAGATCCAATGAAGTTTTAGCATATTTGTCATACAACGCCATTGCTTCTTCATTCGTGATATCGGCTGATTCCGCATATCCCAGTTCCAACTGTATCAATCCGATAATGCCATAGTTGACTATCGCAATGAACTCGGAACGTATTCCTTCGTCCACCAACGTCACTCCTTTGGTTTCAATACTCCTGATACGATTGGCTTTAATGAATATCTGGTCAGTCACGGAAGCCGGACGGAGAATACGCCATGCCGGACCGTAATCATGTAGTTTCTTGGAGAACAAATCACGACAGATGGCAATGACATGCTCAAATTGTTGTTTGGTATCTTTCATTTCCTTACAAATTGGTTGCAAAGGTAGGAATAATTAAAGAAAAAAGAAAAGAGGGCACTCTAAATTATATTAAAGTGCCCTCTTCTTTATGAGTTTATTGATATCTTACGAACAACGTAATACCTGTCCCGGACGTAAGATTGTTTTCCGTGTAATGCGATTCAACTGACAGAGCTTGTCAATAGATACTCCCTGACGGGATGCAATCTTAGACAATGTATCGCCACTCTTCACTTTATAGAACAAACCTTCACCGGAAGCCATGCTGCGAGCAGTTCCTTTTGAAGTCTTGGTCTTAGTGAAAGTATAATGATCAGCAACAACGTCTTGCTTTTCAAAGTCGAACATTAAAGCGGGGTCGATAGGAATTCCCAGGAAACGGGTTTCAAAGTGAAGATGCGAACCGGTAGAACGTCCCGTATTACCACCTAAAGCGATAGGTTCTCCGGCTTTAACCAATTGATTAATTTCTACGATCTGTTTGGACAAGTGTCCGTAAACAGTTTCCAGTCCATTGTCATGACGAATAACGATATACTTACCATAGCCACGGCGTCCCTGATTCTTTACTACGCGTACTTTACCATCGAAAGCAGCTCGAATCGTATCACCGATGAATACTTTAACATCCAAGCCATAGTGCATTCTGCGTCTTCTGGGACGATAACCGAATACATCAGTAATCTTCGTATGCGTGGTAGGCATACAGAAACCTGTCAGGTCCACTTTATAGCTTTCAGGAACGATAGCATCGCCATAAGCTTGTACATACTCATTGTTCCAAGTCGGATATAGACTTAGACCTGGATAAGCAGATTGTTCAGCACGTATCTGTTTCTGTAAAGCCAACGAGTCAACGCTCTTTAGTTTCCTGTCGATGGGGGCTTGTCGGGCAATCAAATCCTGAGAAAAAGAATTCAGGCTGACCATTGCCGTCGCAGCTATTAGGATCGTTTTAATGCAATTGAAATTCATTCCGTTTCGTCATTCTTTTAAAAAATTCTCCCAAAGGTAGTATTTCTTCTCTAAATGAAAAGGCTGTTCTTAACTATTTTTTCGGTAAGGGACTAAAAGGTACATATCAAATCACCTCCTAACTCCCTGTATATCGGCAAGATAAGGACTTATATGTTTTACAACATAAAAATGCAAATAAAGTGTATGTTTAACCGTTATTCAACTAATGGAAGCCCAGTTAACGTTAGTTTTCCGAAGTGCCTTTAGTTGGCGCCACAGGATTTCATTCTCCGGACGAATACCGGTAGGATCAGCATCCACCACTTCTTCAGCAACATTGCGCACATATTGCAGCAGCTGTCCGTCACGTGCTATATCGGCAATTTTCAGGTCGAAGGCAATACCACTTTGCTGTGTGCCTTCCAAATCACCGGGACCTCGTAGCTTCAGATCGGCTTCAGCTATTTCAAAGCCGTCATTTGTCCGTACCATAATTTCCAGGCGCTTGCGGGTTTCCTCGACCAACTTGTATCCGGTCACTAAAATACAATAAGACTGTTCTGCTCCACGACCTACACGACCACGCAACTGATGGAGCTGTGACAAACCGAAGCGCTCTGCATTCTCAATAATCATCACGGAAGCATTCGGTACATTTACTCCTACTTCAATCACAGTGGTCGCTACCATTATCTGTGCTTCGCCCGAAACAAAAAGCTGCATCTGCGCATCCTTCTCAGCCGCTTTCATCTTGCCATGCACTTTGCAGACTTTACAATCCGGAAATTCCTCACAAATATGAAGGTAGCCTTCTTCCAGATTCTTCAAATCGATTTTCTCACTTTCCTTAATCAAAGGATATACAATATATACCTGTCTGCCCTCTGCAATCTGCCTATGGACGGATTGGTACAAGCTTACACGGTGCGCATCATATTTATGAATGGTCACAATAGGTTTACGTCCCGGCGGCAGTTCATCAATGACGGAAACATCGAGATCACCGTATAATGTCATGGCCAGCGTACGCGGAATAGGGGTAGCTGTCATGACTAGCACATGGGGGGGCTGTGCATTCTTAGTCCATAAACGTGCGCGTTGTGCCACACCGAAACGGTGCTGTTCATCTATCACGACCAGCCCCAGTGAAGAGAAATTCACGGTATCCTCTATCACGGCATGCGTACCGATCAGTATTCGTACATCTCCTGTCAACAGACCGGTGAGAATGGCTTCCCGCTTTTTTCCTTTCACAGAACCGGTTAGCAATTCCACACGTATATCCATTCCGTACAACAACTCGCGGATTGTTTCAAAATGCTGGTTAGCCAGAATCTCGGTAGGCGCCATCATACAAGCCTGGTAACCGTTATCCAACGCTATCAGCATACTCATCAGTGCCACCAACGTTTTTCCACTACCTACATCCCCTTGCAACAGACGGTTCATTTGCTTACCGCTCCCCACATCCCGGCGTATTTCTTTCAGTACACGCTTCTGGGCACCTGTCAGTTCGAAAGGCAGATTCTTGGCATAGAAAGTATTGAATATCTCTCCTACCGTTTCAAATACATATCCACGGTATTTCCGTTGCCTATCTTTGGCATAGCGGAGAATATTCAACTGTACATAAAAAAGTTCTTCAAACTTCAAGCGATATTGCGCTTTACGAAGCAATTCCGGATTTGCCGGAAAATGAATATTCATCAAAGCTTCCGTCAGCGGCATCAAATGATGTTCTGTCAATATAGCGGGAGAAAGCGTTTCGGGCAGCGGTTCGCGGAGTTGCTGCACTACGGCGCTCATCATCTTCTCTATTGCATGAGAATTGAGGGAACTCCGCTTCATTTTCTCCGTTGTATTATAATAAGGTTGCAATCCCATTGTCGAGAGCTTCAGTTCCGAAGCATTATCGATATCCGGATGAGCAATGTTAATCCGTCCATTGAAGACGCTGGGTTTACCAAATACAATATATTCCTGATGTACCTTATACTTACCGACGAGAAATTTAATTCCCTGAAACCAGACTAAATCCACAATCCCCGTACCATCCGAGAAATGGGCAATCAGACGGCGCTGCCTACCTTCTCCAATCGTCTCAAAGCCCAGGATTTCACCTTTCAACTGGATATAAGGCATCGTACCGTCTATCTCATGGATATAATAGATACGGCTACGGTCTACATATTTATAGGGGAAATAATACAATAAGTCGTGAAGGGAATAGATATTCAATTCCTTATTGAGTACTGAGGCACGTTGCGGCCCTACACCCGACAGGTATTTTATGTCACGAGAAGCTAAATCAAACATGAATCCAACAAAGCAGCGGCTATTTTCAAATCAAAGGGAGTCGTAATTTTAATGTTTTCCCGATTACCTGCCGCGAGGTATACAGATACTCCCATCGCTTCCACTACCGAAGCGTCGTCCGTAAAGAAAGAAGTATAAGGTTGTTCATAGGCCTGTTTCAGTAAATCGGCATCAAACACCTGAGGAGTTTGTACCAATTTATACTCATCCCGGCTGACGGTCACGCTTTCTTCTCCTTTAAGATGGCGTACAGTCTCCACCACATCTATCACGGGAATCACCGCCTTTTTTTCGGCAGCCAATTCATAACAACGGGCTATGACTTCCCGGGAAACAAACGGGCGTACCCCATCATGGACACCAACCAATCCCGGAGTAGTAACATAAGCCAATCCATTCTTTACCGAATGGAAGCGAGTTTCACCTCCGTCCGCCACTGTATGTGGCAAAGAAAAAGAATGCTCCGCACATAGCTCTGTCCAATAAGACTGCTGGCTATGCGGGAGCACTAATATTATATGTATCTCCGGATTGTAGGCATAAAAGGCTTCCAAAGTACGCATCAAAACAGGTTTTCCACCTATAGGCAGAAACTGTTTGGGAAGTTCGCCTCCCATGCGCAACCCTTTACCACCGGCAACTATCAGAGCATACTCCATCAATTAAAAATTAAAAATGAAAGTTAGATGACGCACATTGCCTCTTTCAATTCCTGTACCTTCTCTTTTCCGAGCATCATATCTACAACCGTCAGAGCAAATTCCATCGCAGCACCCGGTCCTTTTCCGGTAATGATGTTACCGTCTCTTTCCACCGGAGCACCTGTACATTCAGCACCTTCCAGGTATTGCTCGAAGCCGGGATAGCAAGTTGCCTTGCGGCCTTTCAGCAAGCCAAGCTTACCCAATATCATAGGAGCGGCACAAATGGCAGCAATCGGTTTATTCTTTTCAGCAAAATCCAAGACCAGTTTCCGAAGTTCCGGGCACTTCTCCAAAGTAGCTGCTCCGGGCATTCCACCGGGTAAAAGAACTAAATCTGCGTCATAGAAATCACAGTTCACTACATTCTTATCGCAAAGCACCGGTACATCATGTGCACCTGTTACTATCTCATCGGGAGTCACCGTTATCATTTCCACGTTCAGCCCTGCACGTCTCATTACATCCACAGAGGTGAAAGCTTCCACTTCTTCAAATCCGTCTGCAAAAAAAACATAAACTGTACCCATAATTGTTCTCCTTATTATTTTAGTTTAAAGTAATATGTTATCGTTCCTGTCTGGTTATTCAAACCGCTTACAGCATTGAAACGCGCTTTCTTAGCAGCATCTTCAGCCGCTTTCCGCAAGGCAGAATTTATGGTATTGGTCTTCCGGTCAATACTGGTAGCAATAACATGTCCTGCCGGATTTACAGTAATAGAAACCACCACAATCCCTTCATCCTGCACATTATATGCCGGACGCGGCAAACCACCTTGTCCTATAGAACGCCCGCCGAGGTCAAAAGTTCCATAACCTCCCGTTCCGCTCGACGCACCTTCCGGCGCATTTCCGGTGGGACTTCCCTGGATACCTGTTCCCTCAGTCGTACCTTTGCTTCCCATTTGTGCTCCTTTTCCGAAGGCACCTGCCACCCTCTTACGGGCAGCCTCTTCCGCCTCCCTGCGTTCCCGCTCGGCTTTAGCTTCCGCCAATTTCCGGGCTTCTTCCGCTTTCTCGGCTTCCGTCTTCTCCGGTTTTTCCGGCTTCTTCTTTACTTCTTCCTTTTTAGGTTCCGCTTTGGGCTTGATAACAACGGTTTCTTCATCCTCCTGGGTAAGCATCTCCTGTTCTACCGTCTCCTGCACTTTAGGGGCAACGGTCTCAGGCATCACATCCACTTTCACCAGAGAGGGATCAGCACTTCCAAATGCATTGGGCACTTCACCCAGCATTACCGGCATACCGTCTTCATCCTGCTGCTCCGGCAAAGCGAAGCCAACCAGTATCAACAGGAGAATGAACGCTACATGTACCAGCAGCGCACCTACCATTCCTATATATTTGCCTTTCTTCTTCGGATCCACCATTGCCATTTACTATTTAACCATTTACAATGTACAATTTACCCATCGTACATTTATTTCCCTTCAGGCGGGCGTGTAGCCAGCACCATCTTGAACTTATTCTCATTGGCAATATTCAGCACTTTCACGATTTCCCTGTAAGGCACAGCTTCATCAGCATAAAGCGCCACATACATTTCCGGTTCTTTCGCAGCGCACGATTGCAGGAAAGGAGTCAATTCTTCCAAAGAAATCGCCTGCTCCTTATCATTTCCAAACGCCGCATAAAAATTCAGATCCTTATCTATAATCACTCGCGTCAAGGGCTTAGCCGACGTCTGCTGTTTTCCCTGCGGAAGCAACACCTTGATAGCGTTCGGCGAAACAACCGTAGACGTGATCATAAAAAAGATCAGCAACAGAAAGATGACGTCCGTCATGGATGCCATACTGAAATTGGGCGATATTTTAGCTCTACGTTGTAGCACGCTTTAATTTTTAATTATTAGTTATTAATTGATTATGCGGGTTCATTCAAGAGGTCCATGAATGCCATCGTTTTAGCCTCCATCTTATTCACCACGCCGTCTACCAGAGTCACGAGGTAGTTATAGGCAAACATCGCAATAATACCCACGATCAAACCACCTACCGTAGTGATCATAGCCTCGTAGATACCGCCCGAAAGCAATGTGATATCGATGTTATTACCTGCATTAGCCATTTCGTAGAAAGCACGCACCATACCGGTCACCGTACCAAGGAAACCAATCATCGGCGCACCTCCGGAGATGGTTGCCATAATCGTCAATCCTTTTTCCAGTTTCGCTACCTCAATGTTTCCCACATTCTCAATCGCAGCCTGCACATCATTCACCGGACGTCCCAAACGGCTGATACCTTTCTCAATCATACGGGCAGCCGGAGTATTTACGCTGCGGCAATAAGCTATGGCGGCTTTTATTTCTCCATCCAGGATATAATCCTTTATCTTATCCATGAACATCGGGTCCTCTTTGCCGGCTTTCCTGATCACATAGTTGCGTTCGAACAAAATGTAGAAACAAAGGATGGACAGCAATCCAAGAACGATCATAATCCAACCACCCTTGACAGCCATGCTCCATAAGTTCATCTCTTCAGGACCAGCTACCGGAGTTAATACCGGATTGGCGCCCGCAATAGAATCGGTCAGCGCCGGAGCCACTTGGGCTAATAACAACATTGCATTCATCAACGAAGACAGTTTTTATATTCCTGAATGGTACGTTCCAATCCCAGATACAGAGCATCGCTTATCAGCGAGTGTCCGATAGAGACTTCATCCATCCATGGAATGTTTTGATATAAATAATTCAGATTCACCAAACTCAGGTCATGTCCGGCATTCAGACCCAGCCCCAGACTACGTGCCACTTTGGCGGCTTCTACAAAAGGCGCAACGGCTGCTTCCTTATTCTGCGGATAAGCGGTCGCATAGGGTTCGGTATAGAGTTCCACCCGGTCGGCACCAGCTTTGGCAGCATACTCTATCATCTCCGCATCCGCCGATACAAATACAGAAGTACGGATGCCTGCATCATTAAATGTTTCGAGTACTTCGGTCAGAAATTCCAAATTCTGCTTGGTATCCCAGCCTGCATTAGAAGTCAGCTGAGTCGGACTATCCGGAACCAGAGTAACCTGATGCGGCTTCACTTTCAATACCAGATCAATAAATTCGGGGGCAGGATATCCTTCGATATTAAATTCAGTACGAAGCAATGGGCGAAGATCATACACATCCCTCTGGCGTATATGACGTTCATCAGGGCGTGGATGTACGGTAATTCCTTCCGCACCAAAGCTTTCACAATCCAGTGCTACTTTCACCACATTAGGGACATCCCCTCCACGCGCATTACGCAACGTCGCAATCTTGTTTATGTTTACACTTAATCTAGTCATAATTCGGATCATAGTTTGCCGCAAATGTACAAATAATAGCGATACATTGGCAGCGTTCTGAGAAAAAAACGCCATATTTGCATTTCATTAAGAAAGTACAGACGATGAAATTTGCCATATTTGGAAATACTTACCAAGCAAAAAAATCAACACATGCGGAAACTTTATTCCGTTTGTTGGAGCGGCGTAATGCCCAGCTTTGCATTTGCAGGGAGTTCTATAACTTCCTGACTTCCGACCTGCACATGACTATTGCTTCCGCCGAACTCTTCGACGGAGACGATTTTACAGCAGATATGGTCATCAGTATCGGGGGCGACGGTACGTTCCTGAAAGCAGCCAGCCGGGTAGGCAAAAAGAACATCCCCATTCTGGGTATCAATACCGGTCGCCTCGGTTTCCTGGCAGACATTTCTCCTGAAGAGATGGAAGAGACTTTCGATGAGATTTATAATAACCACTACAAGGTGGAAGAACGTAGCGTGTTGCAATTACATTGTGATGACAAAAAGCTGATGGAATCGCCTTATGCACTCAATGAAATTGCAGTATTGAAACGCGACAGTTCTTCAATGATCAGCATTCATACCGCTATCAACGGTGCTCATCTCACCACTTATCAGGCGGACGGGTTGGTGGTATCCACCCCTACCGGTTCCACGGCTTATTCGCTGAGTGTCGGTGGTCCGGTTATCGTGCCTCATAGTAAAACGATTGCTATCACTCCGGTGGCTCCGCATAGCCTGAATGTCCGCCCTATCGTTATTTGTGATGATTGGGAAATCACTCTTGACGTAGAAAGCCGCAGCCATAGTTTTCTGGTTGCTATCGACGGGCGGAGTGAATCCTGCAAAGAAACAACCCGTCTGCGAATCTCACGGGCTGATTATAGCATTAAGGTAATCAAGCGCTTCAATCATGTGTTCTTTGATACGCTTCGCAATAAATTGATGTGGGGAGCGGATGTAAGATAAAAAGAGCCGCTATCCGAACTTCAACTTCTCGGATAACGGCTTCTCTTCGCCTATCAACTATACTTAAAATGTCATAGCCTGCCCTCCAATCACACCTGCGATGGCAGTAGCAACGGCAATAATCACTTTAAAAATCACCTTCCAATTCGTTTTCTTCATAGCGATTCTTTTGATTTTCATTCTCAACTTTTACTTTTCAGCTCTCCTTATCCGAGTGGATTCTCATCCAGCCCTCCATCGCCCGAGTTATCTCCCGAACCAGCGTCCGAGCCACCTCCCGCAGGAACGTTTGATAGACCTTTCAGATAATCGTCCAAACTGACCAGATCCAGCTTTTCACCGGCACGGGTAGCAGTCTTGGTTATCTTCAACTCTTTATTGGCTTGAAAGAATATGCGAACGCTGTCCACGCTTTTAGCTGTTACCTCCTCGGCTTTATCCTCTCCTTTCGACTTAGCAGCCAGCAAAAACACACCCAACCCGGCAATATTCACTGTCTTACCTTCCAACAACTGTTCTTTCAATTTCTCCACAAAGTTCTGCATGGTACTCTTGATATCACCAATAGAGAGTGAAGAACGATCCTGCATCTTCTGAGCAATAAACGCCAAATCTACAGTCTGTCCTAAAGTTATTAACTGCGGAAAATACTTTTTGGGAGAATTTTCAACCCGAGGGTCGGACGGTCTCTCCACCGTTCTAAAAATTACGCTCATACTTTTTTCATTTAGAGATTTAAATTCTGTTTTAATTCACTTCGCTGATCAACGATGATGCAAAGGTGAAGATTAAATCTCTAATAAAAGAAAGAAAAAAGGTAGCAAAAGCAGTTTTTCTAAAAAAAGATCACAAACACCTATAGAACAACATATTACACAGGCACTCCTATGTAAACAATCTCTCTTACATTATTTTGCAGTAAATATAAAAAGCGGTAGGTCATAGTTTATCGAACTATATCCCACCGCTCATCTTCATAGCCATAATACTTTAACCCAACTGCTGATTATTATTCATCAATATCCTAATTCTTTCCTGTTCACTTTTTGACAAGTATATTTTCGATAAGGCTTGTTGATAAATACGTAAATCATGAATATCAGAACCTATAAAATCATAAAGTCCATTTTTCAACATAAAAAGAGCTCTTTTCTGCACCTCTTTTCCATATATTCCAGCCAATGACATTAAGTTCAGTTGAAATTTGCATTTCTGCCTTTTCAAACCAGTCAACTCCCTTAGTGTCATATACAAATATCGTTCAGGATGAGCTATCAAAGGACAATAACCACTAATAGACAATTCATAAAGCATGCCACGCATTTCAGGAGGGGCCGCCATGTATGAAGTCTCAACAAGTACAAATTTGTCTCCAATCGTTAAAATCCCCGCCTCCATCTGTCGACTAAAGCCACTATCCAGCATATACTCACCTGCTAAACAAAACTCGATACCAGACAAATTATCTTGTATAAAAGCCTTAAAATGTTTCTGTAAAGTATTAGGATAGTTATCCGGTAAATCTTCCATGATATGTGGCGTCAGAAACATCCTCTTCACACCTATTTTAGCCAAATATTCACAAGCGTGATACGACTCTTCCATAGAACACATGCCGTCATCCACCCCCGGTAATACATGGGAATGAATGTCGGTCATGTCTTCCAGCAATCCTGAATTCAAGATGCTTTTATTGAGTGAAAAAAATGAAAACATTTTAGCCTATCCGGTTACGTAAAAATCTGATTTGCCTTCTTATACGGTGCATAATGCCTTTACGTTTATGTTTCTTCTCGTTCCCATAACCATAGCCATAACCGTAACCATAGCCATAACCGTAACCATAGCCGTAACCATAACCTTTCCGGCTATAAGAAACTCCATTCAATACAACAGACATATTCTTAAGTTTGCTCTGTCGATACAAGGTTTCCAACTCAGGTAATTGACGACGATCCATCATACCTGCACGTACCACATAAATAGTTAGGTCAGCAACACGATTCACGATCGAAGCGTCTGCTACAACGCCAGCCGGAACATTATCTATTATAATATAATCATAATGTTTCTTCAGTTCTTCAATCAAATGATCAAAACGTTCACTCATCAACAACTCTGCGGGATTCGGGGGCACAGGACCTGCAAAGATGAGGTCCAATTTCCTATATTCCTCACTCTGACCGATTATATCCTTCACATTATTTGTTTTACCGGACAAATAATTAGTCAACCCCATCCGACTACTCGGATTAGCAAACAGACCGCTCAACGTACCTTTCCGAATATCCACATCAACCAGAATGACTTTTTTATTCATCTGCGCAATACTCATAGCCAGATTACTCGAAACAAAGGTCTTTCCTGCTCCCGGATTAGAGGAAGTAAACATCACCACCTGCAAATTTTCCGATTTAACACGCATAAAATCCATATTTGTACGGATTATGCGGAAAGCTTCCGACACCGAGTCTCGCCCGTTCTCATGTACAACAATTTGACGACGCTCTTCCCCTTTCTTGGGCTTATTACGATCTTCGGGAATATCGCCCAATAACGGTATACTCAATGCCAATTCCAAATCTTTGCGGCTATGTACTTTTGTATCAAGAATACTCAAAATTCCAAATAAGCCTGCAGGGAGTGCAGCTCCAAGAATCATAGAAGCCAAAAGGATAATCATACTTCGCGGCGCTACTGGTCTACTACTACCCGATGCAGGATCAATGATGCGTGCATTACTTTCTGTTATAGCTTGCGTCAGAGCATTTTCTTCACGCTTATTCAACAAATAAAGATATAATTCCTCTTTAATTTTCTGCTGACGTTCTACAGTCAGCACATATTTCTGTTGGGTAGGGACAGCCTCAATACGTTTGGCCGTTTGTCGCTCCTGTTCACGTAAATTCTTCAAATTGATATTAATACCCACAATCAAATTATCCACAGAACGAAGAATAGACTGCCGCATTGCCCCCAAGGAATTATTCAAATCCATGACAACCGGGTTACGGTCACTGCTACCGGTCACAAATTTATCACGTTTCAATAAGATTTCATTATATTCTGCAATCTGTTTTTCAACACCAGCATCCGTAATTCCTGTATTGGCCGGAATCAGATCTGCTATTTTAGAAGGATCCACCAAATACTGTTTGATGTATTCTGCAAGACTCAGTTGATTTTCAAGACTCAACCCCTCCTGTTTATATTTGGTAGTAGTTTGCAAATACATCCCGGTTTCCGAGGTTATATCCGTCAACTGATTTTCACGTTTATATGATTCAATATCCGCATCAACTGTACCCAGCTCTTTTTCAATTATTATTAAACGCTCATTTATAAAATTCGAAGTGTTAACTGCTATTTGATTTTTATCATTAATAGCATCCTCATTATAAACAGAAATCAGAGTATTCAAAATATCCTCAGCACGGGCTATCGACTCATCTTTATATTCAAGATCAATTATTGTAGCCATTTTACTCGCGAGTGAAACGGACAATGTAGTCATACAGTCATCCACAACACGTTCTGTTACAGATTTTTGCACTTGAATCTTATCTCCGTAATATTCGTTTGTATAATATAAAGTAGGAGTAACTACGATGTTACCTAGCGCAGTCTTTATAGTGTCTCCCAAGGCTACTTCAGGTTCATCTACAGATTGTATTTCTTCGTTATTGACAATCATCAGCAACTCTGACAATCGAACTTTTTTTTCAGACAAGGGAGTTACACACACATGAATATATTGGTTATCTTCTGCATCAAGAAATGCCACCTTTATCGGTGACTGAGTATATAATTCAATCGTACGTAATCCAATCCGCACCTTATAACTCATATTCAATGAAAGACGACGCACAACATTCTCCATAATGCTACGGGACTGGAAAACCAGTAATTCATTATCCACACTCCTCGCTCCCCCGAAAAGATTCAGATCAGCAAAAAGAGCAGACTCTCCCATACCGCCTCCTTTCTTGTCATCCCGTATCAATACGGTAGCTTTACGGCTATATGTCTTAGGTGTAGACTTTAAATAGACAAAAGCCAATGCCATGCATACAAAAATAGACGCGGCGAACCACTTCCAGTTATTGCGCAATATAAGTAATAAATCCGCTATATTTATCTGCTCTTCCTGTGCGGCCATATTGGATTGCACTTTTTGCTCTTCATTCATCTGTTGTTCACTTTTCATATCTAGTCAGCAAATATTCTAAGGGTTGTTATTTAAATATAGTTATCAACAATGAAGCAATGGATGCCAATACAGACGCTGTTGACAACCATACACTGGCAGAATTATTCGAATTCACACGGCTTTGTCCCGTTCTTGCCTTATTCGGTTCCACATAAACGATATCATTCTGCTGCAAGTAATAACAGGGAGAATTAAAGATATCCGATGAACGTAAATCATGATAACGTATAATTCGTTCTCCATTCTCTTCACGAATCACAGCTACACGATCACGTCTACCATGAATAGTCAGATCGCCCGCACGACTCAATGCTTCCAATAAAGTGATACGGTCACCCGAGATTTCAAATGTACCCGGACGAGATACTTCACCAATTACCGAAACTTTAAAATTCAGAAACTGTACAGTCACAATTGGATCTTTAATCAAATCTCCTTCCGATAGTTTTTTCTTGATCAACTCCGTCAATTGCATACGAGTCAACCCTTGTACATGCATCTTACCTAAAACAGGAAAATCAATATCTCCGTTCTGATCTACCAAATACCCTACAATCCTAGGCTGGTTATAATTACTACCTATCTGATATGATACCAGCGGCATATTGAAAGGCAAGGCCAATTCCTCATCCTTACTATTAACAATGATCGCTAGCAAATCATCCTTGTGAATTTTCACTTCATAACCTTTCTCAATTTTTTCTTGCTTTATCGTAGCTATATCCTGCAAGTAAAGTACTTCTTTAGGTGCTGAACAAGCTGTTAAAAAAACGATCAGGCATATTAATACATACAAATATCTTAAGTTCATCTATTTATCTGTTTCTGTTATTACTTCTTCATACATTTTTTGATCTCCCTCACAATATACGCTACATCCTCATCCGTCACGCAAGGACCAGCGGGAATACATAGTCCTTTGTTGAAGAGTCTCTCAGCTGTTCCATCCACATAACGGGGGTTATTTGCAAATATGGGTTGCAGATGCATTGGTTTCCACAGAGGACGGGTTTCAATTCCTTTTGCATCCAAGGCTATCCGTAACTCTTCATAATCAAAACCTGTTACGTTTTTATCTATCAGGATAGTTGACAACCAATAATTAGCGTTAAAACGCTCATCTGGATTGGATTTTAATTCAATTCCGTCTACATCCGCAAAAGCCTGCTTATATAACTCATGTATACGACGATGATGTGCTATATGTTCATTCAGCACAGTCATCTGACCACGCCCAATTCCTGCACAAATGTTACTCATCCGGTAGTTATAACCAATCTTTTCATGCTGGTAGTACGGAAATGGTTCACGCGCTTGTGTTGCATAAAACATGGTTTTCTTTTTCGCCTCTTCATTAGACACGACCAAAGCTCCCCCACCTGAGGTAGTAATCATTTTATTACCGTTAAAGCTCAAAACTCCAAATTGTCCGAAAGTACCGCACTTACGCCCCATAAACTCTGAGCCCAAAGCTTCTGCAGCATCTTCCAACACTGGAATATCATACCTTGCTGCAATAGCACAAATCTCATCTATCTTCGCAGGCATACCATACAAATGTACAGGAATAATTGCTTTCGGTTTCTTGCCCGTTTTAGTAATTCGATCTCTAACGGCCTCTTCCAGTAGAGTAGGACTCATATTCCAAGTATCCTCTTCACTATCCACAAACACAGGCGTCGCTCCCTGATAATTCACCGGATTAGCCGACGCACAAAATGTAAATGACTGACAAATCACTTCATCACCAGCCTGAACCCCCAGTTGAATTAAGGCCAGATGAATGGCTGCTGTCCCGGCAGACAAAGCAACAACCTCCTTATTCTGCCCAACAAAATGTTTCAATTCTTCCTCAAAGGCATTGACATTAGGTCCCAAAGGTACCACCCAGTTCGTGTCAAAGGCTTCCTTTATAAAATCTTGTTCTTTACCGCTCATGTGAGCCAGACAAAGATAAATTCGTTGATCCATATATTTATATGATTATTTTAATGTACAATAAATATCCCCATGTCCTGGATAGAGATCACACTCTTTCGCCAAGTTTATTATACGCTGTTTAGAAATCTCCGCATCTTCCCTATTGCTATGTGGAAATGAACTTATCACTTTCAAACCGGGAATATAAGAATCGCCGGAGAAAATTCGACTACCCAGTTTATAAGTCAAGCAACTTTTATCATGTCCAGGAGTTTCATAAACTTCCAAATATTCATTAGGAAATAATTCTATTTTATCCTCTTCACATAAAGATTTTATATTATCTCCAACTACTGTTATTGGATCATCATGATAACGAGAAAAATTTATTTTATCAGAGGCTAAAGCTTGTTTGCCGAAAGAAGAAGTATAAACCGGACAACCTGGGAGCATCTCCAATATCTTTTTTATACCATAAATATGATCATAATGAGTATGTGTAAGGAATATTCCTTTAACAGTCACTTTACTTTTGATTATAAATTCTTTTATTGGCAGAATATCTCCTATATCTACAAGAAAAACATTATTGCTATTTTCTTCAGTTAAAATATAGGTATTCGAAGTGAAAACGCTATTAACTATTTTATAAATAAACATCTAATTATTTCCATTAAACGGCTCTGTTGTAGCCATACCTTCCATATTGATTCCCTCACGAACAAATACTTTTTTTATCGTAAGAAAAAATATCTTCATGTCAAGCAAAAATGACATATGATCCACGTACCAGACATCCAATTCAAATTTCTTTTTCCAAGAAATGTTGTTCCGACCATTCACCTGTGCCCATCCTGTAATGCCCGGACGCACTTCATGCCGTCGAAATTGTTCCGAGGAATATAAAGAAAGATACTTAGGGAGTAAAGGACGCGGACCTATTAATGCCATATCCCCTTTCAATACATTTATCAATTGAGGTAATTCATCAATGGAAAGAGAACGGACAATCCTGCCTATTTTAGTCAGACGGACATCATCCGGTAGTAGTTTACCTCCTGCGTCCCGTTCATCCGTCATTGTTTTAAATTTAATAGCTTTGAATATCTTGGCATTTTTACCCGGGCGGTCCTGAGTAAAAAAAACACCAGCACCCTTATTGGCAAAATGAAGAAAAATGATTATAAGAAGTAGAATTGGCCAAATAACTACTAAAGTACATAATACAATGATAAAATCTATCGAACGTTTTAATCCACCTTTATACATAACTTACAACTCTATTAATGGTTGCTTATTCCAATCTATCAACTCAGCTGCTTGTTCCACATTGCAAAACAAATAATTTTCCAATAAAACATCTAATTTATTCAATGCCCCTCCCTTACCGATATTCGTTTTCATATAGCGAGTTACACGATTCTTCAATGTACCGGGTTCTTTGAAATATTTTTCGAATTCCTGTTTAGTCATGAACTTTGAATTCTGTTCGATTAAATCATTGATATGAAAATAGAACATCACATAATCCATACGATTAAGAAGTTGCCTTTGTAACCACAATGGCACTAACCTGAAATAGCCTCCACCCGAAAATGGCACCACTTTTCCCATTAACCTGGCAGGACAGATAGGTAATTCTTTAAGCGTATAATCTCCTTTTCTAACCAACGAAGGTACAGATGAAGTAAACTGAGGAAATCCTCCAAAATCCCGACTAGCAGGAAAGACGGAACAATCATATTCAATTCCATTTTCTACCAGCACTTCAAATGCCCAATCATTATCTTTCCCTATTGAGAAAGCCGGTGCACGGAAACTTCTCACTTTTTTACCTATCAAATTCTCTATTTCTTGTACAGCAATGCGTGTATCTTCTGCAAATTCCGGTTTGCTCATTTTGTTTATCCACAAATGCCGGTTTGAATGGCAACCCACTTCCTGACCATTATCGGAGATTCGTTTCACCACCTCCGGAAACTCTACCGCCAATTGCCCCACACAGAAAAATGTTGCTTGGATGTTATTTTTGTCAAGTGTATTCAGAATCCAATCAAGCAATTCATCATACCGACGATATTTCTCTTTCCGTCCTCCATTAAGATACTTCTCAATATACCATTCTTCTGTATCAAAAGTCAGTATTTTCATAGAATCATGAATAATATACAAAATCTAAATCTGAATCAGCAGATGTTATCAACATAGAACACTCTCCCTCCTCACCAGGAAGGGTAGTACCTCCGTATATTTTCTTATTTGTACGTAATATAATAGGGAAAAAACTCAAAAATTGTTTTTTTAAAGATGTCAAAGTCAAAGAAAAACCGATACGATTCATTTTAGCTATTGTAGAAACAGCTTTATCTATATTATTCATATAATCTTTTTTCTTATAGCGAAAATCAACTAATGAAATTATATTAAATCCTTTATAATATGCCAAACGCACTACAAAATAACAAATAAACTCCCCATTCACCCAACCTTTGTAAACAACATATTTCCTATATATATCAAAAAAACGCTTCAAAAAAAATGATTTATCACGTATTATTTCAATATCATCATTTTGCCAAAAGCCATCAGGAGTAAAAAACATTTGTTCCAAGCTATCTACCCGACAAAACTGCACATTCTTTATCTTTATTACAGAAGGATAAAACACATCAGTTTGTTCCAACCTACGCCTCGTAATTTTTTCATACAAACTATTTAAAAAGTAACGATTCACAAACAAATACACAAAGACTATACTAACAGATCTCAAATGAGGAATAACTTTGGGCTGTATATCATATGCAACCTTAGTAAAACCAGTAGTACATCTTTCTAAATACCTTCCCATTTGTTCATAAATCATCCGTCCAATTCCTTTACCACGATAAATATTAGAAACAATAGTATTACCCTCCCAGTAAAACTCCTGTTCCTGACCATATATTTTTATTTTATTCCAATTTGCTGTAGTGCAAGCTACTATCTTATCTGCATCCATTACTACAAAAGTTCGGTTCAACAATTCTTTCTTTACATCAGTAGCTTGTTTTAACCACCAATTAAGATACCTTTTATCTCTATTAGGAAAGTTCTCAATCAAAAAGAGCATAAGCTGTTCGTACAAATCTGAAGTATAAAAAACTATGTGCATTGTTATATTCCAGACTTTGATTTACGAAAAGAAGAAGAACATATCTTCTTAAGACCTGAAAAAAAAGAAAAGAACAAAGCACCACTTTCTTGATAATATAAATTCTTTGAAAAAAAAACAAACCAAGAAGGAATGCATGAAAAACGTTTATCTGAAGATAAAAACCACATGATATCAAGTCCCAAATAACGTAATTGCTTATTTGGAACATAAATGTAAGAATCCGTCTTCAAGTTCATTATATCATCTACTATCAAAGCAGGGAAGTTAACGCCTGAAATTTCTGCCGCACGAATAGATGCAGGCACACGGGGATTGATCTCTATTATTTTAAAATCTCCATTTTTAGTTCTTAGAACATCAAAATCAGCAAATCCAACCCAATCCAAAATTTCCAATGTTTTAATACAAATTTCAGACAATTCTTCAGATTCAATAGTCTTACAAAAAGAACTACTTCCACCTTTGATTGGATAATACCTAACAATTTCTATTATTACAGTATTAATAATATCCCCAGCCTGATTTCTATACATCATAACATTATAGTAAGGTGCACCAGAATTATCTATATACTCCTGCAAAGTACATTCACCATATTTATCTAATATATCACCATATTTTCCTTGTAAATCAGATAAAGAATTCACCATTGTAATGCCTCTAGCCCCTACAGAAATATTAGGTTTTATCAAAGCTGGAAATCCCACTTTATCAGCTGCTTCTTGCAAGTTATTAGGAGTTAATAATTCAGTTTTAGGGTGAGGAAGATTATTTTGCGCACATAGAGATAAAAGTAACCATTTATCATTTGCTTTTTGAAAGATGCCATAATCAGGAACTGCACATTTAAGACAGTATTTTTGTTCTAATTCTTTCTTATGCAAACTTAATAATTCTGCCGTTGTATCACTTAGAGGAATAATTACAGATACCAAATGTTGCTCTAAAATACAATATATAGCAGACAAATAACCCTCCTTATTTTTAGGGGTAATATCAGTGGTATAAAACTTATTTATATATTTCGATTTTGTTGAAATATCACCTTTATATAATAATGCGATAACAACATATCCTCTTTTCTTTAAAGAATGAGCAACTGACAACGCTTGAAGGCCACCACCAATAATTAAAATATCCATATTATATCCCAATTATATCCGGCATTACCATTGGTTTGGTCTTCATCCACATAGTTCCCCATGTTAATCCTAAACCAAATGAAGACATTAATAATGTGGTCTCTTTCGACATTAATTGTTTCCGAAGTCGCGTCACCATCAAGGAAGGTATAGAAGCACCTCCCAAATTACCAAACTCTTCCAAATTATAAGGGACCTTTTCCTGAGGAAGTTTTAGTTTCTTAACAATACGGTCAACAATCATCTTGTTAGCTTGATGTATTAGGAAATAATCAATATCCGTATCGCGATTAATTTTATAATCTGTCAAAAATTTCTCTACAGATTTGGGAGGACGGGATATTGCGAATGAGAAAACATTCATCCCATTTATCAGAGTATGGATAGGAGCACGAACAATACCATTACCGAAATCCTCGTATTCAAAAGATTCCGGAGTAGCCGGATGACGAAAACCACCGTGAGGAGTCATCAATGCTTCATAACCTTTTCCATACGTGTGAAAATCAACAATAATATCATTAGCTGTTTCATCATATTCCAAAGCAACAGCCGTACCACAGTCACCAAACAATGGTACGCGGCTCTTGTCCTTCATCGACCCCATACGTAATGCTGTGTCACCAATCAGTAACAAAGCACGCTTCACATTACCAGTTGTCAACAAATTGCCAGCAACCGTTATTGCATACATGCAACCACAGCATCCCATAGGGATATCCATACAGAAACAGTTCTCCGACAACGCCAATCTGTCTTGCAATATACAAGAAGTAGGCGGAGTACGATAATCACCTGTTACGGATTCAAACAGCAGAACATCAATACTATCCCTCTCCCATCCCAGTTCTTCAAGTAACTTCTCAGCGGCAGCTTGACACATATCCGAAGCACACATATTATCCGGAGCAATATGACGTTTTCTTATGCCGACTGTATTATCAAATACTTCCGCTTCTTCCTGAGAAAAGAAATCAAAATCAGATGTCTTCACCACATTCTCAGGAACAGCCATAGACACTCCCTTCATGCCGACATTCTTAATTTTCCATCTTGCCATAGTGCAACCCGTTAGAGTTCAACATCATATTTTTTCAAGATTTCACGTCCCCTACCATAGGAAGTGAATTCCATAATATCTTCCGGATCGAACATCACATCAAAGGACTCTTCCAATAAAGCAATGATATTCAACTGGTGAACAGAGTCCCACGATTCTACATTCTCTTTCGAGAAATCATCACTCAGTACAGAACTATCCACACCAAACACTTCAACAAAAGCATCATTGTATTTTTCAATATTCGTCATTACATTCTCTATTTTTATAAATTCAACTTACTATATAATATCTTTCCGGCTTCATTCTTAGGAATACTATCTATTATTCTCACCTCAAAAGCCGACGCCACAAGTTTGGTCTTTTCTACCAATATTTCCTTTACCGCAGTCACATATTTATCAGCAGTCAGATAGACAATCATCTTTTCATCTGTACCCACACAAGCACATTCTATCGGGCATTTACCTTTAATTATCTGTTCACACTCATCCAATCCGATACGCATTCCATACAGTTTTAAAAAGCGCCCCATACGGCCTACAATGTAATAACACCCGTCTTCATCCCGATAGGCAAGATCACCCGTACGCATAAAACCATTACGCTCATCACCCAACAGTAAATCCTCGCGTTTACGAGCATACCCCATCGTTACATTTTTGCCGCGATAACACATCTCACCCTCCATGTTTGGCAATTCTATTACAGAGCCATCACTGTCTATCAATGACAATTCTGCATTCGGAACCGCACGGCCTATACTGCCACACTTTGAAATCGCATATTCCGGTGGAAGATAAGCCATACGGGCAGTACCCTCTGACTGTCCATAAGTGGCAATCCAACGTTTCCCGTTATCACGACAGTATTCTGCAAATTTCAAATTCAACTGACGCGGCATTTTTCCGCCTCCTTGAGTAAGCAGTGTCAAATCAGGTAAGTCCATACGGAAAAAGCGCATCAGATTTAAGATCTCAAAACTATAAGGAACACCTGTAAAACTGGTGGCATGCTGTTCTTTCATAAAATTCCAGAAAGCTTTGTCGGTCATACTTTGATTGGTGATCAATACAGTAGCTCCAACATAAAGATGACTGAATACCACTGATAGCCCCATAGTATAATATAATGGAAGAACAAGCAAAGGGCGATCATTGGAAGTCAGGCCAAAGAAAGTAGAGATATTTAAGGCCGCCGCTTCTATATTACCATATTTATGCCGTACCAACTTGGGACTACCCGTTGAGCCGGAAGTAGGTAAAAGATGAGATAGATCAGGATGCATCGCACAATCTCCCATTCCTGTACGCAAGAGGATATAGCCATAATATTCACACACCATTTCATAATGCAGATCAACTGCCATCAACGAGGGCACACAAACATAAGAAGGGCGGTAAATATCAAGTAGATTATGAAGAAGTTCCTTTTCAATATGTGCATTCAATATTAAAGGGACATTACCGGAATTGATACAACCTATACTCCAGGCTATACCTCCGACATTATTTTCTGTCAATAAGAATAATAAGGAACGACTGGGAAGAATGGTAGATATGCTCTCGGAAAAATCCAACAACTCACCATACTTCAAAGTATTCCCCAAAGCATCAACTGCAGCAAACGCATCCTGCGCCTGCTTATTTAAATTCAATATCATTTGGTTTATTTTATTCTAAATGGAAGCACAGCCATCAACTCCCAATATCTGACCTGAAATATAAGAAGAACGGTCTGAAGCAAGAAAAGCACAAGCATTAGCAACATCTTCAGGAGTTCCCAAGCGTCCTAAAGCAATTTTTTGAATACGAGCATCAATTTTTTCACCACTTTCCTCATAAAGTTCTGAAAAGCGTTCCGTTTTGACAATACCCGGTGCAACAGCATTCACACGAATCCCCAGAGGAGCCAATTCTTTAGCTGCAGATTTAGTAAAAGCCATGATTGCTCCTTTGGTTGCAGAGTAAGCAGACTGTCCCGGTGAACCTAGTACAGCCGTTACCGATGCTATGTTTACAATAGAGCCGCTGTGATTGCGAGCCATCAAACGAGAAACCAGCTGAATCATTTCAATTACAGCTATTACATTCACACGGAACATCAGTTCTGTTTCCGGACGCAATATCATACCGATTTTCTTATTAAATACCACACCCGCATTGTTAACCAGTGCATCAATACGGCCTTCTTGTTTGAATACGGACATAAAGGCTGATTTTACAGCTGTAGCATCCGCCACATCAAAATACAAAGGAAGCACACGGGTATTATTATCTTCTGAACAAGCCTTCGCCCATTCATCCATAACTCCTTCAGCACGATCACAAGCATAAACTATTGCACCATCAGAAGCAAAACGTTCAGCTATAGATTTACCGATACCTTGCGCGGCACCGGTAATAATACAAACTTTTTGTTTCAATAATGAGTTTTGCATATACATAATTAACTAAGTGTCATTCCACCATCTATTTTCAACGCAGTACCAGTCACCCAAGAAGAAGCATCCGACAACAAATAGACAACAGCATAAGCAATATCCGATGGAGTACCGTACCTCCTTAATGGATAGTTTTTCAATTCCGCTTGACGCTGCTCCTCTGTAAACTGTCCATTATTAATAAGTTTCGTTTCAACTACACCAGGATTAACACTATTAGCTCTAATTCCTTTCGGACCTAATTCCAAAGCAACTGTTCTCATAAAGGCGTCAATACCGCATTTGGTCGTTGCATATATTCCATTTGCAATAGACACACGAAATACTCCAGCAGCAGAAGCTAAAAAAACAAGTGAAGTCCCTTTTTTTACTTTTTTCTTTTTAATCAAGTATTTCGTCAATAACATCGGAGCAATTAAGTTTATCTTATGCACACGCTCTATCTCTTCTAAAGTTAGAAACTGCGTTAGCGTTAATTTCATCACCCCTGCGTTACAAACTAATCCGTCCAAGACAGGGAGAATATCAACTAATTGTATAATTTCAGTTTCATTTGTAAGATCTGCTTTATAGTATGCATGTGACTGTCCTTGAGAATAATCCAAAAGATTATGCGTCTCTTGCAGCCCATTCTCATTTATATCAGTCAAAACAAGACTTGCTCCCATTTTAGAACAATCAATGGCTGTTTGTCGTCCAATGCCACCAGCAGCTCCCGTGACAAGAACCACTTTATTATCAAGCGTATATGGATTATAGCACATTCAATTTTTAATTTTCCCAATTATAGTGAACAAGTCTTCGATTGTAGTAGCGTCACGGATATCCTCTCCTTTCAGAGTAACATCATACTCTTCGTCAATCATGGCAATAAGAGTCAATGCTATTAGAGAAGACCATTCATCGAGTTCTTTAAAAACTGTTTTTGGACTAAAACAGTCAATATCTGTCTCGTCAAATTGTTCAGCAAACTTTTCAACAAAATATTGTATATCCATTATCATATTATTTAGTTTGTATTAAACCATACAATTCTTCTATCGTAGATACAGAGCGCAAATCAGCTCCAGTCAAAAACTTATCAAATTCTTCATCAATCATTGAAATAATAGAAAGAGCAGTCAATGACCCCCACTCATCCAATTCTTTATAAACTGTACTAGGAGTAAATTTCTCTACGGGAGTTTCATCAAACTCAGAAGCAAATTTTGCTACAAATTCATTTAAAGTAATCATATTCAAATATTATTTAATGGGTTATATTGTTTATATATAGGTATTGACCAAATTGTAGTTATTTTTTTTTCAGGATACATGCGAGTTACTATTTTTTGCAAAGTATCATCTGGACCAACTTCATAAAACTTATCCACTCCACTACTCACCATATTGTGAACCATGTGAGTCCATAAGACGGGATGAGTTATATGCTCAATAAGATTATTCTTAATTTTTTCCGGATCTAAATTTAATTCCCCATCAACACATTGACAAACAGGAATTACTGGCGAATTGAAAATTGTCTCATCAATATGCTTTTTTAGTTCTAAACGAGCTTCTTCCATATATGGCGTATGAAAACTGCCACCAATCATTAATGGTACAGCTTTTTTCGCCCCTTCTTTCATGAATGCTTTACAAGCTTGTCTTATTCCTTTTTTAGAGCCTGAAATAACAACTTGACCGGGTCCATTGTAATTTGCAAAATAAACGGGTTCCCCCGTCTCATCCCAAATTTCTTTTATTCTTCTCGCTACGTATTCATCAGAAAGGCCTATTACCGCCCCCATAGCAGTATTAGTATTCTCACATGTTTTCTGAGCTATTAATGCCCTATGTAACACCAAATTCAATCCATCCTCAAAACTAATAGTACCGTTCACTACTAAAGCTGCAAATTCACCTAAAGAATGCCCAGCTACAACATCTGGTGATATATGATCTTGAGATAAAGCCAAAGCAACTTCATACAAAAAAACTGCAGGCTGCGTATTTTGGGTTTCCATTAACTGTTGCTCTGTTCCATAAAACATAACATCAGTAATTCTTCTTCCTAAAAATTCATTAGCCAACTCAAAAATTTCTTTTGCCTTGGGAAAATTATCATATAATTCTTTTCCCATTCCTTCTTTTTGGCAACCTTGACCGGGAAAAATAAAAGCATTCATAATTATATTTATCTTAAGTCTTGATTAATGGGTCTATAAATGTTGGTTTTTGATAAATCGCATGCAATACTCCCCCACGATAAGCCAACGCCGTAAGCTGCCAACACTACTTTTTTCCATCTTGTAGTATCAACCTCTAGACCTTTATGTGCATAATCCGTTATAACCAAAGGTACAGTCGTAGGTCCTGTATTTCCATAATTTTCAATATCGAAAGGAGCTTTATCTTCATTGAGTTTAAGCTTCTTTTTCATAAAATCTAAAGTAAACTTTGTGGCTTGATGCAAAGCATAAAGATCAACTTCATCTTTGTCCCATTCCATAAAATCTAAAATAGTTTTAATACTCTTCGTACCACATGATACAATAAAAGCAAAAACATCATCGCCCTTATTTGCATTTTTACTAAAATCCAAATTCTGAGCATTATCAGGCCAATGGCGAAACCCTCCATTCACATTAATAACTGTATTTGCTCCTGAACCATCCGAGCACAAATGAAATCCAATAGAAGAAGTACCTACAGAAACCAAAGTTGCAGATCCACAATCACCAAAAACCATTCTAGCTCCCAGGTTATCGGGATTCAATATCTTTGTATTTGTATCTCCAGCCATCAACAATACATTTTTACATGCACCGGAATGAATCATAGAAGAAGCTTGAAATAGTCCATACATATAACCGGAACATCCATAAGAAATATCAAAGCAAATAGTTTCCTTAGACAATCCCAAGCGGTGTTGCAAGACTACAGAGGTAGCTGGATATAAATAATCAAATGTTTGAGAAACAAACACAACGCCATCTATTTCATCCTTATTAATGTCTTCACTTTTCAGTAAAAGTTCTGCAGCTTCAAAACATAAATCAGAAGTTGTCTGACATTGTTCTGCTACATGAACCCTGACAACTCCTGTTGTCTTCATCACGTTATCTATTTCTTTATCCTCATATTTCCCTTTTAAACTATTCATCTCAAAAGAATTTTGAGGGAGACATGTTGCAATAGCCTTAATTTCTACATTATTTATTAAACACTTCATTATTTTAATTATAATATTAATAATTAGCTAATAGACTGACCACCATCTATAATTAATTCAGTTCCTGTTATCCATTTCGCAGCATCTGACAACAAATATATACATCCATAGGCTATATCATCTGGTACTCCAAAACCTAATGGTATCGAAGTGGCCTGTTTGGCCATTTCCTCCTCAGAAAAATTACTGACCGGTTTGGTACGGATGATTCCTGGATGAATACAATTCACTCGTATTCTTTTGACGCCACATTCCAAAGCCATCACTTTCGCAAATGAATTTAATGCTCCTTTAGAAGCTGAATACAAAGAATTACCTTTATAAGGCTTTATTGAAGCCACAGAAGAAATAAAAATAACCGAAGCCCCTTTCTTTATTTTATTATGTCGAAATAAATATTGAAGTAGTGTAATATTAGAAAAAGTATTTGTTTTAAAAACCTCCTCAACACTATTGCGTGAATTAAATTTAATTGGAGCAGTTTTTACCATACCTGCACACAAAACAATTCCATCAAGTTGTGGAAGAGAAGAAACAAGATCAGATATCCCTACTTCATCAGACAAATCAGAAATATATTTCTGCCTTTTTTCTTGGTTTAGATTTTGATACACTGCATTTAATCTTTCCTCATTTCGGCCAGTAATTATTGTGAAGCTACCAGCTTCAGAGCAACGCAATGCAATCTGTTTCCCTATACCGGAAGAAGAACCGGTAACTAATACAATTTTCTCTTCTAATGAATAAACAAGACTCATATACTTTTATTATTTAATATCAATTTTTCGCGCAGGATTTCCATATACCGTTATTGCATTCTTTATATTACGTATAACAAAACTACCTGCTCCTACACATGCTCCACTAGCTATCTTTATATTATGGTTAATCACAGCAGCAGTATGAATACAAACAGCATCTCCCAATTCTACTCCTGCAATACAAACTGCATGGCAATCAATTCTACACCAATTTCCAATTTTCACATCATGCCCAACAATAGCCCCATTTTGAATAAAAGAAAAATCACCGATAGTAGAATCAACTCCAATGTACGCATTAGCTGCAATAATACATCCCATTCCAATTCTTACATTCTGAGAAATGCCTGCACATGGATGCACCAATGTCATAAATTCCCCTCCCTTATCTTGAATAGTCTTGATACATTTCCTCTTTATTTGTACATCACCAATTGAGTTTGCAAAAACATCTTGAGGTTGTATTTCATAAGACTCAATAGAACCTATTATTGGAGGATAACCTTCAAAATCATCCAAGGCGCTTGGATTATCATCCAAAAAGCCCTTAATGATAAATCCACGGCCATACCCTTCACAACAGGAAGCCAAAAAATATAATTGACGCCCCATACCTCCTGCTCCTAATATTATCAAATCTTTCATAAATTCAAATTTTACTTATTCCTCAAAAAAAGATGGCATAAATCGATCATAATAAATGCGATTTCTAACACTACAATCTCTATTATACGCTTGCTCCTCTAAAGACAAAGGTTTTAAATCATCTATTGAATTCAAATCTTTTTCAAACGAAAAAATAATATACCCCTTTTCCCGATAATATTGTAGAAGATTATTCTTTTCACGCAAAAAGACTTTCACTCCATTCTTTAACAAAGTGGATATATTACCAGAAGCTTCTTGCCGTTTCTGTCCAAAAACAGCAACTTCAACCGAAGACATTAGTTCAAAGTATTTATCACGAGGCATATATTCTAATATAGGATTAAATTGTTCTTTAAACAAGTGCTGACCTTGCCGTAAAACAAGCTTTCTTATGCGGGAACTACCATAAGAAAGAGGAACAATCTTCTTATAATCATTTTTAGTATCTAACCAAGCTATTTTCTTCATCACCGTGTTATGATTTCCGGTATTAGAAGCCTGATGATTAATCATAAGTGTTTTACTTTTCTTACAAACAACATCTTCTATATTTACTTTTATCGCAGTTTCCTCTGAAGCCATATACGCAAAGTATTTATACTTTATATTTGTATGAAAATGGGCTTGTAATAATTCATAATCTTTGTAATTCCAAAAACAGAAATAATCGATCATAGTTAAGGCTTCCTTAAAAACGTCAGACAATAACCGCTTTCCATAAAAAAAACGTTTAACAATGAAACTTAGTCTATTGGGAGAATAATAAGTATCTCTAAGAAAAGGATTCAAGAAACCATCAAACAATTTATATTTACCTAAATTACCTAAAGTAAAATAAAGTTCATATCCCCAAAAGATCCAATAAACCCTACAATCAATGTTCTGTTTTAAAAATTTCAGGCAATCAACTAAATCAGATTTCAAACCATGCAATATTATTTTATCAATATTATTTTCTGAACACAGTTGTAAAATCAATGGAAAATTTTTCTTCACAAATGGAACTCCTAATAAACGCCTGTCTGATTGAAGCATTTCAAACTGATCCTTTTCTTTATTGACAAGAAACAAATTTTGACCTGGATAATATTTTTCAAAAACTTCCAAGCATTTATTTATAAAATTCCCATCAAAACATAGATGCAAAGCACTCATAGTATCATCATTTAAATTCAACCTTTCTTTGGTATAACACAGGAATAGCTAATAAATAGATAAATAAAAAATATTCGCGTAAAGGGTAATCTCGTATCATATTTGCTACCAAAAAAAGTATTAAAAATGCCCCTGCTTTTGAAGAAGGATATTTTCTCCAATAAGAAAACAAGAATAACAATAATAGAAAACAGCCAACTACACCACGCAGAAAATAAAAACGTTTCCAACCCGCACAACCATTCAGTATATTAGTCGTAGAAGTCCCTTTTGCATCAAAAGCATCCCGCCCCACTCCAAACCATATATCTGAACTAACAACATAACGATCAAATCGAGTTTGAAAAAAATCAGTAGTACGATTAGCCCCCATCATTTCACCATCTTCAAAGATTAAACGCTCAAAAATACGTTTGTTCAAATAGTTTTCACCTGAATTATAATTTATAGATATTATCCATACAACAGCGATAAACAAAGAGAAAACTGTCACGTATATCATTCCCCTTTTTGTATTATAAAAAATATAAAGAGCCACTCCACCGATCAACAATCCATAAGCAGCCAGGGATAAAGAAAAGAGCACTCCTAACAACAAAATAATATTTCCTTTTTTTCTCAGATTAAACCCTTCTACGTATAGCAAAAGACAGCAAATAGTACCAAGATGCCCAGGTTCCAAAAACATTCCAGCAAAACGAGGCATTATTTGTAACTCTGGAATACCATTTAATATAAATAAATAATAGACTGTATGTATATATAATAGACTGTATGTATATAGTAAGCATCCGTCTCCGAATAATAATGTGGTAATGGTACATTTGAAAGATATAATAACCAACCTACTAATGATATAGCAACTAATATTTGAGTTGCTTTAACCACATAACGCAACAATCTTACTTGGGTCGAATAATCTGATAATATAAGAAATACAGAGCACCATAAAGATGTAAATATTGTAAATAAGGACAATATATTAAATTCTGATATAGTCAATATTTCATATAGAAAAACAAGAGTTATAGAAAAACACAAAAAGACTTGATATAAAGTCGTTTTATCATATATCTTTTTATAGTAATGTATATAGTATAGTAAACTAGAGCCTCCACCTAAAATTGCAATTAATACCATAGAAATATCCCAAGTGAAATACAGCCTAAATGATTTAAACATCATAAGCAAAAAACTCACTCCTAGAAAGAAGTTTAAAACTGAACTTGTGGTTATTCTTAAAGAAAAAAAGTTTCGCATTTCACTTCTCCACTATCAAATTGTTATACAAGCATTTGATAAGACTTTTATGAAGATCATGATACCCATCAACAAATTTCGATAAACATCCATTAGTAATTATGACAAAGCCATACTTTTTCTGAGAATGGAAAATCATTGCACTATATAATCCATAAGCTCCACCTGTTTGACCATATAATGTTTCATGTGGTATAAGATTTTTATATTCTCTAAAAGAAAGAGCATACGAAGATTCTGGAGTTAATACATTTCTCATTTGCTTCTCACTCTTTCTTGTTATAATCCTCTTATGATTAAATATCCCATCTTGCATATGCATAATCATATACTTAGCTAAATCTCCTGTTGCAATCTTCATTCCTCCTGCTGGTACAAAACAAGGAGTAGATATTCCCATCTTATAGCCTTTTAATTGCTTTGCATAAGATTTATATACATCTAACATTAATTTAAATTGCCTTGCTTTTTCATCATATTTATAAAGAGGAACAAATAAAGAAGAATCCAACTTATCGACATTGAAACTACATTTCAAACCTAATGGTGCCGTTATGTGATTCTCTATATAGTTATCAAATCTTTCCCCGGAAACTTTTTCTATAATAGCCCCTAACAGAGTATAATTATAATTGCAATATTGATAACCTTCACCCGGAGCATAATCATTATAACATAACTGATATTTATTCCCTTTTTCTGGGTTTATATGATTAAAAGAATTATATCCCAGTTTATCATTTATGCTAGAACGATGAGATAATAACATTTTTATTGTTATTGGAATATACGGATAATTGGGATTAGAAATTTTAAAATCCAAAAAATGATTTACATGATCATTCAGATTCAATTTCCCATTTTCTACCAACTGTAATATTGCCGTAGCAACAAAAGTCTTAGAAATAGAAGCAATCCTAAAAATATGTTCATCGCACAACATCTCTTTCTTGGCACTATTAGATGAATCAATAGATTTATTACCAAATGATTTTTGATATACTATTTCTCCCTTATTGACTACTGCAACAGATAAACCTATCACGTGAAGCTCATCCATTATTTCTTTAACTTCTGCTTCTACTTTTTTCAGCTTTTCTCTTGAATATTGCGAATACACCTGATTGCAAAAGAGAAACAATAAACACAACACAAAAAAGCGTACCATCAATGTTTTCTTATACTTTTTATTCGTTTGGCATAAGCTTTCAAAGTATATTCTCCCTCTTGCATCAATTTATAATAATCCTCCCGTAACAAAGAAAAAAAGAGCTGATCATGATAAATTCCATTTTTATAAACAGCTTGTCGCTTTACTCCCTCTAATTGAAATCCACAAGCTTCCATCATTATTTTTGAAGTTTTATGTTCAGCCAAACAAGCACCTGTAAAACGATTTAAATTCATATGATCAAAAACTAACTCTCTAATCATTTTTCCAACTTCATATCTAATCTCACCATCTCTATATTGTCTATTTCCAATAATAATTCCCCCTCCATGAGCACAACGATTAATATAATCAATATTATTAATAGAAGTATACCCAATCATCTCACACCCACCTTCAGCTAAACAAATGGCTAAATAAAGTTCCTTAGTGTTATTCATCATTTTTTGTTTAACCCACTCTTTCTCTATTTCCGAAGAAACATATCTGAAATTACCTGAAAGAAGGTTCTGAATCTCAGGATCATTCCTCCATTTATTTATCAAAATATAATCTTCAAGCTCAAATCCTCTTAGAAATATCTTATTATTATCCATATTCTATCCAGCTATAACACTCAAAATAATATCCATTTCACGAAACCCATAACGTTGATCTATTGGCAAAGGAAGAATCTTATTCGCCAATTGATATTCCAAGTCACAAGTTGTACACCATTGAAATATATTAGGCCAATAAGTTGCAACATATATCTTATTAGCAAGCAATCGGTTTCTTATTTCAAAAGCATTTTCTGTATAATAAGGATATACCATAGGGCATGAAAAAGCCATATTTAAGTCCAACAGATTCGTTAAATACAAATTATTATGCAAATAAGAAAAATTGCGTAATCTAATCTCTTTGATTTGCTCAAAGTCAATACTAAAAAGCAACGCTCGCGTTAACTGTGACATAGTTTTCATAGGCTGCATAGAAAGTAACTTGCTATTTTCTCTAAAGTCATTATATCCATTCGAAGCCTTCTCATCATAACGCCTCAATAAATGACTGCAACGAGAAAAAGATATATCCATTTCAAGCTGAGAATCCAAATAAGTTAAATCCGAATAAGCAATTCCACCATCTGGTACCCCTACAAACTTCCGAGGACTATAAATGTAAGAGGGGCCAGCAGTAACATCAGAATAAAAAGATTGAGCATTATCAACGATAAGCCTATCACCGTACACTTCCGAAAGAGACTTAACATATTCATCTTTCACTCCAAAGTAATTAGTGTAGAGAATAAACTCTCCAGAGGACAATCTTTTTAATTCATAAAGTTCCAATTGTTGATTAATTGAATAAAATGAATAATCAATATTCAATTTTATGAGAGGTTCTAATATAGTGTCACATGTATAATATGGAATCCATAACCTCTCTATTTTTTTTGAGGACAAAACATATTCTAAAGCATTCCTCCCAGAATTCAGCAGAACCCCATCATCATGAATGAATTTTTTTCTTTTACGTGATAATTCTAAATGGAAATAGCCTCCGATTTCTATCTTATTCATTATCATAACTCCTCTACAAGAACCTCTACATAAGATGACGGAGAGTTAAAAAAATCATCCATATCACTATATTTATTAAACTCTAATAACAAAATTCCAATTGTTTCATTTGAACCAAGAAAAGCATTAATAGTATCACCCTCTTCCAAAAAAATATAACTACCATTAATTTTTCCTTGAAAACTACCTAGTAACCTGTATCCTTTATAAATACCAGAAATACGACTATGCAAAGCATAATATGCAAAAACATGCTTATTGATATGACAACATATAGGAAAAGTATTTCCCAAAGAGGCTTCAACGGCCAACGCAACCATATTAACACCTGTATAATTATAAATTACTTCAGGTATACAATTACCACCATTACGAGGTCCCAATTCCATTAAATATATTTTATCATTTTTATCTACCATCACCTCAAGATTGAAGGATAGTTTTTTTAAACCGGAAAGGCTAATCGCACGCTCTATTTCATTAGTAATCCTTTCCTTTAAAGATGCAGATAACAAAGAGGGAAACTTCATACCACAAGGTACATAGCCATTAATACTATTATCCACTACTTGATCCCCATAACAAACAAATTCTAAGCGTGATGTACCAAAAAAACCGTCTCCTCCTATCTGAGGCCCGACCTTCTCTATAAATTCTTCAATTAAAACAATTTTTAGCCTTGAATAAGATAATGCAAAATGAAAAGCATCAGTAAGTCCATCCTTATCAAATACCTTAGAAATTCCCTTACTACCTGAAGAATCAACGGGCTTTACCATCACAGGATATTCCCAGTCGTCAACATCTACCTCTTGAATATCAAAATAAGATTTAGCTTTCGGAACATTAAAACCATTCTCTCTCAAAAATTGACGCCACAAGTGCTTCTCTCCAAAGAGGCAAATCTTATCAAAAGAATTTCCAGGCAAGCCCAATTTTTCTGAAACATAAGCAGATGTTGGAGCTGCCGGATCAGATGCAAAACAAAGAATGCCATCTACATGAAGAGAGGAAGCTAAATCTAAGACTTTTTCTTTGTCAGTAGTACTAATGTTATAGTATTCATCAGCCAATTTATGTCCTGGATTATTAGGCAAATAATCACAAGTCACAACATAGTACCCCTTCGATTTTGCATATCTTATCGCGGGAATTTGAAAATAGGTACCACCTAAAATTAATATTTTTTTCATCCCTGTTGAAAAATACAATTTAAAATTTTATCAGTGTCTTGGGGTGTCAATCCACAATACATTGGCAGACATATCACACTATCTGCCATTTGAGTTGCAATAGGGAGATTATAAGGACTAGCAGACTCTAATCCTCGATAAGTAGAAAATTCACTTATCAAAGGATAAAAATATCTCCTTCCTAAAATATTCTGTTCTTTCATCTTAAAATAAAGTTCATCACGGGTCATACCATAATCTTCCGCATCGATAAATACTGGAAAATAAGAGTAGTTATGACGAACCCCTAACATATCATCCATAAAACGAATGCCTCCAATATTTTTTAACCCTTCACGATATTTTAAAGCTATTTCACGACGAGCTGCAATTGCAGCATCAACCTGCTGCAAATTCAACAATCCATATGCAGAACGTATCTCGTCCATCTTACCATTAATACCAGGAGCAACAATGGTTGTTTCACCCGCAAAGCCAAAGTTTTTCAAATAGTCAATACGCTTCTTTGTATTTTCATCATGACAGACTAAGGCACCGCCTTCAATTGTGTTATAAACCTTCGTAGCATGGAAACTCAAAGTAGACATATCGCCTGCACTCAAAATTGAATTTCCATTTACCTCCACACCAAAAGCATGAGCAGCGTCATAAATCACCTTCAAACCATACTTATCAGCTATTGCTTGAATACGTTCTGTCTCACAAGGTCTACCATAGACATGTACAGGCATAATAGCAGTAGTTTTAGGAGTAATTGCTGCTTCTATTTTATCTGGATCAATATTACATGTTATCGGATCAATATCTACAAAAACAGGTTTTATACCATTCCACCACAAGGCATGAGTAGTAGCCACAAAACTATATGGAGTAGTAATCACCTCACCTGTTATACGTAAAGCTTGTAAAGCACAAATCAAAGGTAAAGTTCCATTAGTAAACAAGCTTATATATGGTACTTTCAAATATTCACATAAAGCCTTCTCTAATTCTTGATGATAATAGCCATTATTTGTCAACCACTTACGCTGCCATATATCCTGCAAATAAGGTAAAAAATCATCTAAAGAGGGTAATAAAGGAGCAGTTACTGTAATAACTTTATTTTCCATTCTAATATATTTTTTTTACTCGTTTTAACAAAGAAATTACCATTTGTCGGACTTCAATATATTCTTCTAGCTTCAGCTTCTCATAAATTACAACAGATAATACAAGCCCAAGCAGACATTGCATTGGAAGAAGAATATACATAGAAATATCTAATAGAGAAAGACACCACATAGCTGCAGCTGTAACAAAAGAAACTCCAAAAGTGGGAAGTATATCTTCTATTTGATCTTTTGTAGGATAGTTTATCAAATCTGCTGAATAAAAACTATTCAAAAAATATGCAATAAATGAAGTAAAAACACTCCCCCAAAGCATATATTCAATCCCATAAAATATTCCAACAATTATAGGACCAACAGCTATTATTTTCTTTAAAATTTCTAGTTTAAGAAATAAATCAGAACGCCCTTTGACTTGAAGAATATTCAAATTAATAGCATGGAGTGGATAAAGCATACCAGCAAAACAAATGATTTGGAGAAAAGAAACTGCCATCAACCACTTTTCACCAATTAAAATTACAATTAGTGGCTTAGCAACCGCTGCCAATCCCAACATACAGGCAAATGTTACTAACATTGTTACTTTTATCACTTTACGATAGGCTTGCTTCAATCGTTCAGACTCATCTTGCATAGAGCTTAAAACAGGATAGCTCACGCGCTGAACAACAGATGTCAAATTACTAGAAAATATAATATTAAATTGTTGAGCACGAGTATATTGTCCTAGCTGAGCGGAGCTATAAAAACGACCAATAATGATATAATAAATATCCTTATAAATTGTATTTAACAGCCCTGACAAAAGAAGTTTAGATCCAAAACCAAACATTTCTTTAAAACTCTTCCTTGAAAATTCCCAAGCCGGACGCCAATGGCAAAATATCCAGAGGAATAAAGTATTCAGAAGTTGCCTGGATAATTGCTGTCCTACTAAACTCCAAACTCCCATTCCATAGAAAGCCATACCAATACCAACAATACCACTGAAAATAGAAGATATTAAAGAAACCTTAGTCTGAACCTTAAACTCTACATTCCTAATAAAAATAGTCCGTGGAATAATTGCTAAAGCATTTATTATAAGCACCCATCCAATAACCCGCGTCACTTCTACCAAAACAGGTTCCTTGAAAAAATTACTAATAGCCGGAGATATTGCATAAAGTAAAATATATAAGATAAAACTCACAAACAAATTAAAAAAAAACACAGTATTATAATCAATCTGTTTGATCTCTATCTTACGAATCAATGCATTAGAAAAGCCACTATCAATAATTGAATTTGAGACTGCTATAAATATAGCAATCATAGCCATTATTCCATACTCTGCAGGAGATAACAACCGAGCTAAAACTAATCCTACCAAGAAAGTAATTCCTGAATTTGCTATATTATCAACAAAACTCCAAGCAACTCCCTTGACTGCTTTATTTTTAAGAGAACTAGACACGAAAAGTAAATTTTAAGTCTAAACCTTACACTAATATAGGTAAATAATTAACCTATATATATGCTCTGACATCCTTTAGCAACAGAGAAAATCAAAAGACGTTTACAAGTCATCATAACAACACATAATACTTAGCTAAAGTATAATATAGAAATTCAATCATAGTTCTCAATAAACAATAGAAACCGGGGACAGGAACGACTGAGGATGATTTATATTTATTATGCGTAGAATACAGACGCTCCAAACAAAATCCCCGGTTATTTTTTTACTAATCGACATATTCCCATGGATAGGAATTTTCTTCCATATTACGGAGTTCTTCAGCCGCCTCAACCTGTTCGGATGTAAGGGAAGTCTGTCCCCACCCATCCACAATCTTACGGGCAGACTGCAACAACGCTTCTTCATAAGTCTCACCATAACAATAGGTCAACAGCCTGACTTTGAGCAAGGAGTCCGGAAGCCGTTCCAAAACATCACAAGCACGTACAAGAATCTCTTGCTTTTTCTGCTCCTTATCACCATAATTGTATATAGTGGCATTGTAACCCATCAAAAGAGCCAGACACAAGTTGGCCTCTTCTTCGATATCGGAACTTTTTGCAGCAAAAAGAGAATCGGATTTTAAGAGAACATCTTTATTCTGACGGCAAAAGTCATCAGAATAAAGAGGCTCACCATCCATGCCGAGATACATTAAAGTATGGGCGGCATGCTGAAGCTCAACAGCACGAGAAAGTAAAGAATTCATTTTATAATTGAGATGATATTATTTTATAAACTTTAGATAGGATTTGGGCACTTTGACGCTTGCGACCAAAACGCCCTTGATACGGATAACCACATAAGTTTTATTAGCTTCCGTAGCAACCTCACCTTCAATTCCACTGAAATCCCCCTTGACAACTTTCACTTTATCTCCAATAGCAAAAGGTTCGTTATCAAAGTTAACCCCATCAGGATTCAAATCCATCACAAACATGAAGTCTTCCATCTGCTTATTAGGAACAACCAACATGGAATGAGTAAATAGATCCTTCATGTAGAAAAGCTGGACATTATAAACATTGGATATGTCGCAAGCTGTTTGTTTAGTAGCACAGATGAAGATTAAATTTCGAATAACAGGAACCTCACTACGTTTACGGCGATACTTCAGCTGTGATATCACAATTCGCGTGGGAAGATAATAGTCAAGATCCAGCTTCTCTTCGGACTTAAGCTTATCTAAGGATTTTCGGACAGCAAACTCTTGCTTATCACGAGTGCGGGCAGCAAACCAATGTTTTTGATTTTCAATCACTTGCAAAAAGAGAATCGAGGATTTTACTATAGTTTCGGGTGCGCTTCGCGGTTTGAACGAGACATATTCTCTTTCAAACCGTAGCAAATAGATATTTCAACTTAATGCGTTATAAACGAAGATATTAAATTCAAAAAAGCGTTTTTTAATCGTTCGTTTAATGGGCAACATTATCATGCCTTTAAAATAAAGTTTGAAGGTATAAAAATGAAAGGATATTAAATATATATATCATTAGTATTATCGTATTGATTATTAGTAATATAAGTAACAAAATTCGAAATAATAGAAATATTTTTATTAAACATCTTGCACGTTCAAAAAATACCTCTTATCTTTGCGCCCATTAAACGAACGTTTTCTGGACACCCCCTATTTTTCGCTATACCATTCTAATTTACTGCATATTACATCTGTTCGAAAAGTATTTATTTCATTTTATTGTCTCTCCTCTATTCTGCACATCAACAATCCTTTTATCTTTGCGCCCCTATTTACAAATTAACTGTTTTTAATTAAATAATTTTTCAAAATGAGTAATTCAAAAAAAACGCTGCTAAAAGCGAAGAAACAGGGTTAGTAAAACCAAGTGAACAAAACAGACAATCCTCTGAACAAGCGGAAAATAAACCACACAGAGGCCGTCCTAAGGGTAAAAAAGTTAAAGGAATTAACAATAACCAAGAAAGCATGCTGGGAAATCTTTTGGATGAATACATCGAGGGTAATTTCTACGTTGGAAACAATGAAAAGATTCCACCCGAAAAACTCGAATTGGCCCCGCTTATAGAGCGCATAGCGGAAACCAAACTCTTCCTAAATAATGACGGAATCCCTATGTCAAAGAGTACTTTAACCAAAATGGCAGAAAAAATGTGGCAAAAGGATAAAAGAGTACGACACAATGAAAAGCATAAGGAGAAATCACCCTACAGAAAAGACAGAAATTAAAAAGATACTGTCAAAACAGCAAGACCTACCTTTGCCCTCACGTTAACAAGACCAAGTCAGACCTCAATGAGATGCCGCTTCCTCTTATGCGAAGCGACATCTTTTTTTATGCTATGGCATGAGCTTGAAAACGTAACCAACATTATTATTAATTAAATATATCGTAAGATGAAAAGACACGAGTTCAAAAATCCGGTTCCAGTCCGTGAAAGAATGGCAGAAAAATGGAAAAAACGGTTCATGTTCGAAAAGGGGTATTCCGAAGAATGTGCAGAATACATGGCACAAAGATTGATTGACCTCATTGACCACATGCAGTATGGCTATGCCCTTATTGCCTTTCACAAACAAGGCACAATCTTCAAAATGGTGAAAGCAACCCTCATGCCCTATGAAAGTTTCTTTCACCGATTCTATGAAATGGAGCGCATAGAAAGTACTATAGTTTACTGGGATGTAGAGTCACAGGCTTGGAGAAGTTTCCAGTTGGAGAATTTATTGGACTGGAGCCCCGTCTGCTAATCATTAATCACTTATCGTTTAATCACTAAAGAAATGGCAATGAATTGTACAGGGGTACTGTATTTCCCTATAGCTATAAGTCTACTCGAAGGAGTAGCAACAGAATTGATAGAAGCCCGGTTCGGGCTGAAAGGTGTAGCGGCATTCATAAAGCTACTCGGAAAAATTTATAAAGAAGAGGGGTATTACCTGGTGTGGAACAAAGAGCAATGCATGCTCTTTGCCCACAAATTAGGAAACGAATTATCGGATGAGGAAATGCAGGAAATCGTAGAACTTCTGATAGCTAAAGACATATTTGACCGGAAAATGTATGAGGAACACCAGGTATTGACATCCGTACACATACAGAAAGTATGGCTGGAAGCTACCAAACGCAGAAAACGGGACTTGACGCCCCTCCCTTACTTCCTTATGGAAACCAAAGTTCCTAAAAACGGGAAAGAAGAAAATGAGATACAGGATGTATTGTTTCCACCAGAAAATGCATGCAATTCCGAACAAAGTAAAGAAAAGCAAAGTAAAGAAAAGGAAAACACTCCCCCTCTAACTCCCCAAGGGGAGAACGGAGGAGAAGGAACGGAGGGCTCTTCTTTCGACATCCCGGGATATGCCTACAACAAGAAGACACACAATCTGGAAGGTTTGATGTTGGAGCTGCAACAACTTCATATCGTAGACCGAAATGAAATCAATGCCATTCTACGGCTATCCGACTATGGAAGACTAGGAGGGTATGTGTTTAAAATAATCAGTAGTACACGATGGAGTACTGTACTGGCAAAAGGAAAATACGTCATCGCCGCACTAAGAAAAGAGAAAACCGGAAACGGCTGATAATCAAGGCTAATATCAGCATTTACCAAGGCTACACCCTTTGCCTCCTATGGCTACACCCTTTATGACAAAGAGCTACACCATACGGGCGAAAGGGTGTAGCCATCCTAAAGTACCCGTTAAGGCTTACAAAATATACATCAATGTATATTTTTGAAATAATCATATACAGGTAGTACACGAACCGTTTTATCCCCAATAATAAACTTGTCATGCTGATTAAATGACAGCAATAATCCCTCAGGCAGATTAAAAAAGTTCAAGGCGTCCAGCAGTCCTTCAACTTCACGCTTCCTGTTTTCGGCAGTCAATGAATAGCAAACCTGAATAGCTAAACAGGGTACACTGTTTTCAGCTATAATAAAGTCACATTCTTTCTGATTCTCATTATAATAAAAAATTTCCGAATAACGGCGACGCAACTCTGCAAAGACCATATTCTCCAATCGACGTCCTTCGTCACGGGTAAATGAAGGAGAGGCTATTGAAACTACACCATTATCCACGCAGTACACTTTCTTAGGATTTAGCAACTGTGCCTTATAAGAATATGAGAATCTCGGGACAAAGCTTATTAAATAGGTTTGCTCAAAATAAGAAAAATAATCCGATACAGTAGACGTACTTTTCACTCCAAGCACTTGCTTGAGTTTATTGGCGGAAACCAAATTTCCTATATTCCCTACTAAATAAGCCAATAAACTTTTTAATGAATGCTCATCACGAATATTATACCTTACTGCGATATCACGATAGACAATATCATTGACCAAATCAGATAACACATCCGGATTATCTAATTGCAAGTATTGCGGAAAGCCTCCTTTATATAGGTAATCATATAAAGAGCCTTCTCCAATCTCTTGTTCTTTATAACCACAATATTCTGCATAAGAAAAAGGAAAAAGTTCTTTAGTAATGTGCCGTCCGGTCAATTTGGTCCCCAATTCACGACTCAACATGGAAGCATTGGAACCAGTCACCACCACATAGAATCCTTCATCCAGCTTACCCCTGACATACACTTCCCATCCCTCAACAACCTGAACCTCATCGAAGAAAAGAACTCTACATTTCTCATTTTCCTTAATTACTTCATCTACTATGCGGAAATCGTTAAACTCAAAACCATATAACAGCGGAGTATCAAAATTCAAAAAAACAGTCTCTTCCAACTGATATTTATCCATTAGTATCTGAAATAGCAAAGTACTTTTTCCACACCGGCGTATACCCGAAATAATTAGTGCATAATCCTGCAATAACGGAGAAAGAGAAGATAACAAATCACGCCTGTATCCCTGGCCTTTTTTTATCCGCTCACCCTGCATGCGGATTGCTTCTATGATATCCGACCGACTTATCATAATATTTATCTTTTTAAGTTCAAGTGCAAATATAGGTATTCCATTCTGAATGGACAAATCCTTCCATTCTAAATAGACACTTCTTTCCATTCTCAATGAACAGAGAAAAAGAAGGGGCTAACTCCTCAATTGGAGCCAGCCCTTTACATATAATAAAGAGATTCTTCTCGATTACCGAACGACTATATGAGTATTTTGCAAAGAAGCCTCATTTGCTCTTGTCAGTTATAGAAAAGCAATCTTATTAAGATTAATTAAAACAGTAAATGGCATATCATTCAATAATGAAGCTAATTTTGTAACAAATAATCAAAATAAAGTATGAGAACCTATGAGTAAAACTTTCAATATCTATTGCGACGAAAGTACGCATTTGAAAAACGATGGACATCCATATATGCTTTTAAGCTATGTTAGTATCGCATATCCCCAGATAAAGATGGCTAAAGAACAAATCAAAGCTATTAAGGTAAAGTATAACTACGAAGGTGAATTAAAATGGACTAATGTTCATGACGCTACATTTCCGATGTATAATGAGCTCATTAAATATTTCTTTACGACAGATATAAAATTCAGAGCTGTAGTCGTAGACAAATCTCAAATAGATGAGACTCGCCCTGAATATACTTTCAATGATTTCTATTTTAGAATGTACTATCAACTCTTGCATCATTTATCTGACATGGAGAATGAATATAATGTCTTTTTTGATATCAAAGATACATGTAGCCATAAGAAGCTCCATACATTACAAGATATTTTAAAATGGAACTCTTCTATCAGACACTTTCAGTTTATCCGTTCTCATGAAAGTTATTTTGTGCAGTTGGCAGATATATTAATGGGAGCCATTAACTATAATCTCCGAATAGAAAAAGGTGATGTGGAAGGTAAGGTTATAGCAAAAAGAAAACTTGTTGACAAAATTCAAGAACACGCAGATATCTCTTTAAACAGAACAACGCCACTATCAAAGAAAAAATTTAATCTATTCTTTATCTCACTAAAATAATAGTTATGCCTTTTAATCTACTGAAAAAATATCCGGAATTACTTGAAATTCTACACATGAATGAGCATCAACGTAAAGAATCTCTTATGAGAATCTACAAAAGAGATATAGAAGATAATCCAAATTTCAAGTTCAGAGAGAAACAAATCTATCCGACCAAATCAGATGGAGTGGCTGATATGGGTCGACAATTTACGCACCTTACTTGCGAAGCGGCAAAAGAAACAGATGAGAATGGTAATTTGCTTCCAGCCAAGCGAGTTTTTGAAAAAGACCGTTCTCAACGATTGCATTGGATCAATCATCACATTCAAGAATTGTCTTCTGAAAATATAGAAGTCTTCAGTGTGACAGAACGTGATCAGAAAAAACGTTGCGATATTACCAAAACATATGTTTACGATAAGAAAGAGAAATATGTGATAGTTCTCGAATGCCAAAGAAAAAGCTCTTATTACTTATTAACAGCCTATTATCTGAATAAAGAGTATGCGGAAAAAGGCATAAAGAAAAAAATGAAGAAGCGTTTACCGAATATTGAATAAAAAAACGCAGGGCTCAGATTTATATCAAGATAAACCGAGCCCCGAAACTCCTTCTATTTGTAGATGAGCGTTGCAAATATACGCTGATATATTTAAATATACAACATTTTTTGCACCATGATTGTTTATTTAACACCTTGAAATAATCATATTCAGAATGAAAAAAATAGCGGTCGACTCACAAAGGGAGTCAACCGCTACTAAATATTAATATAAAAACGCTTTCTTGATTAGAGAGCACCTACTTCTTTCAATGCAGCGTTAGTTCCGTGAACAGCCTTAGCACTGGCAGCGAATTTTTCTTTTTCATCAGCAGTCAGTTCCAGTTCAACGATCTTTTCGATACCATTCTTGCCCAAGATAACGGGAACACCGATACAAAGATCAGATTCGCCATATTCGCCTTCCAGCAATACAGAGCAAGGAACCATCTTCTTCTGGTTGTGAATGATAGACTCAACTACATAAGCTCCTGCTGCACCCGGTGCATACCATGCAGAAGTACCCAGCAACTTAGTCAGAGTAGCACCACCTACCATAGTAGAAGCTACAACTTCGTTCAGTTTTTCTTCGCTCAACAGTGTGCTAACCGGTTGTCCTTTGTATGTAGCCAAACGAGCCAACGGAATCATAGTAGTATCACCATGACCGCCGATTACCATACCTTCTACTTCGTTTGCATTGCAACCCAAAGCTTGAGACAGGAAATATTTAAAACGAGAGCTGTCCAAAGCACCACCCATACCGATAACACGGTTCTTAGGCAGACCCAAAGATTTCAATGCCAGATAAGTCATTGTATCCATCGGATTAGAAATAACTACAAGGATAGCGTTGGGAGAATATTTCAATGCATTTTCAGCAACTGTTTTCACGATACCGGCATTCACACCGATCAACTCTTCACGAGTCATGCCCGGCTTACGGGGAATACCTGATGTGATAACAATAACGTCAGAATTTGCAGTCTTCTCATAATCGTTGGTGCAGCCTACAATAGTGGTATCAAAACCCAACAATTGAGCTGTCTGCATCATATCCATTGCCTTACCTTCTGAAACGCCTTCCTTAACATCCAGCATTACCACTTCGTCAGCCACTTCATTAAAGGCCAACACATTAGCGCATGTAGCACCTACGTTACCTGCACCTACTACGGTTACTTTTGACATAATCTTCAATTTTTTGTTTATATGTGTAATAAAGTTGCGACAAAAGTACAACGACATTCGTAATTAAGGAAATTTTTCCGTAATAATTTTAGTTAAATGATTATTAAGTTAAGGGTTGGTGATTAGCGATTGACGATTAATGCTTATTTTTGCGGCGGAATAGACCTAACCCTATTTTACACACCTATTATATTAATGAAACAATATGGCAAATAACAAAAATAAGCTGGTGATTATTGCAGGTACTGTATTAGTATTAGCCTTGGTGGGCGTCACTGTATTATTACTCACCGAAAAGCAGACCAACAAAGAACTGGTACAGGAATTTCAACTGGAAAAGGAAGACCTGGAAAACGAATATACACGCTTTGCACAACAGTATGACGAACTGAAATTAACAGTCTCCAACGATTCCCTGTCCGTACTATTAGAACAGGAGCAACTGAAAACCCAACGTCTGTTAGAAGAACTGCGTACCGTAAAAAGCAGTAACGCCGCTGAAATACGCCGTCTGAAGAATGAACTTGCCACCTTGCGTAAAGTTATGATAGGTTATATCAACCAAATAGATTCACTGAATAGGCTTACCGCCCATCAGAAAGAGGTGATCGCACAGGTCACGCAGAAGTACAACGATGCTTCCCGCCAAATCAGCAATCTGGCGGAAGAGAAAAAGAATCTGAATAAAAAAGTAACTCTTGCTGCCCAACTGGATGCGACCAACATCAACATTCAAGCCGTGAACAAACGGGATAAAGTAGCCAAGAAAGTAAAAGACGTGGTGAAATTCAAGATAGGATTTACTATCGTCAAAAACATCACAGCTGAAACAGGCGAACGTACTATCTATGTCCGCATCACCAAACCGGATAATGACGTGCTGACTAAAAACCCTTCCAATACATTCCCGTATGAAAACCGCGAGTTGGGATATTCCATCAAAAAGTACATTGAATACAACGGTGAAGAGCAAAATATAACCGTGTACTGGAACGTAGAAGAGTATCTATATGCAGGTACCTATCGGGTAGATCTTTTCGCAGACGGAACACTTATCGGCTCGCAATCCTTTACATTGGACTAAAAAAGATTAAATTATTTTGAGGTCTCACTGAAAGCCTATACATTTGCATCGTTGTTTATGCAATTATTGTTGCATCATAAAACAACGTTTTAATCACCTTAATAATGTATAGACACGATGAGAAAGTTCTTCTGTTTCATTTGGTTGGTATGTCTGACCTTCTCTGTCGGTGCACAAGAGGTTTTGAGCCTCGATAGTTGCCGTGCATTGGCCATTGCCAATAACAAAGAACTACTGATAAGCCAGGAGAAAATTAACTCTGCACATTATCAGAGAAAAGCGGCGTTTACCAACTACCTTCCCGATATTTCCGCCACCGGTGGATATATGCGTACCCAAAAAGAGATTTCACTATTGAGCGATGCCCAGAAAGGTGCATTAGGTTCAATGGGAACCCAGGTAAGCGGTGCCATGCAAAATGGTATACAAGGTATACTGACACAGCACCCTGAGTTGACACAGAATCCGCAATTCATGGCGTTGATCCAAGCGTTAGGAAGTGTGGACGTTGCCTCTCCGCTCAACGGCCTCGGAAATTCCCTCGTTGACGCATTTCGTACAGATACCCGCAACATGTATGCCGGCGCCCTGACGCTGACACAACCTTTATATATGGGCGGCAAAATCCGTGCTTACAACAAAATCACCAAATATGCAGAAGAACTGGCACGTCAGCAACATGACAGTGGTCTGCAAGATGTAATACTTAGTACCGACCAGGCTTACTGGCAGGTAGTATCACTAGCCAGTAAAAAGAAGTTAGCCGAAGGTTACCTCAAGTTACTGCAAAAGTTGGAAAGCGATGTGGACAAGATGATCGCCGAAGGTGTTGCCACCAAAGCGGACGGTCTATCTGTAAAGGTAAGAGTGAACGAAGCGGAAATGACACTGACTAAAGTCGAAGATGGCTTGAGCCTGTCCAGAATGTTATTATGCCAGTTATGCGGTTTGGACTTGTCCTCTCCTATCACGCTGAAAGATGAACGGGAAGACGATCTCTCTCCTGATCCGGTAGCAGCAAATGGAATTGATCTGAATACGGTTTATGCTACACGGCCGGAAGTACGTAGTCTGGAACTTGCCACAGAAATCTACAAGCAGAAGGTAAACGTCACTCGCTCCGAATATCTGCCGTCACTGGCTCTGATGGGAAGCTATATGATGACCAACCCCTCCGTTTTCAATGGTTTTGAAAAGAAGTTCAAAGGTATGTGGAATGTGGGTGTGGTATTACAAGTTCCTATCTGGCATTGGGGTGAAGGCATGTACAAGGTGAAGGCAGCCAAAGCGGAAGCCCGTATCGCCCAATACCAATTGGACGATGCTAAAGAAAAGATAGAACTTCAAGTCAATCAGTCCGTCTTCAAGGTTAATGAAGCCGCTAAAAAGCTGATTATGGCAGAAAAGAATCTGGAAAAAGCAGATGAAAACCTTCGATATGCCACACTCGGATTTGAAGAAGGCGTGATAGCTGCCAGCAACGTACTCGAAGCACACACAGCCTGGCTTTCAGCCCAATCCGAAAAGATAGATGCACAAATTGATGTGAAATTGACCGACATCTATCTGAAGAAGGCGTTGGGAGAATTAAAAATTAATAATTAAAAATTAAAAGGGTGAGAATTCATAATTCATAATTCATAATTCATAATTACCTAAATGGATACCAAATCACAAAACAGTAACATGCTATTAGCGTTTTTAACGCTGACAGGCGTCATTGCCATTGTAGCCGTAGTAGGTTTCTTCATGTTGCGTAAAGGACCGGAAATCGTACAGGGTCAGGCAGAGGTCACAGAATACCGGGTATCGAGTAAAGTACCGGGACGTATTCTGGAATTCCGTGTGAAAGAGGGACAAAGCGTGCAGGCCGGAGATACACTCGCCATACTGGAAGCTCCGGATGTATTAGCTAAACTGGAACAGGCTCGTGCGGCGGAAGCCGCTGCTCAGGCACAGAATGAGAAAGCACTGAAAGGCGCCCGTCACGAACAGGTACAGGCTGCCTTTGAGATGTGGCAAAAAGCTAAAGCAGGACTTGAAATAGCCGAGAAATCTTATAAACGTGTGAAGAATCTTGCTGATCAGGGCGTGATGTCAGCCCAAAAGCTGGATGAGGTGACTGCACAGCGAGACGCTGCCATCGCAACAGAAAAAGCCGCCAAAGCTCAATACGACATGGCAAAGAACGGTGCGGAACGAGAAGATAAAGCTGCCGCCGCCGCCTTGGTAGACCGTGCCAAAGGAGCTGTTGCAGAAGTAGAATCTTATATCAAAGAAACTTATCTTATAGCCCAAACAGCCGGAGAAGTTTCGGAAATCTTCCCCAAAGTAGGTGAATTGGTAGGAACCGGTGCACCGATCATGAACATAGCCATACTGGATGATATGTGGGTAACATTCAATGTCCGGGAAGATTTGCTGCAAGGTCTGACAATGGGAACTGAATTCGAAGCTTTCGTTCCGGCATTGGATAAAAATATCCGCCTGAAAGTGAACTACATGAAGGATCTTGGTACTTATGCTGCCTGGAAGGCTACGAAAACAACCGGGCAATTCGACCTGAAGACTTTTGAGGTAAAAGCTTTGCCACAGGAGAAAGTGGAAGGCTTGCGCCCCGGAATGTCGGTGATACTGAAGAAGTGATTAACGGTTAGTGATTAGTGATAAGTAAAGGAATGGCACGAGATAAGAAACATATAGCTTTGTGGAACGTCATGAAACGGGAAGGCCGACGGCTCGTTTCCCGTCCGCTGTACCTGTTCTGCATGGTGATAGCGCCGTTGTTCTGCTACGTGTTCTTCACAACACTGATGGATTCGGGGTTACCGGTCAATATGCCTGTAGGGGTAGTGGATCAGGATATGACATCCACTTCGCGCCAATTGATGCGAAACCTGGATGCATTTGAGCAGACCGCCATCGTAGCCCATTATCCTACTATCAACGAAGCACGTGCCGCCATGCAGAAAGGAGAAATCTACGGATTCTACTACATTCCGAAAGGTACTACCGCCAAGGCGCAATCTCAACGACAGCCTACCGTATCGTTCTATACCAACAATACGTTGCTTATCGCCGGTTCTCTGCTCTACAAAGATATGAAGATGATGAGCGAGTTGGCATCGGGAGCCGCCGCACGCACCAGTTTGTATGCTAAAGGTGCTACGGAAGACCAAGCTATGGCATTCCTGCAACCCATCGTCATCGATACACATCCGCTGAACAATCCGTGGCTGAATTACTCCGTATATCTGTGTAACACATTTGCACCGGGTGTATTGATGCTGCTTATATTTATGATAACGGTTTACTCCATCGGTGTGGAAATAAAAGACCGTACCGCACGCGAATGGCTGCGCATGGGAAATAATTCCATCTACATCTCCCTTGCCGGAAAGCTATTGCCGCATACGGCTATTTTCTTCCTGATGGGGATATTATATAACGTATATTTATATGGCTTCCTGCACTTCCCCTGCAACAGTGGCATCATGCCGATGCTTCTTGCCACCCTCTGCCTTGTACTGGCTTCGCAAGGGATGGGTGTACTGATGATAGGTACATTGCCTACCCTGCGTCTGGGACTGAGTTTTGCATCCTTATGGGGGGTACTTTCATTCTCTATGTGCGGACTATCATTCCCTGCTATGGCCATGCATCCGATTCTGCAAGGATTAGCCAATCTGTTCCCGCTGCGTCACTATTTCCTGATCTATGTAGATCAGGCCCTGAACGGTTATCCGATGATTTATTCATGGATAAACTATGTGGCGTTACTTATTTTTATGATGCTTCCTTTCTTTGTCGTACACCGGCTCAAAGAAGCGTTGATTTATTATAAATACGTGCCCTAATGAAACATCTGACGTTCAAACAGAAAGTAGTACAAGGTATCCACGACCTATTCTATATCTGGATACGGGAATTCCGCACGACCTTTCGCGATCAGGGTGTGCTCATCTTCTTTGTGCTTGTCCCGTTGGTGTATCCACTGATTTATGCTTTCATTTATACCAATGAAACCATACGGGAAGTACCTGCTGTGGTAGTGGATAACTCACGCAGTTCGTTAAGCCGCGAATACCTGCGCAAAGTGGACTCCAGTCCGGAAGTGAAGATTGTATCTTATTGCGCCGACATGGAAGAAGCCAAACTGATGCTGAAAGATCGTCTGGCTTATGGCATCATCTATATACCTGCTGAATTCAGTGAAGATATTGCACGGGGAAAGCAAACACAGGTCAGTCTGTATTGCGATATGAGCGGATTGCTTTATTATAAATCTCTGCTGAACACCAATACCAGCGTGTCACTGGATATGAATGCAGATATCAAAATGCAACGTGCCGGCAATACTACCAACCGCCAGGATGAGATTACCGCCTATCCGATAAAATATGAAGATGTTACCTTATTCAACCCCGCAAACGGTTTTGCGGCTTTCCTGATACCTGCGGTATTGATACTGATTATTCAGCAAACCTTATTGCTGGGTATCGGACTTTCTGCCGGAACAGCCCGCGAACAGAATCGTTTCAAAGATTTGGTTCCTATCAACCGCCACTACAACGGCACATTACGTATCGTACTGGGTAAAGGCTTAAGTTATTTCATGGTGTATGCACTTGTATCCGTATACGTGCTCTGTGTAGTGCCACGCCTGTTCAGTCTCATCCAGATAGCTCAACCGGGTGTACTGACCCTCTTTATGTTGCCTTATCTGGCAGCATGTATTTTCTTTGCCATGACAGCTTCTATTGCCATACGCAACCGTGAAACCTGCATGTTAATATTCGTCTTCACATCCGTACCTTTATTGTTCCTTTCAGGTGTTTCCTGGCCGGGAGCCGCCATGCCGGATTTCTGGAGATACTTCTCTTATATCTTCCCGTCCACTTTCGGCATCAATGGCTACGTACGCATTAATAGCATGGGAGCTACACTCAACGAAGTAGCCTTTGAATACCGTGCATTATGGATACAGGCAGGCCTCTACTTCCTGACTACCTGCTGGGTATATCGTTGGCAGATTATCCAAAGCAGAAAGCATGTGATTGAGAAATATAAAGAGTACAAGAATAAATAATAATTTCAGGAGATTATTATCCATTCTGCAGGACATCTTCTTTCTCCGGAGCAGTAGGCTCCGGCCTCCTTTCAGGGGCAAACGGGTCAAAATAATAAATATCTTTGGTATCCAGCCAATGCAGGAAGAAAGGTAAACGTCGCATAAAACGACTATAATCTTTCCGTCCGGCAGGTGTCCAGGCAGCCTCGGCAAGTGCTATAAGACGTGGAAAGACCATAAAATCCAATCGTTTGACATCAGCCACACGTTCCGTCCAAAGTGAATACTGCATACCCATAATCTGGCTTTCGTACCCCTTAAACAGATGTTCTATCGAGCGAGGGAATGAGAAGACATCTTCTATCGGATTATATCCATCCCAGTAACGCCCAACATTGTGTGTGGAATACTGCACAAAGTCGCCATACATCGGACGACGCGGAGTCATAATAACACGATATCCACTTTCGAGAGCTTTCAATAACTGATACCTACGATCATGACGCCACCACATCACTACTGCCTTATCCGGCGATACACCGGCATCCACAATCTCATCCCACCCGATCATCGTTTTACCTTTGGCAGCAATAATATCTGCCACACGGCGTACAAAATATTGCTCCAATCCGGTTTCGTTCATTAATTGTTTATCTTTGATGAACTGCTGTATTTGTGGATCTGTAAACCATTCCTGATTACCGAAATGTACTTCATCACCTCCAATATGAATATAAGGAGAGGGAAACAAAGTGATCAGTTCATCCAGCACATCACTTATGAAACGAAACGTTTCTTCTTTGCACGGGTGAAAAGTAAAATCTTTCCATCGTCCTTCACCCCCACCAGACAATTCCGGATAAGCACGGCAAGCAGCAGTGGCATGTCCGGGCATATCAAATTCCGGCACAATCATTATGTGTCGTGCAGCTGCATAAGCAACAATATCTTTAATATCCTCCTGCGTATAGAAAGCAGCAGGTGCCGACGGATCATGATAATTCCCTTTGGATCCAACCTTTGTCAACAGAGGATACTTCTTTATTTCAATACGCCATCCCGGTTCATCCGTCAGATGCCAATGAAAAACATTCAGGCGAAGAGAAGCCATTATATCAAGCAATTGCTTGACTTTCTCCTTGCCAAAGAAATGACGGCTCTCGTCGAGCATAAAACCCCGCCACGAATAACGGGGAGCATCATTGATTACACAAGCGCTCGTAGTGCCTTTCCCGGAACGCAAAAGTTGCTTCAAAGTTTCTTCTCCCCGGAATGCTCCGGTTACAGTAGTCGATTGAATAAAAACAGAATCGGGAGTTATCTCCAAACGATAAGCCTCATCAGCCCCCGTAGTGCAATCCGGTGCAATACGCTGTACCACTCGTGACGGAAGTACATTATTTGTCTCAAGTGCCTTATTTTCGGCAATAGACAGTACGAACTCTCCTTTTGCCGGGCGATATTGTGCCGGTTCAGGAATCACATTTTGTGCAGAGATAAAGACTGGCAGAAAAAGACTTACTGCCAACAGGTTAATTTTAGTTGTCATCATTGATATATTTTAAAACAATTTCCCATTTCAAATTCCAGTACCCCACCTTTCACGATCTCATCATGCGTTATCCACAAACGGTTCAATTTCTTACCGTTCAATGATACCGACTGGATATAGATGTTCTGAGGCGAGTTATTATGCGCTATGATTTTGAAATTCTTACCGGAGTAGAAATGCGTATCCAGGTTTATCTCTACGCTTTCGAAAACAGGGCTGGTAATCTCATAACGGGGATTTCCCGGACAAACCGGATGGATGCCCATAGCGGCCAATACATACCATGCCGACATCTGCCCAACATCTTCGTTTCCGCACAATCCCAGAACATCGTCACCATAAGCTTTATCACAAATCTTTCTCGTCCACTTCTGTGTCAGCCACGGGCAAGAAGAGTAATTGAAAAGGAATGGTACATGATGGTTTGGTTCATTAGGATGATTATAATAATCATTCCACAAAAAATCCTCCGGAACATTGGCAAAGAACTCTTCCAATTCCGCATCAAACTTCTTTTGTCCTCCCATCAGCGCTTTCATTCCGTCAATATCATGAGGGACAAACCAACCTTGCTGGAAAGGATTGCTTTCCGTAGTACCCTGATCCTGTGCCGTACGACCTCGCCAAGGCAACCAGCCTCCACCCTTCACGCGGGCACGGAACCACTGCACGCTGTCGCACCACACATTCCGGTAAGCTTTGGCACGCTTTTCATATTCAGCTGCTTCTTTCTTTTTGCCCAAGGAACTCATGAGTTGTCCTAAGCACCAATCCGTATAAGCATACTCCAACGTATGGGAAAGACTGCCGGGAGTATATCCCAGGTCTCCATTACCAAACTGCTTCTGTGTATTCGCAGCATATTCAACGGCTTTCTGTACATCATACTCCCGGATCCCCTTTTTATAGGCATCCGCCAGCACCGAGATAGCGGGATTTCCCAACATACAGCCGGAATATGCATTCACTACTTCCCAACGCGGGTAATACTCCTTCCCACTTAATTGCGCAATCTGAATCAAAGAGTTTATCTCATCATTCACCAATCGGGGATTAATCAATGTTTGCAATGGAAACTGGCTACGGAATACATCCCAACCGCTAAATACAGTACGATAAGTAAAATTCCCAGTCTGGTGAATCTTCTTATCCGCACCTATATATCGGCCATCACAATCAGAGAAGCAGCGTGGATCGATCATTGTATGATACAAAGAGGTGTAAAAGATAGTCTTATCCCTTTCGCTTCCCTCAACCTTCACCGAAGAGAGTGCCTGATTCCACAGATTACGTGTATTTTCTTTTACCCGCTCAAAATTCCAGTCCGGAATATCCTGTTCCAGATTGCGCTGGGCACCTTCCATGCTGACAAACGATATACCGCACTTCAGTTGCACCTGTTCGTCTTTCCGGGTAGGAAACTCTGTATAAAAGCCCAAGTGCTTTCCCTGTGCTTTCCCGGGAGCAGGTATTATCCGAGCATCCTTAATATAGTTGAAATAGGCCGGATTATCATTGGCATCATTCTTTCTGCTAATACCCTCAGGAATAGAAGCACTCCAAACACCGTATTCCGTCAATGGGCGATCGAAACAGCAATAGAAGTAAACGGTATAATCAGATTTACCCGAGCCATTTCCCCAACCTCCACAAGCGGGCGTGCATTTCATCCATCCCCGAATCGTATATTCGTCTACTTTTTCCACATACTGTTCATCGGATGTGCCACCAATTCTACGGGCCAGATCGATCTGGATACGTGACTTTTCCGACTCCGGATATGTGAAACGCAGAATCCCCGAACGAGGTGCGGATGTCAGTTCCACCTTCACCTGATAATCTTGCAAATATACCGAATAGTATCCGGCCTGTGTAATCTCCGTATCATGGGAATATCTGGAACGGTAACCTTCCTCCAGTTTATTTTCGGTTCCCTTGAATGTCCGTAATGGTCCGGTGGTAGGCATTACCAGAAAGTTTCCGAAATCACCATACCAGCCGATACCGCTTAAATGCGTAAAGCTGAAGCCTTCGATAGTAGAATGATGCCACGAATATCCGGGACCATTATCGCCACCGGTTTTAGTATCCGGACTCAACTGTACAAGTCCGAAAGGAGTACAACTTCCCGGAAAGGTTTTCCCCAATCCATGCCCCGACTTTCCGGCCTCTGCCGAAGTTGAAGCACCAATAATCGTATTGACATAATCCACCGGCTCTTTTTGAGCAAATGACAAAATAGAAAAAGAAATCAATAAAGCCGATAGCCAAGACCTGCCATGTTTCATAGAATAATAAAATAGAAAAAGTTACCGGATATGTTTTTTAATTAACGGATATAATACTTCCGCATAGCGCATAAAGCCCAGATCTGTAAAATGAATACCATCAACAGTAGCCTCACCATCGTGCCCGATGATATCCTTTGAAGAAAGAAGATAGATATTCTTCTCACCCGTTTTCTTCATTGACTGGAAAATAGCCGCAATCGTTTCATTTTTAGCTTTCACTTCCCGAGCAACCCTTTTATCAAAACGGGAATGAGTGAAAATAGGATCTTCTACAAAAAGTATGGGAGTATCGGGATGTTTGCTGCGAACGATAGAGTAAAATTTCTCCGCCCGTTCTTTCATCTGTTCCACTGTGGCGTTAGGAAGGAAATCAAGCACAAACATGGAAGCATCGACCGTAGCTATAAGTTCCGCAATCTCCAGATCGAGCAAAGCATTACCGCTAAACCCTAAATTGATACATTCACGATTGAGCCAACGTTCCAGAATATTTGTATGGGCCATTCCGGGACGGGAAGCACAACCACCCTGCAAAATACTGGTCCCATAAAAAACAACGGGCTTCTCACGTACCGGCAAATCAACAGTAGGCTGGTCAAGCGTAGAAAGGCTATCCACACCGATTGCCAATGAGGTGACCCCGTCATACAAAGAGAGATATAAAAGATATTCCCGTTCTTCAGGATCCATATTCTTCACGATAGTAGCTTCATTTACCTTTCCCTGAGGACGCCCGCTACCGGCAAAAACCCACTTACCATCTTGCAGACAATAAAGATCCAATCCCTTGATTCCGGTAGGAGTCATGTGGTTCATGCTTCTGTTATCCCTCACTTCCCACTTTGCCCCAATGCATGTAGAGTTGGAACGGAAGCGCAAAGCAAGTCCGGCACTATTGCGTCCTAAATCCCAAAGCGGTTTGCGGGAAACCGATTCCAAAGAAGCCGGAAGGCGTTCGTAACGGGTAAGAGTAGCATCCGTTGCCTTGCCCAACAAGGGGAAAACGGAAGCATCGCGATAAAGGAGTTGGGCCTGAGTGGATGCAGCCAGCAACAATCCCAAAATAAAAACTCTGATTCTCATGATTAGTAGATATTAAGATGATTCAAAGGTACACTGAAAAACTGCATTTATAAACAGTTTTACATCAATTAACAGGTAATAAACCTCCTATTATGGCTCCACAGCTCTTTTGAGTGCATTCACACTTATTAACCGTCTGAAGTTTGCTTTATTACGAAATATTCGTAGTTTTGTATCGAATTCATTTTAATACTTTATTTCCATGGAAAAGTTGACTATACAAGAAGAAGAAGCAATGATTTACATTTGGGAACTAGGCAGTTGTTTCGTAAAAGACATTGTTGCCAAATATCCCCAACCGGCACCTCCCTACACTACCGTGGCTTCCATCATTAAAAACCTGGAACGCAAACAGTATGTTACAGCCGCTCGCGTAGGGAATACATATCAATACACACCTGCCATTCGTGAAAGCGAATACAAGCGTACCTTCATGAGCGGCTTCGTGCGTAACTACTTTGAAAATTCTTATAAGGAAATGGTTTCTTTCTTTGCCAAAGAGCAAAAGATTTCAACTAAAGACTTAAAAGATATAATAGATATGATTGAAAAAAGATAAACATAAAAAAGAATCGCATGAAATACTATTTTTCTTTATTAGCTTGTCTGGTAAGTTTCATTGCTCACGCACAGACTACTTACTCCTATAGAGTAGAAGGCGAATTGACAGATAATTCGTTTAATGGAAAAATGTTATACATCATGCGATATGATGACAATCGCTATATTGATAGTACCCGAGTTGAAAATCAGAAGTTTGTATTTGAGGGACGGACTGCAATCCCCTCGTTTTGTCGAATCGATGCAGGACGCAACTATGGCAACTTTATTTTGGACGAAGGAACTATAAAAGTCAATCTATATACTCATGTCCCTACGGGTACAAAACTAAATGAAGCTTTCAACAAGACGATAGCTACAGTCGACAGTATCCGAAAAAAAGGATTCGCACATCTGGCAGAACTTAAAAAAGAAAAGCCGAATGCAGAAGACTGGCAACCAATATGGGCAGAATATTATGAGCAGAAAATCCGCCCATCACTCCTTGGATATCTAAAACAACAAATTATATCCAACAAGGATAATGGTGTGGGAGAATATGCTTTCAGAGATTATAGTATGGCATGTAATACCGATGAAATGGATGCTCTTCAGACAGAAATAGGCAATTGGCTGAATTCCTTAAAAACAGTACAGGCAATAAAAGCACGTTTCGAAGCACTAAAGAGCACTGCAGTAGGCAAACCGTTTGTCGATATAGCCGGTGAAGACACAGAAGGTAAAGAAACACGATTGTCTGATTTTGTAGGCAAAGGTAATTATGTTCTTGTTGATATGTGGGCAAGCTGGTGTGCTCCATGCCGGGAAGAAATACCCAATTTAGCAGAAATCTACAATACATATAAAGACAAAGGCCTGGTTATATTAGGTATTGCAACCTGGGATAAAAAAGACAGAATTATTAAAGCGATAGGAGATCTGAATATGACATGGCCACAGCTACTGGATACCCGACAAAAAGTAATGGAACTTTATGGCGTCAATGGTATCCCGCATATCATTTTATTTGCCCCGGATGGCACTATTGTTGCGCGCAATCTCAGGGGAGATGAAATGAAACAAAAAGTGGCTGAGATTATGAAAGACAAATAATAACAAAACAAATCAAGATGTTAGCTTATTTTCTAAAAATCAATGTAGCCATTGCGCTATTTTATGCGTTCTACCGGCTATTTTTCTATAAAGACACGTTCTTCACGTGGCGCAGAGCCGCTTTGCTCTGTTTCTTTGCCATTTCTGCCGTCTATCCGCTACTGAATATACAGACATGGATCACGGAACAGGAGCCTATGGTAGCCATGGCAGATTTATACGCTGACATCGTTTTACCGGAATTTACGATAACACCGGAACAGGCAACTTCCGACTGGAAAAGCCTCCTGCTCCAAACGGTCGGTTTTGCTTATTGGGGAATGGTAATTGTATTAGCGATCCGCTTTTTCATACAGTTGGCTGGAATTATCCGTTTAGCTTTCCGTTGCCGGAAAGCAAAGATAGGAAATACGAATGTACATCTGCTCAGACAAGCAAGCGGACCTTTTTCTTTCTTCCACTGGATTTTTATCCATCCGACTTCACATACAGAAGATGAACTAAGCGAAATATTAACCCACGAACAAACTCATGCCAACCAATGGCATTCCATTGATGTACTTGTCAGTGAGATTGTATGTATATTTTGCTGGTTCAATCCTTTTGCCTGGCTCATGAAACGGGAAATCCGCACTAATCTGGAATATCTGGCGGACAACCGTGTACTGGAAACCGGACATGACTCTAAAGCCTATCAGTATCACCTGTTAGGATTATCACACCATAAGGCTGCAGCAACTATCTATAACAGTTTTAATGTATTACCTTTAAAAAAACGCATCAAAATGATGAACAAAAAGAGAACCCGAGAAATAGGGAGAACTAAATACCTTATGTTTCTCCCCTTGGCAGCCTTACTTATGATAATCAGCAATATCGAAGCCGTGGCCCGTACCACGAAAGAGATGGCAAAAGATGTCATAGAAGCTGTGGAAGAGAATCTGGCGTCCAATTCAACAACGCCGGAGATGGAAGTTGCTACTGAAACGGCACCGCTGGAAACACCGGCACCGCAACAGGACAAAGACAAACTTGTGAACTACAAAGGAGTAGTAGTGGATAAAGACGGAAAAGCAGTGGAAGGCGCTGAGTTTTTCATTGATGAAGACCACAAACTACCACAAGGTCAATCGTATATCACGGGAAAGAACGGTAATTTTTCTTTCAAAGCATTCGATAATGCTAAAATGATAGTAATTTGGAAAAAAGATGGAAAAATGATGGGAGTACCCGTCACTGTCAACAAAGAAAACAACTCCAACATGAAGATTGTCATGGATAGGGAATGGCTAAATCCACCAGCCGATGATCCTGATAATCCTGTATTTGAAGTAGTGGAACAAATGCCTGAATTTCCGGATGGCGGCATGTCAGGTCTGATGCAATTTTTATCGAAAAACATCAGATATCCGGTAAATGCACAGAAAAATGGTACGCAAGGACGCGTTACTGTACAATTTGTTGTAAATGCAGACGGAAGCATCTCCAACATAGGAATTATCCGTGGAGTAGACCCGGAATTGGATGGTGAAGCGGTACGCGTTATCAGCACAATGCCAAATTGGAAACCGGGTATGCAAAAAGGAAAAGCTGTACGGGTGAAATATACAGTTCCTGTCATGTTCCGCTTATCGGATAATGGTCAAAAAGAGGAGTATAAGCCTGTACCTAAAATTGATGAAACCGTTGTCGTGGGATATGTTCCCAAACAAGTCCCTGTAGAGGAAGACCCGGTTTTTGAAGTGGTTGAAAATATGCCTGAATTTCCCGGTGGTATGGGAGGGCTGATGCAATATCTGTCTAAGAATATCAAATATCCGGTAGAGGCACAAAAAGCAGGAATCCAAGGACGAGTCACAATGCAAGTCATCATTGATAAGAACGGTAATGTAACCAATCCCAAAGTTACCCAGCCCGTAGCCCCCTTATTGGATACAGAAGCAATTCGCGTCACCGCAAGTATGCCTAAATGGAAACCTGGTACACAAAGAGGAATGCCGGTCAACGTAAAATATACATTCCCTATCGTATTCAGATTACAATAAAACAACCTCCTTTCAACATTAATTCTCTCTCACATAAAGATTATCTGCAATGTCCTACTCCTGATTTTTAACAGCACAATCAAGAGTAGGATGCAGATAACCATTTATTTATGCATCTTCACTACTTCTGTCGGTGCCATCTCCACATTCCGCTTATCTACCTGGCGAACCACGCTTGCCGCTAATTGCAGGAAAGCGCGTCCGGTCACGGTATTCTCGTCAAGTGCTACCGGAGTACCCTTATCGCCACTTTCGCAAATGCTTTGTACAATAGGAATTTGCCCCAACAAAGGCACATTCATTTCTTCCGCCAGCTTCTTGGCACCTTCCTTTCCAAAGATATAGTATTTATTCTCCGGAAGTTCGGCAGGTGTAAACCAGGCCATATTCTCTACCAAACCGAGAATAGGCACATTCACCTTATCATTGATAAACATGTTGATACCTTTGCGGGCATCTGCCAATGCCACAGCCTGCGGTGTACTGACTACGATAGCTCCTGTCAGTGCCAATGTCTGAACCACTGTCAGGTGAATATCACTCGTTCCGGGAGGAAGGTCGATTAAGAAATAGTCAAGCTCTCCCCAATTCGCATCCCCTATCAACTGTTTCAAGGCATTGCTTGCCATGCCGCCACGCCACAACGTAGCCTGATCAGGATCAACGAAGAAACCAATAGAAAGCAATTTGATACCATACTTCTCAACCGGTACAATCAGGTCACGACCGTCTACGTGTTCAGCATAAGGACGCGCATCCTCCACCTGAAACATCTTCGGCATAGATGGTCCGAAAATATCGGCATCCAACAAACCAACCTTGTAACCCAACTTCGCCAAAGATACTGCGAGGTTAGCAGCTACCGTTGATTTACCTACGCCACCCTTACCGGAAGAAACACCGATAATATTCTTTACTTGAGGCAATAATTTGCCTGGTTCGGGACGTGCTGCCTGTTTGCTTTCCGTAGTAATGGTTATTTCTACCTCATCAGATACATACGTATGAATAGCCGCTTCCGCTGCCTTTATTACAGATTTCATGAAAGGATCAGTCGGTTTCTCAAATATCAGTGAGAAACTAACTTTCATCCCGTCAATACGTAAATTATCGGCAATCATTTCCGCCTCAACCAGATTCTTTCCGGTACCGGGATATCGCACTGTGGCCAGTGCATCTAAAATTAGTTTAGGATAAAGTGTCATTACTCTTTTTTTATTTTGAAGTTTGCAGCCCACTCCGCTTACTGCGGTTATAACTGCGATACTCATCTAACTCTATTTCCACATCGGGTTCGTGCAGTTCGCCTTCCTTCGGCAGATGGAACTTGATATACTTGATGTTCAATCCACGGTCCAACCACTGTTGCTCGTAATAGGTTTTGATGCTGAGAATTTCATCAGCCATGCCGGAGTGATACAGATCTTCTGTCAGCACATCCACCGGAAGATGATTTTCCTCGATCATACAACGGGTATAAGTGAACATAAAGTTACTATCTGTCTTGAGATGAACAATACCATCCGGTTTTAGGAATTTACGATAACGTTCCATGAAATAAGTGGAAGTAAGGCGCTTGGTAGCTTTCTTCATTTGCGGATCAGAGAACGTCAACCAGATTTCACTCACTTCATTTTCCGAGAAAAAGCGGTCGATTATTTCAATGTTCGTACGCAAAAAGGCAACATTCTTCATGCCTGCCTGTAATGACTCCGTAGCACCGGACCACATACGGGAACCTTTAATATCCACTCCGATAAAATTCTTCTCAGGAAACAATCGTCCCAGCCCGACGGTATATTCACCACGTCCGCAACCTAATTCCAAAACAATGGGACGGTCATTCCCGAAGAATGACTCGTTCCATTTTCCTTTCATCTCAAAGGGCACGTTATCTACTGCTGAATAAGGATATTCGAACACATGCGGATAACTTGCCATATCGGCAAACTTCGCTAACTTACCTTTACTCATGCGTTATTCCACAATGGTTACCCAGCCATGCGTGTCAGGTTCATCACCATATTGAATTCCACGCAATTTGTTGTACAACTTCGTGCAGACAGGTCCCGGTTTGCCGTCCTTGGCTATTACATAAGAATGTCCGTTTTCAGGATCATCTATGCGCTCAATCGGGCTAATCACCGCAGCCGTACCACATGCACCGGCTTCCTCGAACGTAGTAAGTTCTTCTTCAGCCACCGGACGACGTTCCACCTTCATGCCCATATCTTCGGCCAACTGCATCAAGCTCTTATTGGTAATGGATGGCAGAATGGAAGTAGACAGAGGAGTAATATAAGTATTATCTTTTATTCCGAAGAAGTTGGCAGCGCCACACTCGTCGATGTACTTCTTCTCCTTTGCATCCAGATAAAACTCTGCGGAATACCCTGCCGCATGTGCTTCGTGGCTGGCACGCAAACTGGCTGCATAGTTACCACCGATTTTATAAATACCAGTTCCAAGCGGAGCAGCACGGTCATACTTACGTGTAATGACATAAGGAGTAGCTGCAAAACCGCCTTTAAAGTACGGACCTACCGGAGTAACAAATATCAGGAACATATATTCATTGGAAGGACGCACCCCCACCTGTGCCCCGGTTCCAATCAGCAACGGACGGATATAAAGGGAAGCACCGCTCTCGTAAGGCGGTATAAAGCGTTCGTTCATTTTCACCGCTGTCAGCACAGCTTCTTTGAAACGTTCTGTCGGCAATTCTGCCATCATGATACCACGACACGTAGACTGCAAGCGGGCAGCATTCTCTTCCAAACGGAAAATACGCACCTTACCATCTTTGCCACGGAATGCCTTTAAGCCTTCAAACGCTTCCTGTCCATAATGCAGACAGGTAGCTGCCATGTGCAGATTAATAAGTTCGCTACTGCTGATTTCAAGTTTTCCCCACTCACCTTCGCGGAAATTAATTCTCACATTGTAATCTGTCTTCATGTATCCGAATGACAGATTAGACCAATCTATTTCTTTCATATCTCAAAGTATTAGTAATCTCATTACGTACATTCTGCAACAAATTTAGTCTTTATTCTTCACTTTCCCGCTTCTCCGACAGTAATTTTTCGATTTCCTTGTCAGCTTTGGTCAATTTATCGCTGCAAAACGCAATAATCTCATTCGCTTCCTTTATTTTTTCGGCAAGCGCATCAATTTCCAATTCATTATTGTCTATTTGACGGACAATCTTCTCCAAGCGTTCCATGGCTTGGGAATAGGTTTCTTTTTTCTTTGAAGTAGACATAGGAATATTTTATGATTTATGATTTACGACGGAGGTCACTTCACCCCGGTAAAAACGGGTGAGTATTTCATCTTTTTCATTCAAGAGGGTGGCATCTTTCACTACTTTTCCATCTTTCAAAGTAATGCTATAGCCACGGGCAAGCATTTTCTCTGGCGAAGCATCTACAAGACGCTGCCGCAACAAATCCAGGCGATGCTGCTGGCGCGCGAGAGAGGTTGTAACAGCCTGTGAGATATCCTTCCGGGCGGTAAGCAATGCAAGCTTGGCATCAGATACGCGACGGACAACAGCAGAAGGAATACGGTTTCTATACAAGGCCAGCCTTCGATGTTCCTCCGTCAAACGGGAAATCACGCTGTCGTGCAATTGGGTGATAAGCACTTCCAGTTCATCAGCAGCAAGATCCATGCAATTTATAAGATACTCTGCAGCAGCAGTCGGGGTTTTCACACGGGTGTGCGCCACAGAATCGAGTATCGTATCATCTCTTTCATGCCCTATTCCGGTAATTATAGGCAACGGAAATTGGGCACAAGCGGCAGCAAGCAAATACGTATCAAAACCGGAAAGATCGGAAGTTGCTCCACCGCCACGGATGATGACTACGGCATCAAAATCATTCTGACGACTTAAGATTAGATCCAAAGCTGCTAATACAGATTCTTCTACCCTATCGCCTTGCATCAGAGCGGGAAACAATTCTGTATAAAAGAAAAAGTTTCTGGGATTATTCTTTAACTGATGGCAAAAATCACCATAGCCTGCGGCTGTTGGAGAGGATATCACAGCAATGCGTTGCGGCAAAGTTGGCATTTCCAACTCTTTATTCAGCGTCAAGACACCTTCTTCTTCCAGTTGCTTCAGTATTTCCCGACGACGACGTGCCATATCTCCTAACGTATAAGTAGGATCGATATCCTGTACGGTCAGACTATAGCCATAAAGCTCGTGAAAGCTGACAGTAACCTGAACCAGTACCTTAATACCGGAAACAAAAGCCTGCCCTGTTGCTTCTTCAAAATAAGGTTTCAGCAGCCGATAGACATTCGACCAGATAGTACCCCGCGCCTTTGCAACCAGACCATTGCTACGGGGGTCTTTCTGAATAAATTCCAGATAACAATGCCCGGTACTGTTCGTTCGCACATCACTCAACTCTGCCTGTACCCAATATTCATCAGGCAGGCATTGTTCAAGACTGCGGCGCACCAAGGCATTAAGTTCCAGTAAAGATAATGCTTCCATATTGTTCAGCTACGAGTGACAAGCTACCAGCTACAAGTGACGAACTACGAGTAACAGCTTGTAATCAGTTATTTATTATTTGATTTATAATCATTGTATGCCTTCCACATATCAGGTACTCCATATCCGTAGATATTATCCGGGAAACCGGCACGGTCACCGGATCGGCGCACCAACTCAATCACTTCTTTTGCCGTCAACGTCGGGCAAGCCTGCCACAAACATGTCACCATACCGCACATGATAGGTGAAGAAAAAGAAGTACCGTTAGCCCGTCCCTGGTTACCATCCGTACGGATCACATCCGATCCAACCCCTACCGCAACCACATCCGGCTTCACGCGATGATCCGCTGTATTACCTACGGAAGAAAAAGTAGCCAGTACAGCTCTCTTGTCAATCGCTCCTACCGTCAATACATTATCAGCATCTCCCGGAGGAGTGATCTTTTTCCAAGAACCCGCACCGGAGTTGCCGGCACTGCATACCAGTATCATTCCTTTATCTGCAATATGGGAAGCCTGGCGCGACATCAATGCATGACGTCCATCCAGATCGCGATATTTATAATTCTTCGATTTATCATCAAATGAGTAGTATCCCAAAGATGTATTGATTACATCCACTCCCACACTATCGGCAAATTCAACCGCAGCCGACCAATAATCCTGTTCTACCAGGTGTTCCGAATATTCATCCTCACTGCGAAGCAACCAAAAAGAAGCTTCGGGAGCCGTCCCCGTCATTATATCAGGTCGGTTCATACCTATACAGGACAGTACACTCATCCCATGGCTGCTTTCTGCAAAGATATCAGCCTGTTGGTTTACAAAATCCTTTGTACCGAGAATACGGATATTCTGCATAGCAGTAATCTTATCGACATTATGGAATCCGGCATCAATAACCGCAATTGTCATACCCTGCCCTTTGAAGCCCGCTTCGTGTAATTTGTCACCGTTGCTCATCTGAATCTGAGTGATAGCACGCCCATAAATGCTATCCGGATGTATCGTCGGTTGGTTCAACACAGAATCACGTTCCGTCGCCATCGATGGTTTGCCGGCACCGGGAGAAATCCAGACTTTCTCTGTTGAAAGCACAAAAGGCAGTGCCGCAATACGATCAATCAGAGTCGTATCGTTGCAGGACACCGTTACAAAATTATCCCATTTCCCCGTTACCACAATCTTCACTCCCTGTTTGCGGATTTCATCTATATATTTACGGCATACCGGGAGATCTGTAGAATCAATCGGAAGGTTCTGCTTCCGGCGGCGCTCAATCGCTTTTGCCGACAAGTATTTCTCCGGTTTTTTTAAAGAATATTCTGTAGCAGCTTTATCTTTTAAACTAATGCGATACTTCAATGTATCTTGTTGCGCCGATGCCCCTGTTGCAAGCAGGGCAATGGCTAAAAAGGATATTAATTTTCTCATTCTATTATTTTATTACTTATTCATTTTCTGCAATAACCAGCCCGATACCCCGTTGGGAAGCAATGAAAGAACCACCTACTACCCGCCTTCCAATATAGAATACAGCCGACTGACCGGGTGCAATAGCCGATGCCTCTGACAGGAAATGTACAAACAACCGCCCATCTTCCAGCCTTTTCACCGTACAGGGAATCGGCTTGCTTCGGTAACGGATGCGTACCGTCAAATCGGAAGCCGAAAAGAATTCCTGCTCATCAATAAGGTTATCCTGTTCGGTTAACATATATTCTGTCCGCAATTGTTCGGCATCACCCAGCATCACCGTATTTTTCTGCGGATTTATCTTCAACACATAAGCCGGTTTCCCTAAAGCTATTTCCAGCCCTTTCCGTTGTCCAATGGTATAATAAGGAAAACCTTTATGCTCTCCCAACTTCACTCCTTCGGAACTGACGAACCATCCGGGACCAATCGCACTATCTATTTCAGGAGAATGTTCACGCAGAAAGTCCCGATAATCACCTTTGATGAAACAAACCTCCATGCTCTCTCCCTCTTCCGCCTTCAGTTGATAACCTTTCTCACGCAGATATTCCCTCACTTGCAACTTCGTATAGGTGCCCAGCGGAAAAATGCAACGCCTCAGCACATCTTGTCCCAGTCGCCAGAGGAAATAAGACTGATCTTTCTTATCGTCATCTCCGGCCACTATATATATCTTTCCATTCTTTTCTTCCAGACGGCTATAATGCCCGGTAGAGATAAATGCGCAACCTAGTTTGTCTGCCCACTCTGTTAGTATGCGGAATTTAAAGGTAGGATTACACATCACGCAAGGATTTGGAGTCCGCCCCTGACAATATTCATCAATAAAGTTCTGCACAATTACTTTACGAAAAGCCTCACGTTCATCAGCCACATGGTGTTCGATACCCATACTGCCGGCAAGTTGCCGAGCTTCCACAGGTTCGTCTCCCCACACCCACATGGTCAATCCGACTATCTCATACCCCTGTTCTTTCAACATCAGGCAAGTGGCAGTACTGTCTATACCGCCGCTCATACCCACCAATACTCGCTTATCAGGACTGTTCATTTTAGATATTCATTCTATTAGCTTACAAAAATAGATGATTTCGGGGAGAAGAAACAGAAAAGGCATACCTTTTTCACATGACTTCACATCATTCTCTTTGTTTCTCCCTACCTTTCCGTACCTTTGCAGCTACGAAAAACTTACGAGTTGTATAACTGGAGCAGCATAAGTTATACAACTGGAGTCGCATGAGTTGTACAACTCGTAAATTCTCCGTAGTAAGCAAAAATAAGAATAGTAATAAGTTCACAGCTTAGAAGTCAGCGTATCTAAAGTCTATTTCATGGCAGACCGCAACTTGCTCAAACGTCTCAAGAAAATAGACTGCTATCGCATACCATTGAGCTATTATCTTCCCAAAGAACTGTTGACACCCGAAATTCTGGAAGAAGAAAAAGGATTGAAAGAGGAAGGAATTATATAAGATATATACATAGACTTTAAACAAAATGAGTTTGCCATAAGCATTAATAACTTATGGCAAACTAAAGATTACATCGGCACAATAGTCACTCCCCACCGATACTCTTGGTTAGCAGGAATAAGATATTGTGAATCGGGGATAGCTCCCCAACTGTCATACCCGCCTACTCCCATTTGTTTCATATCAATGCAGACTTCCACAAAATTCTCAGGCGTTATATCATTGATATGAGTCTGGCGCGGTCTCACATTTTTAGCTGCTATAGTGTCATGTTTCAATTCTTCTTCGTTGCGGTTGAGCCATTGATAATCTCGCAGAATGGCCTCTTCACCGTCAAAGTCCTCTATTGAATTGCGCAATGCGGTAAAGCCCATTGTATGGTCAGCATAAATTGTCAGCCCTTTACCATTCTTTTCTTTCAGAGTAAGCCAGCGGGTATCGGTACGGTACCCATTCTCCTGTGGCCGTACATACGGAAAATACATCTGCTCGGCAGTATTTTGGAATAAATCTACAGTTACCCCGGCATTGCGATCTATGTAATTCTCTTCCGGACCACGCCCGAAATAGGTAATTAAGTTCATATCCACGAACAGACGGAAACGCATTCCAATACGTGGTACCACAAGTTCCGATCTTCTTTTCTGAATATCCTCACTACCTAAAGTAAAAGGATCTATTTCTACCTCTGCATCTCCTGTCCGATTGGTTTTCTGTTCCACAGGGGTAAAAGTATAATCAGCCTTTATTACACCGGAAGGATAGATACGATAAGTGACAATATATCTGTTCCCGGCAGGTAATAAATAGTCAACAGTCAGTACGGCATCTTTACCATCCATTTTTACATTCGCATCTGCAACCTTGAAGTCTTTGCTGGCCTGTTTCCACGTTTGTAATCGTTTAGGCGACTGACTTCCATAATCATTGTCATTGGGTGCACGCCAAAAGTTGGGTTGAAAACCAAAATTATCCGTAAAATATTCAGTGCCGTTCATTCTATAGGAAGTAACCAGTCCTTCTTTCTTGTTAAATACAAAATTGACTTTTGACGATGCTACTTTCAACAATTCGTCTTCTACACTACAACTTAACGCCGGCCCATCAACTTTGTAAATACGCGCCAATGACTCTATTGGTAAACGAATTTGTTCTTTAGCTATTTCATAACCTACAGGAATTAACGCTTCCTGCTGAGTAGTCGTCACACTGAATTCTACAAAATATTCAGTACCCACTTTTGGTTTCAATCCACTCACATTCACGTTCAGTAATTTACTATCCTGAGGTGCAATATCCAAACATACTTTGCCGCTACGAATCGTTTTCGCATTTTCTTTCACCTTATAATGAATCACATATTTCTTCAGATTCGTAAAATAAAATCGATTCTTGACGATGAATTCACCACGGGCCAGATCTATAGCCTCAACAGCTATATTCTGATGCACATATTTCACTTCGCTATAAGCCGGGTGAGGAGTGCGGTCAGGGTTGACAATGCCATTACAACAAAAGTTACCATCGCTCGGCATGTTTTTCCCAAAATCTCCTCCATAAGCCCAGAATGAACGTCCTTTTTCATCTTGGGTTAGAATCCCCTGGTCCACCCAATCCCAAATATATCCACCTTGCAGATTGGGATACTTATAAATAGCTTTCCACTGATCCCAAAGACTACCGGTAGAATTGCCCATAGCATGTGCATATTCGGATGGAACTACCGGACGGTCACTTCCATTCTTTCCGATGTTTTCCAACCAGCCTGCACTTGGATATTGCGGAACGTACAGGTCTGAGTTCCACTCCCACTGAGCACGTTCATAATTCACCGGACGATCCATAATATCCTTGTCCGCCTGCTTCATCCACAAATAGGTCTGATAAAAATTATAGCCGTTCCCGCCTTCATTTCCCAATGACCAGAACGTTAAAGAAGGATAGTTCTTATTACGTTCGAACATATTAATCGTACGATACATGTGAGGTTTCAACCATTCGGGGTTATTCCCCAATGTACCACCTTTTCGTAAATCATAGCGCATGCCGTGACTTTCGATATTGGCTTCGTCATAAACATAAAAACCATATTCATCACACAATTCGTAAAAACGCCGGTCTTGTGGATAATGGCACAAACGGACTGTATTGATATTGGCACGCCTCATCAACTCAAAATCTTTACGCATCAACTCTTCGGTAAGATAATGCCCGGTTTCCGGATCATGCTCATGAACATTCACACCTTTCAATTTCAACGGTTGTCCATTAATTAACAAAACCGTGTAATTCTTCCCATTAGCAGACTTTTGTTCTATTTCCTTGATTTCAATACGACGGAACCCCACATTAAATGGCACCACCTCGCTTGTTTTACCATTCTCCCTGACAATCATCATCAACTTATACAGATTCGGAACTTCTGAGGTCCAAGTTTCCACATCCGGCAATTGTCGCTCAAAAGTCACCGTGACCATACCTTTCGATTTCATGGACACATTCTTTTCTCCGGTAGCAACCACTCTGCCTGAGTGGCCAATCAATTCATATCCAATAGTCAGATTGGCATTAGTATCCTTATGATTCTTTAAATCAAGGGCCAAACGGAAAATCCCATTCCTGTAACTGTCATCTAAAGTAGAAGTTATGCGGAAATCTTTTATGGAAGCTTTGGGCTGCGAATAAAGAAACACGTCACGCTCAATCCCGCTCATACGCCAAAAGTCCTGACACTCCAGATAAGAACCGGTACTCCAACGAAATATTTTCAATACAAGTGTATTTTCGCCTGATTTCAGATATCTATTAATCAGATATTCCGCCGGATTCTTTGAGTCCTCGCTATACCCTACCTCATACCCGTTTATATACACATAGCATCCCGACTTAGCACCTGCAATATGCAAATAAACGTCACGCCCTTCCCAATCGGTTGGCAGAGTGAACTCCTTACGATAAACACCCACCGGATTTTCTTCCGGCAATTGAGGTGGCTGCGGATTACTTGATTGAAACTCATAACACTGATTAGTATAGATGGCGGTTCCATACCCCTGTATCTCCCAATTTCCAGGCACCTTGATACTCTTCCATCCGACCACAGCAGCCGTAGTATCCACAATATCAGCCGGAAGCTTCTTATAGGAATCCACATAATAGAATTTCCAAATACCATTCAAAAGTTTATAATACGGGCTTTCTTCATACCGCCCGGTCATAGCCTGCGCACGGTTGGCATACGTCATAAAAGAAGTTCGGGGATCTTCCGTATTTACAGAAGTCGTCTGAATATCTTTCCAATAAGGCAGATGCGAGTACTTGAATGAACGCGAAGGCACTCTTCCACGTCCTTTCACAAGAATAGAATCTCGAGTAATTTCTACTGTGGAGTATGCATTTTGCGTTTCCGTCTCTATCATGCCTTCCTGGGTAATCATCGGGATTCCTTTGTAATATCCAAATGCCCCGGCATGATGATGTCCTGAGAATACAGCTTTTACACATGGATATTTCGAAATCGTATTCAAAATTTCCATATTGTTTAAAGCAGTAAATTCACTCTGCGGATAAAGTGGATGATGTGTAAAGATCAGTACATTGTTATGATTTCTTTCACATTTTCCCAACAAGTCATCCAGCCATTTCATCTGCTTTCTGCTGATTCCTCCATTCCATCTGTAGGCTTGTTTTCCTCCAGTTTGTTTTATTTGCTCCAGCATCTCAGCCAATTCCTGTTCTTTTTCAGTTCCCGTTACATTAGCATAAGCTGACACTTCATTGGTGTTCAACATGATGAAAACCCAATTTTGCTTCTTGAACGAATAATATTCGGAAGGCATACTCAACTGTCGATAGAGAACAGAATTATCTGTCACTTCTTTATAATCATGGTTACCCGTAATATGATAAATCTCATTATTAAGATGAACGAGAGAGGACATTATCTTTTTTAAATCACTGTTCTTTCTGTCAATAATATCCCCCAGATTAATAGTAAACTGAACATTCTGCTGATTGAAATAATTGATGCAAGTATCCAGCTTCTGCAATGCCTGCCTATAAAATCGTGCATTTTCCGAGGTGCAATCTGCATACTGCGTATCGGCAAATAGTCCAAATTTAAGGATAGGAGAAATATCCTGCGCTAATGCACTGCCTCCCAGAAAGAACAAGCATGTAAATAGTCTGATAAACATTTTCATGGTAATTCATTTTATAGTTATAAACAAAACGAAGAATCTGTATACATAAACTTGAATGCTTACAGATTCTTCTACTTGTTCAGTATGAGAATACAATCAGGAAATTCCTGCATTTATAATCTCATTATCTAAAACCTATTGATTCAATTGGTTATATCTAAGTTACTCAATACTCCTTTATACAATTTAGCGTATACAATCTTTCCAATGAAAGGATTTTGTATTGAAGGAGTAGCCGTATCACGATAATCGCCACCAATTCCTAACAGATAATCAGGTGCTTGGTCTTTCTTTGGGAAATTAAATGTTCCGGAGACCTTGACTTCTTTCACTTTAGCACCATTAATATACATCCTAAAAGTTGTTTTATCGTATGTAACAACAGCATGGTAATAAATATCTTTTCCTAATTGAATGGGAGTCTGAAAATTATTATTTGGCAATACCCACTTATTATTTGCCCTATAATAAAACGCCAGTTGGCTACCGCTGGTAATTTCATACCCCAATCCACCGCTTTCCATTGAGGAGAATGGGTTTACTCCTCCATCAGGAGAAAATAGGATTTCCATAGAAAACATCCCTTTCATAGCCTTACCAATAGCATCTTCTTTACTATAAGGAATATAGAAGAAATTACTTCCATCAAAAACGGCTTCATATTTCTCATACGAACTATTCCAACGTGTTTCTATGGCATTCGTCGTTCCTTCTACAACGGGCAAAGAAGATATTTCTTCATTCATATTAGTAGCTATCCCCTTATCTGCAAATTGTACATCCATGATTAATTTCGGAATTTCTTCATTAGGAAAACCTATTATGAGAACGGTCAAATGACTGTATTTCTTTATTTTTTCATAAATGTCCGGTTCATTATAATAGATTCTATAATTCCACGAATATTGTCTTACGGGCCTGTTATTAACTTGCGCATTCTCAAAATTCGTTTTCATAGCCTGATAAACGTCAGAATCAAAACTTATTCCATCAACATTATTATCCTGCATAGATTTCAGCCAACCATCACAAATTTCCTTTTGCTCTTGTTCGGTTTTTCCTACCAAACTGCTCCAGGTTGAGTAAAAACTTACATGCCATCCATCATTTGCAAATGAGGTCAGATGCGTAATATAACGACTTTCAACCAAAACACGATGCTTTATATTATATTTGCTGTCTAAGCGATACAAGGTTTCACGAATAATCGCTTCATTCTCATCCGTACTCAAATCCTTAAAATCAAGCCATAAAAAATTAAAATCAGGTTTCATCACAAGGAGATCATCCATATATTCCTCAAAAGTTTGGCCTGTTGAAGTTTCCAATTCATGCCCAATCATCAAAACAGGAATACCACTCTCTCTGGAAACATGAATATCCACTTCAAAATTGCTTATTCCATAATCAACAGCATCCTGTAGCTTAACAACATCATTGCACTTATGAGCTCCCAAAATCATTGTTTGACCAAAATCGTCAGTAGAAAGAAGACTTCTGGTCATAGGGCCATCAACGTTAGTATTCAATAAATCAGAAGAACATGATGTCAATATCATCGTTCCTAATAATAAACCAAATAACATCTTTAACTTTTTCATAAACATATATTTTTAATTCAATTATTAATTCCACCCCGGATTATTAGGTTTCAAATCTGGATTCCTTTCAATTTCCACTCCCGGTACGGGCCACAACAAATCTTTCTCTGTGAATACGCGAGTTACCAGCCTCCGCCCGGTTATTCCGTATACATCTCCCGGCAATACCTCCAAGGCAATACCCCAGCGACGAAGATCGAACCAACGATGTCCTTCTGCAATAAGCTCAACGGCTCTTTCGTGTTTGATACGTGTCAATACCTCTTCTTTAGAAGAAGCTTTCAGCCATGCAGGGCCACTGTTAATAGCAGGCATATTGGTAGAAGGGCGTTGGCGCACTTTATTAATATATTCTACTGCCGTAGCTTGGTCATTCAACTCATTCTTGCACTCTGCATACATTAGGTACACATCTGCCAGACGGAGTATCGGAAAGTTAATAGGAGTATGTTCTCTATTATTTATCTCTCCATTCATATTACCTTCGGGTACAAATTTCCGGAAAATGTACGACTCTGTTCTAGCAGGACTCAATCGAATAAAGCCGTTTGTTTCATTCGGAGCTATGTTCCGGGCAATTATAAACTCACAAGTCTTAGGCTGATTGTTTACCCATCCCGGATAAGTAGTATAAGGCATAATGATGGTTTCACTCATTCTCGGGTCACGTTTCGAATACATTTCAAGTAACTTATCTTTGTATTCGGGATAAGACGCAACCGTTTTACCTCCTTCTGCAAGTACCGATACAAAGGTTTTATCCTTCACGTCCGTACTGCTGAATCCTGGAATAACTTCTTCCCAATCAAAAGGTTTGCCATCTTTATACTCGTACATGCCTACCAGCGTAGCGGACGGTAGCACGACATTCCAGCAACTGCCATACGTAGCACGGCTGCCCATATAGAAAGTCATTGGCATACCATAATCTTTGCCTACACCTCCTGAGTTCTGAATAGCGAAAATCATTTCATCACTTTGATCGCCTTCCGGAGTGAATAACTTAGCATAATCAGCATACAAAGAGTAATTATATCCTTTGCCCGACGGATCCAATATAATTTCCTCGAAATCCTTGGCAGCTTTTGCATACTCTTTTGTATATAAATATACTTTTCCACGCAATGCATAAGCGGCTCCCAATGTCACGCGTCCATAGTCATCTTGTATCCTTTTTACAGGAAGATTGCTATTGACTGCGGCATCCAGGTCAGCAAGAATGAACTGTACGACTTGCTCTTCAGAGCTTCTGGGCTTCTTCAAGTCATTATAGTCTGTACTCAAGTTCACACTTTCGTCATACAGTGGCAATGCTCCATAAAAATTATAAAGTTCGAAATAATACAAGGCACGCAAAAATCTAGCTTCTGCCAAATACTGGGTTTTAAGTTCTTCACTCATACTTTCTATCCCAGGTACCTTCTGTAGCACCAGATTGGCTCTCATCACCCCGTCATAAAGCGACTTCCATTTATCCTCCACTAAGGCATGCCGATCACTATAAGTACCTAAGATAACCGGTCCAAAGCCCTGAGAATCATACCCCACACCTATATCCGACATACAATCATAGGCAAATCTCATCCCAAAAGCATTATCTTCTCTAAGAGCCGCATATACTCCCATCATCCCTTGTTTGGCATGGGTTTCCGTCTGCCAGAAAATGCCATCGCTTATTTGGTCAGCCGGATACCTATCCAGCTCATAACAACTATTCAAGCACATTGATGCAACAAATGCACCTAATAATATTCTATACTTTTTCATAAAACATCAAATTAAAATGAAAGATTAACTCCAATAACAGCCTGTCTCATAGAAGGGTAGTCAACGCCAGACACTTCCGGATCGAGACCATCGTATTTAGTGAACGTAAAAAAATTCTCTAAGCTACCGTAGATTCTCACACGCTCTATAGGTAGAGATGGAAATGCCGTTCTCGTAAAGGTGTATCCTAACTGGATATTCTTAATTTTAAGGAATGATCTGTTCTGAATCCAGAAGTCACTAATCAATGTATTCCTGTTATCACTGAATTCCAGTAGGCGGGGATAGCGGGCTGAGCCCTGAATGCCTTCATACCAACGGCCATCTGCTATCTTCTTGTTGAGCTGATAACTGTGGCGAACAACCGGACGAAAATAATTATCCAGCCAATAAGTTTCCACTCCGGTGACTCCCTGCAAAAGAACAGAGAAATCGAAACCTTTATAAGCCCCTCCCAAGTTCACACCAAAAGTACACTTCGGAGTGGCTCCATTACCGATAATCGTACGGTCATCATCATTAATCACACCGTCACCATTCAAATCTTTATATAGTAAGTCTCCCAGTTCCGGGCGATTAGAAGGAAATGTTTTTTTAGGCTTGCCTGTACTTGGATCAATCGGAGTATTATCCACTAACTGCTGCACAAAGTCCAAATCCTGCTGTGTCTGCACAATGCGATCAACAACATAGCCATACTGAACATTTATCGAATAACCTTCTTTAATCATATCAGCATTAGTAATAGCACTTTCATTACCCTTGAACTTGGTTACCTTGTTATTTATAAAAGTGATATTACCATTCACGAAATAAGAGAAATCCTTTATCTTATCTTGCCAGCCCAAACTAATTTCCACACCTTTGTTCACCACTATGCCTGCATTTTGTCTTGGGATAGTTGCATTCCCGTTCACAAGCGGAGCCGGAAGATCGATCAGGATATCTTCCGTCTTTTTATGAAAATATTCGACCGTACCGGTAAAACGGTTATTTGCCAAACCGAAATCCACCCCTACATTAAAGATTTTCGTCTTTTCCCAAGTCAGGTTTCCATTAGGAATAGCCTGCATAGCTACTCCGGTAGCTATATTATTATTTAGGATATAGTTGGATGCCGAATATAAAGATTGGGCATCATAATTACCTTCAATATCTGCATTTTTACTTCTCAACGCATTGTTACCCAACACACCATACGAAGCACGCAGTTTCAGATTACTCAACGTCAATCTTTCTGAAAAATCTTTCACGAAAGGTTCTTCACTGATTCTCCAGGCAGCGGAAGCTGAAGGGAAATATCCCCAACGATTACCCTCCATAAAACGGGAAGAACCATCGGCGCGGAGATTCACTTCAAACAGATATTTGTTATCCCAGTTCAATTTCAGTCGACTGAAGTAAGAACGCATCACCCATTCCACTGTATTACCAGAAGACGAAGCAGCTCCGGTAGCGCCATCAATCACTCCCAGTCCCGGATCCAGTAAGTCCTGCTTGGTTGTCTTGAACCATTTATAGCGGAACAGTTCCTGACTGGCTCCCACCATAACGCTATAGTCCAGTTTGGAAACCTTATTCTGATAAGCAGCCGTCACATCCATCAGATAGTCATTCCATTTGTAATCACTGTTCATGATGTGAGTTTTACCAATGCCAGTAGAAGCCACCACATCGTTCAGGAAATTCCATTGCTCCAGAAATACCGGTTGAGAATCATCCGTCTTATTACGATGCATATAGTTGAATGATCCAGTCAGCGTAAATCCTTTAAAAGGAGTCAATGTTCCGTAAAAACGACTTTTCACATACCGTTCTTGGATATCTCCTGCAGTATTATATAAACGATAAATAGGATTATTGGCTGCATTCTGAGCATCGTCCTGGTCATTATTGACAGAACCCAACCGACCATCAGGAGCGCGAAACACCATACCCGGAGAAGTAGCGGCAGCGTAAGTGAAGACATCTTCCATCTTATTCGTACCCTGCTCCGTAAAAGATACATATCCATTAATATTAGTTCCGACCTTCAACCAGGAAGTTACGTCAATGTCCAGATTAACGCGTGCTTGCGTTTTTTTATAACCAGAATTATCCATCACCCCCGGTGAATGCAGGAAGCCAAAAGAAGTATAAAACTTGACTTTATCCGAACCACCGCTAATTGAAACACTATGGTTGTTACTCAAAGATGTTTTAAACAACTCATCCATCAGACTTGTATTTGGATATTTCAACGCATCTTTTCCTTCATTGGCACGCCACAATTTGATGGCATCATCCGAGTATTTAGTTGGCAAGTTTGAATTGGAAAAACCTTCATTTATCAATTCCATATAATCAGCATAGTTAGACACTAAATCAAAGGTTTTTCCTACAGATTCCCAAGAGAGATAGCCATTGTAATCAACTTTTGTCTTACCCTGCTTGCCACTGCGTGTAGTAATCAAAATGACACCATTAGCTGCTCTCGAACCATAAATAGCTGCTGATGCAGCATCTTTCAAAACCGATAGATTCTCAATATCCTGAGGTTGCACGCTGTTTAATGAACCTTCTACTCCATCAATAATGACAAGTGGCGCTGAATTATTCAGGGTTCCTTGACCACGAATCATTATAGACGCCGTATTATCACCCGGTTTATTTGAACTGGAAGTAACCTGCACACCGGCAGCCATACCCGCCAATCCCTGTGATACATCTGTAATCGGACGACTTTCACTCATTTCCGCCATATTGATATTGGCGACAGAACCTGTCAAGTTTACTTTCTTTTCAGAACCATATCCTACAACCACGACCTCATCCAGCGATTGCGCATCTTCCATTAAGGCTATTTTCAGTTCCGTGGTATTGCCAGTAACTCTAACTTCTTTGGTCAAATATCCAATATAAGAAATCTGAATAACACTGCCGACCGATACATTATCAAGCATGAAATTTCCATCAATATCTGTAATGACTCCATTGATTGTACCTTTTATAATTACATTAGCACCGATAATCGGTTCACCCTGTACATCCAGTACCTTGCCTTTAATCATTTTTTGTTGTGTGATACTCTCTACTATATCAATATGGGGTGACGTTGAACCGGTTCCTGTCGCCCATAATGATCCGGTAGCAATTAAAGCTAACGATGCTCCCAATACCATTCTTTTGGGGAAAGAGCTGCAATGTTTGAATTTTCTTTTCATAAGTATTTAAAGATTAGTTGTTATTAACGCTGCAAGTTTACTCCTTTCCACCCTATAAACATCATCCAAATCGTCCAAAGAAACAATGAAAATTGTCCGTGGACATTTTTAATAGGATTCAGGAAAATTTTCACAGATATACATGTCATTCCTATTCCAATGTCACATCTTTATAAAAATCATTCCCGACAATAATCACATATATTCCGTACAATACTGCAATCCCGTTCTATTTAATAGCACTAATATTGCAGCGATAATATTGCAATGACTCAAACTAATCACCAAAAATAAATATTATGAGAAAACTTTCATCTTTATTACTCTTGATGGTCCTATCCATCTGCTGGAGCTATGCACAACAAGCCAAGTATGTCTTCTACTTTATTGGAGACGGAATGGGTATCAACCAAGTGCAAGGTACAGAAATCTATCGGGCAGAACTGGAAGGGAAAATGGGAATTTCCCCTTTGCTATTTACTCAGTTCCCCTATTCTACTGTTGCAATTACCAACTCTGCCACAAACAGGGTTACAGACTCGGCTGCCGCAGGTACGGCGCTTGCCTCCGGTCGTAAGACCAAAAACAGCGCTATTGGTGTACTGGAAGATCAGGAAACCCCAATTAACAGTGTAGCTGTATGGGCAAAGAATAAAGGCTGCCGAGTGGGCATTGCCACCAGTGTCACCGTCAATCATGCAACTCCCGGAGCCTTTTACGCACATGCCGCTAAACGTACCCTTTATCACGAGATTGGGAAAGACTTATATAAGACCGGCTTCGATTTCTATGCCGGTTCTGATTTCCGGGATGCAACGGACAAGAACAATCCCACGGCTGAAAACTTATATGAAATGGCCGCTCAAAACGGATATACCATCGCACGCGGCTATAAGGATTATCTGAAACAGAGCAAGAAAACTGATAAGATGATCCTGCTGCAAACAGAAGAAGCCTCTAAACGTGAAATTGCAGCCATTCCTTATGCCATTGACCGTAAGAAGGGAGATATGACTCTTCAGGATATCACTCGTTCCGCCATCAATTTCTTGTCAAAAGATTCATCCAAAGGCTTTTTCCTGATGGTGGAAGGAGGAAGAATCGACTGGGCCTGCCACAGCAATGATGCCGCAACCACATTTCACGAAGTGATAGACTTCGATAATGCCATCGAGATAGCTTATGAGTTTTATTCGCAACATCCGGATGAAACACTGATAGTTGTCACAGCCGATCACGAAACCGGAGGCTTTGCACTGGGTACAGGCACTTACGACCTGAATCTACAGGTATTGAAAAACCAAAAAGTCAGCGAAAACGGCTTCACCCGCATCGTCAACGAAATGCGAGCCAAGACCAGCAACCAAGTGAGTTGGGAAGCCATCCGACAGACCTTGAAAGACAATTTCGGTTTCTGGGATAAGGTAGAATTAACCGTCGAACAGGAAGCCCGATTGAAAACAGTTCATGAAAAAAGCCTGATGCATCAGGAGATGAAGCTGGAAAAGAGCGAATATGCACAAGACGAACCGATAGCATCGGAAGCTAAACGTATCATCAATGAAATAGCTCTTGTAGGCTGGACCAGCGGAGGACATTCAGCCGGTTATGTTCCAGTATTTGCCATTGGAGCCGGAGCAGATCTGTTTCAAGGCCGTATAGACAACACAGAGATACCTATAAAAATCGCTCAGGCTGCCGGATACCCTATAGATTTCTAAATGATTATGAATTTATCTTAGGCGCGGATTAATCCGTGCCTAAACCTCCGAATCTTTTCTTTTCTGATAACTCTGTGGCGTACATCCGTACTGATTTTTGAAACAACGGCTGAAATACACCGGCGAACTGAATCCACAGCGATCGCTTACCTCCGCAATCGGCAAATCAGAATATCGGCGAAGAAGAGTTGCAGCATGTTTCAAGCGATAATTGAGCACAAAGTTATTAGGAGTCATGCCCGTCAAAGCTTTAAATTTGGAATACAGCAAAGAGCGACCTATACCAACTTCCTTACACAATTCCGGTATATCAAAATCAGGATCATCAATATGTTTCTCAATAATTTGTGACGTTTTGCGCAACATCTCCTGATCCAGAGGGTTGATGCTGGTCAAATCAATTTCCGACAGAGGTTTCTTACGAAGCTGATGTTGTATCAGCAATCTGTTCCTTACCAGATTATTAGCTCTTGCCAAAAGCAACTGTGCATTGAAAGGTTTGCTTATATAGTCATCCGCCCCACGATTCAACCCCTCAATACTCTGCTCCGTATTGTTGAGCGCAGTAAGCAGAATAATAGGAATATGGCACAAATCAACATTATTCTTTATTTGCAGGCACATTTCAATTCCAGTCATTTCAGGCATCATAATATCTGATATAATCAGATTCGGCTTATGCTCGTAGGCTTGAGCAAGCCCTTCTTTTCCATTATTTGCCAGGTAGACTTGATAGAAAGGTTCAAAAAGCTGTTTCAAGATTTGCAGCAGTTCTTTATTGTCTTCCACCAACAACAGTTTCCTGTCGTTCTCCTTTGCCGTTTCCTGCGATAGTGAGTCTACAGGAACTTCATAAAAAGAGGCTATTTTCTCGCCTAACAATGGTCCTGTAGTAGTCATCATATCAGATACACTATCAACAAACTGAATATGTTCGTCTTCCTGATAGATACTCATGTTAAGCGATAAAGCAATTGTAAAAGTGCTACCCTTCCCGACCTCACTTTCTACAGAAATTGCCCCATGATGTTTTTCTACGATGCTTTTGGTCAAAGCCAAACCGATGCCCGTACCTGGAGATTGTTCGTTTCCCTTCTGATTCCCGCCTTGATAAAAGCGGTCGAAAATATGGGCGGAATCCAAATCTGAGATGCCACTACCGGTATCGCAAATCTGTATCTTCACATTACCGTTATCAGTGGCAATTATCATACCTATTTTCCCTCCGTCAGGGGTATATTTAAAGGCATTTGAAAGCAAATTAAAAAATACTTTCTCCAATTGCTTAGCATCAAACCAGCACACTATCTCCACTGGATTGCACTGAAAATCATAGCAAATGTTACGTTGATGTGCAAAGTCACTGAACGAAAGAAATATCTCTTTCAGGAATTTCCCTATATCCCGCTTCTCTATTTGCAATATAAAGCGGTTCTGGGTAAATCGTCTGAAGTCCAAAAGTTCAGAAACCAAATTAGTCATCTGCTGTGCACTCTGCTTTATTTTCAATATCTTGTTGTATACTTGCGGAGGAAGCAGCTGATTCTGCAACAAAGTATCAATATGGCTGACAATCAGTGTCAATGGAGTACGGAATTCGTGACTCACATTAGTAAAAAATACCAGCTTGGCATGATTCATTTCTTCTATATGCTGTTTTTCGATACGCTCTTTTTCCAGCGATTGCGCCAAAGCCTGTTTTACGAATCGGTTTCGGGCATAGTAAGTGATGCCCGAAACAATTGTAATCATATAGAATATCCATGCCCACCAGGTGGCATACCAAGGAGTGGCAATATGAATAGCCAATTGAATAGGAAGCTGACCGGAAGCATACGCCATACGTACATAAAGTGTATAATCGCCCGGATCGAGGTTTGTGTATCTGGCCTCCGGAGTCGGAGTAAATGTCCAGACTTTATCCAATCCTTCCAATTTATATTCAAAGCCTTGCTGCGCATATTTGTTCTGATAATCAGAATGGGCAAACTTGATAAGCAGGTTATTGTCCTCAGTATCCAGCATTAGCCTCTTCGTAAAAGGAAGCGCTGCAGTGAGTATTTTATTTTCAGGCGACGGTTTTATCAACCGATTGTTAACATGAAGAGTAGAGAAATAAAGAGAACTTATCTCTACCTGGGAAGCATGAAATTCTTCTTCCGCCAAAAGAGTAACCCCTTTGGTATCTCCAATATAGATTTTATTGTCCGAAGAGACATAAATCCCGCAATCCCGAATGATCGGAGCCTTGAGATAGACTTCTTTCTGTCCCAAGCTGGTAAATGACTCCTCTTTCGGATCAAAAAGTATGATTCCCCGGTCTCCGGTAAGGATAAACTTATTGCTGGCAGTCTGTTTCACATTGTAGCAATAATTGCTGGGCAATGTGCTGTTCTCCGCATTATAAACAATCATTTTCTTGGTATTCCGGTCGTAAAACAGCAATCCGCTTCCTAACGTACAGATATATACACCGTCTTTCGTCACCCGTACATGCGATATGCTGCCCTTATAGCCCATATCCTGCAGTTTGAGAGTACTTCTTTGAGTAACATCAGAAAGAGGGACGATCACAACTTTGTCTGCTTGGTTAGCATAGAAGTTTCCTTCTGCATCAATATCAAAATTTATACAGTAAGACTCCGGTTTGAACAGAAACGTAAAGTGATTAGTCACCGGATCGAGTTGAAAAACACCTTCACGGGAAGAAAGATAAAGTTTACCATTCCACATCTTGACCTGATAGATGAAATGGCGCGGAGCCGGAGTATTTTCCAACTGATGTTCCAGGTAATTATAAAAGCTTTTTTCCTGAAAATCATAACGTGACAATCCTCCTAAGTGGGTTCCGATATACAGATAGTCATTCTCCCAGTCATAGCAGATACTCTTTACATTGTTATGCGGAATAGAGTTCAGTCCCCCTGCCGTAAATTGATGTACCAGTTCCCAGTTTTCATTTATGCAACCTAAACCTCCTCCGTCAGTACTGACCCAAAGATTTCCATGTTTATCAGCCGTCATCTCACCAATGTATGAATAATATAGGTTGGAAAGATTTCCGGCCTGGTAGTCATAATGTACAAATCCACTGCGGTCGGGAGTAAAATAGTTCACTCCTCCATAGAAACTGCCGATCCAGATAGTTCCCTGCCGATCGGTGTAAAGAGAAAAAATAGAAGGATGATTCAAGCCCCCCACATACTGAGGTATCTGTATCAATGTATAGGTTTGCTTCCGGACATCATACTTTTGTAAACCAACGAAAGTTCCAAACCAAATATTATGCTCATCATCCTCGACAAAGGCACGTATCTGCATATTGCGGATTCCAGCACTTCCGGTAAGTGCATAAGGAACTTTTTGCAATACATTATCCTTGAGCCGATACAATCCTTGCATGCGAGTGCCTATCCACACTTCTTCGTCCGAACTCTCGAAAATACAATATACATCTATATTTTCCAGTAAAAACCGGGATGGCTGGAGTGTGTTTTGAGGAATGATATACATTCCTTCCATCATGCCGACATATATATTGGTTTCGCTAATTGCCAGCGTGTTTACGGTATAAGGAGGAAGTTTCACTTTCGACCGGACGGTATGCTGTCGGCAATCGTAAGCGAAAAGAGAATCTTTCCGGGCATACCATATTTCATTCTGATAGACAGCCAAAGCAGTAGTAGCATTGTCTGTCGTATATTGCTTAAATGTGGAGGTATGAATGTCATAGCCAAACAAATTATTATCAGCTATGAAGAAAATATCGCCATCGATATCATGAACAATGAAAGGTACATAATTACCAATCCAAAGCTTTTCCCCATCCGCATTTGTAATTTCGCCCTTGACATAAGTAATTTGCTCTCCATCATACATATTAATGCCTTCCTGCGTTCCAAACCACATTCGCCCCAATCCATCCTGGGCAATACTCAAAACCGAAGGTTGTGATAGTCCATTTTGTAAGCCCAAATTACGGAAATATTCGGCAGTTGCCGGAAGTGTGCTAAATAGCAAAAGAAATAGAGATATGATTCTGTTTTTCATTAGTATGGTTTCCGCATTTTATTATGAATGCAAAAATAAGGAAAAAAGAATATAGCTCCTACTAAAACAAAGTTTATTGTTGAAAGAACTGCCCCCAAAAGTTAGACACAAAACTTTAAGAGTGCAGTTCATATCCAACTTTTGAGGGACTTCATGTTTCTCTTTATAAAGCTATACCCTTATTTGAAAAGTAACTGTGCCATGTGATACAAACTCCTGCGCCAAGTCAGGAATTCATGGGCCGTATCGGGAGAAACGAAAGACGTTGCCTTAAAACCGGCTGCCTTGAGATCATTCACGGCTTTAGTCACACCATCCGGATTCTCCTTGCTTCCGCAACTGATGAAAATGGATGCCACCTGCTTTTTATCCGTGATGTCGTCCGGTGCATAAGTCCCACCGCTCAACAGTCCATAGTAATTGAATACTTCCGGACGGCGCAGAGTAATCAGTTTCGTCTCAAAGCCACCCATAGAAAGTCCTGCCATAGCACGGTGCTTCTTGTCGGCCTGTGTACGGAAGTTACTATCAATATAAGGTATCAGTTCGTCTACCAGCACCGTTTCAAACTCCTTAGCCGTGAACTCTTTGATATGTCCAAATTTCACATCATTCGTCATACCATACGTCATTACAATGATGAACGGTTCAATCTTGCCTTCAGCAATCAAATTGTCCATAATCAGATTCGCATGTCCCTGGTTGGACCATGCCGTTTCATCTTCTCCCCATCCGTGCTGCAAATAGAGAACCGGATATTTCTTCTTATCCTTTCCGTAAGTGGGCGGTGTATAAACAAATGCACGACGATGGGTATCTGTGCTCTTGGAATAAAAATAAACCTGTTGAACATTTCCATGAGGCACTTGCTTCATAGCATAGAAATCCTCATCATGAGCCGGAATTTCAATACCACTTTCCCATCGGCAAGAGCCGTAATAATTCTTAGTACCCGGATCATTAAACACACCACCATCGATAGTCAGGTGATAATAATGGAATCCCTCATCCATGGGGCCATCTGTAGTACCTACCCATACACCTTCTTTATCTTTGCGGAGAACTGTGCCACCACGACCGCCTAATCCAAGACTGACAATGACTGATTTGGCATCAGGAGCAACTACACGGAAGCGGGCGTATCCTTGCGAATTGACCATAGGATATTGCTGTCCGGGCTGATTAAGTACAGAAGGACGGAAATCCTCTTTCACTACAGCAGTATCGCTTGCCGGATCAAAATCCTTAATGATACTATAGACACGTTTCGCCTTATAATTTTCATCATAAGGCAACGGATAGTTACGTGCACCGAGCCATGAATCACGGTCGGAAAGATTCCAGAAAGTAACATTGTCTACCACATCCTTATGTTTGCGAAGTACTTTAAACAAGCGAGCATACTGATCTTCCTGAAGCGTTTTTACTACCTGACTGATGTTGCCGCCGTCACGACTGAAGTTGAGCTGTCCTCCCATCTCCTGATTGGCACGAATATCCAACTCAGTAATATGGATATGTTTCACTATCGTAGAATATTTCGTCAGGGCAGCATCTACATCTTCCATGCTCGGACCATAGACATTGTAATGTCCCTGCATGCCAATACCATCAATGGGCACACCTTCTTCCTTCATGGATTTCACCATATTATAGATGCGATCGCGTTTTCCAGGATCAGCAGCATTATAGTCATTGTAGAAAAGGAGTACATTAGGATCGGCCTCACGGGCATAAATAAAGGCTTTCTTAATAAACTCGTCACCGGCAATCTGATAAAGAGGGGAATTGCGATACGGACTTGGGTGTTCTCCCATGCCTCGTCGGCCACCCTGCCAGCCACCATCGGAGATTGCTTCATTCACAACGTCCCACGCATATATCACGTCTTTGTAGCGTTCCACGATAGCTGTAATGTGATGTTTCATATTTTGAAAAAGTTTCTCTTTCGACACTAAATCCCCTTTTTCATCTTTATACATCCATTCTCCTATCTGGGCATGCCACATCAGACAGTGCCCGCGAAGTTTGATTCCGTTGCTACGGCAAAAGTTAGCGATCTTGTCGGCATTCTCCCAATTGAACTGTCCGTAGGCAGGCTCGGTGGGTTGCGGCTTCATGTCGTTTTCTGCCGTAATACTGTTGAAGTCTTTTTTGATAATGGCAATCTGTTCGGGATTCGAGATGTTACGCATATTAACAGCCACGCCAATAGAGAAGTAATCTTTATAGGCATCCTTCAGCCCCGTTTCTCCGCTTTGTGCGAATCCGGTATTTGCGCTCATGGTCAATGCCAATGCGCAAAGGGAAAATTTGAATAAATGTTTCATCTGATAATTATTTAAAAGGTTTTCATAGTATATCTATTATCTACCATGTATTTGTACATGCATATCACTCACTAATTGGAAACGGTTACAAAAGAACGCTTTTTCCAGAGAGATTCTTCATATTTGTGTAACACGTTTTTTCGCTTATGTTACCTCCTTTAGTAAAAGTGAAAGAAAATGGATTCTCAAGGTCAGTACCGCCACTGAAGTAAAGAGAAAAAGATGATTGTAACCAAAACGAAACATACATGACACAAAAATATAACACACATGTCTGAACTTTGCCGCCATAAATTAATCGACTACAACTAATGATTATGAAGAAAAGCGCATTCATGTTGCTCATCATCCTACTGTCGCTGACAGCAAACGCTCAGACTCCGTACCGCAACGAGGACGGAAAGAAGATTGATAAAGAAGAGCTGGAAACAAAGGATTACCTGCCGGAAATACACGGTACTATCCGTACTAAGTTTGAGTATCAGACAGAAATGGCTGCCAGTCGTTTCGAAGTACGCAATGCACGCATCAGCATTACCGGAAATGTATTGCCCATCGTAGCTTATAAGGCGGAAATTGATCTCTCCGATGAAGGACAAATCAAAATGCTGGATGCCTACGCCCGCCTTTTCCCAATAAAAGACCTGACCGTCACCGCAGGACAAATGCGAGTACCATTTACAATCGACGCCCACCGCTCTCCACATCAGCAATATTTCGCTAACCGTTCGTTTATTGCGAAACAAGTTGGTAATGTGCGTGACGTTGGTGTTACATTGGGATATAAATTCGGCACTGGAATACCTGTAACCTTAGAAGGCGGACTCTACAATGGTTCGGGACTGACCAATCAAAAAGAATGGCACAAAGAGGTAAACTATTCCGCCAAAGCACAATTCCTTTTCGCCAAAAAGCTGAATCTGGCTTTAAGCATACAGAGCATCCAGCCACAAGAGATAAGGATAAACTCGTATGACATCGGTGCTTTCTATGAATTCGGGCGCTTCCATATTGAAGGAGAGTATTTGTACAAAACTTATGCAGACAATGCCTATGACAACGTGCATGCCGTAAATAGTTTTATCAATTACGACCTCCCCTTACAAAAAGTATTCAGCAAGATGTCCTTTCTGGCACGCTATGATATGATGACCAGTCAAAGCGATGGTAAAGCCATCAACGAAGAAACCGGAGCCTTGACTACCACCGACTACAAACGCCACCGTATAACCGGAGGTATCACTTTCAGTCTCAGCAAGGCATTCCGCACAGATCTCCGGCTGAACTACGAAAAGTATTTCTATGCCAAAAACAGTATTGCCAAAGAGTCTGAACAAGATAAGATTGTATTGGAACTGATGGTTCGGTTCTAACACCTCACATGCACCTGCCAACAACAGGTGCATCGTCCGGTAAGTACTCTTTGACTCTCTCATTCATCCTACTTAAACCGTTTCAAATCCTTCTTCTCAAACACCCATTCCGGAGTGTAGAGCTTACCTTCATCATTGTCAGACAGCTCATACCAAGGCGATAATCCACGGTTAGCGGGATTCACCAATATCTGAATCTGTTGAGCCGGCATATAGCTCTGTGCCAGCAGGAACACTTTCTTTCCTGTTTGAGGGTAAATCGCCACATCCACTACAATGACTGCGTGCCCCGGTGATCCGCCTTTGATAAACACATCTCCGGGTTGTAAAAATGTATAAGGAATATAAACACCAGGTTTTAAATACCTCCAGAAGCATCTGTGACGTATCAAAGCCGTACCTGCTCCGTACCCGCTCCGTACTTTCTTCGTGTAGAAGTACCTTTGACCGAAGAATGTACGGAGCAAGTACAGCCCTGATACGGTTCGGGTACGGTGCAGATACAAAAAAGACACATCATAACGAAAGTATGAATTGTATAAAAAAGAGATTAACAGTCATCCTTTTCATGACCAACAAATAATACAAATTCAATTATTTTATTGAATATACATTATCTCTTCCTAAACTTTTCCATACAAAACTTGATTATTTACACGAAAAATCGTATATTTGAGTAAATAACTCAGAGCTTATGGCAAATCCGATTCTTCCTGGTATATCAGAAGCTGAACAAGAACTGTTGTACAAGAAACTAAATGAATACAATCAGGGAAGAACCTCTTACAAAGAGGCAGGTGCTTATCTGGTTGTACTGCCCCGTCCGGAATCTCCCCGTTACTCCTTATGGGTGTATTCTCCTCTTCCCGAACGCCAGTCCATTTTTTACGTCCAGGACCTTTCTACAGACATCCATGAAAGTCTGCGAGCGGCAAGCAGCCTATGTTATTATTCTCCACGTTGCATTCTGTTGGTAGAATATAATGCCAAACGTATGCAGAGTAAGGGAGACGACATTATCTCTTTCGGAAAGTATCATGGACATTTCCTGCACGAAATCTTCCGTATCGATCCGGCATATGTGAGTTGGATTGCTTATAAGTTTACTCCACGTATACCTAAACAGGAACGCTTCGTACAAATAGCACAGGTGTATCATTCCGTCCATCTGGATATTCAGAAGCGGCAGGCACATCAGAAATATTCTACCAGCCGTTTTCTGGGGAAAGAAGGAGATAAAGTGAAAGAACTGACACTGAAAGTACTCCGTGTCCGGCTGGAAGACGATCCTTACAAAACCACCGTGAAAGGAACGACTCCTTATTTCTATGTCCGGCAGATACTGACTTTGGAAGATCCTATCGGCAATCTCGTCACTTTCCGGACCAACTCGCGTACGGCAAGCCGGGAATCGTGCCAAGTGCCCGCTACGGAACATGCCTTCGAACCCGGAGAATCGGTATATATTGCCTCGGCACGCATCTCTTGTACCTTTACTTCGGGAAACAAACAATACACCCGCCTCAATTATGTCAAGTTTAAATAAACTTAAAAGATAGAGCGGTATTATTCCTATTAAAAACATTCGTCCTTTCTTTGTCGGCAGAAAAGGGGGTGCTATAAAAATAGCTGAGATTATACCCAATGAACCTGATACGGTTAGTACCGTCGAAGGGAATTTTCTTTCTATATTCTACTATTCGTTTATACTACTATCCCTTTCTGTAAGTATAATTTCTAAATTCAGAGTTTGAATGTTTGACGTACAATTCATTACGCATTTTACGGCATCCATTTCTTATTCGGACTCCGCACGCATAGCCCTTGAAGGGGGATGCCGCTGGGTTCAGCTTCGGATGAAGGATGCTTCTTCAGAAGAGCTGAAAGCCACAGCCGTGCAAGTGCAGGAACTCTGCCGCCAATACGGAGCCACGTTCATCATTGATGACCACGTGGAACTGGTGAAACAGATTGGCGCGGACGGTGTCCACTTAGGAAAACTGGATATGCCGATAAAAGAAGCAAGGGAAAGACTGGGCAAAGATTTCATTATTGGCGGAACAGCCAACACGTTCGAGGACATCCGGCAACATGCCACTGATGGCGCCGACTACATCGGTTGCGGTCCTTTCCGCTTCACAACTACCAAACAAAAGTTATCACCCATTCTGGGGCTGGAAGGTTATCATTCCATCCTGACGCAAATGCGCGAAGAAGGAATAACAATTCCTGTCGTTGCCATCGGTGGAATCACACGTGAGGACATCCCATCCCTGAAAGCATCAGGACTGAGCGGAATAGCATTGAGCGGCGGTATTCTGAAAGCTGAGAATCCGGTACGTGAAATGGAAACAATTATACGACTGACCCAATAGAAATCAATTAGTGAACCATGGAAGATAAAACAAAAATTACTTATCCCGAATCCGAGAAAGTCTATATGCAGGGGCAACTCCATCCTTATCTGAAAGTTGGGATGCGAAAAGTGAACCTTACCCCTACCGTAGTAGTGGAAAACGGGAAAAAAGTTATGACGGAGAATGCGCCCGTCTACATATATGATACAAGCGGCGCATACAGTGATCCGGAACAGAAGGTAGATTTAAAGAAAGGTTTGCCACGCCTCCGCGAACCGTGGATACAGGAACGGGATGTAGAACGGTTGACGGAAATCAGCTCCGAATATGGAAAGATGCGTCTGGCAGACAAAAGCCTTGACTCCCTGCGTTTTGATCATATCACTTTGCCTTATCGTGCCAAAGCAGGCAAGCAGATTACGCAGATGTACTATGCCAAACAGGGTATCGTAACACCGGAAATGGAATATGTAGCCATCCGTGAGAATATGAACTGCCAACAGTTGGGTATAGAAACTTACATCACACCGGAGTTTGTGCGTGATGAAATTGCGGCAGGACGTGCCGCCTTACCCGCCAACATCAACCATCCCGAAGCTGAACCTATGATTATCGGTTCAAAGTTCCTCGTAAAGATTAATACGAATATCGGAAATTCAGCTACCTCTTCCACGATTGAAGAAGAAGTGGAAAAGGCTGTCTGGAGTTGCAAATGGGGTGGAGATACGCTGATGGACTTATCTACAGGAGAAAATATTCACGAGACACGGGAATGGATTATCCGAAATTGTCCTGTTCCGGTAGGTACTGTTCCCATGTATCAGGCGATGGAGAAAGTACACGGAAAGGCGGAAAACCTTACCTGGGAACTATTTAAAGATACACTGATCGAACAATGTGAGCAAGGGGTAGATTATTTTACAATCCACTGTGGTATCCGCCTGAAGAATATTCATTATGCCAATGACCGCCTTTGCGGAATGGTGAGCCGGGGAGGAAGCATTATCTCCCAATGGTGTAAAATCCATCAGAAAGAGAGTTTCCTGTATGAGCATTTCGATGATATATGCGATATATGCGCACAATATGATGTGGCACTTTCATTAGGCGACGGTTTGCGTCCGGGAGCTATCCGTGATGCGAACGACCGGGCACAGTTTGCGGAACTGGATACGATGGGAGAACTGGTAGAACGCGCCTGGGCAAAAAATGTACAGGCATTCATCGAAGGTCCGGGACACGTACCCATGCATAAGATCAGGGAAAATATGGACCGGCAGATTGAGAAATGCCACGGAGCACCGTTCTATACTCTCGGTCCGCTGGTTACAGATATTGCACCGGGATATGATCACATCACAAGTGCCATTGGCGCAGCACAAATCGGTTGGTACGGAACAGCGATGCTTTGCTATGTGACCCCCAAAGAACATCTTGCATTACCGCAGAAAGAAGATGTACGCATAGGAGTGGTAACTTACAAAATTGCCGCACACGCCGCAGACCTTGCCAAAGGCCATCCGGGTGCCGAAGTACGTGACGATGCCTTAAGCAAAGCCCGCTATGAATTCCGCTGGAAAGACCAGTTCAATCTGAGTCTCGATCCGGAACGCGCCTTGCAATATTACAAGGAAGCCAACCACCTGAACGGGAAGTATTGCACCATGTGCGGGCCCAACTTCTGTGCCATGCGCATCAGCCAACGACTGAAAGATTGTGATTATGATGCAGAAATAGAAAATACAGAGAACGAATAACTTTTTAAACTTATAAGAAAATGATTGAAACAAAAGTATCCAAAGGTATCATCAGTACCTATTTTGAAAAATTAGAGAGAAATCTTGATCTGGACGTTGCCATTGTAGGTGGTGGTCCATCGGGCATAGTAGCCGCTTATTATCTGGCAAAGGCCGGATTGAAAGTAGCGCAGTTCGACCGTAAGCTTGCTCCCGGCGGCGGTATGTGGGGCGGTGCCATGATGTTCAACCAGATTGTGATTCAGGAAGAAGCGATTGACATTGTAAAGGAATTCAATATCAACCACGAGAAATATGAGGACGGCTTATATGTGATGGACTCTGTAGAGAGTACCTCTGCATTGCTTTATCATGCCGTACATGCCGGAGCCACCGTATTCAACTGCTATTCCGTAGAAGATGTTATCTTCAAGAATAATACGGTAAGCGGAGTAGTGGTAAACTGGACTCCTGTATTGCGCGAAGGTATGCACGTGGACCCGCTGAACATCCTTGCAAAGATAGTAATAGACGGAACAGGCCATGACAGCGAAATAGCCGCTACCGTAGCCCGCAAGAATGGCAGTCGCCTGGCTACCGAAACCGGTGGTGTAATTGGCGAACGTTCACTGGATGTAATTGCAGGAGAGGAAGAGGTTGTAAACGGTACGAAGGAAATCTATCCGGGACTTTACGTTTGCGGTATGGCTGCTTCCGCCGTTTCGGGCACTCCGCGTATGGGACCGATCTTTGGAGGAATGTTGATGTCCGGTAAAAAGGTAGCTGAGGAAATTATAGCGAAGCTGAAGAAGTAATTTCTCAGAAGCTATATTTCTATTATATACAAGGCGTATGATTGGAACGTTTCTGCAAGGAGCGTTACAAAAAAAAACACATTAAACTTACGGATATAGAGCAAAAAATAAAAAAGTGGAGAAAGGCATCCCGTTGATGTTTTTCTCCACTTTTAAAGACCTATCCTGTAAATGACAATGACGAAAAGAATAAAATAACGCTTTGCTTCATTTATCTTTCCGTCAGTATATGTTTTTCTGTGACAGGAAAATCCCCATCAAGTGTCTGATTGAAATACAACAAATCCTTACCTCAAATCAGAAATAGAAATCCAAAGAGAGATACAGATATTCCTTGTGGTTTATCGTGTCCGTTTCAAAGAAAATCTTGTCTTCTCTTGCCAGCCAGCCGATAGCGGTATCCAGATCCCTGTCTGACAGTCCTGATGCGGCCTTGAGAGCCTCATGCTCCCATCGTTCACCATTATTCAACAAATTCCAGATGATACCGGCATTCTTACCGATCATGTTCTTGTCCATAATTAACCTGTAAAACTATTCAGTTCAACATACAGTACCTTTCTCTTCCGTAAGCGACTGCTCAACTACATCTTGCTATTCTAACAGAACTTTAACAGCTAAATTCACTGTAATTGACACTAAAGTTACGATAAAATTCACTATACCAAACAATAGCTCGGTATCGATACAATCAATAAATCATGCCTATTCTTGTGCTGATGGTTCTGTATATAAGGTTAATCATGGAGGAGGTATTGCTCCAGGGCAAAAACATGAAGCCAGTATCTTGATTTCAAGTAGTAAACTCCCTATGACATTTATAAATGTTTCAGACTCATATCCGTCTGGACTGTCAGGTTCCTCATATCCAAGTACGGTTAGCAGTACAACAACAGAGGTTTTGGTCACTGCAAATTAATAATTAATTTCAAAAGGGAACAAGGCTGAACTCATTTATGGAACAGCCTTGTTTCTTATGAATTACGTATAGGGAAATATACTTATTTAATAATCATACTTTTTCCAGTCCGCCGATATATCCATATCTTTCGTTGCTGTAAAAGTATAACTATGCAGGCGATTTGTATCAGAGAAAGTTTTGATGGCCGCTCCAGAATCTAGATAGAACCCTATACAATAATAATGGGTTACACTATAATCACCTACGATTTCATCTCCTTCAGCATAGATAGTTACCTCTTCACCATATTTTACAGTCTTCGTTTGCGATGTGTACGACAAACTTCCGGAGCTGAATCCTATTTTCCCTTTTCCTCCCGTAGCACCACCGGTACTGGAAGATAATCTGATGGTTACTTGTGAAGGAGCACCATCAGGATTTGCTTCTCCACTAAATGAAGCATATATATGTTGTTGACGATAATCATCAACTTCCCTATCATCAAGATAATTACGAGTAGATATGAGTTTACCACTCTTGTCATACCACCCAAGAAATTGATTGTTGTTGCCAGGAATAGCCATTACATAATCAGGTGTATATATTTTATAGGTAACCGTTCGAACCCCTCGCGGATATGCCGCCGCGAACGGATCTCCCGGTATCGTTCCTCCGTCACCGGGTCGCGGGTCACGTAAACCACCCTGAACCCGTTGCCCGTGCTGTCCCTGACCTGCACGTGCCCGATTATCTCCCTTGATTTGTTTATGCTGTTGTCCATCGTTTCGATACTGTCGGGTATGCAGCCCTTTACCAGACCCACGATAATGACAACGGCGACGATAAATGCCCAGGGGCCTATCGCCGCCGCGACGAACACGAGTTCATCGGCTTTTCTCCAGAATTTACTCATCCATTCTCATCATGTGGCGGCCGGATGCTCCCCGGACATCGGACACGCAGACCGTGTAGCCAGCATCCAGCAGCCGGTTACGACATGCTTCCATGTCCGCCTCGGGAATCCTGACGGCAGGAATCCGCGCGGCGGTGATATTGAATGACGGCACGCCGGTTGTCCGGGTAAGTGTCCGGGCATCGTCGTAATACGCCTCGTAGGATTCGTCTACATGGAAGAATACCAGGGCATCCGTTCCATGCCTCTCTTTCATCCGCTTGTAACATTGTTCGATTAAAGACTCTTTTTTCATAAATATACGAGGTTTTATATGACACCCAAACACCGGGCGTGCTCCCATGTAATTCAATACCCGGTATTTTGCCCGAATAACATATACGGGCGTTGCCACACGCAAATATATGATATTTACGGCATAAAAAACATTTTCTTCCTGCTATTCTACGTTTTCATACTCACCTCCTTTCTGCTGATACCGGTATGTCGCGGCCATGAAGGCGCCCCGGCCTTTTTACCGGGCGGCGGCGCCGAGGGACTGCCGGGCCTTCTCTATCGAGGAAACGGCATTGTCCATCGAGCCTATGGCTTCCTGCATCTTGTCGCCGCGTGCACTCCACTGTAATGTAATCTTTCATCTTTAACTGTTCCGCCAAAGGAGCGATGCCGTAGGTGGGGCGGCCTGAGGCCAATACCAATCGTACACCGCTTTGTTGCAGGTGCAACAAGGTACGGAGATTGCGCGGTGAAATTTCTTTCTTCGAGTTGGTCAAGGTTCCGTCCAAATCGAGGACGAGCAGGCGATAGTCTTGTCTCATTGCTTTGAAATATATTATTTTTAAAAGGGACAAAGATAGAGTTTTCTCAGGATGAAACATTATTTTTGTAGCATGAAGTCAAAAGAACGTGTATTATTGGGGATGAGCGGTGGTACGGACAGTTCCGTTGCTGCCATGAGATTGCAGGATGCAGGTTATGAAGTCACCGGTGTGACATTCCGTTTCTACGAGAAGGATGGAGCGACGGAATATCTGGATGATGCCCGTGCCTTGGCTTCGAGGCTGGGAATAGAACATATTACCTATGATGCCCGTGAGATGTTTCGTTCGCGTATTATCCGTTACTTTATAGATGAATACCTGGCAGGACATACCCCTGTGTCTTGTACTCTTTGCAACAACGAGCTGAAATGGACACTTTTGGCTAAAATTGCCGATGAAAAGGGTATTTATTGGATTTCTACCGGACACTATGTGCGCAAAATTCTACAAGGCGGAAAGTATTATATGGCTCCTGCGGCAGACAGGGATAAGGACCAGACTTTTTTCCTGTGGGGCTTGAAGCAGGATATCATACAGCGTATGCTGCTACCTATGGGGGACATTACAAAGGTGGAAGCACGTGCCTTTGCAGCGGCTCGTGGATTTCATGGGGTGGCAACAAAGAAAGACAGTATCGGCGTATGCTTCTGTCCGCGGGACTATCGTTCTTTTCTGCGACGTGAGGCAGGTGCCCAAAAACTGCCCAATAAGGGGAAATTCATCGATGAAAACGGTTGTTTTTTAGGGTGGCATGAAGGGCATCCTTTTTATACGATAGGGCAGCGTAGAGGGCTGGGTATCCAGATGAACAGGGCTGTATTTGTCAAGGAGATCTCAGTAGAGAGAAATGAGGTGGTGCTTGCTCCTTTAGCATCCTTATATAAACAGGAGATGTGGTTGAAAGGATGGAACTTAGTGGAGGAGAGTCGTGTGTTGCAGGCAAAGGAGGTCATCGTGAAAATACGTTACCGCAAGCAGGCAAACCATTGCAGAGTGACGCTTGCTGCCGGCGATTTGTTGCATGTCCAGTTGACAGAGCCTTTGGAATCCATTGCTGCAGGGCAGGCGGCGGCTTTTTATGCGGAGGACGGCTTGTTGTTGGGCGGCGGAATTATTATATGATCTTTAAATAATACTACGATATGAGGCATACTTTCTATACTTCCATCTGTTTGTGCAGTTTGTTTTCTTTAGTTTTGTTTGTTATGTGCTTGGCAGGATGTACCGGGCAACAGTCTCCCATTTCTTTTTATCGAAAGCCATTGATGACCCTCGATAGTCTTATTGCACTCCGCCCCCGGTTCCAGGCGGAAAAGGAGCAGGAGATCAAAGCCGCTAAGAAGAAATTGGGCAGTCTTCCCGCATCTTCTCCCAAAAGATATGAACTGAATAAAGAGATACAACAGTTGTACCGGGGCTATATTTGTGATTCGCTGATATATTATATTTACGAAAACATTCGGCTTTCCAGACAGTTGAAAGACCATGAGAAGACATTGGAATCAGAAATGTCATTGGCAGTCTATCTTGCCAAATCGGGAATGTATCTGGAAGCTCTGGTATTGATGGATTCTATTAAGAGGGCAGATGTTAACGATGAATTGCTTGATCTTTACTATCGGGCTTATAATCTCATCTATCGTCAGAAGGCGTATATCTCTAAAGACAAGGTACTTGCTGAGCGGGTATTTGCTCCTTTGGCAAAAGTATATCAGGATTCTTTGTTTGCAGTGGTAGATAGCGGCTCTACTATCTATTATGATGTTCATATTCAGAAATATATGGATGAAAAGAAGTTTACTGAAGCTCTGAAGCTCTCTGAGAACCGCCTGGCAATGCTGACGCCCGGTGACCGGGAATATGCCGCTGTCTGGTATAATATCGGTGATGTGAAAAATATGATGGGAGATATGACAGGATTCTTTGAGGCAATGATGAATTCTGCTATAGAAGATATGAAACATTGTATCAAGGATCATGCTTCACTGCACCGCATAGCCCGTACCTTGTACGACTGGGATGAGGTGTCAAGGGCGGCAAGCTATATACAGATATGTATGGAGGATGTGTATTTCTACAATGCCAATTTGCGCAGTTTGCAGATAGCCAAGACTTTGCCTGTAGTGACTCAGGCTTATGAAAAGAAAAACCAGAGTTATATAATGAGCTTGCGTACCAAGGTAGTGGTTATCTTTCTGCTGCTGTTTTTCTGTGTGGGCATATTGATTGTCGTGGTGGTACAGAAGAACAAGCTCTCTCGTATGCATCGTAAGTTGCAGGAGTCTAATGATAGTCTGAATGTATTAAGCCATAAATTGGCGGATGCAAATACTCATCTGAATGAAGTCAATAACGAGTTAGTGGAGAATAACTATATCAAGGAAAATTATGTGGCGCACTTTATCAGATTAAGTTCCGAGTACATAGGGAAGAACCAAAAGTTTAGGCTGGAAGTAAACAAGGCCTTGAGAAAAGGTAAGGTAGAGGATGCTTTGCGTATGACCCTGTATGCCGGTACGGATGATGAAGAGTTGGAAGAGTTTTATGCTAACTTTGATGAGGCATTTCTTTCCATATTTCCCCATTTCATCGAAGAATATAATAAACTTATGGCTGAAGAGAACCGGGTGGTTCTGACTGACAAGCAGAAAGAACGGAAAATGTTGACCTCCGAATTGCGGGTTTTTGCCTTGATAAGACTGGGGTTCAATGATAGTGCAACCATTGCCCGGATGCTCCGTTATTCCATAAACACGATTTATAATATACGCTCTAAAGTCAAGAATAAGGCAATTGTTTCCAAAGACTCTTTTGAATCGTTGATTATGAAAATCGGTATGCTTTCTATGGAATAGACAGCCTTTTTGTCTTCTTTTTCTTTCTTTCTAATCTCATTCTTTCTATATGTGAAGAATGGGCAATTATCTGTTGATCATTCGTTTGCGTGGTATAGAAATTTCATTTTACCTCATTTTAATCTCATTGCCGGAATACGGTTCCCTTTTCCTTCTACTTTTGCTTCATCCAAAAATAATCATTATGAGAGACATGAAAAACTATCTGAATCTGGTTTGGGGAGGTTTGTTGGGAACTGTCGGAGTTTCTTGTACAGAGGCCACTCCTACCAAGAGTGAAAAACCTAACTTCGTCTTTATCTATATGGACGATATGGGCTATTCGGATGTCAGCTGCTATGGTGAAACCAGGTGGACTACTCCGAATATAGATGCATTGGCAGCAGAGGGTATCAAGTTTACGGACTGTTATGCCGCGTCACCGATTTCAAGTCCTTCCCGTGCAGGTTTTCTGACGGGACGCTATCCGGCACGTATGGGTATTCAAGGAGTGTTCTATCCAGACAGCTATACGGGTATGGCACCGGAGGAAGTGACTATGGCAGAAGTTCTCAAAGTGCAGGGGTATGCAACTGCCTGTATTGGGAAGTGGCATTTGGGAAGCCGTGAAAAATATCTGCCTTTACAGCAAGGTTTCGACGAATACTTTGGCATACCGTACAGTAATGACATGAGTGCCCAAGTGTATCTGCGGGGGAATGAGGTGGAGGAGTTTCATATTGATATCAACAATGTAACCAAGAAATATACGGAGGAAGCAGTCGATTATATCCGTAGAAAAGCGGATCAGCCTTTTTTTCTCTTCTTGGCACATAGCATGATGCATGTTCCTATCTACGTTTCCGACGAGTTTGCCGGTAAATCCGGTGCAGGTATCTATGGTGATGCTGTATTGGAAGTGGATTGGAGTGTAGGGAGGATAATGGAAACACTTCGGGAGTTGGGATTAGATGACAATACGCTGGTAGTGTTTACCAGTGATAACGGTCCGTGGTTACAGGAAGGGCCATTGGGAGGCAGGGCTTTGCCTTTGCGTGAAGGTAAGACCACTGCCTTTGAAGGTGGAGTACGTGTGCCTTGCATCGCTTATTGGAAAGGGCAGATTAAGCCGGTGGTAAATACGGATGTGGTGAGTCTGCTTGACTGGTTTCCTACTGTGACTGCTCTTAGCGGAGGTATTCTGCCCGATGTACGTTTGGATGGCTATGATTTGACTGCTGTACTGAATGGAACCGGTAAACGTGCCAGTGAAGACTATGCCTATTTCCGTAACAATCGTGATATAACCGATTACCGTTCCGGCGACTGGAAAATCTCTCTTCCTGCCCCTGGTATTAAAGGAAATTTCTGGAGAGCTTCGACTGCGGAGCATGATACATTACTTTTCAATCTTCGTGAAGATATAGGTGAACGTTACAACTTGTATCGTAAATATCCCGGTAAAGCCAAAGAAATGTTGCAAAAATTGCAGGAGTACACCAGAAATTTCGGAGAGATTCCTCCCGGCCTGGTTATGACTGGTAATGATGCTTCCAAGTATTTGCGCAAGCAGCGCCAAGAGGCCAAGGAGCAGGCTAAGGCTGGAGGTTTAAAAGATAAAAGTACGGAAACAGACGGATTTATAAACGTACAATAACTGTTGAACTTAAATTAATACACATGAAAAAAGTAAATTTATGGATGTTGTTGCTGATGATGTTGGCACAGCTGTTTGCCCTTGATGCTTATGGGCAGCAAAGAATAGTTACGGGGCGAGTACTTGATAACGCAACGGATGAAAACATGATTGGTGTTTCCGTGCAAGTGAAGGGGACGGCTACTGGAGGTATTACCGATATGGACGGCAAGTTCCAGGTAAATGTATCTTCCGCTGATGCTGTATTGGTATTCAGTTATATGGGTTATCAGACGGAGGAGGTAAAAGTGGGACAGCAAAGTGACTTGACTATTCGTATGAAAGAGGATGGAGAGTTGTTGGAGGAGGTTGTTGTTATCGGCTACGGAACGCAGAAACGTAAGGATGTGACGACTGCTATTTCAAGTGTTTCTACGAAAGATCTTGATGAGCGGCCTATCGTGTCGGCTGCACAGGCTTTGCAGGGAAAGGCGGCTGGTGTTTATGTGATGCAGCCCAGTGGTACGCCGGGGGCTGATATGTCTATCCGTGTGCGTGGTACTACTTCTTTCAATGGAAGTAATGATCCGCTGTATGTTGTGGATGGAGTAGCTGTGGATAATATTAATTTTCTCTCACCTAATGACATTGCCAGCATGCAGATTTTGAAAGACGCTTCTTCAGCAGCTATCTACGGTTCCCGTGCAGCAAACGGCGTGATTATGATTACCACCAAGGCAGGAGAGACAGGTAAGGCAAAGGTAGCGTTGAATGCCCAGATAGGCATCAATTCAGTAGCCAATAAGATTGAATCCTTAAATGCAGTCCAATATAAAGAATTGCAGGAAGAGATAGGAGCCATTCTTAATCCGGGTACTGCTGATATTACCGATTGGCATGATGAGGTCTACCAGACAGGGTTGACCCAGAATTACCAGGTATCAGTGTCCAATGGAAACGAAAAATTTAAATATTACCTGTCTGCCGGTTATCTGGATGAGCAGGGAGTTTTAAAGGCTGCTTTTTTCCGCAGATACAATTTCCGTGCAAACTTGGAAAACAAAGTACGTGACTGGTTGAAAGTAGGAGCAAACATCTCTTACTCTGATAATTCCAAGAATGGTATTACTACCGGTATGGGGGCTAATCGTGGTGGTGTGGTACTGGCTGTCATCAATCTTCCTACGAGCGTACCGGTATGGAATGAGGAAAACAATTATTATAACCGTGATTTCTATGGCATGAACCTTGTCAATCCGGTGGAGGCTATGGAAAATGGAAAGAACAACAAGGCACAGGAGACACGTCTGATTGCTTCTGGAAATGCTACCATTACTTTTTTGCCGGAACTTTCACTAAAGAGTTCTTTTACATTAGACCGCAGAAATTACTTGAAGACGACTTTTACTCCACCTGTACATATTGAAGGTATTGATGAATGGGGAAATGCATCAGACAACCGGAATATGAATACGGTAATTGTTTTCGATAATGTATTGACCTACCAGAAAGTATTTGACAAGCATAATGTGGAGGGAATGGCAGGTACTTCATGGACTGCTTCCAATTATAAGAATAGCTGGATCAATGGTTCTCATTTCCGTAACTCGGATATTATCACTCTGAATGTAGCCAACAAGATAGCTTGGAACAATACCGGTACGGGAGCATCTGAATGGGGTATCATGTCTTACTTCGGACGTTTGTCCTATAATTATGACGGTAAATATATGGTGACTGCCAATGTGCGCAGAGATGGTTCGTCCAAGTTGCATCCGGACCATCGTTGGGGGACGTTTCCTTCCATATCGGCTGCGTGGCGTATATCTTCTGAAAAGTTTATGAGTGGACTGGACTGGCTGGACGATATGAAAATCCGTGTCAGTTGGGGACAGACCGGCAATCAGTCCGGTGTAGGTGATTATGCTTTTCTACAAAAGTACAATGTTACCCGTCAGGAGTGGTTCAAGGAGGGTAATGAAAATGCTGTTCCTACCATTACGCAAGCCAATCTGCGTACTTCGGATCTGACTTGGGAAACAACTTCGCAAACGGATATCGGTCTGGATCTTACGATGTTCAATAATCGTGTCAATCTTACGATGGACTATTATTATAAGCGGACTACTGATATGCTGATGTACGTTTCATTGCCTGCGGGTGCTGCCGCTGCCAACAACATAGTACGCAATGAAGGCGAGATGACTAACAAGGGCTTTGAATTTTCCATTAGTACACAGAACTTCAGAGGTGCTTTTACATGGAATACAGACTTCAATATATCCTTTAACAGAAATCGGTTAGAGAAGTTGGAACTACAGAAGATTTATTCAGGAGCACAACTCAGCAGTGATATCTTGAAAGAATACGTTGTACGTAACGAACCAGGGCGTCCGTTGGGTGGTTTTTATGGATATATCAGTGATGGCGTTGATCCGCAAACCGGTGAACTGATGTACAGGGATGTGAATGATGACGGTATTATTTCTGCTTTGGACCGTACTTATATAGGTGATCCTAACCCGGATTTTACATACGGTATGACGAATACTCTCTCCTGGAAGAATTTCAATCTGAGCTTTTTTATTCAGGGATCACAAGGAAATGACGTATATAATGCTTCACGTATCGAAACGGAAGCTATGTTTGATGGTAAAAACCAGTCCACACGAGTATTGAAAAGATGGAAAGAGCCGGGACAGATTACAGATGTACCGAAGGCAGGGTTTGCTATCAAGAACTCTTCCTATTTTGTGGAGGATGGCAGTTATTTGCGCCTGAAGAACTTGACTTTTTCTTATAATTTTACTGGGAAACTGTTGAAACGCTGGGGAGTAACCCGCTTACAACCTTATTTTACGGCAAATAATCTGTTGACTATTACCGGTTATAAAGGTATGGATCCGGAGGTTAATGAATGGGGGAATGAGGGTGGTGTTCAAGGCATTGATTGGGGCTCTTATCCTCACAGCAAATCGTTTGTTTTTGGTGTTAATATTGAATTTTAAATAAAACGTATTATGAAACATATATCTATTCTCAGATTATTGGCAGGCGGTTTGATATTTACCACAGCTTCATGCTCACTGGATTATGATCCGGTAGATATGTACTCGGATGTGACGGAGGGGGTACAGAAGGAAGAAGATAAGGGTGTTGTCTTTAAGGATAAGGCTGCCGTGGAAGCCCATTTGCAGACTCTTTATGATCAGATGCGTGACAGGCAGGAACATTGGTATCAGGATATGTTCCTGATTGGAGATACGCATTCTGATAATGCTTATGCAGGCACACGCTCGGGTGCTCCGCAGTATTTTGAAAGTAATACCATTCCAAGTACAATTGCTCCTTTACAGCGTGGGTGGAATCGTTTTATGGAGGATATTGCACGTGCTAATAAGTTGATTTGTAATATTGATGCCGTGACCGATGCTTCCTTGACTGTACAGGAACGGGAATCCTATAAAGCCCAGGCCAAGATTTTCAGAGCCATGATTTATTTTGATATGGTACGTAATTGGGGTAGGATACCTATCGTTATTACAGAAGCGGGTGACATTACTTCAGAAACTATAGAGGAGGTATATCCGGCATATTTTCCTGCACAGAATACGGAAGAGGAAGTTTACCGGCAAATTGAGAAAGATTTGTTGGAGGCTATTTCTGCTGCACCGGATAATAACCCGGAAGACAAGACACGTTTCAGTAAGTCAGTGGCACGTACTCTGTTGGCGAAGGTTTATGCTGAGGAACCTTTGAGGGATTATACGAAGGTCATTAAGTATTGCGATGAAGTGGCGGCGGACGGTTTCCGTCTGGCGGATAAGTTTAACGATCTGTTCGGTGTGAAGATGCAGGATGAAACATTGCCTCCAGGTCCGGCTAATCCGGCAATAGAGGCTAAATATAGAAATACGGTGGAGTCCATTTTGGAAGCACAGTATTTTCCCGGAAGTGGTACATGGCTGCCTAATATTTTAGGACGTTTTCTGGATGACTGGGACAAACAGTTCACTTATGCCAAGTGGATTACCCCATCCAGAGACTTGCTGGCAGCCTTTGAGGAAGCAGGAGACAAGGAACGCCTGAACGAAACTGTGGTGTATTATCAGACGAACTGGGATAATCACTATCCGAGAGAGCATTATCCGTTTATGTACAAGATTCGCTCTTCTTATTCCACAGTTATAAAATACCGTTATGCTGATGTCTTGTTATTGAAGGCGGAGGCTTTACTCTTGGGGAATGGTAGTGTAGGTGATGCGGTTGATATCATTAACCAGATAAGGCACCGTGCAGGACTGGCAGATTTGCCTTCATCTGTAACTTCCAGCAGAGAAGCGGCTTTTGAAGCATTGATGAAGGAGCGTCGGCTTGAGTTGGCGCTGGAAGGACAGCGTTGGTATGACCTTGTGCGTTGGGGTAAGGTGGAAGAGGTGATGAATTCCCTTCCGGACCGTGATGAAGGTCGTGCGAAGTTGGGCAATCTTTTCAATAGGAATTATTATAAGTTGCCTATTTCCCAGTCTGTATTGGATCAGAATCCTAATCTGAAACAGAATCCGGGATATTGATCAGAATATTTATAGATTGAAATATCCTTGAGAAGAATCCCTTTATTTTACCTTGCCCGATAGATATGACGAGGTGAAATAGGGGGATTTCTGTATCACATTTCGCAACAGTTTTTTATTTCCTTTTGAACATAAGAGCAGTAATTGTTGTTAAAAGGGCAAGACGTCTTTTTATGTGAAACTTTTAAAACGAACGAAAATATGAAACGTATATATGCTATAGTAGTGTTTACTATTTTGACAACGATAGCTTATGCCCAGGCGGATGATAAAGGGTATCAGGAAGGTGCTTGGGTATTGAAAGGTGTGACAGGACTCAACATGTCGCAGACGGCCATGTCCAACTGGTCGGCGGGAGGTGAGAATTCTATTGCCGGAAATGCTTATTTGAACGCTTCATTGACCCATAAGAAAGGAAATTGGTTGTGGGTCTCTAATGTAGTATTGGATTATGGATTGTCCAAGACAAAATCACAAGGAGTTAGGAAAAGTTCAGACAAAATCGGAATTTCAACCCAGTTGGGCTATTCTACTGATAATGTATGGTTCTATACGCTTATGGGAGATTTGAATACCCAATTTGCCAAAGGGTATAACTATCCGGACAAGGAACATCAGATTTCTAACTTCTTTGCTCCGGCTTATTCCAATATAGCTTTGGGTATGGAGTGGCGTCCGAAGAGCAATTATTCTCTGCTCCTCTCACCTGTTTCCACAAAAATGACTTTTGTCTGTGATGACTATCTTTCTGATCTGGGAGCATTTGGTGTTGATCCGGGAGATCATTTCAAGATTGAGGCGGGTGCATTTGTCAAGGCCCGTGCAGAGTTGCCTTTGATGGAGAATGTGAATCTGATTACCACTGCTGATTTTTTTACACCCTATAGCAAAGATTTCGGGAATATCGATATTAATTGGGATATGCTCATTAGTATGAAGATTAACAAGGTACTGTCAGCTACCATAAGTACAGCGTTGAAATATGATAATGATGTGAAAACGTTTGATAATGAGGGTGTTAAGAAAGGCCCTAAAGTGCAATTTAAAGAGATACTGGGTATCGGATTGGCATATAATTTCTAAACTTTTATAAAGCACTGTTGAAATAACGTAAGCATTTGGCTAATCCCGTGTGAAGTTTCTGTGGTTATCCGGCAAAAAAA